>Ga0102591_1000025_pt1 | contig 449010 bp, 428 predicted proteins | sample AraplaCol_mCL_r2_2_FD_76860 | JGI IMG/M metagenome (GOLD analysis project Ga0102591, IMG submission 76860) | Arabidopsis root microbial communities from North Carolina, USA - plate scrape MF_Col_mCL_r2 (SPADES assembly) (version 2) | ecosystem: Host-associated > Plants > Roots > Endosphere...
CGGCGATCTTCGAGTTGAAGCTGGGTTCGATCACGTAGTCGCACTCGTTGCCGAGACGCCATTTCGTGTCGGCCCCGGGCAGGCCGAAGCAGACTTGCGTGCCGCCGCGGGCGTTCACGCCCACGCCAGCGCGCATGTAGCCGGAGAACTCGACCGGCGGGGCGGCCATCGCGGCGGTGCCGATGCCGGCCAGCCCCAGGGCAATGATCAGACGCTTCTTTTTCACGGTAACTCCTCGTCGTGTGTGTAGTGAGGTTTTGTTCGCCTGCGTGGCGATGACGTCCTGCCCGGCGGCGAATGGGAAACTTCCGCCGTGCGAGAAAGGTGTCCGCTGCGCGCCCCGGAAAACACGCATCGGACGAAAGGGTTGAATCAACGTTCCGGGACGTCCTTTCGATCAGTGCAGGGCCAGGGCTTCGCCGGCCTCGCTGAAGAGCAGCACCTGCGACGACTGGGGCGCGAGGCCGATGTCGATGCCGGCGCGCAGGCCGGTGTGGCTCGCGGGCACGCGAATCGACACCGTGTTCTCGGTGCCCCGCAGCGTCGCGTGCACGAGCATCGAGTCGCCCAGGTGCTCCAGCAGGTCGATGCGCGCGGCGAGCCCGTCCTCCACCCGGGTCACGCCCAGGTGTTCGGGGCGGATGCCCAGCATCAGCGGGCCGCTCGGGGCCATCGCGAACCCGCCCGGCACCTCGATGGCGCCAGCCGGGTCGACGCGCAGGCGCGTGCCGCCCGCGGCGCGCTCGTGCCCGGTCACCTGGATGAAGTTCATGCGCGGCGAGCCGAGGAAGCCGGCCACGAACTTGTTCGCGGGACGCGCGTACAGGTCGAGCGGCGTGCCCACCTGTTCGATGCGGCCCGCGTTGAACACGGCGATGCGGTCGCCGAGGGTCATCGCCTCGACCTGGTCGTGGGTCACGTAGATCATCGTGCTGCCCAGTTCCTTGTGCAGCTTCGACAGCTCGATGCGCATCTGCATGCGCAGCGACGCGTCGAGGTTCGACAGCGGCTCGTCGAACAGGAACACGCCCGGCTTGCGCACGATGGCGCGTCCGATCGCGACCCGCTGCCGCTGCCCGCCCGACAGGGCCTTCGGCTTGCGGTCGAGCAGGTGCGTGATCTGCAGGATCTCGGCGGCCCGGCCCACTGCGGCCGAAATCTCCGCCTTGCTCTGGCCGGCGAGCTTCAGTGCGAAGCCCATGTTCTCGCCGACGGTCATGTGCGGGTACAGCGCGTAGCTCTGGAACACCATCGCCACACCGCGCTGGGCGGGCGGGACGTCGTTGATCAGGCGCTCGCCGATGTGGATCTCGCCGTCGGTCAGGTCCTCGAGGCCGGCGATCATGCGCAGCATGGTCGACTTGCCGCAGCCGGACGGGCCGACGAACACCGCGAACTCGCCGTCGGCGATGTCGAGGTCGATGCCACGGATGACATCGATGGAACCTTCGTAGCGCTTGGTGATGCCGCGCAGGGTGAGCGATGCCATGGCTTCAGCGTCCTTTCCGGATGAGATCGCGGTACCAGACGGCGCTGTCCTTCAGGGTGCGCTGCTGGGTGTCGTAGTCCACGTGGACGAGGCCGAAGCGCTTCGCGTAACCCGAGTTCCACTCGTAGTTGTCGAAGAGGCTCCAGTAGAAATAGCCGCGGACGTCGACGCCCGCTTCCATCGCCTTCTGCAGCGCCTGCAGGTGCGTCCGCACGTAGGTGATGCGTTCGGCGTCGTGCACCTGGCCCTGCTCCACGCTGTCCGCCCCGGCGTAGCCGTTCTCGGTGATGAAGATCGGCGGCAGGTCGTAGTCGCGGTTGATCTGCGTGAGCAGCTCGGTCAGGCCTTGCGGGTGGTTCTCCCAGCCCATGTCGTTGACGCCCAGCACGTTCGGCGCGGGCACCGGCGGCACCGCGGCGCTGGCCCAGATGCGGGTGTAGTAATTGATGCCGAGGAAGTCCAGCGGCTGGGCAATCACGTTGAAATCGTTTTCATGGACTTCCGGATAAATGCTGATCCCGGGAGCCTTGGGGTACGACTTCAGGAAGATCGGGTCCATGTACCAGCGCACGAACGACGCGTAGTGCCGCTGCGCGCACTCGAGGTCGGCCTGGCTGTTCGTGGCGGGTGTCACCGACGACTGGTTCAGCACGATGCCGAGCGGTGCCTTCACGCCGCTCGCGCGCATGGCCTGGAGCGCCTTGCCGTGCGACAGCAGCAGGTGGTGCGCGACCTGGATCGCGAGCTTCGGGTCCTGGAACCCGGGAGCGAACTGGCCGGTGTGGTTGCCGAGGTACGCGGTGCACCACGGCTCGTTGTGCGTGCAGATGGTGGCCACGCGGTCGCCCAGGCGGCGGCCCATCACGTCCGCGTATTCGGCGAAGCGGTCCGTGGTGTCGCGCGAGCCCCAGCCGCCGTGGTCCTGCAGGGCTTGCGGGAGGTCCCAGTGGTAGAGCGTCGCGTGGGGCTTGAGGCCCTTGGCGAGCAGGCTGTCCACGAGCTTGTCGTAGAACGCGAGGCCCTTCTCGTTCCACGCGCCCTTGCCGTCCGGCTGCACGCGCGGCCAGGCGATCGAGAAGCGATAGGCATCGACGCCGAGGCCGGCGATGACGTCGACGTCCTGCTCGTAGCGGTGGTAGTGGTCGCAGGCGACGTCGCCCGTGTCGCCGTTGATGGTCTTGCCCGGCGTGTGGGAGAACGTGTCCCAGATGGACGGGCCGCGCCCGTCTTCGTTGGCGGCGCCTTCGATCTGGTAGGCGCTGGTGGCAACACCCCACGAGAAGTCGGGGGGGAATTTCAAATCGCTCACGCGGTGGCTCCTGGAAATTTGGAAAGAGAAATGTGGGGACGGGTCAGGCCTTGACGGCACCCGCGGTGAGGCCTTCGATGAGCCGGCGAGAGGCCATCACGAACATCACGAGCAGCGGCAGCACGGCGATCGACGAGCCGGCGCAGATGGCGCCCCATGGCGTCTGGCCGGTGCCCTGCAGTGCCCGCAGTGCGAGCGGCACGGTGAACATTTCCATGTCGCGCATCACGATCAGCGGGCCCATGAAGTTGTTCCACGAACCGATGAAAGTGACGAGGCCCAGCGTGCCGAGCGCCGGCGTGATCAGCGGCAGCACGATGCGGAAGAAGATGCCGAACTCGCCGCAGCCGTCGATGCGCGCAGCATCGATCAGGTCACGCGGGATGGCCGACGTGATGTACTGCCGCATCATGAAGACACCCAGCGCCGTGCAGGCCGCCGGCACGATCAGCGCCTTCGGCTGGTTGAGCCAGCCGAGCCAGCTCATCGTGATCACGGTGGGAATCATCCCGACGAAGGCCGGCAGCAGCATCGTCGCCATCACGAAGAGGAAGAGCTTCTCCTTGAACTTGAACTCGAACATCGCGAAGGCGTAGCCCGCCAGCGAGCAGAGGAACAGGTTCGCGGCCGTCACGGCCACCGCAACGTACAGGCTCCAGCCGAGGTTGTGCCAGAAGTACGGCAGCTTCTCGACGAGCAGGCGCACGTTGGCGATGAAGTTGTCGCCGAACCAGAGCGGCGGCGGCAGCGACAGGATCTCGCGGTCCGAGTGCGTCGCGAACACGAACATGAAGTAGAACGGCGCGAGCATGATGAGCGCGCCGCCCAGCACGATGCCGTAGGCCACGCCGTTCGCGGCGAGGGAGGAATGCTTGAAGGTGGTGCTCATGGACTCAGGCCTTCTTGTCGTTCTGGCCGAGGAAGCGGTTGTTGGCCCATGTCACCGCGGCAATCAGCATGAACAGCAGCCAGGCGATGGCCGAGGCGGTGCCGAAGTCGCCGTCCACGAAGGCAGTGGCGTACATGTGCATGGCCGCGGTCTTGCCGGCCTGGTCGATGCCGCCCGTGCCCCCGGTGAGGATGAAGGGCTCCTCGAACAGCTGCAGGTTGCCGATGATCGTGAGCGTCACGGCGAAGAACACCATGGGGCGCAGCAGCGGCAGGCACACGTGGCGGAACTGCTGCCAGGGGCGCGCGCCGTCCATCGTGGCGGCCTCGAAGAGGTCCTTCGGGATGGTCTGCATGGCCGAGAGGTACAGCACCGTGTTCCAGCCCACGTAGCGCCACCACACGACGAACGAGATCATCCACTTGGTGTACTGGGGCTGGCCCCAGTCGATCTTGTCCGCGGGGAACAGCCAGCCGAGGCCGGGCACGTCGTGCAGCGCGGTGAGCGTGGCGTTGACCACGCCGAAGTCACGCGAGAACAGCGACGAGAACACGAGCGAGATGGCGACCGTGGACGTGATGAACGGGAGGAAGTACGCCCCGACCACGGAGTTCCGCCACCGCCCGAAGGCGGTGTGCAGGAAGAACGCGAGCGGCAACGCCACCAGGTGCTGCGGCAGGCCCGAGACCAGGGCCAGCCACACCGTGTTGTAGAGCGACGTGTGGAACCAGTCGTCGTTCGTGATCACGAAGATGTAGTTCTCGAGCCCCACGAAGTTCATCGCGGAGAGCCCCGCGGCGGGGTCCCAGCGGTGGAACGAGAGGTACACCGAGAACAGCAGCGGGAAAAGGCCGAACACGAAGAACAGCACGAAGAACGGGCTGATGAACACGTACGGTGCGACGTCCCGGAAGTGCAGCGGTTTGCGCTTGCGGGGGACGGGTGTCGACTTGGCGCCGGTGAGCGGGGTCGACGGCTTCGATTCGGCCATGGCCTGCATGATGTGAACGATCGATCGAGGACTGGGAGGAAGACGTGTCGCGCGTCCGGATCAGCGGCGCACGCGGCGCTTCAGCTGGGCCTGGGCATCGGCGAGCGCGGTCTTGATGTCCTTGTTCTGCTCGAGCACCTTGTCCAGCTCGGCGTTCACGACGCTCTCGGCCACCGGGTCGAACTTGTCGATGGTGATCGCGGGGATGCGGTCGGCCGCGGCCTTCCAGTTCTCACGCGCCTTCTGGTCGCCGAGGTAGGCCATCGGCTGCGAGATGAACGGATCGGTCTGGGCCTCGAGCAGCACCGGGAACGAATCCTGGCTCTTCAGCGCGGTCAGCTGCATTTCCTTGTTGAAGGTCATGAACTGGATGAAGTCCCACGCGGCCTGCTTGTTCTTGGTCTGCTTCGGGATCGCGTAGAACGAACCACCCCAGAAGCCGTAGGCGCCGTTGGGCAGCTGGGCCGAACGCCACTTGCCCTTTTGCTCCGGGGCCAGCCAGTTGTTGAGGTGGCCTGCAAGCCAGCCGCCCATCATCTGGGTGGCGATCTTGTCGCGCTTGAAGCCTTCGCTCCACTCGTTCGACCAGGCGTTGATCTTGCCGTCGATGCCGGCGGTGCGCGCGGCCTTGGCGAGTTCGAAGGCCTTCACGAAACGCGGGGAGGTGACGAGCGAGTTGCCCTTGCGGTCGAAGTACACGCCGTCGCCGTCCTTCAGGCCGGAGCGGATGTAGATGTCCTTGATGTCGAGCGCGTTGCCGAGCATGTAGGCGCCCGTGGCGGCCTTCACCTTCTTGCCGGAGGCGATGTACGAGTCCCAGCTCTTGATCATCTCGGCTTCGGTCACGCCGGCCTTGTCGAGCAGGTCCTTGCGATAGAACAGCGCGCCCGGGCCGATGTCGACCGGCAGCGCGGCCAGTGCACCCGTGCCGCTGGTGGCCTGGTTCACCGAGAACTTGGCGAGCTTGTCGCGCTGGGCCAGCGCGTTGAACGGCGGCTTGCTGAGGTCCTCGAGGCCACCCGATTCGGCGAACTTGCCGATGAAGCCGTTGTCGACGGCCATCACGTCCGGCAGGTTGGCGCCCGTGGCGAGGGCCGTGGTCATCGCGGTGTGGTGGTCGGCGTACGCGAGGCTCGTGAGCTTGATCTCGACCTCGGGGTGCAACTTCTTGTAGAGCGGGATGGCGGCCTTGACGCCCCGGTCGAGGTCCGGGAACGACGACACGTTGAGGGTGATCGTGGGCTTGGCGTCCTGGGCCTGGGCGCCGAATGCCGCGACAACGGCGGCGGTGATCAACAGGGGTTTCACGAGACTTTTCATGGCGTCGTTTCCGTGCCTTGGGGCGTTGGGTTGATGTGCTGCGGTGACAGCGTTCGGGTCGCCTGCGCTGACGACTTTTCGTGAAAACGTTTTCAACGACGGGATTTCACTGCGACTGCGGCTCGACGTCAACAGATTCGGCTCAGGAACTACCCCACCCCAGGGAAACTCCCTAGAACACCTCAAAACAACATCAGCGTTTTCCTGTTCTCAAAAGACTTGACACTCTGAAAACGTTATCATTGCCGCACGCAGCACGACGCGTGCTAATTCCAAGCGACACACCGACCTTTCGAGACCCCGTGAACCGTCCCACTCATTCCGACGCGCCGCCCGCCACGGTCACCCTCCTCGACGTGGCCAAGGAAGCCGGGGTGTCGCCGAGCACCGTCTCCCGCATCCTCAACGGCACCGCCCGGGTCGACGCCGCCAAGCGCGCGGCCGTCGAACGGGCCATCAAGAAGCTCGACTTCAAACCGAACCTCTTCGCCCGCAGCCTGAAGACCGGCACGACGATGACCGTCGGCATCCTGGCCCAGGACATCGAGAGCCCGTTCTACACGCGGGCCATGCGCGGCATCGAACAGGGCCTCGCCGACAGCGGCTACGCGCCCATCATCGTGAGCGGCCACTGGAACGCCCACGAGGAAGCCGAGCGCATCCGCCTGCTGCAGGCGCGCCGCATCGACGGGCTCGTGATCCTGACGGGCCACCTGCCCGACGAGGACATCATCGCGTTCGCGAAACACCAGCCCATCGTGGTGACGGGGCGCCACCTCGAGGGGCCGAGCATCCGCTCGCACACCATCGACCACGCCGCCGGCGGCTACATCGCCACGCGCCACCTGCTGGGCCTCGGGCACCGGCGCATCGCGCACATCGCGGGTCCGCTCGACCACGTCGACGCGATCGCCCGCCACCAGGGCTACCTCCGGGCGCACCAGGAAGCCGGCATCGTCGCGGACCCGGACCTCGTCGTGCAGGGCGACTTCCTGGAAAGCGGCGGCCTGATGGCGATGAACCGCCTGCTCGACGGCGGCCAGGCCTTCACCGCGGTGTTCGCGGCCAACGACCAGTCGGCCTTCGGCGCCCGCGTGGCGATGTACCGGCGCGGCATCCGTGTGCCCGACGACGTCTCGCTGGTCGGGTTCGACGACCTGCCGGTGGCTGCGTACCTCACCCCGCCCCTCACCACGGTGCGCCAGCCCATCTACGAGGTGGGCCTGTTCGCCGCCCAGGCGCTGCTCAACATGCTGGGCACGCCGACGCCCGAGGTGGAGCTCCCGCCGCTGTCGCTCACGGTGCGGGAGACGACCCGACGGCTGTAGGGCATTTTTCTCCCGGGGGTTCACCTGGTTGGCCGGTTCGTGTCAAATTCCGGGCACAGGGAGTACGAGACGGGTGCCTCCAGGGGCCCGCGGACCCAGCCGATTGGAGTTCGAACGCCATGAAGGAATCGCCAGCCTCCGCGTACGCCACCACGAGCGAGGAGTTATCCTCCGCCGCCCCCTCGCCCGACGCGGACCTTTCCGAGCACGACACCGCCCCGCTGATCGCCGCGCTGCAGCGGCTGTTCCGCGCGTTCTCGGGCCACGTGTCCATCCGCCTGTGGGACGGCCGGACGCTGACCCTCGGCACCGGCCACGTCCCGCCCGACGGCCCGCCCTTCACCCTCTTCTGCCGCACGCCCAACGTCGTGCGCAGCCTGCTCGGCGGCGGTGACCCGTTGCGCCTCGCCGACGCGTACTTCCGAGGCGAACTCGACATCGAGGGCGACTTCTTCCAGGCCCTGAGCCTGAAGGACCACGTCCAGGTGCTGCGCCTGCCCTGGCAAGACCGCTGGCGCGTGCTGCTCACCACGCTGCGCCTGCGTTCGGCTGCGGCGTTCGACCAGGCGCGCGCCTCGCTGCTGGCCCCGCAAGTCCAGGCCCACTCGAAGGAAGAGAACCGGGAGGCCATCGGCTTCCACTACGACGTCTCGAACGAGTTCTACCGGCTGTGGCTCGACGAGCGCATGGTGTATTCCTGCGCCTACTTCGAGCGCCCCGGCCTCACGCTGGAGCAGGCGCAGGAGGCGAAGCTCGAGCACATCTGCCGCAAGCTGCAGCTGTCGCCGGGCGAACGCCTGCTCGACGTCGGATGCGGCTGGGGCGCGCTCGTGATGCACGCGGCCCGCCACCACGGCGTCACGGCGCACGGCATCACGCTCAGCGAACGCCAGCTGCAGGAGGCGCGGGCGCGCATCGAGGCGGCGGGGCTGTCGGACCGGGTCACGGTCGAGCTGCGCGACTACCGCGACCTGCCCGGCGAATGTGGCTACGACAAGGTCTCGAGCATCGGCATGTTCGAGCACGTGGGCCTGAAGAACCTGCCGGTGTACTTCGAGACCCTGTTCCGCCAGCTCAGGCCCGGCGGCCTGCTGCTCAACCACGGCATCACCCACTACACCGAGGGCTGGGACAAGACGCTGTCCACCGAGTTCATCAACCGCTACGTCTTCCCCGACGGCCAGCTGGACACGGTGGGCAACATCCAGCGGCACATGGAGCGGGCCGACTTCGAGATCCTCGACGTGGAGGCCTGGCGGCCGCACTACGCGCTGACGCTGCGGCACTGGGTGGCGCGCCTGGAGGCTCACCACGCCCAGGCCCTGGCCCATGTGAGCGAGGCCACCTACCGCGTGTGGCGGCTCTACATGGCGGCGTGTGCGCTCGAGTTCGAGTCGGGCGACATCGGCGTGTACCAGCTGCTCGCCGCGCGGCGCATCGCGGGCGGCACGCCGGTGCCGATGACCCGCCGGCACATGTACCCGGGCTGATGCCCGGGTTGCCGCGCCCTCACCCGCCCGGCGGCACGCGGAACCGCTCGAGCGCGTCGGCCACCAGTTCCAGGCGCACGAGCGGGCTGTCGACCACCAGCAGCTGCTGGCGCAGCCCGTTCGACAGCGGCAACAGGTCGCACCAGCGGTTGGCCACCCAGCCGCAGTCGTCGAAGCGCCAGGGGCCTTGCACCGGCATGTCCGCGTCGGGCACGTCCTGCGCCTTCAGGTCGGCCACCACCCGCTCCAGCGTGAGCGCCGTGTGTTCGAGGTCGGACGGGATGGGCACCAGCGGGTCGTCCGGCAGGGTTTCCGCGTCGCCGACCCACAGGCCGTGCGGCAGGCACTCGAAGCGCTCCAGCCGGAAACGCTGGTGGCCGCGGCAGTGGATGCTCAGCAGGCCCGGGCGCGGGCGGTCGAGCCGCTCGATGCGGGCCATCGTGCCGACGGTGTGGAAGGCCTCGTGCGAGGTGGACCCGTCCGGCGCCCGCCGCACCTCCTCGCCCTCGGTGAGACACACGACCCCGAAGGGCGACCCCTCGCGCCAGGCCCGCTGCACCATGTCGAGGTAACGCACCTCGAAGATCTGCAACGGCAGGTGGCCCCCGGGGAACAACACGGTGCGCAGCGGGAACAGCGGGAGTCGGGCGTCGGGATCCATCGGCCCATTGTCGCCCGGTCGCAACGAAAGCCCGGGGTTCACCTTACTGATCGTTGCACCGGGAGACACTTTGCAGTGATGTAATGGCGACACCCCACGTCAGCCGCAGCGCCGCGTCATGCCTGTCATCGCCGTCGTCAATCGCAAGGGAGGCAGCGGCAAGAGCACGCTCGCCACCCACTTGGCCGCCTATTGCGCCCACCACGGCATCCTCGCCATGCTCGGCGACGTCGACCGCCAACAGTCCACGCAGACCTGGCTGCGCCTGCGCGCCGAACGCGAACTGCCCCGCAGTGCCCCCATCCTCGGCTGGGCGCTCGACCCCCGCAACGTGATGCGGGCGCCCGCGGGCATCACCCACGTGATCCTCGACACCCCCGGTGGCCTGCGCGGCTTCGACCTCGCTCGCGTGGTCGGCTACGCCGACGCCATCCTGATGCCCGTGTGCAGCTCCGTCTTCGACCGCGAGAGCGCGGCCGAATGCCACGCCGAGCTGATGGCCCTGCCGCGCGTCGCCAGCGGCCGCTGCAAGGTGGCCGCCATCGGCATGCGCCTCGATGCCCGCACCCGTGCCGCGGAGCTGATGGCGGCCTGGGCCGCCGAACGCGACATGACCTACCTGGGCGCGCTGCGCGAAACCCAGGCCTACGTGAAATCGGTCGAACAGGGGCTCACCCTCTTCGACATGCCGCCGTCCAAGGTGGAAGCCGACCTGGCCCAGTGGGCGCCCATCCTCGACTGGCTGGAGCCGGTGTTCCGCAAACCCGCGGCGAGCGTGGCCGAACCCGAGCCGGAAGCGGCGGCTCCGGCCGAACGTCCCACGGTGATGGTGCCCACGCCGTCCCGCCTGACCACGCCGGCCTTCACGCAGCTGCGCGACACCAGCCCGCAGGCCCTCGCCCAGGCCGCCCGCACCACGCTGACGCTGCCGCAGAACCTCGGCGAGCTGTCGTCGTCGCGGCAAGGCCTCAAGGGCCGGCTGGGCCGGCTGCTGGGGCTGAACGGGCGCCTGAACACGGCCGGCACGTCCTGAGAGGCGCCGGACGCCTCACCCGGGCGTCACTCCAACGTCACTCCAACGTCAGGGCCAGCTTCACCGAAGGCACCCAGCCGTCCCCCTCCTTGCCCTTCGGCGCCGCGAGGAACAGGCGCTGCACCGCCACGCCCTTGGCCGCGATGGCGTCGCGCACCGACACCGCCCGCTGCAGCGCGAGTTCGCGCATCACGTCGTCGTCGACGGGAACGCGGGCCGCCAGCCGGGTGGCCATCTCGGCATCCGGCAGGTCCTTCGCGAAGCCCAGTGCGTTGCGGGGCTTGTCGGGCAGGTCGGTCTGCTTGTAGAGCAGCTTGAGCAGGCGTGAGCGGTCCGCCGCGGACAGGCTCGCCGCGGCCTCGGCGTTGCCGCCGGTGGCCAGGGTCTCCTTGCGGCGCTCGGCCACGAGCCGTGCGTCGAGCACCTGCCGCTGGTAGGCGTCACGTTCGCTCGCCAGGTCGGACGTGCCGGTGATCGTGAGCCGCAGCGACGGACGGTCGGTCAGTGCGGTGGCCACCTTGTCGATGGACGCGGTGCCTTCGTCGGTCAGCTTCGGGCTTCCAGGCACGGCCGGCAGCACGCTGATGTCGGTCTTGCCCCCACCCGACAGCAGCGAGAACGGCGCGGTGATCGCCTTGGCGATCAGGTTGCCCAGCACCTTCCAGATCATGCCCGCGACGCTGAACTCCGGATCGTCGAGCGACCCGGTGACCGGCAGGTTGATGTCGATCACCCCATGGCGGTCGGTCAGCAGCGACACCGCGAGCTGAACCGGCAGCGTGGTGGCCTGCGGCGAGTCCACCTTCTCGCCGAACGTGAGCTGGTTGATGATGACCTGGTTCGTGGCGTCGAGGCGGCCGTCGGGGTCGATGCGGTACGCCACCTGCATCGTCAGCTTGCCGCGCTCGATCGAATAGCCCACGTACTTGGCGGCGTAGGGCGACAGTGGCGCGAGCTCGAGGTCACTGGCGCGCGCCTTGATGTCGAGCGAGATGGGATGGGCGAGCGGCTGCACGCGCCCGGCGATCTCGAGATCGGCCGTGCCGGCGGCGCGGCCCTTGAGCTCCAGCTCCGCGGTCTTCAGGCCCGACGTGCTGATGGCGCCCAGGCGCCCGTCGAGCTGCGTGAGCTCGGCGCTGTACTTCGGGCGCACGAAGTTGTCGCTGAAGGCGATGCGGCCGTTGGTCAGGCGCGTGGAGGTGATCGTGATGTCGAGCGGCAGGTCGTTGCCGCCGGCGCGTGCGCCGCCGCTCGCCGGCACCGCCGCCGGCGTGGCCGAGGCCGGTGCGCTCGCCGGGGCCGGGGGTGCGGAGGCCGCGTCGGCGGGGCCTTGAGGCCCCACGCGCGTGCCGGCCGCATCCTGCAGGTTCAGGCGGCCCTGTTCGGTGACGACGAGGCGCGCCTGCAGCGCATTGAGCGTGGCGGCATCGATCTCGAGCCGGGGCCTGCCCTGCGGCTTCATCTCGAAGGCCAGGCCGTCCAGCGCGAGGCCCTGCCACTGCAGCAGGTCATCGCCGGGGGCATCGGCGCCCTCGCCCCGCGTCTGCAGCAGCACGTCGGCCAGCAGCAGGTCGCCTTTGATCCGGGCGTCCACGCCCTCGCCCGGCAGGCGCAGCGCCACCGAACCCTTGAAACCCGCCTCCGCACGGGCCACCGCCACATTGGCCGTGAGGCCGGCATACGGTGCGAAGGCATGGATCGGCAGCCGCGTCACCGCGAGCGTGCCCTCGGCCAGGCGCGGCGCGAGCCCCACCTTGCCGTTGAAGCGCACCTGGCCTGTGCCGGTCTTCGCCGACAGCTTCACCGTGGCCGGCGGCAACGGCTTGTCGCCCTCCAGCGCGAGGCCCGACACGCCGAGGTCGATCGCGCTCACCTCCGTCAGCAGCGGCTTGCCGCCCGTGGCCAGCTGGTCGTCGGACACGCGCACGCGCCCGCCCTCCAGCGCGAAGGACTTCAGCGCCACTTTCCACGGTGCACTCGCGGTGGCACCGGAGGCTGCCGCAGCGGGAGCTGCCGCCGCCCCCGCCACGCCGGGTCCCGCGATCCAGCGCTGGGCGCTCCAGACGCCCGTGTCGCTGCGCTGGATCGTCACGGACGGCTGCTGCAGCCGGACCTCGCCGACGGTGACCGAACGCCCGGGCACGTCCACCGCCACGTCGGCGACGGCGGCCTGCTTGAGCGCGATGGCCTCGACGTTCGGCGCCCGCACGAGGCGCGTGCCGGCCTCCGTCACCTTGAGCGCGTCGAGTGTGGCCGACGCGACGTTGATTCGAAGGCGCGGCGACTCCGGGCCGCCGGCCCAGTCGATGCGGGCCTGTGCGGACAGCCGCCCCGCCACCCGCGGCGTGGCCAGCGCGTTCAGATACGGCTGCAGCGCCTCCAGCGCGATCGCATCGGCCGTGATGTTCGCGGTGGCGGCCGACGTTCCGCCCTCGCCTTCGACCGACAACGTGCCCCAGTCCTGCGGCTTGTCACCGGCCGAGCGGATGCGCAGCGAAGCCGACAGCGGCGCCGCCGCCGCGGCCGGATGGCTCAGCGGGCCGGCCTTCGCGGTGACGTCGACGAGGTCCAGCGCCGCGGCCGGTGCCACGGTGGCATCGCGCCACGCGACCTGGCCGTGCGTGAGGTGGAAGGCATCCACCTTCACCGCCCACGCCGGCGGCTCGGCCTTCGCGAGCACCGCGGAGGCCGCACTCGCCGCACTCGCCGCGGAGGCGGCGGGGGCCGGTGCCGCTTCCGATGCTGGCACCGCAGGCACGCCGTCGATGCGTCCGTCGGCGAGGCGCCGGGCCTGCACCGAGAGCCCGTCGAGGTCGATCGAGGCGAAGTGGAGCTTGCGGGCCAGGGGCTGCACGTCGGCGAGGCCGACCTTCAGCGACTTCCAGCCGACCAGTTCGGCATCGGCGGGCGTGGCCACCGCGACATCGTTCGCCTCGACCGTCCCGCGCAGGGTCACGCTGGGCTGGCCGTCCGGTGCGATCGAGAACGCGGCCTCGAGGTCGCTGCCGAGCACGCCGCCCACCAGCTTCACTGGCAGCGCCTTCGGCGCGTAGACGAGGTAGGGCGCGAGGTCGAAGCGGTCGATGCCGATCTTGAGCGTGCCGCTGCGGGTCTGCGCGAACGGCGTGGCCTGTGCGCCCGTGTCGAACGACGCGCCGTTCAGCACGAACGCGAGCCGGGGCTCGACCTTCACCTCCACCTGCGCCGGCAGGTTCGACAGGAACGGCAGGGAGAGGTGCAGCTGCTTGAGCTCGTGCACGCGGCCCGCGGGACGGTCGTCGAAACGCAGCTCGCCGCCGGTGACCTGCACGTTGTAGAGCGCGAAGCGCGCGGGCTCGCCGGTGGGCTCGGCCGTCGGCTTGGGCGTGAAGCGCGTGATGAGGTCGTCGATGTCGTAGTGGCCCGGGGCCGTGTGCGCCACGCGCACACGCGGCGCCGTCACCTCGATGGACTCGAGCACGGGCGCGCGGCGGAACGCCGAGCTGGCCGAGACGTTCGCGAGCAGGCGGTCGACGGTGAGCAGCGGCGCGGCATCACCCGGGGCGCCCGCGACGGCGATGTCCTCCACGACGACTTGCAGGCGCCACGGCTGGATGCTCACGCGCCCGAGCGTCACGGTGCGGCCGAGCGCTTCGGAGAGCCGGGCCTCGCCCTGCGACTTCATCAATGGGGGCGCCCCCAGCCAGACCGCACCGGTGAGCACCACGAGGGCCGCGAGAGCCCACACCAATCGCTTGATCCACACCAGAGCACGCTCCCCACGGCCCACGGCCGAATCTCGAAGACGGCATGTTTGCACAATTCCGTCGTTGCGTCGCGGCGACCCTTCCGGGATTCCAACACAGTGTCCATGCACCCAAACGGGCGTCTCGTGCCGAATGGCCCGAAGTTTCCGTCACAATGCGGCAGCCCGCGAATGGCGGGCGCAACCGATAGAAACGAAAGAATGAACAAAACCGAACTGATCGAGCACCTGGCCTCCAAGCACGAACTGACCAAGGCCGAAGCCGGTCGCATCCTGGAAACGCTGCTCGACGCGGTCGTCACCAACGTCAAGAAGGGCAACGCCGTCACGCTGCCGGGCTTCGGCTCGTTCAAGCAACACGCCCGTGCCGCCCGCAACGGCGTGAACCCCAGCACCGGCGCGAAGATCAAGATCGCCGCCGCCAAGCTGCCGAAGTTCACCCCGGGCGCCGGCTTCAAGGCCGCCGTGGACCCGAAGGCTGCCGCTCGCAAGGCTGCCAAGGCTCCGGCCCCGAAGAAGGCCGCTCCGGCGAAGAAGGCCAAGAAGGCCTGATCGCCTTCACGTGCCGCACACCCGCATCCCGCGGGTGGCGCGACCGAAGAGAACCCCGGGTGACCGGGGTTTTTTTATGCCCGCGCGGGACACGTGCCGATCCTTGCAGGAACACCGCCTGCTGGCGAAGATGCAGCGGGCAGGCGGTCTGCCCGAAGGAGACGCACATGCCCACGAAGGACACGACCCAGCTGACCGATCAGCAATGGATCGACGGCACCGTGAAGAAGATGATGGCCCTCGACGAGGGCCTGGGTGACGAGGACCTGAAGGAGTTCGTCACCGACCTCGCCGCGCGTCCCAACTGGCGCGCACTGTCGCCCGACGATGCGGCCACGAAGGCCTTCGGCGAACTCGAGCCGCCGGAAGGACGCTGACTGCGGCCGGCTCGCCCGTTCAAGGTGCGAGTTGGTCGAAGCATCCCAGGAGCACCGCACGCTCGCCGCTGGTGTCGACAAGCGGCGAGGTCGACTCGCGCAGCTCGATGCGCCCGTCGTCGAACACAAGCGCGCTCGCCTGGAGTCCCTGCGAGGCGCCCCAGGTTTCCACACGGATCACGCCGTCACCCCGCACCTGGCGCACCGCGGTGTGGGTGACCGAGTGCGCCTTGTTGAATCCGTTCTGCAGGCAGGTGGCGGCCGCGCCGGTCGATGCGGCCGGCAGCCGCACGGTCTTCCACAGGCGGAGTTCGGGGGAGTTCGCCGTCGGGGCGCTGGCACACCCCGCCACAGCGATGGCGGCCGCGATGGCCACGATGTTCTTGCGCATGCTCATGCTTCTCGATCTCTTGCGGAAACGACAAGGCCCCGGCGGGCGGGGCCTTGTCGTTCGACGTTGCGGTGATCGCCGATGTTAACCGAGCGCCGTCGTGTGCCTGCCGTCCTGTCCTCCAAGACGCCACCCCGATCAATCCGATCATTCAAGGATCCTGGTATAGTCGCTAAATGGAAGAAGAAGACGTCGTTCGATCGCTGGCCGCCCTCGCCCACCCGGTGCGGTTGCGCGTGTTCCGCGCCCTGGTCGTCGCCGGACCGCAAGGCCTGACGCCGGGCGTGATGCAGGAGGGCCTCGCCATTCCCGCCACCACGTTGTCGTTCCACCTGAAAGAGCTGGCGAACGCCGGCCTGGCCTCCCAGGAGCGCGCCAGCCGCAACCTCGTGTACCGCGCGGCCTTCGACCGCATGAACGGCGTGATCGGCTTCCTGACCGAGAACTGCTGCGCCGGTGCGGCCTGCGCCGTCATGCCCGACGGGCAGTCCTGCAACTGCTGAGCCCCTCGCCGAGCCCGTGCTGAAGTGCTGTTACGTCGACGTCGAAGATGACCGCATCACCCCTTGAACAAAATCTCGCCGAACAGAGCGCACCGTCACCCGGCCTCGGATTCTTCGAGCGCTACCTGACGGCGTGGGTCGGCCTGTGCATCCTCGCGGGCATCGTCCTCGGCCAGCTGGCGCCCGGCTTCTTCCGCGCCGTGGGCGCCCTGGAGGTCGCCCAGGTGAACCTGCCGGTCGGGCTGCTCATCTGGGTGATGATCACCCCGATGCTGCTGAAGATCGACTTCGCGGCACTCGGCCAGGTCAAGGCCCACGCCCGCGGCATCGGCGTCACGCTGTTCATCAACTGGGCGGTCAAGCCGTTCTCCATGGCGTTGCTGGGCTGGATCTTCATCCGCAACGTCTTCGGCCCCTTGCTGCCGCAGGATCAGCTCGACAGCTACGTGGCCGGGCTCATCCTGCTGGCCGCCGCACCGTGCACGGCGATGGTGTTCGTCTGGAGCCAGCTGTGCAAGGGCGATCCCTACTTCACGCTGTCGCAGGTGGCCCTCAACGACGCCATCATGGTGGTCGCCTTCGCACCCATCGTCGCGCTACTGCTGGGCCTGTCGTCGATCACCGTGCCGTGGGACACCTTGCTGACCTCCGTCGGCCTCTACATCGTGGTGCCCGTGATCATTGCGCAGGTCTGGCGGAAGCAGTTGCTCAAGCGGGGCGCCGACCACTTCCAGTCCATCGCATCGAAGCTCGGCCCACTCTCCATCGCGGCGCTGCTGAGCACCCTGGTGCTGCTCTTCGCGTTCCAGGGCCAAGCCATCATCGAACAGCCGCTGGTGATCGCCCTGCTGGCCGTGCCCATCCTCATCCAGGTGGTCTTCAACGCCGGACTGGCCTACTGGCTGAACCGGAAGATGGGCGTGCAGCACTGCGTGGCAGGCCCCTCCGCCCTCATCGGCGCCAGCAACTTCTTCGAGCTGGCCGTGGCGGCGGCCATCAGCCTGTTCGGTTTCAAGTCCGGTGCAGCGCTCGCCACGGTGGTGGGCGTGCTGATCGAAGTGCCCATCATGCTGGCCGTGGTCGCGGTGGTGAACCGGTCGCAAGCCTGGTACGAACAAGGCATCCAGAAAGGCTGATCCGTGAGCAACGTCAAGATTTTCCACAACCCCGCCTGCGGCACGTCCCGCAACGTCCTCGGACTGATCCGCCATGCCGGCATCGAACCCGAGGTCGTCGAGTACCTCCGGACACCGCCCACGCGGGCCGAGCTGGTCCGGCTGCTGGCCGATGCGGGCCTGTCGGTGCGCGAGGTGTTGCGCGACAAGGGCACGCCCTTCGCGGAACTCGACCTGGCCAATCCCAAGTGGACCGACACCGAACTGCTCGACTTCATCGACCAGCATCCCATCCTGATCAATCGCCCGCTGGTGGTGACCCCCCTTGGCACCAAGCTGTGCCGCCCGTCGGAAGCCGTTCTCGAACTGCTGCCCGTGGGCCAGCTGGCACCGTTCACCAAGGAGGACGGAGAGGTCGTGACCGACGACGGAGTGCGGCGTGGTTGATCTGGAGATGACCTTCCCGGCGCTCGATCAGAACCTCTTCGCCCTCCCTTCGGAGGAGCGCCTGCGGGTCGAGCGACCGGCACACGCGCCCCGATTCCTCATGCTGTACGGCTCCCTGCGCGAACGCTCCTACAGCCGGCTCCTGACGTTCGAAGCCGCGCGGCTGCTGAAGGCGATGGGCGGCGATGTCCGCATCTTCGATCCGGCCGGCCTGCCACTCCCGGACGGCGAGCCGGCGAACCACCCCAAGGTCGAGGAGCTGAGGTCGCTGGCCGAATGGTCCGAAGGCATGGTCTGGTGCTCGCCGGAACGCCACGGTGCCATGACCGGCATCATGAAGGCGCAGATCGACTGGATCCCGCTGAACTCGGGCGCGGTGCGCCCCACCCAGGGCAAGACGCTCGCGGTGATGGAGGTCTCGGGTGGCAGCCAGTCCTTCAACGCGGTCAACCAGATGCGCATCCTCGGCCGATGGATGCGGATGATCACCATCCCCAACCAGTCGTCCGTCGCCAAGGCGTTCAACGAATTCGGTGACGACGGCCGCATGAAGCCGTCGGCCTACTACGACCGGGTGGTGGACGTGATGGAGGAGCTGTTCAAGTTCACGCTGCTCACGCGGGGCGTCAGCCCGTACCTCGTGGACCGCTACAGCGAACGCAAGGAAACCGCCGAAGCGCTCTCCAGGCGGGTGAACCAGCGCGACATCTGAGCCACCAATGAAAAAGGGCCCCTGACGGGGCCCTTCTCAAAGCTGGTTGGCGGGTCGGAGTCTGCGCAATGTCAGCCGCACAGCCGCGCCAAAGCTAGCCCTGCTCGCATCAGACTGGAGGCAATTCCCCCGCGCGTTCCCCCACCTCGGGGCCGCTGACCGGCTGCATTCGTAGACGTGCCGGACTCAAAATCCGGCGCCCGAAAAAAAGTCCGGCTCGTTGCATTTTGCAGACGCCCGGACCTTCGGATTCGCGTGCGCCTCAGCCGTCGAGGCCCAACCGGCGGAAGAGAACGTCGGCGCGCTGCTCCTGGATAGTTCGCTCGCCGGTGTGGCGCCGCGGGTTGCCGCACATCCAGCAACTGCACTTCGTCGGGGTATCGACCACTACGCCCGCCTCTTTCGGATCGGAGCGGAGATCCTTGCCCCAGTGGAACCGGCGCGCCTTCTTCAGACGCTCGCGATGGTGGATTCGATCTGATCGCATGCGCCATTCTGCCCGCTACAGTGTCACGACAGCAGAAAATCCGCGCCCAAAAAAAGCCCGGAGTGCTGCAGTTCGCAAACACCCCGGGCAACGGTGGTCAGGAAATCGAAGGGGCGATCGGCTGCGTCGTCATGGGGCAGCAAGGGCGCGCCGGACGTGCTGCTGTAGTTCGACGACGGCCAGGGCGACCATGCCGTGGGGCGCCTGCTTGCTTGAGCCGTTCTCCAGCGCGCCCGCGTACGGCAACCCGTTGGACAGGAACATGACCCCGCCAACCGGGAGCGCCATGACCCGCTGTGCCTCTGACATGCCGCGAGAGGCCCCGGTGGTGTCAGTGAACGTGAGGTTTGGCGCCCCGTACGACACGTTGAAGTTGGCCCTGAACCTACCTGTCCGCACGGGGGCGCGCTTCACCACGGCGACGAACAGGTTCAGCGTGGTGGCGCGGACGACCGTCTCCAGCCGGGCTTTCGAGCGGTCGGCCAGTTGGTCGAGGGGGATGCTCCAGCCGGCCATCAGGTGTTCATCCCGTTCTTGCGGAGCTTCTGATCCGTCTCGGCTCGCATCGACTGGGCCAGCAACTGCAGGGCCGACACCATCTCGTTGCGTTGAACACCGGCGGCCACGTTGTAGTTGTTGACCGTCGCCGGTTTCCCGCCGTTCGGCGAGACCGCCCCTCCCTGCGATCCCGTCAGCAGGTACTGCTTGTTCCCGACGTTCAGCAACTCAGGGCCACGTTCGTTCACCTGGTACATGGAGCCGGCGGACACCGGTCCACCGATGGCGCGCCCGCTAGCGCTAGAGAAAATCGAGCCGATCAAGGCGCCCCAGCCGCCCCCTGCGCCAGCTCCGCCTCCGCCGCCTCCCATGAGCGCCTGAAATATCGCTGTGATCGCAGCTTGAGCCTGCATGCGCAGCAATTCGGCTATCACGCTGTTGGCCAAGTCCTTGAAGCTGGTTTTGCCCGTCATCACAAATTCAACGAAGGCGTTCTCCATGCCTTTGGTGGCCGTACCGACGACGCCTTGAACTTGTTTGGACACGTTCGCGGCGTCTTCCAGGTACTTCTGCACAGACGTGGACAGCCCCGCTTGCCACGACTGATCCAACGCATCCAGCGCTCGATACTTCTCCTCGGCAAGTCGGATCTCTGCATCCTTCAACTGCTGAAGATCAGCCAAGCGTGTTTGCAGCCCGTCATCGGGCAACTGACCTCTGCGGTTGTCCGCATAGGCGTCGTTGATCTGCCCCTGGAACTTGTCCTCGATCCCACTCATCTCGCGTGCCCGCCCCCTCGCCTTGTCGCCCAAGGTGTAGGTCGCGATCTCGCGCGCGTTCTGCTGGGAGACGGTCGCCAAGTAGTTCTTCGCGGCGGCGGCGGCCTCGTCGTACGCCAGCTTCGCCTTGTTGGCCGCGCCGGTCTGTTCGAAGCCCATGACCTGCGCGCTTGCCGCGGCACGCTCCTGGAGGATCGAGATTTGGGCGAGGTTGTCTGCCTTCTTGCGATCGTCGTCGAGCCCCTTCTGCCCGGTTCGTGACCGTTCCTCGATCGCTGCGTTCTCCGCCTCAAGCGCTGCGACCTGGGCGTCCGTGTTGAGCTTCAGCAGCCCCAGCTTCTCTGTGTAGTAGTCCTTCTCGCTGATGAGGCCGGCCTGCCGCGTGGCCTCAAGCACCCGCTCGGCGTTGGCGTAAGTGTTGGTGACGAGGTCCAGCGCTCGCTGCACTTCTCCGATGTCGCCCTTTAAGAAGTCGAGCTCCTTCGGCTTCTTGGGAAAGAACTTGTCCCGGAGGCGCTTCTCCATGTCGGCGGTGAAGTAGCTGCCCTGCTTTTCCTTTTCCGCCTTCAGCGCCGCGGTGTACTTCTCTTCGGCGGTGGCGTGCTCCTTCAGGAACGCTTGGTGCGCCGCGAGTTGGGATTCCTCACGGGCGATGGATGCCGCGACGTTGGCGATGGTGCGCTCGCTGCGGTCGCGTGCGCGCCCTCCCTGCGAGCCAGCCGCTGGCTTCGACGCATCGAGCCCCTGAATGCGTTTGATCGTCGCCTCGTAACCTCGGGCGGCCTGCTCGAGTTCGGAGAACTCGCGGAGCGTGTCCTTGGCGTACGGATTCTTGGGGTTCTCGGCCAGGGCGGCATTGGCGTCTCTCACGGCGCCGGCCATGCGTTCCATCGCCTCGCGTGTCGCCTGAAGCCGAGCGCTCGCCCAACCCGACTCCAGAGCGTCGAAGTAGCCTTGCCAGACTCCTCCGCTCTTGGCGACGCGGGCATTGATGCGATCAAGGGCAGCGGACGTCTGGGTCGCCCAGCCTGCGACCGAAGACGAAGTTCCGGTGAGCTTGTCGATCGTGCCGATCAGTTGGGTGATCGAGTTCGACACTCGCGTCGTCGCGCCTCCCACCGTCTCGGGCATCTTCTCGAACTCGGCAGTCAGGGCCGCCCCCGACTTCTGCAGCGCGCGGAACAGTTTCTCGGCGGTGATCTCGCCGTCAGCGCCCATCTGGCGCAACTTGCCAATCGGCACGCCGAGACCGTCCGCGATGGCGCGCGCCAGCCGCGGTGCCTGCTCGAGCACGCTGTTCAGTTCCTCGCCACGCAGCGTGCCGGAGGCGAAGGCTTGACCGAGTTGGACCAAGGCCGCCTGTGCGCTGGCAGCGCTCGTGCCACTGATGACCAGCGCCTTGTTGATCGCCTCCGTGACCCCGATCACCTCCTTCTGCGACGCGCCGAGCGCTTCGGTCGAACTTGCCAGCCGGGTGTACAGCGTCGTGGTCTCCGCGAGGTCGACGCGCGTGTTCTGAGACACATCGAACAACGCCTTCTGCACGGCCACGAGTTCGCGCGTGTTGCTCGTCACCAGCGAGAGACGAGACGTCATGTTCGAGTACGCGTCGGCCGTCTGCAGCGCCTGCTTGGCGAGAGCCGCGACGGCGCCGGCGCTCACCACCGCCGTCAGGCTCCGCATGGCCGTCGACAGGCCGACGGTCGTGGTCTCTGCCTTCTTGCCTTTGGCCGCGAAGGTATCCAGGTCGGTGTTGGCCCGACGAACGCCGGTGCTGTCAACCTGGAGGACGATGGTTGAGGTTTCGTTGCCCATGCCGTCGCCTCCTTACGCCCGAGGCTTCGGATCGAAGAACGCCTCGATGTAACCATCGAACACCGCACGAGCGGCGCCGTGGTAGTTCTCGCAGAGCGCGCCGACGGCCACCTCCGAGAAGGCCTTGTCTGGTCCGTCCCAACCGACGGCGATGTCCATGATGAGCGCCTGGTCGGTCAGTTCCCCCTTGCTCACGGTTTCGAGGAAGGCGCGGAGCACGTCCTTCGTCCGGTGTTTGAACTCGAACACCACGGGCGCCGGCTTGTCGCCTGGGCGCGGGATGTTCACGGTGTACTTGAAGGTGGTGGGCGGGATCAGGGAGAGCATTGTTCGTTCTTTCGACAGTTGACAGTGGGGAACGGGGGCACGCGACGCGGCATCCGCCGCTGCGGCCGGTGACGAGCGCCAGGGCTGGCGCGGGGTTCAGGTCATGGTTTGGATGCTGGTGTGGCAGCGAGACGGTCGGCTAAGGCGTTCATGCGCTCGAGCACGTCGATCAGGGCGCCGACCTGACCGGGCCCACGCTCGCGAAGCGCGGCGTTCATCTGCCGCAGGATCGGGCGCGCGCCGCCGCGAAAAGCGTTCTGCGCAGAAATCCGGCGGCCCTCCTCCGTTGCCGGGCCGGTGGACTTCTCCCACGGCTTCCAGCGTCGGATTGCCTCTGCCTGACGCGCGCGGCGCTCCGGCGTCCACCCGTTGCTCATTGGCGAACTCCAATAGTTCGTTTGGCCGGATGCGCAACCTTGTTTTTTCTCGCGCGCATGCGTGCGGGTGGGAGCAGAGTGCGAGGCTCGGTGACCGGCGCCGGTGCTGGCGCAGTCGCGGCGCCAGCCGGAGCCGGCACGCCGTTGTTCACCTGCTGCTGGCCGTGGTTGATGTTGGCGTTGCGGGCGAAGATCGCTGGCCCATGCTGAATCGCCGCCAAGCTCTCTACCGTGGAGCGCGACTGGCTCTGCGCCTTGAGCGCCAGCCGGAGGCACTGATCACGGCCCTCTTCCGTCGTCGCATTCCCGGCCCGCACCGCAAAGCTATAGAACACAAGATCCAGGGTGCGGGCCTGGGTTGCCAGCATCATCTGCAAGCCAGTGAGGTTGCCATCTGCAACAACTTCGGCCGCTCTGGTCAACTCCCTTGCTACGGTGGTGATATCGAGATCGGAGTTGCGGTGCGTGAGTTGATCGACCACGCGGGCACCTCCAGTTGTCGGCCGGAGGGTGCCACGCGTGAGGCTCTCAAGCTCGGTCAGGCCGGGGATCAGTGGCAGCTTCAGCACCCTCCGTTCTTCGACGGGCGTGGCGGTCGTCAGGGCGGTCCCTGCCGGAGGTTGTTCGTTGATCATGTTGCGTATTTGTGTAGATGCCGGCCGCGAGCCGGCTGCAGGGGTTGCTTTCTCACGGGCCCAGGACTCGACCTGCTACGCCGGGCTCACCCTTAAACGGTGCCTTTGAAGCCCGCGGCTCGGGACTTCTCGTGTTCGACGCGCAGCTTGATACGGGCGACCTCAGGTGCGGTGATGCCCCAAGCGCCGTAGCCGGAGGGGGCGTACGCGTTCTCGCTGCTGAGAAGTTGGCGCACCACTCGTTCGCGGTCCCAGCCCTTGCCCAGGGTCGCGCCGGAAATTCCCACGATGCTCGCCAGCCCTCGACGGGCCCACTCGAAGGACTCACGCGCGGCGTCGAACGAGGCGAAGACGTCCGCGTTGCGCTCCCGGACCGCGGCGGCCCAGGTGTCTTGCATGAATTTGGCTTCGGAGTCGTGCAGACGAATCGGGCTGCGCATCAGCGCCACCATCAGCCGTTCGTTGCCGGAGACGTCGCGCTGGATGTCAGCCATCGCTTTGACGCGCTCCGCCACGCTTTGACTGCGCCACCAGTCGCGGATCTCGCGGTCTTCCACCGCGCCGGCGAAGTTGCTCGACTCGAGCTTCGGCGGGGCGAGGTACGTGGCTTCGGAGGTGCTGACGTTCTCCTCGCGAACCTCGATCGCGCGCCAGCGGGCGGCGATGTCCTCCACGAACTTCCCGCGCTTCGGTTCAAGCTGCTTCTCGCGGCCGACGTCCGACAGGTCGACGTTGCTCTTGGTCGAGGAAGTCGTCTCGATCATGTCGACCAGCAACTTCGCCGCGCCGTCGAGCCATTCGGCCGCGGTGCTTGTGGCGACCTCCGGCGGCGCGGCGGGCAGGTGGAAGGTCTGATGGCCCGACAGGTTGTACGTGAAGGTGCCGTCGGCGGCCTGGTGCAGGTAGGTCATGGTTCAGGCCTCCAAGTTCTTGTTGAGCTGATGCACGCGCGCCATCACACGGTCCTGCACACCGCCGTGGATCGGGCTCCGCAAGTACATGCCGTGGGGCGTCGGCTGCTCGAACATCGGGAAGCAGCCGCCGACCACGGGGCCGAGCACGATGTCGTGGGCATGCAGTTCCGCGTACGCGGCGACGTATGCAGCGGCAGCGGCCGCGTAGGCGGCGCCCACGGCGTCTCGCTGGACGATCAGGGCGGCCGTCGCGGCTTGCTTCTTGCGCGACGCCAGCTCCGCGACCCTGGTTGCTGCGATGGTCGACAGGCGCTGCTGAAGCTGCTCGTCGGTGAATTCGTTTCGCTGGTGAGCTTCGTGCGCCCGGTCGATCTGGGCTTGGAACTGCGCCTCGAAGGCGAGGAGTTCTTCGGGATTCATGTGGGTGAGGTCTTTCAGAGTGAGGTGGGCATTGCCCGGGTGGTGACCTGCCCGCTCAGCGCTTGCGCACGCCGAACGGCTCGAGGTCAGAAAGATGGACGTCGGCCAGGCGGCCAACGACGATGTCGACTTCGCGGCCGACAAGCCGGAGCACGTTGCCGTGCTCGAAGATCTGGATGTGACGGCGCGCGCACTCCTGACGAATCACTTCGTCTCGGTGCAGGGTCTGCGCCTGCGGGTAGTTCATGGCGATGGTCTTGCTGGTCTATCGGAGTGCCGGATGGGGACGGCGTGGGGGCATCAACGCCGCATGCGCAGGCAAGATGAAGGCCCCGGCGCGGGTTGCCGCGGCGGGTTGGAAGGCTTGGAGAGCGGTCGAATCACGATTCCGCGCTCCCGCCGAACAGGTCGGCCTGCTGGTTGAAGTGGTCGCGCAGCTCGCGCTGCTCCCAGGCGGGCAAAGCAACGCACTCGAAGAGCAAGGCGGCACGGTTCGATGTGTCGTCGCCGCGGGCATCGCAGCAGCGATGGATGGCCTCGACCAACGACGAGGTAAGGCGCAACAGCTCCGGCTTGTCAGCGAGGATCGCCTCCCGCATTTGGTCAGTGACCATGGCCCGTGGCGCGACGATGAGGTTGTCGCCGTCAAAGCGGATCCGCACACCAGCAACGTGAAGGTCTTGAAGCAGATCCATCACTGAATCGCCCCGGGTTTGCTAGACACCTTCGAGCCTCAAACTGAGGCCCAATAGGAGGTGCCATGAAAACGAACCAACCGTACCCGGAAGAATTCAAGATCGAGGCGGTCAAGCAGATCACCGAACGCGGCCACAAGGTCGCCGAGGTGTCGGCGCGCATCGGGGTCAGCCAGCACAGCTTGTACAAGTGGATCAAGGTCTACGGGGTGCCCAAGCCTGAACGTCAGGCGCAGGCGACGCAGGCCGAGGAACTGCGCAGGCTGAAGGCCGAACTCAAGCGCGTGACCGAGGAGCGCGACATCCTAAAAAAGGCCGCAGCGTACTTTGCCAAGCAGTCCGGGTGAAGTACGCGTTCATCAAACGGCACGAGAGGGAGCACAGCGTGCGGCGCATGTGCAAGGTCATGCAGGTCCATCCCAGCGGCTTCTACGCCTGGAAAGCCGAGCCGCAGAGCCCGCGGGCCAAGGACGACCTGCGGCTGACGGGATTGCTCAAGCAGGCCTGGCTGGAGAGCGGATGCGTGTACGGCTATCGCAAGCTGACGCTGGACATGCGCGACCTGGGCGAGCGTTGCGGCAAGCACCGCGTGGCGCGGTTGCTCAAGGGCGAAGGACTGCGCTCGCAGACAGGTTACCGGCGCCGCCCGAGCATCAGAGGCGGCAAGCCCGCTGTGGTCGCCCCGAATCATCTGCAGCGCCAGTTCACGGTGGCCGAGCCCAATCAGTCCTGGGTGACCGACATCACCTACATCCGCACGCATGAAGGCTGGCTGTATCTCGCGGTCGTGGTGGACCTGTTCTCCCGACAAGTGGTGGGATGGTCGATGGGCAGCCGCATCGACACCCAGTTGGTTCTGGACGCCTTGCTGATGGCCCTGTGGCGCCGGAGGCCGCAAACGGCGGTCACGGTTCACTCGGATCAGGGCTGCCAGTTCACTGGACATGAGTGGCAGACGTTCCTGCAGACCACAATCTGGTCAGCAGCATGAGCCGTCGCGGCAACTGCCACGACAACGCCGTGGCCGAGAGCTTCTTCCAACTGCTCAAGCGCGAGCGCATCCGTCGGCAGATCTACCCGACGCGAGATGCCGCGAGGTCCGACGTCTTCAACTACATCGAGATGTTCTACAACGCCCGGCGGCGTCACGGAACTGCCGGCGATACTTCGCCGGTAGAGTTCGAACGTCGTCATTCCCAACGGTTCAAGAGTGTCTAGGAAATCCGGGGCGATTCAGCTCCGTTACAAACACTGTGTATATTCACAGTGTCATGCAGTACCAGATCAAGCTCCTCCGTCGCGGGGGCGTTCGGCTTTCCTATGTCGACGTCCAAGCCCTGCCCTGGGTCGTCGGACACGTCATCACGTCGAAGGGGCCCGGCGGCCGTCGCCTCTGCATATACCCGCAGAGTGTCAATCTGCTGTTGAACCCGACGCCCGCCCGCGAGTTGTTCAAGGCAACGATCCAGGAGATCGACCGGGACACAACCACCTACATGGGCATTGAGCAGCATGCCCAGGAAGATGGCACTGTGGCTGCCGTAGCGCAGGAATGGATGCTCGCATCGGTGTCCGTCGGCAGCGGCGGCTGGTCCGGGGCCAAAGCCAGAGGTGTCACGAACGAACTGGACAAGCTGTGACTAGCAGCAGGTGTCCGACACAGGCTCACGTCACGAGCCGACCGCCGGATGAAATGAAGGCCTTGAAACTGCACGTGTCGCGACCTATATGGCTCGACGGAGGAACTACGCTATGACGCTGAACGAACACTTTGCACAGGGTGAGTGGTTCGACGCCGTGGTGGCCAGGATGCTGGTCGAGGACCCGCGCCTGGGGCCGGAAGTCGCGGTAGGGGTGGCCCAGGAGGTCGCCCGGCTCCCGCGCTGGCGCGAACTGTCGCCGGAGATTGCCGCCCACCGGGCGGCAATCAGGTTGGCTGGGAAGAGGGCGGCCGAGTCGGCTGCCATGGACTTCAGGAGGGCAGCATGAACACGCTGGATGTCGCGACCCTTACCGATGCCCAATGGATCGAGCAGACGCTAGACGCGATGCTGGCGCGTGACCCGGTCCTGAACCGGTGGGACGTGCAGCCGATGGTCGAGGAGATGGCCCAACGTCCGCGCTGGCGGGCGATGCCGCCCGAGGAGGCTGCGGCGCGGGTCTTCGGCGAAAAGGATGTGCCTGTTTGAAGGTAGACCAGGCCCGCCGTCTGCTGCTCGATGCCAGGGGCCGGGTGCCCTTGGAGTCCCCCATGTGGGCAGCACACGAGTTCACCGACGAGCAGTGGGTCGACAAGGTCACCGAGCTGATGCTCGAGCTCGACCCGGACCTGAACGCGCACGACGTCCGGGACATCGTCAGCAGCTTGGCCAAGTACCCGCACTGGCGCCGGCTGTCCCCGCCAGAGGCCGCGGCCAAGACGTTCGAGCCGCCGGCAGGTCCGGAGAGCCCTTGAGCGCCCGCAGGCTCACGGTGCCCGCGGCCGGCACTTGCCGGGTCCTAGCGCGTTGCACGTACCGTAATAGCCCGGCTCTTTCGCCGCACCGGTTGCTGCACCGGTCGCGAATCCGTAAAGCCCCTGTCAATCAAACTCCGCGGCTTCGGGTGACCAGCCACCTATGACGATAGCGACCGTCTCTTGATTTACCGGATGAATTACCAGTTGCCGAACCGACCGGAAACCACAGGCAACCGTTGGAATACGTTGGCAAGTTCGTTGCGTCGGCTGCAACGATCAGGGGACCGTGGCGGGGGCAACTGGCGGGGGCGCGGAGCGAGACAGCGAGCGCCGGCGCCGCGGCCGGCAGGTCATGCTGCTGCTTGTGGGGCAGCAGGTTGACTCTTCAGGTGCCAGTTGTCCAGGAACAGTTCGCAGAACTGAACCCCCGACAGCACATCGCAAATCACCTGAGGGTGGAGCCGAATAGCCTTCGACTGCAGCGCGGAGAGCGAATGAATAAAGAAGAATGCCGGCGTTCGACGAAGCGGCAAAAGCTCAGCCGCGGCAGCCATAGCGAGGTCAAGTTCTCCTGCTTGGAGGTGCTTCAGATGCCGAGCCGAGATGGCGCGATCGTCAGCGGCTTGCTGCTCGGTCTGCAGAAACGGAGGAATGTACGGAGGGACGCGGTGAGCGAGCGCGTCGCGATACGCCTTGAGGTACTCACGTTGCCAGGTCGCACCGGGTTCCGCAGCGAGGTAGTCTCGAATCGCCGCTGGAAGATGCCGTTTCGTTTCCTTTGAGAACAGGCTGACCCGCATCTCCGGAATATGGGAGTCCAGTCCGTGACGAAGCACGAAGGCCCAGGCGCAGTTCTCGAACAGTCCCGCAACATTCATGAGGAACGCATGCAGGTTGATTTGAACGTCGGCAAGGACGTCTAGCGGAAGGGCTTGCTCGCAGTCGACGGGGAACAGCTCGTAGATGTTCTGAAGACTCTTCCGCATGACGGTGAGGCGGCGCCCGACCCCGTGGACTAAGTGCTCATGCACCCGCGTATGCGCGTACGCTTCCCCCTCAACGATGAACCGTCGTTGGAGGTCAGAAAGCTTTTGTACCGCGGACCGTTGCTCCTGCAGGAAGTTGGCTTGTTGCTCAGGGGTATAGACCATGGGCTCTTCTACCACCCGTGGGCTCGACCGTCCCGCCAAGAATTCACGCCGCCCGCAAAGGAATCACCGCTCCACCCCGCCGCAACTGGTCCAGGTGATCGGCCCAAGCCTGCATCATCTTCCTGCGGGCCGGTAGGTACGTCGCAAAGTTGTAGGCCGCGCTCACCTCGTCCCGCTCCATGTGAGCAAGCTGCAGTTCGATGTGCGCGTGGTCGTAGCCCTGCTCGTGCAGGATGGTCGACGCGACACCACGGAAGCCGTGTCCGGTCATCTTGCCGGCGTAGCCCATGCGCTTGAGCGCGCCGAGAATCGTGCCGTTACTCATGCTCTTCTCGTGGTCGCGCTCGCCGGGGAACAGCAGCCCGCTCAGGCCCTTGAGTTCGTTCAGGCACCGCAGCGCGTCGACTGCCTGAGTTGAGAGCGGCACGATGTGCGGCGTGCGCATCTTCATCCGCGCCGCGGGGATGCGCCACTCGGCCGCCTCGAGGTCGAACTCGTCCCAACGGGCTCCAATCAACTCGCCAGTGCGGACGAAGGTGAGCGTCATCAACTGCAGCGCGAATCGCGTGAACGGCGAGCCTGGATAGGCCTCGATCTTCCGAAGCAGTTCGGGCAGCTCCTTCGGCTCAACCCGGGCGAAGTGCGTCTTCTCGCGCGGCTTCAGCGCGACACTGGGCTTCACGTCCTTCGACGGATTGCGCTCGACCGCACCGTGCGCCAGCGCGTACTCGAAGATCTGGCCGCAGGTCTGCCAGCATCGGCGGGCGATGTCCTGCGCGCCCCGGGCCTCGATCTTCTTTGCCATGGCCAGCAACTGCGGCGCGGTGATGTCCGCGACAGGCTTGGCGCCGATGACGGGGAAGACGTCAGCTTCGAGCCGGCGGATCACGTAGTCAGCGTGCCGCTTCGACCGCGGTCCCTTCCAGTTGTCGAACCACGCGCGCGCCGCGGCCTCGAAGGTGTTGCCGAGGCGCAGCGTGTTGGCGAGCTTGGTGTCCTTCTTGACCTGCACCGGATCACTGCCAGCGCGCAGGGTGTCTCGAGCGCCGTCGCGGGCGCGGCGGGCATTCGCGAGCGAGACATCGGGATAGGAGCCGAGCGCAAGGCGCTTCTCCTTGCCGCCGTAGCGGTACTTCCACCGCCAGTGCTTTGAGGCCTTGCCGTCCGCGTTTGGAGGCATCACCTCGAGGTACAGCCCTCCGCTGTCAGTGAAGCGGGCGCGGGCCTTGTCCGCAGGGCAACGGGCGTTCTTGCAGGCGGTATCGGTGAGCGGCATGGGGGACTTTTTACCAAAAAAGGGGAATGCACCCTCCCCGTTCCCCCAACTGTGCCCCCGCGAAGCATCGGATGGCAATGTGCTCATGTAGACCCATAGACGTACAAAAGCCCCGACTGGCGGGGCTTTTGAGGGGGTCTAGCTGATGCTTGGACACCCTTGTTTAGGCATCTTTGGCGGAGTCGGAGGGATTCGAACCCTCGATGCAGGTTTTGCCCACATACTCCCTTAGCAGGGGAGCACCTTCGGCCACTCGGTCACGACTCCAGCACAGCGCGCATTCTAACCCGAGAATTCGGGTTTTCAGCCAGCGGGCTGATCCAAATCGAAGGCCTTGTGCAGAGCGCGCACGGCGAGCTCCATGTACTTCTCGTCGATGACCACGCTCGTCTTGATTTCGCTGGTGGTGATCATCTGGATGTTGATGCCTTCGTCGGCCAGGCAACGGAACATCTTTGAGGCCACGCCGACGTGCGAGCGCATGCCGATGCCGACGATGCTGACCTTGCAGATCTTCGGGTCGCCCACGACCTGCGTCGCGGCGGTGGCCGGTACGACCTTCGCGTTCAGCAGGTCGAGCGTGCGCTGGTAGTCGTTGCGGTGGACCGTGAACGAGAAGTCGGTCTTGCCGTCGTGCGAGACGTTCTGGATGATGACGTCGATGTCGATGTTGGCCTCGGCCACCGGACCCAGGATCTGGAACGCGATGCCCGGCTTGTCGGGCACTCCCATCACGGAGATCTTCGCCTCGTCGCGGTTGAACGCGATGCCGGCCACAACTGCTTGTTCCATTTTTTCGTCTTCCTCAAAAGTGATCAGGGTGCCGGAGCGCGCCTCTTCGGCGATGTCGATGTCCCACGGGGTGAAGCTGGAGAGCACGCGCGTGGGCACGCGGTACTTGCCGGCGAATTCGACGGAACGGATCTGCAGCACCTTCGAGCCCAGGCTCGCCATCTCGAGCATTTCCTCGAAGCTGACGGTGGCCATGCGGCGTGCCTCGGGCACGATGCGCGGGTCGGTGGTGTAGACGCCGTCGACGTCGGTGAAGATCAGGCACTCGTCGGCCTTCATCGCGGCCGCCACGGCCACGGCCGAGGTGTCGGAGCCGCCACGGCCCAGCGTGGTGATGTTGCCCTTGTCGTCCACGCCCTGGAAGCCGCAGACGATCACGACGCGGCCGGCGGCCAGGTCAGCGCGCACGCGTGCGTCGTCGATGCTCTGGATGCGGGCCTTCGTGTACGAGCTGTCGGTGCGCACGGGCACTTGCCAGCCGGCGTAGCTCACCGCCTCGACGCCTTCGGCCTGCAGCGCGATGGCGAGCAGGCCCACCGAGACCTGTTCGCCCGTGGAGGCGATCATGTCGAGTTCGCGCAGCAGCGCGTCGGTGGTCTGGGTCGGGGACAGTTCCTTCGCGAGGCCCAGCAGGCGGTTGGTCTCACCGCTCATGGCCGAGGGAACGACGACCATCTGGTGCCCGGCACGGGCCCATTTGGCGACACGTTTGGCAACGTTTCGAATGCGCTCCGTGGAGCCCATGGAGGTGCCGCCGTATTTGTGAACGATGAGTGCCATGAAAAGGGATGTCGCAGAAATGAGGGGATGCGCCTCGGAGCGCAACCTGGGATTTTAGCGCGACCCGTCACCCTTCGGTCACATCACCGGGCTCCCAGGCCAGCATCATTTGCGCCTGACCGGGCAATGCGACCACCCTCGCGTCGATGCCGAGGCCCGGCACGAAGACGAGCTGGCCGCCGCTGAACACCAGCGGACCACCCCGCTCCCACTCGGGAACTCCCGCGGCCTGGTACTGCTTCTTGAGGCTGCGCGCGGGCCGCGAGAAGCCCGCCTGAAACTGCTCGCCCCCCTGGCGCTCGCGCAGGTCGAGGTGCGCGAGCCATGCGAGCGGCACGCCGCCTTCGTCCACGCGGGTCGCATGGACCGCCCCACCCCACCCCGGCAGCAGGTACCGGCCGGCCCGGCGGATCGCGAGCGTGGATTCGCGCGTCGGCGCCACCGCGGAGGCTGCCGGCCCGAAGGACAACCGCCCGCGATACCGGCGGAGTTCCGCACCGGCCCACGCCCAGCACGCGGGCCCCGTGCCGACCAGCTCGTTGCGCAATCGTTCGACGAGTGCCGCGGACGCGGGCTCCCCGCTGCGTTCCCGCAGCCATGCACGCAGCACGTTGACCCGGCGGGCTTCGCCGAGCCGCGACCAGGCCGCGATGTCGAGCCGTTCACCCGCAGTGCACGTGGTGAGGTCCGCCACGGCGACCTCGTCGAGCACCTGCGCGGCCTGCTGCGCCCAGCGTGCGGATGCCGCGAGCGCCACCTCGGCATCGGGGAAGGCCTCGACCAGTGCGGGCCACACGGCCTCGCGCAGCCGGCTGCGCGCGAAGCGCGGGTCGGTGTTGCTGGGATCGTCGACGGACTCGAGTCCGCACTGCCGCACGTACTGCTCGATGTGGGCGCGCGGCACGCCGAGCCACGGCCGCTGCCAGACGAGCCCGTCGCGTTCGATGCGCGACGGCATCGCGGAGAGGCCTGCGACGCCGCCGCCCCGCAGGGCCTGCAGCAGGAAGGTCTCGGCCTGGTCTCGCCGATGGTGACCGAGCAGCACGAGACCGGCTCCCGCCTCGCGCGCCATCGTGGCGAGTGCGGCGTATCGCGCCTCGCGCGCCCAGGCCTCGACACTCTCGCCGCGGCGGGGCCGTGCGGTGAGGCGGTGGCCGATGAAACGAACGGGAAGGCCTTCGGCGGCCCATCGCCTGCACAGGGATTCGACGTGGTCGAACCAGGCATCGGCTTCGGGCAACAGCCCGTGGTGGATGTGGAGCGCGACGACGTCGAGCCCCTGGCCGCGCGCCGCGGTGGCCGTGGCGTGCAGCAGCGCGAGGGAGTCGCGGCCCCCGCTGCAGGCGACCGCGACGATGCCCCTCACGGCAAGGATCAGCGCTCTTTGGTGTCGCTGAATCGGCCGTAGGCCTGCAGGCGCTCGTAGCGGCGCTCCAGCAGCTCCTTCGGCTTGAGGTCGTTGACCTGGCGCAGCGCGTCGTTCAGGGCGCGCTTGAGGTACGCGGCCATCTGCTTCGGATCGCGATGGGCACCGCCGACCGGCTCGTTGACGATCTTGTCGACGAGGCCCAGGGCCTTCAGGCGGTGGGCGGTGATGCCCATGGCCTCGGCCGCGTCGGGCGCGCGCTCGGAGGTCTTCCACAGGATGGACGCGCAGCCTTCCGGCGAGATGACCGAGTACACCGAGTACTGCAGCATCAGCACCTGGTCGCCCACGCTGATGGCCAGCGCGCCGCCCGAGCCGCCTTCACCGATGATGGTGACGATGACCGGCACTTCCAGCTGCGCCATCTCGAAGATGTTGCGGCCGATGGCTTCCGACTGGCCGCGCTCTTCCGCGCCGATGCCGGGGTACGCCCCGGGGGTGTCGACGAGCGTGAACACGGGCAGGCCGAACTTCTCGGCGAGCTTCATCAGGCGCAGGGCCTTGCGGTAGCCCTCGGGGCGCGACATGCCGAAGTTGCGCGCGGCGCGCTCCTTGGTGTCGCGGCCCTTCTGGTGGCCGATGACCATGCAGGCCTGGCCGTTGAAGCGCGCGAGGCCGCCGACGATGGACTGGTCGTCCGCGAAGGCGCGGTCGCCCTTGAGTTCCTGGAACTCGGTGAAGATCTCGTTGATGTAGTCGAGCGTGTACGGCCGCTGGGCGTGGCGCGCGATCTGCGCGACCTGCCACGGGGTGAGGCTCGAGTAGATGTCCTTCGTGAGCTGCTGGCTCTTCTGGCTCAGCCGCGAGATCTCGTCGGAGATGTCGACCGCGGATTCGCTTTGCACGTAGCGCAGCTCTTCGATCTTCGTTTCGAGTTCGGCGATCGGCTGCTCGAATTCAAGGAAGTGACGTTTGCTCATCGGGTGGGGTCCTGCAAAACTGGTGGGCCGCGGCGCGTGATGCGGGGGCGGCAACGTGATCGCGCACAGGGGCGCTTCGGTTCACTCAGGTCGACACAGGCAGAGGTTCAAGGCTCCGCCAAATGTACCATGTGGCCACCGAGCGGAATGGCGCCCAGGCGTCACCCACCTCCCGGGCCTCGGCCCGGGAAACGGGTTCGCCGCTGAAATAGTTCTGGCTGATGCCTTTCATCAGCCCCAGGTCGTCGAGGGGCAGCACGTTCGGGCGCAGCAGGTGGAAGATGAGGAACATCTCGGCGGTCCATCGTCCGATCCCGCGGATGGCGACGAGTTCCTCGATGATGGCCTCGTCGTCCATCTGCTGCCACTGCTTCACGTGCACCATGCCGCTCTCGAAGTGGCGGGCCAGGTCGAGCACGTAGTCGACTTTGCGGGCAGACATGCCTGCCTCGCGCAGCTGCTGTGCCTCGACGGCCAGCACGGCCGCCGGCTTGACCCGTTCGGCCTCGCCGTCCACCGCCTCGACCAGGCGCTCCCAAACGGTCTGCGCGGCCTTCATCGAGATCTGCTGGCCCACGATGGAGCGGGCGAGCGTGGTGAAGGCATCGCCGCGGCTCTGCAGCCGGGCGTCGCCGAACATCGGGATCAGCTTGCGCATGACACGGTCACGCTTGGACAGGTGGCGGCAGGCCTCGTCCCAGAAATCAGGAGTGACGATTCGCACCACGTCAGGCCTTCATCCAGGTGGTACCTTGCGGGGAGTCCTGCAACACGATGCCGTCGGCCAGCAGTTCCTGGCGCAGGCGGTCGGCGAGCGCGAAATCGCGGGCCTTCTTCGCGGCGTTGCGCGCATCGATCTTCGCCTGGATGGCGGACTCGTCCACCGACCCGCCGCCCTGCAGGTACGTGCGCGGGTCCTGCTGAAGGATGCCCAGCGAACCGGCCAGGCCCTTGAGCAGCGCGGCCTGGGTGGCGGAGCCGGTGCGATTCACCTCGCCCGCCAGTTCGAACAGCACGGCGACCGCCTCGGGCGTGTTGAAGTCTTCGTTCATCGCATCGCGGAAGCGCGCGGCCGAGCCCGTCGACCAGTCGATGTCGGCGGCGGGGTCGACCGCCACCGCGTCCAGTGCGGTGTAGAGGCGGCGCAGCGCGCTGCGGGCGTCGTCGAGGTGAACGTTGCTGAAGTTGAACGGGCTGCGGTAGTGCGTGCGCAGCATCAGGAAGCGGATGGTCTCGCCGTCGTACTCTTTCAGCACGTCACGGATGGTGAAGAAGTTGCCGAGCGACTTCGCCATCTTCACGTTGTCGACGTTCACGAAGCCGTTGTGCATCCACACGGCCACCGGCGGGCGGCCATTGGCGCCCTCGCTCTGAGCGATCTCGTTCTCGTGGTGCGGGAACTGCAGGTCGACGCCGCCGCCATGGATGTCGAAGCGGTCGCCGAGCAGCGCGCAGCCCATCGCCGAGCACTCGATGTGCCAGCCGGGGCGCCCCGCGCCGAAGTCGCTCGCCCACGTGGCGTCGTCGGGTTCGCCGGGTTTGGCGGCCTTCCACAGCACGAAGTCGAGCGGGTCTTCCTTGTCGTCCGCCACGGCCACGCGTTCGCCGGCGCGCAGCTGGTCGAGCGACTTGCCCGACAGCTTGCCGTAGCCGGGGAACTTGCGCACCGAGTAGTTCACGTCGCCCCCGGCCGTGCGGTAGGCGAGGCCCTTCTGCTCGAGCTTGCCGATCATCTCGAGCATCTGCGGCACGTAGGCGGTGGCCCGCGGCTCGACCGAGGGCGGCTCGACACCGAGCGCACCGATGTCCTGGTGCATCGCGGCCGTCATCTCGTCGGTGAGCTGGCGGATGGGGATGTTGCGCTCGAGCGCGCGCCTGATGATCTTGTCGTCGATGTCGGTGACGTTGCGGACGTACGTGACCCGGTAGCCGGCCACGCGCAGCCAGCGGGCCACCACGTCGAAGGCCACCATCATCCGCGCGTGGCCGATGTGGCACAGGTCGTAGACCGTGATGCCGCACACATACATGCGAACGTGGTCCGGCTCGATGGGTGTGAAGGCCTCGGTCTGGCGACTCAGGGAGTTGAAGATGCGCAGGCTCATCGTCAAATGGAAACGAAAATGCGGGCGCGCGCACCGCCAGCTGGGCCTTGAAGCCGCCGGCCGAACACGACGCAGGAGACAGGGATGATCGGGATGCGAGCCGCGACAGGGGCTGCGATACAATTTTCAGAGTATACCGGCTGCACCCGAGCAGGCTCCCGAGCCGTCGAGCCTTCCGCTCCTGGGGCCTACCCGCAGTCCCTCCAACCCGCCTCACCCACCCGCATCAGGAAGTTGATGATTCGTCTTCGCCCGCGCACCCTGCGCCTGGCCGCGGCCGGCCTGCTGATGGCCTCCGCGATCGCCTTCGCCGACGATTTCACCGACGTCGACCGCCTGTTCGGCGCCGGCCAGCTCGCCGAAGCCCTGCAGCGCGCCGACCAGTCGCTCGCCACGCGGCCGCAGGAGCCTCGCGTGCGTTTCCTGAAGGGCCTGATCCTGTCCGAGATGAGCCGCACGCCAGAGGCCATCGACGTCTTCACGAAACTCGCGGCCGACCACCCTGACCTGCCCGAGCCCCACAACAACCTCGCGGTGCTCTACAGCAAGCAGGGCCAGTACGAGCAGGCGCGGCGTTCGCTGGAGGCCGCGATCCGCACCAACCCGAGCTACGCCACCGCCTACGAGAACCTGGGCGACGTGTACGCGAAGCTCGCGAGCCAGGCGTACTCGAAGGCGCTGCAGATCGACGGCAACAACGCGAAGGTGCCGCCGAAGCTGTCGATGATCCGCAACCTGTTCTCGCCGCAGCTGGCCGCGCAGCCCGCGGGCCGCACGGTGGCCGTGGCGCCGGCGCCCACGCCGCGCCCGGCGGCGCCGGCCGCCGCGCCGGCCCCTGCGCCGGTGGTGCCCCCGGCCCCTGCACCTGCTCCTGCCCCCGCGGCCAAGCCCGCAGCGAAGCCTGTCGAGCAACCGCAAGCGGCGCCGGCCCCGGCTCCCGCCCCGGCCCCCAAGCCGGCCGCCGCCTCCGACACGCAGGCCCCGCGCGCCGCCGCCCTCGCCTGGGCCGAGGCCTGGTCGCGCAAGGACATGAACGGCTACTTCGCGGCCTACACCCGCGATTTCTCGGGCGGCAAGACCCGCAAGGCGTGGGAAGAGGAGCGGCGTGCCCGCATCCTCGGCAAGCGCAGCATCTCGGTCGCGCTCACCGACTTCGACATCGACGTGAAGGGCGACCGCGCCACCGTCGAGTTCCGCCAGGCCTACCGCGCCGACACCCTGAAGGTGTCGAGCCGCAAGCGCCTGGACATGGTTCGCGTGTCCGGCCAGTGGCTGATCCAGAAGGAAAGCTCGGGCTCGTGATCCGCTCCTGGACTGCGTGGCGCCAGGCGGCGCTGCTGGCCGCGGGCCTGTGGGCCGCCGGCCTCGTGTTCGCGGCCGCACCGGCCCCGGTCCCGCGCACCTCGCCCGAGGCGCGGCTCATCCAGGTCTATCGCCTGGTGCAGGCCGGCCGCACGCGCGAGGCGCTCGAGCAGGCCGAGTCGCTCACGCGCGACGTGCCCAACTTTCAGCTTGCCCAGCTCGTCTACGGCGACCTGCTGCTGGTGCGCCAGAAGCCTCGCGCGCCGGCCGAGGACCTGCCGCCCGCGGCCCGCGAACAGATGGCCCAGCTGCGCCGCGAAGCCGACCAGCGCCTGGCCGCCCTCGCCGAACGGCCGCCGTCGGGCGCCCTGCCCCGCGAATTCGTCGAGCTGCCGCCCAGCAGCCGCCACGCCATCGCCGTGGACGCGAGCCGGTCGCGGCTGTACCTCTTCGAGAACGGCCGCCACGGCCTGAAGCTCGTCGCGGACCACTACGTGTCGGTGGGCCGCCTCGGTGTCGGCAAGCAGGTCCAGGGCGACCAGCGCACGCCCCTCGGCGTGTACTTCATCACCAGCCGCCTCGACCCCGTCCAGCTGCAGGACTTCTATGGCGCAGGCGCGCTGCCCCTCAACTACCCGAACGAATACGACCGCCGCCAGGGCCGCACGGGCCACGGCATCTGGCTGCACGGCGTGCCGTCGCAGAACTACGCGCGCACGCCGCAGAGCACCGACGGCTGCGTGGTGCTGGCCAACGGCGACATGCAGCAGCTGCTGCGCGACGTGTCGCCGCGCACCACCCCCGTCGTCATCAGCCAGGCGCTGCAGTGGGTCACGCCGGCCCAGGCCGAGTCCGGCCGGGCCGCCGCCCGGCACCTGATCGAGCAATGGCGCGCGGCGCGCTCGTCGGGTGACCCTCGCCGCCTGCTGCCCTTCTATTCGTCGCAGTTCTCCGCCGGCGGCGCCGATGCGGTGGACTGGGCCCGCACGGTCGAGAAGGACCTGCGCGCCGCCCAGGGCCGTGCGACGGAACTCAAGGACATGTCCATCCTGGCCTGGCGCGACAAGGACGACCTGCTCGTCGTCACGTTCGGCCTCGTCCTGAAAGGACAGCGCACCGGTCAGGTCAAGCGCCAGTACTGGGGCAAGGAAGGTGGACAATGGAAGATCTTTTTCGAAGGAGCGATTGGATGAACCTCAAGAAGTTCGACTGGCGGGCCTCCCTGGTGGTGGCGTGCATCGGCCTCGGCGCGGCGGTGTCCGCCCATGCGCAGAAGGTCAAGTTCCAGACCACCGCCGGCGACATCGTCGTGCAGCTCGACGCCGCCAAGGCGCCGAAGACCGTCAACAACTTCGTGCAGTACGTGAAGGACGGCCAGTACAACGGCACGATCTTCCACCGCGTGATCGGCAGCTTCATGATCCAGGGTGGCGGCTTCAACCCGGACATGAGCGAGAAGCCCACGCGCCCGCCGATCCCCCTCGAGGCCCAGAACGGCCTCAAGAACGAGCGCGGCACGATCGCCATGGCCCGCACCAACGTGCCCGACTCGGCCACGGCCCAGTTCTTCATCAACGTCGTCGACAACGGCATGCTCAACGCCACCGGCCCGGGCAACGGCTATGCCGTGTTCGGCAAGGTGATCGAAGGCATGGACGTCGTCGACAAGATCCGCGCGGTGCCCACCACCCGCAAACCCCCTCACGCCGACGTCCCCGTCGAGCCCATCATCATCAAGAAGGCCACGCTGGAGAAATAACATGAGCCAACAAGTCGAACTGCAGACCAACCACGGCGTCATCCGCATCGAACTCGACGAGGCCAAGGCCCCCGAGAGCGCGCGCAACTTCATCGAATACGTGAAGAAGGGCCACTATGACAACACGGTGTTCCACCGCGTCATCAAGGGCTTCATGATCCAGGGCGGTGGTTTCGAGCCCGGCATGAAGCAGAAGCCCACCGACGCCCCCATCCAGAACGAAGCGTCCAACGGCCTGAAGAACGCGCACTACACGCTGGCCATGGCCCGCACGAGCGCACCGCACTCGGCCACGGCCCAGTTCTTCATCAACACCACCAACAACGGCTTCCTCGACTTCAAGTCGGAAACGCCGCAGGGCTGGGGCTATGCCGTGTTCGGCAAGGTCGTGGCCGGCACCGAAGTGGTCGATGCCATCGAAGGCGTGAAGACGAGCCGCAAGAGCGGCCACGACGACGTGCCGGTCGACGACGTCGTCATCCAGAGCGCCAAGCTGGTCTGATCCCCGGAAGAAGACGCGCACCGTGACCACCGACACCCGGCCCTCCGAGGCCCCGATCGCTCCCGCGGTGCGCGCTTCCGAATGGACCGCCCCCGGGCACTGGAAGTCCATCGACTTCATCTCGGACCTGCACCTCGGCCCCGAGACCCCACGCACCTTCGAGGCGTGGCGCCAGCACCTCGAGCACTCGCCCGCCGACTGCATCGTGATGCTCGGCGACTGGTTCGAGGTGTGGGTGGGCGACGACCTGCGCGACCAGGGCGTGGCCGCGCAGTGCGTCGAAACGCTCGCCCGGGTGTCGAAGGTGAAGACCGTCGCCTTCATGGCGGGCAACCGCGACTTCATCCTCGGTGCCGACATGCTCGCCGCCTGCGGCATGCGCGGCCTCGACGACCCGACGGTGATGGAAGCCTTCGGCGAACGCGTGCTGCTGACCCATGGCGACGCGTTGTGCCTCTCCGACGTGGCGTACCAGAAGTTCCGGCTGATGGTGCGCAACCCGGCGTGGCTGAAGCAGGCCCTGGCGCTGCCGCAGGCCGAGCGCCTGCGCATCGGCGCGCAGATGCGCACGCAGAGCGAAACCCAGCAGAACGGGCGCTCGTCCCCCGCCGACTGGGCCGACGTCGACTTCCCCGCCGCGATGCAATGGATGGAAGCGGCGCGCGCACCCACGATGATCCACGGCCACACGCACCGCCCCGGCACCGAGACCATGGCACCGGGATACGTGCGGCACGTGCTGTCCGACTGGGACCTCGACCACGCGCCCTATCGCGCGGAGGTGCTGCGCTGGTCGGCGGCGGGCCTGCATCGCGTGGCGCCGGCCTCCGGCCCCTGAGCCACGATGGCCTCCTGGTGGGACGGACTGCAGCGCTGGCGTGACCGACGCACGCTCGACCGCCGCCCGATCCCCGATCCCCTCTGGGCGCTGACCCTCGCCCGCTTCCCGTTCCTCGCCCTCCCCGACCCGGACGAGGCCACGCGCCTGCGCGAGCTGGCCACGCTGTTCCTGGCCCGCAAGGAGTTCCATGGCGCCCACGGCCTCGAGGTCACCGACGACATGGCCGTGGCCATCGCCGCGCAGGCGTGCCTGCCGGTGCTGAACCTCGGCCTCGCGCACTACGATGGTTTCGTCGGCATCGTCGTGCACGCGGACGAAGTCGTCGCGCGCCGCGAGGTGATGGACGAGGACGGCGTGGTTCACCACTACGACGAGGAGCTCACCGGCGAAGCCATGGACGGCGGGCCGGTGATGCTGTCGTGGCGGGACGTGGCAGAGGCCGGCAACTCCGCCGAATGGGGCTACAACGTGGTGGTCCACGAGTTCGCCCACGTGCTCGACATGAACGACGGGCACTCCGACGGTGTCCCGCCGCTGCCCAACCGCGCACTGCACGACCGCTGGGTCAAGGTGTTCACGGCCGAATACGAGGCCTTCTGTGCCGACGTGGATCGCGGCGTGGAGACCTTGCTCGATCCGTATGCATCCGAGGCCCCGGCCGAGTTCTTCGCGGTGGCCTGCGAAGTATTCTTCGTCGCGCCTGATGATCTGCGGCGCAACCATCCGGACGTGTACGGGCTGCTGGCGATCTACTTCCAGCAGGATCCTTCGACGCGGTTCGGGCGGCGCAGGTGATTCTTCCGTCCCCCCTGCCGTCACCCCGACTGACGCCGGGGCCCACTGGCCACCTGAGCGCGGCGGGCGCACTGGATCCCGGCGTTCGCCGGGATGACCGGCATTTGTCAGTGGCCGGACTTTCCCCGGACAGCACCGGGCGTTCGCCGGGATGACAGGCTCACAACGAAAAAGCGGCGAAAGGCTTTCGCCCTTCGCCGCCCTTGCGGTCGCTGTCGAAGCGCCGGTCAGGCCGTCGCCGGCTCCGCCTTCGGCTTGTCGCTCTTGCGCGGCGGCTGGATGTCCAGCACCGTCTTGCCGTCAGCATCGACGTCCACCGTCAGGCGGCCGCCGTCGACCAGGCTGCCGAACAGCAGCTCGTCGGCCAGCGCGCGCCGGATGGTGTCCTGGATCAGGCGCTGCATCGGGCGGGCGCCCATCAGCGGATCGAAGCCCTTCTTCGCGAGCAGCTTGCGCAGCGCGTCGGTGAACGTGGCTTCCACCTTCTTCTCGGACAGCTGGCTCTCGAGCTGCAGCAGGAACTTGTCGACCACGCGCATGATGATTTCCTCATCGAGCGCACGGAAGCTGACGATGGCATCCAGGCGGTTGCGGAACTCCGGCGTGAACAGTCGCTTGATGTCTGCCATCTCGTCGCCCGACTCGCGGGCGTTCGTGAAGCCGATGGTGCTCTTGTTCATGGTCTCGGCACCCGCGTTCGTCGTCATGATGATGATGACGTTGCGGAAGTCGGCCTTGCGCCCGTTGTTGTCGGTCAGCGAGCCGTGGTCCATCACCTGCAGCAGCACGTTGAAGACGTCCGGGTGTGCCTTCTCGATCTCGTCGAGCAGCAGCACCGCGTGCGGCTTCTTCGTGATGGCCTCGGTGAGCAGGCCGCCCTGGTCGAAGCCGACGTAGCCCGGAGGCGCGCCGATGAGGCGGCTCACGGCATGGCGCTCCATGTACTCGCTCATGTCGAAGCGGATCAGGTCGATGCCCAGGATGAACGCGAGCTGCTTCGCGACTTCGGTCTTGCCGACGCCGGTGGGGCCGCTGAACAGGAACGAGCCGATCGGCTTGTCGGGCTTGCCGAGACCGGACCGCGCCATCTTGATGGCGGCGGCCAACGCGTCGATGGCGGGCTCCTGACCGAACACCACGCTCTTGAGGTCACGGTCGAGCGTCTTGAGCTTCGAACGGTCGTCGCTGGACACGCTCGCGGGCGGGATGCGCGCGATCTTCGCGACGATGTCTTCCACCTCGTTGCGCGTGATGGTCTTCTTCTGCTTGCTCTTCGGCAGGATGCGCTGCGCGGCACCGGCCTCGTCGATCACGTCGATGGCCTTGTCGGGCAGGTGGCGGTCGTTGATGAACTTCGCCGACAGTTCGGCCGCGGCCTGCAGGGCGCCCAGCGCGTACTTCACGCTGTGGTGCTCCTCGAAGCGCGACTTCAGGCCCTTCAGGATCTCGACGGTCTGCTCGACGGACGGCTCGACCACGTCGACCTTCTGGAAGCGGCGGGACAGGGCCGCGTCCTTCTCGAAGATGCCGCGGTACTCGGTGAACGTGGTGGCGCCGATGCACTTCATCGCGCCCGAGCTCAGCGCGGGCTTGAGAAGGTTGCTGGCGTCCAGCGTGCCACCCGACGCCGCACCGGCGCCGATCAGCGTGTGGATCTCGTCGATGAACAGCACGGCGTTCGGCTGGTCCTTGAGGTGCTTGAGCACGCTCTTGAGGCGCTGCTCGAAGTCGCCGCGGTACTTGGTGCCCGCCAGCAGCGCGCCCATGTCGAGCGAATACACCTGCGCGTCGGCCAGGATCTCCGGCACGTCGTTCTGGGTGATGCGCCAGGCGAGGCCCTCGGCGATGGCGGTCTTGCCCACGCCGGCCTCACCGACCAGCAGCGGGTTGTTCTTGCGGCGGCGGCAGAGGATCTGGATCACGCGCTCGACCTCGTGCTCGCGGCCGATCAGCGGATCGATCTTGCCGTCGCGGGCCATCTGGTTGAGGTTCTGCGTGAACTGGTCGAGCGGCGAGCCCTTGGCTTCGCCCTCTTCCTTCTCGCCTTCCTGGCCGGCACCGTCGTTCGCCTTCGGGGTTTCCGGCGGATCCGACTTCTTGATGCCGTGGGCGATGAAGTTGACCACGTCCAGGCGCGTGACACCCTGCTGGTGCAGGTAGTACACGGCGTGCGAGTCCTTCTCGCCGAAGATGGCGACGAGCACGTTGGCGCCGGTCACTTCCTTCTTGCCGCTGCCCGTGGACTGCACGTGCATGATGGCGCGCTGGATCACACGCTGGAAGCCGAGCGTGGGCTGGGTGTCCACCTCTTCGGCGCCACCGACGGTGGGCGTGTTCTCCTTGATGAACTGCGCAAGGCTCTTGCGCAGTTCGTCGATGCTGGCCGAGCAGGCGCGCAGCACTTCCGCGGCCGACGGGTTGTCGAGCAGCGCCATCAGCAGGTGTTCCACCGTGATGAATTCGTGGCGCTGCTGGCGCGCCTCGACGAACGCCATGTGCAGACTGACTTCAAGCTCTTGCGCAATCATGCGGCCTCCATAATGCATTGCAAAGGGTGCCCGCCGCGACGTGCGGCGGTTGCCACCAGTTCGACCTTCGTTGCTGCCACGTCCTTCGTATAGACACCGCACACGCCCCGGCCCTCCTTGTGGACCTTGAGCATGATCTGGGTGGCTGTCTCCAGATCTCGTTTGAAATACTCCTGCAAGACCATCACGACGAATTCCATCGGCGTGTAGTCATCGTTCAGCAGCACCACCTGGTACATGCGAGGCGGCTCCGTCTTTGCGGCCTGACGCTCGGCGACGACAGCCCCTTGCCCATCGTCGGGCACGGCAGGCTTCGGCGTCTGTGGGGGGATCGGCTTTTCCTCTGGCATGGAATGATTCTATCGAGTCGGCTGGCGATCGGTCACAGGGATGGATATTGCGCCGAACCTGTCCGCCTCAAGCCCGGAATTGGTGCTTTGCGGACATTTATTTTGGGGATCCCCGAATCGCCCTCCCACCCCCCACCGTGGTATTGACAAGGCGCCCCACACAAACCGAGAATTTGTGCACAACAAGGGATCGGGAGAACCCAGAATGACTGTCGGTACGGTGAAGTGGTTCAATGACGCCAAAGGTTTCGGTTTCATCGAACCCGAAGGCGGTGGCGAAGACGTGTTCGCCCATTTTTCGGCCATCCAGATGGAAGGGTTCCGCACCCTCCAGCAGGGCGAAGCCGTGGCGTATGAGCTGGTGCAGGGCCCGAAGGGCCGCCTCGCCCAAAACATCCGCCCCCTGCGCACCTCGGTGAACGACCCGCTCGGCGGCGACAGCGCCCCGATGCCCCTCGGTGGCTCGCTCGACGGGGAGACCTCGGTCGACACCACGGTGGGTGCTCTCGCGGCCACCTCGCTCTGACCCCCCAACCTCGCTGAACGTTCGGAGCCGGCTCGCCGGTTCCGGGATTCGCTCGGGCCGCTCGCGGCCCTGGTTGCGTTTGGGATTCGGACAGCCCGCGGCCCGTGGTGACGGGCCATGCGTGGGTCCATGCCTTGCCCCGACCGATGAGGGTCGGGGTGGGGTCGCTCGCGCGCGGCAACCCGACCCCGGCTTCGCGCCGGGCCGCCCGGCGCCGCGCGCCACCGCGTTCAGCTGGCGGGTGACATCCCGGGCCCCTGCCCGGCCTGGGCGAACTGCCGGGCCACGTCGGACGCCCGCAGCGGGCCGCCGAACAGGCGGCCCTGGACCTCCACGCACTCCTCGTCGCTGAGGAGGTCGAGTTGCGCCTGGGCATCGACGCCCGAGGCCGCGCTGGCCACGCCCAGGGTGTCGCACAGCGCGGTCAGCGCCCGCACCATGGCGTCGCCCTCCTTGTCGACGCCCATCTGCCGCACGAAGCTTTCCTCGATCTTGACCTTGTCGAACGGGAAACTGCGCAGGCAGCCGAGCGCGGAGCGGCTGGAGCCGAAACGGTCGATGGCGATGCGCACGCCCAGCGCCTTCAGGCGGTGGAGCGCGTCGAGCACCCGTTCGGCCCCGTCGGTCAGCGCGTGTTCGCCCACCTCCAGCTCGAGCCGCCCGGCCGGCAACCCCGACCGCTGCAGCGCCACGGCCACGATGCCCGGGAAGGCCGCGTCCTCGAGCTGACCCGTGGTGATGTCGACGGCCACGCGGACGTCGCCGGGCCAGGCGGCCGCATCGACGCAGGCCTGGCGGAGGATCCAGTCGCCGAGCGGGCGCAGCACGCCGATCTCGTCGGCGAGGCCCGACACCTCGGCCAGCTCGATGGGGCCGCGCTGCGGATGCTGCCAGTGCACCTTCGCCTCGTAGGCGCAGATGCTGCCGAACCGCACGTTGACCACCGGCTCGTAGCTGACCTCGAACTCGTTGCGCGCGAGCGCCTGCGCCAGTTCGCGTTCGGTGTCCCGCCGCCCCTGCAGGCGCACGTCCATGTCCGGCGAGAAGGTGCGGTACCCACCCCGGCCGGCCTGCTTCGCGCAGTAGAGCGCCATGTCGGCGCACGCCATCAGCCGGTCGGGGTCCGCGTCGACCGACAACGCGTGCACGATGCCCACGCTCGCGCCGATGCTGACCTGGTGGCCGTTCAACTCGTAAGGCGCACCCAGCGTGCTCACGATGCGTTCGGCGAGCACCTCCGCGTCGCGCGTGGAGGCGAGGCCGGTCTGGACGATGGCGAATTCGTCGCCGCCCATGCGGGCCACGGTGTCGCCGTCGCGCACCACGTGGGTCAACCGCTGGGTCACCGCCACCAGCAGGGCATCGCCCGCGGGGTGGCCGAGGGAGTCGTTGACGTGCTTGAACCGGTCGAGGTCGAGGCACAGCACCGCGGCGCGGGCGCCTTCGCGCACGTGCCGCAGCGCGTCGACCAGGCGTTCGCGCAGGCGCGTGCGGTTCGGGAGTTGCGTGAGCGGGTCGTGGTGGGCCAGGTGGGCGACGTGGGCCTCGGCCCGGCGGCGCTCGTCGACGTCTTCGAGGGCGCCGACCCATTCCTGCCCGGGTTCGTCGATCAGCACGCCGCGCACCCGCACCCACCGCCAGCCGCCGGCCGCCGTGGCGAGGCGGAACTCGACGTCGATCTCGCGGTCACCCGCGGCGATGTTTCCGAGCGCACCCGTGACACGGCCACGCTCGTCGGGGTGCACGCGGCCGACCCAGCCGAAGCCGAGTGCCTCGGGCTCGGGCTGCCCCGTGAGCGGCTCCCAGCCTGCGGCGGCGATGAGGCGCCCATCGGGGGTGCTGCGCCACAGCACCAGGGCGCCGGCTTCGGCCAGCGCGCGGTGGCGCCGCTCGCTGATGGCCAGTGCCTCGGCGTTGCGGCGGGCGTCCTCGGCGCGCTGGTGCAGCGCGGCGTGGGCGTTGGCGATGCGTTCGCGCAGGAACTCGAACTCGTGGATGGTGGACGGTTCGCCGAGCGGCTGCCCGGCCAGGCCCGCCTCGCCGGCCGCGGCGGCTTCGGCATCGCGGGCCAGCGCGGCGACCGGCCGCAGCACGCGCCGCGCCGCCCACGCGGCCAGCAACAGGGCCAGCGCCACGGCCAGCGCGCCCCCGAGCAGCAGCTGGTTCTGCAGGCGGCGCCAGCCCGCGTTGAAGGTGTCGAGCGGCTCACCCGCGACCACCACCCAGCCCGGCGTGCCGGCGAGGCGCTGGAACGCGAACTTCACCGGCAGGCCTTCGGTGGTGGCCGCCTCGAACAGGCCGTGGTCGGCCGCGGCCGCCCGCACCTTGTCCCAGTCGGGGACGACCTGGCCGATGAACCGCGAGGCATCGCGCGACCGGGCGATGACCCGTCCCGCGCCGTCGGTGACGGCCACGAGCATCGCGAGCTGGTTCGGGCCGTCCTGCGGGGCCAGCTGCACGAGGTGCTGCGGCGCCACCATCACCGACACCAGCAGCATCTCCGACGAGCCCGGGCCGGCGGACTGGCGCGTGACGATGGCCGCACGGGGCGGGTCGGCGAACAGGTTCGTGACGGACGCCCGGCCATGGTCGGCCACGGCCAGGGCCGTGTCGCTGGGCAGCCCGCCCGCCGTGAAGCGCCGCGTGGGCGGGGTGAGGCGCACGTGGTTGACCGGCTCGGACATCACCTCCGCCCCCGGGAGCAGCCCGGCGCCGTCGAGCCATTCCTGCAGGCCGGCGATGCCCGCGGCCCCACCCACGGGCGCGGCGAGCGTCTGCACGAGGGCGGTCTTCGCGTTCAGGTCGCGCTCGATGGCGAAGGCGAGCGTGCGGGCGGTGTCGGCCAGCCGGTTGCCCGAGGCTTCGCGGTAGGACTCCGACGTGCGCCACAGCGCGAAGGCCCCGGCGACGAGGGTGGGCAGCATCGTCGCGAGCACGAGCGCGACCAGGTAGGTGCGCAGGCGGCGACGGCCGGGGCCGATCCATCGGTGCGGGAAGTCCTGCCAGTTCATGTTCGAACGACGGAGAGCGGCCCGGAACGGGCGGGAGGGCGAATCGTACACGGGGGACGCCGGCGGACACCCGTTTGCGTCGGCGTGGAAACAAAGGGGCCACACGACCGATACACACGCGGCGCAGCATCGCGGGCTTCCGTGTCCCCTCGTCCTGCCCCGATGTTCCCTGCCGACACCCGTCCCGCCGCACCGACCGGGGGGACGCCCCCGTGACACGCATCCTGCTCACCGACGACGACGAACAGATCCGCACCACCCTCGCCGACTACCTGCGGACCTTCGCCTTCGACGTGCGCACGGCGGCCACCGGCGCGGGCTTCCGCGACGCCGTCGCGTCGGGCGGCCTGCAGGCGATCGTGCTCGACCTGATGCTGCCCGACGCCAACGGCCTCGAACTCTGCCGCTGGCTGCGGCACCAGGAGGACACGACGCCGGTGATCATGCTGACTGCCCAGGGGGATCCGGTGAGCCGCGTGATCGGCCTCGAGATGGGGGCCGACGACTACCTCGCCAAGCCGTTCGAGCCGCGCGAACTCGTCGCCCGGCTGAACGCGGTGCTGCGCCGCGCGCCGCGGACCACCCCGGGCCCCGACGTGGACGTGCCGCGGTCGGTGCGTTTCGCGGGCTGGACGATGGACTGCCTGCAGCGGCTGCTGGTCTCGCCCACGCAGGTGGCCGTGGCGCTGTCGAACGCGGAGTTCCGGCTGCTGGCCGCCTTCGTCGCGAAGCCGGGCCGGGTCCTGTCGCGCGAGCAACTGGTCGAGGCCACCGCCCGGTCCGCGCCGGGTTCGGGGCCCTCCGTCAACGACCGCAGCATCGACCTCGCGGTGTCGCGGCTGCGCCAGAAGCTCAACGAGGCGCACGACGCGCCGGCGCTGATCCGCACGGTGCGCGGCGAAGGGTATGTGCTCGACGCCAAGGTGGCGTCATGAGCCCCCCGCCCGGCCGCTCTGAAGGGGGCTCGCACCGCAGCGCACGGCGCGGAGGTTTCCCGATGACCCGCTGGTGGCACGACACGCTGTTCAAGCGGCTGTTCCTCCTGATGTGGGTCGCGCTCGTGGCGAGCCACATCGTGGCCTTCCAGGTCGTCTCGGTCCAATCCAGGGGCGACGGCTGGCCCGGCGGGCCGCCCCGGCGCCTCTCGATCGCCGACGGCCCGCCGCTTCCCTCGCTGCCGCCCACGCCGGGCCTGCCAGGCCACCGGCCGTTCCCGCCGCGTGGCGAAGGCTCCGAGGACCGGCCGCGTCCGATGCAGTCGGGCACCCCGACGCTGCGCCTGCTGCTCGACTACGGCATCCGCTTCCTCGTGATCGGCCTGGCCTCGTGGTGGGGCGCACGCTGGCTGTCGGCACCGATGCGCCGGCTGGTCACCGCGTCGCAGTCGCTCGCGTCGTCCGTCGGCGGCCACGAGCGCCTGCCCCTGCTGGAGGAGGACGCCGGGACGTTGGAGGTGCGCGAGGCCGCCCAGGTGTTCAACGACATGGCCCGGCAGCTGGACTCGCAGTTCCGCAACCGCGGCCTGCTGGTGGCGGCCATCTCGCACGACCTGCGCACGCCACTCACCCGGATGCGCATCCGGCTCGAATCGCTGCAGCACGAGCCCGCGGCGGTCCGGTGCGTGACCGACGTGCGCGAGATGAACGAGCTGATCGACTCGGTGCTGGAGATCTTCCGCAGCGACGCGCTGGCCGAACCGCCCCGTGCCACGGACGCCCTGGCCCTCGCGCAGGCGCTGACCGACGACCTCGTCGAACAGGGCCGCCGCGTGACGTGCCACGGTGGGCCCGCCACCGTGGTGGTGCAGCCGACCGCGCTGCGGCGCGTGTTGTCGAACCTGCTCAGCAACGCGCTGCGTCATGCCGGCGAGGCGGCGATCGATGTGCGCACCACACCGGACGCCGTGAGCATCGTCGTGGAGGACACCGGTCCCGGCATTCAGCAGAACCTGATGGACGCGGTGTTCCAGCCGTTCTTCTCGCTGGACGCCCGGCCGAAGGCCAGTGGCGGCGGCACGGGGCTCGGGCTTTTCATCGCACGCGACCTCGTGCAGCGCCACGGCGGCACGCTGAGCCTCGAGAACCGCTCCGAGGGCGGCCTGCGGGCGACGGTGAAGCTGCCGCGGCCGCGCTGACCGGACGGGTCAGGCCGCCGGGCCGGCTGAAGACCACCAGCGGCTGGCCCGCGTTGGCCGGGTGCGGCATCACGCGCGCGTCGACCGCGTACATCTGGTGCAGGTGGGCCGACGTCAGCACCTCGGCGGGCGAACCGAGGGCCACCACGCGGCGGTTGGCCAGCAGCAGCAGGCGGTCGCACCACGCGGCGGCGAGATTGACGTCGTGCAGCACCACCAGCACCGCCACGCCCTCCTCCCGCGCCAGCGACGACGCGGCGGCCAGCAGGTCCATCTGGTGGCGCGGGTCCAGGCTCGCGGTGGGTTCGTCGAGGAACAGCACGCGGTACTCGCCGGACGCCTTGCCGGCCAGCAGCTGCACCAGCACGCGGGCGAACTGCACCCGCTGCTGCTCGCCACCCGAAAGCGCGCCGTAGCGGCGGTCGCGGAAGGCCTCCGCATCGGCGAGCCGCAGCGCGCGGGTCACCAGCGCCTCGACCTCGCGCGGCGGCAGTTCCGGGAACGCGTAGGCGCCCATCTCCACGACGACGCGCACGTCGAGGTCGAACGCCAGCGACGGCGCCTGCGGCAGCACCGCGCGGCGGCGTGCGAGCGCCTTCGCGGTCCACGACGACAGCGGTTGCCCGTCGAAAGCCACCTGGCCCGCGGCGGGGGCGATCTCCCCCGACAGCGTGGCCAGCAGCGAACTCTTGCCGGCACCGTTGGCGCCGAGCACGCCCAGCACCACGCCGGGGTCGAGCGACAGGGTCACCTCCCACAGCACGGTGCGTCCCCCGCGGGAACAATCCAATCCTCGGGCCAGCAGCATCAGGTCCCCTTGCGCAGCAGCAGCCAGAGCAGGAACGGCCCGCCCACCAGGCTCGTGACGATGCCGATCGGCAGCTCGGCGGGAATGACGACCGTGCGCGCGAGCCAGTCGGCCAGGGTCAGCGCGATGGCGCCGCCGGCCAGCGTGTTGGGCAGCAGCCAGCGGTGGTCCGCACCGGTGGTGAGGCGCACCAGGTGCGGCACCACGAGGCCGACGAACACGATGGTGCCGCTGACGGCCACGAGCGGCCCGACCAGCAGGGCGGCCAGCACGACGAGGCGGCGGCGCAGCGGCCGCACGGCGTGGCCCAGGTGGTGGGCCTCGCGTTCACCGAGCAGCAGCGCGTTCATCGCGCGCCACTCGCGGATCAGCAGGGCCGACAGCACGGCGACCCAGGGTCCGAGCCAGGCCAGCATCGCCCAGCTCGCGCCCGCGAGGCTGCCCATGTTCCAGAACGTGAGGTTGCGCAGCTGGGTGTCGTTGGCCTGCGTGGTGAAAATGCCGATGACACTCGCGCACATCGCGTTGATCGCGATGCCGGCCAGCAGCACGCCCGCGACACCGGGTTGGCGGCCGCCCAGCTTGTAAGCCAGCGCGGTGGCCGCGAGGCTGCCCGCGAAGGCGGCCGGGGCCATGGTCCACAGGCTGTTGGCGTTCAGCACGATGGCGATCACCGCGCCCATCGCCCCGCCCAGCGAGATGCCGATGAGGCCGGGTTCGGCGAGCGGGTTGCGGAACAGCGCCTGCATGGCCGCGCCCGCGATCGCGAGCCCGCCGCCCGCGATCAACGCGAACACGAGGCGCGGCAGGCGCACCTCGACGAGCACACTGCGCCACAGCGCGTCCTGCCCGTCGACCGGGGCCGACAGCAGCAGCGCCGGCACCCGCTGGAACGGGATGGCCACCGCGCCGCTGCCGGCCGAGGCGACCATCAGGACGAGCAGCACGACGACCAGGCCCGCCAGCACGACCACCGGTGTCACGCGTCGGCGCGCCGGCAGGCCGGCGGCCATCGTTCCGGACATCGCGGCCATCTACTTGCGGCCCGCGAGCCCGTCCTGCAGGGCCTTGAGCGCTTCCGGCAGGCGCGGGCCGAAGCCGAGCAGCAGCAGGTCGTCCATCACGACGACACGCCGCGCCTTCGCCGCGGGCGTGACCGCGATGCCCGGCTGGGCCAGGAACGCATCGAGGCCGCCGGCCGCGCCCACCGACATCGTGGTGGTGACGATGACCTCGGGCTTGAGCGACACGGCACCTTCCGCCGACAGGGCCTTGTAGCCCCGTTCGCCCGCCAGCACGTTGCGGGCGCCCGCGAGGCGCAGCACCGCGTCGGCCGCCGTCTCGCGGCCCGCGCCCTCGAGCTTGCCGGCGCGGCTGCTCACGAGCAGCACGTTCTGCCCGCCCGGGGACGTCGTGGCCGCGGCCACCTGCTCGCGGATGCGGGCGACCAGTTGGTCGCCGGCGGCCTTTTCGCCGAGTGCCGTGGCCACGCCGTCGATGCGCGCGGCGAGTGCATCCACCGTGGGCGCCGACGGCAGCATCACCACCGTCTTGCCCAGGCGGCGCAGTTGTTCGAGGGCTTCCGGCGGGCCGGCCTGGTCGGAGGCCAGCACGACGTCCGGGTTCAGGCTGGCGACCCCTTCGATCGAGAAGCCCCGGTAATAGCCCACCTTCGGCAGCTTGTGTGCGGCCGCGGGGTAGATGCTGGACTCGTCGACACCCACCACGCGGTCGCCCGCGCCGAGGGAGAACACGATCTCGGTCACCACACCGCCGAGCGACACGATGCGCCTGGCCGGTGCCGCCGCGTGGGCGCCGGCCACCGACAGCACCAGCGCGGCGGCCAGCACCGCGCGGCGGTTCATCGAGGCCGTCATGCCGCGAGCGGCTCGGCGCACAGGCCCAGCATCAGTTCACGCCAGGCCGGCAGTTCCGGCTTGCCGGGTTTCCGCTCGCCGAAGAACTGCACGATCATCTCGCCCGTCTCCGAGTACACCTCGAGCGAGGTCACCCAGCCGTCGGTGGTGGGCTTGTTGACGATCCACGACGAGGCGATGGCCTCGGTGTTCAGGTGCAGGTTGAACTTCGGGTCCAGCACGTTGAACCACGAGCCGGTGCGCACGAGCTTGTGGACCGGGCCGGTGTGGATCTGCACGATGCCGCGGTTGGCGACGAAACACATGATGGGCAGGCCGGACGCGGCGACCGCGTTCAGCACCGTCTCCACGGCGGCGTCGCCCACGCGCTGGGCCAGGTCGGGGCCGGCGGCCTCCATCGCGGCGAGGCGCGACACCTTGAACTGGCGCAGCATGCCGAAGAACTCATGGGTGTCCTTCAGGCCGAGCCAGGTCGCGCGCAGGGCCTGCGCGTCGGCCACCGTCGACTGCTCGTCGGCCGGCGCGGCGGCCACGGCCTCCGGCCAGGCCCTCTCCGCGGCCGCGAACTTCGCGACGAGGACGTCCCACGCGGCGCCATCGGTGGCGTCGGTGCGGTACACCTTGTGCACGGCGTCGCCCTGGCCGTCGAAGAACTGCAGGCTCTGGCGGCCGTTCTCGGTCACGGCGAACGTGTGTTTCCACTGCGAGAAGAACAGGCGCAGGTCGATGTCCGGACCGAGCACGAGGCCCACCGGGCCGTCGGCCTGGATGCCGTCGTAGCGGCCGTGACGCTCGTGCACACACCAGTCGTTGCGCGAGAGGGCCATCACCTCGCCCAGCGTGCCGATCTCCTTGAAGACCGCCTGGGCGGGGCCGGCCAGGGCCACCGACGTGGCGCCGCACTCGGCGGCCACCAGCTGCGCCTCGGAGGCGCCGAGGCGGGCCGCGCGGTCACGCATGCGGAGCTTGGGCTCCGCGGCCACGAGGGCATCGTGGCGTTCGCGGAGGGCGGAGAAGGAGGAAGCGGGAGACGTCATGGCGGTCGACTTCAGAGGGCTGGACATCGGGTTCACTTCGAGGGCTGCAGGTCGTACTTGATGGTCCACGTCTGCGCACTCGTGGCGACCGCAGGATCCGCGTAGTCGATGCTCGCGAGCTGGAAGCGGGCGTAGCCGGTGCCCTCGCCCGTGCGGATCAGCGCGGCGCGGTCGGGCTGCGCCTTGATCTGGTGCTGGACGACACCCAGCGTGGTGTCGGCGGCCGGGTAGTACTTGTACCAGCCGAAGTCCAGCGCGGCCGGGTACGTGCCCGTGTACGCGGGGTTCAGCGCCGACGAGAGCGAGTCCTTCGACCAGGCGCTGGCGCGGGCCGGCACGGCGATGTCGGCCGCGGTCAGGTCGGCGAGCGTGTCGGCCACGTTGGTGATGGCCGAGAACTTCGACACCACCAGCGTGCCATCGGCGTTGTAGAAGCCCGCCGGGGTCTTGCCGACGAAGCCGGCCACCGTGCCGGTGCCCGACTCGCCGCCGTTGAGCTTCACGTTGTAGCGGTTGAAGGCGATCTGCCAGGTGCCTGTCGCGCTGCTGACGGTGTTGGTCTTCAGGTCGTAGTAGACCCAGCCGGCGCGTGCGTCGACGGTCGCGGTCAGCGGGGCGCCGCCATTGCGGTCGACGTACCGGAACGTGACGATGCCCGACGTGCTGCCGGTCGACGACGGCGGCGTGCCGGCCGAGCCGTAGTAGCCGATCACCTGGAGTGCGTACACCGGCGACGTGGCGGTGCCCACCGCGCTGGCCTGCGCGCTGTCGGTGGTGACGAGGAACACGCGGAAGTTGGGGTACAGCGAGTGGTCGGAGCTCGCGCCCGTCACGCCGTACTCGAACGCGGCGGACTGGATGTCGTTCTTGCCGGTGAACACGCTGGCGGCCGAGTCCGCGAGGAACACGGTGGCCGGGATGACGCCGCTCGTCGGGTCGTTCGTGCCGTTCTTCCAGGCCTGCAGTTCGGCCCACGTGTGGTCGAACGGACCGCCGAACGCACCACCCGTGCCCGTGCCGCTGGTGCCGCCGTTGGTCCACAGGGTGGCGGTCATGCCGCCGCTCTTGACCTTGAGGTCCCACTTGGCGCCGCTGCAGTCGGCGACGGCCGCCTTGGCCTCGAGGTCGTAGCAGACGCTGGTGCCCGAGGCCGGCAGCACGAACTTCCACTCGCCCGATTGCGTGAACTCGGTGGTGGCCACCGGGGTCGTGTCGACGGCGTCCTCACCACCGCTGCCGCAGCCGGCCAGCAATGCGGCGCACGCGACGGCGCCGAGCGCCAGGAAGGAAGGTTTGTTCATGGAGTTGCTCCGTCAGGGGGTGGTTTTGCCGAAGGCGTAGGTCACGCCGAGGTAGATCAGCCGGCCGCTCAGCGGGCCGAAGTCATTCGCGTCCGCGAAATCGCGTTGGCGGTCGAAGAGGTTGCTGACGCCGAGGAAGCCGGTGAGGCCGTGGCCGAACTGCTGGTTCACCGTGGCGTCCACCGTGCAGAACGCGGGCGAGCGGCCCTGCGTCGCGGTGTTCACGAGTTCGCTGCTCTGGTAGCGGCCGCGCACCGAGACGAGGGTGCCGGGCGCCGCGGTCCAGTCGAGGCCGATGCGGGCGATGTCCTTCGGCCGGCGGGTCAGCTCGAGGCCGGTCTCCAGGTCCTCCGTGTCGGTGCGGGTGTACGCGGCCTGCAGCGTGAGCGACGGGGTCGCCTGCCAGCGCACCGCCGTCTCGAGGCCCTGCGTGCGGGCGCGGCCGACGTTCTCGTAGCGGTACTCGGTGATGCCGTTGACCGGCACGCCGTTGTCCTGGTCGATCTGGATCAGGTCCTTCACGCGGTTGTAGAACAGGTTCGCGTCGACCTTCACGGCGGGACCGAAGTCGAACGTGCCGCCCAGCTGCACGCTGTCGGACGATTCGGGCTTCAGGTTCGGGTCGCCGATCACCACGTAGCCGATCGAGCTGTGGTCGAAGCGGTAGTGGCGTTCCTTCAGGTTCGGCACGCGGTAGCCCTGCCCCACGCTCGCGCGGAGCACGCCGCGCCAGTCGCCCGACGAGTACACATTGACCTTGAGGCTCGCCTTCGGGGCCAGGTGGCCGCCGAAGTCGGAGTCGTCCTGGTAGCGGGCGCCCAGCAGCAGCTCCCAGTCGTTGCCCAGCACGATGTCGTTCTGCACGAAGAGCTCGTTGCTCGACCGCTTGGCCTTGCCGTTGCCGTCGAGTTCGGGGACGCCGTTGACGGTCTGGTCGAGGGTCTCTTCGTGCACGTCGGCGCCGAACTGCCAGAGCTGCCCGGCCCAGGCCGGCAGGTCCGTCTGCAGCGTCAGGTGGCGCATGCGCAGCTCGGCATTGCGGCGCGAGCCCGCGGCGCCTCCGGCGTATTCGATGGACTCGCTGTCGTAGCCCTCGGACACGCCCTTGGCCTGCACCGCGACGCCGTTCTCGAAGGTCCAGCGTGCGCCGGAGGCGATGCGGTCGCGGGTGATCTCCTCGGTCTTGCGCTGGAGCACCTCGTTCGGCGGCACATAGGTGGTGTAGCGTTGCTCGTCGTCCTCGGCGTACGTGCCGGCTTCGGCCCACACCTCGCCGCTGCGCGACGGGTGCCAGGCGAGGCGCAGCGCGACCTGCTGCCGTTCGACGGCGTCGCCCTGGCGGGCCCAGCCGTCGGGGTTGACCGCGAAGCCCGCGTCCTTGATGGCATCGCCCGACAGGCGCGCCCGCAGCGTCTCGGTGCCGCCTTCCAACAGGAACTGCCCGTGCTTGCGGGCCGGCCAGGACGACACGTCCTGCGATCCGCGCGACCCCGCGTCGACCGTGACCTGGCCCGAGAACCCGGGCTGGATGGGGCGCGTGATGACGTTGATGACACCGCCCATCGCAGCGCTGCCGTACTGGGCGGACGCCGCGCCCTTGACGACCTCGACGCGGTCCACGGCGGCCAGCAGGTACTGCCCCAGGTCGACGGTGGACCCGGTGCTCGCGGTGATGGGCAGCCCGTCGACGAGCACGAGCACCTGGTCGCTCGTCATGCCTTGCAGCGTGACCTCGTAGCCCGATTTGCCATGCACCTCGCGCAACTGCAGGCCCGGCACATTCTCGAGGGCATCCTTCAGGGTCACCGCGCGGGTGCGTTCGATCTCCTCGCGGCCCACCACCTCGGTGCGCACCGGCGCGTCGTCCACCGTGCGTTCGGTGCGGGTAGCGGTGACGACGACGGCCGGCAGGGCCGGCGCCGTCTGCGCCGCGGCGATGCTGGTGACGACGGCGGTGCCAACGAGCCAGCCACCTCGGGCAAGGGCGGTTCGGCGATCCCTCCGGGATGGGTCGTGGTGTGGCACGGTGTCGGCAACTGCAATTGCATTTCAATACAAACGCAAATGCTATCGATTCGTGTTTGTAATTGCAATGGCCATTCGGCGCCAAGTTGACCGCCAATCGCACGTCCCCCTGCTTCGATCTCGTTGACAGGGACGGGATGCCCCGGTTGAAATGGCACGGCGCATCCTCCGGGATGCGCCAGCCGGCACGAATGGCGCTCTTGTTCCCCGAGGATTGGCACATGCCCTCACCGTTTCGTGGTCTCGGCATCCGTCTGGTGACGGCCCACCCGAGCCCGTCCACCGCCGCTCTCGCCGTCCCGAGGCGACGACACCCATGACCGCACCCCGGCCCACCCGCCTGCTGGAGCGGTCGCTCCGGCTCTTCACCGACGTGCGCGACGGCGAGGGCCCGCAGGTGCTGCTGCTGGCCCTGAACGTCTTCCTGATCCTCGCGGCGTACTACGTCATGAAACCCGTGCGCGAGGCGCTGATCCTCGCGCAGCCGGGTGGCGCCGAGATCAAGAGCTACGCGATGGCGGTCCAGGCTGCCATGCTGCTGGCCATCATGCCGCTGTACGGGGTGCTCGCCCGCCGCATGGACCGCCGCCGCCTGATCAACGTGGTCACGCTGTTCTTCATCGTGTGCCCGCCGGTGTTCTACGTGATCTCCGGCCGCGGCATCGGCGTGGGCGTCGCGTTCTTCCTGTGGCTCGGCATCTTCAGCCTGATGGTCATCGCCCAGTTCTGGGCCTACTGCAACGACCTCTACACCCCCGAGGCCGGCAAACGCCTCTTCGCGCTGATCGCCTTCGGCGCCTCCAGTGGCGCCGTCTTCGGGGCGTTCGTCTCGGGGCACCTGATCCACGTCGTGGGGGTGCGTCCGCTGATGCTCGCCGGATCCCTGGTGCTCGGCACGAGCCTCGTGCTGTTCAACTTCATCGACCGCTTCTCGGGCCGAGCCACGGACCGCCCCCAGCGAACCGAGGACACCTCGACCCAGGGCCTGGGCGACCGCGACCCGTTTGCCGTCGTCTTCAAGAACCGCTACCTGCTCGGCATCGCGCTGCTCGTGCTCACGCTGAACTGGGTGAACGCCTCGGGCGAGTACATCCTCGGGCGCATCGTGCGCGAAGGCGCCGAGGCCCAGGTCGCCGCCGGCCTGCTCGACCGCGACCGCACCGGCGTCTTCATCGGCGGCTTCTACGCCAGCTATTTCCAGGTGGTGAACCTCCTGGGCATGGTGCTGCAGCTGTTCGTCGTCTCGCGCCTCGTCAAGACGCTCGGCGTGTCGGTGGCGATCTGCGTGCTGCCCGTCGTCGCGTTCGGCAGCTACCTCGTGGCCGTGCTGCTGCCGGTGCTGGCGGTGGTGCGCTGGGTCAAGACGGCCGAGAACTCGCTCGACTACTCCCTGCAGAACACCGTCAACCACATGCTGTACCTCCCGCTGACGCGCGAGGAGAAGTACAAGGCCAAGCCGACCATCGACTCGTTCTTCGTGCGCATCGGCGACATGTTCTCCGCCGCCACCGTCTACGCCGGCACCGTCTGGTTCACGCTCGGCGTGTCCGGCTTCGCGCTGGTGAACCTCGGCCTCGTGGGCCTCTGGCTCGTGCTGGCGCTCTGGGTCGGGCGCCGCTTCCACCGGCTCGTGCCGTCTCCTCGGGAAACTCCATGATGTCGTCACCACTGCTCCGCGCCCTGCTGATCGGCGCCACGTTGGCCGCCTGCCCCCTGCTGCCGTCGGCCGCACCGCCGAAACCCGCGCAGGACACCGTCACGTACCGCGCCTGGATCGAGGAGATGAAGCGCAACGACCGCGGCCCGTTCTCCGGCGTGCGCTGGTACTGCAAGGACGGCACCGACTGGCCGCCGAAGGCCTACGCCTGCGCGTCCCGCGGCGGCGGCATCCAGCACGGCCAGTGGAGCGCGCACACGCGCGAGCTGCGCGCCCGCGGCTGGCTCGTCGCCAACGTGCTCGCGCTCCCCCCGAAGGAAAAGGTGGTGCTGCCGGCCGACCCGGTGAACGCCCAGGCCCAGCTGCTGATCGAGAAATACCTGGTCGCCGCCGACGACGGCTGGATCTTCCGCCGCGCCCGGTACCTCCGCGGCGCGGTGCAGGAGGAGGACGAGCGCGACGGCGCGCACGCGCTGCTCGTCGCACTCGCGTCCCGGCCCGACTGGATCGAGGGCCGCTGGCTGATGCTGCGCGCCTCCGCGCGGCTGCTGCCCCACGGCCGCGACGAGGCGTCGATGCAGAAGGTGCGCCAGACGGCCGCCTCGCTCGCCGACCGCGATGCCGGCTTCCAGCGCCTGCGCGCGAAGATCCACAACGCCCCCGACGCGGCCGACGCGGCCTCGGTGCGCGAGTACGCCGGCAAGGTGAAGGACAGCGCCCAGCGTGCCCGCCTCGAGGCCCTCGCCGCCGACATCGACGCGGTGTACCGCCCTCGCCCGCTCGGCGACGACCTCGCCGCCGTGGCCCGCGCCGTGGCCTCGCGCGCCCCGGCCCTGCACCTGGCGCTCGTCGACACCGGCCGCACCTGGTCGGCCGCCACCACCGACGCGGACCGCTTCGGCATCACGGCCACCCTGCTCGCGACGCTGCGCGACCTCGCCCCCGGCGTGAAGTCCGGCACCGACCGCCTGCAGGTGATCGACCTCTCGCTCGCGGCCGAAGCGGAGAACCTGCGCCTCGGCTCGGCCTTGCGCGACACGATGGCCTCGGCCTCCCGCCAGGCGAACCTCGCGCTGCTGCGCGCCAGTGTCCAGGCCTCGTACGGCACCGGCCTCCTCGGCCGGCGCCAGGTGCAGGCGCTCGACACCTCGCTCGACACGGTCAAGGCCGACGAGGTCGACCTCGCCACGTACCGCGCCGCACTGGCGGACCTCGCACGTGTGCCCGCCTGGGGCACGCAGACGCTGCGCTTTCACTTCGGCCTGGCCGCCGCCAAGCTCACCGAGATCGAACCGAAGGCGGACCTCTTCGTGCAGGACCTGGTGCGGGGCAGCCCCCTGCTGCTGTTCAGCCAGCTGCTGGACGGCCTGACCCGCGACGCCAACCGCGCGGCCGGCGTGCAGCACAAGGTGTTCGGCCGCGACGTCGGCGTCGGCTTCACCGCACTCAACCCGGGCCTCGCCCGCGGCACGCTCGTGACCCGGCCCGACATGAAGCGCCTCGACACCTTCCGCGCGACGAGCATCTACGTGCTCCCCGAAACCGTCGCCGAGCTCACGCCCGTGGGCGGCATCCTGACCACGGGGGCGGGCAACCCGCTGTCGCACGTGCAGCTGCTCGCGCGCAACCTCGGCATCCCCAACGTCGCCATCGACGAGTCGGTGCAGGGCCTGCTGCAGCCGCACGACGGCAAACCCGTCGTGTTCGCCGTGAGCCCGGCCGGCCTCGTCGAACTGGCCGACGATGGCCCGCAGTGGAACGCCGTGTTCGGCCAGACCGTGGCCACGGGCGGCAACGAGGTGTTCGAGGCCGACCTCGCCAAACTCGACCTCACGCGCCGCGACTTCGTCAGCCTCGACGACCTCCGCGCCGCCGACTCGGGCCGCATCGTCGGACCGAAAGCCGCGAAGGTGGGTGAACTTCGCTCGCGTTTCCCGGACCACGTCGTCAAGGGCGTCGCGATCCCCTTCGGCCTGTACCGCCAGGCTGTGCTGGAGCGCCCCTTCAAGGCCACGGGCAAGACCTTCTTCCAGTGGATGGTCGAGCGCTTCCGCGCGCTGGAAGCCCTGCCCGCGAACTCGCCCGAGGCCGAACGCGCCTCCGAGGCGCTGCGCGCGGAGATCTACGACACCATCCTTCGCACCGACCCCGGCCCCCAGTTCCGCGACCGCCTGCGCGCCGCGATGGCAAAGGAGTTCGGCGCGGGCTTCCAGGGCGGCGTGTTCGTGCGCTCCGACACCAACGTGGAGGACCTCCCCGGCTTCACCGGCGCGGGCCTCAACCTGACGCTGCCCAACGTGGTCGGCTTCGAGGCGGTGATGAAGGCGCTGGCCTCGGTGTGGGCCTCGCCGTACACCCCGCGCGCCTGGGCCTGGCGCCAGGCCCACATGCGCGGCCCCGAGCACGTGTACCCCGCCGTGCTGCTGATGCAGACGGTGCCGGCCGAGAAGTCCGGCGTGATGATCACGCAGGACGTGGACACCGGCGACCGCGGCGTGCTGTCGCTGGCCGTCAACGAGGGCGTGGGCGGCGCGGTGGAAGGCCAGGCGGCCGAATCGCTGCGCGTGCGCACCTCGGACGCCCGTGTGCGCCTGATGGCCGTCGCCACGGCCCCGACGCGCATGGTGCCGCAGGCCTCGGGCGGCGTGGCGCTGCTGCCCGCCACCGGCGCCGAGACGCTGCTGCAACCCGCCGAGATCCGATCGCTGATCGACTTCGCCGCGCAGATCCCCGCGCAGTTTCCGCAGCACGACGCGAATGGGGGCCTCGCCGCCGCCGACGTCGAGTTCGCCTTCGTGGGCGGCAAGCTCTGGCTGCTGCAGATCCGCCCGTTCAACGAGAGCCGCCAGGCCCGCGGCAGCCAGTACCTCGCGGGCATGGACCGCGCGCTCGCCGACCCGCAGCAGCGCCGCGTCAACCTGAAGGAGCGTCCGCAATGACCCTCGCCCGACTGGCCGCCGCCGCCCTCGCCGCCGCCGCGGCACTCGCCCACGCGTACCCGCTCGACGCCTACGAGTCCACCGGCATCCGCCGACTCGAAGGCCTGCGCCTGGCCAATGAAGGCAAGGTACGCGACGTCAAGCAGCCCCCGGGCGCGATGCTCCCGCTGGCCGACGTGGACCTGCGCCTCGTGGGCAAGACCTGGGACCTTCCCGCCCCCGACCCGCAGTTCACCCGCCAGGTGCAGGCCCTGCTCGACGGCGGCATGGACCAGTACGGCCTCGGCGTGCTCGACCTCGCCGACCCGGACCACCCGCGCTACGCCGAACACCGTGGCGACCACAAGCAGAACGTCGGCAGCGTCGGCAAGATCGCCGTGGCCCTCGCGCTGTACCAGGCCCTCGCCGACCTGCACCCGAACGACACCGCGGCACGCATGAAGCTGCTGCAGACCACCACGGTCACGGCCGACGGCTTCTCGCAGTGGGACCACCACACCGTGCGCTTCTACGACCCGGCCACGAAGAAGCTCGTGCGCCGAACGATCCAGCCCGGCGACCGCGCCTCGCTGCTCGAATACGTCGACTGGATGCTCTCGCCCAGCTCCAACTCCGCCGCCGGCATGGTGATGCGCGAGGCGATGCTGGTGCGCCAGTACGGCACGGCCTACCCGCCCTCCGAACCCGAGATCAAGCGCTTCTTCGCGGAGACCCCGAAGAAGGACCTCACCGCCCTCTTCGAGCGCACGTTCTTCGAACCCATCACGCGCAACGGCCTCGACCTCGACCAGCTGCGCCAGGCGAGCTTCTTCACCGCCACCGGCAAGCGCCTGGTGCCGGGCCCCGGCGAGAGCTACGGCACGGCCCGGGAGCTGATGCGCTACCTGCTGCGCGTCGAGCAGGGGCGCCTCGTCGATGAATGGTCCAGCCGCGAGATCAAGCGGCTGCTGTACGTGACCGAACGCCGCATCCGCTACGCCTCGTCGCCCGCGCTCGCGAACGCGGCCGTCTACTTCAAGTCGGGCTCGCTGTGGAAGTGCTCCCGGCCCGGCGCGTGCGGCGAGTACCGCGGCGACGTCGAGAACTACATGAACTCGATCGCGATCGTCGAGGCTCCGGCCGCCACGCGTGAGCAGTACTACATGGTCACGCTGGTCACGAACGTGCTGCGGAAGAACTCCGCTGCGGAACACCAGGGCCTGGGCACCCGCATCCAGAATCTGATGGCTCAGCCGCCGCGGCCGCTCGCGAAGTAGCGCGTCAACGCGCCCTTCTCGCCTTCCGCGTAGGGTTCCAGCCACGAGTCGTCGCCGTCCAGGAACCCGGACCAACCCTTCTGCCGCTTCTGCTGGCGCTCCGACTGGATCGCCCGGAAACGGTAGTGGTCGTAGACGTCGAGCACGTGCACCGCGTACGCCTCGGCGAGCGCCTGGTCGCCGGTGACCATCACGAGGTTCTCGTCGTTGCAGTACGACGCCTTGAAGCCGAGGTTGTGGCTGCCGAGGACCACCGTGCAGTCCGGCGACAGCGGGTCGATCACCACCACCTTGTCGTGGATGATGGCGCCGATGCCCCCCTTGGCCGTGAGCTGCTCGGCGCCGAAGTCGGCCAGCAGCGCCCGGTCGTCGATGCGCGAGGCGCGCACGATCGACACGTTGTCCTCGAAGAACGTGCGGGGCGCGTCGGCGGCCTCGTCGTCGCTGTCGTCGTCCGGGTCGTTCTTCCGGGCCGGCACGTAGTTCGGCATGGCCTGGGCGCTGGAGACGGCGCCCGTCACCACGAGCCGCCCGTCCTTGCGGCCGATCTCGATCGCCTCGCCGATGATGCAGTCCTTCCCGCTCTGGGCCGGATAGAACGCGAGGAACAGGATGGCCTGCCGCGCGAGGCGCATGCGCCGGTACACCTCCTGCAGGTCGGGCGGCGTCTTCTTGCCCTTGTTGCGCTGGCGCATGTTCGGCGAGAACCACAGGTCGATGCGCGCGCCGTTCGCGAGCGCCACCGAGTCCGGCGCCTCGTTGGCGATGCGCAGCGGCAGGCCCGGCTGGTTCTTCGACATCGGCCGCCCAAACGGATCGGGCATCTCCAGTTCGTCGTCCTTCAGCCGGTGCCAGTAGTCCATGAACACCTGGGCGACCCGGTCGTCCTCGATCAGCAGCGCGTTGTTGCTCTGGCCCGCCACGCCGGTCGACGTCCAGTTGGTGCTGCCCGTGAACACGGCGCGTGGCCCACCGTCCGCCGGCACGTGGACCACGAACTTGTTGTGGCCGATGTGGGTCGCGTTGTTGAACAGCCGGTGCTGGATGTCCACGCCGGCATCGACCAGCGCGCGCCTCGCCGGCGCGTTGCGGAGGTCCCACTCGCCGTCGTCGAGTCCCGTGTTCGCGAGGATCAGGTGGAGCCGACCGGCATTCGCGAGCAGCAGGTCGACCAGCTCCTTGTCGTCGAGCTCGTACAGCGCCAGGTGGAACGTCCCCGGCCGCGCGAACAGTTCGTGGATCAGCGGCAGCACGTCGCCCGCGAGGTACTTGCGGTACGGATCGTGCGGGTTCGAGATCCTCTGGAACAGTTCGTCGGGGGTGATCCGGCCGTCCTCCATCAGCACGTTGCGCAGCCACTGGGCAGACAGGATGCCGTTGGTGAACGTCGAGCGGAACACGCCGCGCCGGCTGGTCGCCCGCACGGGGGCGGTCTTGACGGCCGGCCCCAGGTAGCCGAGCGGACGAGGCTTGCCCTCGTAGGCCTTCACCACCTCCATGACGGGCCGGTGCTGCGCGTCCTCGACCGGGCGGCCGCGGGCGTCGCGCCGGACCACCTCGACATCGGCCGGCGTGGGATCGGGCGCGGGTTCCAGGCCGTCCACCAGGTCACCCACCGGCCGCACCTCGTAGTGCACGAACACCTCGGCGGGCCGCAGGCGCAGACCGTCGCGCTTCTTGCGCAGCGTGAGGTCGCGCCACTCGAGCTTCTGGACGGGCCAGATGCCGGTGTGCTGCGGCAACCAGTGCGGGTTGCGCTGGCCGGGGAAACCGACCCAGCTCGCGCACCGCACGCGGTCCTCCTTGCCGTCCCGCAACGCGACGCTGCCGTCCGCGTTCAGGTAGACCCGGGTGACCTCGAAGCCGAGGCAGCCCTCGATCGGGCCGTCCAGGTTCCAGGCGATGTACGCCACCTCGTTGTTGGCGTACGCACAGGCATTGACGATCTGTCCCATGGGGCCCCTCCCTTGCCGCGGTGTACCGGAACGGACCCCGCCAGCCGCCAAGATGAGCCCGGCGCATGACAACGTGATGGCCGTCCGTTCGACACGCGCCGACGATGCCATTCCCCGCATCGCGCACGCATCCTCAACGTGGAGGACGCCGCGCCACGTCAGAACACACGCCCCTCGTCGAAGTCGGCCCGCACGCCGTTGAGCAGCCAGTCCCCGATCACGCGCCCGCGCAGCGAGGCCGGGTTGTGGTTCAGGATGGTCCGGACGTTGCGCCAGTGGCGGTCGAAGTTGCGCTGGCGCGAGGTGGCGGACCCGCCGCCGGTGTCGAACAGCTGCTCGGCCGCGCGCAGCGCGAGGCGGCCGATCATCACCTGGCCGCGCGAGTTGTCGAGCTGGGCCTTGAACACCAGCTCCTCGCGGTTGTCGGCCTTCGCCACGATGGCCGCGCCCGAGGCGTCCAGCGACCGCGCCGTGGTGGCGACCAGCGCATCGATGGCGTGCGACGCAGCCGCGATCTCACCCACGGCCTGCTGCACGAAGTGGTCGTCACGCGCGGTCTCCGACGCACTGTGCTTGGCCGAACGCGCCTGCGTCTGAACGTAGTGGATCGCGTCGGACAGCACGTTGCGCACGATGCCCGCCACCACGGCCATCAGGTGCAGCTGCGCCCGCGACGCCTGATGGCGGCGGCTGAAGACGTCGGTGCTCTGGCGCGGCGCCACCTCGTGAGGCAGCACGCGCACGTCGACGAGGTCCACGCCGCCGCTGGCCGTGAGGCGTTGGCCCATGCCATCCCAGTCGTCGAGGATGTGCACGCCGTCGCGGTCCGCCGGCACGAGCACGCCGGTCACCTTGCCCTCCTCGTCGAGCGCGCTGAAGCTCGTGTAGTCGGCGTAGGCCGCGCCGGTGGCGTAGAACTTGTGGCCGTTGAGGCGGAACTCGTCGCCGTCCTTCACGAGCGTCGTGCGGATCATGTTGGGCCGCGGCGTGCCCACCTCCATGTGGGCCCCGCCGAAGAGCTTGCCCGCGAGCACCTCGCCCACGAAGCGACGGCTCGACACCCCCTCCGGATCGAGCGCGATCGACTCGAGGAAGCCGAAGTGCCCGCGCAGCGCATGCGCGACATTCGAGTCGGCCGCGGCCAGCGCGCAGGTCACCTCGACCTGGTCCGACAGGCTGCCGCCCGGCCCGCCCAGGCTCTGCGGCACGCGCAGCCAGGTCAGTCCGGTCTGGCGCAGGCGTTGGAAGATCTCGTGAGGCAGCACGCGATCCCGCTCGCGCTCGGCGGCGCCTTCGGCGATCTCGGCGGTGATCTCGGGCAGGCGGGCGAGGATCTGGGCGCGGGTGGGCCGGGAGGCGCGCACGGGCCGGGCGGCGACGGGTTCATGCAGGGTCGTGGTGGACATCGAAGAAGGCTTTCTGCAGCGGGTTTGCCGCCCTCTTTTGCAGACACCGTGCCAAGGCACCATCCCTGGGGAAAGCGACCGCGACGCCCCGTCCGGCCGCTGCCGTGCGGCCAGCGATGCTGCATTCGGCGCAGTGCGTGCGGTCGCATTGCAGCAGGCCGCCCGGGCGGTTTCATTCGATTCCTTGATCTGATCGAGGTGGTGTCCGCGGCCCCTGCGGCATGCTGGACCCACCCGAAACCCAAGACGAAACCAAGGAACGACGATGAAGGTGAAGACCACCGCGGCCCTGCTGCTGTCCACGCTGCTGGCCGCCCCGGTGCTGGCCGCGACCTGCGAGGCCGACCTAGAGGCCAACGACGCGATGCAGTTCAACAAGCCCAGCCTCGCGGTGCCCGCGAGCTGCAAGAAGTTCACCGTGAAGCTCAAGCACGTGGGCAAGCTGCCCAAGACGGCCATGGGCCACAACTGGGTGCTCACGAAGGCCGCCGACGCGCAGGGCGTGGCCGCCGACGGCATCGGCGCGGGCCCTGAGAAGGCCTACGTCAAGGACGGCGACACCCGCGTGATCGCCCACACCAAGGTCATCGGCGGCGGCGAAAGCGATGCCGTGACGTTCGACGCCACCAAGCTCAAGGCCGGGGAGAACTACGCGTGGTTCTGCTCGTTCCCGGGCCACGCCGGCATCATGAAGGGCACGCTCGCGGTCACGAAGTAATCACCGAGCCCCTCCAACGAAAAACCCCGCGCGCCTTCGCAGGCCGCGGGGTCTTTTTCATGGGAAACGAACTCCGGGACGGGCCCGGAGCACGAGATCACATGTGGTCGATCATCACCTGACCGAAGCCCGAGCACGACACTTGGGTCGCGCCGTCCATCAGGCGGGCGAAGTCGTACGTGACCTTCTTCGACTCGATGGACTTCTCCATCGAGCTGATGATCAGGTCGGCCGCTTCGGTCCAGCCCATGTGGCGCAGCATCATCTCGGCGGAGAGGATTTCCGAACCCGGGTTGACGTAGTCCTTGCCGGCGTACTTCGGGGCGGTGCCGTGGGTGGCCTCGAACATGGCGACGGAGTCGCTCAGGTTCGCGCCCGGGGCGATGCCGATGCCGCCCACTTGCGCGGCCAGGGCGTCGGACACGTAGTCGCCGTTCAGGTTCAGCGTGGCGATGACCGAGTACTCGGCCGGGCGCAGCAGGATCTGCTGCAGGAACGCGTCGGCGATGGAGTCCTTGACGGTGATTTCACGACCCGTGTTCGGGTTCTTGAACTTGCACCACGGGCCGCCGTCGATCAGCTGGGCGCCGAATTCCTTCTGGGCCAGGGCGTAGGCCCAGTCACGGAAGCCACCTTCGGTGTACTTCATGATGTTGCCCTTGTGGACGATCGTCACGCTCGGCTTGTCGTTGTCGATCGCGTACTGGATCGCCTTGCGCACCAGGCGCTCGGTGCCTTCGCGCGAGACCGGCTTGATGCCGATGCCCGACGAGCCGGGGAAGCGGATCTTCTTGACGCCGAACTCGTCCTGCAGGAACTTGATCAGCTTCTTGGCCTTGTCGCTCTCGGCTTCGAATTCGATGCCGGCGTAGATGTCTTCCGAGTTCTCGCGGAAGATGACCATGTTGGTCTTCTCGGGTTCCTTGACCGGGGACGGCACACCCTTGAAGTACTGGATGGGGCGCAGGCAGACGTACAGGTCGAGTTCCTGGCGCAGCGCGACGTTCAGCGAGCGGATGCCGCCACCGACCGGGGTGGTCAGCGGGCCCTTGATGGAAACGACGTACTCGCGCAGGACCTGCAGCGTCTCTTCGGGCAGCCACACGTCGGGGCCGTAGACCTTCGTCGACTTCTCGCCGGCGTAGATCTCCATCCATTCGATCTTCTTCTTGCCGCCGTAGGCCTTGGCCACAGCCGCATCGACCACCTTGATCATGACCGGCGTGATGTCGGCGCCAGTGCCGTCACCTTCGATGAACGGGATGATGGGCTGATCCGGAACGTTCAGGGAAAAGTCGGCGTTGACGGTGATCTTCTGCCCGCTGGCGGGCACTTTGATGTGCTGGTACATGATTGCTCCGGTCGATGCAATGGAAAGATGGTGCTGGATAAGCCCACCGCGGATTCTATGCCAGCCCCGCCCCGTCTGCGCCTACGCCCCATAATCGCGCACAGCCCCAATCGCAGCCCCCCGCACCGATGAAACCGATCCGCACCCTCGCCTGCCTGCTCCTCACCGCGCTGTCCCTCGGCGCCGCCTCCGCCCAGGTCCCGCAGGACCTGCCCACGATCAAGCTCGGCGCGGGCATCCACAACATCCGTGCGCAGGTCGCCCAGACGGACGAGCAGCGCATGACCGGCCTCATGTTCCGCCCGTCGATGCCCAACAACGACGGCATGCTTTTCGTGTTCCCCGAGGCCACCCGCCAGTGCTTCTGGATGAAGAACACGCTGCTGCCGCTGTCGGCCGCGTTCATCGCCGACGACGGCACCGTCGTCAACATCGAGGACATGAAGCCGCAGACCCTGGACTCCCACTGCTCGGCCAAGCCCGTGCGCTTCGTGCTCGAGATGAACCAGGGCTGGTTCGCCAAGCGGGGCATCAAGGCCGGGTCGCAGCTGACCGGCGAACCCTTCAAGCGCTGACCCCGGAGGAGCCTCCGGGGCCGCAGCGCGTCAGCGCCTCCAGGACTGGGCTGCCAGACGGTTCGTTGGCTGCGCCGCCAGTGGCCGGAGATTCGCCGGCACCGGAATGACCACCAGATTGGCATTCGCGACCCAGAACAGCGTGCGGTCATCCTGCGAGAGGGTCAACCGGCCGAGAATGTCGCAATAGCCGGATCCCGCGGAGCCAGACGCGGAGCACTGGTTGGCCTGGGCCGACAGCGGGATGGACCCCACCCGCGTGAACCGCGACGTGCCTGCGTCCAGCAACTCCGTGTCGAACACATCCACGCGCAGATGCGCATTGTTGCTCGACTTGCGAACCAGCCGATAGACCCGCTTGCCGTCGCGGCTGAGGATGCTCGTGCCAGCGGCTTCACCGGTCACCGGAAACTCCGCCCTCCCGCGCACCTGCCAGGCTGCGTCATAGAGCGTGAGGTTGTCGCGCAGGATGCCGCTGCCATCATCGGACATCGACAGTTCGCCGTACACGAGCGGAATGCTGCGATTGATCTCGCGCACACCCGTTGCCAACGCCCAGGTCTGCATCGGCGGGGCCGGACTGACGCGGGAACCGGGACTGAGCACCAGGCGGTCGCCGCTGCGGGACGCGTACATCTGGTCCAGTCCGCAGAAACCACCGCATCCCGCCTGATCGAAGACCTCGTCGTCAATGCGGAAGTACTTCGACAGCTCGTCCACCCACGCGCGCCCGTCCGCGGTCACCGCGATGCCATTGGTGCGACTCACGGAAAGACCGCCGCTCAACTGGGGATCGGTCCGGGTGCGCAGCAACGCAAGCGTGTCCGGGTCGAGCACGTGCATCGACTGTGTGGTGGTGCTGACCAGAAGCTTTCGGCCATCCGGGCTCAGAGCAATGTCACCAATGTCCCCGATCGGCTTCACGTCGACCTGCCAGCTGGCACCGACGAGGCGGTAGCGCACCAGTTCCTCGTTGACCCATCCAACCGCGTACACCGCACGCCGTACCGGGTCGTAGATCAGCGAGCGCTTGTCCCCGGCCTGCGGAACTGCCGCAGCGACATGGTCGAACGCATCGAACACCACGACGTCCGAAGAAGGGGTGGTGATGCCGGCGGCGTTGCCCACCCGCACCGGGTAGCGCCCGGCCGAGGACGCGGGGAAGGTGAACTCGATCATGGAGTCGGACACCACCCGCAGGTCGGTGGGCGTGGCGCCGTCGACCCGGATCGCAGAGGCCGCATCGGCCAGCTTCGAAAAGCCGCTGCCGCCGAGCACGACGCGCGACGGGCGCCCGGAAACGATGCCGTATGGCAGGGCGCCTCGGATGCGAGGCAATGCGACGTTGACGGTCACAGGGACCACCATCGATGTGAGGCCTGCCGCCGCGATGGTGATGTTCGCCTTCGGCACCGTGGTCGCGGGCAGGGACGCCACAGCGGCCCCGTCGATGGTGTACGAAATGCTGCCCGGCGTCGTGCCCCCCGCGGCACCGAGGACCAGCCACGGTGCATCGGCGGATGCAGTGAACGCCACCGTCGCACCCGCTGCATGCGCCACGGGCACCGTGCCGGCGAGCGCCTGAGGCAGCGTCGTCGCGTCGAGGCTCACCGTGACGGGCGCCGGTTGCACGAGGCCGGTTCCGACGGTCACCGCGACCGCCACCGTGCGCGTCATCCGCGCCCCCCCGTCAGTGCGCACGTACGAGAAGACCACGCTGCCGGTTCGCCCCCCCGCGGGAAGGCCGGCCGCGTCGACCTTGATGTCATAGTGACCCGGGCCGGCGGGTGCGACGGACAGCCATGTGGCGGAGCCCCCCGCGGCATCCCGGGTCTCCGTGCTCAGCACGCCCGCGATCGCCGGCACCTTCACGCCGATGGACGCCATCGCGTACCCGCCCTCCGGCGCGGTGAGCTTGACTTCGGCTCGCTCGACGGCCAGACCGGGCTGTACGACCCATTGGAACGGAAACGCCTTGCTGCCCGCCACCTTGGCACAACCGGAGTCCTCGCAGAGGATCAGCACGACATTCCCGGCGTAGGTGCCGGCTGGCTGGGCATTGCTGGCCCCGGCCACCCGGATGGTCCCTGTCTTGTCGCCGGTGACCTGGAAGGTCGCGACGACCGCGGACGAGCCTTCCACCCGCACACTGGCATACACCGTCCCTGAACCATCTTCGAGCTTCACCGGTACGTCGACGCGAGGCGGAATGTCGCCCTCGTAAGACACCAGATCGACCGAGGAGACCGGCGAAGACGCCGAAGCCGAGTCGCCGCCGCCACACCCGCTCAGCGCCAGGCAGAAGCCCGCCGCCCACACCCATCGCCACGTTCTGCGAAATCCCATGTTGCACTTCCTCCCTGTTGGTCGTCGGTGGCGCTGCCCGCGGGATGGGCGCGCCATGATCTGGTCACGGGATACCGTGTCGCCGGGATTCGCGCGGAGGACCGGCGAATGCAGCGGCGGCACCCCGTGGGGGTGCCGTCAGTCGTCGTGGGTGTGTGTTCGCGGAGGCGCCATGCGGCGGCGTCTCCCGTTGGTCTGCGGCCGCATGGGCTCTGTGCAAGGACCTTTCCCCAGCGATCGTGATGACATCGCCGCCCCCCTGTCGTGGTTTTTTCTGGGCGGCAATCTACCTCAGAAGGCGGGCGTGCTCGGCAGGTGGCAGTTCGCCCGCACGCGCGAGTGCCAACTTTTCACGCCGGTCGGCGAAGAACCCAAAAAAAAGGGCCGGTCAACGACCGGCCCATTCGCTGCGGATGCCGGGCCCGAAGGCCCGATCGTCAGGCGAAGTTCTTTTCCGCGAAGTCCCAGTTGGCCAGGGACGTCAGGAACGTCTCGACGAACTTCGGGCGCAGGTTGCGATAGTCGATGTAGTACGCGTGTTCCCACACGTCGATGGTCAGCAGCGCCTTGTCGGCGGTGGTCAGCGGGGTGCCGGCGGCGCCCGTGTTGACGATGTCCACCGAGCCGTCCGGCTTCTTCACGAGCCACGTCCAGCCCGAACCGAAGTTGCCGACGGCGCTCTTCGTGAAGGCTTCCTTGAAGGCGGCGAAACTGCCGAACTTCGCTTCGATGGCCGCGGCCAGCGCGCCCTTGGGCTCGCCGCCGCCGTTCGGCTTCATGCTGTTCCAGAAGAACGTGTGGTTCCAGATCTGGGCGGCATTGTTGTAGATACCACCGGAAGACTTCTTGATGATGTCCTCGAGCGACAGGTTCTCGAACTCCGTGCCCTTCTGCAGGTTGTTCAGGTTCACCACGTAGGCGTTGTGGTGCTTGCCGTAGTGGTACTCGAGCGTTTCCTTGCTCAGGTGCGGGGCCAGGGCGTCCTGGGCATACGGCAGTGCCGGCAGGGTGTGTTCCATGCTTGTTCCTTTCAGGGTTTCGGGGGTTTGACCCGATGATTGTAGGCAGCGGATCCGCCCTTGTCGGGGAGGCCGGGCATTAGTTCGGGTCGACGTCCACCTGCCGCACCTCCGCCACCACCGCGCCATCGGCCAGCACGGCCCGCACCGACTGGCCCGGCGAGAGGCTCGCCGCCGCGGTGACGGCCTGGCCCTGTGCATCCTCCAGCCACGCGTAGCCACGCGACAGCACCCGCTTCGGATCGAGCGCCTCGAGCCGTGCCCCCAGCGCCGCCAGCCGGGCCTGGCGCGTGTCGCGCGACACCGCCACCGCCCGCGACAGGCGCCCGGCCAGCGCGTCCAGGCGCGCGGGCTGGCGGGCATGCACGACGGTGGTGGCACGCAGCAGCCGCGCGGCGAGCGTGTCGTGGCGCTGCCCCTGGTCGCGCACCACCTGGCGCGTCGACGCGCCCAGGCGTTGCGCCAGCAGGGTCAGGCGCTGGGCGTGGCGTCGCACGCCGTCGGCCGGCCGCATCAGGCGCATCGTCGCGCGGTCGAGGCGCTGGGCCTGCGTGTCGAGCACCTGGTGCACACGGTTGGACATCACACCGGCGAGTGTGGCCAGCACGGCCAGCCCGCCGTCGCGCGTGGGCGAGACCAGTTCAGCCGCCGCGGTGGGCGTGGGCGCGCGAACGTCGGCCGCGAGGTCGCACAGCGTGACGTCGGTCTCGTGGCCCACGCCACACACCACGGGCAGCGGGCAGGCCGCCACGGCGCGCACGACCCGTTCGTCGTTGAAGGCCCACAGGTCCTCGAGCGATCCGCCGCCCCGGCACACGATCAGCGTGTCGACCTCGGCGCGCCGCCCCGCCTCCTCGATGGCGGCCACGAGCGCCGGGGGCGCATCGGCGCCCTGCACGAGGCTCGGGTACAGCACCACCGACACGTGCGGCGCGCGGCGGCGCAGCGCGGTGAGCACGTCGTGCAGCGCGGCCGCGCCGAGCGATGTCACCACGCCCACCGACCGCGGGTACGGGGGCAACGCGCGCTTGAGGTCGTCGTCGAACAGCCCTTCGGCCTCGAGCCGCGCCTTCAGCCGCAGGAACTGTTCGAACAGCGCGCCGGCCCCCGCGGGCCGCATGGCCTCGACGACGAACTGCAGGTCGCCGCGCGGCTCGTACACCGCGACCCGGCCGCGCACCTCGACGAGCTGCCCGTCGCGCGGCACGAAGTCGAGCATCGCCGCCGTGCGGCGGAACATCGCGCAGCGCAGCAGCGCGTTGCCCCCGTCGGCGTCCTTCAGGCTCAGGTAGCAGTGGCCGCTGCCGGCCTTCGTGAAGCCCGACAGCTCGCCCCGCACCGTGCAAGACGCGTAGCGCGCGGCGAGCGTGTCCGCCACGGCGTGCACCAGCGCGGCCACGCCCCACACCATCCGCTCCCGCCGCGGCTCCGGGGCGTCAATCATGGGGAAAACCAGCGTTGGCGCGGGCCGAGAACTCCACAAGCCCAGCCGATGCGCGTCGGCAGGACGCGGAGACCGTCACGGTGCTTTCAAGATCGTGCAAGTGCTTGATTTTCAACAAGAATTTCATGCCTAAACTTTGAGCAATCTGATGGAGGCCCTGATTTTTCGCGGCTTCCGGCACTTCCCAGCCCGGTTGCCCACAAAGTTATCCACAGATGCGGTGGACGTTTCGGAGAACGGCCGCCACCGGATTGCGGGCATACCCGGATGGCAACTACGAAGCGTTGCACAAGGGTGCGAACTTCGTGTTCCTTCGGGCCATAATCGCGCGTCTCCGCCCGGGGCTCACCGGGCCCCCATCGCACGCGAGAAAAACTGCAAAGAGGACCGGATTGTTTTCGATCATACAAGCCGCTGGCTGGCCGATTTGGCCCTTGATTCTCTGCTCCATCGTCGCCCTGACGCTCATCATCGAACGCCTCTCGAGCCTGCGCGCCGCCCGCGTCGCGCCCGCGAAGCTGCTCGAGGAAGTGGTCTCGGTCACGCGCGCCCACCTGCCGGCCGCCGACGTGGTCAACAAGCTGGCTGACAACTCCATCCTCGGCAACGTGCTGGCCCAGGGCCTGCGCGTCGTGATCGCCGACCCGCGCATCACCGAGGAAGTGCTGCGCAACACGTTCGAGAACGCCGGCCGTGCCGCCGTCCACAAGATGGAGCGGTTCATGAACACGCTCGGCACCATCGCCTCGGCCGCCCCGCTGCTGGGCCTGCTGGGCACCGTGATCGGCATGATCGAGATCTTCGGTTCCCAGGCCCCGAGCGGCGGCACGAACCCGGCCATGCTCGCGCACGGCATCTCCATCGCGCTCTACAACACCGCCTTCGGCCTGATCATCGCGATCCCGTCGCTGATGTTCTACCGCTACTTCCGCGGCCAGATCGATGCCTACACGCTCGAGATGGAACAGGCATCCGAACGCATGGTGCCGCACCTGATGCGCTTCTCGGTGAAGAAGCCCGTCCCGACCACCGCGGGCTGAGCACGGAAGCAACGAGACATGGCCATGAGGTTTCGGAAGCACCACCCCGAGGAACCCGAGATCAACCTGATCCCGTTCATCGACGTGCTGCTGGTGGTGCTGATCTTCCTGATGCTCTCCACCACCTACTCGAAGTTCACCGAGCTGCAGGTGACGCTGCCGGTGGCCGATGCCGACCGCCCGCGGGACAACCCGCGCGAGGTGATCGTCGCGGTGTCCAACGACGGGCGCTACGCCATCAACGGGCGGCCGGTCGCGGGCCGTTCCGTCGAGTCGCTCGCGGCCGAACTGACCGCGGCGTCCGAAGGCAACAAGGACACCCAGCTGATCGTCTCGGCCGACGCCGCCGCGGCGCACCAGACCGTGATCGTCGTGATGGACGCCGCCCGCCGCGCCGGGCTGCCGAAGCTCACGTTCGCCGCCCAGGGCAGCACCGCGCCCTGACCTTCCGATGACGTCACCGACCTTCGCCACGCGGCTGCAGGCCGCGTGGTTGCGCCGTGGCCCGCTGGCCATCGCGCTCTGGCCGGTGTCGCTGCTGTTCGGGGCCGTCGCGGCACTGCGCCGCATGCTGTTCCGCGCCGGGCTCAAGACCACCGCACGCCTGCCCGTGCCGGTGGTCGTGGTCGGCAACCTGATCGTCGGCGGCGCCGGCAAGACCCCCACCACCCTCGCACTCGTCGAGCTGCTGCGCCGCCATGGCCGCACGCCCGGCATCGTCTCGCGCGGCTTCGGCCGCGAGGGCGATGCGGTGGTGATGGTGGAACCGGGTGATGCCGCCACCACGGCGGGCGACGAACCGCTGCTGCTGCGCCTGCGCTCGCGCGCACCAGTCGCCGTGGGCCGCGACCGCATCGCCGCGGGTGAAACGCTGCTGTCACGTCATCCCGAGGTGGACGTGATCCTGAGCGACGACGGCCTCCAGCACCTGCGCCTCGGGCGCGATGCCCAGGTCATCGTGTTCGACGAACGGGGTGCCGGCAACGGCTGGCTGCTGCCGGCCGGCCCGCTGCGCGAGCCCGTGGCCTCCGCCGTGCCGCCGCGCAGCGTGGTGGTCTACAACGCGCCCGCGCCGTCCACGCCGTGGCCGGGCCACGTGGCCCGGCTCGGCCTCGCCGGTGTGGTCGAACTGGCCGCCTGGTGGCGCGGCGAACCCGCGAGCCTCGACGCGCTCCACGCGCTGCGCGGCCGCCCCATGCTCGCGGCAGCAGGTGTCGCCCGTCCCCAACGCTTCTTCGGCATGCTGCGCGACACCGGGCTCACCGTCACCGAACTGCCCCTGCCCGACCACCACGACTTCGCGACGGTGCCCTGGCCCGCGGGCACGCCCGACGTGGTCGTCACCGAAAAGGACGCGGTCAAGCTGCGTCCCGAGGCCACCGCCGGCACCCGCGTGTGGGTCACCACGCTAGACTTTGCGCTCGGCCCCGACTTCGAGGCCGAGTTCCTGCGCCTGCTGCCCCCGCGGCCGCACGCCTGAATCCGATTTGACGAACTGGAGTCTCCCGATGGACACCCGACTGCTCGACCTGCTGGTGTGCCCGATCTGCAAGGGCCCGCTGGAACACCGCCGCCCGCCCGCCGACGAACGGCAGGAGCTCGTGTGCAACGCCGACCGCCTCGCCTTCCCGGTGCGCGACGGCATCCCGCTGATGCTCGAAGCCGAAGCCCGCTCGCTCGACGCGGCCCCGGCAGGAGCCCCGGCGTGACCTTCACCGTCCTCGTGCCCGCGCGGCTGCAGTCCACGCGCCTGCCCCGCAAACCGCTGGCCGACCTCGCCGGCGTGCCGATGATCGTGCGCGTCGCGCAGCGTGCCGCGCTGTCCGGCGCGGCCCGTGTCGTGGTCGCCGCCGACGACGCCGAGATCACCGCGGCCTGCAGCGCCCACGGCGTGACGAGCGTGCTCACGCGCGCCGACCACGCCACCGGCAGCGACCGCCTCGCCGAAGCCTGCGGGCAGCTGGGCCTTGACGGCACCGACCTCGTCGTCAACGTGCAGGGTGACGAGCCGCTGATCGACCCCGCGCTGATCGACGCGTGCGCGGCCGAACTGGTGCGCCGTCCCGAGTGCGTGATGAGCACGGCCGCCCACCCCATCGACGCGGTCGACGAGTTCCGCAACCCGAACGTCGTGAAGGTGGTGCTCGACGGCGCGGGACGCGCTCTGTACTTCTCCCGTGCGCCCATCCCGTGGTGGCGCGACGGTTTCGCGAACGGCGTCACCGCCCTGACCTCGCCCGCGCCGCTGCGCCACATCGGCCTGTACGCCTACCAGGCGGGGTTCCTGCGCCGCTTTCCCACGCTGCCGGCCAGCCCCCTCGAAGCGGTCGAATCGCTCGAGCAGCTGCGGGTGCTGTGGCATGGCGAACGCATCGCGGTGCACGTGACCGCCGACCGTCCGGGGCCCGGTGTCGACACGCCCGAGGACCTCGCGCGCGTGCGTGCCCTGCTCGCCTGACCGTGCGCTGACGCCCGGCGTTTCATCGAAGCGTCACCACGGGCATCCTCCAGGGCGGCCCGCCCGGTGCCCATGGTATTCTCGACGGCAATCGCCGCACCCCATCCCGTGGGCCGCTGCGGCCGCAGATTCCCAAAAGAACCGAGGTACATCCCCATGAGACTGATCCTGCTGGGCGCACCAGGCGCCGGAAAGGGCACGCAAGCGGCATTCATCTGCCAGAAGTTCGGCATCCCGCAAATCTCCACCGGCGACATGCTGCGCGCGGCCGTCAAGGCCGGCTCGCCGCTGGGCATCGCCGCGAAGAAGGTGATGGACGCGGGCGGTCTCGTGAGCGACGACATCATCATCGGCCTCGTCAAGGAACGCATCACGCAGGCCGATTGCGCCAACGGCTTCCTGTTCGACGGCTTCCCGCGCACCATCCCGCAGGCCGACGCGATGAAGGAAGCGGGCGTCAAGCTCGACCTCGTGCTCGAGATCGACGTCCCCCACGAAGCCATCGTCGAACGCATCACCGGTCGCCGCGTGCACCCGGGATCGGGCCGCGTCTACCACGTCACGTTCAACCCGCCCAAGGTCGCCGGCAAGGACGACGTCACCGGCGAAGACCTGATCCAGCGCGACGACGACAAGGAAGAGACCGTGCGCAAGCGCCTGGACGTGTACGAAAGCCAGACGCGCCCGCTCGTCGACTACTACTCGTCGTGGTCCGCCACCGGCGACGCCAGCGCCCCGAAGTACCGCAAGATCTCGGGCACCGGCACGGTCGAGGAAATCACCTCGCGGGCGCTCGCGGCGCTCGCCTGACCCTCGCCGGCACCGCACCGAAGGCCGCTCGTCGAGCGGCCTTTTTCATTGTCGAACCCCTCGCGCGAAAGGATTGCAGGCCATGGACATCCGCTCCCACGTCTTCATCGTCACCGGCGGGGCCTCCGGGCTCGGCGAGGGCACGGCGCGGCTGCTCGCGTCGCTCGGCGGCCGGGTCGTGATCGCCGACATCCAGGACGCCGCCGGCCAGACCCTCGCGAAGGAACTGGACGGCGTCTTCGTGCACTGCGACGTCACGCACGAGGAGGACGCCGAACACACCGTGGCTGCCGCCCTCGAGCTCGGCACGCTGCGCGGCCTCGTCAACTGCGCCGGTGTCGCGCCCGCGGCGAAGACGGTGGGCAAGGACGGCGTTCACCCGCTCGGTCTCTTCGACCGCACCGTGCGCATCAACCTGACCGGCACCTTCAACATGATCCGGCTCGCGGCCGAGGCCATGTCGGCCAACGAGCCACTGGCCACCGGCGAACGGGGCGTGCTGATCTCCACCGCGAGCGTGGCCGCCACCGACGGACAGATCGGCCAGGCGGCCTATGCCGCGTCGAAGGCGGGTGTGGTGGGCATGACCCTGCCCATCGCGCGCGACCTCGCCCGCGTGGGCATCCGCAACATGACCATCGCCCCCGGCCTGTTCGCCACGCCGATGATGTCGGGCATGCCGCAGGCCGTGCAGGACGCGCTCGCAGCGATGGTGCCGTTCCCGAGCCGCCTGGGCACCCCGGACGACTTCGCGAAACTGGTCCGCCACATCATCGAGAACGACATGCTCAACGGCGAGGTGATCCGCCTCGACGGGGCCGTGCGGCTGGCCCCGCGCTGAGCGCCGATCAGAGGAACTTGTATTCCAGCGAGAGCCGCACCGTGCGGCGGTAGGCGTCGGACAGGCTTTGCGGGATGATGCCGCCGCCCGACTCGTCGATGGCGCGCAGGTCCAGCGGCGGCCGCGCGTTGAACAGGTTGCGCACGTTCAGGCCCACCACCATGTCCTTGATGCCGGTCCATGCGAAGGCCCAGTCGAGGGTGAACTGGTAGCGAACGCTGCACTCCCGCGCGGTCCAGCCGTACGAGGCGCAGGCATCGGTGGTGTAGAGCGTGTCGTAGTAGTCGCTCTGCAGCTTCGTGCCGCTCGTGAAGTTGAGCCGCAGCGCGTTGCTGTACGGTCCCGACTCGAGCGCGGTGGTCAGGTAGGCGCGCCAGCGCGGGTAGCCGTAGCGGCCCGCGAGGTTGTCGCCGTAGTCGGCGTTCGCGGTGCTGTACTGACGGAAGGTGTCGAGGAACGTGGCCTGCAGCGACGTCGACACCGCCCCCACCGACGTGAGCGAACGGCTGCGCAGGCCGATGTCCACGCCTTGCGCGAGCGTCTTCGCGCTGTTCTGGTACTGGCCGAAGGTGCCCGACAGCGCCCCGGCGGTCACGCCGTACATCACCTGTTCGGCCGGCGAGAAGCTGCGGTCGTTCGTCAGGCCCACGCGCTGGACCTTGCCCGCGCCCTCGCCGTCCTCGCTGTTGATGAGGCTCTGCGGGGTCATGTAGCCGATCTCGTCGCGACGCTGGATGCGCCACGCGTCGATCTCGACCTGCACGTTGTCGGCGGGCTCGAACACCATGCCGAGCGTGGTGCCCAGCGACGTCTCGGGCTTCAGTTCGGAGTTGCTGCCGCGCACCGCGGCGACCCCGGCCACGCATTCCTGCGTCTCGACGATGTCGGCCCGCGCGATCAACGGCACGCGCGCCGGGTCGCCCTCGGGCAGCGCGTTGGCCTGCGCGCGGAGGTCGGTCGCGAGGGCGGTGGCCTGCGGGCAGCGCTTCGGGTCGACGATGCCGTTGTCGTAGGAATAGAGCGTGGTGGTGGAGCTCTCGACGAGGTTCGGGGCCCGGAAGCCCGCCTCCACCGTGCCGCGCAGCAGCAGCGACTTGGTGGGCACGAACCGCAGACCCAGCTTCGGCGACAGGTTCACGTCGAAGTTGGGGTACTTGTCGAGGCGGGCCGCGGCCTGCATCTCCAGCGTCTCGGCGAGCGGCAGGTTCACCTCGGCGAACAGGGAACCGAAGGTGCGTTTCCCGTGGGTCTCGGCCACGCCGTAGCCCACGATGTCGCCGCTCGCGAGGTTGGCCGACGGCGTGATGTCCAGCGACTCATGGCGCAGGTCGAAGCCGAGCGCGATGTCGACCGGGCGGCCCTGGATGGCACTGATCGGCCCCGACACCTTGCCGTCGACGAACGCCTGCTTCATGCGGCCGGTGTGCGTGAACACCGGGAACAGCGCGTTCAGCACCTCGGCGCTGTTGGGCTGCCCGATGCTGTAGCCGCGGTTGAAGAACAGCGGGTCGTGGGCGAGGTTGTAGTCGCCGATGAGCGTCTTGAACGCGCTGTCGCTGTAGGCCCCGCGCGTGTCGTTCACGACCGTGCTGCCCATCACGCCGGCGGCGCCTTCCCAGTCGAAGCCCCGGTGCAGCCCGCGCAGGCCGCCCAGCACGCGGTAGGCCTGGCTGTCGACCTTCTGCTGCGAGTTCGCGTCCGAGAAGCGGTAGCGGAAGTCGACGTCGTCGAGCCCCGTCGGGTTCAGCGGGTGTTCCTTCGGGAGGCCGCGTTCGTAGAACTGGCGCGTGGTGCCCGTGCTGGGGTCGAACCAGCTCGAGAAGCCGCCGAGGCCGTACGCCGGGTCCGCGAGCGTGTAGAGCGTCTGGTTGCTCGACACCATCACCTCGCCGAAGCCTTGCAGGTCGGGCCGGATGTTGAACTTGCCGTTGAGCAGCAGGTTGGCCCGCTCGCTCGACGGCTGCGCCTCGAGGCGCGAGTAGCGGTCGTACATGCACAGGCCGTCGATCGTCTGGGCCGCCGGGCAACCCGCGATGGCGCCGCCGGCCTCGATGATGTTGCCCGGGTAGCTGTACGTGGACGGGGAGCCGAACGACGGGAAGTAGTTCGGGATCGCCGGGTTGAGCTTCGTCATCACGTCGCTCCACATCACGGACGACCGCTTGTAGAACTCGACGTTCATCATCACGTTGAAGCCGTCCTCGGCCAGATCGCCGAAGCCCGCCGTGAGGCCAGCGGTGGACGCGCGGAAGTCCTGCGCCTCGGTGGACTGCTCGTGGCTCGCGCGCAGCGTGAGGCCCGTGAAGTTCTGCTTCGTGATGATGTTGATCACGCCCGCGATGGCGTCCGAGCCGTACACCGCGGAGCCGCCGTTGCGCAGCACCTCGATGCGCTCCACCGCGGACAGCGGCAGTGCGTTGACGTCCGTGACCATCGTCGGGTCGTCGTGCATCGCGTACGGCGCGAGGCGGCGCGAGTTCAGCAGCACGAGCGTGGCCTGGGGCCCGAGGTGCCGCAGCGACACGGCCGAGCTGCCTGCCGCGTACGAGGCCCCGCTCGTGATGTCGGACAGCGTGCGGTTCGACCCGTTGGGCAATTGGCTCGTGCCCACCAGCGAGTCGAGCACCTCCTTGACGGTGGCGAGGCCCGTGCGCTCGATGTCCTTGCGCGTGAGCACGAGGGTGGGCGTGGCCGTTTCGTTCTCGACCCGGGAGATGTTGCTCCCGGTGATCTGGACCTTCTCGAGCGTGACTTCGGTCTGGGCGACGGAGGTGTTCGCCCAGAGGGCGAGCACGGCGAGGCTGATGGCGGATCGCTGCATGTGTACTTCTACTTCTGTTCCCGGGTTCCCGCGGATCGATCAGGTGATCCGGGGCACGGCCGCCAACAGCCGTTGCGTGTACTGGCTGCGGGGGTGGGAGAGCACCTCCTGCGCCGGTCCGGTTTCCTCGATCCGTCCCTGCCGCATCACCGCGATGTGGTCCGCGATGTATTCGACAACCGATATATTGTGCGTGATGAACAAGTACGAGACATGCAACTCGCGCTGAAGTTCGGCCAACAAATTCAGGATCTGGGCCTGAACCGACACATCGAGGGCCGACGTGGGCTCGTCGCACACGATCAGCCGGGGCTCCACCGCGAGCGCGCGGGCGATCGCGATGCGCTGCCGCTGGCCGCCCGAGAACTCGTGGGGATGCCGCGACAGCGCGTCGGCCCGCAGGCCCACGCGGTCCGCCAGCTGCACGATCCGGGTGCGCCGGGCCGCAGCGTCGAGGTCCGGGCGCAGGGCCACCAGGCCCTCCTCCAGGATCTCCTGCACCCGCAGCCGCGGGTTGAGCGACGCGAACGGATCCTGGAAGACGATCTGCACCGCCGCGCGCACGCGGCGCAGCGCCTCGCCTTCGAGGGTGAACAGGTCCTGGCCGGCGAACAGCGCACGCCCCGACACCTCGGCCTGCCCCCGCAGCAATTGAACGATGGCCTTGCCGGTGGTGGTCTTGCCTGACCCCGACTCGCCCACCAGCGCGAGCGTGCGGCCGACCCCGATCGACAGCGACACGCCGTCCACCACGGTGGCCGGCGGCCCGCTCCGACGCAGCCAGCCGCCACGGCCCGCGTAGCGCACGGTCAGGCCCGTCACCTCCAGCAGTGTTTCGGTCGCCTCCGTGGCGGCCACGGGTGGCGCCACGGCGCCCACCTCGGCCGAGGCCTGCACCGGCCCGCCATCGCGGTACAGCAGGCAGCGCACCCCGCCGCCCGACGTCAGTTCCACCATCGAGGGGGGCGTGCCCGTGCAGTCGGGCATCACGCGGTCGCAGCGCGGCGCGAAGCGGCAGCCGGTGAACGCAGTGGCGAGCGACGGCACCGTGCCCGGGATCGCCGCGAGCCGTGCGCCGCGCTTGCGCGCGTCCGGCAGTGCACGCAGCAGCAGGTGGGCGTACGGATGGCGCGGCGCGCGGAAGAACGCCGCGGCCTCGGCGACCTCGACGATCTGCCCCGCGTACATCAGCGCCACGCGGTGCGCCATGCCGGCCACCACCGCCAGGTCGTGCGTGATCAGCAGCAGGCCCATGCCGCGTTCGCGCTGCAGGTCGCGCAGCAGGTCGAGCACCTGGGCCTGGATCGTCACGTCGAGCGCCGTCGTGGGTTCGTCGGCGATCAGGAAGTCGGGTTCGGCGGCGAGCGTCATCGCGATCATCACCCGCTGCTTCTGCCCGCCGCTCAGCTGGAACGGGTAGTCGTCGATGCGCCGCGCAGGGTCAGGGATGCCCACGCGCTCGAGCCATGACAGCGCCCGGCCCCGCGCCGCCGCGCCACGCAGCGCCGTGTGCGCCTCGATCGCCTCCACGATCTGGTCGCCCACCCGCATCACCGGGTTCAGGCTCGTGCCCGGCTCCTGGAAGATCATCCCGAGCCGCCCGCCCCGCACGGCCCGCATGCGCGACTCGGGCAGGGACAGCAGCTCCTGCCCGTCCAGCCGCACGCGGCCCCGCGTCACCTGCCCGTTCTCGGGCAGCAGCCGCATCAGCGCGAGGGCCGTCATGCTCTTGCCACAGCCGGACTCGCCCACGAGCGCGAAAGTCTCGCCCTGGCGCAGGCTCAACTGCAGCGCGTCGATGGCCCGCACCAGGCCGGCGTCGCCGTCGAGGTCGACCCGCAGGTCGTCGATGTCGATGCGGCTCATCCGCCCACCTCCTTCGCCGGGGCCGGGCGCCGGGCGCGGAACACCCGGGCGCGCGGGTCGAACGCATCGCGCACGCCGTCGGCGAACAGGTTCGCCACGAGCACCAGGCTCACCATGAACCCGAAGGCCGCCGCAAAGGACCACCACACGACCGGATCGCGCGACATCTCGCTGCGCGCGAGGTTGATCATGCCGCCGAAGCTGTTCATCGTCGGGTCGACCCCCACGCCCACGTACGACAGCACGGCCTCGTAGAGCACGAGGGCCGAGAAGTCGAGCACGGTGCTGATGACGACGAGGTGCACGACGTTCGGGAACACGTGGCGCGCCATGATGCGCCACGGCCCCACGCCGAACGCGGTGGCCGCCTGCACGTACTCCAGCTCGCGCAGCTTCAGCGTCTCGGCCCGCACCAGCCGGCACAGCCCGGCCCAGCCGGTCAGCCCGAGGATCACGCACAGCAGGAAGAGCCGCAGGTCGGCACGTTCGGCCCCGGTCTCGAACAGGTCCGGATGCGTGTCGAGGAACACCTGCATCATCAGCACGCAGGCGGCGATCAACAGCACGTTCGGGATCGACGACAGCACGGTGTAGAGGTACTGCACCGCCTCGTCGACCCAGCCGCGGAAGTACCCGGCCACGATGCCGAGGCCCACCGCGAGCGGCAGCGTGGCGAGCGTCGACAGCGTGCCGATCACGAACGCGGTGCGCACGCTCTTGAGTGCCTGGTACAGCACGTCGTTGCCGGTGCGGTCGGTGCCCAGCACGTGGTAGTGCGGCGCGAGGGACACCACGGCGCCCCCCAGCGCGCCCAGCACGGTCACGGTCAGCAGCGCGGCGCCCCAGGGCACGGCCGTCTCGCCGCGCCGGGCTCGTGCGAAGCCCGCGCACCCCATCGCGAGCCGGCCCACGGCCAGCGCGAGCACGCCCGCGGCCAGCGCCCCCGCGACGAGCCCTCCCAGCGCACGCAGCAGCACGTCGGGTGTCCGTTCGGTGGTGTCGTCACCCAGGTGAGCACCGCCGTGCAGCAGCCGCGGGTACACCCGCTCGGTGCCCACGGTCGCCTTCGCGAAGGCCCGGGATGCGAGCGGCGCCGAGTACGTCACCTCGCGGCCCCGCACCAGCGGGTCCAGCACCACGTCGAGCACCGACTCCACCCGGGTCGCATACGCCACCGCGTTCCCGCCAGCGGCCGGCAGCGCCCGCCGGAAGTGCAGGCTGTCGGTCACGGCCACCAGCAGGAACACGCCCAGCACGACCGCCGAGCAGAGCGCGGCCGGCTGGCGGAACACCTTGAGCCAGTCGCGGCGGCGCTGGGCATCGCCACGCACGCGCCACACGACGAAGCCGAGCGCCACCACGAGCAGCAGCACCGCCACGTCCGACCACAGCAGGACCAGCTTGGGCCAGCTCATTGCAACCTCACGCGCGGGTCGACCCACGTGTACGCGACGTCGACCAGGACGTACGACGCGACGTACAGCAGCGAGCCGATGAAGACCATCGAACGCACGATGGCGAAGTCCTGTCCCGAGATGGCCTCGATGGCGTACGCCCCGAGCCCGGGGATGCCGAAGAAGCTCTCGAACACGAGGCTGCCGAGGAACACGTACGGCAGGTAGCTGCCCGCGCTGGTGATGATCGGGATCAGCGCGTTGCGCAGCACGTGCCGGCCGAGCACCACCGCCTCGCCAAGCCCCTTGGCGCGCGCGGTGCGCACGTAGTCGCGCCCGATCTCCTCGAGGAACATCGCACGGTACAGCCGCCCTTCCGTGCCCAGGCGCGACAACAGCGACAGCAGCACCGGCAGCACGAGGAACCGCACCGCGTCCAGCCCGCCCGCCCAGCCCGAGATGGGCACGAGCCGGAGCACCCGCGAGAACAGGAACTGGCCGACGATGATGTAGAAGAGACTGCTGATGGACAGCATCAACACGCACAGCACCACGCCCCAGAAGTCGATGCGGCTGTTCTTGAAGAACACGAGCACGAGCGCGAACCCCACGCTCGCGATCACCTGCAGCACGAACAGCGGCACGGCGAGCTGCAGGCTCACCACCATGCGCTCGCCGATCTCGTGGCCGATGTCCGAGGCGCCGCTGGCGTCCGAGCGCCCGAACTGCAATGCGAAGAGGGACACCGACCGCTCCCAGAACACCGTGTTCGTCACCTGGCGCAGGCCGGTCTCCTTCGCGTTCACGTACAGCGGCTTGTCGTAGCCGCGTTCGGCCTTCCACTTGTCGATCTGGTCCTGCGTGACCCGCTTGCCGCCGATGTTCAGCCGCGCCATGTCGTCGGGCGTGTTGACGGTGAAGAACAGCGCGAAGGTGAGCAGGTTCACGCCCACGAGCACGAGCAGGCCGTAGAGAACGCGGCGGACGAGGTAGCGGCCCATCGTTCAGCCCTCCCCCGCCAGCGCCACCGCGGCCTCGCGGCGCCGCCACGCGCGCCAGCCGAGCACCACGACCACCAGCGCGCCGGCCGCCACGAGCACGAGCGGCCACCACACCGGCCGGTTCCATGCGTGCTGCCGCGCCGCGCGCATCTCCGGGTCGATGCGGTGGTAGCGCACCATGTCGCGCCCCATCACCCCCGGCTTGCCGTTGAACACCCAGGGCGCGTAAGCGCCCGCGGCGTACGGGTGGTAGCCGAACATCCACGGCGCGTCCTCGCGCACGATGGCCACCATCTCGTCGATGACCTTCTGCTTCTCCGGTCCGTCGTCGAGCAGCTGCAGCTGCTTGAAGCGCTTGTCGAAGGCCGGGCTCTCGTAGTTGGCGATGTTCTCGCCCTCGTGCTTCGACTTCGCGTTCGGCCCGTAGAGCAGGAACAGGAAGTTCTCGGCGTCGGGATAGTCGGCCACCCACCCGCCGAAGAAGATCTGGTGCTTGCCGCGCAAGGTCTTCTCCTGGTACTGGTTGAAGTCGGTGGCGCGGATCTCGAGCTGCACCCCGAGCTTGGCGAACTGGCGGATGGTCCAGTCGAGTTCGGCCTTGATCTCGGGCGTGGGCGCGCGCTGGAAGTCGTAGTTCAGCACGAGCGGCCGGCCGGTCTCGGCGTCGCGCCCGTCCGGGTAGCCGGCCTCGGCGATCAGGCGCTTCGCCTCGTCGATGGAGCGGCGCACCACCTTGCCGTCCTTCACCTCGTGCGTGACCGGGTTGTGTCCCTCGACCGTGCCGTGCCGCGAGCCGAAGATGCCCGCGGGCACCGGCGAGTGCGCGGCCTCACCCGCCTTGTAGAGGAAGATGCGGCCATAGCCTTCCTCCCAGTCCATCGCGATCGACAGCGCCTGGCGCAGCTTGCGGTTCTTCGCCCGGCGCGCCGGCGTGTCGCCCTTCCCCACCACCGGGTCGAGCATGTTGAAGCCCATGTACCAGGTGGTCAGGTCCACGGTCTGCGGGAACTGGAAGCCGCGCTCGTCGAAGCGGGCGCGCGTGGCATCGGCGTCGTTCATGTCGGCGAGGAACTCCACGCCCCAGTCGGCCCGTTCGATCTCGGGGATGTCGATGAAGCCCTGCGCGAACTTCGACTTGAGCGGCACACGCTCCTTCTCGACGTTGAACTCGATGCGGTCGATGAACGGCATCGGCTTGCCGCAGTCGTCGAGCAGCTTCGCCGCACGGTCCTCCGGTTCGCCCTCGCACGGGTACGGGTCGTTGCGGTACAGCGGGTTGCGCTCGAGCACGTGGCGGCGGTCCTGCTCGTACTCGCGCAGGCGGTACGGGCCCGAGCCCACGGGCCAGCGCTGCAGCGCGAGGCCGTTGCGGGCCATGCCCGGCTGCGCGTAGAAGGCATCGGCCTCCCACGGCACCGGCGCCGAGAAGGTCATCGCCAGCCAGTACTTCCACTGCGGGTACTTGCCCTTGATGCGGATGCGCAGCGTGTGCGGGTCGAGGGCCTGCACGCCCTCCAGCGGGTACTTCCGGAAATCGAGGAACGGCCGGTCCCGCGCGGCGGGGTCGAGGCCGGCGCGCAACTGGTGATCGGCCTCGCGGATGGTCTCGCCGTAGGCCTTGAGCCCCACGACGTACTCCGAGAACACGCCGAACACCGGTGCCTCGATGCGCGGCGTGGCGTGGCGCTTGAACGCGTAGACGAAGTCGTCGGCCACCACCTCGCGGGTGCCGGTCTCGGGGAAGTCGAACGGGGACCGCTTGCCCTCGGTGTCCTTCTCGGTGAGGTGGTGGTAGCGGTACGCGCCCGACGCATCGCGGGCGAAGGCCGGGTGTGGCGCGTACATCACGCCCTTGCGGATCGGGATGTCGTAGACGCTCTCGGCCACCTGTTCACCGGGCACATCGTCCGGGAGCGGCCGGCCCTCGGCGTCGAGGAAATGCGGTGCCACCACGGCCTCGGCCAGCTTCGGCACGAGCTCGTACGGCCGCTTCAGGTAGTGGTACGCGTAGAGCGGCTCGTACACCTGGTAGACCACGGGGGTCTCGTTGTTGGCGTAGGAGGCCGTGGGGTCCAGGTAGCGGGGCGACCGCTCCTGGAAGGCCATGAACAGCGTGTTGGTGCGCTCACTGCCGCGCGGGTGCGGGCTGTTGTCGCATCCCGCCAGCCACACCAGCAAGACCGCCCACAGCCAGCGCGAGGTCATCGCGAGCGCTTCGTCCGCTTGGCCGGGGGATGGCCGTGGTCGTGCGCATGGTCGTGACCGTGGTGGTCATGGCCATGATGATCGTGGTCGTGGTGATCATGGTCGTGCGGCGTGGCCCAGCCCAGGAACGCGTCGCGCCCCTGCACCGCGAGCGTGGCCTTCACGCCCACCGGCAGGCACACCTTCGTGGGCACGTGGCCGAACGGCAGGCCCGTGAGGATGGGCGTGCGGGTCAGCGAGCGCAGGTGCGCCACCACGGTCTTGAGCGTGTAGCCGCGGTCGAGCGGCGACTTCTTGAAGTCGGTGAACGAGCCGAGCAGGATGGCCTTCTGCTTGTCGAGCACGCCGGACTGGTGCAGTTGCAGCAGGTTGCGCTCGACGCGGTACGGGTGTTCGTTCACGTCCTCGAGGAACAGGATGCCGTTCTTCACCTTCGGCCAGTGCGGCGTGCCGAGCAGCGAGTTCAGCACGCACAGGTTGCCGCCCCACAGCTTGCCGGTGGCCTCGACGCCGTCGAAGCCCTCCTCGGTACGGAAGCCCACGGCCTCCAGCTGGCCGGTCATGGCCTCGACGAAACAGTCGGGCGTCACCTCGTCGACCGTGTCGCCGCCGAAGTCGCTGCACGCGAGCGGGCCGGCCCACGACGGCGCCTTGCCGTGGGCGAGCAGGCCCAGTTGCAGTGCCGTCATGTCGCTGTAGCCCACCCAGCGGGTGCCGTGCTCGACGCTGCGCACGAGCTTCTTCCAGTCGAGGCGGTCGAGCAGCCGGGTGAGGCCGTAGCCGCCGCGGGTGGCGAGCGCGACCGACGGGCGTTCGGCTGCAAGGCGATGAAGCGTGGCCAGGCGAAGGTCGTCGTCGCCGGCGAAACGCTGGTGGCGCGCGAGCGCGGACTCGTCGACGGTCACGTCGAAGCCCCAGCCGGCGAGCCGCTTGGCCGCCCGTTTCAGCGGAGCGGCCTCGGCGACGACGCCGGACGGGGTGAACAGGGTCAGCGAGGTCATCGGCAGGAATCTCAGATGGGGGGAATGAAGGAGTCGACCTCGACGGCATCGCCGGTCGGGATCGTGTCGTCGGATTCGTCGGCCGCGGGCGGGGCCGCCGCGGGCTCGGGCACGGCGCGGCGCTGCTTGTAGAGGGCGCGCCGCTCGGCGAAGAAGTCGCGCAGCACCTGGCCGCACTCGTGGGCCAGCACGCCGCCCTCGACCTGCGTGTGGTGGTTCAGGCGCGGCTCGCCGAACAGGTTCACCACGGAGCCCGCGGCGCCGGTCTTCGGGTCGGTGGCGCCGAACACCACGCGCTTGAAGCGCGCGTGCATCAGCGCCATCGCGCACATCGCGCATGGCTCGAGCGTCACGTACAGCTCGCACTCGGGCAGGCGGTAGTTGCCGAGCAGCGTGGCCGCGTGGCGCAGCGCGACGATTTCGGCGTGGGCCGTGGGATCGTGTTCGGTGATGGGCCGGTTGTAGCCGGTGGCGATCACCTGCCCGGCACGCATGATCACGGCCCCCACCGGCACCTCGCCCACGAGCCACGCGTTGCGGGCCTGGTCGATGGCGATGCGCATCGCGTGGTCGTCTGCGGGGGAACTCATGCGGTCGGGCGCTCCGGGGCGAAAGGATGCGGGATTTTATGCGAGGGCATCCCCACCCTCGCCCCGTGCACCGCCGTGGTTCACCACTTGCAGTCGGCGTCGCCGCCCAGGGCCGCCTGGGCGAGCGGAATCGCGCCCAGCAGGCCCTTGTCGGCATGGGCCGTGCGGCAGTCGCCCTTGCCGGCCTTCTGCATGTCGTCGGCCAGCTTCGACTTGCGCTCGGGCGGCGGCGGCATCAGGTTCAGCGCGCCGCGCGAACCCGGGTTCGACGGCAGGCCGCTGCCACGCATCGACGGGTTGAGGTCGAGCTTGAGCGGGGGCGGTGTCCCGGCCGGCGGCGGCGAGGCGGCGTCCGGCGCGGTGCGCGCCGGCGGCGGTCCGGCCGGCGATCCACCGCGCAGGTCCACGCTGCCGGCCGGGGCCGGTGACGAACGCAGCGGCGCCACGGGCGCAGGGGCCGGGACCGCCGCAGGCGGTGCGGGCACCGGAGCCGGAGGCGGCGGAACGGGCGCACGCGGTGGTGGCACTGGTGCCGGAGGCGGTGGCACGGGGGCAGGCGGAGGCGGCACCGGGGCCGGAGGCGGTGGCACGGGCGCGGGCGGAGGCGGCACCGGGGCCGGGGGCGGTGGCACGGGTGCAGGCGGAGGCGGCACCGCCGCCGGGGGCGGTGGCACGGGTGCAGGCGGAGGCGGCACCGGGGCCGGGGGCGGTGGCACGGGCGCAGGCGGTGGTGGCACCGGGGCCGGCGGTGGTGGCACGGGTGCAGGCGGAGGCGGCACCGGGGCCGGAGGCGGTGGCACGGGTGCAGGCGGAGGCGGCACCGGGGCCGGGGGCGGTGGCACGGGCGCAGGCGGTGGTGGCACCGGGGCCGGAGGCGGCGGCACGGGTGCAGGCGGAGGCGGCACCGGGGCCGGGGGCGGTGGCACGGGCGCAGGCGGTGGTGGCACCGGGGCCGGCGGTGGCGCGACGGGCTCAGGCGGCGGAGGCACCGGCACGGGAGGCGGTGGGGGCACGGGCACGGGCCGCGCCGGCTGAGACGCAGCGAACTCGGTCGGCGCGGGACGCGGCTCCGTCGCCACCGGGCGGCGCTCGGCCGGCGGCAGCCGCGGCGCTTCGGGCACGTCCCGGGTCGGCGGCAGCTGGATGATCTCCCTCGACGGAGCCCGTGGCGCGGGCGCCAGCGGCTCGGGCGGCAGCGGCATCGCGGGTCCGGGCTCGGCCGGCACCGGGGCGGCCGGCACGGGCACCGGCGACGGCGCCAGCACAATGGTCAGCGGCCCCCACACCGTGGCGTTGCGGGCCGGCGCCTGGCCGTCGCCCTCCGCGCTGCCGAACACCACGATGACCAGCAGGTGCAGCAGCATCGACAGCACCAGGAACTGCGCGAGCGTGTCGCGCCGGACCGGCTTTTCCGGCCCGCCGGTCAGCACGGCGGCCGTCACCGCGCCGACTCCCCGGCCGCGAAACATGCGGCGCGGGCCACGCAAGCGGCCTTGGACGGAGGGGCGAGGAACGGAACGGGCATGGAACAAGGCAGTCGGAACGGCCTCGACTGTATCAACGACCCCGCGCTCCGCCGCGGGGATGCCCGGTTTGGCATCACGGCGTTCCGGAAAGTCATTGGGATTTCACGCCGCCGCTGCGTACGATCTCGGTCCCGCGCCTCGGGCGCCTGAGGGAGAACCTCGTTGGAATACCGCGAACTCGGCCGCACCGGCTGGAAAGTCTCGACGATCAGCTTCGGCGCCTGGGCCATCGGCGGCACCTGGGGCCAGGTGGACGACACCGCGTCGATGGCGGCCCTGCACCGCGCGCTCGACCTCGGTGTCAACTTCTTCGACACCGCCGACGTGTACGGCGACGGCCACAGCGAACGCCTGATCGCCCGCCTGCGCCGCGAGCGCAAGGACCCCTTCTACGTGGCCACGAAGGCCGGCCGCCGCCTGTCGCCTCACGTGGCGGACGGCTACGACCGCAAGAACCTCACCGCCTTCGTCGAACGCAGCCTCACCAACCTCGAGGTGGAGGCGATCGACCTCCTCCAGCTGCACTGCCCGCCCACCGAGGTGTACTACCGGCCCGAGGTGTTCGGCGTGCTCGACGACCTCGTGAAGGCGGGCAAGCTGCGCCACTACGGCGTCTCGGTCGAGAAGGTCGAGGAGGCCCTGAAGGCCATCGAATACCCCGGCGTGCAGTCCGTGCAGATCATCTACAACATCTTCCGCCAGCGCCCGGCCGACCTGCTCTTCGAGCAGGTGGCGAAGCGCGGCGTGGGCATCCTCGCGCGCCTGCCGCTGTCGTCGGGCCTGCTGTCGGGCCGCATGACCCGCGACACCACCTTCAGCCCCGACGACCACCGCCAGTTCAACCGCGAAGGCGCCGCCTTCGACAAGGGCGAGACCTTCTCGGGCCTCGACTACGCGATAGGCCTCGAAGCCGTCGAGGCCCTGCGCCCGCTGCTACCCGCCGGCTGGACCCTGCCCCAGTTCGCGCTGCGCTGGATCACGACGCACCCGTCCGTCACGTGCGCCATCCCCGGCGGCCGCAAGGTCGCACAGGTCGAGGACAACGTCTCGGCCGCCGACCTGCCGCCGCTCACCGCGGCGCAGATGGACGCGGTGAAGTCGGTGTACGAGCGGTTCGCGAAGCGCGACGTGCACCACCTTTGGTGAGGCCCGGCGGCGCTTCGGACGCCCCGCCGCGTTCCGGGATGCCGTCCTACGCGCACGCCCCCGGGCCCTCCGAAAGATCGGACGCTCAGTCCCCATCCCGGGCGCGTCACGAACCCGTCGCGGCAGTGCCCTGGCGAGGCACAGGCGCCCCGAATACGTGCGCCCGCCATCCTTCTTGCGCTAGCGACGACCTTCACGGGCGGCTTTTTCGCCATAGCGCCAGTCCTCCGCGCGCGAACGGACGGACGGACGGATCTCAAGCATCCAAGTCAAACCACACAAAGTTGCGGGGATCTGTGGGCTGCCAGCGAGCCATCAAATGATCCTAACCCGTAATCCTCCGCCGCCACATCAACTCACGTCAACGACCCTACTGAACATATTTTTTGCACTGCACCTCGACTGTCGGCTTCGGCCCCAAAAGATAGCCGTTCCAGTATAAATCGATTGGTCGAGAAGAAGAGTCCGACATGGTGCCAGGGAAGTACAAATACTGAGTCATAAAAATGACTCCGATTTCCTCCGCGTACGCCGGAATGTCGTAATAGCATGCGTAAAATTTTGCTGTTGGACTGCTAAAGTCTGTTGCGCTGGGCAGCCCCACATCTGAGGGATAGAGGCGTGAATTCGTTGTGTAGGCCGAGATATTCGCGTAGTCTTTTGCGGCAAATCCAAATGTTTGCCCCGGCATGACGATAAACGCGATATATCTATTATCCCTAGCCACCACAGCGCCATCGACAGTTGCTGTAATTCCATCATGCCGAGCGCCGCCCGCATGAGCAAGAGTCACCTTAACCATTGCAGCAGATTTATTCACAAAAGGCCCGTAGTCAGTGAAGTAGTTGCCCTCAGTCTGCGACCCCAACCAAACATTTTCATAAAGCGGATATAGCTTCAATTCCGCACCACCCTCCAAGGCAACTCCCGAATTCCCGCGCATATATCCACTATCTACAGAGTCTCCCGGCTTTCCGTAAGCACTCCCCGCTGCCGCCAATGCAATGACTGCGGCTAGAAAATTCTTTTCCATCTCACCTCCTACGAAGGATAATGACAGTAAATTAGAGCAATTAGATTTCCAGCCATTGGCATGCGATCTGACGATCGCTCAAGCACAACAGTCCACGCATCGCCCTCATCGATCGCAAAACGATTTATTCCAGAAATGGTCGATGCCCCAACTGCAGGAACGTCTTCGTTGTTTGGCGACAAAATAATAAGTGCTTCCGGTGCACGGCCTCCGCTTGGGTTGCACGTCGGCTTCAGAACCCTGACCGCACCACCCGACATATTTAAGGCCATTGAATTCACCAGCGTAAAGTTGGAAATTAGTGCAGAAGTTCTTGCAAAGGAACCTTTGCGACAAATTAGAGATTGCCGATCATCAAGGTCCGTGGCGCTCATTCCATCAAGCGCACAAGAATCCCCTGCCCTTGACATTCTCAATCCAATAATCCAGCGCCCGCCAATACAGACAACAAGTGAATGGTCGGCGGTTACTCCCAAACCTGTCCCAACTGAGGAGCCTACGGTTTCTTCACACACTGCACCTTCTTCGACTGCGCGAGTGAGGTGAATGCTTCCTGAGACCATTGCATTGGGAACAAAAAGGCCGTCAGCGCGCAAAGTTGCGAGAGTACTTAATGGACCTCGAACGAACAACTCTCCGGATTCCGAGCGAATCGCGCTAGGGTCGGAACGATCAAACAAGCTCCCGGACGCAGTTTGCAGGCCGGAGGCTCCATTGATTCGCTCAGAAGTAGAAACCCCCAAGGGTCCAACTTGGCTGTAATTCCCTGATTCGTTCTGGAATATTCCATCCCTACCACTAATCAAACCACTGCATCGGACATTTAGAATCCCGCTTGAGGCAGCTGTGATGCATGGGTTCGAAGCCGGCCCGACACGAACACTCCCGTCAAATGACGCAGTTCCTCGAATCGTTGCGTCCCTCGCCACGGTCAAGTTGCCTTCGGCACTGAGGTTTCCTCTCAGCAATGGATCCCGCAAATCGCCCACGCGAACAAACTGATTGAAGCCACCCGTTTGGGTTCCGAATCTCATGGCAACGACTCCAGGCGGGGTACCTGCCAGCGGATTTGGTGCGGTCCAGGTGCCGTGAAATCCAGAGATCGTCGCGGGCGCCGTTGGAAGAGACACTCCTCCGTCAGCACCCGCCTTGGTGAGGATGGGGCCGATCACGACGCCGTCCACTGCCGAGGTTCGGCCACTGTCCCGGACCGGGGCGCCGAGTACGACCAGGCCCTGGACATCGCAGGCTGCGGGCGAACAGCCCGCGGGGATGCGGTGGAACGCGATGCGGTACGGGCCGTCGTTCAGCGTGGAACGTGTGGCCGACCATTCGGAGGGGAGATATCCCATCCCTCGAAGTTCGCTGACCGTGGGGGACCAGGTCAGTTCGCCCGTTTCGGCGGTTGGGGTGACGACGATGCCGCCTTTTTCAATGGGCTGACCCTGCTGGATCGTGTTCAGGTGCTCGTAGACCGCTGCCTGCGCGGCGTTGCGCAAGGCCTCCAGGACGGAGGCCTCGGCGAGGCCGGATGCGCGTTTCGCTTCGATCTGCCTCGCTTGCAGCGCTGTTGCGGCCGCAAGCCCGGTGACCACCAGGGCGAGCAGCGCAAGAATCAGCGCGTTGCCTCGCTGCTGGCGGGCACAGGGGCGCCGTCGGGGCTTGCGCAGGGTCATGTGCGTCCGATCACCCACGTGATGTCTGCGGCGGCGTTCGACGAGCAGCCGGTGTTGAGCGCGGCCACGTCGACCGCACGGTTGGCCTCCTTCACCACCGTCGTCCCGATCCGGATTTCCCGGGCGAGGCCCTGGGTGCCGTTGATCACGCTGGAGCAGAGCGCTCGAGGGATGTTCGGGTACACCAGTTCGGCGGTGCCCGTCCCTGTCCCCAGTTCGCGCATTTCGATCGTCCCGCCGAACTTGTTGCGCGCGGTGGTTTCCGAAACCTGCAGGCCCTCGGGAATGACACGCGAACCCACGGCGATGCCGGTGGTCAGGCCGGAGTAGGAGTACTGTCCGTAGTTCTGCTTGACGTTGCCGATGATGGTGTTCACCTCGGCGACCGTGGCTTGCACGGTCGCCGCGCGGTCGGCGTCCTGGTACTGCGTGACGCCGATGGCCACGACGATCCCGCCGATCACCATCGACAGCAGCGTGAACAGGACCGCGTTGCCGCGGGCTCGGCGACGCGTGAGGGGTGTGCACGGACGTTTGGTGTTTTGCATGGTTCTCTTCTCCTATGGCTTGCTCTCGTCAGGCCGGGTTGTCGAAGTGGGACTGCTCGATCGCCGTGAAGCGTTCTTCGCCTCATGGGCCTGTTTCAGGCTCATCAAGGTGGATGGCTCCATCAGCGCCGAGAATCTGCCGGGCACGGTCAGGGTCGACAATCCCATGAACGTACAGACGGACAGGAGGACGCCGACGATGGCGACGTTGGCGATCACCGCGGCGTGCCGGACGCCCTTGAGCACACGTTCGCTCTCACGCGTTCCCAGTTCGATGAGCACCTCGGCGAACGTCGCGGAGGTGCGTTGCAGCGTCGCGGCCCTGGCCAGCATGTAGGGAGACAGGATGCCGCGGCTGAACGCTTCGATGGTGTTGGTCGGGTTGTCGTCGAGCGACCGCAGCACGCGGGTGAGGTGCCAGCGCATCCAGCTCGACGAGCCTTGCGCGATGTCCTCGAGCGCGCCCTTGAGGGTGCTGCCGTTGGACAGCAGCATGGCCAGCGCGGAGAACAGAAGACCGGACTGGAAGTCGCGGTAGAGCCCGTAGACGGGCCAGCCTTCGACCCAAAGCCGCGTTCTCCCTCGCCAGCGCGGCAGGGACACCAGGGCCAGCACCAGGAGGCCGACCAGCAAGGTCAACATCGGGAGGCCGAACTGGTCCATCAGGATCGCCATCTGCCGCGCCCAGCCGTTGCTGCCGCTCCAGAGCTCATCCTTGACGCAGTCGGGCGCACTGCGGTCGATCGACAGGATCACGTCCGCGAGGATCTGGATCAGCACGTAGCTCAGCGGCAGCATCACCAGCGGGAAGAACGCGTAGCTCAGTACCGTGGTCCGCATGGTGCCTTGAGCCTCGACGGCATCCGCCAGCGACAGCAGCGCGCGGGCCTTGTCGTCGGCGTGGTCGACACCGACGATCATCATCATGTCGCTCCGGGGCATCACGCCTTCGAACAAGTGCCCGACCCGCCCCGCCTGGTGGCCGCCCTGGAAGCGCGCGAGCATCATTCGAAGCGCGGCGGCGCGCGCCCTTTGCCGCGTCCGGACCGCGTTCGCGATTTCCCCCTCGAAGAACCCCATCATGGATTCGTTGCGGCGGAACATGTCGGCCAGATCGCGGTAGAACTCGGCCCGTCGAGGCCGGAACACGAAGACCCAGCACCACTGGATGAAGCGCCTGAAGATCATGTGGCCCCGCCCTTCTTCGGCGGCAGTTCGAATCGGGAGAAGGCGTCGAACTCTTCGCAGTTCCGCACGTCGATCTCACCCTGGAGGGCCTTCCACAGGGCGTGCTCGAACACCGTCTTGCCCGTCATGTCCGGGCTGAGGAAGTCTCCGTCCGATGCCGATCGGTAGTGCATCACCGCGGCGTCGTCATCGTTGTCCCTCACCCGTCGCAGCCAGGTCCGGTCGGGCCGCAGCATCTCGGCCACGATGGTCTTGCCCTTCGTGCCTCTGCCATTGCAGTGTGCACAGCCTCCGGGATGTTCCCAGCGCAGGCGGTGCGTCGGCACCCGGAAACGCTGAGCGAGCACATCGACGATGTCCCGGACGTCCGCATCCCTCGAGGCGGCGACCGGGGTCGTCTCCGCGCAATGGGCGCAGAGTCGCGGCACGAGGGCCTGGTACACCAGCAGGTTCAGGATGTTCGGCCCCGTGAGCGCCTGGCGCGACAAGCCGATCTGGTCGTTGGTGAGCCTCGGGATGATCGTGCTGATGAGGTGCGCGTGGACCGTCCCCATGGCGAGGTGGCCCGTCTCCGCGATCTGCAACGCGAACAGGGCCGTGAGCCGGTCGCGGATCTCGCCCATCATCACGCCGTCCGGGTCACCGCGCATCAGCGCCCGCATGGCATCCGCATAGCGCGACGTGGTGAGTTCGTCGTCCGCCAGATCCCGCAGGACCTCGATCTGATGCGCCCCTGCGATCTCGTACTCGATCGGGTCTTCCACGGTGTAGATCGACTTCGCCTCCAGGTTCGGCAAGGTCTCGATCAGGCACTTGAGGCTGGTCGACTTCCCCGAACTGGTGACGCCGGCGATGAGGACGATGCCCTTGCCCGACCGCGCGGCCTCACGCAACAGGCGAAGCTGGCTGCGTGCGTAGCCGGCCTTCTCGAAGGTGATGGCGTTTTCCTCGCCCGAGCGCAGGATCCGGATGACCGCCTTGGGGCCCGCCCTTCCCTTGAAGTTCTGGTAGCGGAGCTGCCCGCTCAGGCCCGGCAGGTTGAGTGCGATCATGCAGGAGACGAACTTGTCTTCGGTGTACTGCGAGACGTTGTTGCCCTGCCGGGTGTTGTTGTAGCCGGCGGCCAGCGCATCGACCGCCTCGCCCCGCGGATACTTCCCGCCGTGTCCGTCGGGCAGGACTTCCAGCCGCCCGTCCACCCTCACCCGGACCTGGGCCACGTTGCCGCTGACATCGACATGGAGGTCCGTCGCATCGGCCCGTGCCGCCAGTTCGATCCAGTGGTTGAAAAGCCGAAGCGGCTCCCCCCGTCCTCGCGACTGCGTGCTGAGCCCGACGTTGCGCATGACGATGCGCATCACCTCCGGTGTGGCAACCAGTTCCTGCACGATCTGGTAGCCCTTGGCGCGCAGGTCCCCCTTCAGCGCGCGCACCTGCCACTGCAACTGCTGCAACTGGGCCTCCGGCATGGCCGCGCAGATGACGTGGACCCGCTTGCCACCGATGTCGGTGGCGAGCAAACGCTCCTGCTGTTCAGGTGGCAGGCGATACACCGGATCGTCTCCGCCCGTCAGCAGCCGCTGGTAAGGAGGGACATCCGCGTACTTGTCGATGACCTCCGCCACTCGCAAAGGCTCCGTGGCCACGAATTCGGATCGGCGGTGCTGCGCCGCCTCCGAACTGCCCTGATCCAGCTCCCCCGGCCGCGTGCCGAGCACCGGCACGGCTCGATCGAACCATTTCATGTCACGACCCCGACGTGGACAGCAGGAAGGTGCGTGTCGCAGGCTTCGCCCCCTTCGGACGCGGCGCCGTGGAAAGCACCACCTGATCTGCATCGACGCGCGATACCAGCCATCGGGTGCCGGGCACCCGTTGCCCCTGGGACAGGAGAAAGGGGGTGCCGTCGACCAACACCTCGGTGAGCACGGCCGCGGACGAGATGACGACGCCCGTCACGGCGATGTCGGGCGCCTGAAGCTCTGGCGGCTTCACCGCAGGAGGCAGAGGCGGGGCCGCAGGGGCAGGAGGCGATTCCCTGCCAGGTGGCGCCGGAGGAAGTCCGGGGAGCTCGACGGGCGGACGGACACCACTGCGTGCGATGGCCGACTCGATGACCGTCCGTTGCGCGCGGCTGTAGTCGCCGATGCTTTGCGCATGGGCCTGCATGGGGGCGATGAGGGAAATGAACCCCGACACCACCGCGAATGGAACGAGATCAGCGCAGCGAAACATAGTAGACCCCCGTGGCTTTGAATTTCAGACGCGACACGACGTCGCCGTCACCGATGTCCGCCCGGACGGATTCCCAACTGACCCAGTCCGGCGCCGTGCGCAAGGCTTCGAGGACGAAGGGCCCCGGCACATCGCTCAGCGTGATGGCCCCGCTCATGAGGGCCTTCGGATGCTCGAACTGCGCGGGGACGGCATCCACCCGCGGCCACAGTCGAGGTGCCTTGATCTCGATCGAGAGGTCCGCCGTGCGCCAGACCTGGAACAGCGAGCCGGCCGTGCGAATGGCCTCCGTGAACGTGGGAAGGCGCTCGCCCGATGTGCCCAAGGGCTGTCGGTCGATGCGCCAGGGCGTCGACGTGCGAGCGACATCGAGGGCCGGCACCGCGCCCGCCTCGACACCTTGCAGCCCGAGCGCTTCGTCGGGAACGGCGGCCTGGAGTTCGTCGTACGTTCCGCCCTGGCGCGCCCACACCGTTTCGCAACGCAGGGACAAGGCGTTGCACTCCGTCGACTTCATGCGCCACCCCGGCACCATCGCGGGCCTATCGAACATCCGGTCGACCACGCTCAGCCAGGCCTGGCGGTCGAACGCCATGTCCTTCGAACGAGCCGCCAGTGCCGCGAGGTACTTCGGCACCGGATCGTTCTCCGCGGCGAGCCGGGCCTGCTCCTGCGCAGCCTCCGCGCGCCGGGCTTCCCGCACCGAGAACCAGGTGGTGAACCCCGCCCCCACCATCACCAGCACCATCAGGAGGGGCCAGGGGTTCAACGGGATGGGCGCCATGCGCGAGGCCTTGGTCGCACCTCGGGCCAGCCACTCGAAATCCACCGGCTGGCAGTTCGGATAGAGCGAGGGTGTGTCGGACCAGATCGGGCGGTCCTCGGAACCCAGCGCGTTCCTTGCTTCCATCTCCGTGGTGAGCGAGTCGACGACGGGCACGCCGTCTTCCAGCACCACGACGTAGACGCGCTCGTCCTTCCGCAGCCCGTCCGCCGGTACGGTGAGGAGCAGTGCGCCATTGGGTGCCTCCGCGCCGACCTGCGTCGCGAAACAATGCGCCGCGGCCTGCGCCCCCTTGGCGAGCCGGATCGACTCTTCGGAAGCCCGGGGCTGGAACAGGCCGTAGATCACCGTCTGCGCGGTGGACAGGAGCGCGTAGTGCGTGGCGTCGGTGGTGAGGTTGCGAGCCTCGTGGAGCCGGCGCATGGTGTGCCTTCCGCCGGCCGGCGGTCGCCAGCTCAGGCCGCCCAGCAGCGGGCCCGCGCTGCTGTTCGCGAGGATGCGTTCGATGCTCATGATCGCCTCCTCACAGGATGGTGGGCCGGACGAAGATCACGAAGTCCTCGCGCTGCCGCGCCAGCTTGCGGCTGCCGCCTGCGGCGAGTGGCGCGTCTTCGGTCAGCCGGCGAGTGTCGTCGTTGGTCACGATGCGGCTGAGCCCCGTGATGACCAGCAACTGGCCGGCCTTCAGGGCCACGGTCGACTGGTCGATCAGGTTGCTGATCTCGGGCGTCTGGACCGTCTGCTGCGTGGGGCCGGTGCCGCTCGTGAAGTTGGCGATCTGCACCAGGGACGACAGGCCGACGCCGAACTTCAGCACCACGGTGTGGTTGTCCATGATGTAAGGCTGGGCCAGGTAGCGGTCGCCCGTCGTCACGGTGGCCGTCTTCAGGCCCGGCGCGCCCGCGCCCAGCGTCGATGCGGCACCGGGAACGGTTTCGCTGACGTAGGCCTTGCTGCCCAGCGACGCCTTCCGCGCCCACTGGCGGTTCAACGTCAGCAGGCTCACGGGGCGGTGCTGGGTGGAGTTGCCGTACTGGTTGAGCATCTGCAGCACCGCCGTGCTGCCGCCCGCGATGCGCGACAGGTCGTTGCTGGATGGGGGGCTGCCCAGCACCGTGAAGTTGACCGCGCCCGCGGCCTCGCTCGCCAACGTGGTGGGGGACACGACGCCCATGCGGAGGGCCTTCGCCACGGACTGGATCAGCAGGCCCCATTCGATGCCCCGCTCGTCGTTCTCCTCCCGACGCACCGAGTAGATGTCGAACTGGATCTGGGCCTGCCGGAGCATCGCCTCGTTCTCCGCACGGACGAAGTCCCGCACCTTCGTCATCGCCTCCTTCGTGGTGGTAACGGCGATGCGGCCCGAGCCGTCGGCACGCACCACGGAGGAACCGGGGACGGAGGCGACGATCTGGTTCACCGTGGCGATCAAGGTGGGCACCGTGGCCGCCCGCCCCTTCTCGGAGACGTCGGCGCTGCCGTTGCTGGTGCTCATCCCACCCGAGCTGCCCATGCCCCCGCTGTTGCCGGTGCTGCCCTGGTCGCTGGCGGTCAGGCCCATCGCGTACTGGGTTTCGCCGTCGAGGGTGGCGATCTCGAAGAACTCCGTGCGGAAGCGTTCGATGACGACGACCCCGTCGCGGTACTCCCACGAGAGGTTGGTGAGGTCGGTCACGTGATTCAGGAATCCCTCGAGCGAACCGCTCCACCGCATGGCGACGGCATGCAGCTCCGGCGCGCGAGACGCGGATGCCGATGGCGTGCGTGACGACGCCCCGGCATTCGACATGCCGGGTTGCGCTGGCATGGCAGCGCCCGCGACCTGGCTCGGCGACGTCATGCCCAGGGACCGGCCTCCCACCGGCACATCGCCGAACACATCGGGCTTGACTCGCACCGGCACACCGGTCACCGCCGTGATGCGTTCGGCCACCGTGCGAAGGCCCACCTTGCCGCCGGTTCCGAGGTCGTTGAAGCTGAGCCGGACCGGCTCCTGGAACACGGACGGCAGCTTCTCGTTCGACCCCATCGGCACACTCACGGACGCCACCCAAGGCCGGTTCGAGCGACGCAGCACCACATGCGATGCCTGTTCGCGTGCCCGACGGTCCGCATCGATGGCACCGCCCTGCACGTCCCCGGGGGCGTCCGTGGAAATGGACGGGCCACCCAGCACCGGCGCCACGTTGCGGGCGCGGTCCGCGTGGTCGTCGGCGACACGTTCGGAGAGGCTCGGAATGGCACACCCTGCGAGCAGCAACAGGCCTCCGCCCAGCATCAGAAGTTTCATCGGTTGGATCTCGTTCTTGTGGTTCATGGGGCGGACGCCGGCGAGCATTCGCGGCTCTGTTCACCCTGCCGGGTGATGCGCACGAGCGGAGGCGTGTTAGCGTAGAAACAGGCCTCGAGCGGGTAGTCGGAGTAGCGGATGCCGGGCGACCTCAGCACGTGCTGCAGTGCGCCCTCGAAGGTGCCGACGTAGAGGTCGGGCGCGCCAATCAGGAAGTTGCGCGAAGCGTCCCACTTCAGCTTGTGGCCGCCCGCGGCGGCCCACCGCTCGAGCGTCTTCGCCAGCGTCACGTCGGATGCCCTCACCTCCCATCGCTGCTCGGCAGGTGCCGGGGACGATGCCGATCCGAACGGCGCGACCGGAAGCTGCTCCGGTGGGTTCTGAGCCTGGGCTCCCAGGCAGGTTGCCGCGAGGCACAGCGTGCCCCAGCGTTTCGTCGCACTTCTTTTCATCAATCTCCCTCCATGAATTCGATGTGTAGGTCTGCGCCGCGTCCGGGTTCACCGGGGCGGCTCGTGCTGGATGCGCACCACCTGACCGTCTCCGGTTTCCATGCGCAGCGGGTAGCCGGACGCGCGCAGTCCCGTGACGATCCGATCGACCGCATCGGGGAACCGGCGCGTGTCCAGCGTCATTTCGCCAACCACGGGCGCTTCGATCGGGGTCTCCCACTCGAGCCGATAGCCGGACGCCTGCGCCCACCGCCGAAGGCTGGTGGAGACGGTGCCGTCGGACAGCAGGATGTCGAAGTTGCCGCGCACGGGGCGCCCCATCGAGGCGACGTCGGGGCTCGGCGGGGCGCCAGAGGAGGACGTCTTGCGCACCGGTTCGACGGGGCGACGCCAGACGATCTGGAGCACGTCGTGACGCGAACGATGGGACGCCGCGGCGGACTCGATCCGTTCCGGGGCAACACCCGCGCGCACGAGCGCCTGCACCGTGCGGCGGAAGCGCGCTTCGGCGAGTGCCCGCGACCGGGAGCCACCCTCTCGGCGCACTTCGACCCGCACGTCGGCCCCCATGCGGGCCGACACCTTCGCGAGGAAGTCGGCATCGGCGTCCGGAAGCAGGCTGGTGCCCGGGGCGAACACGACGCTGTGCACCACCTGCTGCTCGGATTCGACCCATTCGATGACGTCGCCCCGAACGGGCGTGGCATAGCTGCTGAGCGTGCGGTCGTCGGCCCCGAGCTTCAAGGGCACGGACGGCCCTGTCCCCTGTGGAGGCGACGACCGCCAGACCTTGCCGGCGTGTTCCACGCGGGCCTGACGCCCGGCCAGCCGCAGCGTGTACTCGCGGGAACGCCCCGCGACGACGTGGTACGGGCCCTCTTGCACCGGCACGACACGCTCGCCGGCCTCCCCGGCGAGGATCAGCGGCACGGGTTGCCCCGAGACGAACTGGAAGTACGTTCGCTCGGTGTCGGCGAACACCTGGACCGGGCGCGCCGACGTGTGGCCCGAGATGCGGTAGTCGAAATCGTAGGCATCGCCCGCAGCGAAGGCCCCGGAACCGATGACACCCGCCATCAGGCCGGCAGCCATGCATCGGAACGCAGCACGCAGTCCCCAGGATTTCATCGGCGATTCCTTTCGAAGGCGGTGTCGAACGCCATGTCCCGGACCACTTCCACGTTGATGCGCGAGCCTTCCTCGACCGTCACCGTGGGCGGGATGGACTTGTGCCGCTCGAGCTCGGCGCGGGCGGTGTCGATGAACACCTGCCCGGTGGCCGACACCCCGCCCTGCCCCGACGTGCCGCCGTTCGGCAGCGCCGCGACGCGGGTCACCTGGTCGGCGAGCACGCCGAGGAGCAGTGCGGCGCCGAAGCTGCGGAAGAAGTGGCGGTCGACGTCGCCATCGATGCCGGCCTGGCCCGCCGCGTCGGCACCCGTGGCGCCCGGCAGGTCGAACGTGGCGCCATCCGGCATCCGCAGCCGCGTGAACGCGAACTGGAGCCGGCTCTGGCCATGGCGGACATCGTTGTTGTAGGCGCCGGACAGCAGCGCGCCCTTCGGCAGCAGCAGGTGCCGGCTGGTGCGGGAGTCGTAGACGTCCATGGCCACGCGGGCGGTGACCGTCCCGGGCAGGTCGCTGTTGATGCGGCGCGTGAGGACGCAGGGGATCACCGTGCCCTGGTCGAGCGTCAAGGCCTCCGGCGGCGGCTTCGCATGGAGCACGGTGGCGTGCTGCGGGACCGCCTGCTCCCGGGCCCACTGGCGCTCCCCATCGGCGCGGCTGGGTGTCGGGGCGGGTGCCCCCATCCCCTTGATGGCGTCCGCCAGTGGTGCAATCGCGTCGGCGGCAGGCGCTCCGCCCCCCAGACGTCGCACCAGTGCGGCCGGCATCTGCTCGAGCGGGGACTCGCCCTTCTGTCCCGAAGCGGTGCCGCCTTCGTCGAACACCGTCGTGGCAACGGACCGGGCGGCCCGCTCACGTTCCACCGCCGCCGCATCGACAGACGGCGGCGGCGGCCCTGTCCTCTGCGGTGTCGAATCGAACGTCGGCAGCGAGGAGTGCGGCGACGGCTGCGGCGGGTTCGCTGACGGGGCACCCCACCGTTCGTCGGACGTCCGGAACGGTGGGGGCGCGCCGTCGGCAACGCGGACCACACGTGCCGCCGCGGCACTGCTGGCAGCCTCATCGACCCACTGCACATTGCCCTTCTGCTGCGTGAGCATCAGTTCCGGCTTCTTCAGCTCGGCCCGGGCCTTCTGGTCACCGGTCATCAGCGGCGCATCCGGCGAGGTGATCAGGAACACGCCCATGGCCGCCGCACTGACCACCAGGAACACGCCCGCCAGCAGCTTGCGCGGTACGCCACCGGGCGTGGTGTAGCCCTCGGGAGAGATCAGAAGGTCGGCCATCAGGGTGCTCCCCGCCGGCCGAAGCCGAGGCGCGAGAACAGCCCCGGCTTCGACGAATGCCGCAGCACCTCCACCTTCGTCTTCCCGAGCTTCAGCACGAACTTCTCCATCGTGCGCGGGACGACGAGGTACGGCGGCGTGACGCTGTAGTTGAGGAGTGCGGTGTCCCCGCTGTCGGGCGTCAGCATGAACAGCGCGGGCAGTTCCTGGAGGTCGTCCGGGAGGCGGATGAAGGTGTGCGTGCCGTCGTCGAACACCTGCGTGGGACGGAACGGGGCGTCGCCGTCGATGTCGTACTTGAAGTACAGCTTGTCGACCGCCACGCCGCCGGCCGGCGGCTCGGCGCGGCTGCCACCCGGCCATCGCGCCGGGTCGGCGTCGTCACCTTGTGCGGCCTGGGTCTGGTCGAGCAGCGCGGCGTTGGCATACGTCCAGGCGACCCGCGTGTACCACTTGCGGCCTTCGGCCGTGCTCTGCAGCTCGATGTGGTAGGCCCGCCGCGTGGTCACCACGAGGAGGTTCGTGGAGACGTTGTCCCACTTCGGCTTCACCTCCACGAAGGCTTTGCTCGACGGCACGTTCACGGCGAAGCTGGAGGCGTCCCCGGCGGACACGTAGGTCACCCGTTCGTCGGACGAGAGCTTGAGCTGCGTGGTGTTCCTCGGGCGGACCAGCACCTTGTAGATGCGGTCATCGTCGAAATCGAACGTGACCATGCGCGCTTCGCCGGTGACCGGCGTGGGCACGAGCGGCGATTGGGCCTGCACCGGTGCAGCCCCATTCAGCGACAGCAGCAGGCACGCCACCGCGGAGACGAACGTTTGCAGCCTGCTCATGAGAGATCCGCCACCCGCTCGAAGTGAGTGATGTTGAGGCCGGCGGGGTTCGCGAGAACCTCGTCCTCGGTGTCGGGCGTGGACAGCACGTAGTGCACGGTGAAACGCCACTTGCGCGTGAGCGGCTCGCCGGCGCCCGAACGTTCCAGCGTGGTGAGGAACACGAAGGCGATGCCGTCCTGCGACACGTCGACCCCGCTCGTGCGGGCCGTGCGGACGAGCGACGGCGTGGCGAGCAGGCGCTTGAACGGCGCCTCGGTGTCGACGAACTCCTTGTGCTGCGAGACGGCCTTGCCCCGCAGCGGCCGGATGGACAGGCGCAGGTTCTCGCGCGTGAGGTACGGGTCGAGGACCATGAGGCGTTCGACCCAGCGCGCGAGTTCGGACTTCAGCACCGCCGGCCCCGGCTTGTATGCCGCGGCCTCGACGACCTTCACGACCGCCCCGTCGGCCGAGTGTTCGACCGCGTACGGCACCACCTGCTTGAGCGGCAGCATGCGCACGATGGCCAGGCCTTGCGCGGCCACGACCACGGCCAGCACGACCGAGACCACGAACCAGCGCGCGGCATGCACCTGGGGATCGCCGAAAAGTTCGGCGAAGAGCCGCACGTTGGCGATTGCCACCGGCGGGGTGTTGCGCAACGGGCGTTGCGACGACTTGTCGCCACGGGCCTTGCGCGAAGACGCCTTCGCGTCGCGCGACCGCGACGGCAACAAGGGAAGGGTTCGGTGTGTGGTGTCCACGTGACGGGCATCCGGAAATCGGGTGCACCGATTCTGGAATGGCGCCGCGCGCGACACCCCCCTACAACACCATGGAAACGGCCTCGGTTCGAGGGTGAACCTGGAAGCTCTGACAGCCTGAAAGTTAGGGGGACAGCAGCAGACAGTGGCCGAAACGGCCACTGCGGCGATTCATCAGCCGCTCACCGCCCCATGCTGGAACCGCGCCGGCAAGTCCTCCAAGCGCGCCATCATCGGCAGGTCCGCCACGTTGAACGCCGCATCGAACGCAGGCGCCCCGAGGACCTTCGTGCCACAGCGCAGATAGCCCTTGATGAGCGGCGGCACGACGACTCGCACATCCGCAGAAGAAGCGGGATGCAGCGGCAACGGATGATGAGGAACCGCCGTCCACGGCTCGGCCGCCAGGTGGGTGCGCCGCAGCCGATGCCACAACGCACTGGCCTCCACGCCATCCCCATCGCGGTCGAGCGCGATGCTCGCGCAGCCGATCATCGTGTCGAGGTCGTGGGACACCATGAAGCGGCTGAGTGCCGTCCACAGGAGCAGGATCACGCCTCCGCGGCGCCAGTCGGGGTGGACGCAGGAGCGGCCCAGTTCGACGGCGCGGGGACGCAGCGCGGCCAGCGAGGACAGGTCGAACTCGGTGTCGGTGTAGCCGCCGCCCGCGCGCTTCGCGCCCGACGGGGTGAGCAGGCGGTACGTGCCCACCACCGGGCCGGTGTCGTCACCGGAGGCGATGGCGCGCACCAGCAGGTGTTCGCAGAACGGGTCGAAGCGGTCGGCATCGTGGCCCGCGGGCGTGCCGTGAGGCACCGTGAGCCGCGCGCCCATCTCGCCCACGAACACGCGGTGGCGCAGGCGCTGCGCCTCGCGCACGTCGGCCTCGCTTTCGGCCCAGCGCACTTCGAGGCGGAGGTCGGCGGCCACAACGGCTTCGGCCGGACGCGACGGGTTGTCGTCGTCCAGCCGAAGGGGGGTGGAGGTGTCGGATGCGTGTTGAAGTTGGTACATCGGTCTCGTGCTGCTGCCGGGTCACAAGGCCGGCGGACGATCGGCCGTGACAGGGGCCACGGCGTTCCCACATGCGCCGGTGAGCCGGCGCCCCACACGGGCCGTCACCGGATGGACCGCGCCCGGCGGGCGTCCAGCGGCACGTCGACCAGCGGGGCCGGTGCGGTCTCGGGTCCATCGGCCAGGTAGCCGCGGGCCAGGTCGAGCAGGAGGGAGCTGATCCATGCGGATTCGATGCCGGTGGCGTACATGCGGGACTCGCCCGTGGAACGTCGGCTGACCTTGACGACCCCGCCGCTGAGGCCGAACAGGCTGGCCAGTTCCTCGGAGTGTTCTTCCTGGATGACGAAGTCTTCGTCGTCGTAGCCCCAGGCCCGGAGCAGGCCGTTCAGCACCTGCACCCGGCTCTTCGGAACCGCGAGAGAAGGACGAGGGACAGAGACGGGGGCAGCGAGGGGGCTCATGGCGGTACTCCGATCAGCACTGGACAACATGGCTGCATTGTTCGCCGCGACCCGGGGGATGAACATCCCTCGCAGGGACCCGCTCTTTTGGGGGGATTCTGGTGAATATTCACTGGACGGCAATCCCCAACTTCGTTCCCCCCACCCTCCTCTTCAGCCCCGGCGCAGGCCGATGACCTGCAGTTCAGCGAAGGCGATGACGGTCACCACCTGCACGAGCAGGAACGCCTGCCCCAGCCCGGTGGGCGCGAACCACGGACCGAAGGCCACCGCCAGGCAGTCGACGGCCCACACGAGGTTGATGACCACGGCGGCCCACACCCCCGCGCGGGGGATGACCGGGCGGCGCGCCAGCCAGACGACGAACGCGGCGTAGACGAACAGGCTGAGCCCGGCCGGGACCAGCACGCCGGCCGGCAGGCCCAGCAGGCCTTGCAGCGGGGTGCCGCCGACGGCCATCAGGGCGCCGCACGCGGCACTGATGGCCGCATCGGCGAACAGCACCTTGCGCAGGAACGACAGCGAAGCGATGGACGAGGACACTTGGGACATGGTGATCTCCTGAGCGCCGCCACGGGCCCGGCCCCCTTGGCCGCGCCGCCGTGTCCGGCTCGGGATGCAGTTTCGAAAACGGGAAGCTTCCGGTCCATGACGTGGGAGGTCATGGGCCGCCCTGCCCCGCTGCGTTATCGTTTTGGCACGATGAACACGTCACCCCACCCCTCCCCGGCCACGGCGGCGAAGCCCGTCGGCGACCTGATCCGCGAGTGGCGCCAGCACCGCCGGCTGAGCCAGCTCGACCTCGCGATGCAGGCCGACATCTCCACCCGGCACCTGAGCTACGTCGAGACCGGGCGCGCGGCCCCGAGCCGGGCGATGGTGATGCACTTGGCGGAGCGCCTGTCGGTGCCGCTGCGCGAGCGCAACGTGCTGCTGTCCGCGGCCGGCTTCGCGCCGCTGTACCGGGAACGCCCGCTGGCCGACCCCGCGCTGGACGCGGCCCGCGCGGTGGTGGAGCAGGTGCTGAAGGCGCACGAGCCGTGGCCCGCGCTGGCGGTGGACCGGCACTGGACGCTGCTGGCCAGGAACGCCACCGTGCCGCTGTTCCTGCAGGACGTGGACGCCGCGCTGCTGCAGGGCCCGGTCAACGTGCTGCGCCTGAGCCTGCACCCCGGCGGTGTGGCGCCGCGCATCGCGAACCTCGTGAGCTGGCGGGCGCACCTCTTCCATCGCCTGGAACAGCAGATCGAGGCCACGTCCGACCCCGTGCTGTCCGCCTTGCTCCAGGAGCTGCGCGCCTACCCGGCGCCCGAGGCGGACGATGCCGACGCGGGCGGCGCCGCGCTGGAGCCGAACGCGATCGCCGTGCCGCTGAAGCTCCGGACACCCGCGGGCCTGCTCTCGTTCATCAGCACGACCACCGTGTTCGGCACGCCGGTCGACATCACCCTCTCCGAGCTGGCGCTCGAGACGTTCTTCCCTGCAGACCGCGTCACGGCCGAGACACTGCGTGGCATGACCACCTGAGTAGACTGCGGGGAAAACAGGGGTTCACCCAGGGACCAGGAGAAGCCGATGACTGCCACCCCCGCCCACCGCATCTGCCCGTTCTGCGAAGCCTGCTGCGGCCTCGAGGTGCGCCTCGACGACCATGGGCGTGTCGCCTCGGTCCGCGGCCACGAGGCCGACGTCTTCAGCGCCGGTTTCATGTGCCCGAAGGGCGTGGCCCTGAAGGACCTGCAGGACGACGCCGACCGGCTCCGCACGCCGCTGATCAAGCGCGCCGGCGTGTTCGAACCCGCCTCCTGGGACGAGGCGTTCGACGAGATCGAACGCCGCCTCGTGCCGTTGCGCGAGAAACACGGCCCGCACGCGGTGGCCGTCACGGCGGGCAACCCGTCGTCGCACAAGATGGGGCTGATGCTGTACTACGGCCGGCTCTTCAAGGCGATGGGCACGCGCAACGCCTATTCGGCCTCCACGCTCGACCAGATGCCCAAGCAGCTGTCGAGCGGGCTGATGTTCGGGCACTGGCTGTCCATCGCGATCCCGGACATCGAACGCACCGACTGGCTGCTCGTGCTCGGCGCCAACCCGGTCGCCAGCAACGGCAGCCTGTGGACCGTGCCCGACTTCCGCGGCAAGGCCCGCGCATTGAAGGCGCGCGGCGGCCGGCTCGTGGTGGTGGACCCGCGCCGCACCGAAACCGCCGAGCTCGCCGACCGCCACCTGACCATTCGCCCCGGTGGCGACGTGTACCTGCTGCTGGGCATGGTGGCCACGCTGTTCGAGGAGAACCTGGTGGACCTCGGCGCGGCCGCACCCCACGTCACCGGCGTGGACGAGGTGCGTTCCGCCGTGGCGCCATTCCCGCCCGAAGCGGTCGCCGCACGCTGCGGCATCGAGGCCCCGGAGATCCGCCGGCTGGCGCGTGAACTCGCGGCCGCGCCGCGGGGCATCGTCTACGGCCGCATGGGCACCTGCGCCCAGCCGTTCGGCACGTTGTGCAGCTGGCTGATCGACGTGCTCAACACCCTCACCGGCAACCTCGACCAGCCGGGCGGCGTGATGTTCCCGCGCGCCCCGGCATTCCAGGCCAACAGCGAAGGCAAGCCCGGCAGCGGCCGCGGCATCGTCACGGGCCGGCACCATGCCCGCGTCAGCGGCGCGCCCGAGGTGTTCGGCGAACTGCCCATGGTGTGCATCGCCGAGGAGATCGAGACCCCGGGCGACGGCCAGGTGCGTGCGCTGATCACCATCGCCAGCAACCCGGTGCTGTCGGCCCCGAACGGGCCGCGCCTGTCCCGGGCGATGGAGGGCCTCGAGTTCATGGTGAGCCTCGACATCTACCTGAACGAGACCTCGCGCCACGCCGACGTGATTCTGCCGGGCCTCGCCCCGCTGGAGGAAGCCCACTACGACGTCGCGTTCCACCAGCTCGCCTACCGCAACGCCGCGCGCTTCAGCGCACCGGTGCTGCCCGCGCCCGCGGGGCACGTGCCCGAGTGGCAGATCCTGCTCAAGCTCATCGCCATCGCGAAGGGCCTGGGCGCACGCGCCGACGTGGTCGCGCTCGACACCGAGATGCTGCGGGCCGACCTCGCGAAATCAGTGGGCGACAGGGCCGACGAACTGCTGGCCGCGCTGGCGCCCCTCGTCGGACCCGAACGGCACCTGGAACTGGCCCTGCGCACGGGCCCGTACGGCGACGGCTTCGGCGCGAAGCCGGACGGCCTGACGCTCGCGAAGCTGAAGGCCGCCCCGAGCGGCATCGACTTCGGCCCGCTGCAGCCGCGGCTGCCGGGCCTGCTGCGCACGCCGTCGGGCAAGGTGGAGCTGGCCCCGCCGATGCTGCTGGCGGACCTGCCGCGTGCGCTGGCCGACCTGCAGCAGGCCGCGCCGGAGTTCGTGATCGTCGGCCGCCGCCAGGTGCGCTCGAACAACAGCTGGATGCACAACCTGCCCACGCTCGCGAAGGGACCGTTCCGTTGCACCGCTCTCGTCCACCCGTCCGACGCGGCCCGCCTGGGTCTGGTGGACGGTGGCCGGGCCCGCATCGCGCGCGGCGGGGCCACGTCCATCGACGCCGAGGTGGCGGTGAGCGACGAGGTGATGCCCGGCGTCATCAGCCTGCCCCATGGCTGGGGCCACGGCCTGCCGGGGGTGAAGCTCTCGGTGGCGGCCGAACGGCCGGGCGTGAACCTCAACGACGTGCTGGACGAGACCCTGCGCGACCCGCTGTCCGGCAACGCCGTGCTGGGCGGCGTGGCCGTGCAGGTCGCGGCGCTCTAACGCCTGGCCGGCGCCGCGGGGTTGCCCGCCCAGCGGGTGTCCTGCGGCAACGACTCGCCCTTCATCACGAGCGTCATGGGCCCGAGCTGCACGTTGTCGGCCACGGACGCGCTGTAGAGCACCGTGGTACGCGGGCCGATGTTCACCTGCCGGCCGATGCGCACCTCGTCGATCTTCATCACGCGGTCCTCGAACAGGTGCGTCTGCGGGCATGTGAGCGCGTTCAGCTCGGTGTGGTCGCCGATGCGCACGCAGTCGAACTCGGTGATGTCGGTGGTGTCGAGGTACACACCCTTGCCGATGCGGCAGCCCAGCAGGTTCAGCGCCCATGGCAGCCATGGCGTGCCGCGCAGGTAGCGCATGAAGTTGGGCACGGCGATGCCCTCGTACAGGTTCGTGGTGGCTTCCGACAGCCACACGAACGGCGTCCACATGGGCACCGCGCGCTGCTTGTAGCGCCCGATCAGCAGCCACTTGAACACCGCGACGAAGACGTACGTGGCCAGGCCGAACCAGAGCCCGTAGATCGTCAGATCCCACGCCACCTCGTCCCAGCGGCCCGCGCCCGCGATGGGCATCACGGCCAGCACGATGGCGTAGCCGGCTGAGATCACGATGGCGTGCGGCGCGACGATGCGGAACGCCTCGATCAGCCCGCGCGCGAGGCGCCGCCACGGCGACGGCCGGAACGTGAGCGACTCGGGGAAACCGGCCACGGTCTCGCGTGCCGGCAGGTGCATGGCGGGGGATCCCAGCCACGTGTCGCCGCTCTTCATGCGGCCGGCCTCGGGAGCGCGCGACAGCACGCCCACCAGCACGTTCTCGGGCAGCGTGGTGCCGTCGGGGATGTAGGCGCCGTTGCCCACGAAACTGCGGCGCGACACCACGGTGGGCTGCATCGTCATCCAGCCGCCGTCGATCTCCTCGTCTCCCAGCAGCACGGCGTCGGCGATGAAGGTCTCGTCGCCCAGGGTCAGCATGTCCGGCACCACGCCCAGCGCGGTGGAGATCTCGGCGTCGCGCCCCACCTTCGCGCCGAGCAGCCGGTACCAGGCCGGGGCGTACACCGTGGCGTAGAGGCCGTGCAGCGTCTGCAGGCTGGACTCCTGGATCTGGTTCACGAGCCACTTGCCGCAGTAGACGTTGCTGTGCACCGGCCAGCTGCCGGTGCGCAGCCGCGGCAGCACGGACCAGCGGATGCCGGCGGACAGCAACGCCGTCAGCACGATCATCACGGCGCTGGCCGGCAGTGCGAGCACGAAGTACTTGAGCAGCGGCAGCCCCTGGAACATGGCCGAGAGGTTCGGGAACACCTCGCTGTCGTCGAGCCAGTCGATCACCATGAAGGTGGGGAACACGGGCATGAAGAAGAGCGTGGCGATCAGCAGCGCGCCGAACACGAAGAAGGCCGCCTCGCCGCGCAGGCGGGCCGCCGACACCGGCGGGCGTGGCTTGAGCGAGCTGCGGTCGAACGGACCGGCATCGCGTGCGGGCGAACCGGTCCAGAGGCGGTCGGCCGGCACGGCCTGGCCACTGCGCAGCGCCGACTGCGCGTCGAGGTGCGCCCAGTCGTCCAGGCGGGTGTCGCCTTCCAGCACGGCGTACGAGCCCACATGGGTGTCGTGGCCGAGGTCGATGGGGCCGAGCACGAACTGGCCCTCGTGCACGCGTGCGTTCTCGAAGTTGACGGCGTTGCCCACGCTGACCCGGTCGCCCACGGTCAGCAGGTCGGGGGAACGGAGCGTGATGGAGCCGATGGTGGCATCGGCCCCCACGCGTGCACCCAGGGCCCGCAGCCACCACGCGTGCAGCGAGGATCCGTGGATCAGGTACGTGGGCGCGGCCTCGACGAGCCGGTCGGTGACCCACCAGCGGTAGTAGACGAAGCCCCACATCGGGTACGTGCCCGCGGCAAGGCGGCCGGCGATGAGCCACTTGCCCGCAATGGCGATCGCGAACTCGAGCACCGTGGCGAACAGGAACACGAGGATGGACATGGCCACCGCGAACGGCACCGAGTCGCCCGGGCTGCCCGTGTGGAAGTGGTACGTGAAGAACGGCGCGAGCCACTGGCCCATGCGGATCGTCAGCAGCGGCGGCACCGCCAGCGCCTGGAAGAAGCCGCAGCGCCAGCGGCGCCATGCGGAGGGGGGTGTCCAGGCCGGCACGTCATCGGCCGGTTCCTGGGCGGACGCCTCCAGCGCGCTGGCGATGGCGCCCAGCGTGCGGTGCGTGTAGATGTCGCGCACGGTGGCGTGGGCGAAGCGGGGATTCGCGCGCAGCGCGGACGCGAGCCGCGCGGCGAACAGCGAGTGGCCGCCCAGGTCGGAGAAGAAGTCGGCCTCGCGGCGGATGGCCTGGCCCGGGAACAGCGTCTCGAGCGCGGCGAACATCACCTCCTCGGCCGGCGTCTCGGCCACATCGGACCCTTCGGCCCGCGCGGCCACCGAGAGCGCCCTCGCCTTCAGCGCGTTGCGGTCGATCTTGCCGGACGTGAGCCGGGGCATCTCGTCGAGCCGTTCGTACCGCGTGGGCACCATGTACGGCGGCAGGCTGGCCGACAGCGCGGCGCGCAGCTCGGCGTCCGACGGCGCGCCCGCGGCTTCCGCCACGAGGTAAGCCACCAGCTGGTCCACGCCACCGTCCTTGCGCAGCAGCACGGCCGTGGTGCCCACCCCGGGCAGCGCGGCCAGCGCCGCCTCGATCTCGCCGAGTTCGACGCGGAAGCCGCGGATCTTCACCTGATCGTCGGCCCGGCCCAGGCACTGCACCTGGCCGTGTTCGTCGATGCGCGCGAGGTCGCCCGTGCGGTACAGGCGCCCGTCCTGCGGCGCCGTGGCCCACGGGTTCTCCAGGAACTTCTGGGCGGTGAGGTCCGGGCGGCCGAGGTAGCCGGCCGCGACGCCGGGCCCGAAGATGCAGAGTTCGCCCGTCTCGCCGGGCGGCAGCAGGCGCAGGCCCGCCTCCACGTCGGTGGCGATGACCAGCAGTCCGTAGTTGGGCAGCGGCGTGCCGATGGTGACCGGCTCGCCCGCATGCAGTTCGGCGAGGCTCGCCGACACCGTGGCTTCGGTCGGGCCATAGGTGTTGAAGACCTGCCGGCCGCCCACCGCCCAGCGGGCCACCAGCGACTCGGGGCACATCTCGCCGCCGAGGTTGATCAGGCGCAGGCCGGGCACGTCCTCCGCGAACAGGGCCAGCAGCGTGGGCACGGCGTGCAGCACGGTGACCCCGGCGGCGGCCAGGGCCTTCGGCAGCGATTCGGGGTCGGCGGCCAGCGCCTTCGGGGCGAGCCACAGCGTGGCGCCCACGAGGTAGCTGATCCAGATCTCCTCGAACGACATGTCGAAGGCGACCGAGAATCCCTGGTAGACCCGGTCGGTCTCGCGCACGCGCAGCACCTCGTTCTCGCTGCGCAGGAAGTGGCAGATGCTGCCCTGCCCCACCACGATGCCCTTGGGCTTGCCGGTGGAGCCCGACGTGTAGATCACGTAGGCCGGATGTTCCGGCCGCGCGCCTTCGCGCCGCCGTGCGGGCGCCGGTGCCGCATCGAGCAGGCCCTCCGCCGTCCACACCGGGCGGCCCAGGCCGGACAGGCGCGGGGCCGACGCCGCGTCGGTGACGATGCCCGCGGCCTCCGCGTCGTCCAGGCACACCTGGATGCGGTCGACCGGGTTGTCGGCATCGGACGGCAGCCAAGCGGCACCCGTTTTCGCGATGGCGAGCTGCATCACGAGCAGGTCGATGCCCCGCGGCAGCCACAGGCCCACGATCTGGCCCGGCCGCACGCCGGCCTCGATCAGGCGGGCGCAGGCGCGGTCGGCCAGCGCGTCGAGCTCGCCGTACGTGAGCGACCGGTCGCCGAACACCAGCGCCGGGTGGTCGGGACGCCGCCGCGCGGTGGCCTCGAAGACGTCGGCGAGCACCTCGCCGCGCAGCAGATCGGGCCGGTTCGGGCCGGCCAGCACCCCCGCCTCCGCGGGCTTCAGCGGCGCGTTCAATTCCAGCGCTCGAAGAGGTGCACGCGGTTCCGCCCGGCCTGCTTCGCCTGGTACAGCGCGCGGTCGGCCTGGGCGACGAGCGTGTGGGGGTCGATGCCGTGCTCGGGCTGCACCGCCACGGCGCCGATGCTGACGGTCAGCGGGTCGAAGGTCCACGCGGTGCCTTCGACGGCGGCACGCACGCGTTCGGCGGCCTCGCGGGCACCGGCGGCGTCGGCGTCCGGCAGGATGACGGCGAACTCCTCGCCGCCGAAGCGCGCGAGGAAGTCGTTGCTGCGCAGCGGCTGCAGCAGAGCCTGCACGATCTGGACGAGCGCGCCGTCACCGGTCGGGTGACCGAAGCGGTCGTTGAAGTCCTTGAAATGGTCCACGTCGATCATCAGGAGTCCGAGAGAGGAACGGGTTCGGGCATGGCGGTTCCACTCGGCCGCCAGCCGCTGGTCGAAGGCACGCCGGTTCCACGCACCGGTGAGGCCATCGGTGGTGCTGCGCAGGCTCAGGTCGGCGACGAGGTGGCGCAGCTCGAGCTGCGCCACCACCTGCCGCGCGAGCGACGCGAGCGCGGTGCGTTCGCGCGGCGAGAGGTGCCGGGGCACGCGGTCGATCACGCAGAGCGTGCCGAGGGCCTGCCCGTCGGGGGACACCAGCGGCGCGCCGGCATAGAAGCGGATGTTGGGCTCGCCGAGCACGAGCGGGTTCCGCGCGAAACGAGGGTCGTCGAGGGCGTCGGGCACCTCGAGGATCTGGTCGGGTTCCAGGATGGCATGTGCACAGAATGCCACGGATCGCGGTGTTTCCGTCGTGCCGTCGAGGCCCACGACGGCCTTGAACCACTGGCGGTGTTCGTCGACGAGCGTGATCACCGCGATGGGCACGTTGCACAACGCCGCGGCCACCGTGGTGATGTCGTCGAAGGCCTGCTCGGCGGGGGTGTCGAGCACGCCGTAGCGGTTCAGTGCCGCGAGGCGCGCCACCTCGTTGACCGGCAACTCGGCCTGCACGGCGCAGGCCAGGACCGGCTCGAGGGTCGGCCCGGGGTCGGGTGAAACGGGTGGAACAGACGACATCGGCGGAGCGTTTCCCGGGTTCCGGAACCGGAACCCTGCCGCCAAAGTGGAACTCAGCGCTGCCGGGGCGTCAATGCCCTTGATTCGCCGCCACGTCGTTGGAGAGGGGGGCCGCCTCGCCGGCTTGCGCCAGCAGGCGTTTCGGTGCCTCGGTCTTGGCGACCATCGGCGGGTCGAGCAGGCGCACGAGCGGGCTCTTCAGATCCTTCGCGTACCCCACCACCGAGCTGTGGACGCCGCCGGGGATCGGTTTCCACGGGTCGGCCCCCCGGGCGAGCAGGAACTCGACCGTGTCCTCCTGGCGCGCCGGGTCGGCCAGGAAACCCGGCAGCAGCACGCGGGCGAGCGGGGTCCACGGCAGGCGGTTGCCCTGGGACGGCGGCACGCGGTTCGCGAGCTGTGGCGCTCGGTTGAGCCACCACTGGACCGCCTCGAAGTTGCTGGTGCGCAAGGCCTCCTCGAAGCCCGACGCCTGCCGGCCGTCGATGGTGCCGAGCGAGGCGGCCGCAGTATGTCCCTGGCTCTCGAGCTTGCGCCCGAACGGCGACAGCAGGTAGTCGGGGTGCAGCGCGCCCAGCACGCCGAAGCCGGCGGTGTCCCGCTGCAGCAGGCCGGCGACCAGCCAGGTGTCGAGCACCCGGTCGAGGCCGGCCTGGCGGGCGTTCGGGCAGCTGAACATGCGCACGACGTCATGGCGCACGGAGCGGGCGTCGGCCTCGGCCAGCCACACGAGGGACTCGCGCACCGCGGGCGATGCGGACTGGAAGTCGGGGCACGGCTGGACAGCGGCCAGTGCGACGAGCGGCGGCACCGGACAGGTCTCGGGCTGGGCGCCCTTGTTCAGCAGTTCGGGGAGCACCGGCCACAGGCGCGGGTCGCGCGCGGCCAGGGTCAGGTGGCAGCCCTGGAGTTCGTTGCGGGCGATGTCCTCGGTGCGCAGGCTGCCGGCGACGAAGCGGCCGCAGCGCGCCGTCAGTGCCCGGTCGACGCTGTTCATCCGCAGGCAGGACACCGGGTCGCCATCGGTCATCTGCGCGTGCAGGTGTTTCGCGATCTCCCACGTGACGCTGGTGTCGGTGGCCACGCCGGCCACGCCCAGCACGAGGGACGTGGTGGTGCAGCCGGCCGCCGAGGTCAGCACGAACAGGGCGATGGCGGCGCGGCGGAGTCGGGTCAACACGGAGATGGGGCTCATGTCACTTTTGGGCAGCTGCCCTTCCACCGCAACTTCCGAGCCACCGGAGCGGATGTGGGCGCCGATCGCCGCGGAACCGGACGGACCCCACACTCCATCGCGGTTCTCACGGCCCGAAGCGTCCGGACCAGCCGGTCCGGTCGGGTGACCAATTTTGGGTGACCGACCCGATTCCTGTCAGAAACAGGCAGGTGTGTCTCCGAGTGTGACGCCCCCGGCCGTCAGGGTTCCGTCTCGCGGACCAGCCGGATGCCCACCAGGGTGTACCGCGTCTGGGGCGTGTTCCAGTTCCGGAATGCGCAGCGGGCATACAGGGGCCAGGTGTGCCACGACCCGCCCCGGCGGACCTTCACGTCCCCGGTGGCGGGGCCGGCCGGGTCGTCCACGGGCGACTGCGCGTAGTAGTCGTCGCCATGCCAGTCGGACACCCACTCCCACACGTTGCCGTGCATGTCCGAGAGGCCGAACGCGTTCGGCGCGAACGAACCCACCGGCGCGGTGAAGGCGTAGCCGTCGTGGCCCGGCACGGCCCGGTCGCGCCACTTCGGCCAGTTCACCGCCGCGTCCTCGTCGAAGGTGTTCCCGGAGGCGACCAGGCCCGCCGGATCGTCGCCGTGCTGGTACCGGGTGCGCGTGCCCGCGCGGCAGGCGTACTCCCACTCGGCCTCGGTCGGCAGGCGGTAGCGCCGCCCCTCCTGCTGGCTGAGCCACCGGGCGAGCGCCACGGCGTCGTTCCACGTGACGTTAACGACCGGGTGGTCGTCGCCCTGCGGGAAGCCCGGGTTGCGCCACGAGTACACCGGCGAGCGGCCCTCGAAGGCGTCGCCCCGCTTCGTGGTGGCGGGGTCGTAGGCCGGGTTGTAGCCGTAGCCGCCGGTGCCGTCCGCGATCGATTCGGGCACATGGCCGGACCGTTCGAGGAACCGGCGGAACTGCCCCACGGTGACCTCGTGGCGGCTCATCTCGAAGGTGTGCGTGATGCGCACCGTGTGGACCGGGGCCTCGTCACCGAGGCCCGTGAACCGCGACGGCTCCAGCCCCGGGTACGCGGCCGCCAGTGCGGCGGGGGCTTCGTCGCTGCCCATCTGGAACGTGCCGGCGGGGATGCGGACGAAGTCGATGCCGAGCACGTCGGCGGCGGGCGGCGATTGCGCGCAGCCCGCCAGCCCCAGGACACCCAGCCACCACACGGTCAGGAATTTCATGGCCGCGAGTGTGTCACGGCCGCATGGCCGCGGCTCAGATGGCGAACGAGAACTCCAGCGGATGGGCCCGTGCCGGCCGGCGCTGGCGCTCGACCCGCTGGATCATCAGTTCCACCAGCGTCTTCGCATGCGGCAGCGGGCCGAACCCGGACTCGGTGTTGATGTGCCCGACCGCCCCGAGGTTGATGAACTGCGAGCCCCAGATGCGCGCCCACGAGCGGGCGCTGTCGAGGCGCATCCACGGATCGTTCTCGCTCGCGAGCAGCGCGCTCGGGATGGGCAACTGCGACTGCGGCAGGAACGGGCCGGCCGCGAACTTCTCGGGGTCGGCCGGCGCCACCATCAGCGCGGCGTGCACGCCCTGCCCGCCATGGGCCAGGTAGCGCGCGAGCGCGAGGCAGCCGAAGCTGTGCGCCACGGCCACCCACCGCGTGCCGGGCTCGCGCGACAGTGTCACGTCGATGCGGTCGGCCCAGCGCTCGAGGTCGGCGCGGGTCCAGTCGTCCTGGTGCACGCGCGTCGACCGCTTGAAGTGGCTCTCCAGCCAGGTCTGCCAGTGGCCATGGCCACTGTCGTGCAGTCCCGGCACCACCAGGACACGGACGGGATCGCCCTTGAAGCCCATGGCCCGCCCCGCGTCAGAGCGTCGCGATGGACACTTCGGTGGACTTCACCAGCGCGACCACGTCGCGCCCCGGCTTCAGGCCCAGTTCCTTGACGGAGCGGGTGGTGATGACCGACGTGACCACGAGGCCGGACGGCGTCTCGACATCGATCTCCGAGACGACGGGACCTTCGATGATTTCCTTGACCTTGCCGCGGAACTGGTTGCGGACGTTGATGGCGGTGATGCTCATGGTTCTTCTCCTGGGGATGACAGCGAAAGGGAACGGGGTGGGACGACTCAGGTGGACCAGCGCACGTCGCGCGAGGCCCAGCGCGTGGGCTCGCCGGCCGACGGCGTCTGCAGGCGCGACAGCAGCGCCTCGCGTTCGCGGGCGGCGTCCTCGAGACGCTGGAACTCCTCGTTGCGGTCGATGACGGTCTGCAGCGACCGCGCGACCCGCTCCTGCACCTCCGGCAACAGGCGGTAGCCTTCGGTCTCGTGCTTCGGGATCTGCGGGTCGGTGGCGAACACCGGGTCGAGGATGTCGCGTGCGCCCAGCGCCGACAGCACGGGCTTGAGCGCGTAGTCGAGGGCCAGCAGGTGCGCGATGCTGCCGCCGGTGGCCAGCGGCACGATGGTCTTCTCGCGCAGGCCGTCCTGCGGCAGCAGGTCGAGGAACGACTTCAGCAGGCCGCTGTAGGCCGCCTTGTAGATCGGGGTGGAGACCAGCACGACCTGGGCTTCGTTCACCTCGTTCAGCGCCTGGCGGATCAGCGGGTGGTCGAACTGGGCGTGCAGCAGCGCTTCGGCGGGCAGTTCACGGACCGAGATGGTGTGCAGGCTGCTGGCCACGTGCCGCAGCGACGCCGTGGCGTGCTGCAGCAGGGCCGCGGAGCGGGAGGTGGCGGACGGGCTGCCGAGGATGCCGACGATTTTCATGAAGCCGAGACAAGCGTGGTGTCGATGGGGTGACGATAAGGAGACGGCGTTGCTCGCGGAACGAAGAAGAACGCCTTTCCTTATCGCAATTGCGTATTTCTCTTCGGCCGGTGCGCTTCGTAGCCTGCGCGCTCCACTTCGAGGAGACCCTCATGTCCCAAGCTTCCTGGCGCTTCGAAACACGGTCCATCCACGCCGGCTATTCGCCGGACCCCACGACGAAGGCCGTCGCGGTGCCCATCTACCAGACCGTCGCCTACGCGTTCGACAACGCCCAGCACGGGGCCGACCTGTTCGACCTCAAGGTGCCGGGCAACATCTACTCGCGGATCATGAACCCCACGAACGACGTGCTGGAGCAGCGGCTCGCCTCGCTCGAGGGCGGCATCGGCGCGCTGGCGCTGGCGTCGGGCCAGGCAGCGGTGACCTATTCGATCCTGACGATCAGCGAGGCCGGCGACAACATCGTCTCGTCGAGCGCGCTCTACGGCGGCACGTACAACCTCTTCGCCCACACGCTGCCGCAGTACGGCATCACCACACGCTTCGCCGACCACCGCGATCCCGCCTCGTTCGAGGCCCTGATCGACGACCGCACGAAGGCGGTGTTCGTCGAGTCGCTCGGCAACCCCGCGGGCAACGTGACCGACATCGCGCGCGTCGCGGAGATCGCGCACCGCCACGGCGTGCCGCTGATCGTCGACAACACCGTTCCCTCCCCCTACCTCAGCCGCCCGTTCGAACACGGCGCCGACATCGTCGTGCACTCGCTGACGAAGTACCTCGGCGGCCACGGCACGAGCGTGGGCGGCGCGATCGTCGACTCGGGGAAATTCCCGTGGGCCCAGCACAAGGCGCGCTTCAAACGCCTGAACGAGCCCGACCCGAGCTACCACGGCGTGGTCTACACCGAGGCCCTCGGCCCGGCCGCGTACATCGGCCGCGCCCGCGTGGTCCCGCTGCGCAACACCGGTGCGGCGCTGTCGCCGTTCAACGCGTTCCAGATCCTGCAGGGCATCGAGACGCTCGCGCTGCGCCTCGACCGCATCAGCGAGAACGCGGTCAAGGTGGCGCAGCACCTGTCGACGCACCCGAAGGTGGGCTGGGTGAACTACGCGGGCCACGAGGGGCACCCCGACCATGCGCTCGTCAAGAAGTACCTGTCGGGCAAGGCCTCGGGCCTGCTGACCTTCGGCGTGAAGAGCCCGGCCGGCCAGGGCCGTGAGGCGGGCGCGCGATTCCTCGACGCGCTGGCGCTCTTCACGCGCCTCGTCAACATCGGCGACGCCAAGTCGCTGGCCACGCACCCCGCGTCCACCACGCACCGCCAGCTGAACCCGGAGGAGCTGAAGAAGACGGGCGTGACCGAGGACACGGTGCGCCTGTCCGTCGGCATCGAGCACATCGACGACCTGATCGCCGACCTCGACCAGGCGCTCGCGGCCGTCTGAGGGGGTGAGGATCGTCATTCGAAAAGCTTCGTTGTCGCGAACGCCGGGGGCCGGTTTACTGCGGTCCTCGACTTCACGACACGAACCCACCCCATGACGATCCGACGCCGCCTCGTTGCCCTCGCCGCCAGCTCCAGCCTCGCGCTGTCCGCCCTCGGCCTCGCCACTCCGGCGCGTGCCGAGGGACAGCTGCGCATCGCCGAGCAGTTCGGCATCGTGTACCTGCTGCTCAACGTCGCGCAGGACCAGAAGCTGATCGAGAAACACGGCAAGGCGCTCGGCCAGGAGATCAAGGTCGAGTTCGTGAAACTGTCGGGGGGGGCCGCCGTCAACGACGCGCTGCTGTCGGGCTCCATCGACGTGGCCGGCGCCGGCGTGGGCCCGCTGCTCACGATCTGGGACCGCACGAAGGGCAAGCAGGACGTCAAGGGCATCGCCTCGCTCGGCAACTTCCCGTACTACCTCGTCTCGAACAACCCGAACGTCAAGACCATCGCCGACTTCACCGACAAGGACCGCATCGCGCTGCCGGCGGTGGGCGTGTCGGTGCAGGCCCGCATCCTCCAGTTCGCCGCCGCGAAGCAGTGGGGCGACAAGGAGTTCAACCGCCTCGACCGGCTGACGCAGACCCTGCCCCACCCCGATGCGGCCGCGGCCATCATCGCGGGCGGCACCGAGATCACCGGCCACTTCGGCAACCCGCCGTTCCAGGAGCAGGAGCTCGCCGGCAACCCGAAGGCGCGCATCGTGCTGAACTCGTACGACGTACTGGGCGGGCCGGCGTCGGCCACGGTGCTGTACGCCACCGACAAGTTCCGCCGGTCCAACCCGAAGACCTACCGCGCGTTCATCGAGGCGCTGGACGAGGCCGCGAAGTTCGTCCGCGCGAATCCGGAGAAGGCCGCCGACACGTACATCCGCGTGAACAACGCGAAGATCGACCGCGACCTGCTCATCAAGATCATCAAGAACCCGCAGGTCGAGTACAAGATCGCGCCGCAGAACACGCTGGCCCTCGCCCAGTTCCTGCACCGCGTGGACGCACTGAAGAACGAGCCACGCGCCGCGAACGACTACTTCTTCGCCGACCACCCGGCCACGGCGCGGGGAGACTGACCATGGGCATCCCGTTCCTGCGCGTCGTGCCGCCGCCACTGCCCCGCGAGCCGCGCGCCACCAGCGACGTGCCCACGCTCCAGGCCGAGGACGTGACGATCGAGTACCGCACGCCGGAGCGGGTCGTGCGCGCCACCGACCGCGTGAGCTTCGACGTGCTGGAGGGCGACCGCTTCGTGCTGCTGGGCCCGTCCGGCTGCGGCAAGTCCACCCTGCTGAAGGCCGCCGCGGGGTTCGTTTCGCCCCGCTCGGGCCACATCCGGCTCGATGGCGCCACGGTCAGCGAACCCGGCCCGGACCGCATCGTCGTGTTCCAGGAGTTCGACCAGCTGCCGCCGTGGAAGACGGTCAAGGCCAACGTGATGTTCCCGCTGCGCGCGTCGCGCCTGCTGTCGCGGCGCCAGGCCGAGGAACGCGCGCTGCACTACCTCGACAAGGTGGGCCTCGCCGACTTCGCCGACGCCTACCCGCACACGCTGTCGGGTGGCATGAAGCAGCGCGTGGCCATCGCCCGCGCTCTCGCGATGCAGCCGCGCGTGCTGCTGATGGACGAGCCGTTCGCCGCGCTGGACGCTCTCACCCGCCGCCGCATGCAGGAGGAGCTGCTGTCGCTGTGGGAGGAGTTCCGCTTCACGCTGCTGTTCGTCACCCACTCGATCGAGGAAGCCCTCGTGGTGGGCAACCGCATCCTGCTGCTGTCGCCGCACCCGGGCCGCGTACGCGCCGAACTCGATGCACAGGCCTACGGGCTGCACAGCCTCGGCAGCCCCGAGTTCCAGTCCACGTCGCAGCGCATCCACCGCCTGCTGTTCGACGAACCCGCCGCGTCGCTCGCGGCCGCCTGACGATGACCGCCTCGCTCGCCCGACCCGAATACGAACGCGACCTGCCGCCGCTGAGCGACGACGAGGTCGTGCAACCGCTGCCGCTCCCGGCGCGCCTGTGGCAGCAGGGGTGGGTGCGCAAGACCGTGCTGCTGCTGGTGATGGCCGGCCTGTGGGAGGTGGCCGCGCGGCTGAAGGCCAACGACCTGCTGCTGCCCACGTTCGTGGACACCGCCATCGCATTCGGCCAGGGCCTGTGGAGCGGCGAACTGCTGCACCGTGCGGGCATGTCGCTCGCCGTGCTGCTGCGCGGCTATGTCCTGGGCATCGCCGCGGCCTTCGTGCTGACGACGCTGGCCACGTCCACGCAGCTGGGCCGCGACCTGCTGGACACGCTGACGTCGATGTTCAACCCGCTGCCCGCCATCGCGCTGCTGCCGGTGGCGCTGCTGTGGTTCGGACTGGGCCAGGGCAGCCTGGTGTTCGTGCTGGTGCACTCGGTGCTGTGGCCGCTGGCGCTCAACACGTACAGCGGCTTCCGCTCGGTGCCGGAGACCTTGCGCATGGCGGGCCGCAACTACGGCCTGCGCGGCTTGCGCTACGTGCTGTTCATCCTCGTGCCGGCGGCGCTGCCCGCCATCGTGGCCGGCCTGAAGATCGGCTGGGCCTTCGCGTGGCGCACGCTGATCGCGGCCGAACTGGTGTTCGGCACCACCAACAGCGGCCAGGGCGGCCTCGGCTGGTTCATCTTCCAGAACCGCAACGAGCTCTACACCGACCGCGTGTTCGCGGGCCTCGCGATGGTCATCGTGATCGGCCTGCTCGTCGAGAACCTCGTGTTCGCGACGCTGGAACGCGCGACGGTGCGGCGCTGGGGGATGCAGCGCTGACCGTCGCGGTGCGTCAACGGTTCATCGGGTCATTGACGCGTGAGGTGGAAGAAGAAGTCCGTCGGCTTCCCCTTCACGTCCCCGAGGCCGATGATCACGTCGTCGGTGACCTTGCGGAAGTAGTCCATGATGGGCTGCTTGTCGTAGATCAGCGAGGCCGAGACCTTGCCGCGCCAGGCCATCAGCCGCATCTGCGCCGCGCCCAGGTTGTCGTAGGCGTACACCGAGCCGTCGTCCTTGCGGCACAGCAGCGGCTCGCAGTAGTCGGCCGACACGAAACGCTTGCCGTACCACTTGATCGGGTCGGGGTCCTTGCCGCCGTCGAACTTGCCGCCCTTCCACGTGCCGAGGATCTCCTCGATCGAGATGGGGTCGAGCTGGTCGTACAGCGGGAAGATCAGGTCGGGCGTGTACGCCTGGGCGGACTGGATCATCTCGAGCAACCGGGTCTGTGCACTCATGGGGGGTCCTCCTGGGATCAGTTCGGGGAGCTGAGGATCTCGAGCACGGAGCCGTCGGCGTCCTTCGCGTAGCCCACCAGTGCATCGCCCAGGGCGGCTTCGGTGGCGGCCGCGGGGGCGCGGGTGACGGTCTTGCCGGCGTCGAAGATGCGCTTGGCATAGGCGCCCGGCTGGTCGGCGCGCAGGCCGAGCTTCACGGGGTTGTCCTTGTAGTTCTTCGCGGTGCCGTCGGTGTAGGTCATCAGCACGATGCTCGCGCCGCGGCCGGCCTTCGAGCCGAGGATGTACTCGTCGTACCAGGGCGTGTTGGGTGCTTTCGTGATCGCGAGCTTCGGGGCCAGCAGCTTCATGTCCAGCGTGTCGACGTAGAAGGTCTTCGCGGCCTCGAGGTCGGCCACGCCGATGCCGAACGCGCTCACATACGGCGTGGTGGCGGCCGCGTTGCTCGCGATCTCGACGAGGTTGTTGTCGGGGTCGCGGGAGAACGAGACCATGCTGCCGTTGAAGTTCGCAGGCGTGGAAGCGCTGCCGCCCGCGGCCACCACCGCGGCCACGGCGGCCGGGGTGTCGCTCACGTAGAACACGATCTTGCCGGGGTTCTGCTTGTAGTTCCGGACCGACGTGTCGGTGTGCTTGTAGAGCACGAGCTGGGCGCCGCGCTTGTCGGCGGCGTCGAGCACCACCTCGTCGCGGTCGGTGCGCTGCAGGCGCGCGCGTTCGGTCATGCCGAAGGCGGCCTTGTAGAACGCCACCGATTTCTCGAGGTCGGTCACGCCCACGCCGGCCGAGCACAGGTACGCACCGGTGGTCGACGTGGAGGCCGACGTGATCGCCGCCGTGCCGCACGGGGCGGCCTGGGGCGACTTGTAGAGGTGCAGCGACGTGCCGTCGGCGTCCTTCGCGGTGCCCGCGACGATGCCGCCGAGGATGGCCTCGCCCGACTTCACGGGCGCCGCGGGCACGGCCCCGCCGGCGTCGGTGATGCGCTTGGCGTACGCCACCGGGTCGTCGACCCGCAGGCTCAGCGACACCGGGTTGTTCGTGTAGTTCTTCGCCGAGCCGTCGGTGTAGTGCATCAGCACGACGGCCGAGCCCTTCGCGGTGGGCGACGAGAGGATGTACTCGTCGTACCAGGGCGTGACACCACCCGCGCCGTTCGGCTTCGTGACCGAGAGCTTGAGCGTCTGCTTGAAGTCGAGCACGTTGATGTAGTAAGCCCGGGCGGCCTCCAGGTCGGTCACGCCGATGCCGAAGGCGCTGAGGTACGAGTGCGTGGCCACCGCGCTACCGGCGATCTCGACGAGGTTGTTGTCGGGGTCGCGGCCGAAGCCGACCATCGTGCCCTGGAACAGCACCGGCGGGCTCGACAGCGTGCCGCCCGCGGCGGCCAGCGCCGCGCCGAAGGCCGTCGGGTCCTTCACGTAGAAGACGATCTTGCCCGGGTTCTTCGCGTAGTCGCGGGCCGTGGTGTCGCTGTGCTTGAAGAGCACGAGGTGCGAGCCGCGCGCGTCGGCGGAGGCCATCACCACTTCGTCGCGGTCGGTGCGCTTCAGGCGCGCCTTCTCGCGCATCCCCAGGGCCTTGTAGAACATGACGGCGCGTTCGAGGTCGGCGACACCCACGTTGGCGGCGCACAGGTAGGCGCCGGTGGCGCTGGCCGTGGGCACGGCGCCCACCGCGGGTTCGAGCGCCGGGCACGGGTCCACCACCGCGGCCGGTGCCACCGGGGCCGCCGGGGCGGGGGCGACCTCGTCGTCGGACCCGCCGCACCCCATCGCCATCGCGGCCACCGCCGCCATCGCCGCCCAACCGATCGACTTGTTCATCACTGCTCCGTTTTCGTTCCGATGCCCATAACTGAACAAGCGTTCAGCGGAATGGATTGTTGAACTAAACGGGCGTTCAGTCACCTAGGGTTGGCCCGGCGTCGCGGACGCGACAAGCATTGCGGCGGGACAAGGATTTCGGCGCGGCCGCCAGCGGACGAGGCATTCGTCTGGGATGATTCGCACCCATGCATTCGCCCTCCTCCCCGACCGGACCGCTGCTCGTCGCCTGCCTCTGCGCCGCCTGGTGCGGCAGCTGCCGCGAGTACCGTCCCACGTTCGATTCGGTGGAGGCCGCGTTCCCCGAGGCCACGTTCCGCTGGATCGACATCGAGGACGAGTCGGACCTGGTCGACCCGCTGGACGTGGAGAACTTCCCGACGCTGCTGATCGCCGTCGGCGGCACGCCCGTCTTCTACGGCCCCCTCACGCCGCACCGCGAGACGCTGGTGCGCCTCGTGCGCACCCATGCCGACGCAGCCGTGCCAGCGGCGCTGCCCTCGCCCGACGTGCACCGCGTGGTGCAGCGCCTGCTCGCCTGACGGCGGCTCAGCCGCGGTCGTTGAACGCGGAGATGTGCGCCACCTGGAACACGTCGGACAGCGCCTGCAGCTCGGTGCGGTGCCGCTGCGCCAGGCGCCGCAATGACTTCTCGCCCTCGGGCGTGACCCGCACGATCACCTGACGCCGGTCGGTTTCGCCCGGCTCGCGGGTCACGAGGCCCGCCGCCACGCAGCGCGCGACGAGCGCCACCACGCCGTGCTGCTGCGTCTGCAGGCGTTCGGCCAGCTCGCCGATGGTGGCCCAGTCCCGCCCCGGAAACCCGCGCACGTGCAGCAGCAGCTGGTACTGCTGCGGCGTGAGCCCCTCGGCCTGCGCCGCGTCCTCGCTGAAGCGCAGGAAGCGCCGCAGCTGGTAACGGAACTCGGAAAGGGCTTCGAAATCGGCTTTCGTGAGGGCGGGGGGTCGTGGGGTCATGGAGGGGTCGGGCGCCTCAATGGATCATGTCGTGATGTAATTCGGGATTGTCGGTCCAGAACGAACGCCTCATGAATCCAACGCTGCCGCAACGGCTGCAGAGCTTAGGGTCGGCCCGCGCGCCGGTCAACGCCGGTGCCGCGCCCCGGCCCCAGCCGGGCGACTACGCGGCCCAACCGCGCCTGCTGCGCATGGCCGCGGTCGCCGCCGTGCTGGGCGGGCTCGGCACCGTGGCCGCCTACACGCTGCTGACGCTGATCCGCTTCTTCACGAACGTGTTCTTCTTCCAGACCCTTTCGGTGGCCGACCGGTCACCCGCCCAGCACACGCTGGGCCCCTGGGTGATCGCGCTGCCGGTGATCGGGGGCCTCGTCGTCGGGCTGATGGCGCGCTACGGGTCCGAGAAGATCCGCGGCCACGGCATTCCCGAGGCCATCGAGGCCATCCTGTTCGGCAAGAGCCGCATGTCGCCCAAGGTGGCGGTGCTCAAGCCGCTGTCGTCGGGCATCGTCATCGGCTCGGGCGGCCCGTTCGGTGCCGAGGGGCCGATCATCATGACGGGCGGTGCGGTGGGGTCGCTGCTCGGGCAGTTGCTGCACCTCTCGGCCGCCGAACGCAAGACGCTGCTCGTGGCCGGGGCCACGGCCGGCATGACCGCGGTGTTCGGCACGCCGCTCGCGGCGGTGTTGCTGGCGGTGGAACTGCTCCTGTTCGAGCTGCGCCCGCGCAGCCTGCTGCCCGTGGCCATCGCGTGCGCGGTGGCCGGCTTCACGCGCCCGCTACTGCTCGACGCGGGTCCCCTCTTCCCGCTGCAGACCGCGCCGGTCGCGTGGCCCGCGATGTTGTCGTGTGTCGTGGCGGGCGTGCTCGCAGGGCTGCTGTCGGCCGGCATGTCCCGCGCGCTCTACGCCGTCGAGGACCTGTTCCACCGCCTGCCCGTGCACTGGATGTGGTGGCCCGCGATCGGCGGCCTCGCCGTGGGCCTGGGCGGCTGGTGGCAGCCGCGGGCGTTCGGCGTGGGCTACGACGTGATCGCGGACCTGCTGAACCACCGCCTGCTCGTCGACGCGGCGCTCGCACTGCTCGCCGCGAAGGCCGTGATCTGGGTGATCGCGCTCGGCTCGGGCACGTCGGGCGGCGTGCTCGCGCCGCTGCTGATGATCGGCGCCGGCCTCGGCCTCGTGCTGTCGCACGTGCTGCCCGGGGGCGACGCGTCGCTGTGGCCGCTCGTGTGCATGGCGGCCGTGCTGGCCGGCGTGCTCGGCGCGCCGCTCACGGCCACCGCGTTCGCCTTCGGACTCACGGGCGACAGCCAGGCCCTGCTGCCGCTGCTGCTCGCGTGTGCCGTGGCACAAGGGATCAGCGTGCTGCTGATGCCCCGTTCGATCATGACCGAACGCATCGCGCGCCGCGGCCGCCACGTCTACCGCGAGTACGGCGTGGACCCGCAGGAGCGCGCGCACGTGGGCGACGTGATGACGGCCTCGCCCGAATGCGTTCCGGCCGAGGCCTCGCTGCGCGACGTGACCGCGCGCTGGTTCGGTCCCGGGCAGCGGCACCGCGCGTTCCCGGTGGTGCGGGTCGACGGCGTCTTCCTGGGCCTCGTCGACCGGGCCCACCTCGGCGGGTCGCTGGACAGGCTCGCGGGCGACCTCTTCGCGTCGACCGAGTCACCGGTCGCGCTGCCGGAGGAGACGTGCCGCAGCGTCGCACAACGCATGGCCACGCTCGGCATCGAGCGGCTCGCGGTGGTGGACGACCCCGTGACGCGCCGCCTCGTGGGCCTCGTGAGCCGCAGCGACCTCGTCAAGCCGGCGCAGGGGTTGCACGACGAGGAAGTGGTGCGGGAACGACCGCTGCGCTGGCGCCGCTGACCACCCGCGGATGACGGGACCCGGGCACCGTGCAGTGCGCCATACTTGCCCGAAACCCACCAGGAGACTCCATGACCATTCGCGCCGCCGTGCTGGAACAGATGGGCCTGCCCGCCCCCTACGCCGAGAGCCGCCCCCTCGTCATCCGCAACGTCGAACTCGATCCGCCGGGCCATGGCGAAGTGCGCGTGAAGGTGCTCGCCGCCGGCCTGTGCCACTCGGACCTCTCCGTGATCAACGGCGACCGCCCGCGGCCACTGCCCATGGTGATCGGCCACGAGTCCGCCGGCGAGGTGCTCGAAGTGGGCGCCGGGGTCACCGACCTCGCGCCGGGCGACCGCGTCGCGATGGTCTTCATGCCCAGCTGCGGCGGCTGCCTGCCGTGTGCCGAAGGCCGGCCGGCCCTGTGCGAACCCGGTGCCGCCAGCAACGGCGCGGGCACGCTGCTCGGTGGCACCCGCCGCATCCGGCTGAATGGCGAGCTGGTGAACCACCACGTGGGTGTGTCCTGCTTCGCCGAGGAATGCATCGTGTCGCGCCGCTCGTGCGTCAAGATCGACAAGGACTTGCCGCCGGCCGAGGCCGCCCTCTTCGGTTGCGCCGTGCTGACCGGCGTGGGTGCGGTGTTCAACACCGCACAGGTGCGGGCCGGCACCACGGCGGCCGTGATCGGCCTGGGGGGCGTCGGCTTCTCGGCGCTGCTGGCCGCCGTCGCGGCCGGCGCGCGGGACGTGGTCGCCATCGACCTCAGCGACGAGAAGCTCGCGCTCGCGCGGGACCTCGGCGCCACCGCCACGTTCAACGCCCGCAGCCCCGACGTGGTGGCGCAGGTGCGCGAGTTCACGAAGGGAGGCGTCGACCACGCGTTCGAGATGGCCGGCGCCATCCCCGCGATGGACACGGCCTGGGCCATCACCCGGCGCGGCGGCAGCACCGTCACGGCCGGCCTGCCCAACCCCGAGAAGCGGTTCTCGTTCTCCCCGGTGCAGATGGTGGGTGAGGAACGCACGCTGCGCGGCAGCTACATCGGCTCCGCGGTGCCGTCGCGCGACATCCCTCGCTACATCGCGATGTACCGCAACGGCCGCCTGCCGGTGAACCGCCTGATGGGCGAGGTGCTTCGGCTCGACGACATCAACCGGGGCCTCGACCGGCTCGCCACGGGCCTGGCGATGCGCGACGTCATCCTCTTCTGAGGGCCCCCGGGGCCCGCCAGCGCAAGTCAGGAATCCGGAAGCGTCCCTTCGCCACGCTGGAACCGCACTGCAGCAGAGAAGAGGTCGTGGGCGCTGACGAGGACGATGCCCGCGAGCACGAACGCGCTGCCGGCGACGAACTCCGGGCGCAGCTGTTCGCCGAGCAGAACGACCCCGAGCAGCACGCCGAAGAGCGGTGTCAGGAACGTGAAGACCCCGAGTCGCGACGCCAGGTAGTGGCGCAGCAGCCAGAACCACGCGAGAAAGCTGGCGAAGGACACCAGCAGGGTCTGGAATCCGAGGTGTGCCCAGGCCCGGGTGGAACCATCGAAGTGCCATTCGCCCATCAGGACGGCCGCGGGCGCGAGGATCACCGCGGCGCCGATCAACTGGTAGAGCAAGGTCTCCGTCGCCGGGGCGCGGGCGAGCGACGAGCAGCGGATGGTGACCGTCGTCGCGCCCCAGCAGACACTCGCCAGCAGGGCGAGCGCGTCACCGGCCAGGGTCCCCTCGCCTCCCCCGAGGAACGCGATGGCGAGGCCGATGAACGCGAGCACGATGCCGCTCCATTGGACGACGCCGAGCCGCTCGGCCGGAAGCTTGACGTGCAAGCCCAGCGCGGCGAAGACCGGTGCGGCGTAGAGGAACACGGTCACGTGCGAGGCCAGCGTGAGCCGAAGGGCCTCGGCCACCAGCAGGTACTCGAGCCCGAAGAGGGCACCGGCCACCGCGCCCGCCCGCCAGCGGTGGCGCTTCGGGGTCTCGCCCCGCCACCCCATCAGCGCGGCCAGCAGCAGACCCGCGCCGATCGATCGCGCCGCGATCATGAGCATGGGGCTCGCCGCCCCGGCGACGGCCTTCAGGGAGATCTGCTGCAGGCCCCACAGGAAACACAACAGCGCCATGAGGCCTGCGGCGCGCGCATCCAGGCGGGACCGAGAGTGTTCGACGGTGTTCATCGCCGCAGTTTCGTCCCGCGGCATCTTCCTGAAAATCACATAATTCGGAGATCCTCCATTCGACAATCGAAAGCATGCGCGACCTCCAACTGGACTGGCTGAAGTGTTTCGTGGCCGTGGTCGATGCCGGTTCGCTGTCCGGTGCCGCCGCGGAGGTCCATCGCTCCCAGTCGGCCGTGAGCATGCAGATCAAGAAGCTGGAGTCCGCCGTCGGCGCCCGGTTGCTGGAGCGTGGCCCCCGCCTGCTGGCCCTGACCCACGAGGGGCAGACGCTGCTGGGCTATGCGCGGCGCATGCTGGAGATCGAAGCCGAGGCCCAGGCGGCACTGAGCCGGTCACCCCTCTCGGGCCTCGTCCGCCTGGGCGTGCCCGACGACTATGCCGCCCGCTACCTCACGCCCGTGCTGAAGCGCTATGCGCCGCGCCACGGCGCCGTGGAAATCCAGCTCAGCTGCGAACAGTCGACGGCCCTGATTCCGCGCGTGGCCGCGGGCGACCTGGACCTGGCGCTGATCTCGCGTGACCACGCCCGCCGGGGCACCCTGCTGTTCCACGAGCCCATGGTCTGGGTGGGCAGCGCACGGTTCGACGTGTGGGCCCGGAACCCGCTGCCCATCGCGGTGTACGGGGAGGCGAGCCTCGGGCGGCGCAGCGCCATCGACTCGCTCGCCCAGCAGGGACGGCCGTACAAGGTGGTCTACAGCAGCTCCAGCCTGGCCGGCCAGGTGGCGGCCGTGGAGAGCGGCCTCGCGGTCGCGGCCCTCACCCAATGCAGCGCCCCCGCGCAACTCGATGTGCTGGGCGACGCGCATGGACTGGGTCCGATGGCGCCCATGCAGGTGGCGGTGTACCGCAGCCAGGCCTCGCGCAGCTCCAAGGCGGTCGACAGTCTGTACCGCATGCTCGTCTCGACCTTGAGGCAGGCCGGGATCGACACGGCCCGCTGATCGACGCGATTCCGAGGCCGGAAAAACAAAAGGGCCAGTTCCTTGTGAGAACTGGCCCTTTGAATAAATGGTCGGGACGGCGGGATTCGAACTCGCGACCCCTTGCACCCCATGCAAGTGCGCTACCAGGCTGCGCTACGCCCCGACTGAGCCCACAAGTATATCCGGAAACTTCGAGATTGTGACCACCGATCGTGCGGTATTTCGATGTGCCGTTTCGATGTTCTCTTCCGGCGCTCGTCAGAAGCTCAGCAACGATCGGATGGACAGCAGTTCGCTGCGCAGCTGTTCGGTGGTGAGCTCGCTGGTATCGGGTTCGGGCAGCGCCTCGGGCACCTCGGCATCGGGGCCGAAGGAGGACGGCTCGGGCAGTTCGCTGTCGTCGTGAGGTTCCTCGACGACCGGTGGCGTGGCACCGCCGCGGGCGTGGACCAGCTCGGTGAGCCGGTTGCGTGCACCGCTGATGGTGAAGCCCTGTTCGTACAGCAGCTCGCGGATGCGCCGGATGAGCAGCACCTCGTGGTGCTGGTAGTAGCGCCGGTTGCCCCGGCGCTTCATCGGCTTGAGCTGCGTGAATTCCTGCTCCCAGTACCGGAGCACATACGGCTTCACGCCGCACAAATCGCTCACCTCACCGATGGTGAAGTAACGTTTGGCTGGAATGGCGGGAAGCGCTTTCTCCATTGAAATCAATGAGATCGAGGCCGAAAGCTAAGACTTTACTCGAAGTCCTCCCCAACGGGGATGTCGCCTTGCACAACACCTTTCAATTTGTGACTTGCGTGAAAAGTAACAACATTTCTGGCCTTGATCGGGATGGACTCCCCGGTCCGGGGATTGCGTCCCGGACGCGGCGCCTTCCGGCGGATGTTGAAGTTGCCGAAGCCGGACATCTTCACGTCGTCACCGGCCACCAGCGTGCCATGGATGATGTCGAAGAACGCCTCGACCATGTCCTTCGACTCGCGCTTGTTCAGGCCCAGGCGCTCGAACAGCAGCTCGGCCAGCTCGGCCTTCGTGAGCGTGGGCGTCTCGAGCGTGGGCAGCATCAGCCGCTCGGGTGGCGGTTGATCGGGGGGCAGATCGGGAGGCAAGGTCGTCATGGTGTCTTTCGCTCAGGTCATCCGCGCAGGCGCGCGCCCAGGCGGGCCGAGAGGGCCGCCAGCACCGCCGCGACGCCTGCCTCGATGCGTTCGTCGGTGAGGGTCGTGGTGTCGTCGAGCAGCTCGAGCCGCACCGCCAGGCTGCGTTCACCAGTGGCCAGGTCGGCGCTGGCCGCCGCCGGCTTGTAGATGTCGAACAGCTTGGCCGAGCGCACGAGCGCCCGGTCGGCGGAGACGATGGTGTCGATCAGCGCGTCGTGGGTGACCTGTTCGCCCACGATGACGGCGATGTCGCGCCATGCCGACTGCTGGCGCTGGACCGGCGTGGCCACCGGCACGTCGCGCTGGACGAGCGCCTCGGCGTCGACCTCGAACAGCACCGGCGCGCCGGGCAGTTCGTAGGCCTGGCGCCAGCGCGGGTGCAGTTCACCCACGAAGCCCACGTCGCGGCCATCGACCTGGATGCGCGCCGAACGGCCCGGGTGCAGCGCCGGGTGTTCGGCCGCCACGAAGGTGGCCACGCGCGGTGCGAACAGCGCCTCGATGTCGCCCTTCACGTCGAAGAAGTCGACGGCGCGGTCCTTCACGGACCACTGCACGGCGTCCGCCGGGCCATAGGCGAGGCCGCCCACGCGCATCGGCTGGTCGATGCCGGCGACCGCAGCGAGCGACGACGTGACCGACGCATCGCGACGGAACACGCGGCCCACCTCGAACAGGCGCACACGCGAGGCCTTGCGCGAGAGGTTGTGGCGCAGCACGCCGATCAGGCTGCCGAACAGCGAGGAGCGCATCACCGACAGCTGGCTGGCGATGGGGTTCAGCACCTTGATGGGATCGGCGTTGCCGGCCAGTTCGTGCTCGAAGCGCTCTTCGACGAAGCTGAAGTTGATGGTCTCGAAGTAGTCGCGCGCGGCGATGGCGCGGCGCACGGCATGCAGGCCGCGGCGCGCTTCGGGGCGAACGCGGGCCGTGACCGGCGCGAGCGGCGGCGTGCCGGGCAGGTTCTCGTAGCCGATGACCCGCACCACTTCCTCGATCAGGTCTTCCTCGAGGGTCACGTCGAAGCGCCAGGCGGGCGGCGTGACGCTCAGGACGCCTTCGGACTTCACGGCGACCGACAGGCCGAGGCCCTCGAGGATCTTCGTGCACTGGTCCTGCGTCACCGGCATGCCGATGACCTTCGACGCGCGCGCGATGCGCAACTCGACCGGCTGGCGCACGGGCACGTTGGGGGACTGGTCGTCGAGCGGGCAGGCTTCGCCGCCGCAGACGTCGAGGATGAGCTGCGTCACGCGCTCGACCTGGTCGAGCGTGCGCGAGGCGTCGACGCCGCGCTCGTAGCGGTGGCTGGCGTCGGTGCTGAAGTTGTACTTGCGCGCGCGGCCGGCCACGGCCTCGGGCCACCAGAAGGCGGCCTCGACGTAGACGTTGCGGGTGTCGTCGGACACGGCCGTGGCGTCGCCGCCCATGATGCCGGCGAGCGATTCGACGGCCAGGTCGTCGGCGATCACGCCGGTCTTCGTGTCGAGCGTGACGGTGTTGCCGTTGAGCAGCTTGAGCGTCTCGCCGTCGCGGCCCCAGCGCACCGTGAGGCCGCCGTGGATCTTGTCGAGGTCGAAAATGTGGCTGGGCTGGCCGGCCTCGAACATCACGTAGTTCGAGATGTCGACGAGCGCGGTGACCGAACGCTGGCCGCAGCGCGCGAGGCGGTCGACCATCCACGCCGGCGTCTTCGCCTTCGTGTTCACGTTCTTGATGATGCGGCCCGAGAAGCGGCCGCACAGGTCGCTGTCGACCACCGTCACGGGCAGCTTGTCGGCCTGGGAGACCTTGGCGGCCGGCGCCGCGGGACGCGTGAACGGCGTGCCGGTGAGCGCCGACAGCTCACGGGCGATGCCCGCCACGCTCAGGCAGTGCCCGAGGTTCGGCGTGAGCTTGAGCGTGAACAGCGTGTCGTCGAGGCGCAGGTGGTCGCGGATGGAGTTGCCCACCAGCGCGTCGTCGCCGAGGATCAGCAGGCCCGACGATTCGTCGGACAGCTTGAGTTCCTTGGCCGAGCACAGCATGCCCTGGCTCTCCACGCCACGCAGCTTGCCGAGCTTGATGGCGAACGGTGCACCACCCTCCTCCGCCGGCGGCAGCTGGGCGCCCACGAGCGCGCACGGCACCTTGATGCCCACGGCCACGTTGGGTGCGCCGCAGACGATGTTCAGCACGGTGTCCGGGCCCACCTTGACCTGGCACACGTTGAGGCGGTCGGCGTTCGGGTGGCGCTCGACGTGCAGCACCTCGCCCACCACGACGTGGCTGAACGGCGGGGCCACGGGGCGGAGCTCCTCCACCTCCATGCCGGCCATGGTCAGGGTGTCGGCCAGCGCCTGCGTCGACAGCGGAGGGTTGCAGAACTCGCGCAACCAGGATTCGGGAAATTGCATCTCAGGGGTTCCTGTCTCGTCCGGGGCGTGGGCTGCTTTACTTGAACTGCGACAGGAAACGCAGGTCGCCGTCGAAGAAGCCGCGCAGGTCGCTGACGCCGTAGCGCAGCATCGTCAGGCGGTCGGCACCCATGCCGAACGCGAAGCCGATGTGGCGCTCGGGATCGAGGCCGTAGTTGCGCACGACGTTCGGGTGCACCTGGCCGGAGCCGGCGACCTCGAGCCAGCGGCCCTTGAGCGGGCCGCTCGCGAACGCGATGTCGACCTCGGCCGACGGTTCGGTGAACGGGAAGAACGACGGACGGAACCGCAGCTGCAGGTCGTCCGCCTCGAAGAAGGTGCGGAAGAAATCGGTGAAGACCGATTTCAGGTCCTTGAAGCTCACGTTCTCGCCGATCCACAGGCCTTCGACCTGGTGGAACATGGGCGAGTGGGTGGCGTCGCTGTCGACGCGGTAGGTGCGGCCCGGGGCGATCACGCGGATCTCGGGCATGGGGCTCACGCCGCGGTACTTCTCGGCGTGGGCGCGCGCGTAGCGCACCTGCATGGGCGAGGTGTGCGGGCGCAGGTTCAGCCAGCGGCCTTCGTCGTCCTTCATGTCGACGTAGAAGGTGTCCTGCATGGACCGCGCCGGATGGTTCTCGGGGTTGTTCAGCGCCGTGAAGCTGAACCAGTCGGTCTCGATCTCGGGGCCTTCGGCCACGTCGAACGCCATCGAGCCGAAGATGGCCTCCACGCGCTCCATGGTGCGCGAGATGGGGTGCAGGCCACCGGTGCCGCGCTGGCGGCCGGGCAGCGAGACGTCGAGCGCCTCGGCCTTCAACTGGGCATCGAGTTCGGCGTCGGCGAGGGCCTGGCGGCGCGCGGTGAGCGCGGCCTCGACCTGCTGCTTCGCGGCGTTGATGAGGGCGCCGCGCGCCTTCTTGTCCTCGGGCGACAGGGCCCCGAGCGCCTTGAGCTGCTCGGTCAACCGCCCCGACTTGCCGAGGTATTTCGCCTTGGCATTTTCCAGATCGGCCGGTGCCGCGCTTTGCGCGAAATCGGCTCGCGCTTCTTGCACCAATTGGTCGAGGTCGTTCATCAGTTCGCCAACGCAGAAAATGAATCGCAGAAAACAAAAAAGGCCGAACCAGAAGGATCGGCCTTGAGGGCTTGTCACCCGGACGGAATGGTCACCGCACGGGGTTGCCGCAGCGCCGGGTCACCCCGGCGCGGCACGACATCAAGCGAGCTGGGCCTTCACCTTCTCGACGATGCTGCCAAAGGCGGCAGGATCATTCACGGCCATGTCGGCGAGGACCTTGCGGTCGATCTCGATCGAAGCCTTCTTCAGGCCAGCCATGAACTTGCTGTAGGTGAGTCCGAGGCCACGGCTCGCCGCGTTGATACGGGCGATCCACAGTTGACGGAACACACGCTTTTTCGTGCGGCGGTCACGGTAGGCGTATTGCCCAGCGCGCATGACTGCTTGCTTGGCAATGCGGAACACGTTCTTGCGACGGCCACGGTAACCCTTGGCGAGTGCGAGAACTTTCTTGTGACGGGCGCGGGCGGTTACACCACGTTTGACGCGAGGCATGCGGTATCTCCTGAGAAGCGGTTAAAGGCCAGCGAAGGGCAGCATTTGCTTCATGTGCCCCATGTTGGTCTCGTGCACGTTGACGGCGCCACGCAGTTGGCGCTTGTTCTTCGTGGTCTTCTTGGTCAGGATGTGGCGCTTGAACGCCTGGCCCCGCTTGACGGTGCCGCCCGGACGCACGCGGAAACGCTTGGCCGCGCTTTTCTTGGTCTTCATTTTGGGCATGACTGCTCCTTGTTGATTGCTCCTGCAGGCGCCGGCAAACAAACTTGCCGTCTTGTTGGCCTGCAGAGGCTTCTGGCGACACCCTGGTGACCAAACCAGGGCATCGAACTCGCAAAAAACTTCGAAGATCGCTCTTCGGTCGGATCAGCGCTTCTTCGGGCCGAGCACCATGATCATCTGGCGCCCTTCCAGCTTCGGCATGTTCTCGACGACGGCCACGTCGGCCAGGTCGTCGCGGATGCGTTCCAGCAACCGCATGCCGATGTCCTGGTGGGTGATCTCGCGGCCGCGATAGCGCAGCGTGACCTTGCCCTTGTCGCCGTCTTCCTCGATGAAGCGGCGCAGGTTGCGCATCTTGATCTGGTAGTCGCCTTCGTCCGTACCCGGGCGGAACTTGACTTCCTTGATTTCGATGACCTTCTGCTTGGACTTGGCTTCCGCCGCCCGCTTCTGCTCCTGGTACTTGAACTTGCCGTAGTCCATCAGGCGGCAGACCGGGGGGTCGGCCGTCGCGGCGATTTCAACCAGGTCGACATCGAGGTCGCCCGCCATGCGCAAAGCTTCCTGCGTGCTGACGATGCCCAAGGGTTCATTGTCGACTCCGTTGAGTCGGACCTCGGGCGCCATGATTTCACGGTTCAGGCGATGCTTGCGCTCCACATTGGGAGCGCGGCGGTCAGCAAAAGTAGCGATAGTTCTGATCCTTCAGCGGACCCCGAGGCAACGGGACCCAAAATAATTGTTCACGCGCCCCGGGTTCCTGTTTCAGACCCGCTGGGCGATGTCACTGGCGATTCTCGAGGAGAAGTCGGTGAGTGGCATCACACCGAGGTCCTGGTTGCCTCGGGCGCGCACCGCAACGGCCCCGTTTGCCTTCTCCTTGTCGCCGACGACGAGGAGATACGGGACCTTCTGCATGGAATGCTCGCGGATTTTACGGTTAATTTTCTCGTTGCGCAAATCAAGCGACACCCTAACCCCTTGTTTTTGCAGCGTTTTCGCGATTTCCCGGGCGTAGTCGGCCTGATCGTCCGTGATATTGAGCACCGCGACCTGCTTCGGGGCCAGCCAGGCGGGCAGCGCACCGGCGTGCTGCTCGATCAGGATGCCGATGAAACGCTCCAGGCTGCCCACGATGGCGCGGTGGAGCATCAGGGGCGTGCGGCGCTCGCCGGACTCGTCCACGTACTCGGCGCCCAGGCGCTCCGGCATGTTCGGGTCGACCTGGATCGTGCCGCACTGCCAGTGGCGGCCCAGCGCGTCCTTCAGGGTGTACTCGACCTTCGGGCCGTAGAAGGCACCCTCGCCGGCCGCCACCTCGAACTCGCAGCCGGAGCGGCGCAGGCTTTCCATCAGCGCGAACTCGGCCTTGTCCCACGACTCGTCGGAGCCGATGCGGGCGTCCGGGCGGGTGGCCACCTTGTAGATGATGTCGGTGAAGCCGAAGTCCTTGTAGACCTTCTGCAGCAGGGTCGTGAAGGCCGCGCATTCCTCGAGGATCTGCTCTTCCGTGCAGAAGATGTGGCCGTCGTCCTGGGTGAAGCCGCGCACGCGCATGATGCCGTGCAGGCCGCCGGTGGGTTCGTTGCGGTGGCACTGGCCGAACTCGCCGAACCGCAGCGGCAGGTCGCGGTAGCTCTTGATGCCCTGCTTGTAGATCAGGATGTGGCCGGGGCAGTTCATCGGCTTCAACGCGTAGTCGCGCTTCTCCGACTCGGTCACGAACATGTTTTCGCGGTACTTGCCCCAGTGGCCGGTCTTCTCCCACAGGCCCTGGTCGAGCAGTTGCGGGCCCTTGACCTCCTGGTAGCCGTTGTCGCGGTACACGGCGCGCATGTACTGCTCCACGGCCTGCCACACGGTCCACCCGTTCGGATGCCAGAACACCACGCCCGGCGCGTGTTCGTCGATGTGGAACAGGTCGAGTTCGCGGCCGAGGCGGCGGTGGTCGCGCTTCTCCGCCTCTTCCAGCATCGTGAGGTACTTCTGCAGGTCGTCCTTCGTGGCCCAGGCCGTGCCGTAGATGCGCTGGAGCATCTCGTTGCGGTGGTCGCCGCGCCAGTAGGCGCCGGCCACCTTCATGAGCTTGAAGTGCTTGAGCTTGCCGGTGCTGGGCACGTGCGGGCCGCGGCACAGGTCCTCGAACTTGCCTTCGCGGTACAGGGACACGTCCTCGTTCGCCGGGATGCTGGCGATGATCTCGGCCTTGTAGGCCTCGCCGATGCCCTTGAAGTACTCGACGGCCTCGTCGCGCGGCAGCACGCGGCGCTCGACCTTCTCGTCCTTCTTCGCGAGTTCGGTCATCTTCGCCTCGATGGCCTCCAGGTCCTCGGGCGTGAACGGGCGCTTGTACGAGAAGTCGTAGAAGAACCCGTTCTCGATGACCGGGCCGATGGTGACCTGGGCGTCCGGGAACAGCTCCTTCACGGCGTAGGCCAGCAGGTGGGCCGTCGAGTGGCGGATCACGTCGAGGCCCTCGGCGTCCTTCTCGGTGATGATGGCGAGCTGCGTGTCCTGCTCGATGCGGTAGCTGGTGTCGACCACCCGGGCGGCATCGCCCTGCCCCACGCGCCCGGCCAGGGCGGCCTTGGCGAGGCCCGTGCCGATCGACGCGGCCACCTCGGCCACGGTCACGGGGTTGTCGAACTGACGCTTCGAACCATCGGGCAATTGAACGGAAATCATCGGAAGCTCCGGAAAACAAAAAAGCGCGGGGGTGAGCCGCGCTTTCGAGAACAGAACGAAAAAGGACGAACGAGCCGCGGCCGACTAGACGAGAACCTCACCAGTGGGAGTTCGCGGTGTCATAACCAGGGTGCCTTTCTCGCTCTTGCTCGTGGATTGAACCGACATTGTAGATCAGGTCTTGACGGCCTGGTAACGGGCTTCGAGCTCCTGGCGCAGCTGGCGCCGCACCTGGGCGGCGTTGCTGCGGCGGATCTCCTCGGCCGTCTCGGGCACCAGCGGCTTGACCTCGACCGGCTTGCGGTCGTCGTCCACGGCCACCATCGTGAAGAAGCAGCTGTTCGCGTGGCGCACGGTCTGGGTGCGGATGTCCTCGGTGATCACCTTGATGCCCACCTCCATCGACGTGCGGCCCGTGTGGTTCACCGACGCCAGGAAGGTCACCAGCTCGCCCACGTGGATGGCCTGGCGGAAGGTCACCTGGTCCACCGACATCGTCACCACGTAGCGCCCCGCGTAGCGGCTGGCACAGGCATAGGCCACCTGGTCGAGCAGCTTCAGGATGGCACCGCCGTGCACGTTGCCGGTGAAGTTCGCCATGTCGGGCGACATCAGCACCGTCATCGTCAGCTGGTGGTTGGGCAGGTCCATGGTGGGGTCCGGAGGGGAATCAAAGGGGTTCGGCCAGCACCGGCGCGCCCTGGGCGAGCTCGGCGAATTCGTCGCGCAGGCGCTGGCTCTCGGCCACGGCCTTCGTCCAGGCCGCCGTTCGACCAGCAAGATCCTCGCCATAGTGCACGAAGTCGTTCCGGTCGGGCAGCTTGCCGTTGGGCAGCGTCCGGATCCAATCCGGGTTCGGCGAGACGACGACCACGTTGGACAGCAGCGGACTCGCCCGGTGCCGGTGGCGCAGCGCCTTGTCGAGCCAGCCCGGGATCACGCTCTTCTGGAAGTGCGGGTAGAGGGTCAGCCCGTCGGCCATCGACGCGTAGTCGAGGTGCAGGTGGTAGTCGGTGATGCCGCCGTCCCAGTACGCACCGCGCGGGGCACCGGGGATGTCGTGCACCGCGTCCAGCCAGAACGGGATCGAGCAGCTGGCCAGCACCGCCAGGCGCAGGTTGTTCGCGTCGAGCGGGGTCGTGTGCGTGCGGTAGTCCTGCAGGCGCACCGGGAGCGGGTCGCGGGCGTCGGAGAACACCACCCGCTCGAGCCACGCGCCCATCGCGCGGCGGCTCAGCACGTTGGTGGCGAACGCGCCGGCGTACGCGAGCGGCGTGGTCACCTTGGACAGCGCCCGCCCTTCCCGCTTCAGCAGGTGGCGGCCACGGCTCGTGAACACGTGCAGGCGAAAGCGCGGATGGGCCAGCACCTCGGCCTCGCGCCCGCCGAAGTGTTCGCCGAGCTTCTCGCCGAACGCCTCGGACACCTGCCTCGCCGTGGGCTTTCGCCCCGGTTCGTGCGGGTACTCCTGCGTGATGTAGTCGTGGCCCATGCGGGCCAGCGCCTTCGCCGGATCGGGCAGGCAGGCGCTCGCCATTCGCCAGGCGCCGATCGAGGCGCCCAGCAGGTGAACGGGATGGTCCGTGCCCGCGAGCCACTCACCGAAGATGAACTGGTCCAGCGGGTTGAGCACGAGGCCCTTCGGCCCGCCGGCCGCACCGGGGATGGCGCGCACGTCGCCCGGGCGCAGGCCGTGCTCGCGCAGGTGCGCGAGTGCGCGCGGGCCGGCGTGGACCTGCAGGGCCTTCATCGGACCGCCTCGTTCAGCGCTTGAGCTTGGCGAAGGCCGCGGCCATCGCCGAACCACCCGCCGGCTGGGCCGGCGCCGCGCTGCGGTAGCCGCCGCCACCGCCCACGCGTTCGTTGCGGCCGGCCGGACGGTGGGTGTTCTCGTGCGAACGGTCGCCACGGGACGGCACGGGTGCGTCGAGCTTCATCGTCAGAGAGATGCGCTTGCGCGAGAGGTCCACCTCGAGCACGCGCACCTTGACGATGTCGCCCGTCTTGACCACCTCGCGGGCGTCCTTGACGAACTTGTTGCTCAGCTGGCTCACGTGCACGAGGCCGTCCTGGTGCACGCCCAGGTCCACGAACGCACCGAACTCGGCGACGTTGCTGACGGTGCCTTCGAGCGTCATGCCCGGCTGCAGGTCCTTCAGGTCCTCGACGCCGTCGTTGAAGCGCGCCACCTTGAAGTCGGGCCGCGGGTCGCGGGCCGGTTTCTCGAGTTCGGCGAGGATGTCCTTGACCGTGATGGCGCCGAACTTCTCGGTGGCGAACGCCTCGGGCTTGAGCGCGCGGATCACGTCGCTGCGGCCCATCACCTCGCCCGCCGGCTTCTTCACCGCGGTGAGGATCTGCTCGACGACCGGGTAGGTCTCGGGGTGCACGCCCGACTGGTCGAGCGGGTTGTCGCCGTTGCGGATGCGCAGGAAGCCCGCGCTCTGCTCGAAGGTCTTGGCGCCGAGGCCGCTCACGTCCAGCAGCTGCTGGCGGTTGCGGAACGCGCCGTTGGCGTCGCGCCAGCGCACGATGCTGCCGGCCACCGCGGTGCTCAGGCCCGACACGCGCGACAGCAGCGGAGCGGACGCCGTGTTCAGGTCCACGCCCACCGAGTTCACGCAGTCCTCGATGACCGCATCGAGGCTGCGTGCGAGTTCGCTCTGGTTCACGTCGTGCTGGTACTGGCCCACGCCGATGCTCTTCGGGTCGATCTTGACGAGCTCGGCCAGCGGGTCCTGCAGGCGGCGGGCGATGCTGACCGCACCACGCAGGCTCACGTCGAGGTCGGGCAGTTCCTTGCTCGCGTATTCGCTCGCGGAGTACACCGACGCGCCGGCCTCGCTCACGACGACCTTCTGGATCTCGGTGCCCGGCGCCATCTGCTGGATGCGCTTGATCAGGTCGGACGCCAGCTTGTCGGTCTCGCGGCTGGCCGTGCCGTTGCCGATGGCGATCAGGTTGACGCCGTGGGTCGCGCACAGGCGGCCCAGCGTGTGGATCGAACCTTCCCAGTCCTTGCGCGGCTCGTGCGGGTACACGGTGTTCGTGTCGAGCACCTTGCCCGTCGCGTCCACCACGGCCACCTTCACGCCGGTGCGGATGCCCGGGTCGAGGCCCATCACGACGCGCGGGCCGGCGGGGGCCGCCAGCAGCAGGTCGCGCAGGTTCGCGGCAAACACCTTGATGGCGACCTTCTCGGCTTCCTCGCGCAGGCGCGAGAACAGGTCGCGCTCGAGGCTCAGGCTCAGCTTGACCTTCCAGGTCCACGACACCGTCTTGCGGATCAGGTCGTCGGCCGGCCGCTTGGCGTGGCTCCAGCCCAGGTGGATCGCGATGCGGCCCTCGGCCTTCGACGGCTGGCCGGGCTGCAGTTCCTCGTCGAGGACGAGCTTGGCGTCGAGGAACTCCTGCGTGCGGCCGCGGAAGACGGCCAGCGCCCGGTGCGACGGCACCCGCGCGATGGGTTCGTCGTACTCGAAGTAGTCGCGGAATTTCGCGACGTCGGCGTTGTTCTCGTCCTTGCCCTCCATGAGCTTGGAGCGGAAGAGGCCCTCCTCCCACAGCCACTCGCGCAGCTTGCCCACGAGCACCGCGTCTTCCGCCCAGCGTTCGCTGAGCAGGTCGCGCACGCCGTCGAGCACCGCGAAGGCATCGGCAAAGCCGCCCTCGGCGTTGACGAAGGCCGGGGCCTCGGCGGCGGGGTCGAGCGTCGGGTCGGCGAACAGCTTGTCGGCCAGCGGCTCCAGCCCGGCCTCGCGGGCGATCATGCCCTTGGTGCGGCGGCGCGGCTTGAACGGCAGGTAGATGTCTTCCAGCTCCTGCTTCGTGGGCGCGCCCTCGACCGCGGCACGCAGTTCCGGCGTGAGCTTGCCCTGTTCGTCGATGCTCTTGAGCACCGCCGCGCGGCGGTCCTCGAGTTCACGCAGGTAGCCCAGGCGCGACTCGAGTTCGCGCAGCTGGATGTCGTCGAGGCCGTCGGTGGCTTCCTTGCGGTACCGGGCGATGAACGGGACCGTTGCACCACCATCGAGCAGTTCCACTGCGGCATTCACTTGTGCCGGCCGGCATTTGAGCTCGGCGGCGATCTGCAGGAGGATCTTGTCCAAAACGAAGGGCCCTCGGAACGGGCATGAAGCAGGAAAGCGGCGAAGTTTGCCACAGCGGAACACCCCACCCGGACGTCCGGGTTCGGCCACAATCCGCGGTCGCGATGCTTCCTGACCCCATGGCCCGACCGCCGACCTCCGTCCTGCTCCGCCGAACCGCCTGCGCCCTCGCCGCGCTGGCTCCGCCGCTCGCCCAGGCGCAGCCGATCGGGATGGACCGGCCCGTCGTCACCGGCCTCGTGGTGCTGTGGGGGCTGTTCCTGCTCAAGACACTCGTCTTCCCGTGGTTCACGTCGCGCCGGCGCCTGCAGTCCGAGAGCTGGCTCGCCGGCGCGGCCTTCACCGTGCTCGCACTCGCCGTGGGCGCCGCGGTGTCCGTGGCCCTCGGGCAGCGGCCGGCCACGTGGGTCGCGTCCGCGGTCGCCTGGCAGGCGCTGTCGGTCGCCACCCTCGGGGTCGCGCTGCTCGTGGCGGTCGGGCTGCTCCAGCGGGGCAAGGCCGGCGCCTGGCCGCGCGTGCAGCAGGCCATGGCCCTCGCGTGGCTGGTGCTCGTGCCTGCCACCGGCCAGTGGGACCGCCTCACCCGCCACCACCACACCAGCCCGCCCGGCCCGCAGGACGTGCGCGCCAGCCAGCTGCGCCCCCTCACCGCCGCCGAGATCGGCAAGCCCCTGGCCGACGCGCAGCCCCCGGCCGGCCAGTGCCAGCTGCGGGTCAACCGCCCGGGCGAAGCGGCACCGGTGCTGTTCGCCGCCTACGGCCGCGGCAGCGGGGATCCCCGCGACCGCCTGTCCGCCCCCGCCGCCTGGCGTGAACGGTCGGCCACGTTCATCGGCCTCGGCGACGGCTCGCTCGGGCTGCAGGACAACGTGGGGCTGCTCCGGCGCACCGGCCTCGGCTGGCAGCTGGACGTGGCCCGCCCCTGGACCTGGGAGCAGGTGCAATCCGCCCATGCGGCCCACCAGATCGAAGCCGCGCGCCAGGCCGAGCGGGCGGGCCGCGAGGCGGCGTGGCGGGCCGTCGACAACCAGCGCCGGCTGCTCACCACCACGCCGCCCGACCCGAACGCCGAGTCGCCGCTGCGCCTGCGGCCCGACAGCGCGTTCGAACGGCTCGAATCGCCCGTGGTGGCCCGTGCGCTGGCCGCGGCCCAACTCACCTGCACCCGCTCGGCCGGCTCGCCCACCGGCTGGCAGTGCGCCAACACCCGCGAGGCCTGGATCTGCCCGGTGATCCTGCTCTCCTCGCTGTGCGAGGCGCCGGGCCGCCGCGTGGCCGGCGAGGTGCTCAACCTGCAGGCGGGTGTGCCCGACGGGGAGACCGGCAGCGACACGTCCTGGTTCCTCTTCAAGGCCCGACCGGCTGCCTGCGTGCTGCTGAGCCGGCGCCTGTCCGACAGCGCCGTGCGAGCCGCGAGCGGCCCGGCGCTGCTCACCTGCGACGCCACCGGCGCCGACCCCGACCTGCCCGTGCCGGTGCTCACCGCCGAACTGCCCTACCCGACCGAGTCCGAACGCAGCCGGCTCGACGACAAGGTGCGCGACCTGCGCTCGGCCTACGACGACGCGCTGCGCGGCCCCCGCGGACCGGCCACGGAACCGCTGCCGTTCCGCATCAACGCGATGACCGACGACGAGATCGCGTGTGACACCGCCGCGGGCCCGTGTCGCCGCTTCACCGCCCACCTCGTGGCCGACGGCTCGCCGCTGGAGGTCACCGAACGCTGCAGCGACCCGGCCACCGCCGCGGCCCAGTCGCGCTTCGCCGACCCCTTCTTCAAGCCGTGAACGGCGCGGCGCTGCCGGCCCCGCTGGCGGACGACTCGCGCCAGCGGGCGATCAGCTCGACCAGCCGCACCGGCTCCGCGGGCTTGACGAGGTGGGCGTCGAAGCCCGCGTCGAGCGCCTGCTGCCGCTCCGCGTCGCGGCCATAGCCGGTCACGGCGATCATCAGCGAACGCGAGGTCTGCGGCAGCGCGCGCAGGCGCGCCGCCACGGCGTAGCCGTCGAGCCCCGGCAGGCCGATGTCGAGCACCACCACGTCGGGCGCGAAGGTGGGCGCGAGGGCCAGCGCCTGCAGCCCGTCGTGCACCGTGCGCACCTCGTGGCCCGCGATCTCGAGGCACATCGCGGTGGTCGCCGCGGCATCGCGGTTGTCGTCCACCACCAGCACCCGGCTCGCGCTGGTCGCGGCGGCTTCGGCAGCGGGGACGTCCGGCTCGGCCTGCGGGGTCACCACCTCGCTCAGGCACGGCAGCACCACGCGGAAGGTCGAGCCCTGGCCCGCGCCGCGGCTGGTCACGGACACGTCGCCCTTGTGCAGCCGCACCAGGCGCTGCACGAGTGTGAGCCCGACCCCGAGGCCGCCCTGGCTGCGGTCGAGGGACCGCTTGCCCTGCTCGAACAGGTCGAACACGTTGGGCAGCAGGTCGGCCTCGATGCCGATGCCCGTGTCGGTCACCGTGATCGACGCGAGGCCGGAGGTGACCTCCAGCACGACCGACACATCGCCACCCGTCTCGGTGTACTTGGCCGCGTTGTGCAGCAGGTTCGACACCACCTGGGCCAGGCGCGCCGCATCGCCGCGCAGCAGCACCGGATGGTCCGGCAGGCGGTGCGTGACGCGGTGGGACCGCGACTCGAGCACTGGCCGCGCCGTCTCCAGCGCCATCGAGATCACGGTGCGCAGGTCGAGCACCTCGGTCTGCAGCGCGATCTTGCCCTGGCTGATGCGGGCGACGTCGAGCAGCTCCTCCACGAGGCGCGTCAGGTGCTTGACCTGGCGCCCGGTCACATCGGTGGCCCACGACAGCTTCGGGTCGGGCGGGGCCACGCGCCGGATGACCTCGAGGGCGTTGCGGATGGGCGCGAGCGGGTTGCGCAGCTCGTGCGACAGCATCGCGAGGAACTCGTCCTTGCGCCGGCTCGACTCCTGCAGCTTGGTCTCGGCGGCGCGCCGCTCCTCGATCTCGACCTGCAGCGTGCGGTACAGCCGCGCGTTCTCGAACGCGATGGCCGCGCGCCCGGCCAGGTCCTCCAGGGTGCCCCAGTGCAGCGGGTTCGCGGCGTCGCGCACCGGGTCGATCCACAGCGTGCCGAGCACCTTCTGCCCGATCAGCAGCGGCACGGCCGCGGCCGGCGGCCCCCAGCCGGGTCCCTCGACCTCGCGGGCGACCTGCACCACGCGGCGTTCGGCCATCGAGCGGGCGATGGCGTCGCGTTCGTCGGGTTCGAGCGAGGTCATCGGGCAGACGGCCACGTCCGCGCGCGTGCCCGTGCTGCGAAAGACCTGCGTGTGGTCGTCCGTCTCGCCGGGCAACACCACGGTGGCCCGGTCCGCGAGGCCCGGCACCACCAGTTCGATGAGCCGCCGCGCTCCCACCTCGAGGTCGAGCGAGCCGCCCAGCACGCTGCTCGCATGCGACAGGAAGCCCGCGCGCTGCGTGGACTCCTCCGCGGCGACCCGCGCCGCCTCGGCCTGCGCCAGCGCGACCCGTTCGTCGGCCTGCACGCGCAGCCGGCGCTGCATCAGGTGCAGGTCGACGAACACCTTGACCTTCGAGCGCAGCACCTCCGGCACCACGGGCGACAGGATGTAGTCGACCGCACCCAGCGAGTAGCCCCGCACGGTCTGCACCTCGTCGGCGTACGAGGTGATGAAGATGATGGGCGTGTGGGCCGAGCGCTTGTACCGGCGGATCAGGCCCGCGGTCTCGAACCCGTCGATGTCGGGCATGTTGACGTCGAGCAGGATCACCGCGAACTCGCGGCGCAGGATCTCGCGCAGCGCATCGCTGCCGGACCGCACCGACACGATGTTCTGCCCGAGCTCCTCCAGCACCGTCTCGAAGACGAGCAGCTTCTCCGGCATGTCGTCGACGATCAGGATGTCGGCGCGCTCCGCCGGTTCCTGGGCCAGCCCCCCGAAACTGCTGTTCAACGGCACAACCAGCCTCGCAGCACGGCCAGCAGGTACATCGGGTCCACCGGCTTCGAGAGGTAGTCCCACGCGCCCGCCTCGATGCACTTCTGGCGGTCGCCCTTCATCGCCTTCGCGGTCACCGCCACCATCGGCAGGTCACGCCCGCGCGGGAGCTTGCGGATCTCTCGCATGGTCTCCATGCCGTCCATCTCCGGCATCATGATGTCCATCAGCACGATGTCGATCGTGGGGTCGGCCTCCACCAGGCGGATGGCCTCGCGGCCGTTGCCCGCCGACACGATCACCATGCCCTCGTTGTCGAGCACCGTGGCCAGCGCGAAGATGTTGCGCATGTCGTCGTCGACGATCAGCGCCTTCTTGCCACCCAGCGCCCGGTGGGCGCCCAGCACCTCGTCGATGGCGTTGCGCTGCTCCTCCGACATCGTGCCGGGGTTGCGGTGCAGCGCCGCCGTGACGTGCGCGAACGTCGCCGGCCACCCGTCGCTGCGGCGCAGCGCGTAGGCGCCGCCCGCGCCGTTCCAGCCCGTGTCGGCGAGGCCGCCCGGCGCATGCAGCACCACGGCCGGCGGGCACAGGCCGCCCCGGGCCTCGATGGCCTCCTCCAAGTCCTCGGGGCCGAGGCCGGCCAGCCCGGCGTCGATCAGCGCCGCATCCACCGTCGTCAGCGCCGCGCGCGCGGCGGCGGCGTCCTGCACCACCACCGTCTCGATGCCTTCGTCCAGCCGCAGGAGGAATTCCGAGCGCGCGGGCGACGCCGGCATCGCGACGAGCAGGCGGCGCGTGCCACGCTCGACGTAGCGGTACAACTCGCGCGCCGCGTCGTCCACCGCGTCCTTCGACTGCAGCGGCTTGGCCAGGAAGCCGATGGCCCCCGCCGCGAACGCACGCTCGCGCGATTCGTCGGTGGAGACCACGCAGATGGGCAGGTGGCGCGTCGACTGGTCGGTCTTCAGGCGGTCGAGCACCCGCCAGCCCTGCATGTCGGGCAGGAAGATGTCGAGCGTGATGGCCGCGGGCTGGTACTCGCGCACCATCGTCAGCGCCCCGGCGCCGGTGCCGCTCACGAGGCCCTTGAAGCCCGCGAGGCGGGCGGCGTCGAGCAGCACCTTCGCGAACGCGAGGTCGTTCTCGACGATCAGCAGCACGCGGTCGCCCGACGAGATGTCGCTCCGGTCGTCGTCGGCCGGGTTCTGGAACAGTTCGGCGTCACCGTCACCCTCGCCCGCCGACTCGTGCAGTTCGCCGATCGGGCGCAAGGCCGCGCGGGACTGCTGCACCGGCGGCTTCGGCCGGGTGCTGCCGTCCGTGCCCTTCTCGCCGTTGAGCCAGCGCACCTGGCGCGGCGGGCGCACCGCCGCGTAGCTGTGCGGCAGGTACAGCGTGAACGTGCTGCCCGAGCCCGGCACGCTGACGAGGCGGATCTCGCCGCCGAGCAGGCGCGACAGCTCGCGGCTGATCGCGAGGCCGAGGCCCGTGCCGCCGTACTTGCGCGACGTGGACCCGTCGGCCTGCTGGAAGGCCTCGAAGATGATCTGCTGCTTGTCGGCCGAGATGCCGATGCCGGTGTCGGCCACCGCGAACGCGAGCACCTGGGTCGCGCGGTTCAGGCTCTCGTTGTCCGGCGACCAGCCTTCCGTCGCCACCGCGATCGAGAACGACACGTGCCCCTGGTGCGTGAACTTGAACGCGTTCGACAGCAGGTTCTTGATGATCTGCTGCAGGCGCTTGACGTCGGTCACCAGCGACTTGGGCAGGTCGCCGGCCACGTCGATGAGGAAGTCGACGTGCTTCGATTCGGCGAAGTGGCGGAAGCTGCGTTCCACCGAACGGTGCAGGTCCTCGACGCGCAGTTCGCTCACGTCGACGGCCACCGTGCCGGACTCGATCTTCGACAGGTCGAGGATGTCGTTGATCAGCATCAGCAGGTCGTTGCCCGAGGCGTGGATGGTCTTCGAGAACTCCACCTGCTTGCCCGACAGGTTGCCCTCGGGGTTGCGGCACAGCTGGTCGGAGAGGATCAGCAGGCTGTTGAGCGGCGTGCGGAGCTCGTGCGACATGTTCGCGAGGAACTCCGACTTGTACTTCGACGTCAGCGCGAGCTGCTCGGCCTTTTCCTCCAGCGCCTGGCGGGCCTGTTCCACCTCGGCGTTCTTGCGCTCCACCTCCTGGTTCTGGTGGGCCAGCAGCCGGGCCTTGTCCTGCAGTTCGTCGTTGGTCTGCTGCAGTTCCTGCTGCCGGTTCTGCAGTTCCTCGGCGAGCGACTGGGACTGCTCGAGCAGGCTTTCCGTGCGCGAGTTCGCCTCGATGGTGTTGATCACGATGCCGATGGATTCGGTCAGCTGCGTGAGGAAGGCCTCGTGCACCGGGTTGAACCGCTGCATCGACGCCAGTTCCAGCACGCCCCGCACCTCGCCCTCGAACACCACCGGCAGCACGAGCACGTCGAGCGCGGCGTTTTCGCTCAGGCCCGACGCGATGCGGAAGGCGCTGGACGCCACGTTGGTCAGCAGCACCTTCTGCTTGTCGAGCGCGCATTGCCCCACGAGCCCTTCGCCGAGGCCCACCTCCTTGCCGTGCATCTGCTGCCCGCCCGACGCGTAGCTCGCGAAGAGCTTGAGCTTGTGCGAATCGGCCCCGGGACGCAGCACGTAGAACTCGGCCTGCTGCACGCCGACCACGGGCGCCAGCTCGGAGAGGATCAGCTGGCCCACCGCCACCAGGTCGCGCTGGCCCTGCAGCATGCGGGTGAACTTCGCGAGGTTGGTCTTGAGCCAGTCCTGCTCGGTGTTCTTCTGCGTGGTGTCCTTCAGGTTGCGGATCATCTCGTTGATGGTGTCCTTCAGCGACGCCACCTCGCCCTGCGTGTCCACCGTGATGGAACGGGTCAGGTCACCCTGGGTCACGGCGGTGGCCACCTCGGCGATGGCGCGCACCTGGGTCGTCAGGTTCGCGGCCAGCTCGTTCACGTTTTCCGTGAGGCCCTTCCACGTGCCCGAGGCACCGGGCACCTTGGCCTGGCCGCCGAGCTTGCCCTCCACGCCCACCTCGCGCGCCACGCCGGTCACCTGGTCGGCGAAGATGGCGAGCGTGTCGGTCATGCTGTTGATGGTGTCGGCCAGCGCCGCGATCTCGCCCTTGGCCTCCACCGTCAGCTTCTGCTTCAGGTCGCCGTCGGCCACGGCCGTCACCACCTTCGCGATGCCGCGCACCTGGGACGTCAGGTTGCCGGCCATGAAGTTCACGTTGTCGGTCAGGTCCTTCCAGGTGCCCGACACGCCGGTCACCTGCGCCTGGCCGCCCAGGCGCCCTTCGGTGCCCACCTCGCGCGCCACGCGGGTCACTTCCGCGGCGAACGACGACAGCTGGTCCACCATGGTGTTGATGGTGGCCTTGAGTTCCAGGATCTCGCCCTTCACGTCCACCGTGATCTTCTCGGAGAGGTTGCCCGCGGCCACGGCCTTCGTCACGTCGGCGATGTTGCGCACCTGGCTCGTCAGGTTCGACGCCATCAGGTTCACCGAGTCGGTCAGGTCCTTCCACGTGCCGGCCACGCCCTGCACGTCGGCCTGGCCACCCAGCTTGCCCTCGGTGCCCACCTCGCGGGCCACGCGGGTCACTTCCGCGGCGAACGACCGCAGCTGGTCCACCATCGTGTTGATGGTGTTCTTCAGCTCGGAGATCTCGCCCTTCACGTCCACCGTGATCTTCTTCGAGAGGTCGCCCGCGGCCACGGCCGTGGTCACCTCGGCGATGTTGCGCACCTGGCTCGTCAGGTTGCCGGCCATGAAGTTCACCGACTCGGTCAGGTCCTTCCACGTACCGGCCACGCCCTGCACGTCGGCCTGGCCGCCCAGCTTGCCCTCGGTGCCCACCTCGCGGGCCACGCGGGTCACTTCCGCGGCGAACGATCGCAGCTGGTCCACCATGGTGTTCACGGTGTTCTTCAGCTCCAGGATCTCGCCCTTCACGTCCACCGTGATCTTCTTCGAGAGGTCGCCCGCGGCCACCGCCTTCGTCACGTCGGCGATGTTGCGCACCTGGCTCGTCAGGTTGCCGGCCATCGAGTTCACCGAGTCGGTCAGGTCCTTCCACGTGCCCGACACCCCCTCCACCCGCGCCTGGCCGCCGAGGGACCCTTCGGTGCCCACCTCGCGCGCCACGCGGGTCACTTCGGAGGCGAAGGACCGCAGCTGGTCCACCATGGTGTTGATGGTGTTCTTCAGCGTCAGGAACTCGCCCTTGACGTCCACGTCGATCTTCTTCGAGAGGTCGCCCTTGGCCACGGCGGTGGTCACGTCGGCGATGTTGCGCACCTGGTCGGTCAGGTTGCCGGCCATGGAGTTCACCGAGTCGGTCAGGTCCTTCCACGTGCCCGCCACGCCCTTCACCTTGGCCTGCCCGCCCAGCTTGCCCTCGGTGCCCACCTCGCGCGCCACCCGGGTCACCTCGGCGGAGAAGTCGCCCAGCTGCTCCACCATGGTGTTGATGGTCTTGGCCGTGCGCAGGAACTCGCCCTCGAGCGGCCGGCCCTCGACCTCGAGCGCCATGCTCTTGTTCAGGTCGCCCTGGGCCACCGCACCGATCACGCGCGCCACCTCGCTGGTGGGGTGGACCAGGTCGTCGATGAGCGCGTTGATGCAGTCGATGGACTCGCCCCAGAACCCGCGGGCCTCCCGCAGCGAGGCGCGCTGCTTGAGCTTGCCCTCCTTGCCCACCACCTGGCGCAGCCGGGAGAGCTCCTCGGCCATGCTGGCGTTCTGCTCCACGACGTCGTTGAAGGCGTCGGCCACCTTGCCGGCCACGCCCGGCCAGTGCAGCGGCAGGCGGATGGCGGCATCCCCCTTGCGCAGCGCCGACAGGGCCGCCAGCAAGGCTCCCCACTGCGCGTCGTCACTGCGGGCCACGGGGGCCAGGTTGTCGAGAACGTTCATCGGGACTTCTCCGGAGAGGGGTTGGACCGCGGCCTGCCGATTGTGCGCATGTCGCGGCGCGACCGCCAAGCTTTTCGAAATCTGTCACGAATGGGGATACCCACAACATCGCGGCGGGCTCCTTCTATCAATAATGAAGAATGCTTCGACCCGGACACTTCTTTGGCCGCCTCCTGGCGTCCGCCGTGGTGGTGCTCGCCCCCCTGGTGGCGCTCCACGGTTGCACCTTGTACCAGCAGTACGAGCGGGCCGAGGCACTGGCATACCGGTCGGTGTCGAACCGCGCGGCGGACAAGGCCAAGGACGTGCAGGAACTGCTGCAACGCGCCCGCAGCCTGCTCGAAGTGATCGCCGCCCGGTCGGACATGGCATCGCTCGACCCGCAGCGCTGCGCCGACGCCCTCCATGGCCTCGCCACCATCGACCCGCTGTACGCGAACATCGGGGTCGTGAGCGCCGACGGTGCGCTGGTCTGCTCGGCCGTCCCCCGCCCCCGTGACCTCCCGGTCGTCTCGCTGTCCGACGCCCCCTGGTTCCGCGCCGCCCTCGAGGCCCGCGCCCCCCGCCTCGGCCCGCCGATGGCGGGGTCGGTCGCCCAGACGATGGTCTCCGTGCTGACGGTGCCGCTGCGCGACGCCACCGGCGCGCAGGTGGGCCTCGTCGGGCTCACGCTGAACCTGGCCCTCGTGGCCGAGCGCCAGTTCGCCCCGGGCCTGCCGCCCGGCGGCAGCATCACCCTCGTCGACCAGCGCGACACCGTGGTCACGCGGTTCCCCGAACCGGCCCGCTGGATCGGCCGCCCCACGCCGCGCAGCGTGCAGGACGTGCGCCGCGACACCCCCCACGGCGTGGTGGTGGTGCCCGGCGCCGACGGCATCGTGCGCGCCTACGCCACGGCCGACGTGGGCATCCACGGCCTGCGGGTCGCCGCCGGCGTGCCCACCGACTACGTCTTCGCGGCCCCGCGCGCCGACCTGCTCCGCGGGTCGCTCGTCGCCGTGGGCACGCTGCTGCTGGCCGCGGCCCTGGCCCTCGTCTTCACGCGCACGCTGTCGCGCCCGCTGGGCAGCCTGGGCCGCACGGCCAAGGCCTGGGCGTCCGGCGCCCGCGGCACCCGCGCCGACGAACAGCTGCCGGGCGAGTTCCGCACCCTCGCCCGCGAGTTCAACGCGATGATCGACGCCCGCGAGGCGAGCGAGGCCCGGCTCGTCGAGTCCGAACGCCGCTACGCCGCGATGCTCGATGGCGTGGACCTGCTCGCCATCACCGTCGCGCTGGACGGCCGGCTGATGTACGCGAACGACGCGCTGTCGCGCCTCACCGGCTGGAGCACCGACGAGCTGCTGTCGGGCGACTGGACCCGCCTCGTGCTGCCCGCCGACGCCACCGACATCTTCGCCGGCCTGCGCACGAAGGTGGCCCGCGAGATCCCCGTGCCGCCGCGCCAGGACGGCACCCTGCTCACCCGCGACGGCCGGCGCCGCCGCATCCGCTGGGCCAACGCCCCGCTGCGCTCGGCCAGCGGCGAACTCATCGGCATCACCAGCATCGGCGAGGACGTCACCGAACGCCACGAGGCCGAACTCGCCCGCCAGGCCAGCGCCCGCGCCGAAGCGGCGAACCAGGCCAAGACCGAGTTCCTCGCCCACATGAGCCACGAGCTGCGCACCCCGCTGAACGCCGTGCTCGGCTTCTCGCAGCTGCTGCAGCTCGAGGCCGGCGACCACCTCGGCGCGCCGCAGCGGCACCAGCTCGACCTGATCCACCTCGCCGGCGTGCAGCTGCGTTCGCTGATCGACGACGTGCTCGACGTCTCGCAGATCGAGTCGGGCCGGCTCGCCATCACGCTCGAGAACGTGCCGCTCACGGGCCTCGTCGACGACGTGCTCAAGCTGAGCGGCCCGAACGCCGAGGCCGGGCAGGTGCAGCTGGGCATCCAGGGCCCGCTGCCGACGGTCACGCTGCGCACCGACCCGGTCCGGCTGCGCCAGGTGCTGCTCAACCTCGTGTCGAACGGCATCAAGTACAACCGCCCGGGCGGCCATGTGCGCATCGCCGCGCGCTCGCTCGGCGACATGCTCGAGATCGACGTCGAGGACGACGGCCTCGGCATGTCCACCGAACAGCTGGGCCAGCTCTTCCAGCCGTTCAACCGGCTCGGCCGCGAACTGGGTCCCGTGGCGGGCACCGGCATCGGCATGACCCTGTCGCGCCAGCTCGTGCGCCTGCTGGGCGGCGAGCTCACGGTGCAGAGCACGCCGTCGCGCGGCACGCGGGTCACCGTCTCGATGGCCGGGGCCATCGTGCGCACCACGCCGGCGGCCGACAGCACGCCGCGCGAATCCGCGCCGCAGGGCGCCCCGGGGCTGCCGTCGGGCACCGTGCTCTACATCGAGGACAACGCCGCCAACACGCTGATCGTGCAGGAACTGCTGGCCCCATGGCCGGGCGTGCGCCTGCTGCTGGCGGCCGACGGATCCAGCGGCATCGCCCTCGCCCGCCAGCACGCCCCCGACCTCGTGCTGCTCGACATGCGGCTGCCCGACATGCACGGCATCGAGGTGCTCGCCGCGCTGCGCACCGAACCGCTCACGGCCACGATCCCCGTGGTGTCGCTGTCGGCCAGCGCGATGCCCGAGGAGGTGGACGCCGCGCGGGCCGCGGGCGCCACGGCGTACTGGACCAAGCCCATCGACTTCGGGCCCTTCCTCAAGGGCGTGTCGTCGCTGCTGGCGCGCCGGCCGGCGGCGTCGTCGCCGCCGCCGCGCTGAACGAACGCATCACGGTTTCGTGTCGTCCCGGCGAACGCCGGGATCCACTGCAGCCGCAGCGCGCCGGCTGCCAGTGGGCCCCGATTTTCATCGGGGTGACAGCACTTGTCAGACCGACGCGCGCTCGACGATCGAGAACCCGATGTCGATGACCCGTTCGCCCACGTCGCCCCCTTCGGCGCGCGTGACGATGCAGCGGGCGGCCTGTTCACCGATGCGCGAGCCGTCCACCCGCACGGTGGTCAGCGCGGGGTGCAGGTCCTTCGCCATCGACAGGTCCCCGAAGCCGATCAGGCCCAGTCGGCCGGGCACGTCGATGCCCTGCGACTGCGCTTCGATCAGCACGCCCAGGGCCAGCAGGTCCGAGCTGCAGAAGATGGCATCGAGGGTGGGATCGGCGGCCAGCAGGTCGCGCAGGCCGGTGCGGCCGCTCGCGAGCGTGGTGGGCGCAGGCACGAGGTGCACCTTGACCTCGGGCAGGCCGAGTTCACGCGCGCACTGCACGAAGGCCTCGCAGCGGCGATGCGAGCGTTCGTCGTCGCCGCCGATCAGGGCCATGCGCCGGCGGCCCTTCTCGTGCAGGTAGCGGCAAACCGAGCGTCCCACTTCCACGTGCGAGAAACCCACGAGCATGTCGAGCGGCGTGGGCGTGATGTCCCAGGTCTCGACGATGGGGATGCCCGAGGCCAGCAGCCGCTGCCGCCCCTCGGGGGTGTGCGTGATGCCGGTGAGCACGATGCCGTCCGGGCGCCGGCCGATGATGGCGCCCAGCAGGTCGTCCTCACGCGAATGCGCGTAGCCGCTCTGGCCCAGCATCAGCTGGTAGCCCTTGGCGGCCAGCGCCGCGGTGAGCGACTCGACCGTCTCGAGGAACACCGGCCCCGACAGCGTGGGGATCACCGCCGCGACGAGGCGGCTCTTGTTCGAGCGCAGCCCGCCCGCGAGCAGGTTGGGCACGTAGCCCGTCATCGCGATGGCATGCCGCACCTTCGCGAGCGTGGCCGCCGGCACCTGGTCCGGCTTGTTGACCGCGCGGGAGACGGTCATGGCCGACACCCCCGCCAGGCTGGCGACATCGTTGACGGTGGCTCGGCGCGGGCGCACCGGCGGCGATGAAGGGGGCCCGGCTTTCGGGTCGGTGGGTGCTGTCATACGGCGCGGATGTTACCCGCGGAATACGCAGTTCCACGCTTGTCACCCCCTGCGAAGCGGGGCTCGTTTTCCCGGGATGCAGCGGTGGGATGTCGGACAACCCGTCAGGTTTCCTCGATGGGCACGAGGATCGCGTCCCCAGTGGCCACGAGCTTCGTTCCATTGGCCGTCTCCGCATGCAGCTCGGCCGCGGTGAAGACCTGCTTGCGCCCGGGCTTCACCACGCGGGCCTTCACGACGAAGGCGGTGCCCACGGCCGGAGCGAGGCAGTTGACCGAGAAATGCGACGCCAGCACCCGACCGGCCACGGTGGCGGCGGCGAAGCCGCAGGCCGTGTCGATCAGCCCGCCGATCAAGGCGGCGTGCAGGTAGCCCGCGTACTGGCCGAGGTCGTCGCGCCACGGCAGGCGCAACTCCACCTGGCCGTCGCCGGCGGATACCACCTCGATGCCAGCCCAGCGGTTGAATGCGCCGGTCTCGTTGACTTTGCGGATCCGTTCGAGCATGTGAGTCTCCCTGTTGGAAGACCCATCCTAGGCGCGGGCCCGCGCCCCCGCCGTCACCCCCGCGACGGTCAGGGCGGCGCCAGTTCGCGCACGGCCAGGCGCGCGACGACGACGTGGATCGCGTCGAGTGTTTCGGGCGGTGCGGTGGCGCCCGTCATGAAAACCGAGAACACGAGCGGCGCGCCCGCCGGCGGCCAGGCCATCGCGACGTCGTTGAACGCGCCGTTGTCGCCGGAGCCGGTCTTGTCGCCCACGCGCCAGAGTTCGGGCATGCCGGCGCGCAGCCGGCGCTTGCCCGTGGTGGCCGCCACCATCCAGGCCTGCAGGTGGGCGCGGGACGCGATCGACAGGTGGCGCCGGCCCAGCAGCACGGCCTGCAGGGTGCGGGCCATCGCGATGGGCGTGGTGGTGTCGCGCAGGTCACCCGCGAGGTTCGAGTTGAGTTCGGGCTCGATGCGGTCCAGGCGGGTGGTGACGTCGCCCGTACCCCGCACGAAGTCGGTGACCGCCGAGGGCCCGCCCACGAGGCCCAGCAGCAGGTTGGCCGCCGTGTTGTCGCTGAGTTCGAGGCTGGCCGCGAGCAGGTCGCGCACGCTCATGCGCCCGTCCGCCACGCGGCGGCTGGTGACGGGCGCGTACGACAGCAGGTCGCGGCGGCTGAAGGCGACGGTCTGGTCGAGCGACACGGTGCCGGTGTCGACCCGCTGCAGCACGGTGGCCGCCAGCAGCACTTTGAAGGTGGACGCCATCGCGAAGCGGCTCTCGGCATTGAAGCTGATGAAGTCGCCGCTGCCCGTGTCCTGCACGAACACGCCGAGCTTGCCGCCCGAGCGGGACTGGAGCGAGGTCATCGCCGTGCTCAGGTCCACCTCGCGGCCCAGGGCGGTCGCGCAGCCCGCCAGCCACGCGGGGAGCGTGCTGGCCAGCAGGGCCCGGCGTGTCGCGTCAACCGTCACTCGATGTCCTCCTCGTGCGAGCCCGCATCATGCCCAAAAATGGTGTCCGACAACACCCGGCGGCTTTCGAACCTGCGGGCTTCTCCGGTCACCGGGTCCGTGAACGCGAGCGACCGGGCCAGCAGCTGCAGGGGCCGGTCGAACCCGGGTGTCCCGTCGTCGGCCAGCTGGGGTTGCAGCACGGGGTAGATCCGGTCGTTGTGCAGCGGCAGGCCCAGCGCCGCCATGTGCACCCGCAACTGGTGGCGCTGGCCCGTCGACGGGGTCAGGCGGTAGCGCGCGAGGCCCGGCCCGCACGGGCCCAGGCACTCGATGAGCGTCTCCGCGTTGGGCTCGCCCGGCACCTCCTCCATCTGCATGAAGGCCTGCGGCGACTCGGCCAGCCGGCTGCGGCGCACCTGGGGCATCGGCAGCCCGGGCCGCCACGGGGCGACGGCCTCGTAGACCTTCCCGACCGCCCGCTCGCGGAACAGCGCGTGGTAGGCCGCCCGGTCCTGCGGGCGCACGGCCAGCACCACGAGCCCGGCCGTCTCGCGGTCGAGCCGGTGCACCGGCACGAGGGTGTCGGCGCCGAGCCGGCGGCGCACACGCACGAGCACCGTCTCCTGCAGGTAGCGGCCGCCCGGCGTGACCGGCAGGAAGTGGGGCTTGTCGACCACGACGAGGTGTTCGTCCCGGAACAGCACGGCCTCGTCGAACGGCACGCGGGGCTCCTCGGGCAGGTCGCGGTAGTAGAAGACCTTGAGGTGGGCCCGGTACGGCCGGTCGGGGCGGACCGGCTCGCCAGCCTCGTCGACCACGTGGCCGCGCGCCATGCGGGCCGTCCAGGCGGCCTCGGTCACCGCGGGGAATCGGTGGACGAGGAACGCGGTCACCGTGGACCACGGGCCCGGCGGCAGCGCGATGCAGCTCGCGCCCACGCCGTCGAGGGCGGGCAGTGGCGACGGGGTCTCAGCCCGCGGCATCGAGGCGGCGCGCCCGCGCCAGGCGCCAGGCATCGGCAGGGTCGTCGCCGTAGACCTGCTCGAGCGTGGTCGCGGTTTCCCGCAGGTGCGTGTCGAGCGCGATGCGGTTGTCGAACACGAAACACTCGCCGGACCAGTCGCGCTCGGCGTCGGGTACCTGCGCGAAGTAGTTCAGGATGCCGCCCTCCAGGCGCAGCACGTCGAGGCCCAGGTCGCTCATCCACCCGCTGGTCTTGTCGCAGCGGATGCCGCCGGTGCAGTACATCGCGACCCGCTTGCCCTCGGCCTTCCATTGCGCCGCGTGGGCTTCCACGTAGGCGGGGAAGTCGCGGAAGTTGCGCACGCCCGGGTCGATGGCGCCGCGGAAGCGCCCGAGGCGGTATTCGAAGCTGTTGCGGTTGTCGAGCACGACCACGTCGTCGCGGTCCAGCAGCGCGCGCCACGCGAGCGGGTCCACGGCCGTGCCGCCCATGGCACCGCCCTGCCCCACCGCCACGATCTCGGCCCGGTGGTGCACCTTCAGGCGGGCGAACGGCGGCGTGGTGCAGGCGCTGCGGCGGAACAGCAGGCCCTCGAAGCGGCGGTCGGCGGTGAAGGCGGCCTCGAACGCATCGAGCGCCGCCGCCGGGCCGGCCAGGGTGCCGTTCACGCCTTCGGCCGCGACCAGCACGCTGCCGGTCAGCCCCTCGGCGAGTCCGCGCAGGCGCTCGGCGACGTCGGCCGCGTCGGGCAGCGGCACGAACCGGTAGAAGGCGATGTGGAACAGGGTCATGGCCCCGATTGTCCCCGGGTCAGAGGAACAGCAGCGCCGCCATGGCCACGAGCGTGGGGGGCAGCGCCCCGAGCAGCAGCGCGCCCGCGCCCACCGATTCGTCGCGGAAGCCGCGCTTGAGCAGCGCGACACCCGCCGGGTTCGGCGCGTTGGCGATCACGGTGAGCCCGCCGCCGGCGACGGCCCCGGCCATCAGCATGTACTTGGACGAGTCGGACAGCCCCTCGATCAACGACCCGAGGTAGGTCAGCGCCGCGTTGTCGGTGATGGCAGTCAGCGCCGTCGCGCCGAAGAACAGGCCGAGCGGCGACAGCCCCGAGACGATCGGCTGCAGCCACCACTGCTGCAGCCCACCCAGCACCACCAGCCCCGCGAGGAAGAAGCCCACCAGCAGCGCCTCGCGGATGATCAGCGGGCTCTGGTGCTCGTGGTAGGCCATCGTGAAGCCGAGGAACATCGCGAACAGGCCCAGGAAGATCACCGGGTGGTGGGCGAACGCCACGACCCCGGCCAGGAACAGCAGGTGCACCGCGACCACCGTGACCGGCACGGGTGCCGACGCAGGGTTCGTGGCCGTGGCATGGGTCGGCACGTGCCGGCGCATCAGCCAGGTGACCGCCGTGGCGTTGACCACCACGGCGAGCGCGGCCTTCCAGCCGAAGTGGCTCAGCATGAACCACGAGTCCCAGTTCCAGGTGGCCGCCACCATCAGCACCGGCGGCGCCGCGTACGACGTCAGCGTGCCGCCGATGGACACGTTGACGAACAGCACGCCGAGGGCCGCGTACTTGAGGCGCTCGGGCATCTCCGGGCGGAACACGAGCGGCGCCAGCACGAGGGCCGACAGCGTCATCGCGGCCGGCTCGGTGATGAACGACCCGATCAGCGGCCCGAGCGACAGCCCGAGCCACACCTGGGCCACGGCCGGCCGCACCGGCAGCAGGCGCCCGAGCCCCACCATGCCGTGCATCACCGCGTACAGCACGGGCCGCGACGCGGCGATCACCATCACGACGAACACGAATGCGGGCTCGGCGTAGTGCCGCGACTCCGCGTACGCCATGGCTTCGGCGCCGCCGGCGAGCAGGGCGAGCACGGCCACGAGCACGATCGCCCACAGGCCGAACACCACCTCGACCTCGCCGAGCAGGTGGAACAGGCCCGCGTGGCGCGGATAACGTTTCGACAGGCGATCGATCTGCCGGCTGGCGAACGTGTGGGCGAGCGCGATGCCGAAGAGGATGGCGGCGGCCCACTGGACGGTCGAGCTTTGCACTGCGGGGGAACTCCAGTAAGGTCAGGCAGCCACGACGATACCCCAAGGATCAGCAGCGGGCGCCCGGTGGCAGCGGCGGCAGCGCCGGCCACGGAACACGCCGGTTCGACGCGATGCCGTCGAGCACGTACGCGAGCACGGTGTCGTCCCGCACCGTCCAGCGCATGCGCGAGATCGCCGACTCGCGGCCGCACAGCAGCAGCCGGTCGCCCTCCGCCAGCACCTGTTCGTCGCCGGGCAGCAGCACCTTCTCCTGCGCGCGCTGCAGCAGCAGCGGCACGCCATGCAGGCGCAGCGCCCGGTTGTCGGGTGCGCTCATCACGTCGCCCACTTTCACGACGCGGCCGGCCCGCAGCGCGGCCACCACGGCGGGCGCCTCCTCGCGGTCCATCGCGACGGACCAGCTCTCGACCGTGTCGTCGCCGATGTGTTCGCGCATCGACATCAGCAGGCTGTGCGCCCACTCCTCCTTCTGCTGCCGGGCCAGGCGCATGAAGTAGGAGAGCTGCGGCGCACGGATGATGCGCAGCACCTCGGCCGCCACGATGTAGCCCGACAGCACGCTCAGGTCCACCGGTGCCGCGCGGAACATCGGGGTGTTGCGGCGCTCGTTCTGCCGCACGGCCAGGAACACGTCGGCATTGAGCTTGCGGGCCGTGAGACAGGCCGTCAGGTTCTCGGTGTCGTCGGGACCGCACACCACGACGCCGTCGGCCGTCTCGATGCGCGCGGCGCGCCACGTCTCGGCCCGCGTGGGCGAGCCGGCCACGCTGCCCTCGGGCAGGTCGTCGTCGGCGTGTTCCTCCATCACGACCACCTGGATGCCCGCCTTCTCGAGGTGCCGCCTCACGGTGCGTCCGAACGGCCCGTGGCCGCAGACGATCCAGCGGCCGTGCGGCAGGATGCGCGGCGTGCCCATCGCGTTGGCGTTCTGGATGGTCAGCGCCTCGTAGATGATGTGCAGGCTGGGCGCCTGCAGGGCCAGCACGAGCCGCTCGGCGAACGTGTCGAACGGGTTGATGATGTGGTCGGCACCCACGGCCGCCATCTCGGGCTGCTTGTGGTGCCAGCGCGCCGCACAGATGACCTCGCTCTTCGGGTTCAGCAGCCGCGCGGCCAGCGCGATGTTGACGTTGATGCTGTCGTCGCCGGTGAGCGCCACCACGCCGGCGCAGCGGCCGTTCGCGATGCCCGCGAGGGTGAGCGCGCGCGGGTCGCTGGCGTCGGCGGTGAGCGCGGGCACCTGCTGGCGCAGCTGGTCGACCTCCACCGCGTCCACCCGCTCCGGGTTCTTGTCGACCACCACCGTGCGCACGCCGGCCTCCGCGAGTTCGCGTGCGACGAGCGTGCCCGAGTCGTCGTAGCCGCAGATCAGGTAGAACGGCTCGCGCATCTTGCGCACGCCGGAGAAGACGCGGTTCTCGTGGAGGATGCGGCGGAAGAGCGGGTCCTGCAGCGTGCTGAACACCGCGCCGATGCCGTACAGCCACGCGAGCACCGTCGTGTAGATGGACAGCAGCGACCACAGCCGCTGGGCGTCCGAGAACGGGTACGGGATCTCGCCGAGGCCGATCGTGGTGCCGAGGAAGCTGACGAAGTAGACGGCGTGGAAGAAGCTCATCTGCCACGGTCGGCCCGACGGCGTTTCGCCCGGCACCACCGTGAAACCGACGATGGCGACGGAATACGTGACGATCAGCAGGACCAGCGGCACGCGAAGGCGCCGCAGCAGGATGAAGACGCCGTGCTGAGCACGGCCGTCGGGCCCGATCATCGCCGCAGGCTGGCCGTCTCGACGATGAGGAGCACGACCGAGATCACGTTCGCGGCCAGCGCGCCGATGGCGAGCGACACGATGGTGACCGTGTCGTGCACGGACGGGTAGGAGCCGTCGAGCGTCGCGTACGCCCAGAAGGCGGCCGCGCCGATCAGCTGCACGTCGGCGACGAGGCTCGTGGCGAGCATGGTGGAGCCGAGCTGCGAGCGGTCGCCGAACTTCATCACCGTGGCCACCAGGCTGACCACGAGCGACGCGAAGAGCTCGTACCGGTTGTGGTGGGCGATGTTGGAGATGTCGCCCGCGACGAACCCGAGGTTCAGCGTCAGCGCGAGCACGATGACGAACGCGAAGAAGATCTTGTCGAAGGTCATGGTGAACCGCTGGAGGCGGTCAGAGTTTGGGAATCCGGATGCGGCTGACCATCAGCGACCCCGACAGCGCGAATATCAGCACCAGGGGGTGGAGCTTCAGCCCGCCGATCGTCACCATGCCGAACCACAGGTTCGGGCCGATGGCGCCCTGCCAGGCGGCCACCGCGATGACGATGACGAGGGCCAACGAGGTGGGGATGGGCGTGCCCTCGAAGTACTTGACCTTGTCGCCCCCTTCGGAGAGCGCCTCGGCGGTGACGTTGTACCGCGCCAGCCGCGACACCCCGGCCGCCACGAAGAACACCAGGATGATGCGGTCGTAGAACCCCTGCATGCCCGCGCCGTAGGCGATCACGGCCGGTGCCACGCCGAAGGAGATCACGTCGGCCAGCGAGTCGAGTTCCCGGCCCATGGCGGACGAGCGCTGCCGCCACCGGGCGATGCGGCCGTCGAGCACGTCGAAGATCAGGGCGAGCGGGATGAGCGCGCAGGCAAAGTAGAGGTGCTGCACCTCGCGGGTCTGCAGGTAGGTCATCACCGAGAACAACGACCCGACACCACAGAACGCGTTCGCGAGCGTGAACCAGTCCGCGAGGTGGAACTCGCGGATCATCGAGAAGGGTTTGGCTTTTTCCATGGCGGCAAGCATAGACCAGAGTCAGGTGTCCGCCGTCCCGGCCAGGTGCCGTTGAAAAAAATGCAGGCCCCGCGAGAAGGCGTCCGGGTAAAAAAAACGGACGGTGCCGTGAGGCACCATCCGTTGAAGAGACCGCAGTAGTTGGGGAGGGAGAGAGTCTGCGGCCCCGGGGAAACCAAACTTTATGAGCACCATCGCATCCTGCGTGTAGGACATGACCCCGAAATGCCGTCCCTCAAGAGGAAGGGGGCGTAACGTGCGGTTGCTGGATGCGTCATTTCGTGAGCGCGGGACCGGCGGTCTCCCGACCGCGGACGGGCTCAGGTGCCGAACGCCTGCCAGGCCATCAGGCCGGCGAGCAGGAACATCACGGCGGCCACGATGCCGTCCAGCACGCGCCACGCGACCGGACGCTGGAACAGCGGCGCGAGCAGGCGGGCACCGTAGCCCAGGCCCGCGAACCACAGGCCGCTGGCCGAAGCCGCGCCGGCCGTGAAGTACCACTTCAGCGCGCCCGCCTGCTGGGCGCCGACCGAGCCCACCAGCACGACGGTGTCGAGGAAGGTGTGCGGGTTGAGGAAGGTGAAGCCGGCGAGCTGCAGGATCACGTGGCGCAGGGGGGCGGCCGCGCCGCTGCCCGGCAGGGCCATCGACCCGGGGCGCAGGGCCCGGGCGGCGGCCCGCGCGCCGTAGGCCAGCAGGAAGGCGGCGCCGCCCGCGGCGAACGCGGTGGCGACCATCGGGTGGGCCGCGATGAGCCGGGCCATGCCGGCCACGCCCAGCGTGATCAGCAATGCGTCGGCGATGAAGCAGAACACCACGATGGGCAGCACGTGCTCGCGGCGCAGGCCCTGGCGCAGCACGAAGGCGTTCTGGGCGCCGATGGCCACGATCAGGCCCAGGCAGAGGCCGAAGCCGGTGATGAAGGAAGACGAAACGGGGAGATCCATGCCGTCAGGATGCCCGTCGCCACGAGATTAGGAAAGTTAAACTTCCTGCATCTCGTGAAGGAGAACTGAATCATGCTGGACTACGCCTCGCTGGCCGCCGTGGCCCAGGTCGTGCGCGACGGCAGCTTCGAGCGGGCCGCCCGCGCGCTGCACGTCACGCCGTCGGCCATCTCCCAGCGCATCCGCCTGCTGGAGGAGCGGATGGGGCTCGCGCTGATCGTGCGCGGCACGCCCTGCACGGCCACCGAGGCGGGCCAGCGCCTGTGCCGCCACGTCGAGCAGGTGGGCATGCTGGAGCACGACCTGCACCGCGCCCTCCCCGCCATGGGCCAGCTGGGCGACGCGGCCGGGCGCCTCACGCTCAAGGTGGCGGTCAACGCCGACAGCCTCGACAGCTGGTTCGTGGGCGCCGCCGCCCGCTTCTGCGACACCGAGGCGGCGCTCGTCGACGTCAGCATCGACGACCAGGACCACACGGCCGAATGGCTGCGCAGCGGCGCGGTGATCGCCGCGGTGACGGCCAGCGCCAAGCCCATCCAGGGCTGCCGAAGCATCCCGCTCGGCCGGATGCCCTACGTGGCCACCGCGAGCCCGGCCTTCGTGAAGCGGTACCTGAAGAACGGCGTCGACGCGGCATCGCTCGCGGCCACCCCGTGCATGACCTTCAGCCGCAAGGACGCGCTGCAGGCCGACTGGCTGCGCCAGGTGTGCGGCCGGTCCGTGGAGGTGCCGCGGCACTGGCTGCCGTCGTCGCAGGCCTTCGTGGCCGGCGCCCTCACCGGCCTCGGCTGGGGCATGAACCCGCGGATGTTCGTGGCCGACCTGCTCAAGCGAGGCAAGCTGGTCGAACTGGTGCCGGGCACCGACCTGTCGGTGGCCCTGCACTGGCAGCACGCGCGGCTGCAGATCCCGATGCTCGACCGGCTCACCGAGGCCGTGGTGACCACGGCCCGGGACAAGCTGGTCCAGGAGGCTTAGCGCGTCACCCAGGACGCCGCGCCCTCCCCGGCCGTTCGACCGGTGGCGAAGCACGCCGTGAGCAGGTAGCCGCCGGTCGGCGCCTCCCAGTCGAGCATCTCGCCGGCGCAGAACACCCCGGGCACGGCCTTGAGGCCCAGGCCCGCGTCCAGCCCCTCGAAGCGCACGCCACCCGCCGTGCTGATGGCCTCGTCGAGGGGCCGGGTGGCATCCACCGTCAGCGGCAGCGCCTTGATGGTGGCGGCCAGGCGCACCGGGTCGGCCATCGCGGCCTTGTCCAGCACCTCGTGCAGCAGCCCCACCTTCACGCCATGCAGGCCCAGGCGAGACTTGAGGTGCGACGACAGCGACCGCGAGCCGCGCGGGTGCGCCACCTCGGCCGCGACGCGCTCCGCCGTGTGCGTGGGCAGCAGGTCGAGGTGCAGCGTGGCCGTCCCGTCGCGCGCGATGCGGTCGCGCAGGAACGACGACGCCGCGTAGACGAGGCTGCCCTCGATGCCGGTCTCGGTCAGCACGAACTCGCCCACCTGCCGGAACTCGTCCCCCACCGACAGCGCGACCGCCTTCAGCGGGTCGCCGGCATGCCGGGTGCGCAGGTGTTCGGACCAGGCCGGCGCGACATGGAACCCGCAGTTCGACGGCTTCAGCGGCGCCAGGTTGACGCCCCGGGAGGCCAGGCGCGGCACCCAGGCGCCATCGGACCCGAGGCGCGCCCAGCTGCCCCCGCCCAGGGCCAGCACCACGGCGTCGAAGTGCCGGGACACCGGCCCGGCCGGGGTGTCGAACTTCAGCGTGTGGGCGCGTTCGGGCGCCCAGCCCGTCCAGCGGTGGCGCATCGAGAAGCGCACGCCGGCGGCACGCAGTCGCTGCAGCCAGGCGCGCAGCAGCGGCGCGGCCTTCATGTCGGTGGGGAACACGCGCCCCGAGCTGCCGACGAAGGTGGTGATGCCCAGGCCATGGGCCCAGTCCTGCAGCGCCTGGGCGCCGAAGGCCTCGACGTGCGGCGCCAGGGCGGGCGCCGCGCTGCCGTAGCGGCGCAGGAAGGGTTCGGGCGCCTCGCTGTGCGTCAGGTTCAGGCCGCCCTTGCCCGCCAGCAGGAACTTGCGGCCGACGGACGGCATCGCGTCGAAGAGTTCGACGGCCACGCCACGGGCCGCCAGGGTTTCGGCCGCCATCAGGCCGGCGGGGCCGCCGCCGACGACGGCGACACGGGGAGATTCGGAGGGAGACGGCAGGGACATGCGGGAAGAGTTCAGCGGGGTCGTTCGGAAGTGGCATGCGGCGCGGGGCCGGCCATGCGACCATTGTCGCCTCCCGACACCGTTCCCTGCCCAACATGCTGATCACCTGCGTCGCTTACGAGGAAGGCCGCAAGCTCGCCGACATCCGCCCCGAGGCGATCAGCGACTACCTCGCCCGCCCCGGCTGTTTCGTCTGGGTGGCCCTGAAGGACGCCACGCCCGAGGAGCTGGAGACGGTGCGGGTCGAGTTCGACCTGCACGAACTGGCGATCGAGGACGCCCGGCACGGCCACCAGCGACCGAAGATCGAGGAGTACGGCGACACGGTGTTCGCGGTGGTCCACACGGTGGAGCTGTCGCCCGAGCAGGACCTGCAGGTGGGCGAGGTCGACGTGTTCGCCGGCCCGAACTTCGTGATCTCGATCCGCAACCGTTCGATGCACTCGCTCGGCGTGGTGCGCGAGCGCGCCGAGCGCGAACCCCACCTGCTGCGCAACGGCTCGGGTTTCGTGCTGTACGCGCTGATCGATGCGATCGTCGACGAATACTTCCCGGTCATCGACACGCTCGAGGCCGAACTGGAGGACATCGAGGAGCAGATCTTCACGCCGGGCACCGGCCGGGCGAACGTGCAGCGCCTGTACGCGCTCAAGCGGCGCATCACGGTCGTCAAGCACGCGGTGGCTCCGCTGCTCGAATCGGTGAGCAAGCTGACCGTGGGCCGCGTGCCCCAGGTGTGCGCGGACACGCGCGACTACTTCCGCGACGTGGTGGACCACCTGGCGCGCATCAACGCGCTGCTGGACGGCTTGCGCGACACGATCGGCACCGCGATCCAGGTGAACCTGTCGATGGTGACGATCGAGGAGGCCGAGACCGCCAAGCGGCTGGCGGCCTGGGCGGGGATCTTCGCGCTGGCCACCGTCTTCGCCGGCATCTGGGGCATGAACTTCGAGGTCATGCCCGAGCTGAAGTGGATCTGGGGCTACCCCGCGGCCCTCGTGACGATGGCCTTGTCGTGCGGGGTGCTGTACCGCTACTTCAGGAAGGTGGGTTGGCTGTAGCCTGGATCAGGCCTCGCGCAGCGCCTTGCGCAGTTCTTCGCCCTTCTCGGGCCGCGCCACGAACGGGTCGCTCGGGTTGCGGCCATGGAGCACGTCGTCCAGCCGCACCTGCACGCCGGCGAGCGCCTGCGGGTGGCTGTAGATGTAGAAGGTCTCGTTGCGGATGGCCTCGAACACCGATTCGGCGATGGTGGTGGCCGTGACCTTGCCGCTCGTGACCGCCTTCGACGCCATCGCACGGCCGATCAGCTGGCTCTTGGTCATGGGCGCGTTGTCGCTCAGCTCGGCCGGGCGGTTGCGGGCGCTGTCGGCGATGCCGGTGGGCACGAAGTACGGGCACAGCACCGAGGCACGGACCTGGTCGGTGACGAGGCTCAGGTCCTGGTACAGCGTCTCGCTGAGCGCCACCACGGCGTGCTTGCTGACCGTGTAGACGCCCATGTTCGGCGCGCACACGAGGCCGGCCATCGACGCGGTGTTGGTGATGTGGCCGCGCCAGGACGGGTCCTTCTTCGCGGCCTCGAGCATCATCGGCGTGAAGACGCGCACGCCGTGCACCACGCCCATCAGGTTGACGCCCAGCACCCAGTCCCAGTCCTTCAGGGACGATTCCCAGATCAGGCCGCCGCCGCCCACGCCGGCGTTGTTGAACACGAAGTTCGGCGCGCCGAACTTGGCGAACGTGGCCGCGCCCAGCGCTTCCACCTCGGCGGCCTTGGAGATGTCGAGGCGGTACGGCAGCACCTGCACGCCCAGGGCCGAGATCTCGGCCGCGGCCTTGATCAGCGCTTCCTGCTGCACGTCGGCCATCACGACGTTCATGCCCAGGCCGGCGGCGATGCGCGAGACCTCGAGACCGAAACCGGACGCCGCGCCGGTGATGACGGCGGTGCCGCCCTTGAAGTTGTTCATGGGATGTCCCTTTCGTTCTGTTTTCAGGTTGGATTCTTGACGGCCTTGACCTGGTAGCCCAGGCGCGGGAAGTGCACGTGCACGCGCCCGGCCCGCTCGTCGGTGCGTTCGATCACCACCTCGTCGGCCGTCAGGCCCACGAGTGCGCCCTCGTTGAGGTCGGTGCCGTAGTCGGTGGCCGAGACGGTGACCGAGGCACCGGCCTCGAAGCCGAGGCCCGGGGCGACCGACACGGGTGCGAACGTGGTACTGGCGCGGGCGATCTCCAGCGCCTCGCCGCTCGAGATGCGGGTGGGCTTGCCGTGGCCGAACGCCTCGACGCGGCGGTACCAGCCCGAGACCTTCGGGTACGGCGTGAACAGTTCGCCCAGCAGCGGCGCGCGCTTCAGGTGCCACACCGACTGCGCCGCCGACACGTCGGCGATGCTGGGCACCGCGCCCAGCAGGAACGGCCGGCCGTCGGCCAGCATCGATTCGAGCCAGCGAATCTGCGTGTGCAGCTGCACGCCCGTGTCGGCCGGACCGGGCCGGGCGCGGCCCACGGTCATGGCCGCGCGGTCGGCACCGAAGGCCTTGAGGAAGTCGGGCGACGCGTCGGCGAGGCGCTGGGCGAGGCCGCCGGCCTGCAGCGCGTAGGGAATGGCGGCCCAGAACAGCGTGCTGTCGGCCCAGTTCGAGACGACGTGCTGCAGGTCGGTGAGCACGTGCGGGTACAGCGAAGGCTGCGGCGCACGCTGCTCCAGCAGCCGGCAGATCAGTGCGCTGTCGCAGTAGACGTCGGCCCCCACCTGCAGGAACGGTGTGCGGCGGTAGCCGCCGGTGAGCGCCACCACGTCGGGCTTCGGCAGCATCACCGGCACCTCGACGGAACGGTACGCGAGGCCCTTGAGGCCCATCACCAGCCGCACCTTCTCGGAGAACGGGGACGACTCGTATTCGTGGAGGATGAGGTCGCTCATGGGTGCGGCTCGTTCAGTCAGTCGGAAGCGCCGGGCTTCTGGATGCGCCGCCCGCCCGCGGGCAGCCCGTTGAGGTACTTGAACGTGCCGGTGGCCTGGGCCAGCAGCGCGCCCTTCTCGTCGAAGACCGAGCCCTCGCAGAACGCGAGCGAGGCCGTGCCGTGCACGAGCTTCGCCTTCGCCACCATGCGGCCGAGGCCCGGGCGCATGAAGCTGGTCTTCATCTCGATGGTGACCACGCCCTGCCCCGTGGGTTCCGAACCTGGCTGCGGCGCGCGGGCCGCGTGGGCCATGGCCACGTCGAGCAGGGTCATGGTCAGGCCGCCGTGGGCCACCATCCACGAGTTGCAGAGTTCGTCGCGCACCTCGACGGCGATCTCGGCCTCGCCGCCCTCGAACTTCAGCAGTTCGAAGCCGAGCGTCTTGACGAAGGGAATCTGGCGCGGGAACTCCATCGCCGTTCAACCGCCGTGGATGGCCGTGACACCGCCGTCCACCGCCAGGATCTGGCCGGTGATGTGCTTGCCCGCGGCCGACGCGAACAGCAGCGCGGCGCCCTTGAGGTCGTCGTCGTCGCCGATGCGGCCGAGCGGCGCGTTGCCGGACAGCTTGTCGGCACCCACGCGGTCGATGGTGCCTTTGGTCATCTTGCTCGGGAACATGCCCGGGGCGAGCGCGTTGACGTTGATGTTGTAGCGGCCCCATTCACCGGCGAGCGTGCGCGTGAAGTTCACGACCGCGCCCTTGCTGGTGCCGTAGGCGATGTACTGGATCTCCTTCGACGACCCCGACAGGCCGGCGATGGAGGCCACGTTGATGATGCGGCCCTGGCGGCGCGGGATCATGCTGAGCTTGCCGACGGCCTGGCTCATCAGGAAGATGCTGCGGATGTTGAGGTTCATCACCTTGTCCCACGCCTCGAGGGGGTGGTCTTCGGCGGGGGCGCCCCAGGTGGCGCCGGCGTTGTTGACGAGGATGTCGATCTCGCCCAGCGCGGCCTTGGCTTCGGTGGCGACGCGGGTGATCTCCTCCGGCACGCTGGCGTCGGCCGCGATCCAGCGCGCGTCGATGCCGCGGGCCTTCAGGTGCGCGGCGGATTCTTCGAGATCGGCAGCCTTGCGGGAGGTCAGCAGCACGCGCGCGCCGGCTTCGCCGAGCGCTTCGGCGATCTGCAGGCCGAGGCCGCGGGATCCACCGGTGATGAGGGCCGTCTTGCCCGAGAGGTCGAGGAGTTTCTGGATGGGGGTGCTCATGGTGATTCCAAGGGTCGTCGATGATGACCGATTCGGCTGTCAGGGACGCGACAGCGCCCTGAAAAAGGCCTCGTTGTTGGTGGGGCGGCCGAGGAAACGGCGCATCAGCTCGTTCGCGTCCACCTGCCCGCCCTGCGACAGCACCTCGCGACGGTACCGCGACCCGGTGTCCGCCGACAAGCGGTCCGACACGAAGGCCGTGCGCAGGTCCTCGGCGAGCACGAGGCTCCAGAGGTAGCCGTAGTAGCCGGCCGCGTAGCCGCCCGCGATGTGGGCGAAGCCGGCGGGGAACTGGCTGCCCGGCACGTGGCCGAGCGGCGTGGCCGACTCCATGCGGCGCCACAGGTCCATCGGGTCGGCGGGCTCGCGGCCGTACAGGGCCTGGTCGTAGCTCGCGAACAGGCGCTGGCGGGCCTGGCCGATGCCCTTGCCGAACTCGCGCGCCTCGAAGGCGCGGGCGAGCAGCCCGTCGGGCACCGGCGGACAGGTGGCGCAGACCTCCTGGAACAGCGCGATGACCCGCGGGTCGTAGGCCCAGTCCTCGAACATCTGCGACGGCGCCTCGACGAAGTCGAACTGCACGTTCGTGCCGCCCTGCGAGGCGTAGCGCGTCTTCGACAGCAGCCCGTGCAGCGCGTGGCCGAACTCGTGCAGCAGCGTCTCCAGTTCGTCGAGGTTCAGGCCCTGGCGGTTGAAGTTCACCACGAGCGCGGACGCCGCCGTGCGCCCGGTGCGGGTGGCGCCGTTGTTCAGGCTCCAGACGGCAGCGTGGTTGTATTTGTCCGCCCGCGGGTACAGGTCGACGAACAGGGTGCCGAGATGCGTGCCGTCGGCGTCGCTGACCGTGAAGGCCCGCGCATCGGCATGCCAGAGCTCCCGGGGCTGCGCCTCGAAGCGCACGCCGAACAGCCGGCCGGCGAGCGCGAACACGAAGTCGAGGCTGGCCTCGGGCGGGAAGTGCTGGCGGAACTGCTCCTGCGACACGTCGTGGCGTTCCCGACGCACGCGCTCGGAGAGGAAGGCCACGTCCCAGCGCTGCACGGTGCCGCCGTCGAAGGCGGACTTCAGCACGCCGAGGTCGGCGACCTCGCGGCGGGCCACGGCGTCCTGCACGCTCGCGAGGAACGCGGAGACGGTGGCTTCGTCGTTCGCCATGCGCCGGCGCAGCACGAGGTCGTCGTAGGACGCGAAGCCCAGCAGGCGCGCCTGCTCGCGCCGCAGCCGGGCGATCTCGGCCAGCGTGCGCAGGTTCGCGTCGCCGCCCTGGGTGAGCCCGGCGCGCCACATGCGTTCGCGCGTGCCGCGGTTCGTGGCGTGCTCGATCACCGGCTGGTACGTGGGGACGTCGAGGCCCAGCCGGTAGCGGCCCTGGCCGTCCTTCGGCGCCGAGGCCCACACGGCCCGCGGCACGCCGTCGAGTTCGGTTTCGGCGAACGCGAGGCGGCGGTGGTCCTCGGCGATGCGGCGCTCGAAGTCCTGCTCCAGGCGCGCGAGGTCACGGGCGATGCGCCGCGCCTTCGCGCGACCGGCAGCGGGCAGCGCCACGCCGGCGTCCTCGAACGCGTCGAGCTGGTCCTTGCGGAAACGGCGGTCGATGTCGTCCGCGGGGTCCGTGGCCCGCAGGGCCGCGTGGACCCGCGCGTTCTGCAGGAAGGCGGCGGCGAAGTCCTGCAGCCGGCGTTCGCACGCCTGAGCCGCGTCGCGCAGCGCCTTGGCCGGGTGCACGGCCGACAGCAGCGCGACCGGGCCGGCGACGTTCTCCTGCAGGATGGTCAGGTCGTCGAGCGCGGCCAGCAGGCCCGGCCCCGGGTCGAGCCCTTCGAGCCGCCGGACCGCATCGCGCGATTCGGCGAGCGAGGCCGTGCAGGCCCGCTCGATCTGGCGCGGCGTCTTCCAGGCCGGGAACTCGTAGGGCGCGGCGACCGCGCCACCCCACACCACCGCGAGCGCCGCAGCGCCCGCCCGCCACGACCGCATCGGCATCGGTCAGTCGCCCTTCATGCGCGAGCGGACGTAGATCAGCGCGAACCCCACCGCCGCGACCACGCCCCCGCCCACCATCATCGACGTGCCCAGCGGCCCGGCCGAACGCTGCACGGCGATGCCGAAGCAGACGACCAGCAGGCCGCCGTAGACCAGCACCCAGATCAGGGTGTCGAGCGTGCTCGTTTTCATTCAGCGCGTTTCCGGGAGACGATGGACGCCCATCATCGCCTAGAACCACGCCTCCTGCATCTGGCGGCAGGTGTCGTCGCGGCTCGCCACCACGGCCAGCCAGGCGGGCACCTTCGGCAGCTCGTAGCGGAAGAAGAACTGCGCGGCCTGGCGCAGGCCCCGCACGGTGTCCGAATCCGGCGCGGCGTGCGCGGTGAGCGCGACGTCCAGCCACACCCACGCGAGCACCGTGTGGCCGAAGGCCTGCAGGTACGGCGTGGCGTTGGCCAGCGCCTCCTCGGGCACGCCGGTGGACCAGGCGGCCTGCGTGGCCTTCGCCAGCGCAGCCCACGTGCCGGCCAGCGACTCGGCGAACGGCGCGAGCGCCGGTCGGTCCTTCGCGCGGGCGATGGTGGCCTCGACCCGCGACGCCAGCAGGGCGAAGCCGCGCCCGCCGTCCATCACCACCTTGCGGCCCAGCAGGTCGAGCCCCTGGATGCCGTGGGTGCCCTCGTGGATCATGTTCAGGCGGTTGTCGCGCCAGTACTGCTCCACCGGGTAGTCGCGCGTGTAGCCGTAGCCGCCCAGCACCTGGATCGCGAGGCTGTTGGCCTCGAGGCACCACTCGCTGGGCCAGCTCTTCGCGATGGGCGTGAGCATGTCGAGCAGCAGCCCGGCCTCGGCCGCGGCCGCCGCGTCGCCGGTGTGGTGCTCGTCGACGAGGCGCGCGCACTGCAGCGCGAGCGCCATCGCGCCCTCGCAGTACGCCTTCTGCGCGAGCAGCATGCGCCGCACGTCGGCGTGCTGGACGATGGGCACCTGCGGGCGGCTGGCGTCCTTGCCGCCCACGGCCACCGGGCGGCCCTGCGGGCGCTGGCGGGCGTAGTCGAGGCTGGCCTCGAAGCCCGCGTAGCCCAGCATCGTGGCGCCGAGGCCCACGCCGATGCGCGCCTCGTTCATCATGTGGAACATGTTGCGCAGGCCGTCGCCCGGCCGGCCCACGAGGTAGCCGATGGCGCCGGCGCCGCCGCGCACCGGGTACTTGCCCTCGCCGAAGTTCAGCAGCGTGTTGGGGATGCCGCGGTAGCCCAGCTTGTGGTTCAGGCCTGCGAGCGCCACGTCGTTGCGTTCGCCGGTCAGCGCGCCGTTCGTGTCGACGAGCTTCTTCGGCACGATGAACAGCGAGATGCCCTTCGTGCCGGGCACCAGTTGCCCGTCCGGACCCGGGATCTTCGCGAGCACGAGGTGCACGATGTTCTCGGCGAGTTCGTGTTCGCCGTTGGAGATCCACATCTTGTTGCCGCGCAGGCGGAAGCGCGGGCCCAGCGGATCACGCTCGGCGCCCTCCCCGTCCGGCACGGCGCGCGTGACGATGTCGGAGAGGCTGGAGCCGGCCTGTGGCTCGGACAGGCACATCGTGCCGAAGAAGCGTCCCGAGAACTCGTTCTTCGCGAACACGTCCTTCTGCGCTTCGGTGCCGTGGGCCATCAGCAGGTTGGCGTTGCCGCTCGTCAGCATCGCCCCGCCGCCGAGGCCGATGCTCGCCTTCGAGAAGAAGCTGTTGGCCGCCATCTCGATCACGCACGGCAGCTGCATGCCACCCATCTCGGCGTCCTGCGCCGCGGCGAGCATGCCGCTCTCGACGAAGGCCTTCGCGGCATCGTGGGCCGCCTGCGGCTGCACCACCCGTTCCCCGTCGAAGTGCGGCTCCTCGGTGTCGGCGAGGCGGTTGAACGGCACGAACTTCTCGCGGGCGATGCGCTCGCAGGTATCGAACACCGACGTGAAGGTCTCGCGCGAATGGTCGGCGAAACGCTCGCGCGCCGTCAGCGTCTCGACGTTCAGCCAGTCGTACAGCAGGAAGTCCAGGGTGTCGCGGAAGCTCATGGTTCGGGTCCCGTTCAAGGGGGTGTGAATCGGGCGCCCTGCGTGGCGCCATGCTGGGTTTCGGCGTCGTAGCGCCGGTCGCGCTCCTGATACTCGGCCATCAGGTCCTGCGCGAGGCGCTCGACGTCGGCACGCAGCGTCTTGCAGTCGGGGCCGGTGGCCGCACCGATGTCGGCCTGCAGCGCCCGCGTGAGCGACTGGCCGGTGGCCATGTGGCCTTCCTCGTGTTTCATCAGGGCGTCCATGTAGGTGGACCAGGCCTCGCGCAGGGCCTTCGGCGCCTTCGACTCGTCCACCCAGCGCGGCATCAGGATGCGCCCGGTCACCGACGTTCGCACGCCGGTGACGCGGCAGGTGCCCACCGGCGTGGGCGCCACGCGGTAGTCGTAGCGGTACTCCCAGTCGGTGAGGCCGTGGAAGCCCTTCGGGCCCCGCTGCGCGAGCGACGCCGACAGCGTGCCGCCGTCGGCCCCCGAGACGTCGTAGTACTCGATGCGCACGCCGGAGAGCCGTCGGCTCGACTCCGCATCCCGGGTCAGGCCCAAGGCCTCGCAGTTGCGGTCCGAGTAGCGCACCTCGCCCTGCGGACCGGTGCAGCGGTTGACCTGGGCCTGCGCGGCACACGCCGCGAAAAGCAGGCCCAGGACCCGCGGGTCAAAGCACTTCGAAGACACCGGCCGCGCCCATGCCACCGCCGATGCACATCGTGACCACCACGCGCCTGGCGCCGCGGCGCTTGCCTTCGATCAGCGCGTGGCCGGTCAGGCGCTGGCCGCTGACCCCGTACGGGTGGCCCACGGCGATGGCACCGCCGTTGACGTTCAGGCGGTCCATCGGGATGCCCAGCGTGTCGGCGCAGTACAGCACCTGCACGGCGAACGCCTCGTTGAGTTCCCACAGGTCGATGTCGTTGACGGTCAGGCCGAGCTTCTTCAGCACCTTCGGCACCGCGAAGACCGGGCCGATGCCCATCTCGTCGGGCTCGCAGCCGGCCACGGCGAAGCCGAGGAAACGGCCCAGGGGCTTCAGGCCCCGCTTCTCGGCGAGCGTCTCGTTCATCAGCACGCAGGCGCCGGCGCCGTCGCTGAACTGGCTGGCGTTGCCGGCCGAGATCACGCCGCCGGGCAGCGCCGGGCGGATGCCCGCGATGCCTTCGGCGGTGGTGCCCTCGCGCAGGCCTTCGTCGGCGCTGATGGTGACCTGCTTCGTGCGCAGGCCCAGCGCCTTGTCGACGACGCCGGCGGTGACCGTCATGGCCACCATCTCGTCATTGAACTTGCCGGCCGCCTGGGCGGCGCACGCGCGCTGCTGGCTCTGGGCGCCGTAGGCGTCCATGCGGTCGCGGCCGATCTTGTAGCGTTTGGCCACCTGTTCGGCGGTCTGCAGCATGCTCCAGTAGATCTCGGGCTTGTGCTCGCGCAGCCAGCTGTCGGCGATCATGTGGCGGTTGGCCTCGTTCTGCACGCACGAGATGCTCTCGACGCCGCCGGCCACGTACACGTCGCCCTCGCCCGCGATGATGCGCTGGGCGGCGGTGGCGATGGTCTGCAGGCCGCTCGAGCAGAAGCGGTTGATGGTCATGCCGCTGGTCGTGACCGGCAGGCCGGCCCGGATCGCGATCTGGCGGGCGATGTTGCTGCCGGTGGCCCCTTCGGGCGTGGCGCAGCCCATGATGACGTCGTCGACCTCGGCGCCATCGATGCCGGCGCGCTGCACGGCGGCCTGCACCGCGTGGCCGCCGAGCGTGGCGCCATGGGTCATGTTGAAGGCGCCCTTCCAGCTCTTGGCGAGCGGGGTGCGGGCGGTGGAGACGATCACTGCGTTGGTCATGTCGGTGTCCTTGGTGTGCGGTGCGAGCGGTGGGTCCCGGCGTTCGCCGGGATGACCGCCATCAGGAGAAGGTCTTGCCTTCCGCGGCCAGCCTGGCCAGCAGCGGCGCGGGTTGCCAGAACGACGCGTCGTCGGCCGGGTTCTTCGCGAACTTCTTCATCGACGCCACCACGTTGAACAGGCCTTGCGTGTCGGCGTAGCACATCGGGCCGCCGCGGTGCAGCGGGAAGCCATAGCCGGTCAGGTACACCATGTCGATGTCGGAGGCCTTCGAGGCGATGCCCTCCTCCACGATCTTCGCGCCCTCGTTCACCAGGGCGTACACGAGGCGCTGCACGATCTCCTCGTCGCTGATCTTGCGCGGCGTGATGCCGAGCGCGGCGCGGTGCTTCTCGAGCATCTCGGCCACCACCGGCGACGGGTTCGCGTCGCGCTTGCCCGGCACGTAGTCGTACCAGCCGGCATTGGTCTTCTGGCCGAAGCGGCCCAGCTCGCACAGCAGGTCGGCCGTCTTGCTGTAGCGCATGTCGGGCTGCTCGATGTAGCGGCGCTTGCGGATGTACCAGCCGATGTCGTTGCCGGCCAGGTCACCCATGCGGAACGGGCCCATCGCGAAGCCGAACTTCTCGATGGCCTTGTCCACCTGCTGCGGCGAGGCGCCTTCGTCCAGCAGGAAGCCGGCCTGGCGGCTGTACTGCTCGATCATGCGGTTGCCGATGAAGCCGTCGCACACGCCGGACACCACGCAGGTCTTGCGGATCTTCTTGCCGAGCGCCATCACGGTCGCCAGCACGTCCTTCGCGGTCTTCGCACCACGCACCACCTCCAGCAGCTTCATCACGTTGGCCGGGCTGAAGAAGTGCATGCCGACCACGTCCTGCGGACGCTTCGTGAACGCGGCGATCTTGTCGACGTCGAGCGTGGACGTGTTGCTGGCCAGGATGGCGCCGGGCTTGCACACCTCGTCGAGCTCCTTGAACACCGTCTCCTTGACGTTGATGTCCTCGAACACGGCTTCGATGACGAGGTCCACGTCCTTCAGGTCGTCGTACGCGAGGGTGCTGGACAGCAGCGCGAGGCGCTGGTCGAGCTTGTCCTGTGCGAGCTTGCCCTTCTTGACCTGGGCCTCGTAGTTCTTGCGCACGGTGGCCAGGCCGCGGTCGAGCGCTTCCTGCTTCGTCTCGAGGATGGTGACCGGGATGCCGGCGTTCAGGAAGTTCATCGCGATGCCGCCGCCCATGGTGCCGGCGCCGATCACGCCCACCTTGGCGATGGCGCGCACCGGGGTGTCGGCCGGCACGTCGGGGATCTTCGACGCGGCACGTTCGGCAAAGAACATGTGGCGCTGGGCGCGGCTCTCCGGCGTCTGCATCAGCGCGGCGAAGATCTCGCCCTCGACCTTCATGCCCGCGTCGAACGGCTTGTTGACGGCGGCGGCGACGGCCTCCACGCACTGCAGCGGCGCGGGGAAGTTCTTCGACATCGCGCCCACGGTGTTGCGGGCGAACTGCAAGTACGCGTCCGGCTCGGGGTGCGAGACCTTCAGGTCGCGCACGCGCGGCAGCGGGCGGCGGTCGGCCACGTCGCTCGCGAAGGCGATGGCGGCGTCCAGCACGTCGCCCTCGACGAGCTTGTCGAAGAGCTTCTGGCCGGGCTGGGCGGCGAGCTGCTCGCTCTTGGCGGTGTCGCCGGTGACGATCAGGTTGAGGGCCGTCTCGAGGCCCAGCACGCGCGGCAGGCGCTGCGTGCCGCCGGCGCCCGGCAGCAGGCCCAGCTTCACTTCCGGCAGCGCAACCTGCGTGCCGGCGGCGGCCACGCGGTAGTGGCAGCACAGGGCCAGTTCGAGGCCGCCGCCCATCACGACGGAATGGATCGCGGCGACGACGGGCTTGTCGCTGCCCTCGACGGCGGCGATCACGCTCAGCAGGTCCGGCGAGGCCGAGGCCAGCGGCGAGCCGAACTCGCGGATGTCGGCGCCGCCCGAGAACGCCTTGCCGGCGCCGGTGATCACGACGGCCTTCACCGCAGGGTCGTTCGACGCCCGCTCGATGCCCTCGGTGATGCCCTTTCGGGTGGACAGCCCGAGGCCGTTGACCGGCGGGTTGTTCAGGGTGATGACGGCAACGGGGCCGCGGGTCTCGTAGGTGGCGCTCATGGGGTTCCCTCGCAAGCGGAGCTGGTGGATCAGGAATCGAACGATCGTGCGATTCTAGATTCTAGGAAACAAAAAAACCGGCTCCTGTCTCACCAGTGACAGCACGGCTGCCACGGTGGTCCAGGGCCGGCTCGGCCGGTGTCCGGGATTGTCAGACTTCGAGCCACTCCTTGCGAATGGCCGTGTTCGCACGAAGGTCGGCAGGCGACCCCTCGAACACGATCTGGCCGTGGCCCATCACGTAGCAGCGCTCGGACACCTCGAGCGCGATGGTGAGCTTCTGCTCGACCAGCAGCACCGAGATGCCGCGGCGGCGCAGCTCCTTCAGGTACTCGCCCACCAGCTCGACGATCTTGGGCGCGAGGCCCTCGGTAGGCTCGTCGATCATGATGAGGTCGGGGTCGCCCATCAGCGTGCGGCACAGCGTGAGCATCTGCTGCTCGCCGCCCGACAGCACGCCGGCCTCGACGTTCTGGCGCTCCTTCAGGCGCGGGAACATCTTGTACATGTCATCGAACGACCAGCGCGCCTTCTTCTTGCCGCTCTTCTGGCCCAGCACCAGGTTCTCGTGCACGCTCATCTTCGGGAAGATGTCGCGGTTCTCCGGCACGTAGCCGAGGCCGCAGTGGGCGATCTCGAACGGCTTCTTGCCGAGCAGCTCCTGGTTGTTCCACTGCACCGAACCCTGGCTGGACACGAGGCCCATCACGGCCTTCACGGTGGTGGAGCGGCCCGAGCCGTTGCGGCCCAGCAGGCTCACGATCTCGCCCGGCTTCACGTCCATCGACACCCCGTGCAGGATGTGGCTCTTGCCGTAGTAGGCGTGAACGTCCTTCAGTTTCAACATGGTCAGTGCACTCCTGCGGCTTGCTTTTCGGCCAGCACCGAGCCGAGGTAGGCTTCCTGCACGCGCGGGTTCGCGCGCACGGCTTCGGGGGTGTCGAACGCGATCACCTCGCCGTACACCAGCACGGCGATCTTATCGGCCAGGCCGAACACCACGCCCATGTCGTGCTCCACCGTCAGCAGCGTCTTGCCCACGGTGATCTCGCGGATCAGCTCGATGAAGCGGTGCGTCTCGGCGTTGCTCATGCCCGCGGTGGGTTCGTCGAGCAGGATGACGCTGGCGCCGCCGGCGATGGTGAGGCCCACCTCGAGCGCACGCTGTTCGGCGTACGTGAGGTTCATGGCCAGCACGTCGCGCTTCTTCTCGAGCTTGATCATGCGCATGATCTGCTCGGTGCGTTCGTTGGCGTCGCGCAGGTTCGACAGGAACTTCCAGAACACGTACTTGTAGCCGAGCGACCACAGCACCGCGCAGCGGATGTTCTCGAACACCGACAGCTTCACGAACAGGTTCGAGACCTGGAAGCTGCGCGCGAGGCCCTTGCGGTTGATCTCGTAGGGCTTCTGGCCGTCGATGCGTTCGCCGTGCAGGCGGATCTCTCCGCTGCTCAGGCCGAAGCGGCCGCTGATCAGGTTGAACAGCGTGGACTTGCCCGCGCCGTTCGGGCCGATCACGGCCACGCGTTCACCGGCCTTCACCTGGATGTTGGCGCCGCGGATGATCTCGGTCTTGCCGAAGCTCTTGCGGACGTTGTCGAGTTCGAGGGCGAACGGCGCGCCGGGTTTGCCACTCATGCGGCCTCCTTGATGCGGATGATGGCTTGGATCTCTTCCTGGGCGCTGTCCCAGTGGCGCTTGAAGTAGCGGCGGGCGATCTCGAAGAGCACGGCGCCGATGGCCGTGACCACCGCCCCGATGATCCAGTCGGCCGGCTGGTTGACGTCGAGCTGGAAGCCCAGGTACTTGAAGGCGGGGTTCATCTCCGCGTTGATCTGCTTGTGGTACAGCATCTCGACGAGCGAGGCGCCGCCCAGCACGAGCACCGGCACGGTCGCCAGCAGCGCGAGGTACGGCTTCCACAGGCGGCCGAACTTCTTGAATGCGGCCACCCGCAGGTTCATCATCACGATGGCCGAGACACCGCCCGGGGCGAACATCACCACCAGCACGAACACGATGCCGAGGTACAGCGCCCAGGCCTTCGTCACCTCGGACAGCAGAATGCTGACCAGCACCGACAGCACCGCGCCGATGATGGGCCCGAAGAAGAACAGCGCCCCGCCGATGTACGTGAACAGCAGGTAGCTGGCCGACGTGAGGCCGTTGACGGCCGAGCCCTGCACCAGCTCGAAGTTCAGCGCGAACAGCCCGCCGCCGATGCCGGCGAAGAACCCGGCGATGATGAAGGCGATGTAGCGCACGACCTGCGTGTTGTAGCCCACGAACTGCACGCGCTCGGGGTTGTCGCGCACGGCGTTCAGCATGCGGCCGAGCGGCGTGGCCGAGAACATGAACATCAGGCCCGTGCAGATGAAGCAATACACGGCGATCAGGTAGTACAGCTGGATCTGCGGGCCGTACGAGATGCCGAACACCGCGTCGCCCACGACCCGGTTGGTGCTGATGCCGCTCTCGCCGCCGAACACCTCGGGGAACATCAGCGTCATGGCGTACACCAGTTCGCCCACGCCCATGGTGATCATCGCGAAGGTGTTGTGCGCCTTCTTGGTGGACACCCAGCCCAGCACGATGGCCACGGCCATGCCGCCGAGCCCGCCCACGAGCGGCACGAGGCTCACCGGCAGGCCGAGCGAACCCGCGCCGATCTTGTTGAGCGCGTGCGCCGTGCAGAAGGCCCCGAGGCCCGTGTAGACGGCGTAGCCGAAGCTCAGCATGCCCCCGTTGCCCAGCAGCAGGTTGTAGCTGAGCAGGATGATGATCATGTACCCGATCTGGGACAGCATGGTCAGCGCGAGGCCGCTCTTGAAGATCAGCGGGGCCACGAGCAGCAGCAGCGCGAAGCCGCCCCAGACGAGGATGCGGCCGAGGTTCAGCGGCTTGTAGGAATGGTAGGTGGTGCTCATGTCGTTCAGCTCTCGCGCGTGCCCATCAGGCCCTTCGGACGGAAGATCAGCATCAGCACCATCAGCAGGTACGGCAGCAGCGGCGCCACCTGCGACAGCTTCAGCCCGAGCACCGAGTACCCCGGCGAGGACGGCGTCAGCTGCGTGCCGACCAGGCGGAACAGGTCGACCAGGGAATAGTCGAGGGAGACGGCGAAGGTGGTCAGGATGCCGATCAGCAGCGACGCGATGAACGCGCCGCCCAGCGAGCCCATGCCACCCACCACCACCACCACGAAGATGATGTTGCCCACCGAGAACGCCATGCCCGGTTCGGTGGCGTAGGCGTTGCCGCCGATCACGCCGGCGAGTGCCGCGAGGGCCACGCCGCCGCCGAACACCATCATGAACACGCGCGGCACGTTGTGGCCGAGCGACTCGACCATGTCCGGGTGCGTCAGCGCGCCCTGGATCACGAGGCCGATGCGGGTGCGCGACAGCACGAACCAGATGGACACGAGCATCACGATGGCCACGCCCATCATGAAGCCGCGGTAGATGGGGAACTGGCTGCCGAAGAGGGTGAACAGCGGACCGTCGAGTTCGGCCGGGATGCGGTAGTCGACCGGGGCGCGGCCCCAGATGAGCTGCACGATCTCGAGCATCAGGAAGGACAGGCCCACGGTGACGAGCAGTTCGGACACGTGCCCGAACTTGTGCACCTGGCGCAGGCAGTAGCGCTCGAACGCGCCGCCGATCAGCGCCGAGACGAGCGGCGCGATGAACAGCGCCGGCCAGAAGCCGATCCATGCGGAGACCTGGTACGCGAGGTACGCACCGAGCATGTAGAAGCTCGCGTGCGCGAAGTTGAGCACGCCCATCATGCTCATGATCAGGGTGAGCCCCGAACTCAGAAGGAACAGCAGCAGCCCGTAGCTGACGCCGTTCAGCAGCGATATGGTGAAGAACTCCATCGCGTCCCCAGAATGTATGAATTGAAAGTCAGGCCTCGACATCGAGGCCATCCGCGCGGGTGGCCGGGGCCCGCGACGAAGCCCCGACACCATGGAAAAACAGGCCGGGCGGCTTTCGCCGCCCGGCCTGCGGATTCAACGAAGGATCAGGCCGGACGCTTCATCTGGCACGTGGTGGGCGTGCTCGAGATGTACGACTCGAACGTCTTTTCCATCGTCCAGGTGTTGCCGGTCTTCTCGATGTCGATCGGGTTCTTGGCATCGACCTTGTTCCACGTGGCCAGGTACAGCGGCTGCTGCAGCTGGTGGTCGCTGCCGCGCATGGTCACGTCGCCCGTGAAGCTCTTGAAGGTGAGGTTTTCCATGGCCTTCGCGACCTTCACCGGGTCGGTGGACTTGGCCTTGGCCATGGCCAGCGGCAGCGCCTTGAAGATGTTGTAGGCCGGGGACGTGGCGAACGCCTCGTTCGGGAACTTCTGGCCGAAGGCCTTGAACAGGTCCTGGTATTCCTTCGACGGCAGGTTCGAGTACGTGGGGTACACGAACTTGATCTTGCCGAGGCCGGTGTTGCCGATGGCCGTGGGCGTGCCCGCGGCGCCGGCGTAGTAGGTGTAGAAGTTGACGTCGAGGCCGGCGTCCTTCGCGGCCTTGAACACCAGCGACAGGTCGTTGCCGAAGTTGCCGGTGATGATGGTGTCGGCGCCCGAGGCCTTGACCTTGGCGATGTACGGGGCGAAGTCCTTCACCTGGCCGAACGGATGCAGTTCTTCACCGACGATCTGGACGTTCGGGGCCTTGCGCGCCAGGATCTCCTTGGCGTACTTGGTGACCTGCTGGCCGTGGCCGTAGTTCTGGTTCAGCAGGTAGACCTTCTTGACGTTCTTGTCGTCCTTGATGGCCGTGCCGATGGCTTCCATCTTCATCACCGTGTTGGCGTCGAAGCTGAAGTGCCAGAAGCTGCACTTGCTGTTGGTGAGGTCGGGGTCCACCGCGGCGTAGTTCAGGTAGACGACTTCCTTGCCGGGGTTGCGCTCGTTGTGCTTGTTGATGGCGTCGATCAGCGCGCCGGCCACGCCGGAGCCCGAGCCGCCCTGCACCACGTAGCGGATGCCCTGGTCGATGGCGGCCTTCAGCACGTTCAGGCTTTCCGGGCCCGACATCTTGTTGTCGAACGGCACCATCTCGAACTTCACGCCGGCCGGGTTGTTCTTGCCACCGTCGCGCTCCGCGAGGAACTGGAGCGTGTGCAGGATGTTGAGGCCGATGTTGGCGAACGGACCCGACTGCGGGTCGATCACGGCGATGCGGACCGTCTCCCCGGCCTGCGCGTAGGCACCGCCAGCGCCCAGGAGTAGCGCGGAGGTCGCGGCCGCGGCCAACATGTTCTTCACCAGCTTCATTCAGATCTCCTTGTAAAAATCTCTGTAATCGCTGGACGATAGCGTGAAAGGACTGGCGTGCGTTCTAGGGAGTACCCGAAAACGCACACCCGTTCACTCTGTTGTCGTTTCCCTCACACAGATGGGAGTTGGTGGTCCTTGAACTGGTCGCGCAACTTGAGCTTCAGGAGCTTGCCCGTGGCCGTGTGCGGCAGCTCTGTCACGAAGGCGACATCGTCTGGGATCTGCCATTTGGCGATGCGGCCGTCGAAGAAGGCGAGCAGCTCTTCCCGCGTGACGGTGGCACCCGGTTTCGGCACCACCACCAACAGTGGACGCTCGTCCCATTTGGGGTGCCGGCAGGCGATCGCGGCGGCCTCGTGGACCGCCGGATGCGACATCGCGATGTTCTCGATGTCGATCGAACTGATCCACTCGCCACCCGACTTGATGACATCCTTGCTGCGGTCCGTGATCTGCATGAAGCCGTTCTCGTCGATGGCGGCCACGTCGCCTGTCGGGAACCACGAGCGGCCGTCGATCTTCAGCAGCGGCGAGCCCGGCTGCTGGAAGTAGGTGTCGATGACCCACGGGCCGCGCACGACGAGGTTGCCCGACGAGACGCCGTCCCACTTCACGGGCTTGTGGTCGTCGTCGATCACCATCATGTCGACGCCGTACACCGCCCGGCCCTGCGTCAGCAGCAGCTTGCGGCGCGTGGCGCGGTCGGCGTCGCGGTGCTTCGAGTTGAGTTTCGCGACCGTGCCGAGCGGCGACATCTCGGTCATGCCCCACGCATGGATGACCTCCACGCCGTAGTCGTTCTCGAGCGCGTCGAACATCGCGGGCGGGCAGGCCGAGCCGCCGATCACGGTGCGCTTGAAGGTCGAGAACTTCAGCTCGTTCTTCTGCACGTAGGTGAGCAGGCCCAGCCACACGGTGGGCACACCCGCGCTGAACGTCACCTTCTCGGATTCGAACAGCTCGTACAGCGACTTGCCGTCGAGGTGCGGCCCCGGGAACACGAGCTTCGCACCCACCAGCGGGCAGGCGTACGGCAGGCCCCACGCGTTGACGTGGAACATCGGCACGACCGGCAGGATGGTGTCCCGCGCCGAGCAGCCGAGCGAATCGGGCAGCGCGGCGGCGAACGCGTGCAGCACGCTCGAGCGGTGCGAGTACACGGCGCCCTTCGGGTTCCCCGTGGTGCCCGACGTGTAGCAGATGCTCGAGGCGGTGTTCTCGTCGAACTCGGGCCAGGCGTACTGGCCGTCCTCGGCGTCCACGAGGTCCTCGTAGCACAGGAGGTTCGGCACGGCGGTCTGGGCCGGCATGTGCGCGCGGTCGGTCATCAGCACGAAGTGCTTCACCGTGGGCAGCATCGCGGCGAGCTTCTCGACGAGCGGCAGGAAGGTCAGGTCGAAGCACAGCACCTTGTCCTGCGCGTCGTTGACGATCCACGCGATCTGTTCGGGGAACAGGCGCGGGTTGATCGTGTGGCACACGAGCTCCGAGCCGGAGGTGCCGTAATAAAGCTCGAAATGGCGGTACCCGTTCCACGCGAGCGTGCCCACCCGGTCGCCCGCCACGCAGCCCAGCCGCGCGAGCGCCTGCGCCACCTTGCGGGAGCGCAGCTCCGCATCGCGGTAGGTGTAGCGGTGGAGGTCCCCCTCGGCCCGTTTCGACACGATCTCGGTGTCGCCTGCGTGACGTGCGGCATGCACGATCAGCGAGGAGATCATCAGGGGGGTCTGCATCATCTGGCCCATCAAGCGCGGCATGGTGGTGGTCTCCGGTATGCAGTGGTCTGCGACGTTCTGATCATAGGAACGCCCCTGCGGTGCGGACCTTTCGGTTTACCCTTATGAGGAAGGCGTTGCGGCCCGCTGGCTACACTTGTCGGATGAATGCCGTTGTCGATGCCACGGGGCCGTTCGCCGGCGCGCGCTGGCCCAACCGGTTCCACACCCTGGGACCTGACTTCTTCACCCTGCTCCCGCCCCAGGGCATGCCCGACCCGCACTGGGTCGCGTGGAGCCCGGAGTGCGCCCGCCTGCTCGGCCTGCCCGAACAGCGCCCCACCGACGAGGCCACGCTGCAGGCCCTCGCGGGCAACCTCGTGGGCCCCGGCATGCAACCGCTCGCCAGTGTCTACAGCGGCCACCAGTTCGGCGTGTGGGCCGGCCAGTTGGGCGACGGCCGCGCGCACCTGCTCGGCGAGGTCGACACCCCCGCCGGCCCCATGGAGCTGCAACTCAAGGGCGCCGGCCTCACGCCCTACTCCCGCATGGGCGACGGGCGCGCGGTGCTGCGTTCGTCCATCCGCGAATTCCTGTGCTCCGAAGCCATGGCCGGCCTGGGCATCCCGACCACCCGTGCGCTGAGCATCACCGGCTCGCGTCTGCCGGTGCGCCGCGAGGAGGTCGAGACGGCCGCCGTGGTGCTGCGCGTGGCGCCCACGTTCATCCGCTTCGGCCACTTCGAACATTTCGCCCACACGGCCGACGACCCCGAAGCGCTGCGCCGCCTCGCCGACTTCGTCATCGACACGCAGTACCCGCAGTGCCGGGACGACCCGCAGCCGTACGTGGCGCTGCTGAAGGCCGTGGTCGAACGCACCGCGTCGCTGATGGCCGACTGGCAGGCCGTCGGCTTCTGCCACGGCGTGATGAACACCGACAACATGTCGATCCTCGGGCTCACGATCGACTACGGCCCGTTCGGCTTCCTCGACGCCTTCGTGCCGGGCCACGTCTGCAACCACTCGGACCAGCAGGGCCGCTACGCCTACGTGCGCCAGCCCAACGTGGCGTTCTGGAACCTGCACGCGCTGGCCCAGGGGCTGATGCCCCTCATCGGCGACAGCGAGGCCGCGCTCGGCGCCCTCGACGTCTACAAGACGGCCTTCCCCGACGCCGCCATGGCCCGCATGCGTGCCAAGCTGGGTCTGGCCACCCGCGACGAGGGTGACCACCGCCTGATCGAGGACCTGTTCGCCCTCATGGCGAAGGACGCCACCGACTACACCATCGCGTTCCGCCGCCTGTCGACGTTCGACAGCACCCCGGGCACCCGCAACGACGCGGTGCGCGACCTGTTCGTCGACCGCGAGGCCTTCGACGCCTGGGCCGTGCGCTACCGCGACCGGCTCGCCGCCGAAGGCTCGGTGGATGCCGAACGGGCCTTGCGGATGAACCGGGTCAACCCCAAATACATCCTCCGGAACCACCTGGCCGAAGTCGCGATCCGAACCGCTCGGAATGGCGACTTCGCGGAAGTGGAGCGGCTGCGTGACGTCCTGGCACGCCCGTTCGACGAACAACCGGACCGTTCGGCCTATGCCGATTTCCCGCCCGACTGGGCGCAACAGATCGAGGTGTCCTGCTCATCATGAGTACCGCAGACCACAAGCCCCGCAAGGTCCAGAAGACCGATGCCGAATGGCGAGCCCAGCTCGACCCCATCCAGTACGAGGTGGCCCGCCACGCCGCCACCGAACGGGCCTTCACCGGCAAGTACTGGGACCACTTCAAGGACGGCCACTACAACTGCATCGGCTGCGGCACGCCGCTGTTCGAATCGGCCACCAAGTTCGACGCCGGCTGCGGCTGGCCCAGCTACTGGGAACCGGTCAACAGTGAAGTTGTCGAACGGGTCGTCGACCACAGCCACGGCATGGTGCGCGTCGAGGTGAGGTGCAACAATTGCGGCTCGCACCTCGGCCACGTGTTCCCCGATGGCCCGGAGCCGACCGGCGAGCGCTTCTGCATCAACTCCGCCGCGATAGACTTCGCCCCGAAATGAGCCACCGGCCTGCCCGATGAAACTGCTTCTCGACTTCCTGCCCCTGGTCCTGTTCTTCGCCGTTTTCAAGTACGGCGACGCCCACAAGGACTGGGCCGCCTCGTTCGCCACCGAACACCTGGGCTTCATGGTGTCCGGCGGGGTCGTCGGGCAGGCCGAGGCGCCGGTGCTGCTCGCCACCGTGGTGGTGGTCGTCGCGACGCTGTTGCAGGTGGCCTGGATGCTGGCCCGCCGCCAGAAGGTGCACATGATGATGTGGGTGAGCCTGGTGCTCGTCACCGTGCTGGGGGCCGCCACCGTCTACTTCCACAGCGAAACGTTCATCAAGTGGAAGCCCACGGGCCTCTACTGGGTCATGGGCCTCGCGTTCTGGGTCAGCCAGGCGTTCTTCCGCAAGAACCTCGTGCAGGCGCTGATGGGCGCCCAGTTCGAACTGCCGCCGAGCATCTGGCAGCGGGTCAACTTCGCATGGGTCGCCTTCTTCGGCCTGATGGGCCTGCTGAACCTCTACGTGGTCTACACGTTCGACAGCAGCACCTGGGCGAACTTCAAGGTGTTCGGCACCACGGGCCTGATGCTCGTCTTCATGGTGGCGCAGGGCCTGTACCTCGGCAAGCACCTGAAGGACGACACGCCGCCGGCCGACGCCGAGGCGCGCAAGGACACGGCCTGAGATGCCCGTCGACCGTTCCGAGATCGACGCCGCGCTGCGCGAGGCGCTGGCGCCCGAATCCCTCGAGGTGCGCGACGACAGCCACCTGCACGCCGGCCATGCCGGTGCGCGCGAGGGACGGCACTTCCACGTCACGATCGTCAGTTCGCGCTTCAACCAATTGTCACGCGTGAAGCGCCATCGGCTCGTTTATGATGCGCTCCAATCCTTGATTCCGCGCGGCATCCACGCGCTCGCCATCGATGCCCGCGCCCCGGGCGAAAGCTGACCGATCACCATCGTCCGCACCGCGAACGTCCCGACCGGGTCCGTCTTGCGGCTGCCGTCAGGCCTCCCCTCACCGACTTCCCCCTTGAAAGGCTAGCTGCCCCATGAAGAAGAAGCTGTCCGTTGTCGCCCGCGCCGCGCTGCTCGCGACCTCTGTTTCGCTGCTGAGCCCGCTCGCGGCCCAGGCGCAGAACATCACGACCGTGAACGGCAAGCCCGTTCCGCAATCGCGCGCCGACGTGCTGCTTCAGCAGGCCACCCGCCAGGGCCAGCAGCCGCGCACCCCCGAGCTCGAAGCGCAGGTGCGCGACGAGGTCGTGCTGCGCGAGATGTTCGTGCAGGAAGCCGTCAAGCGCGGCCTGTCCACCACGAAGGAATACCGCGACCAGATCGAACTGGCGCGCCAGGGCATCCTGATCCGCGAACTCTTCACCGATTTCCAGAAGAAGAACCCCGTCACCGACGCCGACATCCAGGCCGAGTACGACAAGTTCAAGGCCCAGGCCGGCGGCAGCGAATACCGCGCCCGCCACATCCTGGTCGAGAAGGAAGACGAGGCCAAGGACATCATCGCGAAGCTCAAGGGCGGCGCGAAGTTCGAAGACCTGGCGAAGAAGCTCTCGAAGGACCCGGGATCGGGCGCCAACGGCGGCGACCTCGACTGGGCCAACCCGAACTCGTACGTGCCCGAGTTCTCGGCCGCGCTCACGAAGCTGAAGAAGGGCGAGATCACGCAGGAGCCGGTGAAGAGCCAGTTCGGCTACCACGTCATCAAGCTCGAAGACACGCGCGAATCGCAGCCGCCGTCGCTCGACGAAGTGAAGCCGCAGATCCAGCAGCGCCTGAACCAGATCAAGCTGACCGAGTTCCGCGATCAGATCAAGGCCAAGTCCAAGACGGACTACAAGTTCGCCACCAACTGAGTCTGCGTGTCACCCCGGCGAACGCCGGGGCCCACCGTCCACCGGGCGCGCCTGCCCCCGGTAGATCCCGACGTTCGTCGGGATGACCGGTCAGAGGACGGGCACCGGCAGATCGAGCCGCCCCGCCTCGATGCGCAACTGCCGGTCGCACCGCGCCGCGATGCTGCGATCGTGCGTCACGAGCACCAGCGTCGTCCCGGCTTCGCGGTTCAACTCGAACATCAGCTCCATCACCCGTTCGCCCGTCGCGAAGTCGAGGCTGCCCGTGGGTTCGTCGGCCAGCAGCACCGCGGGCCGCACGACGAAGGCGCGGGCCAGGGCCACGCGCTGTTGTTCGCCGCCGGACAGCACCTTCGGGTAGTGCGTCAGCCGCTCGCCCAGGCCCACGCGCTTGAGCATCTCGGTGGCGAGCGCCCGGGCGTCCGCCCTGCCCTGCAGCTCCAGCGGCAGCATCACGTTCTCCAGCGCGTTGAGGTTGCCTAGCAGCTGGAAGCTCTGGAACACGAAACCCACGCGTGCGGCACGCACCGCGGCACGTTCGTCTTCGCCAATCGCGAACAAATCGGTGCCGGCGAGGCGAACCGTTCCGCTCGAAGGCGTGTCCAAGCCCGCGATGATCGACAGGAGCGTGCTCTTGCCCGAACCGGATGCGCCCACGATGGCCGCCGACTCATGGGCTTCCAGCTGGAAGTCGATGTCATGGAGAATCGTCAGCAGACCGCTGGTGTCCTGCACTTGTTTGGTCACGTGCTCGACGGCAATGATGGGATCGGACATGGAAGCTCGAGGTCAGGAATGAAGAAAAACACCACCCGCAGGACGTGGCTCAGGCAATGTACCCTGCTTGGCCTCGCCGTGGCCGCGCCGGGACTCCGGGCGGCTTCGCCCGCGCAGCACGCGCCCGTGATCCTCGTGCTCGGCGACAGCCTGTCGGCCGAGTACGGCCTCGCCCGGGGCAAGGGCTGGGTCGCGCTGCTCGAGCAGCAGCTCGTGCAGGAAAAGATCGGCGCCACCGTCGTCAACGCCAGCATCAGCGGCGACACCACGTCGGGCGGCCGTTCGCGCCTGCCGGCGCTGATCAAGCGCCACGCCCCCGACATCGTGATCCTCGAGCTGGGCGCGAACGACGCGCTGCGCGGCCTGCCGCTTTCGATGACCCGGGACAACCTCACGGCCATGGCCCGCAGCGCCCGGGAGGCCGGCGCGCGCGTCGTGGTGGTGGGCATGCAGATGCCCCCGAACTACGGCCGCAAGTACGCGGAGGACTTCCACGCGGTGTTCACGGGTGTCGCCCAGGACCAGCAGGCGGCGCTGGTGCCGTTCCTGCTGAAGGGCGTGGCCGACGTGCCGAACGCCGAGGCCAACTTCCAGGCCGACCGCATCCACCCGAAGGAGTCGGCCCACCCGACGATGCTGGCCAACGTGTGGCCGGCGCTGAAGCCGCTGCTGCGCTGACGGCCCGCCGCGGAGAGACGGACGGGCGCCGGCGGTCAGTCGACGCGGCGATGGCGCGCGCCGTCGTCGCGGTTCTGCGGGTTGCCGCCGCCACTCCGCGGCGGTTCACGGAAGCCCGGCTGCTGCTGGGGCTGGGGTTGCTGCGGCTGCGGTTGCACCTGGGGTTGCGGCTGAGGCTGCGGCGGGGGACGCGGCACCGCCGTCTGCATGTTCGGCGGCTGCGGACGAGGCATCTGCACCTGGGGCTGCGGTTGCGGTTGCGGCTGGGCCGGCATCTGCGGCTGAGGTTGCTGCGGACGCCCGCCACCCCAACCACCGCCCCCGTGGCGGCCGTCGTTCTCGTCACGGGAGGACCAGCGTGGCGGCTGCTGTTGCGGGGGCTGTTGCGGCTGCGGCTGCTGGACCTGCGGCTGCGGCGACGAGAAGCCCGGCTGCGGCACGGGCCGCAACGGCGGCTGCTGCCAGCGTTCGTCGCGCGTGCCCTGCCAGCGCTCGTCGCGGGAGTTGCCGCCCCAGCCCGGACGGGGCTGCGGCTGGGGCTGGGGTTGGGCCTGCGGCTGCGGCACCGGTTGCGGCTGCTGCACCTGCGGCTGGGGCTGCGGCCGGACGATGTCCCCGCGCCCACGGCCGTCGTTGTCCCGCCGCTCGTCACGGCCGAAGCGCGGCGCGCCGTAGCGTTCACCGCCCGCCCCCGGTGCCGGCGGGATGAAACCCACCTGCGGCGAGGGACGCTGGCCCATCATGGGCGGCCGGCCGCCCGGGTTCACGGGCGCGTCGGGACGCGGGCGCCCCGGCGCGAGGCCGGGCAGCGGGCGCCCGCCGATGCCGACGATGGCCGGGCCCACCGGCTGGCGGCGTTCCACCACGTGGCGCGGCACGATGGTCATCGCCCCCGGCAGGTCGCGGTAGCGGTAGCGGCCCGACTCGACGGCCTGGCGAGGGTCGCGCACCCACGGGTTGAAGTCGAAGTTCCTCGGCACCTGGTTGACGTTGATGTGGCGCATGTAGTGCGGGCTGTAGCGGTAGCCCGGCACGTAGACTTCGCGCGGGCCCAGCGGGAACCAGCCCACCATGGGCGCCGGGCGGCGCCCGACGCCGATCGACACGCTCACCCCGGGACCGCCCATCCACGCGACGAGCGCGGGGGCGTACACGGGCCGCGCCACGTAGGTGCCGGGCACCCAGCACCAGACGTCGCGGCGCGAGACCCAGCGGCCGTAGTGGAACGGCGCGAAGCCCCAGGGGGCGTCGTCCACCCAGGTCCAGCCCCACGGGCTGATCCACACCCAGTGCCCCACGCGGTACGGCGCCCAGCCCGGAGCCACGTCGCGCGGGATCCACAGGGCGCCGTACTCGGGGTCCTGCTCCCAGCGGCCGTAGCGGTCGAGGTCCTCGACACCCGTCATCTCGGCCGACACGTAGCGGGTGGAGACGCTGCGATCCTCGCGGTCGTCGCGGGAGGCCACCCAGTCGTCGAAGTCGTCACGCTGCGGCTCGGCGAGCTCGAACTGCGTGCCGCGGTCCTGCCAGAAGCGGTAGCGCTGGCCGGCCTTGACCGTCACGCCGGCGTCCTGCGCCTTCAGCTGCAGCTGGCCCGACTGGACGGTGGTGTCGGTGGTGTCGTCGTCGCGGGTGAAGCGGTAGCTGCCGGCCCGCTCGGGCGCGAAGCCGCCCTCGGGCGTCACGAGCAGGAAGTCCTGCGCGGCCTCGCGCGAACGCAGCCGCGCGGCCACGTCGCCGTTGTGCAGGCGCACGGAGAAGTGGTCGTCGTCGAGTGCGGTGACCTCGAGTTCGGTGTTCCGGCCAATGCGCAGGATGCTGGTGCCGACGCGCACCTCGGCCCGGCCGCTGCCGGACGACGAGAGCCGGTCGCCGGTGGTGATCGGACGGTTGCGCGCGGCCTCCACCCACTCGCTCTCCTCGTTGTCGTAGACCCAGACCTCGCCCTCGACCTCGGCCAGCCGGCCGACACGGCCCGGCGGATCGGCTTCCGAGGCGGTGTCCTGCGCGCGCACGGGCCCTGCCGCGAACGCACAAAGCAGCAGCAGGCTCAACCAGAAGAAGGCCGGGCGAAGCGAGGGAAGTCTCATCGTGATCATCAGGTTCCAGCTGCCGTTGGAGGCATCCGCGACGGAAGGGTTCCGGATCAACGCGGGCCGAGGCGCGGCGGCTGACACGACTTTTGTCGCCAAGCAGCGACAACGTTCATCAAATCCCGGGTGTCAGTCGTCGTCGGACGGGTCCAGCCCCGGGAACAGCACGCTCGTGAACCCGAACTTCGAGAAGTCGCGAACCCGCATCGGGTACAGCTTGCCGATGAGGTGGTCGCACTCGTGCTGCACCACCCGCGCATGGAATCCGTCGGCCTCCCGGTCGATGGGCGCGCCGTACGGGTCGGCGCCGGTGTAGCGGATGCGGCTGTACCGCGGCACGATGCCGCGCAGGCCCGGCACGGACAGGCACCCTTCCCAGCCGTCTTCCTCGGCATCCGACAGCGGGGTGATCACCGGGTTCAGCAGCACGGTCTCGGGCACCGGCGGTGCGTCGGGATAACGGTCGGTCTTCTTGAAGCCGAAGATCACGAGCTGCAGGTCGATGCCGATCTGCGGTGCGGCCAGGCCCGCGCCGTTGGCCGCGTGCATGGTGTCGAACATGTCGGCCACCAGCGCATGCAGCTCGGGGGTGTCGAACGCGCGCACGGGCTGCGCGATGCGCAGCAGCCGCGGGTCGCCCATCTTCAGGATCTCTCTCACCGCCACGGGGGCTCCTTCCGGATTCAACAGGTTCAGCGGCCGCCGGCCTTCAGCATCTCGCGCAGGCCGGCCTCGTCGATCACCGGCACGCCGTTGTCGAGTGCCTTCTGCAGCTTGCTGCCGGCCTCCTCGCCGGCCACGACGAAGTGGGTTTTCTTCGAGACCGACCCGCTCACCTTGCCACCCGCGGCCTCGATGGCCGCCTGGGCCTCGTCGCGCGACCACTCGGGCAGTGTGCCGGTGAGCACGAAGGTCTTGCCGGCGAAGGGTTTCGGGGAGAGGTCGGCGGTGCCGTCGCTCTCCTCCCACGTGATGCCCGCGGCACGCAGCTGCTCGACCACCTCGCGGTTGTGCGGCTGGTCGAAGAACGTGCGGAGGCTCTCGGCCACGATGGGGCCCACGTCGGGCACCTCCAGCAGCTGCTCGACGGTGGCGTCGAGCAGGCGGTCGAGCTGCCCGAAGTGGCGGGCCAGGTCCTTCGCGGTGGTTTCACCCACGTTGCGGATGCCCAATGCGAACAGGAACCGCGCGAGCGTGGTCTGCTTGCTGCGCTCGAGCCCGTCGACGAGGTTCTGCGCGCTCTTGTCGCCCATGCGCTCCAGTGCGGTGAGCTTGGCGATGCCCAGCTTGTAGAGCTCGGGCAGCGTGCGGATGATTCCGCCGTCCACCAGCTGCTCGACGAGCTTGTCGCCGAGGCCTTCCACGTCCATGGCCCGGCGGCTCGCGAAGTGCAGGATGGCGTGCTTGCGCTGGGCCGCGCAGAACAGCCCGCCGCTGCAGCGCCAGTTGGCCTCGCCCTCGTCGCGCGCGATGTCGCTGCCACACACCGGGCACTTGCCGCCCAGCTTCTTGTAGAGGTCGAACGGCTCGCCCACGTCGGCCGGCCGGCGGTCGAGCACCACGCCCACCACCTCGGGAATCACGTCGCCCGCGCGCCGCACGATCACGGTGTCGCCCACGCGCACGTCCTTGCGCCGCGTCTCGTCCTCGTTGTGCAGCGTGGCGTTGCTGACGGTGGTGCCGCCCACGAACACCGGCTCGAGCTTGGCGACCGGCGTGAGCTTGCCGGTGCGGCCCACCTGGATGTCGATGTCGCGGAGCACGGTCATCTGCTCCTGTGCGGGGTACTTGTGGGCCACGGCCCAGCGCGGCTCGCGCGAGACGAAGCCGAGCTTCTGCTGAAGCGCCCGGTCGTTGACCTTGTAGACCACGCCGTCGATGTCGAACGGCAGACCGTCACGGGCCTCGCCGATGCGGCGGTGGAAGGCCACGAGCCCCTCGGCGCCCTGAACCACCTCGCGCTCCTTCCCCACCGGCAGCCCGAAGGCCAACAGCGCGTCGAGGAGCTCGCCATGCGTGGGCGGGATGTCCCAGCCCTGCACGTCGCCCAGGCCGTACGCGAAGAAGCTCAGCGGCCGCTTGCGCGCGATGGCGGGGTCGAGCTGGCGCACCGCGCCGGCGGCGGCGTTGCGCGGGTTGACGAAGGTCTTCTCGTTCTTCGCGCCGTGGGCGATCAGCTCGCGCTGGCGTTCGTTGAGCGCGTCGAAGTCGTCGCGGCGCATGTAGACCTCGCCGCGCACCTCGATCACCGGCGCCACGGCGCCCTTCAGGCGCAGCGGGATCTGCGCGATGGTGCGGATGTTCTGGGTGACGTCCTCGCCCTTCTCGCCATCGCCGCGCGTGGCGGCCTGGACCAGCACGCCCTGTTCGTAGCGCAGGTTGATGGCCAGGCCGTCGAACTTCAGTTCGGCGGCGTACTCGACCGGCGGCGCGTCGGCCGCGAGGCCCAGTTCCTTGCGCACGCGGGCGTCGAACGCCAGCGCCCCGGTGGCTTCGGTGTCGGTCTCGGTGCGGATGCTGAGCATGGGCACCGTGTGGCGCACCGGCGTGAAGCCGTCGAGCACCTGGCCGATCACCCGCTGCGTGGGCGAATCGGGCGTCAGCAGCTCGGGGTGTTCGGCCTCCAGCGCCTGCAGGGCCTGGAACAGCCGGTCGTATTCGGCATCGGGGATGCTCGGCTCGTCGAGCACGTAGTAGCGGTGCGCGTGCTCGCGCAACTGGTCGCGCAGGTCGGCGGCGCGGGCCGCGGCGTCGGAGGTGGATCGCGTGTTCATGGGTCCCGGCACTCTAACGCCAAACGCACGCGGTCCGCCTCCTCCCCCCGTGCTATTCCACCACCTGCAGGGCGGTCACCGCGAGGGCCCCGTTCACCTTCTCCGCGGTGAAGCGGACCTTGTCACCTTCCTTGAGGCCGTCGAGCAGCTTGGGATCGGCCGCCTTGAAGACCATGGTCATCGCGGGCATGTCGAGGTTCTGCAGCGGGCCGTGGCGCAGGGTCACCTTGCCCTGGGCGCGGTCGACCTTGCGGACCTCGCCGTCGCTCTGCGCGGGCGCGGCGGCCGCCGACGCGTGATGGGACGCGTGATCGGCCGCGGCGCCCTGCGCCTGGGCGCCGGAGGCCAGGGACAGTCCGATGGCGAGGAGGATGTGGGTGTGCTTCATGGTTCGTCCTTGAGGATTCAATGGTGTTCGTGGCCCGCGGGCTTGCGGACGTTCAGGCGGGCGGGGGCGGCTTTCGCGGCCGGGGCGTGCACGGGTTCGGGCACTTCCGCGGTGTATTCGCTGGCGAGCGTGCCGGCCGGGTGCCGGTACGGTCCTGGGTCGTCGAAGTCACCGCGCGCGACCTCGTCGCGCACCTTGACCACGCTGAACATGCCGCCCATGCCGATGGGGCCGAACGGCCCCGTGCCGGTCATCATCGGCAGCGTGTTGTCGGGCAGCGGCATCTCCATCTCCGCCATGTCGTGCATGCCCTTGTCGCCCATGACCATGTAGTCGGGCACCAGCTTCGCGATCTTCTTCGCGAGATCGCCCTGCTCCACGCCGATCATGGTCGGGACGTCGTGCCCCATCGCGTTCATCGTGTGGTGGCTCTTGTGGCAGTGGATCGCCCAGTCGCCCGCGAGCGCGTCGAACTCGAAGGCGCGCATCTGGCCCACCGCGACGTCGGTCGTCACCTCGGGCCAGCGCGCGCTCTTCGGCACCCAGCCGCCGTCGGTGCCCGTGACCTCGAAGTGCGGCCCGTGCATGTGGATGGGGTGGTTCGTCATCGTGAGGTTGCCCACCCGGATGCGCACGCGGTCCCCGGTGCGCGCGACGAACGGGTCGATGCCCGGGAAGGCGCGGCTGTTCCAGGTCCAGAGGTTGAAGTCGAGCATCGTGTTGACCCGCGGCGTCGCGCTGCCCGGGTCGATGTCGTAGGCGTTGAGGATGAAGCCGAAGTCGCGGTCGACGCGGTGCTGCCGCACATCCTTCGGGTGGATGATGAACAGGCCCATCATGCCCATCGCCATCTGCACCATCTCGTCGGCGTGCGGGTGGTACATGTGGGTGCCCGGGCGCTGCAGCACGAACTCGTACATCCAGGTCTTGCCCATGCCGATGGGCGGCTGCGACAGGCCCGACACGCCGTCCATGCCCGACGGCAACCGCACGCCGTGCCAGTGCACGGTGGTGACCTCGGGCAGCTTGTTGGTCACGAAGATGCGCACGCGGTCGCCCTCGACCGCCTCGATCGTCGGGCCCGGGCTGGAGCCGTTGTAGCCCCACAGGTTGGCCGTCATGCCCGGGGCGATCTCGCGCGCGACGGGTTCGGCGACCAGGTGGAACTCCTTGACGCCGTCTTTCATGCGCCACGGCAGCGACCAGCCGTTCAGCGTGACGAGGGGGTTGAACGGCCTGCCGTTGGGCGGGAGCGGCGGCGGCTGCGTGGCGGAGGAGGCCGACACGGCGGCTTCCGGCAGCAGCGCCGCGCCGGCGCGGCTGACCGCGGCGGCGCCGAGGAACGTGGCGCCGGCGGACTTGAAAAAGTTTCTGCGGTTCGTCATGTCGTGTCTTTCAGTGGCCGCCCTGCCCCGCCGCAGCGGCACGGGCCGGGGCCATCGCGGGCGAGGCGCCCGGCGAGCGGCCGGTGAGCGCGGTCTGCAGGTCGGTCTCGGCGATCCAGTGGTCGCGCAGCGCCTCGATGGCGGCGGTCACGGTGGTGACCTGGTCGCGGGCATCGGCGAGCAGCTCGAACACGCTCGCCAGCATCCCGTTGTAGCGGAGCAGGTTCTCCTCGGAGATGCGCTGGCGCAGCGGCACGGCCTCGTCCCGGTAGTGTTTCGCGAGGTCGTAGGCGGTGCGGTAGGCCGAGTACGTCTCGCGGACCTCCGACTGCGCGTTCGCCGCGACCTCGGCGGTGAGGTGCACCGCCTGCATGTAGGTCGCCTCGGCGCGGGCGGTGCGGGTCGTGCCGAAGTCGAAGAGCGGGAGCTCCAGCTCGATCTCGAAACCGTTCTGCCGCGGCTCGCCGGTCTGGCTCTTGTTGGCGTAGCCGGCCTCGAGCACGTTGACGAACCGCGTGCCGCGGGTCAGCCCGAGCGACTTCGCCGTGGCCTCCACCTCGCGGCGGGCCATCAGCACGTCCAGACGCTGGTCGATCGCGGTCTGCTCGGCGTTGCGGGCGTCGAGCGGCACCGCCGGCAGGTCGGGCAGGCGCGCCGGCAGCGTGAAGGCGAGCTGGTCGCCCGAGAGACCCAGCGCGCGCACCAGTCGCTCGCGTTCGGCCACCGCCTGGTGCCGGGCGCGTGCCAGGTTGGCCGTGGCGTCGACCTGGAACGACTGCTCGCGCAGGCGGGCGAGCTTGCTGAAGTTGCCCGCCGCCTGCATGCGCCGGGCCAGTTCGCTGGACGCGTCGGCCGCCTCCTTGACCTGCTCGTGGTACGTGACGAGGTCCCGGGCCGCCACGGCGCCGAAGAAGGCCTTGCGCGCCTCGGCCGCGATCGCCACCGCCTCGGAGGCGGCGCGCACCTGCACCTGGGCCAGCTGGCGCTGCGCGATGTCGTTCGCGAGCGGCATCGTGAGCAGTCCCAGCACGTTGAACATCACCGTGCGGTCGATCTCGGTGACACTGCCGCCGCTCAGGCGCCCGAAGGTGAAGGTAGGATTGGCCAAGCGGCCCGCGCGCACGCGGTCCGCCTCGGCGATGCCCAGTTCGGCCAAGCTCGCCTGCAGGCCGCGGTGGTTGAGCAGCGCGACCTCGACCGCGCGGTCAGGCGTGAGAGGCTGCGTCAGGAGTTCGGCGACACGCCGGGCGGCCGTGTCGACGTCGGCCTCGGTGCGCTGCGGCACCACCGCGTGCCCGGTGCGTGCGGTCGTCAGCTCGGACACCCGGGCGCCCCCGCCGTCCGGCGAGAACGAGGCGCACCCGGCCAGCGCGAGCACGGCCGATGCGGCGACGACGCGCCGCACCATCGAAAGCTTGTGCATTGTCGGAAACCCTGTGAGTCATCGGCGCGGCGAAAACCGCAACCAGGAGACGCCCGCGCGGGCGCCCCAAGCGAACGCACGCACGAGCCCCATCGGACCTCCCGCGGAGGCCTCGTCGGATCAGCAGGTTCGTGGAGGGCGTTCCTGGCCGCCCGACTGGAACGTCGGGGCCGGGGCCGAGAAGGCCGGGAACGTGGCCGTGCTCAGCACCACGGGGCCGTCGATCGCCGGGAAGGCGCTCGCCAGCGGGGGCGCGGAACACGAGGCCGAGCACATGTTGCACTTCTCCTGGGACACGTGGCCATGGGCGGGCTGGGGGTCGGGGACGGGTTCGTGGACCTGGGCGTGCGCCTCGTGTCCGTGGTGCATGCCGTCGTGGTGCGCGTGCATGTCCATGTCGTCGGCGTCGCCGTGGTCCATCACGACCACCTCGGCATGGCTGCCTCCGCCCGCGGACATGCAGGGCATGGCTGCGGCCATGGCGCCCCGGACGGGGAGCAGCAGGGCCAGCAGGACCAGGAACCAGAGGCGGAGGAGCTTCACGGGGGTGAGGTTACCAGAGCGAGGGACACCGGCTCATCATCCACCCTGCCCCCGTGGCAAGGTCAAGGCCGGAGCCGAAAAAAAAGGCCGCCCGAAGGCGGCCTTTCGTGTTCCGAAGGAACGAGGGGATCAGCGCACGACGGCGATCTGTTCCCGCTTGTCGCCGTCGAACGTGAACAGCGTGAGCGCGCCGTTCTTGATGTCGCCCTTCTCGTCGAAGGCGATCTGGCCGGTCACGCCCTTGTAGTCGGTCTTGGCCAGCTCCGGCAGGTACTTCGCCGGGTCGGCCGAGTCGGCCTTGACCATGGCGGCGGCCAGCACGTTGACGGCGTCGTAGACGTACGGGGCGTACAGCTTGACGTCGATGTTGAACTTCTCCTTGTAGCGCTTCTTGAAGTCCTCCATGCCGGCCTTCTGTTCGCCTTCGACACCGCCTGCTTCGGCGCAGATGACGTTGCCCTTCACGAGGCCGCCGCCGGCCAGGTTCGGGAGTTCACCCGTGCAGATGCCGTCGCCGCCCATGTACTTGGCCTCGATGCCCAGCTGCTTCATCTGGCGCAGCATCGGGCCGCCCACGGCGTCCATGCCGCCGAAGAAGATGACGTCGGGCTTCGTGGCCTTGATGGCGGTCAGGATGGAGCTGAAGTCCTTTTCCTTGTCGTTGGTGAACTGGCGCGAGGCGATGGTGCCACCGGACGCCGTGGCGGCCTTCAGGAACTCCTCGGCCACGCCCTGGCCGTAGGCCGTGCGGTCGTCGATCACGGCGATCTGCTTGCCCTTGAGTTCGCCCGTGGCGTAGCGGCCCAGCGTGCCACCCAGGTGCACGTCGTCGGCCACGACGCGGAACGTCGTCTTGAAGCCCTGGCGCGTGAACGTCGGGTTCGTGGCGGACGGGGAGATCTGCGGGATGCCCGCGTCGCTGTAGATCTTCGAGGCCGGGATGGAGGTGCCGGAGTTCAGGTGGCCCACCACGCCGTTGACCTTGGCGTCGACGAGCTTCTGCGCCGCGGCGGTGCCTTGCTTCGGATCGCCGGCATCGTCCTCGCCGAGCAGCTCGAACTTGACCTTCTTGCCGCCGATGGTCACGCCCTTGGCGTTGAGCTCGTCGATGGCCATGCGGGCGCCGTTCTCGTTGTCGATGCCGAGGTGGGCGATGGCGCCGCTCTTCGGGCCGACGTGGCCGATCTTCACCACGGGAGTTTCGTCCGCCTTCTTGCCACATCCAGCCAGCACGACCGCGATGACGACGGCCGACAGTGCAAACAGTGAACGCTTCATACACAGGCTCCTAATAAGGATTGAGAAAAGAAACGAAGACAAGGCACGGATCGGGCCAGGCCTCGGCACTACCACTCGCACACACGGAAAAAGTCACGAACCGGATTCACGGCGATGTGCCTGACGCGCCAGTTCGATCGCGACGGCACGCGACACCATCTCGTGGAGGGTCGCATGAAGTTGTTCCTTCAGGTCGGCCATCAGGCTGTCGGCCGCACGCGCGAGCGCGGGCACCACGGCCTCGCGCATGCGGTGGTCGAACATCAGGTCGATCTGTCCTTCGAGTCCTTCGAACACGCGCTGCACCAGCACGTCTTCGGAAACCCGTTCTTGCAGCGGTTCCACCGGACGCACCGGCGCGGGGATGGGCACCGGAACGGGCACCGGCGCGGACACCACGGCGGGGCCTTCGTCGCGGCTCCACCAGCTGCCGGAGAAGTCGGCGGGCAGTGGGGACGGCGGTGCCATCGCGGGGAGCGGCAGCCCCACGCGCACCTGCTGTGCGGGACGGCGCTTCAGCCATTCGGGAGGCGCCGGCGCATCGTGCGCGAACGGCACGGGCTGCTCGGCGAGCAAGGGTTCGGGCGCCGGGACCGGCTCGGGCCGGGGTGCCACGGGCGCGGGCATCGGGACCGGGGCGGGCACCGCGATGGCGACGGGTTCGTCCACCGGCAACGGAAAATCGACCTCGGCGAGGGCCGCTTCGACCGGTTCCTCGACCGCGGCGGTGAGCTGGATCACCTCGGTGAGCACCGGCAGCCGGTGTGCCGGAGGGGTGCCGGGAGCGTTCATCTTCATGCGGAGGGGTCCTGCGCGACGTCGTGCTTCTGCAGCACGTAGCCCCGGTCGGCATAGTGTTTCCAGCGCCCGCGGCCAGCCACCCGCGCCGGTCCGTCGACCGGCACGAGCTCGATCACCCGTGCGAACACTTCGAAACCCTCCACCAAATCGTCCCCCATGTTCAGCAGCACGTCCTGGTGTGGTGCGTCCCGCACCGCATCGGTCAGCCAGACGGGAGTGTGACGCAAACGCGGGGCCAGTGGCACCCCGGTTTTCGAGTGCACGTGCGGAACGAAGTCGAGCGCCTCGAAGGTCCAGAGCTGGCGGTCGAGCTGCGAGAGCACCGGCGCCGGGGCCGCCACCACCACCTTCGCCCCCCGCCGCACCGCCTTCCGCAGAAGCCGGCAGGCGTAGCCCATGCGGTCGGGCACGTTGAAGTGGAAGCTGATCTCGGTCATCGGGTCCCGCGGGTGCGTGTTCTTCAGGCGGCCTGCGACAGCACGAAGTGGGTCAGCAGCGGCACGGGCCGGCCGGTGCCGCCCTTGGCCGCGCCCGATTTCCAGGCGGTGCCGGCCACGTCGAGGTGGGCCCAGCGGTACTTCGAGGTGAAGCGGCGCAGGAACATGGCGGCGGTGATCGCCCCACCGGCGCGCGGCCCCACGTTGCCCATGTCGGCGAAGTTGCTCTTCAGGCCGTCGTCGTACTCCTCGTCGAGCGGCATGCGCCAGCACGGGTCGAGCCCGGCCTGCCCGGCTTCGGACAGTTCGGTGGCGAGCGTCTCGTCGGCCGTGAACAGGCCGCTGCGGTGGTGGCCGAGGGCGATCACGCAGGCCCCGGTCAGCGTGGCGATGTCGACCACGGCCGCCGGCTTGAACCGCTCGGCGTAGGTCAGCGCGTCGCACAGCAGCAGGCGCCCTTCGGCGTCGGTGTTGAGCACCTCGATGGTCTGGCCCGACAGGCTCGTGACCACGTCGCCCGGCTTGAGCGAGCGGCCGTCGGGCATGTTCTCGCACGCGGGGATCAGGCCCACGAGGTTCACCTTCGCCTTCAGCTCGGCGATGGCGCGGAAGGTGCCCAGCACGCTGGCGGCGCCCCCCATGTCGAACTTCATCTCGTCCATCTCGGCCGCGGGCTTGATGGAGATGCCGCCCGTGTCGAACGTGACACCCTTGCCGACGAGCACCACCGGCGCCTTGTTCTTCGCGGCCCCCTGGTAGCGCAGCACGATGAACCGGGGCGGCTCTTCCGAGCCCTGCGAGACGGCGAGGAACGAGCCCATGCCCTCCTTCTCGATGGCCTTGCGGTCGAGCACCTCGACCTTCAGGTCGTGGCTCTTGCCGAGCTTCTTCGCCTGTTCGGCGAGCATCGTGGGCGTGCAGTGGTTCGCCGGGCGATTGGCCCATTCGCGGGCGAGCTGCACGCCGGAGGCGATGGCCTGGCCGCGGGCGAGGCCCAGCTGCGCCATCTTCGCGTGGCCCTTGTCGGTGAGGAACAGCGCCGTGTCGAACGCCGGCGCCGGCGGGGCGCTGGGCTTCGTGTGGCGGTAGACGTAGACAGCATCGAAGGCCGCCCCCACGGCGGCTTCGGCGTGACTCGCGTCGACCTCGAGGCCGGCCGTGGCGATGCCGACGCGGCGGGCGCCGGTGCTCTTCAGCGCTGCCAGGCCCTGGGCCACCGCGGCCTTGAAGGCCTTCGGGGTGGCGCCGGCCGACGCCGAGATCAAGACCCGGGGCGCCTTCACGCCCGGAAGGCGGTGCAGGTACAGCGTGCGGCCCGCCTTCAGCTGAAAGTCGCCCTGGGCGATGGCATCGGCGAGCGGGCCCGCGATGGCTGCGTCGAGCAGCGGGTCCAGGCTGTCGCCGGCCACCACGACCAGCAGCGCATCGGCTGACAGCGTCGACAAGGCGGACAACGAAAGAATCTGGTGACGAACGTCCATAATGCAGCCCCAACAAGAATCCGACGATGTTATTCGATTCCACACTGCGCCGAGACATCGCCCGAACATTCGGCGCGACACTGGTCGTCATCCTCACCATCGTCCTGACGATGTTCCTCATCCGCACGCTGGGCCAGGCGGCGGTGGGCAAGGTGTCGCCGCAGGACGTCGCGCTGCTGCTCGGCTTCACGTCGCTCGCCAACCTGCCCACGATGCTGAGCCTGTCGCTCTTCATCGCGGTGGTGGTGTCGCTCGGCCGCATGTACCGCGAGAGCGAGATGGCCATCTGGTTCGCGAGCGGCGTCGGCCTGAGCCGCTTCGTGCGGCCCGTGCTGCGCGTGAGCTGGCCCGTGCTGCTCGTCGTGGGCCTGATGGCGCTGTTCGTGTGGCCCTGGGTGAACCAGCAGAGCGCCGACCTGAAGGAACGCTTCGAGCGCCGCTCCGACCTGTCGCGCGTGGCGCCCGGGCAGTTCCAGTCCTCGCGCGACGGCTCGCGCGTGTTCTTCATCGACCGCGACCAGCAGGACGGCAGCACCGGCCGCAACGTCTTCATCCTGATCCGCAAGGGTGACAACGAGTCGGTCACCACGGCCCGCACCGGCCGCATCGAACACACCGACGAGGCCGACGTGCTGGTGCTCGACAGCGGCCAGCGCAACGAGCAGGACTTCAAGACGCACGAGAAGACCGTCTCGCGCTTCCAGAGCTACCAGATCCAGGTGGGCGAACGCGTGAAGGTGCAGGACGCCACGCTGCCCTACAAGGCCCGGCCCACGGTGGACCTGCTGCTCAGCCCCGACGCGAAGGCCCGCGGCGAACTCACCTGGCGCGTGGGCCTGACCCTCGGCTCGGCCAACCTGCTGCTGCTCGCGCTGAGCCTGTCGGCCACGCAGCCGCGGCGGGCCAGCAACTGGAACCTGCTCTTCGCCCTCCTCGCCTTCGTCGTGTACTACAACCTCATCAACCTGTCGCAGGCCTGGGTGTCGTCGGGCCGCATCGGCATGGGCGGCGTGCTGGCGGCGGTCCACGGCTCGGCCTTCCTCCTCGCCATCGGCCTCCTCTGGTGGCGCGACAACGGCACGCACGTGCAATGGCGCAAGCCCCGCCCCGCGAAGCGGGAGGCCCACGCATGAAGACCGTCCGCCGCCTGCTGTACGCCGACGTGGTGAGCGCCGTCGTGTTCGTCGCCATCGCCTTCCTGTCGCTGTTCTTCTTCATCGACTTCGTCGACGAGCTGGGTGACGTCGGTAAGGACTATTCGGCGATGAACGCCGCGCTGTACTCGCTGCTCGCACTGCCGGGCCACCTCTACGAGCTGGCCCCGATCGCGGTGCTGATCGGCACCATCTACGCGCTCTCGCGGCTCGCCCAGTCGTCGGAGTTCACCATCCTGCGCACCGGCGGCCTCGGCCCGGGCCGGGCACTGTCGCTGCTGATGGGGCTCGGCATCGCGTTCGGCGTGCTCACGTTCGTCGTGGGCGACTACCTCGCGCCGCTGTCCGATCGCGCGGCCGCCGAGCTGCAGGCACGCGTCAAGGGTGGCATGAGCCTCGGCCGCGCGGGCGCATGGATGAAGGACAGGCTCAACACGCCCGACGGCGAGCGCAACTACTCCATCAACGTCACCACGGCCGCCGCCGACGGCGAGCTGCTCTTCGTGCGCATCTACGCCTTCGACACCGAGGGCCGGCTGGTCCAGCGCATCGCCGCCGACACGGCACGGGTCGACGCCTCCGGTTTGTGGACGCTGAACAAGGTGCTGCTGACCGACTGGACCGGGGCCTCCAGCGCCGCGGCGGCGGACACCGCCCAGCTCAAGGTCGACGTCAAGCAGCTCGACGTGTTCCACCTCCAGACCACGCTCGCGGCGAACGTGGTGTCGTCGGCGGTGCGGCCGTTCAACTCGATGTCCACCTTCGAGTTGTTCCGCTACATCAACCACCTCTCCGACAACGAGCAGACCGCGCAGCGCTACGAGCTGCGCTTCTGGAAGCGGGCGCTGTACCCGCTCGCGTGCCTCGTGATGGTGGGCCTGGCGCTGCCGTTCGCGTACCTGCACGCCCGCGCCGGCGGCGTGAGCCTGAAGGTGTTCGGCGGCATCATGCTGGGCATCAGCTTCGTGCTGCTGAACAACGTCGCGGCCCACATCGGGCTGCTGAAGAACTGGACGCCATGGATCGTCGCGGCCACGCCCAGCCTGATCTTCCTCGGGATGTCGTTCGCGGCCTTCAGCTGGCTCGTGAGGTACCGATGACCGGGTTGCTGCTGTTCGCCCACGGGGCGCGGGATCCGAACTGGGCCCGCCCCTTCCAGGCCGTGGCCGACCGCGTGCGTGCCGAACGCCCCGGCGTGCCGGTCGAACTGGCCTTCCTCGAGTTCATGGCCCCCGACATCGCCACGGCCGGCCGTTCGCTGGCCGACGCCGGCTGCACCGCGGTGGCCGTGGTGCCGCTGTTCCTCGGCGCCGGCGGCCACGTGCGCAAGGACCTGCCCGTGCTGGTCGAGCAGCTGCGCGCCGACCATCCCCGGGCCACGTGGACCCTGTCGCCCGCCGTGGGGGAACTCGACCCCGTGATCGACGCCATGGCGCGCGCCGCGGAAGCCTTCCTCCCGCACACGCCTTAGATCGCAAGTGGAATAATCAGGGCCTCACCGCACCCCGCCCTGGAATATGAACCTGCACCAGTTCCGGTTTGTCCAAGAAGCCGTCCGGCGCAACCTGAACCTGACCGAGACGGCCCGCGCGCTGTTCACGTCGCAGCCCGGCGTGTCCAAGGCCATCCTCGAGCTCGAGGACGAACTCGGCGTGGACATCTTCGCGCGCCACGGCAAGCGGCTGCGCCGCATCACCGAGCCCGGGGCGGAGGTGCTCAAGTCCATCGAGATCATCATGCGCGAGGTGGGCAACCTCAAGCGCATCGGCGAGGAGTTCTCGAAGCAGGACGCCGGCACGCTGTCCATCGCCACCACGCACAGCCAGGCGCGCTACTTCCTGCCCGGCCCGGTGGCCCAGCTGCGCCGCAAGTTCCCGAAGGTCAACATCAGCCTGCACCAGGGCTCGCCCGCGCAGGTGGCACAGATGGTCATCGACGAGGTGGCCGACATCGGCATCGCCACCGAGGCCATCAACGACTTCGAGGGCCTCGTCACGCTGCCCTGCTACGAATGGCAGCACGCCATCGTGATGCCGTCGGGCCACCCGCTGGCCACGGCCGAGGCCATCACGCTCGAAGACCTCGCGCTGCAGCCCCTCGTGTCGTACCACCCGTCGTTCAGCGGCCGCACGCGCGTGGACCAGGCCTTCGCGGCCGGCCACCTGAAACCCACCATCGTGCTGGAGGCCATCGACGCCGACGTGATCAAGACGTACGTGCGCCTGGGCCTCGGCATCGGGATCCTCGCCGAGACCGCCGTGCGCGACGACCCGCCGGGTGGCGACCTCGTCTGGCGCCCGGTGGGCCACCTGTTCGGCCAGAACGTCACCCGCGTCGCGTTCAAGCGCGGCGCCTACCTGCGCAACTTCGTGTTCGCGTTCGCCGAGATGCTGGCCGAACGCCTCACCCGCACCACCATCCAGCAAGCCATGGGCGGCGAACCGCCCGCCCCGACACCATGACCACGCCCGCCATCGAGAGCCGCCTGCCCCAGGTCGGCACCACCATCTTCACCGTGATGTCCGCGCTCGCCCAGCAGCACGGCGCGGTCAACCTCGGCCAGGGCTTCCCCGATTTCGACTGCGACCCGGCCCTGGTGGACGCGGTGGCCGCGGCGATGCGCGAGGGCCACAACCAGTACCCGCCGATGGCCGGCGTGCCGGTGCTGCGCGAGGCCGTCGCCGACAAGATCGAGCGCCTCTACGGCCACCGCTACGACCCCGGCACCGAGATCACCATCACGGCCGGCGCGACGCAGGCGATCCTGACCACGATCCTCGCGCTGGTGCACCCGGGCGACGAGGTGATCGTGCTCGACCCCTGCTACGACAGCTACGAGCCCAACATCGTGCTGGCCGGCGCGCGCGCCGTGCACGTGCCGCTGACGGCCCGCACCTTCCGCCCGGACTTCGACGCGATCCGCGCGGCCATCGGCCCGCGCACGCGCGCCCTCCTCGTCAACACGCCGCACAACCCGAGCGCCAGCGTGTGGACGGCCGGGGACATGCAGCAGCTGGCCGCACTGCTGGACGGCACCGACATCCTCGTCATCGCCGACGAGGTCTACGAGCACATGGTGTTCGACGGCGGGCAGCACGAGAGCGTGTCGCGCCACCCGGCGCTGGCCGAGCGCAGCGTCGTGGTGTCGAGCTTCGGCAAGACCTTCCACGTGACGGGCTGGAAGGTGGGCTACGTGGCCGCACCGGCGGCGCTGACCGCCGAGTTCCGCAAGGTGCACCAGTTCAACGTGTTCACCGTCAACACGCCGGTGCAGTACGGCCTCGCGCGCTACCTCGCGAACCCCGCGCCCTACCTCGACCTGCCCGCGTTCTACCAGCGCAAGCGCGACCTGTTCCGCGACGGCCTGGCCCGCACCCGGCTCACGCTGCTGCCGAGCCAGGGCACGTACTTCCAGGTGGTGGACTACTCGGCCGTGAGCGACCAGTCGGAAGAAGCCTTCTGCCGCCGGCTCACCACCGAGGTGGGTGTGGCGGCCATCCCGCTGTCGGCCTTCTATGCCGACGGGCGCGACCAGCGCCTCGCGCGGTTCTGCTTCGCCAAGCGCGACGAGACGCTCGCCACCGCGCTGGCGCGGCTGGCCGCGCTCTGACTCAGCGCCGCCGCGGCGGCACCGGGTCGTCGAGGTGGAAGTCGAGCGGCACGCCGCGTTCGGACTCGGGCGGCAGTTCCACGCTGAGGTTCGGCGGCTGGTCGGTGGAGACGTCGAGGTCGAGCGTGAACTGGCCCGGATCCGGCAGGACGTCGGACCCGGGGTCCGGCGACAGCGCCACGATGGGACCGGCCCCGGTCGGGTGCTCGTCCTCGCCCAGCGGCAGCAGCAGGTCGACGCCGGACGACGGCAGGTCGCGTTCGGCGAGGTCGCGTGCGATGCCGTAGAGGAACAGCAGCTCGCGGTAGGCGGGCACGTCGAACGTGGGGCCGGCGTCGCGGCGGAACAGTTGCGTGTCGAGCAGCTCCATCGCCATCGACGGCATCTGCCAGACGCCCTGCAGGCGGCCCAGCACCTCGGGGTAGCCTTCGAGGTCGTACCCGGTCTCGGGATCGACGCCCCACTCGGGCGCGTAGGCGTTGAAGCGGCGGTTGAAGCGCTCGCGGATGCGTTCGTAGGGCTCGCGTTCCTCGCGGCGGCGGTAGATCTCGAGCAGCTTGAGGTACGGCAGCGGGCTCACGCCGCTCGTGCTGCGCACATGGCCCATCAGCAGGTCGATGGCCGCGTCGTCCTGGCCCAGCACCACGAAGAACTCGACCTGCTGCTCGAGGTCGATCAGCTCCTCGGCCGACATGGGACGCCGCGGCTCGGCCACGGCGGGTTCACCGGCCACGTCCCGCCGCACGGCATAGACCTCCGTGGAATCCGGTTCCGGTGCGGGCGCGGGCGGCTCGGCGGGTGCCGCGACCGGGCGCGGGGCGGGTTCCGCCGCGACCGCGGGAATGGCCGCGGGCCGTGTCGTGGGCGGCGGTTCGTTGCCGGTGTCCGATCCGAGCACCGACCGGGCTTCGGTCACCTCATGCCCGGCGGCCGCCCACCAGGCCGCCTCGGCCCGGTCGCGGCGGCGCAGCCACAGGGCCGCGACGAGCCCGAGGCCCAGCACGGCGCACAGGCCGGCCAGTGCATAGACGAGCGGGTTGGCATACCGCTCCGCCGCCATCTCGCGGGCCTGTTGCTGCAGCGCCGTCAGCGCCCGTTCGCGGGCGATGCCGTCCTCGCGGAGTTGGCGCACCGACGCCTCGAGGGCCTGCAGCCTCGCCTGGTCCTGCTGGCGGCGGATGTCGTCGGGATCGGGCAGCGGTGCCCCGCCCACACCCGACGCCGCGGGCAGGTTGCCGAGGGACGTGGTCATGCGCAGCGTGGGCTCGGTGTACGGCGAGTCTTCGGCCGGGTCGAGCTGCAGCACCGGGCGCGACGACTTGTTCGCGGCCGCGCCACGGGCGCGGCGAGCCGGAGCCGACGCCTGCGCGGACGCCGCGCTGGCCCGGCGCGGTTCGGTCGCGTCGGGCGTGGCGGGCCGTGCCGGACGTGGCACGGGCGAAGCCGCGGCGGCGAATGGAGACTGGCTGCGGACTTCCGAACCGTCCGCGATCTCGGTCTCGTTGTCGACCAGGCGCGGCACCGTGTGCGGTGGGTCGGCGAACACGACGAAGGCCCGGCTCAGGCGCTCGGGACAGCCCGCGCGCACCGTGACCGACACGATGGGTTCCTCGATGGGGAGCGTGGTGGTGACGCGGATGCGGCGTTCACCGCCCTGACCCACGCGCACGACCCGGGCGCGGACCACGTCGGCCGGCAGCGGGCGGTCGCCCACCATCACTTCGGCGGAGACACAACCGGCGTCGAGGGTCTCGTCCCCCTCGAGGCGCAGGCCAACCGCGAAGTTCAGCGGGTGGCCGAGTGCCGTGGTGCCGGAGACCTTCCCGAACCCCAGCGCCATCGCCTGGCCCGCGTGCAGCGAGAGCGCAAGAACGAGGGGCGACAGGATCGGGGGTCTCTGCATTCGGGCGCGAAGTGAAACGACTTTTTGACTCTAGCACGAACCAGGCGCCACGCCGTGCCCGGCCCGGGCGCCAGCCCCGATGTTGCCGTGCCGCATGACACAATCCCGACACCCCTGTCTGCAGCCCCCCGGGCCGGCCATGACCTCAGAACTGCACACCGAACGCCGCGACGCCACCCTCGTGCTCACCCTCAGCGATCCGGCATCGCGCAACAGCCTGTCCGAGCAGGTGTTCGCCGCGGGCATCGAGGCCCTCAACGTCGCCGAATCCGACCCCGCCGTGCGCGCCATCGTGCTGCGCGGCGACGGCAGCCACTTCTGCGCCGGCATCGAACAGTCCCAGCTGGACCCCGATGAGCCGGCCCCCTCGCTCCAGCACTTCCAGGCCTTCGTCGAGGCGCTGCGCGTGAACCCGAAGCCGGTCATCGCCGCGGTCGAGGGCGACGCCATCGCCGGCGGCCTCGCGCTGGCCCTCGCCTGCGACCTGGTCGTGGCCGCGGCCGACGCCCGCCTGTTGCTGTCGAACCCGCGCGCCGGCCAGTCTCCCGACGCCGGCGCCACCGCGCAGCTGATGAAGCACCTCCCCCGCGCGCGGGTGCTGCAGTGGCTGTGGCTCGGCGAACCGGTGCCCGTCGAGCAGCTGCTCGCGCTCGGCCTCGTCACGCGGGTGAGCGGCCATGGCGAGGCCTTCGAGCAGGCGCTGGGCCTGGCCGCCCGGCTCGCGGACGCCGACCCCGACGCCGTGTCCGGCGCGAAGGAGCTCGTCAACCCGTGGCCCGGGAACATCGCCTAGTTCTGCCAGACAGTGCAGCCCCGCGCGGAGTGGGCAACAATAGCCGTCCGGGCGACGGGATCCGCCCCGCGCAACCGTGCGATCCGCCGTACACGAGACCTCTCCATGCACACTCCAGCCCTCACCGCCGACGAGCGCCAACACATCGAATCCGGCGGATGGTTCGCCAAGCTGTCCCAACCGCTGCGCGACGCCATCCTGTCGCGCTCGATCGTGCGCCGCCTCGCCGATGGCGCGCTGCTGTCGTCCCGGGGTGAACCGGCCGAGTGGTGGTGCGGCGTCGCGAAGGGTGCGGTGCGCGTGAGTTCGGTGTCGCTGTCGGGCAAGCAGGTCACGCTGACCTACGTCGAGCCCGGCGTGTGGTTCGGCGACATGGCCCTCTTCGACGGCATGCCCCGCACGCACGACTCCAACGCCCACGGCGAGACCACGCTGCTCGCCGTCCGCAAGGCCGACTTCAAGGACCTGCTGGCCCACCACCCCGAGCTGTACGACGCGCTGCTGCGCCTGAACTGCCGCCGCCTGCGCCTGATGTACGACCTGGTCCAGGACCTGAACACGATGCCGCTGGCCGCGCGGCTGGCCAAGCAGCTGCTGCTGCTCGCGCGCAGCTACGGCATCCGCGAGGGCGAGGAGATTCGCATCGGCCTGCAGCTGGCCCAGGAAGACCTCGCGCAGCTGCTGGGCGCCTCGCGGCAGCGCGTGAACCAGGAGCTCAAGAGCTTCGAGCGCGACGGCGCGGTCCGCATCGAGCCCACGCGCCTCGTGGTGCTGTCGAAGGACAAGCTGCTCGCGCTCTCCGAGCCGCACCACTGACATGGCCGCGGCTTCGCACACGCTGTCGCCGGAGCACCTGGCCTCGCTGGCCGCGTACCTGGCGCCCCGCCTGCCGGGCTTCGAGGGCCCCGTCGAGGCCGAGGCCTTCAAGGGCGGCCAGTCGAACCCCACGTACCGCCTGACCACGGCCGGCGGCCGCTGGGTGATGCGCACGAAGCCCGGCCCGGCGGCGAAGCTGCTGCCGTCCGCCCACGCCATCGACCGCGAGTTCCGCGTGATGTCGGCCCTCGCCGGCACCGACGTGCCCGTGCCGCGCATGCACCTGCTGTGCGAGGACGAATCGGTCATCGGCCGCGCCTTCTACGTGATGGACTGCCTCGACGGCCGCGTGCTGTGGGATCCCACCCTGCCCGACTTCGACGTGCCCACCCGAAAGCGCATCTACGACGAGATGAACCGCGTGATCGCCGCGCTGCACCGCGTCGACGTGAAGGCCGCGGGCCTGGCCGACTACGGCCGCCCCGGCAACTACTTCGAGCGCCAGATCGCCCGCTGGCACAAGCAGTACCAGGCGTCCATCACCGACCCCATCGACGCGATGGACCGGCTCGCGGCGTGGCTGCCCGCGCACCTGCCGGCGAGCGCCCGCGACGAATCGCAGGTGGCCATCGTCCACGGCGACTACCGCCTCGACAACCTGATGTTCCATGCCACCGAGCCGAAGGCCCTGGGCCTGCTGGACTGGGAGCTGTCGACCCTCGGTCACCCGCTGGCCGACTTCAGCTACCACTGCATGGCCTGGCACATCGAACCCTCGCTGTTCCGCGGCCTCGCGGGCGCGGACCTCGACGCACTGGGCATCCCGCGGGAGGCCGACTACCTGCGCCTGTACTGCGCGCGCACCGGCCGCACCGACGCCGACGCCCTGGCCGGCGACTGGAACTTCTACCTCGCCTACAACCTGTTCCGCATGGCGGGCATCCTGCAGGGCATCGCGAAACGGGTGGAGGAAGGCACGGCCGCCGACGCCCACGCGAAGCAGGCCGCCGCCGCGGCCCGGCCGCTGGCCGAGATGGGCTGGCGGCTGGCGCAGCAGGCCTGATCGCCGATCAGGCTTTCTCGTCGTCGGGACCCAGGTTCTGCCAGGCGGTGGAACTGCTGTTGCCGAAGTCGGGACGCGGCGATTCAGCGACGGCCGCCGCGGCGGCCTGGATGGCCTGCGGCACCGAGACCTGGAACAGCGCCACGGCGCCGGCCAGCGAACGCGGATCCGGATCGTCGAGTTGCATGCGCAAGTAGACGCGACCGCGCAGGGTCATCAGCACGAACGGTGGCTGGCCAGCGAGGAAGCCGGCGTCGGCCTTCTCGAGCTGCTCGGCGAGCGGGCCCTCGACCCAGCGTTCGGTGTCCTCGGCCGCGGCGCCGATGAAGTGGAACCGCGAGCGCACCGTCTTCGGCGCCTTGACGGAGGACTTCGGGAACATCACGAGCCAGCGCATCTCCTCCGGCGTGTTGCCGTCGATGACCGTCTGCGTGCTTTCGGTGAAGCTCTCGAAGGCGTTGCGCTCGAGGGTCTCGAAGAGCGACTGCGTCAGCACGAGCATCTGCAGGTTCGACGACAGGCCCAGTTCCATGCGGATGCGCAGCTCGTGGCCCTGGATGTAGGCGCGCTGGGGCGGGCCCCATTCGAGCCGCCACGGCTTGCCGTCCATCTGGCCGTCGAGGACGAAACCCCCACCCTCGTCGCGCACGCGCTTGAACCCGAATTGCTGGCGGCCGGCCCATTCCGCCACCTCGGGCCATTCGGGCTCGGAAGGCTTGCGGGCAATCAGGCGTTTGAAGGCATCAAGCATGAATGGTCGGCTTCATCTAGAGTGGCGCGGTCGGCACATGGTCGTGTCGGAGGAGACCCGAGAATGATCGAAGTGTATTCGTGGCCCACCCCCAACGGGCACAAGGTTCACATCATGCTGGAGGAATGCGGCCTCCCGTACCACGTCCACCCGGTCAACATCGGCACGGGCGACCAGTTCAAGCCGGACTTCCTCCGCATCAGCCCGAACAACAAGATCCCCGCCATCGTAGACCCCGAGGGACCCGAAGGCGAGCCCATTTCGCTGTTCGAGTCGGGCGCCATCCTGCTGTACCTCGCGGGCAAGACGGGCAAGTTCCTGCCCCAGGGCACCACGGCGAAGTACGAGGTGCTGCAGTGGCTGATGTTCCAGATGGGCGGCGTGGGCCCGATGCTCGGCCAGACCCACCACTTCCGGATCTACGCGCCCGAGAAGATCGGCTACGCGATCGACCGCTACACCAACGAGGCCGCGCGCCTCTACGGCGTGATGGACCGCCGCCTGTCGAAGTCGAAGTACCTCGGCGGCCCGGAGTACTCCATCGCCGACATCGCGGTGTTCCCGTGGCTGCGCTCGTGGAAGAACCAGGGCATCGACTGGGCCGACTTCCCCCACCTCAAGGGCTGGTTCGACGAGATCGCCGCCCGCCCCGCCGTGCAGCGCGGGGTCGAGGTGCTGAGCACGAACTCGTCCCGCCCCCTCACGGACGACAAGGCGCGCGACATCCTCTTCGGCAAGCAGCAGTACCAGCGCCGCTGATCAGTGGTGCCGCACGAGGGCGAGCCCCCGCGCCGTCAGCGCGGGCTCGCCGTCGGCCGTGGTCGCCACGAAGCCGAGATCGACGAGGCGCTCCGACGGCGAGGCCAACTGCCCCGTGTCGATCTGCACCACACCCTGCTCGAGGCGCTTGAGCGCCTCCATCTCCGACGCCGTGGGGTCGAAGGCATCCGATTCGTGGGACATGACAAGCTCCAGTAGGACGGAAAAACTCACTTGGGTCCATGCTGGGGCCGGGCGGCACGCCAAACCATCGGCCGATGACGGCGCGCCATGTCGGCCACGGCTGACACGACACCCGTGGATCCCGGCGTCCGCCGGGATGACAAGCGGGGCGAGCGACGCGCAGCGAGCAATGCCCCGAACCGAGAACGCGACCGCGGGGAGGCGAGCAACGCGAAGCCGACAGATCAAGCCACCCGCGAGGACGGGTCTCCCGGCCGACCCGGGGCGCCCCCTTGTATGTTTGTCTCGAGGGTTGACTGCCGCCCCAAGTCAGCAGAAAACCCTGTTCGTGGAGGTTTGCAGCGCCGCGCACATCCAGTCGCCCCTTTGAGACTTTGATCTCGTCCCCGAGCAGTCGCGAGTGCGCGGTCTGCGTTTGTCTCCAAGCCCGAACAGTTACCTGAACGCACTTCGTATGTTGCAAGGATGGGACTATGACAAACGCTGCTGTTTCCCCTACGGTCGGTGAGCTGGCTGACGATCTCATCGGCATCGACGTGGCCAAAGCCAAGTTCGACCGGAACGTTCACGGTTCTTCGGTCAGTCACAGTGCAAGCAATGACCCGGCGGGGTTCGATGCCCTCTGGCTGGACCTGCGAGAGCGTCGAATCAAGCTGATCGTGGTCGAGGCCACGGGCGGCCTGGAGCAGCCCCTCATCGGATTCTTGGTCGGCCAAGGATTGCCAGTAGCTCGTGTCAATCCTCGCGCAGCCCGGGACTTCGCCCGCAGCCAAGGGCACTTGGCCAAGACCGACGCCATCGACGCGAAGGCGCTCTCCCACTACGCCCACACATTGGCTCACAAGGCTGATCAGACGGGCGTGCGCTTCGAGCCGGTCTCCGAACAGATCGAGGCGCTGCAAGTCTTGGTTGTGCGCCGCAGGCAGCTGCTGGACATGCGAACGGCCGAGCTCAACCGGCGTGCCGGCGCCATGCGGGTGCTGCGCAAGAGCATTGACGCGGTGATTCTCACGCTCAACGAGCAGATCTCTGCGTTGAACGACGATATCGGTCGCCACCTCAAGGAGCACTTCAAGGAACTCGACGGAAGGCTCGAGAGTATCCAGGGCGTGGGGCAGAACACCTGCGCCGCCATGATCGCGTTCATGCCCGAACTTGGGCAGGTGAACAATCGCCGTGCGGCCAAGCTCGCCGGTCTGGCGCCGTTGAACAACGACTCAGGCAAACAGCGAGGCAAGCGCTCGATCTGGGGTGGCCGCAGCCTGGTGCGCTGCGCCCTCTACATGGCTACCTTGACGGCGATCCAGCACAACACCGTCATCAAGGCGTTCTACGCAAGATTGGTCAGTGCCGGCAAACCCAAGAAGGTCGCCATGACGGCGTGCGCCCACAAACTCCTACGCATCCTGAATGCGATGGCTCGTACCGGGCAGACCTGGAATCCGGAGATTCACGGCCTGCCGGCTTGACTTCGAACACAGTTGCTCGGGGGGCAAGAGCGAAGCGACGTGGGGGCCAACAATCCAGTGGCGCGCCGGGCAGGAATCGAACCCGCAACCCCCAGCTTAGAAGGCTGGTGCTCTATCCGGTTGAGCTACCGGCGCGTGGCGCCAGTGCAGGGACCGGCTTGTACGAGGCTGTACGAACGAGCGGGGAGAGAAAAGAGAGGGAATGGTCGGGGCGGTGGGATTCGAACTCACGACCACCTGGTCCCAAACCAGGTGCGCTACCAGGCTGCGCTACGCCCCGAAGCCTCACATTCTACCTCGGGAATCACACGACCTCGGGATGAATCTCTCGGGCCACCGCCATGCACTGCCGGATGTGGAGCTCGCACACGTACTTCAACGCGCCGAACGTGAGTACCGCCGAGACGGCCTGGCCCGCGATGGGCACGAACTTCGCCACCTGCTGCGCGCTCAGCCGCACGCCCACGAGCCGCAGCGCACGCAGGATCAGCGTGCGCGTGACGAGCCGTCCGGCCAGCACGCTGCCCACGGCCGACAAGGCCTTGTAGACCGCCACGCGGCGGTCGGGCGACAGCCTGGCCAGCTGCTCCTGCGACAGGCCGAAGCGTTCGCTGATCTCGGGGATCACCTTCATCAGCACGCTGACGTCGGCGAGCCAGTCGAGGCCCGGCACCGGAATCACGGCGACCCCGGCGGCCAGCAGCGCGCGCTTCGTCACGAGCTGGCGGCTCTCGCGGGCGATGGCCTCGATCTCGTCGGACCCGACCGGGATGGGATGTGTCGTCATGCCCCCATCGTACGACCTCACCGATACCCCGGCGCGCGGATCAGGCGCTCAGCTGCGCCCAGGTCTTCTCGAGGCGCTTCACGCTGACCGGCTGCGGCGTGCGCAGCTCCTGCGCGAACAGGCTCACCCGAAGCTCCTCCAGCAGCCAGCGGAACTCGTCGAGCCGCGCGTCGTGCACGCCCTTGCGGTCGGCCAGCAGCCGCAGGTAGCGCTGCTCCAGCGGCCGCAGCTCCGCGAGGCGCGCGGCGTCGCGGGCCGGGTCCGCACGGTACTTGTCGAGCCGCATCGTCACCGCCTTCAGGTACCGCGGCAGGTGGGCGAGTTGCGCCCACGGCGTGGTCGCCACGAACCGTTTCGGCAGCAGGCGACCGAGGTGCGCGACGACGTCGTCGTTCACGTCCTTCGGCGCGCGCGCGTCCTTCAGCTTGCGGCTGGCCGCGGCGAACTCCGTGAGCACCGTGCCCACGCTGCGCGCGATCTCGTTGGCGATCAGCGTGAGGCGCCCTCGCCCCTCGTCGATGCGCTTGCGGAACGCGGCCGCGTCCGCGGGCAGCGGGTCGGCCAGGAAGGCGCGGTCGAGCGCGAGGTCGACGATCTGCGCACGCAGCTCGTCGACCGTGCCCACGTTCATGTAGAGCGCCGCCATCTTCTGCAGGTCGGGGATGTTCTTCTCGAGGTACTTCAGCGCATCGCGGATCTGCAGCGCGACGAGCCGGCGCAGCCCCGCGCGGTGGCGCGACGCGGCGACGTCGGGCTCGTCGAACACTTCGACGACGACGTGGTCGCCGCGGTCGATCAGGGCCGGGAAACCGACGAGCGTCTGGTTGCCGCGGCGAACCTCCATCAGCTCGGGCAGTTCACCGAAGGTCCAGTCGGTGTGTTTCACCTCGGCGGCGGGCGTGGCCGGGGCGGCCGCGGGTGCCGGCGCAGGCGGGGCCTTGCCGGGCGATGCGAGGCTCGGCTCCGCGGTGACCTGCACCTTCGGCGCGACGGCGACGGTGGGCCGCAGCGCGGCCAGTGCCTGGAAGGCCGACCGGGCCTGCCCGCCGAGTTCGGCCTTGAGGGCTGCGATGTTGCGCCCTGCCCCGAGCTGGCGGCCGTTGTCGTCGACGACGCGGAAGTTCATGAACAGGTGCGGCGGCAGTTGGTCGAGCTTGAAGTCGGCGCGCTTGATGTCGAGCTGGGTGCGGTCGCGCACGACCTTGAGCAGCGCGTCCACGAGCGAGCCGCCCCCGAACGTGCCGGCCTCGCGGATGCCCGTCACGAACGACTCGGCGAACTCGGGCAGCGGCACGAGGCGCGAGCGCGGCCGCTGGTGCAGGCTCTTCACGAGGGCCAGCACCTTGTCCTTCAGCATGCCCGGCACGAGCCATTCGCAGCGCTCGTCGTTGACCTGGTTCAGCGCGAACAGCGGCACCGTCACCGTGACACCGTCCTTCGGGTCACCCGGCTCGTGCAGGTACGTGGTGGTGCAGTCGACCCCGCCCAGGCGCAGTGTCTTCGGGAACGCGGCCGTGGTGATGCCGGCGGCCTCGTGGCGCATCAACTCCTCGCGGGTGAGCTGCAGCACCTTCGGGTTGCGCTTCGTCTCCTCGCGGTACCAGCGTTCGAGCGTGGTGCCGCTGAACACGTCGTTCGGCAGGTGCTGGCTGTAGAACGCGTAGATCAGGTCGTCGTCGACCAGCACGTCCTGGCGGCGCGACTTGTGCTCCAGTTCCTCCACCTGCGCGATCAGCTTGCGGTTCGCGGCGAGGAACGGCAGGCGCGTCTCCCACTCGCCCTCCACCAGCGCCTCGCGGATGAAGATCTCGCGCGCGGCCGCCGGGTCGACGTTGCCGAAGTTCACGCGCCGGTTCGCGTAGATCACGATGCCGTACAGCGTGGCGCGTTCGAGCGCGACCACCTCGGCCGCCTTCTTCTCCCAGTGCGGCTCGAGCAGCTGCGTCTTGATCAGGTGCCCGGCGATGCCCGGCAGCCACTGCGGCTCGATGCCCGCGATGCCGCGGCCGAACAGGCGCGTGGTCTCGACGAGTTCGGCCGCGACGATCCAGCGGCCCGGCTTCTTGCTCAGGTTGGCGCCGGGGTGCTTGTAGAACTTGATGCCGCGCGCGCCGAGGTACCAGTCCTCGTCGTCGCTCTTGAGGCCGATGTTGCCGAGCAGGCCCGCGAGCATCGCGAGGTGCAGCTGCTCGTACGTGGCCGGCTGGGTGTTCAGCCGCCACTTGTGCTCGGCCACCACGGTGTGCAGCTGCGAGTGGATGTCGCGCCATTCGCGCACGCGGCGCGGCGAGATGAAGCTCTCGCGCAGCTGCTGCTCCTGCTTGCGGTGGGACAGCTTGTGTTCGCCGTGGCCGCCACGCGTGTCCTCGAGCCACTTCCACAGCTTGAGCGTGCCCACGAACTCGGACCGTTCGTCGTCGAACTTCTTGTGGGCGGTGTCGGCGGCCTGCTGGTGCTCGAGCGGCCGGTCGCGCACGTCCTGCACGCTCAGGGCCGACGCGATCACGAGCACCTCGGACAGCGCCTCGCGGTTGCGCGCCTCGAGGATCATGCGGCCCACGCGCGGGTCGAGCGGCAGCTTCGCGAGTTCGCGGCCCACCGGGGTGATCTCGTTCTGCTCGTCGACCGCGCCCAGCTCGTTGAGCAGCTGGTAGCCGTCGGCGATGGCGCGGCGCGGGGGCGGTTCGATGAACGGGAAGTCCTCCACGAGGCCCAGGTGCAGCGACATCATCCGCAGGATCACGCCCGCGAGCGACGAGCGCAGGATCTCGGGGTCGGTGAAGCGCGGGCGGCCGGCGAAGTCCTTCTCGTCGTAGAGGCGGATGCAGATGCCGTTGCTGACCCGGCCGCAGCGGCCGGCGCGCTGGTTGGCCGCGGCCTGGCTCACCGGCTCGATCTGCAGCTGCTCGACCTTGTTGCGGTAGCTGTAGCGCTTCACGCGCGCGGTGCCCGCGTCGATCACGTACTGGATGCCGGGCACGGTGAGCGAGGTCTCGGCCACGTTGGTGGCGAGCACGATGCGCCGCGCGCTGTGCGGCTCGAACACCATGTCCTGCTCCTGCTGGCTCAGGCGGGCGAACAGCGGCACCACCTCCACGCCGGGCGGGTGGTTGCGGCGCAGGTGTTCGGCGGCCTCGCGGATCTCGCGTTCGCCGGGCAGGAACACCAGCACGTCGCCGCTGCCCTCGCGCCACAGCTCGGTGACGGCGTCGCCGATGGCGTCGTTCAGGCCGTACTCGCGGCTCTCCTCGAACGGCCGCCAGCGCTGCTCCACCGGAAACAGCCGGCCAGAGACCTGGATCACCGGGGCAGGCCCGTGGCGCGACGCGAAGTGCTGCGCGAAGCGGTCGGCATCGATGGTGGCCGACGTGACGATGACCTTCAGGTCGGGCCGGCGCGGCAGGATCTGCCGCAGGTAGCCGAGCAGGAAGTCGATGTTGAGGCTGCGTTCGTGGGCCTCGTCGATGATCAGCGTGTCGTACGCCTTGAGCAGCGGGTCGGTCTGGGTCTCGGCGAGCAGGATGCCGTCGGTCATCAGCTTGACGCTGGCGCCGGCCGACAGCCGGTCCTGGAACCGGACCTTGAAGCCCACGTGTTCGCCGAGCGGCGTGTTCAGCTCCTGGGCGATGCGCTTGGCCACGCTGGACGCGGCGATGCGCCGCGGCTGGGTGTGGCCGATCAGCCCGTGCCCGCCCGCGCCCTTGCCCCGGCCGAGGGCCAGCGCGATCTTGGGCAGCTGGGTGGTCTTGCCCGAACCGGTCTCGCCACAGACGATGACGACCTGGTGGGCCTCGATGGCCCGCGCGATCTCGTCGCGCCGGCCGGACACCGGCAGCGCGTCGGGGAAGGTGATCGGCGGGATCGGGTTGGCGATCACCGGCTTAGGCTGTGCCGGCATACCGCGGCGGGGAGAAGCTGACATCGGCCCTTCGTGCAAAAATCGCAGATTATTCCAAAGCGTCCACTGAACACCGAGCGGCCATGAGTCTTGTCTTCCCTCACACCTTCGTCCCGTGGTTCCGGTCCGTCGCGCCGTACATCCACGCGCACCGAGGCAAGACCTTCGTGGTGGCCATCGCGGGTGAACTGGTGGCGGCGGGCAAGCTGCCCACGTTCGCGCAGGACCTCGCCATTCTCCACGCGATGGGCATCAAGCTCGTGCTGGTGCACGGCTTTCGTCCGCAGGTGGAGGAGCAGCTCGCGCTGAAGGGCCACGTCTCGCGCTTCAGCCACGGCATGCGGGTCACCGACCCCGTCGCCCTCGATTGCGCGCAGGAAGCCGCGGGCCAGATGCGCTACGAGATCGAGGCCGCATTCTCGCAGGGTCTGCCCAACACGCCCATGGCCCACAGCCAGATCCGCGTGATCTCGGGCAACTTCATCACCGCGCGCCCCGTGGGCATCCTCGACGGCGTGGACTTCCAGCACACCGGCCTCGTCCGCAAGATCGACGCCGCGGGCATCCGCCGCGCGGTCGAGTTCGGCGCGCTGGTGATGGTCTCGCCGTTCGGTTTCTCGCCCACCGGCGAAGCCTTCAACCTCAGCATGGAAGACGTGGCCGCCAGCGCGGCCATCGCGCTGCAGGCCGAGAAACTCATCTACGTGACCGAGGTCAAGGGTATCCCGCTCGACCCCGCCGATCCCGACAGCGAGATCGACACGGAACTCGCGCTCGCCGATGCGCGCAAACTGCTCGCGAATCTTCCGAATCCCATTCAACCCACCGACACCGCGTTTTATCTGCAGCACGCGGTGAAGGCGAGCGAACACGGCGTGGAGCGGGTTCACATCGTGCCGTATTCGGTCGACGGTTCCGTTCTGATGGAATCGTTCACCCACGACGGCATCGGCACGATGATCGTCGACGAGAAACTCGAAAGCCTGCGCGAGGCCACGTCGGACGACATTGGCGGCGTGCTGCAGCTCATCGAGCCATTCGAACGCAACGGCACCCTCGTCAAGCGCGACCGCACGGAAATCGAGCGCGACATCGGCCTGTATTCGGTGATCGAACACGACGGCGTGATCTTCGGTTGCGCCGCGCTTTACCCATACCCCGAGGCGCGCACCGGAGAAATGTCCGCGCTGACGGTATCTCCCAACGTCCAGAGCCAGGGCGACGGCGAACGCATCTTGAAGCGCGTGGAACAGCGCGCGAAGAGCGCGGGGCTCGAGAGCATATTCGTGCTCACCACCCAAACCATGCACTGGTTTCTCAAGCGGGGCTTTGCCCAGGTCGATCCCGACTGGCTGCCCGACGCGCGCAAGCGCAAATACAACTGGGACCGGCGTTCCCAGGTGCTGGTCAAGAAACTCACCTGACCGCCCGGCCGCTCCCACCCCCATCACCCCATCTTTCCTAGGAAAAACACCATGGCCCGCACCGTCCAATGCGTCTACCTGAAGAAGGAGGCCGACGGCCTCGATTTCGCCCCCTATCCCGGTGAACTGGGCAAGCGCATCTACAACGAAGTCAGCAAGGAAGCCTGGGCCGCGTGGATGAAGCACCAGACCATGCTCGTCAACGAAAACCGCCTGAACCTGGCCGACCAGCGCGCCCGCCAATACCTCGCCCGCCAGATGGAACGCTTTTTCTTCGGTGAAGGCGCGGAACAACCGGCCGGGTATGTCCCGCCGTCGGCCTGACGGGTTCATATTCCTTTACACCGTTGGGAAATTCCCTTTGCCCGTGAATATCCCTCGCCAAGCGCGAGGGCCTTCCCCTAGAATGCGGGTTTGCAGCAGCCGGTGCTGCCCCATCGACTGGAAGGAATATCCATGAGCACGCTCCAAGACTTGCTGGCCCGCAAAGCGGCCCTCGAACAGGAAATCGAAAGCACTCAGAAACGTGAGCGCAGCGATGCCGTCGCAAAGGTCAAGGCCCTGATGGCTGAATACGGTTTGACGGCTGCCGACCTCGCTGCAAAAAGCACCGGCCGCTCGGGTGCACCGAAAGGCGGCAAGGTCGCCGCGAAATACCGCAACGCTGCCACCGGCGACAGTTGGAGCGGTCGCGGCCTGCAACCCAAATGGTTGAAGGCGGCCCTGGCCTCCGGCAAGAAACTGAGCGATTTCGCGGTCTGAAGCCCAGAGTTTCTCCGTCCCCCCAGGAACTTCGCCGCCCCTTTCGGGCGGCGTTTTTCTTGGGGCCACCCTCCCTCCCCGTCCCTCCCGGCCCGCTAGACTGATCCCGTGATTCCACAGAGCTTTGTCCAGGACATGCTGTCCCGCGTCGACGTCGTCGAGGTGGTGGGCCGCTACGTCCAACTGAAGAAGGCCGGCATCAACCACAAGGGCCTGTGCCCCTTCCACGGCGAGAAGTCCCCGAGCTTCACGGTCAGCGCCACGCGCCAGACCTACCACTGCTTCGGCTGCGGCGTGCACGGCAACGCGCTCGGTTTCCTGATGGCGTACTCGGGCATGGGCTTCGTCGAAGCCGTGCGCGACCTGGCCCAGCAGGTGGGCATGACGGTGCCGGAAGACGACCGCTCGCCGCAGGAGCGCGAGAAGGCCGCCGCGCTCAAGCAGCGCCAGGCCACGCTGACCGACGTGCTGCACAAGGCGAGCGACAGCTACCGCAAGCAGCTCAAGGGCAACAAGCGCGCCGTCGACTACCTGCGCGGGCGCGGCCTCACCGGCGAGATCGCCTCCGCGTTCGGCCTCGGCTACGCCCCCGACGGCTGGCGGGGCCTCGCCAGCGTGTTCCCGCACTACGACGACCCGCTGCTCGAGGAAAGCGGCCTCGTGATCGCCACCGGCGACAACGAGGCCGACAAGAAGCGCTACGACCGCTTCCGCGACCGCATCATGTTCCCGATCCGAAACGTGCAGGGCGAGGTCATCGGGTTCGGCGGGCGCGTGCTCGACAAGGGCGAACCCAAGTACCTGAACTCGCCCGAGACCTCGGTCTTCCACAAGGGCAAGGAGCTGTACGGCCTGCACGAGGCCCGCGCCGGCCTGCGCAAGCGCGGCTACGCGCTCGTGGTCGAGGGCTACATGGACGTGGTGGCGCTGGCCCAGCTCGGCTTCCCCAACGCCGTGGCCACGCTGGGCACCGCCTGCTCGGCCGACCACGTGCAGAAGCTCTTCCGCTTCACCGAGTCCATCGTCTTCAGTTTCGACGGCGACGCCGCCGGGCGCCGCGCCGCCGGCCGCGCGCTCGAGGCCTCGCTGCCGTTCGCCACCGACACCCGCTCGGTGCGCTTCCTGTTCCTGCCGCCCGAACACGACCCCGACTCGTACGTGCGCGAACACGGCGCCGAGGCCTTCGAGCAGTACGTCGCCCAGGCCGTGCCGCTGTCGCGCCAGCTGATCGAGGCGGCCCGCGAGGGGTGCGACACCGACAGCGCCGAAGGCCGCGCCCGCCTGCTCGCCCAGGCCAAGCCGCTGTGGCACGCGCTGCCCGAGGGCGCGCTGAAGATGCAGCTGCTGGGCGACCTCGCCCAGGCCGCGGGGCTCTCCACCGACGACCTGAACCGCCTGTGGGCCGCGCAGGCCCAGGCGCAGTCCCGTGCGGGCGGCGGCCGTTCGCGCCCGCCGCGCGACGCGGGCCAGGACGACCGCGGCGGCCCGCCGCCGGACGACGCCCCCTGGTCCTACGAACCCTCGTCCGACTTCGACCCTGACAGCTTCGCCCCCACCGGTGGCCAGGGCGCCCCCCAGGGTGGCGGCGAAGGCGGCGGCTGGCAGGGCCGGGGCAACAAGCCCTGGGCCGGCAAGGACAAGAAGCCCTGGACGCCCAACAAGTCGTGGGGTGACAAGCCCTGGAACCGCAAGCCACCCGAGGAAGGCTCGGGCCTGCCGCGCGCCCGGCCCGACAGCACCGCCGACGCGGCGCTGCGCATGCTGCTGCTGAGCATCGGGTGGTGGGAGCAGCTCGACGCGGGCGACCACGACCTGCTGCACAAGCTGCCCGCCCCGTACGGCCCGCTGTCGGCGTGGATCGAGCGCCACCTCCACGACCACGGCGCCGTGACCTGGGCCGAACTGGAGCCCGCCATCCGCGAGACGGAGTGGGCCGGCTTCGTGGCCCGCCTGGTGACGGCCGACGCCGCCCAGGGCGAGGCGGCCTTCGCCGACCTGCGCAAGGCCGTCGATGCGCTGTGGGTGCAGGCGCTGAAGGTGCAGCTCGACGACCTCAGCCGCCGCGCCGCCACCGACCCGCAGCTCCTCGTGCAGATGCGCGAGGTGGAGCAGCACCGCCGCCGGCGCCTGCAGTCGCTCGCACCGCCCCCGGGCCCGGCCCGCTGAGGACGTCCGGGAGCGCCCGGTGCGCGACCTTTGACGGATCGCGTTCCGTGGACGATAATCATGGGTTAGTTACGGCGCAAGAGTGACAGCAGTACCTCCGGGCCCCGGCCACCCTTTGAACCAGGGTCCCCGCATTGGCCACCCTTCCCCGCAAGGACTGCATTCTTTGAATGATCACGCGAGACTTGCCTCGTTTCATGCCTGCCGCTGGCCGGCTTCGCATGCCCTTTCGGGCGGTTGCGATGCCCGGATCGGCTGGCTCGCCGTGCCCGCCTCCTTCAGAAAAACACCGACCGCACCGGAAGAACTGCTTGTTTTTCAGGCAGCCGATCGCATGTGTTCCGCCTGGGAATCGTCTGCACGTCGAACCGCATGAGGCCGTGATCCCCACCACCATTCGAGGATTTGCATGACCGCGAAGAAGAGCGCCCCCACCAAAGCGACGAAGGCCGCCCCGGCCGAGGCCGAGGAAAAGAAGAAACCCGGCCGTCCCGCCACGAAGACTGCGACCACGGAAGCCAAGGGCAAACCGGGCCGCAAGCCGAAGGCTGCCGCCGCCAAGGAAGAGGTGCCCGAGGAAGACTTCTCCGACATCGAAGCCGACCTCGCGGGCGAGCCCGAAGCCGAGGCCGAGGCCGCCGGTGACGGCGAGAAAGTCGCGAAGGCCAAGCCGCTGCGCATGAAGGTGTCGCGGGCGAAGGAACGCGCGCTGATGCGCGAGTTCGGCCTGGACGAGACCGCGCTCACCGAAGAGGAAGTCGCCAAGCGCCGCCAGGAGCTCAAGACCCTCATCAAGATGGGCAAGACGCGCGGTTTCCTGACCCACCAGGAAATCAACGACCACCTGCCCGAGAAGCTGGTCGACGCCGAAATCCTCGAAGCCATCGTGTCGATGCTCAACGACATGGGCATCGCCGTGTACGAGCAGGCGCCCGACGCCGCCACGCTGCTGATCGCCGGCGGCGGCACCACCACGGCCACGGAAGAGGAAGCGGAAGAAGCGGCCGAAGCCGCGCTGTCCACCGTCGACTCCGAGTTCGGCCGCACCACCGACCCCGTCCGCATGTACATGCGCGAGATGGGCACGGTCGAGCTGCTGACGCGTGAAGGCGAGATCGAGATCGCCAAGCGCATCGAAGGCGGCCTGCAGGCCATGATGCTCGCCATCAGCGCGTCGCCCACCACCATCGCCGAGATCCTCGCCTACGCCGACAAGATCGCGTCCGGCGAGATGAAGATCTCCGAGGTGGTCGACGGCTTCGTCTCGGAAGACGAGGCGGACGACTACGTGGCCGAGGAAGACGTCGACTTCTTCGACGAGGAAGACGACGACGACGGCCAGGGCGGCAGCAAGGCGCTGACCAAGAAGCTCGAGGAGCTGAAGAACGCCGCGCTCGCGAAGTTCGAGGACCTGCGCGTCAACTTCGAGAAGATGCGCAAGGCCTTCGAGAAGGACGGCTACCAGTCGCCGTCGTACAACAAGGCCCAGGAAGCCATCAGCGAAGAGCTGATGACCATCCGCTTCACGGTCAAGACCATCGAGAAGCTGTGCGGCATCCTGCGCTCGCAGGTGGACGACGTGCGCCGCTACGAACGCGAGCTGCGCAAGATCCTGGTGGACAAGTGCGGCATGCCGCAGGACTACTTCATCAAGAACTTCCCGCCCAACATCCTGAACCTCAAGTGGGCCGAGAAGGAAGTGGCGGCGAACAAGCCGTACAGCGCGATCCTGTCGCGCAACCTGCCCCCGGTGCAGGAACTGCAGAAGAAGCTGACCGACCAGCAGGCCCGCGCCGTGGTGCCCCTCGAGGACCTGAAGGGCATCAACAAGCGCATGAACGAGGGCGAGAAGTCCTCGCGCGACGCGAAGAAGGAAATGATCGAGGCCAACCTGCGCCTCGTGATCTCCATCGCGAAGAAGTACACGAACCGCGGCCTGCAGTTCCTCGACCTGATCCAGGAAGGCAACATCGGCCTGATGAAGGCCGTGGACAAGTTCGAGTACCGCCGCGGCTACAAGTTCTCCACGTACGCCACGTGGTGGATCCGCCAGGCCATCACGCGCTCGATCGCCGACCAGGCCCGCACGATCCGCATCCCGGTCCACATGATCGAGACGATCAACAAGATGAACCGCCTGTCGCGCCAGCACCTGCAGGAGTTCGGCTTCGAGCCGGACGCCCCCACGCTGGCCGAGAAGATGGAGATCCCGGAAGACAAGATCCGCAAGATCATGAAGATCGCGAAGGAGCCGATCTCGATGGAGACCCCCATCGGCGACGACGACGATTCGCACCTGGGCGACTTCATCGAGGACACGAACAACACGGCCCCCATCGAGGCCGCGATGCAGGCCGGCCTGCGCGACGTGGTCAAGGACATCCTCGACAGCCTCACGCCGCGCGAAGCCAAGGTGCTGCGCATGCGCTTCGGCATCGAGATGAGCACCGACCACACCCTCGAGGAAGTGGGCAAGCAGTTCGACGTGACCCGGGAGCGCATCCGCCAGATCGAAGCCAAGGCCATTCGCAAGCTGAAGCACCCCAGCCGTTCCGACAAACTCCGCACGTACCTCGACAACCTCTGATCGAAGCCCTCTCGCACAGAAGAACGGCCCCGGGCGACTGCCCGGGGCTTTTTTTTGTACTTATTGCCATAAACTTCACGGCATGACGCAGATTCTTCAGCGGACCGTCCTTTTTGCCGACCTGCGCGGCAGCACTGCGTTGTACGAGACCCTCGGGAACACCGAGGCCACCACCGTCGTGACCCGCAGCGTGGCCCTCGTGGGCCGCATCGTGACGAACCACCGGGGCGTGGTCGTGAAGACCCTGGGCGACGGCCTGATGGCCGTGTTCGAGAACGCGGCCGACGCCGTGCTCGCCGCCGACGAGATGCACGAGTCCATGGACCGCATCACGCCCATCGGCAACAACCCGATCGCCACGGCGGGCCGCTCGCCCGTGCTCAAGCTTCAGGTGGGCCTCGCCCAGGGCGAGGTGGTGGAGATGTCGGGCGACTGCTTCGGGGATGCCGTCAACGTGGCGGCGCGCCTGCTGGACCATGCCGGCGACAACGAGATCCTCGCCACCGTCAACGTCGTCAGCCCGCAGCCGGACGAGATGCGCGCGCGCTTCCGCAGCCTCGACCGCGTGCAGCTGCGCGGCCGCGTGGAACCCGTGCACGTGTTCCTGCTGGAAGGCCGGCGCTTCAGCGACACGGCCGCCACCGCGTACGGCGAACTCATGCCCGCACCCGCCGAGCCCGAAGGCATCCGCCTCGTGTGGCTCGACCAGAACCGCGTGTACTCGGGCCCGTCGCTGCCGGTGGTGCTGGGCCGCAGCCCGCAGGTCACCTACTGCATCGACGACTCGCGCGTGTCGCGCTCGCACGCCCGCATCGACTGGCACGGCGGCGCCTTCCAGCTCACCGACCTCAGTTTCAACGGCACCTACGTGCGCTTCACCGGCGGCTCCGAGATCATCTCGCTGCGCCGCGGCACCTGCACGCTGCACGGCAGCGGCACGCTGGGCCTCGGCGCCTCGCTGAGCGACCCCACGGCGCCGCACGTGCGCTTCGAGGTGATGCGCTTCTCCGACACCCAGCCGCAGTCGCCGGTCGAGTTCGCGTTCCGCTGATCCGCGGCGCCTCGCTCAGCAGCCGAGCGCGTCGGCCAGCTCCGTGAGGTTCGCCACCGTGTGATAGGGGCGCGACAGCACCGGCGCCACCTCGTCGCCCGCGCCTTCGTGGCGCCGCATCCACACCGCCTCCAGCCCCGCGTCCAGCGCGCCGGCCACGTCGAGCGCCAGGTCGTCGCCGATGTGCAGCACCTCGTGCGGCCGCAGGTCCAGGTGCCGGCAGGCCGCGTGGAAGATCCGCGCATCGGGCTTGCCGATGCCGAACTTGCTGGCGCTCACGCTGTGGCCGAAGAGACCGTCCAGCCCGACCCGGGCCAGGTCCGAGTTGCCGTTGGTGACGGCCACGAGCGGGAAGCGGCGGGCGAGCCGCTCGAGGCCCTCGCGTGCGTCCGCGTACAGCTCGACCTGCTGGCGTGCATCGAAGAACACGTCGAAGGCCGGCTCGGCCAGCGCCGGGTCGTCGCCGGCGATCGTGAGGCCCTCGCGCAGGCTTTCGCGGCGCATGCGGCTCAGGTCGTGACCCCACTCGGGAAAACGCCGAGCGATGTCGTTGCGAAGCAGGCGCAACCCGGCCGCGTCGAAGCGCGCGGCCGTGGCTGGCGCGTGGGTCTGGAGCCACCCGTGCAGCAGCCGCTCGGCCCGTTCGATCGTGGGCCAGATGGGCCACAGCGTGTCGTCGAGGTCGAAGCTCAGCGCCAGGGGTGGAAGAATTGCCGGAAGTACCGACTCGGGGAGAGAACCAGCCGTCATGCCGGACATTCTCCGCTACAGTCATCCCTCATGCTGCCAGCCCCCCTCCCCGCTGCCGATGAGCCCGGACGGCTGCAGGTCCTGCGTGAACTGCGAATCCTCGACACCGACCCCGAACCCGCGTTCGATGCGGTCGTGCAGCTGCTTCACAAGCAGCTCGGCCGGCCCATGGCCGCCATCGCGCTGGTCGACGAGGACCGCGTGTGGGTCAAGGCCTCGGTGGGCCTGCCCGCCCACACCACCGCCCGCCACCTGTCCTTCTGCGCGCTGACGATCGGGGGCACCGCCGTCTTCGAGGTGCCCGACGCGCTGCAGGACCCGCGCTTCGCCACCAACCCGCTCGTGGTGGACACGCCCCGCGTGCGCGCCTACGCCGGCTTCCCGCTCACCGTGGAAGGCCACCACGTGGGCACCGTCTGCGTGCTCGACACCGCGCCGGGCGAGGTCGACTCCGCCGGCCACGAGGTGCTGCGGCACTTCGCCGAGGTGTGCAACGCGATGCTCGCGTCGCGCATCCGCGAGCGGCGCATGCGCCTGCAGGCGGCGCGGGTGCGCACGGCCAGCCTCTCGAGCAGCGACTGGCTGTGGGAGACCGACGCCCAGGGCCGGCTCACGTGGGCGTCCGACAGCATCGAATCGCACACGGGCAAGGCCCCCACCGAGAACCTCGGCCGCACCATGGTCGACATCAACCGGCGCAGCCCGGTCGACACCACCAACTCGTGGGACCGCTACCTCGCCGCACGCGCCGCGCGCGAGCCGTTCAAGGACGTCATCGCCGACCGCCCCACGCCGAACGGCGTGGTCATCACGAGCATCAGCGGCAACCCGGTGTTCGACAGCAAGGGCGAGTTCCGCGGCTACCGCGGCGCCACCAGCAACATCACGGCCCGGCTGAAGGCCCAGCAGGCCGCGCTGGAGGCCGAGCAGCTGCTGAGCGACGCCCTCGAGAGCCTCGTGGCCGGCGTGATGATCACCGACGAGACCGGGCAGATGATCCGGTGCAACGCGGCCTGGCGCAACATCATCGCGCCCTTCCCCGCCGGCTTCACGGAGACGTCCCGCTGGCCCGACCTCGTGCGCCGCATGACCGAGCAGGGCGAGTACCCGGACGCCATCGGGCGCGAGGAGGCGTTCATCCACTGGCGCCTGTCGATCGCCTCCGAACACGGCGAGCAGCACGAGGTGCGCTGGCGCGACAAGTGGCTGATGGTCAGCGCGCGCTGCCTGGCCAACGGCAACACCGTGCACATGTCGATCGACATCACGAGCCAGAAGCGCGCCGAGCTGGCGCTGGCCGCGAGCGAGGGCGAGCTGCGCGAATCGCAGGAGCGCCTGACCGCCGTGCTCGAGGCCGTGCCCGACCTCTGGTTCGTGCTGGACGAGCAGAGCCACTTCGTCGAGTGCAGCTCGCCCACGCACCCGATGCTGGTGCAGGACTGGCCCACGGTGCGTGGCAAACCCTTCGGCACCGGCCTGTCGCCCGACATGGCCGAGCGCGCGCAGGATGCCATCACGCGCGCGCTCCGGACCGGCGAGGTGCAGCGCCACGAGTACCCGCTGCGCACCCTCGACGGCGTCGCCCGCTGGTTCGAGGCCCGCGTCTCGCCCATGCCCGGCCGGCGCGTGCTGTACGTCACCCGCGACCTGACCGAGCTGCGCGCGCTCGAACGCGACCTGATGGTGATGAAACGCGGCGTGGAAGCCGCCGCGGCGCTGCCGATGTGCGTGTGCGACGCCACCCAGCCCGACCTGCCGCTCGTGTACGTGAACCCGGCCTTCGAGTCGCTCACGGGCTGGACGCAGGCCGAGGTGCTCGGCCGCAACTGCCGCATCCTTCAGGGCCACTTCACCGCGCAGCCCGGCCTCACGCGGCTGCGCGAGGCCATCGCGGAGCGGCGCGAATGCAGCGTCGTGATCAACAACATGCGCAAGGACGGCACGCCGTTCACCAACGCGCTGCACGTCGCCCCGGTGTTCGACGCCGCCGGCGGCCTGAGCCACTTCATCGGCGTGCTGCACGACGTGACCGAGCAGACCCGCGCCGCCGACAAGCTGCGCCTGAGCGAGGAGCTGTACCGCTCGGTGGCGCTGGCCATCAGCGACGGCCTGGTCGTCGTCACCCCCACGCTCACCATCATCGCCATCAACCCCGCCGGCTGCGACGTGCTCGGGGTCGAGCAGGCCGCGGTGGTGGGAGCGACGGACGGGTGGCCGTTCGAGTTCATGTCGGCGTCGGCCCGCCCGCTCGCGTCCCACGAACACCCGGTGCACCGCGTGGTGCGCAGCGGCCAGCCGCTGTCGCGGCAGGTGCATGCGCTGCGACGGCCGGACGGCCAGCTGCGCTGGATCGAACTCAACGCCCACCCGCTGCAGCTGCGGCCCGAGGGCAGCACGTTCTCGGTCGTGCTGACCTTCCGCGACGTGACGCAGCAGCGTGCCTCCGAGCTGGCCCTGGTGGCCGCCGAGGAACGCTGGAAGTTCGCGCTGGAAGGGTCCGGCGACGGCGTGTGGGACTGGGACGCGCAGACCAACAAGGTCTACTACTCCCCGCGCTGGAAGAAGATGCTGGGCTACGCCGAACACGAGATCGGCGACTCGCTCGAGGAGTGGACCTCCCGCATCCACGCCGACGACCTGCCCCGCGTGATGGCCGGCCTGCGCCGCCACCTGCGCGGCGAGACGGGCCTCTACCAGTCCGAGCACCGCGTTCGCCACCGCGACGGCCACGACCTGTGGATCCTCGACCGCGGCAAGGTGGTCGGGCACAACGCCGAGGGCCGGCCGCTGCGGGTCGTGGGCACGCATTCGGACATCACGAGCGCGAAGCAGGCCGAGCAGGCGCTGCGCGAGAAGCAGGCCGCCGAACTGGCGAGCCAGGCGAAGTCTCAGTTCCTCTCGCGCATGAGCCACGAGATGCGCACGCCGCTCAACGCGGTGATCGGCTTCGCCCAGCTGATGCGCATGACCCCGGGCGGCGGCGACGGCACCGAGATCGGCAGCTATGCCGACCACGTGCTCAACGCCGGCCAGCACCTGCTGGCGCTGATCAACGACGTGCTGGACCTCCAGAAGGTCGAGGAAGGCGCGATGTCGCTCGCCCTCGGCCCGGTCGCGCTCGACGAACTGGTGCTGGGCACGCTCGAGCTGCTGCGGCCGTCGGCGGCCAAGCGCGAGGTCACGCTCGACAACCAGCTGGAGGCCGGCCTGTGGGTGCGCGCGGACGTGCAGCGCCTGCGCCAGGTCGTGCTCAACATCGCCTCCAACGCCATCAAATACAACGTCGCCGGCGGCACGGTGCGCCTGTCCACCCGCGCCGGACGCCACCACACGCTCGCGCTCGTCATCGAGGACACCGGCCCCGGCATGACCGACGCGCAGATGGCCCGGCTGTTCCAGCCGTTCGAACGCCTCGGCAAGGAGACCTCGAGCGTCGAGGGCACCGGGCTCGGGCTCATCATCGCCCGCAGCCTGACCCAGGCCATCGGCGGACGCCTCGAGGTCAGCAGCCTCGCCGGCCGCGGCACCCGCGTCTCGATCGAACTGCCCACCGACGACGCCCCCGACACCCCAAACGATTCCACGCCCGCCATGCCCGACAGCGACGATCACGCACCCCCGGCCCGCATCCCGTTGCGCATGCTGTACGTGGAGGACAACCGCATCAACGCGATCCTGTTCGAGGGCGCGCTGCGCATGAACGCGAGCCAGGTCGAGCTGCGGATCGCCGAGGACGGCGAGGAGGCGCTGGCCATCGCAGGCGAATGGCTGCCCGAGGTGCTGGTGCTCGACGCCCACCTGCCCGGCATGTCCGGCTTCGACGTGCTGCGCCAGCTGCGGGCCATGCCGGGCCTCGCCACCGCGCCGGCCTACATGTGCTCGGCCGACGCGATGCCCGAGGACGTGCAGCGCGCCTACGAGGCCGGCTTCATCGGCTACTGGACGAAACCCATCGACATCGGCGCGGTGCTGGCCGACATCGACGCCATCGGCAGGCAGCTGCGCGGCGGCGGCACGGCCACCGTGGCGGCATGACACGACCAGGGTGGTCCCGAGGCGCCGATAATGGGAGGTCCACGCCGTCCCACCGGAGTTCCGCCGTTCCATGAGTTTCGCCCCCGAACCCGCACGCCCCGCCGATGCCGCGGACACCACCGCCGTGCTGCTGTGCAACCTCGGAACGCCCGACGCCCCCACCCCCTCGGCCGTGCGCCGCTTCCTCGCCGAGTTCCTCGGCGACCCGCGCGTGGTCGAGATCCCGCGCCCGATCTGGTGGCTGATCCTCCACGGCGTCATCCTCCGCGTGCGGCCGCGCCAGTCGGCGGCCCGCTACGCGAGCATCTGGACCGCCGAGGGGTCGCCGCTCACCACCTGGACCGACGTGCTGGCCAAGCGCCTGGCCGGCAACCTGGGTGAACGCGGCCACCGGGTGCTGGTGCGCTACGGCATGCGCTACGGCAGCCCGTCCATCCCGTCCGTGCTCGACGAACTGAAGGCCGCGGGCGCCACGCGCGTGCTCGTGCTGCCGCTGTACCCGCAGTACGCGGCCTCCACCACCGCCAGCGTGATCGACGCGGTGCTGGGCTGGTCGCGCCGCATCCGTTCGGTGCCCGAGTTCCGGTTCATCAACCGGTTCCACGACGACAGCGGGTACATCGGCGCGCTGGCCCGGCGCATCGCCGACCACTGGGATGCCGAAGGGCGCCCGGAGAAGCTCGTCATGAGCTTCCACGGCATCCCGAAGCGCAGCGTCACGCTCGGCGACCCGTACCACGGCGAGTGCCTGCGCACCGCCCACCTGCTGGCCGAACGCCTGGGCATCTCGGCGAACGACTACGTGGTGACCTTCCAGAGCCGCCTCGGCCGCGCCGAATGGCTGCAGCCGTACACCGAACCCACGCTCGCCAACCTCGCCCGCCAGGGCGTGCGCCGGGTCGACGTGGTGTGCCCGGGCTTCACCAGCGACAACCTCGAGACCCTCGAGGAGATCAACCAGGAAGCCCGCGAAGCCTTCCTGCACGCCGGCGGCACCACCTTCGGGTACATCCCGTGCCTGAACGACCGGACCGACTGGGTCCGCGCGCTGACGGCCCTGGCCGAGCGCCACCTGCAGGGCTGGGACACCCGCCCCGCCCCCGCGCCCGAAACCCCGCTGCAGCGGCTGCCGCGCGCAGCCGACCGGGACACCCGCGCCTGACCATGAGCCACCCCGATCCGAAGGCCTCCGCCGGCGTCCGCCTCGACAAGTGGCTGTGGGCGGCCCGCTTCTTCAAGACCCGCAGCCTGGCCACCGAGGAGATCGGCAAGGGCCGGGTCCAGGTCAACGACCTGGACGCCAAGCCGTCGCGCGAGGTGCGCCTGGGCGACCGCATCGACGTGCGCCAGGGCCCCGTCGTGCGCACCATCGTCGTCAAGGGCCTGAGCCACCAGCGCGGGCCCGCCCCCGTCGCCCAGGCGCTCTACGAGGAAACGCCCGAGAGCGTGGTCCGGCGCGAACAGGCGGCCCAGCGGCAGCGGGAGGCACCGGAACCCTCGCTGTCCATCGAACAGGGGCGCCCCACCAAACGCGACCGGCGCCAGCTCGCCGACTGGAACCGCTGGAGCGCCAGCAAGGAATAGCGTTTGCCCTCGCAGGGTGGCGCGGTGGCGCGCGCGGATACGCCCTTCCCGGCCGGTCCGCAACGCACCGAAAAAATTCCCACATTCCCCTCTTGAAACCGCCCGGGCCGGTCCCAGATGCGGACGAGTCGTAGAGGTCTCCACATGCAGAATCCCGAAAATCCCATGGAAAATCAAGACGTTGGCGCCACTCCCGCCCCCGAGGCGACGGTCGAGTCGGCCGTGCCCGACGCGGAAACCCGCCTGGCCGAAATGTCCGACGCCTACCTGCGCGCCAAGGCCGAGGGTGAGAACATCCGCCGCCGCGCCGAGGAAGAGGTCGCCAAGGCCCGCAAGTTCGCGGTCGAAGGTTTCGCCGACAGCCTGCTGCCCGTGAAGGACAGCCTGGAGGCCGCCATCGCGATCCAGGCCGCCACGCCGGAACAGCTGCTCGAAGGCGTGCACGCCACGCTGCGCCAGCTGTCGGCCGCGCTCGAGCGCAACAAGGTGCTCGAGATCGCCCCGCCCGCCGGCACGAAGTTCGATCCGCACCAGCACCAGGCCATCAGCGTCGTGCCCGCCGAGCAGGAAGCCAACACGGTCGTCACCGTGCTGCAGAAGGGCTACCTGATCGCCGACCGCGTGCTGCGCCCGGCCCTGGTCACGGTGTCCGCACCCAAATAAAGAACGTAGGGAAAGGCGGTCGTCCACAAGCACGGCCCCTTGAAAACAGCCGGGTTATCCACACCTCGGACTCATCAGATTTCAAAGTTAGCAGGAGCGAAAAATGGGAAAAATCATCGGCATCGACCTCGGCACCACCAACTCGTGCGTGGCGATCATGGAAGGCAACACCACGCGCGTGATCGAGAACAGTGAAGGTGCCCGCACCACGCCGTCGATCATCGCGTACCAGGAAGACGGCGAGATCCTCGTCGGCGCCTCGGCCAAGCGCCAGGCCGTCACGAACCCGAAGAACACCCTGTACGCGGTGAAGCGCCTCATCGGCCGCAAGTTCACCGAGAAGGAAGTGCAGAAGGACATCGACCTGATGCCCTACACCATCGCGGCCGCCGACAACGGCGACGCCTGGGTGGAAGTGCGCGGCCAGAAGCTCGCCCCGCCGCAGGTCAGCGCCGAAGTGCTGCGCAAGATGAAAAAGACCGCCGAGGACTACCTCGGTGAAACCGTGACCGAAGCGGTGATCACGGTGCCGGCGTACTTCAACGACGCCCAGCGCCAGGCCACGAAGGATGCAGGCCGCATCGCCGGCCTCGACGTCAAGCGCATCATCAACGAACCCACCGCCGCGGCGCTGGCGTTCGGCCTCGACAAGAACGAGAAGGGCGACCGCAAGATCGCCGTGTACGACCTGGGTGGCGGCACGTTCGACGTGTCCATCATCGAGATCGCCGACGTCGACGGTGAAAAGCAGTTCGAAGTGCTGTCCACCAACGGCGACACGTTCCTGGGCGGCGAAGACTTCGACCAGCGCGTGATCGACTACATCATCGCCGAGTTCAAGAAGGAACAGGGCGTCGACCTGAGCAAGGACGTGCTGGCCCTGCAGCGCCTGAAGGAAGCCGCCGAGAAGGCCAAGATCGAGCTGTCCAACAGCGCGCAGACCGACATCAACCTGCCGTACGTGACGGCCGATGCCTCCGGTCCGAAGCACCTGAACATCAAGCTGACCCGCGCGAAGCTCGAGTCGCTGGTGGACGAGCTCATCGAGCGCACCATCGCCCCGTGCCGCACGGCCATCAAGGACGCCGGCATCTCGGCCGCCGACATCGACGACGTGATCCTGGTCGGCGGCATGACCCGCATGCCCAAGGTCCAGGAGAAGGTCAAGGAGTTCTTCGGCAAGGAACCGCGCAAGGACGTCAACCCGGACGAAGCCGTCGCCGTGGGCGCGGCCATCCAGGGCCAGGTGCTCGGCGGTGAACGCACCGACGTGCTGCTGCTCGACGTCACCCCGCTGTCGCTCGGCATCGAGACGATGGGCGGCGTGATGACCAAGATGATCAAGAAGAACACGACCATCCCGACCAAGTTCGCGCAGGTGTTCTCCACCGCCGAAGACGGTCAGCCGGCCGTGACCATCAAGGTCTACCAGGGCGAGCGCGAGATGGCGTCGGGCAACAAGAGCCTGGGCGAGTTCAACCTCGAAGGCATCCCGCCGGCCCCGCGCGGCACGCCGCAGATCGAGGTGAGCTTCGACATCGACGCCAACGGCATCCTGCACGTGGGCGCGAAGGACAAGGGCACCGGCAAGGAAAACAAGATCACGATCAAGGCCAACTCCGGCCTGAGCGAAGCCGAGATCGAGCAGATGGTCAAGGACGCGGAAGTCAACGCGGCCGAGGACAAGAAGAAGCTCGAGCTGGTGCAGGCCCGCAACCAGGCCGACTCGCTGGTCCACAGCGTGCGCAAGAGCCTGGGTGAACACGGCGACAAGCTCGACGCCGGCGAGAAGGAGAAGATCGAGGCCGCCCTGAAGGACACCGAGGAAGCACTGAAGGGCGACGACAAGGCGGCCATCGAGGCGAAGACCGAAGCCCTGATGACGGCGAGCCAGAAGCTCGGCGAGAAGGTGTACGCCGATGCCCAGGCCGCGCAGGCCGCCGCCGGTGGCGCGGCCGAGGCCCCGCAGGGCGCCGGCCCGTCGTCGTCGGCCCCGGCCGACGACAATGTCGTGGACGCGGAGTTCAAGGAAGTCAAGGACTCCAAGTAATCCGGCACGGCAGCCCCTCGGGGGCCTTCGGGCCCCCTGCCTCCCCCGTGCGCCGAACAGGCCGCGGGGGATTTCGTTGTTCAGGAACTGCAAGACACCATGGCAAAGCGTGACTACTACGAAGTCCTCGGGCTGGCGAAGAACGCCACCGACGACGACATCAAGAAGGCCTATCGCAAGCTGGCCATGAAGTACCACCCCGACCGCAACCAGGGCGAGGGTGCGAAGAAGGCCGAGGAAAGCTTCAAGGAAGTCAAGGAAGCCTACGAGATGCTGTCGGACGGCGACAAGCGCGCCGCGTACGACCAGTACGGTCACGCGGGCGTGGACCCGAACGCCGGTGGTTTCCGTCCGGGCGGCCCGGGGGCGGAAGGGTTCGGCGGTTTCGCCGAGGCCTTCGGCGACATCTTCGGCGACGTGTTCGGCGGCGGACGCCGCGGGGGTGCGGGCGGCCAGCAGGTGTACCGCGGTGCCGACCTCAGCTACGCGATGGAGATCACGCTCGAGGAAGCCGCACGCGGCAAGGAAAGCCAGATCCGCATCCCGAGCTGGGACGAGTGCGAGACCTGCCACGGCTCCGGCGCGAAACCCGGCACCAGCGCGAAGACCTGCACGAGCTGCAACGGCGCCGGCACGGTCCACATGCGCCAGGGCTTCTTCAGCGTGCAGCAGACCTGCCCGCACTGCCGCGGCACGGGCAAGATCATCCCCGAGCCCTGCACCACGTGCCATGGGCAAGGCAAGGTCAAGAAGAACAAGACCCTCGAGGTCAAGATCCCGGCCGGCATCAACGAAGGCATGCGCATCCGTTCGGCCGGCAACGGCGAACCGGGCACGAACGGCGGCCCGGCGGGTGACCTGTACATCGAGATCCGCATCAAGCAGCACGACATCTTCGAGCGCGACGGCGACGACCTGCATTGCACGGTGCCGGTGGGCCTGACCACGGCGTGCCTGGGCGGCAGCCTCGAGGTGCCCACGCTCGGCGGCAAGGCCGAGATCGAACTGCCCGAAGGCACGCAGCACGGCAAGACCTTCCGCCTGCGCGGCAAGGGCATCAAGGGCATCCGGTCGAGCTACCCGGGCGACCTGTACTGCCACATCGCCGTCGAGACGCCGGTCAAGCTCACCGAGCACCAGCGCAAGCTGCTCAAGGAGCTGGACGAGTCGCTGAGCAAGTCGGACAAGCACTCGCCGAACGCGAAGAGCTGGACCCACCGGGTCAAGGACCTCTTCAAGTAAGCGCGGAGCCGCGCTGCGGTACGCCAACGGCGCCTTCGGGCGCCGTTGTGCTTTCCGCCCTCTGGCGCGACACTCGAAGGCAGCGCTCAAGTCGGCCGTGCACCGAGCCGATATGGGGCGCAGGAGCCGTACGCGTTCCCTCAGTCCGGAGCCTCAGATGCAGATGATCGACCGCGACATCGCGAAGTCGTCCGCACTCGTCATCGATGCGAACCCCACGTCACGCAGCATGCTCGTGACCCAATTGCGCGACTTCGGCGTGGGCCAGGTCGTGCAGTCGAGCCGCATCCACGATGCCCGCCGCCTGCTCGAGTCGCGCCCGTTCGACATCGTGCTGTGCGAGCAGGACTTCGAGGCCGAAGGCTATTCGGGCCAGAACCTGCTCGACGACCTGCGCCGCCTGCAGCTGCTGCCGCTGTCCACGGTCTTCGTCATCGTGACGGGCACCGCCTCCACCACCACCGTGGTCGACGCCGCCGAATCGGCCGTCGACAGCTACCTGCTCAAGCCGTACACCGCCGCCGCGCTCGGAGAACGGCTGGCCCAGGTGCGCAAACGCAAGAAGGCGCTCGCGGACATCTTCGCTCCGGTGGAGAGCGGCGACCTGGCCGCCGCAGCCCGTCTGTGCCTGAAGCGATTCAAGGAACAAGGCCCGTTCCACGCCTACGCGGCGCGGCTCGGGGCCGAACTGCTGTTGCGCATCGGCGAGCCGGAGGCCGCGCGCAAGCTCAACGAGATGGTGCTGGAAGGCAATGCCTCGGTGCCGTGGGCCCGCCTGGGCGTGGCCCGCGCGCAGATCGCCGCGAACCAGACCGGCGCCGCCGCGCGCAGCCTCGAAGCCCTGGTGGCCGACCAGCCGAACTACACCGACGCGCTCGACATCCTCGGCCGCCTGCAGGTCGAACAGGGCGACCTGTCCGCCGCTGCGGTGACGTACCGGCGCGCCGCCGAGTTCACCCGCGGGTCCATCGGCCGGCTGCAGCGGCACGGCCTGCTCGCCTGGTACGCGGGCCAGAAGGACGATGCCCTGAAACCCCTCGAACGCGCCGCGGTGCTGGGTGCCGGCTCGCGCATGTTCGATCCCCAGGCGCTGGTGCTGCTCGCCTGCCTGCGCTTCGAGCAACGGGATTCGAAAGGCCTGCAGCGGGCCCTGGACCAGCTCCAGGACACCGCGACGCGGGAGGCCGATTCCGCACGCATGGCGCGGCTGGCCGACATCACCGGCCTGCTCGGGCTCGCCGTGCACAAGCAGGCGGGTGAACTCGCGGAACGGCTGGCGTCCTGGGGCGGCCGCGTGCTCGACCCCAAGCTGGACCTCGAGACGGCCTGCAACCTGCTGTCCGTCTGCGCGACCCTCACCGCCGCCGGGGTCGCCCTGCCTGCCGAAACACCCGCGTGGCTCGAAGTGCTGGCCACGCGCTTCGCGTCGTCCCGCGCCACCACGGCCCTGCTCACCGGGGCCGCGGCCAGCCACCCGCCGTTCGCCACCCTGGTGGCGCAGGCCCAGCAGGCGGTGAACGCCCAGGCGGAACGTGCCGTGGCGCTGGCCCTCGAGGGGCGCCAGCAGGAGGCCATCCAGGCCCTCGTGCACGAGGCGGGCCGCACGCTCAACACCAAGTTCGTGGACCTGGCCCGCATGAGCCTGCAGCGGCACCGCGAGCGGCTCGACACCGCCGAGGCGCTCTCCAAGGAGATCGACCTGATGCAGCGGACCCTGGCCACCGGCGGCGCCCTGCCCCCGCTCGGACAGGCGTCCGACACGTCGGCCCATCCGCTGGCGGCCCGGGCCGCGCAGCCGGCTCCCGCCCCGGCACGCTGACCCTCGGTCGTCCCCCTCTTTCTCGTGACCGGACCGGGGCTTCGCGCCTCGGTCGGACCTGTTGCGTCCGCACCTTCTCGAGTCTTAAGCCAACCTTAAGGAAACCGCGCCGAGAAATAAATGGCCGGGTTCATGGCGCCCGCGCCACAGCCAAACGCAAATGAGATCGTGTCGCAATAGACTGCCGAGCCTTCGAAGCAGCGCGCAGGCAAGACCGCCGGAATGCCGCTCAAACACTGGAGAAACTCGATGACCCTGTTGCGCAACACCCTGCTCGGCGCTGCCGCGCTGGCGTGCACCCTGCCCGCCATGGCGGACGAAAACCTCTTCGGCTACGTGCGTGGCGCGGAGGTGTTGCCGAAGGGAGCGCTCGAGGGTTACCAGTGGTTCACCCGCCGTTCGGACAAGGGTTCCGGCACCTACCGCGCGATGGACTACAAGACCGAGCTCGAGTACGGCGTGACGGACCGGTTCCAGATCTCCGGCGAACTCAACACCATGGGCATCGACACCCACGGCCTGCTGATCGACGGCTACCTGCCCGAGGACAAGAAGTTCTCGCTGAAGCTGCAGGGCATCGAGGTCGGCGTGAAGTACAACTTCCTGAGCCCGGCCAAGGACGACTTCGGCCTGTCGGGCACGGCCACGCTCGAGTTCGGCAAGCTGGACCCGCACTCGGGGCAGAAGAAGAAGGAGGTCGAGTTCACCACCGGCGTGCAGGCGCAGAAGTACTTCATGGAAGGCCAGCTGACCTGGGTGGGCAACGTCGACCTCCGCGCCGCCTACGAGAAGCGCGCCGCGATCGACAACCTGCCCGCCGGCTTCGACTGGCCCACCACGCCCGAGATGGAGATCAACGTCAAGTCCGGCATGGGCCTGGCCTACCGCTTCGCGCCGAACTGGTACGTGGGCGCCGAGCTGCAGCACGAGGTGGAATTCGAGACCGAGGTGGGCAAGGAGCGCTGGTCGCTGTTCGCTGGCCCGTCCATCCACTACGGCGGGGCGAAATGGTGGGCCACGCTCACGTACTTCCAGCAGCTCCGCGGCGGCGGCGAGCAGTACGAGGGCCAGACCGACACGGACCTCCACCTGATCGAGAAGACCAAGAACGAGATCCGCCTGAAGGTCGGCTACAACTTCTGAGCAGGAACCACCCGATGTCCGCACGCGACTGGAGCGCCTTCCTGATCCCGGTGGTGTCGCTCGCCACCCCGGCCTTCGCCGCCGACTACCTGACGGTGGCGCAGGCGCAGACGCTCCTGTTCCCGGCGGCCAAGGCCTTCGTGGACCAGCCGCTGAAACTCGCCGACGCCGACCGCGACCGCATCAAGGCCGAGTCGGGCCTGCGGCAGCGCTGGGACGAGCAGAAGGTGTGGCGGGCCGAGCGCGATGGCCAGCTGCAGGGCTGGTTCATCGTCGACGAGGTGATCGGCAAGCACGAGTTCATCACGTACGCGACCGCCATCTCGCCGGACGGCCACGTGCTGGGCATCGAGATCCTGAGCTACCGTGAGACCCACGGCGGCCAGGTGCGCGAGGCCACCTGGCGCAAGCAGTTCGTCGGCAAGACCCTCTCCGACCCGTTCAAGCTGGACCAGGACGTGAGCAACATCAGCGGGGCCACGCTGTCCTGCCGCAACGTGATGGATGGCGTGAAGCGCCTGCTGGCGATCCACAAGCTCTTCCTCGCGAAGAAGGCCTGACGATGGCTCACGCGGAGCGCCGCCGCATGCGCCCGTTGCTGGGCACCTTCGTCGAGGTGGCCGCGCACGGGCCCGCGGCGGACGAGGCCATCGAGGCGGCGTTCGCATCCCTCCAGGACGCGCACGCCCGGTGGAGCTTCCACGATCCCGCCAGCGAGCTCTCGCGGCTCAACGCCGCCGGCGGCGAACGGGTCGAGGTCGGTGCCACCACCCGGCGCCTGCTGACGCTCGCCATCGCGACGATGCGGCGCAGCGGCCTGGCCTTCGACATCACACTCGGCGGGTCGCTCGTCGCGCAGGGCGTGCTCCCCGACCACGGGGGCGCCGCCCCGCTGCCCCGCGGCACGAGCGACGACATCGAGCTCGGGGCCGGATGGGCGCGGCTGCGCCGGCCGGTGCGTTTGTGCCTGGACGGCATCGCCAAGGGCTTCGCGGTCGACCTCGGCATCCGCGCGCTGCGATCCGCCGGCGCCAGTGCCGGCTGGATCAACGCCGGTGGTGACCTGCGGGTGTTCGGGGACACGGCCCTGCCGCTCCATCGCCGCGAGGCCTCGGGCGCCCTGCAGCCCTTCGGCGCGCTGCGCGAGGCGGCCGTGGCGACGTCCCGCGTCGGCCCGGCCGATCCCGACTTCCCGGCCCGTGTCGTCGGTCTTCCCGGCACGCCGCCCGCGTCCGGGCTGTGGACGGTGCTCGCGCGCCAGGCCTGGCGCGCCGACGCACTGTCCAAGGTGGCGGCGAACACCCCTCCCGCCGAACGGGCGGCCCGCGTGGCCGCACTGGGTGGGCAGCTGCTCGACCTGCACGCGTTCGTCTCGCCCACATGAAGGGTTACCCGCGCAACTTCCTGCCGGCGCTGCTCGGCACCGTGCTGATCGTGTTCGCGAGCGGCCTGCTGCTGGTGCCGAACACCCTCGCCATCCGCGTCGACGTCGACCTGGGCTGGCAGGTGGGCGGTGCCGGCCGCGTCTGGACCGCGGCCCTCCATGCCGCGGCCGGCTTCGCCGCCATGCTGCTGGTGGGTGCGCTCTGGAGCGTCCACATGCGCACGGGCTGGCGGCGCCGGCAGCACCGCGCGAGCGGCCTGCTCGTCGGCCTCCTCTTCGTGCTGCTGGCCGTCACCGCGGTCGCGGTCTACTACGTGGGGGACGAGGGCCTCGGCACGGCCGCGGCCCTCCTCCACCTGCTGCTGGGCGGCCTGCTGGCCGGGGCCTTCGGATGGCACTGGGTGCGGGGCCGCCGCAAGCGGCTCCGAGGCCGCTAGAACAGCGACGCCTGCGCCGGGTTGTCGACCCGCACCGGCCGCTGGAACTGGCTGGTGTCGAGCACCTGCCGCCCGCCGTCGAGGCCGTACCGCACCAGCGCCTTGCGCAGGCGCTGCGTGATCAGGTCGGCCCACACGCCCTGCCCGCGCATGCGCTGGCCGAACGCGGCGTCGTAGTCCTTGCCGCCGCGCATCTCGCGCACGCGCGCCATCACCCGCGCGGCGCGGTCAGGGAAGTGTTCGTCGAGCCAGCGCTGGAACAGCGGGTTCACCTCCCACGGCAGGCGCAGCACGATGGAGAACCCGCTGGTGGCACCGGCCGAGGCCCCCGCCTCCAGCACCCGTTCCAGCTCGGGCTCGTTGATGAACGGGATCAGCGGCGACACGCTGATGCCCACCGGCACCCCGGCCTTGGCGAGCGCCTCGATGGTCTTGAGCCGCCGCGCCGGCGACGCCGCGCGCGGCTCGAGGATGCGGGCGAGCGCGGGGTCCAGCGTGGTGACCGAGACGAAGGCCATCGCGAGGCCGTCGGCCGCCATCGGGGCGATCAGGTCGAGGTCGCGCTCGACGCCCGAGGACTTCGTGATCACCGAGAACGGGTGCCTGAACTCGCGGAGCACCTCGATCACCGAGCGCGTGATGCGCAGCCGGCGCTCGACCGGCTGGTAGGCGTCGGTGGCCGAGCCGAGGTTGATCACCTTCGGCACGTGCTTCGGCCGCATCAGCGCCTCGCGCAGGCGATCGGCGGCGTTCACCTTCGCGACGATGCGGGTCTCGAAGTCCAGGCCCGGCGAGAGGTTCAGGTAGCTGTGCGTGGGCCGGGCGAAGCAGTAGATGCAGCCGTGTTCGCAGCCCCGGTACGGGTTGATGGACAGGTCGAACGAGATGTCGGGCGAGTCGTTGGCCGCGATGATGGACTTGACGTGTTCCTCGACCACCTGCGTGTCCGGTGGCAGCGTTTCCTCCGTCGCCTGCTGGTCGAGCGTGCCCCAGCCGTCGTCGTACGCCTCGTGGCTGTCGCGGGTGAACCGGTGCGCGACGGACCAGGCCGTGCCCCGCCCCTTCAGCGGCGGGGCGACCGGCAGCCAGCCGGGGTCGGGCGCCGCGCCCGGGTCTTCGTCCGGACCGTCGCCCGCAGGCTCGCGCTCCCGGCTGTAGCCGGGAGGCAAAGGGGTGTGGGGCGGCGCGGACATACTGTCATTTTATACAGTATTTTCCGACGCGCGCCGGAACCGTGTTCAGGCCGTGGGCTTGCAGGACGGCAGCGACCAGCCCGCAGGGCGGTCCACCCCCGCGCGGCTGTTCTGCCCGGCCGGCACGAACCACACGTCCTGCACCAGGCCGTAGGTCTTGCCGATCTTGCGCATCTCGCAGGTCTGCCACAGCTTCGCGATCTCGGCGTTCACGGCCTTGACCAGCTCCGGGTTGTCCTTGTTCAGGCCGAACACCACCTGGCCCAGGCCGGTCAGCAGCGGGAACTCGGGCGAGTTGTCGGTGAAGGCGTTGAACCTGAGCTTCCACTGCGGGTTGCGCGAGATGGCGTACTGCATCACCGGCGGGTCGCCGATCACCGCGTCGATGCGGCCGGCCAGCAGGTCGCGCACGGCGGCGTCCGAGGTGTCGTACAGGGCGACCTGCAGGCCCTTGATCTTGCGCATCTCGGGGATGAACGAGAAGCCGGTGATCGTGCCGACCTTCTTGCCTTCCAGGTCCTTCAGGCTGCTCCAGTGGGTCTTGTCGAGCTGGGTGATGCCGTTCTTGAAGTAGTGGATGGGATCGCTCAGCGCCATGATCTTCGAGCGCTGTTCGGTCCAGCCCATGGTGCCGGCCATCACGTCCACGCGCTTCGACTGCACCGAGGCGATGGTGCCCGACCACTCCATCAGCGCCGGCTTGACCTTGAGCTGAGCGGCCTCGCTGATGCGCTGCAGGATCTCGCCGTCGTAACCCACCATCTTCCCGTCCTGGTAGCCGGTGCCGGGCATGTCGCCGGGGAACGCGATGGTCAGCAGGCCCTTCTCGACGGTCTCGACCGGCTGGGCGAACGCCGGGGCGTGGGCAAGGACGAGGGCGGCCAGCCAGGTGGCGAATCGGGTGTGTCGGTTCAACATGGGAACTCCTCTTGAATGAGCCGTCCGTGGCTCGGAACGTGGAGCGAAATATAGGGACGCGTCCCCTGCGTGGATTGCAGGCGTTGACGCTGGAATGGCACGGGCGCGACAGCGCGGGAAACCCCGAGGCCTCGATTCGGTGCGTGCAGCCCGGCGGAAACGAAAAGGCCCCGGCGCTTGCGCGGCGGGGCCTCGGGGCGAACGCGACGGACGGTCAATCGAGCCCGGCAGGCACCGCTTCATGCCAAGGGGTGGCCGACTCGAACGCATGGGCGATGCGCAGGATCAGCGGCTCGGCCATCGGCCGCCCGATGAACTGCACCGACACCGGCAGCCCCTGCCCCGACCGGCCCGCCTGCACCGCCACCGAACAGAGGTCGAGCAGGTTGACGAACCGGCCGAAGCGCGAGAGCGGCGTCGACTGTTCGTCGACCTCGCTCACCGGGATGGCCGTGATGGCGTTCGTGGGCATCACGCAGACGTCGAGGCCCTCCATCGCGTCGAGCATCGCCGCCTGCGAATTCGTGCGCCGGCGCAGCAGCTCGAGGTACTGGGCCGCGCCGATGTCACGTCCCGAGAGGATGCGGCGCTGCACATGGGGATCGAAGACGAGGTCCTGCTCGAAGAGTTCGCCGAGGTTCGCGTAGCCCTCGGCACTCATCAGCTGGCCGGCGATGCCCATCGACTCGGCGAGCGACTGCGGCAGCGGGCGTTCGACGAGCCGCATGCCGAGGTCCGCGAGGGTCGCCAGCGCGCGGTCGTACAGGGCCAGCACATCGGGCTCGATCGCGTGGCGCTCCGAGTCCGGCAGCACCCACACCCGCGTGCCGGCCACGTCGTGGCCAAGGCCGTCGCGCACGCGGCGCACCGGGGCGCGGGCACTCGCGGGGTCGCGCGCGTCGGGGCCGGCGATCACGTCGAGCACCAGCGCGGCATCGCGCACGTTGCGCGTGATCGGCCCCACCGTGTCGTGCGTCGGGCACAGCTCGACGAGCCCGTGCCGGCTGACGAGGCCGTGCGTGGTCTTCAGGCCGACGAGGCCGCACAGGCCCGCGGGGATGCGCACGGATCCCCCGGTGTCGGTGCCGAGCGCCGCCGAACACAGCCCCGCGGCCACCGCCACCGCCGACCCGCTGCTGGAGCCGCCGGGGACACGGTGCGTGGCCAGGTCCCACGGGTTCCACGGCGTGCCCATCACCGCGTTGGTGCCCCAGCCGCCAAAGGCGAACTCGACCGTCTGCGTCTTGCCGATCACGATGGCACCGGCGGCACGCAGCCGGTCGACCACGGTCGCGGTCCGGGCCGACACCGCCGCCGGCCGCGCGCGCGAGCCGGCGCCGAGGGTGTGTCCCTCGATCTCGAACAGGTCCTTGATGGCCACGGTGACCCCGTGCAGCGGACCGAGCCGCACCCCGGCGCGCTGCATGCCGTCGAGCGCCCGCGCCACCTGGCGCGCCTCGTCGGCATACACCTCGACGAAGGCCTTCAGCCGCGGCTCCAGCCGCGCGATGCGCGCCAGCTGGAAGTCCACGAGGGCCTCGCTGGTGAGCTGGCCGTTGCCGATCGCAGCGGCAGTGTCCTCGAGCGAAGCGTGTGCGAAACGTTCGGCGGTGGTCATGCGGTCCCCAGGGCGCGGCGCCCGCGCGACAGCCTCCGCTGGAGCAGGCGGGAGCCCATCGACAGCGGGAACGCGATCACGAAGTAGATCAGCCCGACCAGCACGAAGATGTGCAGCGGCAGGAAGTATTCGCTCGACATCGCCCGCGCCGCGAGCATCAGCTCGTCGGTGGCGATCAGCGCGCAGAGCGAGCTGTCCTTCAGCAGCGACACGTAGCAGTTGACGAGCGGCGGCAGCATCACACGCAGGGCTTGGGGCAGCACCACCGCCGTGAACACCTGGAACGGCGACAGGCCGGCGGCGAAGCCCGCCTCGCGCTGCCCGCGGTGCACCGAGTCGAACCCGCCCCGGAGCACCTCGGCCACGTAGGCGGCGCCCTGGAGCCCGAGGCCCAGCACCCCGGCCCAGTACCCCGACAGCGTGATGCCGAACGACGGCAGCCCGAAGTACAGCGCGAGCAGCAACGCGAGCAGCGGCACCGCGCGCAGGAACTGCACGATGCCGCTCGCCGCGGTCTTCAGCGGCGCGACACGGGAGCGGTGCATCAGGACCAGGCCGGTCGCCAGCACGAGGGCCAGCACGAAGCCGAGCGTGGAGATCTCCGCGGTGACCCGTGCCGCGGCGAGCAGCCGCGGCCACCACTCGGGCAGGTGCTCCCGGTAGACGTCGAGGAAGTTCATCGTCCCACCCCCAGGCGCCGCTCGAGGCGGCTGAACATCCACCCCACGGGGAAGACGATGCTCGCGTACAGCGCGATGGCGCTCGCGTAGATGAGCGGCGTCTGGAACGTGGACGTCACCAGGCTGCGCGCGTAGAACATGATCTCGGGCGCCGCGATGGCCGAGGCGATCGAGGTGTCCTTGATGAGCTGGGTCGCGTAGTTCCCGATCGACGGCAACGTCAGGCGCAGCACCTGCGGCAGCACGACGAAACGCAGCGCCTGCGCCGGCGTCAGCCCGACGGCCAGCGCCGCCTCCCGCTGGCCCGCATGCAGCGCGCGCAGCCCCGCGGAGAACACGTCGCACAGCACGGCCGCCCCCACGAGGCCCAGGCCGACGATGGCCGCGGCCTTCGGGGAGAAGCGGATGCCCACCGAGGCGAGCCCGAAGTACAGCACGAACAGGTGCGCGAGCGCCGGCACGTTGCGCATCCACTCGATGTACGCGCCGATCGCCACGCGCAGCAGGCGCATCCGGGTGAAGACATTGACCAGTGCGAGCGCGAGGCCCAGCCCGAAGGCGATCACGGCCGCGCCGAGCGCGACCTGGGCCGCGGTGACGGCGCCAGCCAGCAGCGCCGAGGCGATCGAAGGCAAGGTGTCCGCGGCCATCATGCGGCCCGCACGATGGCGGGCGCCTCGTGCCCCACCTGCCCGAGGAAGGCGCGGGTGCGCGCCTTCGACGGGTGGTCGATGACCTCGGCCGCGGGCCCCTCCTCGACGATCACGCCGCCGTCCATGAAGATCACGCGGTCGCCCACGTCGCGGGCGAAGCGGATCTCGTGCGTGACGAGGATCATCGACCGGCCCTCCTCCGCCAGCTCGCGGATCACGCCGAGCACCTCGCCCACCAGTTCGGGGTCGAGCGCGGACGTGGGCTCGTCGAACAGGATCAGCTTGGGCTGCTGCGTGAGCGCACGGGCGATGGCCACGCGCTGCTGCTGGCCGCCGGAGAGGCGCTCCGGGTACTCGTGGGCCTTGTGGCGCAGGTGCACCTTGTCGAGCATGGCCTCGGCGAGTTCGTGCGCCTCGGCCCGTGACAGCCGGCCGGTCTTGATGGGCGCGAGCGCCACGTTGTCGCGCACCGTGAGGTGCGGCCACAGGTAGAAGCCCTGGAACACCATGCCGATCTCGGCGCGCTGGGGCGCCAGCTCGCGGTCGGTCATGGTGCGCGTGCGCCCGTCACCGGTGCGCACGTGCCCGATGTGTTCACCCTCCAGCACCACCTCGCCGCCGCTCGGCGTCTCGAGGAAGTTCACGCAGCGCAGGCAGGTGGACTTGCCCGAACCGCTCGGGCCGATCAGCGAGAGCGTCTCCCCGCGCCGCAGCTCGAAGGAGATGTCCCTCAGCACCTCGACTGCGCCGTAACTCTTCTTCAGGCCCTTGACCGTCAGCAGCTTGTCGTTCATAAAATCCCGTCGCCGAATGCAGAAGTTGACGACGAGATCGTAGGAAGCTTTGCGCGCACCCGATGGCAAGGCGGAGTGGCAACATTGAACAGATGCGACATCCCGGGAAAATACCGACCGATCTGCCGCCCGCCGACGATCCCCGCCTGACGATCGACCGGCTCGACCAGTCACGGCAGCCCGCGCGCCCCGGCCGCAAGGCCGCGTCGCCGGCCGAGCTGCGCATCGGCATCCTGCTGTGGCCCGGATTCCCCCTGCTCTCCCTCGCGGGCCTGTGCGACGGCCTGAGGCATGCCGCCGACCTCGGCGACCAGAGCCGCCAGAACCGCTGCTCGTGGGCCCTCCTCGGCCAGCCCGGCGAATCGGTCACCGCGAGCTGCGGCGTGCGGGTGCCGGTGGACACGCCGCTGTCGGCCCCGCTCGACTACGACTACGTGGCCGTGATCGGCGGCCTGCTGCCCCAGATCGCGAGCGTCGATCCGTCCCGGGTCGAGTTCCTCCGCGAGGTGGCCCGCGCGCAGGTGCCGCTGATCGGCGTCTGCACCGGCAGCTTCGTGCTCGCCCGGTTCGACCTCCTCAACGGCCATGCGCCGTGCATCCACCCGTTCCACGTCGACGACTGGGAGTCGCTGCACCCGTCGCTCGCCTTCGAGACCCGCTCGCACTACGCCATCGGTTCGAACCGCATCACGTGCCCGGGGGGCATCTCCATCGTCGAGCTGGCCGCCGAACTGGTGCGCGTGCACTGCGGCGCCGACCGTGCCGCCAAGGTGGTGCACCAGATGACCGTGACCGCCGAACGCACCGCATCGCACATGGCCCGCGGCCACGCCTTCGGGTACGAGACCAGCGACCACGACAAGCTGCGCCAGGCCATCGTGCTGATGGAGAAGAACCTCACCACGCCGCTGGAGATCGCCGTGATCGCGAAGCTCGTGAAGTCGAGCAGCCGCCAGCTCGAACGCGTGTTCCTCGCGGAGACCGGCACGAGCCCGTCGGAGTACTACCGCAGCTCGCGCCTGAAGTACGCGCGCTACCTGCTCACCACCACGGACCTGCCGGTGGTGAACATCGCCATCGAGAGCGGCTTCTCCGACGCCTCGCACTTCATCCGGCACTTCCAGCAGCAGTACGGCATGCCGCCGGGGCGGTTGCGCAAGGCGCTGAGCGGCGGCACGCCGGTGGCCTGAACCCTCCCGGGCTCAGTACTCGTCGCCGCCCTGCGCGTAACCCGGCGCCAGGTTGTCGAACTTGGTCAGCGGCTTCAGGAACGCGACCTTGCAGGTGCCCACCGGACCGTTACGCTGCTTGGCGATGATGATCTCCGCGACGCCCGGTTCCTTGCTGGTCTCGCGGTTGTAGTAGTCGTCGCGGTAGATGAACATGATCACGTCCGCGTCCTGCTCGATGGCGCCGGATTCGCGGAGGTCGCTCATCATGGGGCGCTTGTCGGTGCGCGTTTCCACGCTTCGGTTCAGCTGCGACAGCGCGATCACCGGGCACTTCAGTTCCTTCGCGAGGGACTTCAGGCTCCGCGAAATTTCACCCACGACGGTGGCGCGGTTCTCCTCGCTGCCGCCGCCGTTGCCGCTCATGAGCTGGATGTAGTCGATGACGATGAGGCCGATCTGCCCGCTGATGCGCGCCTGGCGGCGCGAGCGCGCGCGCAGTTCGCTCGGGCTCAGCGCGGAGCCTTCGTCGATGTACATGCTGACCTTGCCGAGCTTCTCGACGGCCTCGGCCAGGCGGCCCCATTCGTCGTCGCGCAGCGCGCCGGTGCGCAGGTGGCCCTGGTCGATGCGGCCGAGCGAACCCACCACCCGCAGTGCCAGCTGCGCGGCGCCCATTTCCATCGAGAACACGATGACCGGCAGGCCTTCGTTCACGGCCACGTTCTCGGCGATGTTCAGCGCGAAGGCGGTCTTGCCCATCGACGGACGGGCGGCCAGCACGATCAGGTCGCCCGGCTGCAGGCCGGCCGTCATGCGGTCCAGGTCGTACAGGCCGGTGCTGACGCCGGTCACCTCCTCGGCGCCGTTCTCGTGCAGCTCGTTGACGCGGTCGATCAGGTCGACCACCAGCTGGTCCATGCTGAGGAAGCCCTCGCGCGAACGCGAGCCTTCCTCGCCGATCTTGAAGATCTTGCTTTCCGCCTCGTCGAGGATGTCCGACGCGAGGCGCCCCTGCGGGTTGAACGCCGCGGTGGCGATCTCGTCGCTGGTGGCCACGAGCTTGCGCAGCACCGAGCGCTCGCGCACGATCTCGGAGTAGCGGCGCAGGTTGGCCGCGCTGGGCACGCTCTGCGCCAGCGCGTTCAGGTACACGAGGCCGCCGCACTCCTCGGTCTTGCCGTGCGTCTGCAGGTGTTCGAACACCGTGATCACGTCGGCCGGCTTGCCGGCGTTGATCAGCGTGGCGAGCGCACCGAAGATCAGCCGGTGCTCGGCCCGGTAGAAGTCGGATTCCTTGACCAGGTCGCCGGCGCGGTCCCAGGCGCTGTTGTCGAGCAGCAGGCCGGCGAGCACGGCCTGTTCGGCCTCGACCGAGTGCGGCGGGACCCGCAGGCGGGCGACTTCGTCGTCGCCCGAGGCGGCGCCCGGCGACGAGAGGGATTCGGGGTTCGAGAAGACTGCGGACATCGTCGGATCATACGGGCGCGGACGCACCTCGGCTGTGGGCAAGTCTGTGGACTTCCCGTGCGTAGCCGGTGCACAAGCACCAAAGGAACACAAAAGAGCGGACCGGAATGAAAAAGGGCCGGCAGAAGCCGGCCCCTCGGACTCGCGGGTGAAGCAGGATCAGTCGGTTTCGCCGACGACCACGACCTTCACTTCGACCACGACGTCCGTGTGCGGAGCGACCGTCACGGCGTGTTCGCCGACCGTCTTCAGCGGGCCGTTGGGCAGACGAACCTGCGCCTTGGCGACCTTGAAGTCGATGCGCGTGAGCGCTTCGGCGATGTCCTGGTTCGTGACCGAACCGAACAGGCGACCGTCGACGCCCGCCTTCTGGGTGATGTGGACCGTACGGCCGCTCATCTTTTCGCCCAGGGCTTGCGCGGCGGCCAGCTTCTCAGCGGCGGCCTTTTCCAGTTCGGCACGGCGGGCTTCGAATTCCTTGATGGCCGATTCCGTGGCGCGGCGCGCTTGACGGGTCGGGATCAGGAAGTTGCGGGCGTAGCCGTCCTTGACCTTGACGACATCGCCGAGGTTGCCGAGGTTCGCGACTTTTTCGAGCAGGATGATTTGCATGTTCGTTGCTCCTTAGACCTTGTGCTGGTCGCTGTACGGCAGCAGGGCCAGGAAACGAGCGCGCTTGATGCAGGTGGTCAGCTGGCGCTGGAAGAACGCGCGCGTGCCGGTCAGGCGGGCGGGCGTGATCTTGCCGTTTTCGCCGATGAAGTCGCGCAGCGTGTCGATGTCCTTGTAGTCGATCTCTTCGACACCGGTCACCGTGAAGCGGCAGAAGCGCTTGCGGCGGAACAGCAGGGATTGTTGGTTGCGCTTGGGCTTGCGGTCCTTCGAGAACCGACCTTTACCACGTGGGGGAGCCATATTTCACCTCTTAACTATTTGATCCGGAACGATTGAATTCGGTCACATGGAACACGATGCCTCGGCCATTGCGCTGGTTGGTCAGGAAGCCGGCGAACTGGCCGGATGCCCCGATCTCCAGACGCTGGAGCTGTGTCGCGATGTCCCCGATGCCCACCGACCGGATCTCCATGGAGACCTTGCGGGGCTGGCCGGCTTCGGAGAGCTGCGATTCGTGCCTGAGGCTCAACTCGCAGACCGGCAAGCCTGCCGGGGTGTATCGCGCCGCGCTCCGTTCGACCACTTCGGCTTGCAGAACCAGGCGGTTCATGCGGCCAACGCGGACGGCGTCGCAGGCAGTGTCGTGTTCGTCAGGCCGATGCCTCTTGCGGCGCCTTGCGGGCGTCTTCGCGCTCGACCGACTTCATCATGACGGACGGGCCGGTCTCGGCCTTGGTCTTGACGACGGTCAGGTGGCGCAGCACGGCGTCGTTGAAACGGAAGCCGGTCTCGAGTTCGGCAAGGGCTTCCTTGCTGACTTCGATGTTGATGCACAGGTAGTGCGCCTTGGCGAGCTTCTGGATCAGGTACGCCATTTGACGCCGACCCCAATCTTCCACGCGGTGCACCTTGCCGCCGGCGGCGGTGACGATGCCCTTGTAGCGCTCCAGCATGGCCGGAACCTGTTCGCTCTGATCCGGATGGATGAGCAGGATGATTTCATAGTGACGCATTGGAACTCCTTCTGATTTCCGTGGAGGAAGCCACCCCGAAGCGTCAGTTCAGTCGGGTGTGGCAAGGTAAGCCCGCGATTGTACTCCGAAAAGAAGCACTTCCGGAAGATCATGTCCTCACGGCCGGCGGCGCCCCCTCCCCCGGGGCCCGGAGCCGGTCCACCAGGGCCATGGCCCGGACGTCGGGTGGCCCGGTGAGCAGGCTGACCGTGGCCATGACGGCGAAGCCGAACGGCACGCCGAACACCCCGGCCGAGATGGGCTGGATGCCGAACCAGAGCCAGGGCTCGGCCGTGATGCCGAACACACCCCGCAGCCAGGCCTCGTTGCGGATCATGTAGTACAGCGCCAGGATCAGGCCGCTCGTCATGCCGCACACCGCGCCCCAGCCGTTGGCCCGGCGCCAGAACACTGCCAGCACCAGGGCCGGGAAAAAGGCCGAAGCGGCGATCGAGAACGCGGCGGAGACCAGGAAGACGATGTCCGTGGGCCGCTGGGCGGCCACGGCCGCCGCGGCCAGCGCGACGAGCAGCAGCAGCATCTTCGACAGCATCACCCGCCGCCGGGCCGAGGCGTGCGGGTCGACCATGCGGTGGTACAGGTCGTGGGACAAGGCGTTGGCGATGGTCAGCAGCAGTCCGTCGGCCGTGGACAGCGCCGCGGCCAGCCCGCCGGCCGCCACCATGCCCGAGACCACGTAGGGAAGCCCGCCGATCTCGGGCGTGGCCAGCATCACGATGTCGGCCCCGATGCGGATCTCCCCGAGCTGCAGCAGCCCGTCGAGGTTGATGTCCACCACGGAAAGCAGCGTCGGGTCCACCTTCGTCCAGTGGGCGATCCAGGCCGGCAGCCGGTCGAACGGCGTGCCCACGAGGGACGTGAACACCTCGTGCTTGACCATCACCGCGAGCGCCGGCGCCGACAGGTACAGCAGCAGGATGAACACGAGCGACCAGGTGACCGACTGCCTCGTCTGCCGCACCGAGGGGGTGGTGTAGCAGCGGATCAGCACGTGGGGCAGCGCCGCCGTGCCCACCATCAGGCAGAACACGAGGGCGAGGAAGTTGTTGCGCGAGTCGTCGAAGGCCGCCCGCTCGGCCTCGGTGCCGTCCGGGCCGCCCGCGAACGGCGTCGCGTGGGGCGGCATGCCGCCGAGCGGGCGCGACCGCATCTCGTCGCTCGCCTGGGCCTGCGTCCAGGCCGCCCGCGCCGCACTCTCGTCCACCGGCAGCGCGGCCAGCGCCCGTTCCGCGGCCTGGCGTTCGGCCTGGGAGGCCTGGGCGGTGCGCAGCGCGTCGACCCGGGCGCGAGCCAGGTCGTGCTCGCGGGTCAGGGCGGCCGGCACGTCGGCGAGCCGGGCGCGCTGCTCGTCGGCCCGGGCCTTGAAGAGCGCCCTCACCTCCAGTTCCTTCGGGTCGTGCTCCAGCTGCCGCTCGCGTTCGCTCAGCTGCTGCAGCTGGATGCCGTAGGTCGCCTGCGGCACGAGGTCGCCGGTCTGCTTGACCGACAGCCACACCACGGGCACGAGGTACGCCATGATCAGCACGATGTACTGCGCGACCTGGGTCCACGTCACCGCCCGCATGCCGCCCAGGAACGAGCACACGAGCACCCCGCCCAGCCCGAGGAAGATGCCGATCTCGAAGGTGACACCGGTGAGCCGCGCGGTGATCAGGCCCACGCCGTAGATCTGCGCCACCACGTACAGGAACGAGCACAGCACGGTGGCCACCACCGCGACGCCGCGCGCGAGGTTGCCGCCGTAGCGCTCGCCGAGGAAGTCGGGGATGGTGTAGCCACCGAACTTGCGCAGGTAGGGCGCCAGCAGCAGCGCCACCAGGCAGTAGCCGCCCGTCCACCCGAGGATGAACGCGAGGCCCGCGTAACCCTGCAGGTACACCGTGCCGGCCAGGCTGATGAAGGAGGCGGCCGACATCCAGTCCGCCGCCGTGGCCATGCCGTTGTAGGCCGCCGGCACGCGGCGGCCGGCGACGAAGTATTCGTCGGCGTCGGTGGTGCGGCACAGCATGCCGATGCCCGCGTACAGCACGACGGTGGACAGCAGGAAGATCAGCCCGATCCACCGCTTCGCGAGCCCCATCTGCTCCAGCATGGCCAGCGCGGCGATGAAGAACAGCAGGCCGACGGTGTAGCCCGCATAGACGCGGTTGAGCTGCTGCGTGAACGTGCGCGGCCCGGGCACCGGGAAGAAACGGAACACGTCAGCCCGCTCCGGGCCCGGTCTCCGCGCCGGCCGCACCACTCGAATCCAGGCGGTCCATCACGAAGGCGTACACCCCGATCAGCAGCACGAAGACGATCAGCGCGCCCTGGGAGGCGATCCAGTAGTTCAGCGGCCAGCCGAACCAGCGCAGGTCGAGGCCGCGGGCGAAGAAGGTGGTGACGAAGGTGACCCCGAACCACACGGCCAGCAGCACCAGGGTCACGGCACGCACGAGGCGCCAGCGGGGTGGATCGGAAGCGGGAGGGGAATGCACGGGGAAGGCTCCGGACCGGACCCGGCATTCTGGGGCGCCCTCGCCCGGGGTGTCGATCCCGGAGAACCCGCGCGTGCGGGGCGGGTCAGCGGCAGGCGGCCGTACCCAGGCACAGGCTCACCTTCCAGGCGAGCGCGCCGATCCACAGCAGGAGGAGCAGGAAGACGGTGAGCGAGGTGCGCACCCGGGGCGGCCAGCCGGCCGGCCACCGGGCGGACACCCAGCGCAGCGGTGACGTGACGGCCCGGAACAGGCCGTACACCACGTTGCGGTCACGCCCGGCGCCGAGGAGCGCACCGAGCGCCGCCTGGCCGAGCCACGCGAGGAGCGCGATCTCGGCCAGCAGCTTCAGCGACCGTGCGAGCAGCAGCGACTCGGGCACGGTCGCTCGGCAGGATCAACGCTTCGAGAGGCGCTGCCAGGTGTCGACCACCGTGTCGGGGTTCAGCGAGATCGACACGATGCCTTCCTGGGCGAGCCAGTCGGCGAAGTCGGGGTGATCGCTGGGACCCTGGCCGCAGATGCCGACGTACTTGCCGACGGCGCGGCACGCCGCGATGGCGCGGGAGATCAGCGCCTTGACCGCCGGGTCGCGTTCGTCGAAGTCGCGCGACAGGATCTCGAGGCCCGAGTCGCGGTCCACGCCGAGCGTGAGCTGCGTCAGGTCGTTCGAGCCGATCGACATGCCGTCGAAGTACTCGAGGAACTGCTCGGCGAGCACGGCGTTGCTGGGCACCTCGCACATCATGATCAGGCGCAGGTCGTCCTGGCCGCGCTTGAGGCCCTGCTCGGCCAGCATCTCGGTGACGAGCTTGGCCTGGCTGAGCGTGCGCACGAACGGCACCATGATCTCGACGTTGGTGAGGCCCATCTCGCCGCGCACGCGCTTGAGTGCCTCGCACTCCATCGCGAAGGCTTCGCGGAAGGTCTCGGCCACGTAGCGCGCCGCGCCGCGGAAGCCGATCATCGGGTTCTCTTCTTCCGGCTCGTAGCGCGAACCGCCGATCAGCTTGCGGTACTCGTTGCTCTTGAAGTCGGACAGGCGGACGATCACCGGCTTCGGCCAGAAGGCCGCACCGATGGTGGCGATGCCCTCGACCAGCTTCTCGACGTAGAAGGCGCGCGGCGAGGCGTGGCCGCGGGCCACGGACTCGACCGCCTTCTTCAGGTCGGGATCGATGTTCGGGTAGTCGAGGATGGCCTTCGGGTGCACCCCGATGTTGTTGTTGATGATGAACTCGAGGCGCGCCAGGCCCACGCCGCTGTTGGGCATCTGGGCGAAGTCGAAGGCGAGCTGCGGGTTGCCCACGTTCATCATGATCTTGATGGGGCAGTACGGCAGTTCGCCGCGCTGCACCTCGCTGACCTCGGTCTCGAGCAGGCCGTCGTAGATGTAGCCCGTGTCACCCTCGGAGCAGGCGACCGTCACCAGCGAGCCGTCCTTCAGCACGTCGGTGGCGTTCTCGCAGCCCACGACCGCCGGGATGCCCAGCTCGCGCGCGATGATGGCGGCGTGGCAGGTGCGGCCGCCGCGGTTCGTCACGATGGCCGCGGCCCGCTTCATCACCGGCTCCCAGTTGGGGTCGGTCATGTCGGTGACCAGCACGTCGCCGGGCTGCACGGTGTCCATGTCGGCCAGGCTGTGCACGATGCGCACGGGGCCGGTGCCGATCTTCTGGCCGATGGCGCGGCCTTCCACGAGCACGGTGCCCGTGCCCTTGAGCTTGTAGCGCTGCTCGGCCTTGCCGGCCTGCTGGCTCTTCACCGTCTCCGGGCGGGCCTGCAGGATGTAGAGCTGGCCGTCGCCGCCGTCCTTGCCCCACTCGATGTCCATCGGGCGGCCGTAGTGCTGCTCGATGATCAGGGCGTACTTCGCGAGGTCGGTCACGTCGGCATCGCTCAGCGAGTAGCGGTTGCGCAGCTCGGTGGCGGTGTCGACGGTCTTGACGAGCTTGCCGCTCTTGGCCTTCTCCTCCGGCGTGGCGAACTCCATCTTGATGAGCTTGGAGCCGAGGTTGCGGCGGATGACCGCGACCTTGCCGTTCTTCAGCGAGGGCTTGTGGACGTAGAACTCGTCGGGGTTCACCGCGCCCTGCACCACCGTCTCGCCCAGGCCGTAGCTGGACGTGATGAACACCACGTCCTTGAAGCCGCTTTCGGTGTCCATCGTGAACATCACGCCGGCGGCGCCGAGGTCGGAGCGCACCATGCGCTGCACGCCGGCCGACAGGGCGACGTCGCTGTGCGCGAAGCCCTTGTGGACGCGGTAGCTGATGGCGCGGTCGTTGTAGAGGCTGGCGAACACCTCCTTCATCTTGTGCAGCACGTCGTCGATGCCGACCACGTTCAGGAAGGTTTCCTGCTGGCCGGCGAAGCTGGCGTCGGGCAGGTCTTCCGCGGTGGCGGACGAACGGACGGCGAAGGACGCGCCGGGGCTGCCGGCCGTGAGCTTCGCGAACTCGTCGGTGATGGCGGCCTGCAGGTCGGCCGGGAACGGGGTTTCCTCGATCCAGCGGCGGATCTCGGCACCGGCCTCGGCCAGGGCACGGACGTCGTCGGTGTTCAGCGTCGACAGGCGCTTGGCGATGCGGTCAGCCAGGCCGTCGTGGGCGAGGAACTGCCGGAACGCGTGGGCGGTGGTCGCGAAACCGCCGGGGACACGCACCCCGGAGGCCGCCAGTTGGCTGATCATTTCGCCCAATGAGGCGTTTTTGCCGCCAACCGACTCGACGTCGGTCATTCTCAGGTGTTCAAACGGCACGACCAGGGCGGTCGCCAGGTTTGGGGTTGACATGGGAAAGCTCCGTGATGATGAAAAACCGGTGTGCTCCCATGGCCCAGCGAACCCGAGCAATGCTTCGAGGGCTCCAGCAGATGGCCGCGCACGGTCAGGCGCGTTGTTCGAGTGGGTGTAGGCATTGACCGTGCATATGGGGAAAGACTTGGGCCGGATTCTACGGGGTTTTGCCTATCATGTCGGAACCCCCGCACTTGCAGGTTTTCATGCTCAATCGCACCGTTTACTTCATCTCGGACGGCACCGGCATCACCGCCGAGACCTTCGGCAACTCGATCCTGGCGCAGTTCACGATCAAGCCGCGCCACGTCCGCCGCCCATTCATCGACACCGTCGACAAGGTGCACCAGGTGGTCCGCGAGATCAACCACACCACCGAACTGGAGGGCCGCCGCTCCATCGTGTTCGTCACGCTGGTCGACTCCGAACTGCTCGCCATCCTCAAGACCCAGTGCAAGGGCATGGTGCTGGACATGTTCAACACCTTCATCGAGCCGCTGGAGACCGAGTTCGGCATCACGTCGAACCACCGCGTGGGCCGGTTCTCCGACATCTCGAAGAGCCAGGAGTACACGGACCGCATCGAGGCCATCAACTTCTCGCTGGCCCACGACGACGGCCAGTCGGCCAAGAACCTGGAGCAGGCCGACGTGATCCTGGTGGGCGTGAGCCGCAGCGGCAAGACGCCCACGTCGCTCTACCTCGCCATGCAGCACGGCATCAAGGCGGCAAACTACCCGCTGATCCCGGAAGACTTCGAGCGGCGGGCCATCCCGGCCAGCCTGGCGCCCCACAAGGCCAAGTGCTTCGGCCTCACCATCGCGCCGGAACGCCTCTGCGAGATCCGCAACGAGCGGCGCCCGAACAGCAAGTACGCCAGCCTCGAGAACTGCCGCCACGAGGTGGCCGAGGCCGAGTCGATGATGCGCCGCGAGGGCATCTCGTGGCTGTCGTCCACGCACAAGTCGATCGAGGAGATCGCCACCACGATCCTGCGGGACATCCGGCCGGACCGGTTGATGTACTAGGGAAACCGGTCACCCCGGCGAACGCCGGGATGACGAGCTCAGCGCACCTGCGCCGTGTAGTTCACCGGCACCCAGCGATACCCCTTGCCCTGCGCCACGAGGCGGCCCAGACCCGGGAACTGCAGGTGCGAGGCCCCCACGACGGCGCCTTCCTTCGCCGCCTTGGCGAACACGGCCTTGCGGGCGGCCAGCGCGCGCTTCTGGTCGCTGTCGAACGCGATGGTGACGTCCGGGTTGTCGAGCTGCACCGACCCCACGTGGATCAGGTCGCCGATCAGGATCAGCTTCTCGCCCTTGCTCTCCACCACGTAGACCGTGTGGCCCGGCGTGTGGCCGTGCGCGGCGCTCGACTTCACGCCCGGGGCGATCTCGGTGTCGGCCGTGAAGGCCTTGAAGCGGCCGGCGGCCACGTAGGGGTTCAGCGACGCCATCGCGCCCTGGAAGAAGCCCTTGGACTCGGCCGGCGCGGCGTCCTGGTTCGCCTTCGAGAGCCAGAAGTCCGAGTCGGCCTTGTCGGCGTGCACCGTGGCGTTCGGGAACACCGGCGTGCCCTGCGGGGCGAGGCCGCCCACGTGGTCGGGGTGCATGTGGGTGATGACGATGTCGTCGACCTGGTCGGCCTTGTAGCCGGCGGCCTGCAGGTTCTCGAGCAGCTTGCCGAGCGTGGGGCCGAACAGCGCGCCGGCGCCGGCGTCGATCAGCACGAGGCGCGAGCCGGTGTTGACGAGGAAGGCGTTCACGGAGGTTTCGAGCGGCACCTTCAGGTGGGCCTTGGCCAGCGCGGCCTGGGTCTTCGCGGCGGGGGCGGCGAGCAGCTTGTCGACCGGCAGGTCCACGGTGCCGTCGCTCAGCGCGGTGACCTCGATGTCGCCGAGCATCATGCGGTAGTAGCCGGGGGCCTGGGTCTTCACCTGGGGCGCGGCGGCCAGGACGGGCAGCGCGACGGCCGAGCCGGCCACGAAGGCGGCGGAGAGCGCGACGGCGCGGAGGGTGCGGTTCAGGGTGAACATGCGAGGGCTTTCAAGAGGATGAAGGGGTCGAGCTCGAACAACGGGCGCGAGGTTACGCCGACTGCGCGCCCCTTGCACGCCCAAGGCCGTTCAGCTGCGTTGCCGGGCCGATTCGTACAGGCACACCGCCGCCGCAGCCGCCACGTTGAGCGACTCCTCGCCGCCCGGCTGCGGGATGCGCAGCGCGAGGGCGCAGCGCGCCATCAGGTCGGCCGACACGCCCTGCCCTTCGTGCCCCATGACCCACGCGCACGGCCACGGCAGGTCCACCTCGTGCAGCGCCCGGGCCGCGTGCGAACTGGTGGCCACCAGCGGCAGGCGCAGGTGGTCGAGTGCCGCGACGTCGGCCACCTCGGCCAGCTGCAGCGCGAAGTGCGCCCCCATGCCGGCGCGCAGCACCTTCGGCGACCACAGCGCGGCCGTGCCCTTCAGGGCGACGACCTGGGCGAAGCCGAAGGCCGACGCGCTGCGCAGCACGGCGCCCACGTTGCCCGCGTCCTGCAGGCGGTCCAGCACCACGGTGGGCACGCCGGGGCGCGGCTCGCCCGCCCCTGTCCATGGCACCACGAAGCCGAGCGGCGCGGGTGACTCGAGCGTGCTCAGACCCGCCATCAGCGCCTCGGGCACGATGGCCACGGCGTCCGCCTGGTTGGCGAGTTCACGCAGCCGGTCGTTCTCCCAGCCCCGTTCGGTGATCACGGCCTGCGGCGCACGGCCGCCCCGGTGCAGGAAGGCCGAGACGAGGTGGTCGCCCTCCAGCCAGACCTCCCCGGCCTTGCGGTAGCCGCCCGGGTCGCCCGCGAGCTTGCGCAGGCGCACGAGCAGCGGGTTGTCGCGCGAGGTGACGTGCTTGACCGTCATGAGGCCCGCACCTCGACGACCGCGGTGACCTCGGTCAGCCGCACGATCTCGAGCGCCTCCCGCACCGGCGCGAACGCACGGCGGTGGTGGACGCAGGCGCCGTGCGCGCGCAGCGCCGCGAGGTGTTCGGCGGTGGGGTAGCCCTTGTGGCCGGCGAAGCCGTACTGCGGGTGGGCGTCGTGCAGCGTCTGCAGCAGCCGGTCGCGGTGCACCTTCGCGAGGATGGACGCGGCCGAGATGGCCTGCACCTTGGCGTCGCCGCCCACGATGGCCTCGGCGGCGATCTTGATCACGGGAATGCGGTTGCCGTCGACCAGCACCTTGGCCGGCTTCAGGCGCAGCCCCTCCACCGCGCGTTTCATCGCGAGCATGGTGGCGTGCAGGATGTTGAGCCGGTCGATCTCCTCGACCGTGGCCTCGGCGATGCAGGCGCACAGCGCCTTCGCCCGGATCTCGTCGAAGAGCCGCTCGCGGGCCCGCTCGGTGAGCTTCTTCGAATCGTCGAGGCCCTTGATGGGGTTCAGGTCGTCGAGGATGACCGCCGCGGCCACGACCGGGCCGGCCAGCGGGCCGCGGCCGGCCTCGTCCACCCCGGCCATCAGCCCGGTGACGTCGAAGTGCAGACCCAGCTGCTCAGGCCGCGAGGACTTTTTCGATGGCATCGGTGGCCGCCTGGGCGGTGTTGCGGCGCAGCTCGCGGTGCAGCCCGGCGAAACGTTCGGCCAGCGCCGCAGCACGCGCGGGCTGGTCGAGCCAGTCGAAGGCGCCCTGCGCGAGCGCCTCGGGCGTGGCCTTCTGCTGGATCAGCTCGGGCACCACGAACTCGTTGAACAGGATGTTGGGCAGCCCGATCCACGGCTGAAGCTGGAGGCGGCGCAGGCGCAGCCACTCCAGGTAGTGGATGGTGTACGTGATGACCATGGGCCGTTTGAACAGCGCGGCCTCGAGCGTGGCGGTGCCGCTGGCGATCAGCGTGACGTCGCAGGCGGCGAGCGCCTCGTGCGAACGCCCGTCGAGCAGCACGACCCCGGCGGTGGGCGCGAGACGCGGCACCAGCGGCTCCACGAGCTTCCGCAGCCCGGGCACCACCGGCAGCACGAACTTCAGGCCCGGCCGCTGCTTCACCATCAGCTCGGCGGCGGCGAGCAGCTTCGGCGCGATGTACTTGATCTCGCCGCCCCGGCTGCCCGGCAGCAGCGCGACCACGGTGTCGCCCGGCGCGAGGCCCAGCGCGGCACGCGCGGCGTCACGCGGCACCTCCATCGGGATGGTGTCGGCCAGCGGGTGGCCCACGTACGTGGCGCCGATGCCGTGTTTCGCGTACAGCGCGGGCTCGAACGGGAACAGGCACAGGATGTGGTCGACGGCCTGCCCGATCTTCAGGATGCGGTCGCTGCGCCAGGCCCAGACGGACGGGCCCACGAAGTGGATCGTCTTGACACCCTGCGCCTTCAGCCGGGTCTCGAGGCCGAGATTGAAGTCGGGCGCGTCGACACCGATGAAGGCGTCGGGCCGCTCCTGCAGCACGCGGTCGCCCATCTCGCGGCGGATGCGCAGCAGCTCGCGCAGGCGCAGCAGCACCTCGGTGTAGCCGCGCACGGCCAGTTTCGTGTGGGGCCACCAGGCCTGGAAGCCGTGTTCGGCCATGCGGGGGCCGCCGATGCCGTGGCTTTCCAGCCCCGGCCAGCGCGCCTTCAGCCCGCCGAGCAGCAGGCCGGCCAGCAGGTCACCGGACGCCTCGCCCGCGACCATCGCGAAACGCGGTGAGTCGGTTGCCATGCTGCGATCAGCGGAGGATGCCGCGTGTGGAGGCCGCGAAGAACTGCGTCATCAGCGCCACGTCGCCATCGGCTTCGGGCACCGTGCCCGCGAGCGCCGCGATGGCCTCGCGCGCGGCGTCGAACGTGAGGCCCTGGCGGTACAGCAGCTTGTGCATCTGCTTGATGACGGCCAGTCGCTCGGGCGAGAAGCCGCGGCGGCGCAGGCCTTCGCTGTTGAGGCCCCGCACCTCGGCAGGCGCGCCGGTGGTGATCATGAACGGGGGCACGTCCTGGGCGATGGCCGAACCCATGCCGGTCATCACGTGCGAGCCGATCTTGCAGAACTGGTGGATCAGCGTGACACCGCCGAGCGTGACCCAGTCGCCCACGGTGACGTGGCCCGCGAGCTGCACGCTGTTGGAGATGGTGATGTGGTCGCCGAGCTGGCAGTCGTGCCCGAAGTGCACGTACGCCATGATCCAGTTGTCGTTGCCGACGCGCGTGACGCCGCCGTCCTGCACGGTGCCCGTGTTGAACGTGACGAACTCGCGGATCAGGTTGCGGTCGCCGATGACGAGTTCGGTGTCCTCGCCCTTGTACTTCTTGTCCTGCGGCGCGGCGCCGAGGGACGCGAACTGGAACACGCGGTTGTCGCGGCCGATGGTGGTGCGGCCCTGGATCACGACGTGCGGCCCGATGGTGGTGCCGTCGCCGATGCGCACCTTCGGGCCGATGACGCTGTAGGCGCCCACGGTCACCGAGTCGCCCAGCTGGGCGCCCGGCTCGATCACGGCGGTGGGGTGGATCGTCGTGGCCATCGCAGGTCTCCCGGTCAGGACACGCGCCGCATCGTGCACATCAGCTCGGCCTCGACGGCGAGTTCGCCGTCGACGGAGGCCTGGCCCTTGAACTTGAAGATGCCGGCCTTCGAGCGCTCGAGGGTCACGTCCAGGACCAGTTGGTCCCCGGGCTGCACGGGGCGCTTGAAGCGGGCGTTGTCGATGCCCACGAAGTAGAAGACCTGGTCGTCGGCCAGCTCGACGCCCAGCGTCGCGAAGGACAGCAGGCCGGCGGTCTGGGCCAGGGCCTCGATCATCAGCACGCCCGGCATCACCGGGCGGTTCGGGAAGTGCCCGTTGAAATACGGCTCGTTGATGCTGACGTTCTTCAGCGCCTTGATGTCCTTGCCCGGTTCGATGTGCACCACGCGGTCGACGAGCAGCATCGGGTAGCGGTGCGGCAGCTTCTTGAGAATCTGGTAAATGTCCATCATGTTGAGCTCGGGCTAGTTCTTCTTTTCGAGGGCGCGCACGCGGTCGCGCAGCGCATGCAGATTGCGCAGGGTGGCGGCGTTCTTTTCCCAGTCGGCGTGTTCCTGCGAAGGGTACAGGCCGCTGAAGACGCCGGGTTTCGTGATCGACCGGGTGATGGCGGTGCCACCCGTCACGTGGACGTGGTCCGCGAGGCTGATGTGCCCCACGAACATGGCGGCGCCGGCGATGGTGCAATGCTTGCCGATCGTGGTGCTGCCCGCGATGGCGGTGCAGGCCGCGATGGCCGTGTACGCGCCGATGCGCACGTTGTGGGCGATCTGGATGAGGTTGTCGAGCTTGACGCCCTCCTCGATCACCGTGTCGTCGAGCGCGCCCCGGTCGATGCAGGTGTTCGCGCCGATCTCGACGTCGTCGCCGATGCGCACGCCGCCGAGCTGTTCGATCTTGACCCAGCCGCCTTCGTGCGGCGCGAAGCCGAAGCCGTCGGCACCGATGACGACGCCCGAGTGCACGATGCCCCGTTCGCCGATGTGGCAGCCGTGGGACAGCGTCACGTGCGGCTTGAACCAGGTGCCGCGCCCGATGGTGGCGCCCCGGCCCACGTGACCGTGGGAGTCGATGCGCACGCCCTCGCCGATCACGGCGTCGGCGTCGATCATCACGAACGGCCCGATGCTGGCACTGGCGGCGACCTGCGCCGACGGATGCACGAACGCGGACGGGTGCACGCCGGGCTCGGCCGCCGGGCGGGTCTTCGCGGCCCACCACTGCGTCAGACGGGCGAAGGCGAGGTACGGGTCGGCGATGACGAGCGCGGCGCCGCGGGCCGCGGCGGCGTCGCGCAAGGCCGGGCCCACGATCACGCACGCCGCGGCGCTGGAGGCCAGCTGCGATTCGTACTTGGGATTCGAGAGGAAGGAGATCGTGGTGGGCGTGGCGGTCTCGAGGGGCCCCACGCGTTCGATCGGCTGGTTCGGGTCGCCGATCAGTTCGCCGCCCAGGTGTGCGGCGATGTCACCCAGAGTGATCGTGGCCACCGCTCACTTGCCGCCTTGGGCGTTGAGGGCCTTGATCACCTTGTCGGTGATGTCGATGCGGGGGCTGGCATACAGCACCTCCTGCACCACCAGGTCGTAACGCTCCTGTTCCGCGATCAGGCGGATCGCCTTCTGCGCCCGCTCGACCACCGACGCCAGTTCCTCGTTGCGGCGCTGGCTCAGGTCTTCCTGGTACTCGCGGCGCTTGCGCTGGAACTCGCGGTCCTGCTCGATCAGCTCACGCTGGCGGCGCACCTTCTCGGACTCGACCAGCGTGGGCTGGTCGCGGTCGAAGCGGTCGCCGGCGGCCTTGAGCCGGTTGCCCATCTCGGTGAGTTCCTTCTCGCGCTTGGTGAATTCGGCCTGGAGCTTCGTGAGGGCGGCCTTGGCCGGCGCCGCATCGCGCAGCACGACGTCGCTGTTGACGTAACCGATCTTCAGCTCCTGCGCCTGTGCCGCCGATGCGGCCAGGACCAAGCCGGCGATCGCCAAGACGCACTTCACGGAAGGGCTTTTCATTAGAACGCGGTCCCGATTTGGAATTGGAAACGGTTGATTCTATCGAATCGCTCGGAGCGGATGGGCGTGCCGTAGCTGAGCTTCAGCGGCCCGATGGGGGAGATCCAGCTCAGGCCCAGGCCGGCCGAGGCCCGCAGGCTGTCGATGGTGGCCTTTTCCAGTTCGCCCCAGACGTTGCCGACGTCGGTGTACGCGAAGATCCGCAGCGTGCGGTCGTTGCCGGAACCGGGCACCGGGAGGTACAGCTCGCCGTTCATGTTGAAGCGCTTGGAGCCGCCCAGGTAGGCCCCGCCCCAGTCGACCGGGCCCAGCGAGCCCTGGTCGAAGGCGCGCACGGTGCCGAGGCCGCCGCCGTAGAAGTTCTTGAAGATGGGGTACGGGAGCCCCTGCAGGCCCTTGCCGTAGCCCACCTCGGCGTTGAACGCGAAGGTGTACTGCTTCGTGATGGGCCAGTACTGCTGGAACTGGGCGTTGGTGCGCACGTAGCGCGTGTCGCCGGCCAGGCCCCAGTCGATGTTGATGCGCTTGTACTGGCCGTCGTTCGGCACGAGCACGCTGTCGCGGCCGTCCCGGGTCCAGCCGATGGTCAGCGGCACCGACGTGCTCTTCTCGCCGAACTCGTTGCGGTAGCGGCGGTACTGCCACGGCAGGCCGAAGTCGCCGCGGATCTCGGTCTGCTCGACACCGATGCCGAGGTACACGGTGTCGTACTCGGTGAACGGGATGCCGAAGCGGATGGAACCGCCCGGCGTCACGAGCTTGTAGTCCTCGCCCTGGCTGTTGATCGGGCGGCTCGTGCGATAGAACAGGTCGTACGAACGCGAGATGCCGTCGATGGTGAAGTACGGGTCGGACGCGCTCAGCACCAGGTTGCGGTTCGACTTGCTGGTGTTCAGCTCGATGCCGAGGTACGTGCCCGAGCCGAAGACGTTGTCCTGCTTGACGGAGCCGCTCAGCGAGAACTTGTCGGCGCTCGAGAAGCCGGCACCCAGCATCAGGTTGCCGGTGGGCTTCTCGACCACGTTCATGTTCAGGTCGACCTGGTCGGCCGTGCCGGGCACCTCGTTGGTCTCGACGCTGACTTCCTTGAAGTAGCCCAGGCGGTCGACGCGGTCGCGCGAGAGCTTGATGCGGCGGCCGTCGTACCACGAGGATTCGAACTGGCGGAACTCGCGGCGCACCACCTCGTCGCGCGTGCGGCTGTTGCCCGAGACGTTGAAGCGGCGCACGTACACGCGGCGCGCGGGCTCGGCCACGAGCGTGAGGGCCACCTGGCCCTTGGCGCGGTCGATCTCGGGGCGCGAGTCGACGCGGGCGAAGGCGTAGCCGAAGTTGCCGAATTTCTCGGTGAAGGCCTTGGTGGTCTCGGCGACCTCTTCCGCGCGGTAGGGTTCGCCCGGACGGATCTTCACGAGCGTCTTGAACTCGTCGTCCTTGCCGAGGTACTCGCCCTCGAGCTTCACGCCCGTGACGATGTAGCGCTGGCCTTCGTTCACGTTGATCGTGATCGTGATGTCCTGCTTGTCGGGCGAGATGGCCACCTGCGTGGACTCGACCGCGAACTCGAGGTAACCGCGGTTCAGGTACCACGAGCGCAGCGTTTCCAGGTCGGCCGTGAGCTTCGAGCGCGAGTAGCGGTCGGACTTGGTGTACCAGTTGAGCCAGCCACCGTCGTTCAGGTCGAGCTGGCCCTTGAGCGTGCTCTCGGCGTACGCCTTGTTGCCGGTGATGCGGATTTCCTTGATGCGGGCCGCCGCGCCTTCGGTCACCGTGAACGTGACGTTCACGCGGTTGCGTTCCTGCGGGGTGACCGTGGTCACGACCTCGGCGCCGTACAGGCTGCGGGTCAGGTACTGGCGCTTGAGTTCCTGCTCGGCGCGGTCGGCCAGGGCCTTGTCGAACGGCATGCCCTCGGAGATGCCGAAGTCCTTCAGGGACTTGCTGAGGGCTTCCTTGTCGAATTCCTTCAGGCCCACGAAGTCGATGTTCGCGATGACGGCCCGTTCCTCGACGACCACGACGACGACCTCGCCGTCGATTTCGATGCGCACGTCCTTGAACAGGCCCGTGGCGAACAGCGCGCGCAGCGCGGCGGCGCCCTTGGCGTCGTTGTAGGTGTCACCCACTCGGAACGGCAGCGCCGCGAAGACGGTGCCGGCGTCCGACCGTTGGAGGCCCTCGACGCGGATGTCCTTGAGCACGAACGGCTCCACCGCGTACGCAGGCGACGCGGCGAATGCCGCGGCCACGGCGATGGAAACGACGGAAAGGCGGGCAGGACTCGGGCAGGACAGGGTGAAAGCGGAGGGAGTTCGCATCGGGTGATCAGTGCAGGCCCAGGTACCGGGCCACGTCGTTGTAGAAAGCGAGCGACATCATCACGATCATGATGGCAAGGCCGCCGCGTGTGAGCCGGTCCAGCCACACGTCTGAAGGGGGGCGCCCAGTCACTGCCTCGAAAAGATAATACATCAGGTGCCCGCCATCGAGCATCGGCAATGGCAGCAGGTTCAGCACCCCGAGGCTCACGCTCACCACCGCGAGGAAGCCCAGGTAGTACGACAGGCCCAGGCGGGCCGACTTGCCGGCGTAGTCGGCGATGGTCAGCGGGCCGCTCAGGTTCTTCCAGGACGCGTCGAGCGTGACCATGCGCCAGAGCATCTTCACGGTCAGCGCCGACATGCTCCACGTGTGGGCCGCCGCCTTGGTCAGGCCTTCCACGAACCCGTAGGAGACACGCTCCGTCGGCGGCGCCTGGCCCAGCCCGGCCTGGATGCGGCCGATGGTGCGGTCCTGCTCCACCACGCTGTCGGGGCGCACCTCGATCTCGAGCACCTGCCCGGCCCGCTCGACACGCCAGGCCATCGGGGCACCGCCGCCGTTGGCGCGGATGGCCGCCAGCAGCTGGTTGCTGTCGACCATGGACACGCCGTCCACGGAGAGCACGCGGTCGCCGGTGTGCAGACCCGCGGCGCGGGCCGGGCCGGCGCCCAGTTCGCCCAGCACGGGGTCGCCCATCGACAGCGCGATGCCGATGCGGCGCAACGCGCCGGCGTCGACCTCGCGGGTGCCGAGGCTGTCGATGTCGAGCACGACGGTGCGGACGCCCTGCCCCCGTTCGTTGCTCACGTTCAGGTGCAGCGGTTCGCCGTTCAGCACGGCCTGGGTCAGCGACCAGCGGAGGTCGGCCATCGAGCGCACCTCGCTCCAGTCCTGCCCGTCCGTGGACGTGGCGCGGACCCAGTCGCCCGCGCGCAACCCGGCGCGCTCGGCGAGCGTGGCGGCGGCCGGCGTGCCCAGGCGCGCCTGGGGTTCATCGACGCCGATCCAGTTCGACCCGGCGTACAGCAGCACGGCGAGGATCAGGTTGGCCGCGGGGCCGGCGGCCACGATGGCGGTGCGCTGCCAGAGGGTCTTGTTCCGGAAGGCCTGGTCCTGCAGGCCCGCCGGCACCGGGTCCGGCCCGTGACCGAGCATGCGCACGTACCCGCCGAGCGGCACCGCCGACAGCGTGAATTCGGTGCTGTCGGGCGACCGCTGGTAGCGCCAGATCACGGGGCCGAAGCCGAAGGAGAACCGCTCGACCTTCACGCCGCAAGCGAGCGCCACGCGGTAGTGCCCGTACTCGTGGATGGTCACGAGCAGGCCGAGCGTGACGATGAAGGCCAGCAGCGTGGTCATGCGTTCAGCGTTCCGACCACCGACTCGGCATGGCGGCGCACGTCCGCGTCGAGGGCGAGCAGGCCGGCGACGCTCCGGCAGGCGTCGGGCGAAGGGGAAACGGCATCGAGGCAGCGTGCATTCACGCTGTGAATCTGGTCGAACCGGATGGTTCCCGCGAGGAACGCGGCGACGGCCACCTCGTTGGCGGCGTTCAGCACGGCGGTGCTGCCCTCGGGGCCGCGCAGCGTGTCCCAGGCGAGTTGCAGCCCGGGGTAGCGGGCCGCGTCGGCCGGGCGGAATGTCAGGCCGGGCAGCTGTGTAAAGTCGAGCAAAGATGCGCCCGACTCGATGCGCTCGGGGAACGACAGGCCGTACGCGATGGGCACGCGCATGTCGGGCGTGCCCAGCTGGGCCAGCACCGAGCGGTCGCGGCACACCACCATCGAGTGGATGATGCTTTGCGGGTGCACCACCACCTTGATCTGCTCGGGTTTCAGGTTGAACAGCCAGCGGGCCTCGATCACCTCGAGCGCCTTGTTCATCATCGTGGCCGAGTCGACCGAGATCTTGCGGCCCATCACCCAGTTGGGATGCGCGCAGGCCTCGTCGGGCGTGACGGCGGCCAGCGTGGCCGGGTCGCGGTCGCGGAACGGGCCGCCGGAGGCGGTCAGCACGATGTGGTCGATGCGCTGCGCCCACGTGCCGCGGTCTTCCGGCAGGCACTGGAAGATGGCCGAGTGTTCGCTGTCGATGGGCAGCAGCGTGGCCCCGCCCTCGCGCACGGCGTCCATGAACAGCGCGCCGCCCACCACGATGGCTTCCTTGTTCGCGAGCAACAGCCGCTTGCCGGCGCGCGCCGCGGCCAGGCACGGCTCGAGCCCGGCAGCACCGACGATGGCGGCCATGACCACGTCGACGTCGGCATGGGCGGACACGTGGCACAGCGCTTCAGGGCCGTGCAGCACCTCGGTGCGAAGGCCCGCGCCGCGCAGTTCGCGCTGGAGCGCGGCCGCCGCGTCGGCGGACGACATCACCGCGAAACGCGGCTTCCATTGCAGGCACTGGGCCAGCAGTTCGGGCACGCGGCCGTGGGCCGTCAGCGCGACGACCTCGTAACGTTCGGGGTGGCGCGCCAGCACGTCGAGCGTGTTGGTGCCGATGCTGCCGGTGGCACCGAGGACGCAGACCCGCAGGCGGGCCGAAGGTGTCGTGGACATGAGGACTACCAGGAGGGACGGGACGACCCGCCAGGTCAGATCGAGCTGAGCGCGAGCGCGATCGGGAACACGGGGAGCAGCGCGTCGACACGGTCGAGCACACCGCCGTGGCCGGGCAGCAGCTGGCTGCTGTCCTTGGCCCCCGCCGCACGTTTCACGAGCGACTCGACCAGGTCGCCGATCACGCTCATGGCACAGAGGAACACCAGGGCGAGCAGGAGCCCCGGTGCGTCGAAGCGCTGCCACAGCAGCGTGAAGAGGCTGGGCGAGCCGGTGGCCCAGGTCTTGTCGATCCAGATCCACACGGCGGCGAGCACCATCACGCCGACCATGCCGCTCCAGACGCCTTCCCAGCTCTTGCCGGGGCTGATGGACGGCGCCAGCTTGCGGCGGCCGAACGTGCGCCCGCCGAAGTACGCGGCGATGTCGGCCACCCACACGAGGCAGAACACCGACAGCAGGAAGTTCAGGCCCACGACCTTGGCGCTCGCGAGCGCCAGCCAGGCGGTGAAGAGCATCGCGACGCCGAGCACCCAGCGGCCGGCCTTCGGCAGCTGCGGCCAGGACGACGGGCCCACCTTCACGGCGAGCGCACCGCCCAGCACCCAGACGGCACAGGCGATCCACCACGCGGGGCTGCCGCCCACGCCGACCCAGCCCGCCCAGTAGGCGGCGAGGCACAGCACGGCGACGACGACACCCATCGAGACGGAGGCCGCGGGCGAGGCACCGTTCAGGCGCCCCCACTCCCAGCCGGCGGCCGCCACCATGACCAGCGTCAGCAGGGCGAACGGCCAGGCCACCGGGGCGAACACGGCGGGGAGCAGCACGAGCAACAGGACGATTGCAGTGATGACGCGCTGCTTGAGCATGGGGTCAGGCCTTCGCGGTTTGCGGTTCGGTGGGCTTCACCCCGCCGAACCGCCGGTCGCGGCCGGCGAAGTCGGCGAGCGCCGCGTCGAGCTGGGCGTCACCGAACTCCGGCCACAGGCAGTCGCTGAACACGAGTTCGGCGTACGCCACCTGCCAGAGCAGGAAGTTGCTGATGCGCACTTCCCCGCCGGTGCGGATGAAAAGATCGGGATCGGGGGCGTAGCTCATCGCCATGTAGCGCGACAGGCGGGCCTCGTCGAGCTCGTCGGCCGGCACGCCGTCGCGCAGCGCCTGCTGGCAGGCCTGCACGATGTCCCAGCGGCCACCGTAGTTGAACGCCACCGACAGCGTGATGCGCCGGTTGTGCTCCGTGGCGCGCTCGGCCTGGTCCCAGGCGTTGCGCACCTTGTCGGAGACCTGGGAGCGGTCCCCCACGATGCGGATGCGCACCCCTTCGGAGGCGAGCTTGGCCAGGTACTTGGACACCGCGACGAGCACGAGGTCCATCAGGCCCGACACCTCCTCGGTGGGACGCTTCCAGTTCTCGCTCGAGAACGCGAAGACGGTGAGGTACTCGATGCCGCGGTCGGCGCAGGCCTGGACCGTGCGCACGAGCGCGTCGACCCCTTGCTTGTGCCCGAAGAACCGGGGCATGAAGCGCTTCTTCGCCCACCGGCCGTTGCCGTCCATCACGATGGCCACGTGGCGGGGGATGTGGGAGGTGGCGTCCAAGGGAGGTTTCTGGAAGAAACTGCGACCGGTGGGGATGAGGGCCATCAGACGGCCAGGATTTCCGCTTCCTTCGCGGCGATCAGCCGGTCGACCTCGGCGATGTAGCGGTCGGTCAGCTTCTGCAGGTCGTCGAGCGAACGGCGCTCGTCGTCCTCGGAGATTTCCTTGTCCTTGGTCAGCTTCTTGGCCTGGTCGTTGGCGTCACGGCGCAGGTTGCGGATGGCGACCTTGGAGTCTTCGCCGGCGTTGCGCACGACCTTCGTCAGGTCGCGGCGGCGCTCTTCCGTCAGCGCGGGCATCGGCACGCGCAGCAGGTCTCCCTGGGCCGAGGGGTTCAGGCCGAGGTCGGACTCGCGGATGGCCTTCTCGATCTTCGGGCCCATGCCCTTTTCCCACGGCTGGACCGTGATGGTGCGGGCGTCGAGCAGGGACACGTTGGCCACCTGGCTGATCGGCACCATGGAGCCGTAGTAGTCGATCTGGACCTGGTCGAGGATGCCCGGGTGGGCGCGGCCGGTGCGGATCTTCTGGAGTTCGTTCTTGAAGGACTCGATCGAGCGAGTCATCTTCTGTTCGGCATTCTTGCGGATGTCTGCGGTGCTCATGGCTTTTTCCTCAAACGTGGACGAGCGTGCCCTCGTCCTCACCCATCACCACGCGCTTCAGCGCGCCTTCCTTGAAGATGCTGAACACCTTGATGGGCAGCTTCTGATCGCGGCACAGGGCGAACGCCGTGGCGTCCAGCACCTGCAGGTTGCGGCTGATGGCTTCGTCGAAACTGATCTTGCTGTAGCGGGTGGCCGTGGGGTCCTTCTTCGGGTCGGCGGTGTAGACACCGTCGACCTTCGTGGCCTTCAGCACCACCTCGGCACCGATCTCGGCGCCGCGCAGCGCGGCGGCGGTGTCGGTGGTGAAGAACGGGTTGCCGGTGCCGGCGGCGAACACGACGACCTTGCCCTCTTCGAGGTACTGCAGCGCCTTCGGGCGCACGTACGGCTCGACGACCTGGTCGATCGCGATGGCGGACATCACGCGGGCGGTCATGCCTTCCTGGCGCATGGTGTCGGCCAGGGCCAGCGAGTTCATCACCGTGGCCAGCATGCCCATGTAGTCCGCGGTGGCGCGGTCCATGCCCACCGAACCGCCGGCCACGCCGCGGAAGATGTTGCCGCCGCCGATCACGACGGCCACCTCGCAGCCGAGCTTCGTGACTTCCTGGACCTCGCGGACCATGCGCACGATGGTGGCGCGGTTGATGCCATAGGCATCGTCGCCCATCAGGGCCTCGCCCGAGAGTTTGAGCAGGATGCGCTTGTACGCCGGCATGCGGGGATCTCCCTGTGTTGGCTGTTCAGGCACGCGGGTGGTGCCTTTCGAAGTCTATCCGTGAAGATGGAACAAGGGGCATCGAGCCCCTTGTTCCAGAGGGTCGCCGGGAGATCAGGCGCCCTTGGCTGCAGCGACCTGGGCCGCCACTTCGGCCGCGAAGTCGTCGACCTTCTTCTCGATGCCTTCGCCCACGACGTACAGCGTGAAGCCCTTGACCTCGGTCTTCACACCCTTCAGGTGCTGCTCGACCGTGGCCTTGCCGTCGGCGGCCTTCACGAAGACCTGGTTGTGCAGGCTGACTTCCTTCAGGTACTTCTGGACCGAACCTTCGATGCGCTTCGTCACGATGTCGGCGGACTGGGCCGGCTTGCCGGCGGCTTCCGCGGCCTTCGCGTCTTCGGCGGCCTTGCCGGCGGCCACGGCACGTTCCTTCTCGATCAGCTCGGCGGGCACGTCGGCGGACGACAGCGAGACCGGCTTCATCGCGGCGATGTGCATCGCGACGTCCTTGGCGGCGACGGCGTCACCGGTGAACTCGACGAGCACGCCGATGCGGGTGCCGTGCAGGTAGCTGGCCAGCTGGCCGCCGCCCGAGTAGCGCTTGAAGCGGCGGATCGACATGTTCTCGCCGATCTTGCCGATCAGGCCCTTGCGCACGTCTTCCACCGTCGGGCCGAAACCGGCTTGCGACAGTTCGTAGGCGCCGATGGCGGCCACGTCGGCGGGGTTCTTCTCGGCGACCAGCTTGGCGACGGCGTTCGTGAAGGCGAGGAAGTCGTCGTTCTTCGAGACGAAGTCGGTTTCGCAGTTCACTTCGACCAGGGCACCGGTGTTGCCTTCGACGGCGGCGGCGACGACGCCTTCAGCCGTGATGCGGTCGGCGGCCTTGCCGGCCTTCGTGCCGAGCTTGACGCGCAGCAGCTCTTCGGCCTTGTCCATGTCGCCAGCGGCTTCGGTCAGGGCCTTCTTGCATTCCATCATGGGCGCGTCGGTCTTGGCGCGCAGAGCGGCGACCATGCTTGCGGTGATAGCGGACATCTTGAATCTCCGTGAGGTTCGGCACGCGCGCGGGGCGGGCGCGTGCCGGAGTATTGAATCGGGGGTGTGAAAAAGGGGCTGAATCAGCCCCTTTCAATGCACGCCTTTTCAGGCGAGCCGGGGCTCAGGGCCTCAGGCCGTTTCGTTGACTTCCACGAACTCGTCGCCACCGGCGGACACGGCTTGCACGACGTCGTTCGTCGCGTTGGCCTTGCCGTCCAGGACCGCGTCGGCCACGGCCTTGGCGTACAGCGCCACGGCCTTCGACGAGTCGTCGTTGCCCGGGATCACGTAGTCGATGCCGTCCGGCGAGTGGTTGGAGTCGACCACGCCGATGACGGGAATGCCGAGCTTCTTGGCTTCGAGGACGGCGATCTTGTGGTAGCCGACGTCGATCACGAACAGGGCGTCGGGCAGCGCGTTCATGTGCTGGATGCCGCCGATGTCCTTCTCGAGCTTGGCCAGGTCACGCTGGAACAGCAGCGCTTCCTTCTTGATGCGGATCTCGGTGCCGGACTCGACTTGAGCCTGCATGTCCTTGAGCTTCTTCAGCGAACCCTTGACCGTCTTGAAGTTGGTCAGCATGCCGCCGAGCCAGCGCTGGTCGACGTAGGGCATGCCGGCGCGCTGGGCTTCGGCGGCGATGACTTCGCGGGCCTGGCGCTTCGTGCCGATCATCAGCACGGTGCCGCGGCGGGCGGCGAGCTGCTTGATGAACTTCATCGCGTCGTTGAAGAGCGGCTGCGTCTTCTCGAGGTTGATGATGTGGATCTTGTTGCGATGGCCGTAGATGTACGGGGCCATCTTCGGGTTCCAGAAGCGGGTTTGGTGGCCGAAATGGACGCCGGCTTCCAGCATCTCACGCATGGTGACAGACATGTTTACTCCAAAGGTTGGTTCTAGAATCCGGCTTGAATTGAAAGCCTCTGTATCAGCTGCAGTGTCCTGAAACACTGACCAGCGAAGAGGACCTCAACACCTTGAATGACCGGATTCGCGATTTCGCAGGATTGCGGTTTCACCGGGGCAGCCGACAGGGCGGCCCTCAGATAAACCCGTAGAGTGTAGCACGGCCTTCGACCCTTTCTCCATGACCCACGACTTGAGCGCCGCGCGCGAAGCCATCCTCCTCGGCCAGCACAGCGCCTCCGACGCCCTTGCCCGCTGCACCGAGGCCGCCCGGGCGGCCCCGGCAGAAACCTACGTCCGCCGCTTCGACGGCCAGCCCGAAGCCACCGCCGCCGCCGTCGACCTGCAGCACCGCGCCGGCATCCCGCTGCCCCCGCTGGCCGGCCTCACCGTCAGCATCAAGGACCTGTTCGACGTGGCGGGTTTCCCCACCACCGCGGGCTCGTTCGTGCTGCGCGACCAGGCCCCGGCCGCCGCCGACGCCCCCGTGGTCGCCCGCCTGCGCCGCGCGGGCGCCGCCCTCACCGGCCACACCCACATGACCGAGTTCGCGTTCTCGGGCGTGGGCCTGAACCCGCACCTCGGCACGCCCGCGAACCCGGCCACGGCCGCCCTCGACGCCACGCCGCGCATCCCCGGTGGGTCGACCTCCGGCGGCGGGGTGTCCGTCGCCTCGGGCGCGGCCCTCGCGGCGCTCGGCTCGGACACCGGCGGCTCCATCCGCATCCCCGCCGCGCTGCAGGGGCTCGTGGGCTTCAAGAACACGTCACGGCTCACGCCGACGGCCGGCACGGTGCCGCTGTCGCCCACGCTCGACACCGCGTGCGCCATCACCCGTTCCGTGCGGGACGCCGTGCTGCTGCACGAGGTGCTGGCCGACCGCACGGTGACGCTGCGGCACCGGCCCGTGGCCTCGCTGCGCCTGGCCGTGCCGTCCACCACGATGCTCGACGGGCTGGAGCCGGCCGTGGCCGCGGCGTTCGAGCGTGCCCTCGCGACGCTCCGGCAGGCCGGGGCCCGCATCGACGACATCGCCCTCGACGAACTGGCCGAGCTGCGTTCGATGAACGCGCTGGGCGGTTTCCCGGCGGCCGAAGCCTGGGCGTGGCACCGCGACCTCCTCGCCCGAGACGAAGCCCGGTACGATCCCCGGGTCGTCTCCCGCATCCGCCGCGGCGCCACCATTTCCGCGGCCGACCACCTGAAGCTCATCGACGCCCGGCGCGACTGGATCGCCCGGGTGGAACACCGCCTGCGCCCCTACGACGCCCTCCTCTCGCCCACGGTCCCCGTGGTCGCCCCCTCCATCGCGTCGCTCGCGACCGACGACGCCTTCTTCGCCATGAACGCCCTGCTCCTGCGCAACCCGTCCGTGATCAACTTCCTCGACGGCTGCGCGCTGTCCCTGCCCTGCCACGCGGCGGGCGAACTGCCCATGGGCCTGATGGTGTGGGGCCCGGCGCTGGCCGACGACACCGTGCTCGACACTTCGCTCGCCATCGAACGAGCGCTGGCCGGCGCGGGAGCCGCCTGATGCGGGTCGCCGTGATCGGAGCCGGCGTCGTCGGCGTCACCACCGCATACGAACTCGCCGCCGATGGCCACGAGGTGGTCGTGTTCGAGCGCCGCGGCAGTGTCGCGGTGGAATCGAGCTTCGCCCAGGCGGGCCTCGCGTCACCCGGGGCGGTGGGCCCCTGGGCCGGCCCGGGCTCGGCCGGACGGCTGCTGCGCACCCTGACCGACCGCCGCAACCCGTGGCGCGTGGGCGCGAACGCGGGCGCCTGGGGCTGGATGTGGCGCTGGTGGCGCGCAGGCAAGCCCGCCGCGCACCGCACGAACCAGCTGCGCATGCAGCGCCTCGCCGCCTACAGCCGCGACCGGCTCCACGGACTGGCCGCGTCGCTCAAGCTCGACTACGAACGCAGCGACGGCCACCTCGTGCTGCTGCGCACCCGCAAGGAACTCGACCAGGTCCAGGGCGCGCTGGGGCTGCTGACGGAACAGGGCATCCGCTTCGACACGCTCGACGCGGCCGGCTGCCTCGCCATCGAACCCGGCCTCAACACCGAGACGCCGCTGCACGCGGGCATCCACCTGCCCGCCGACGAGGTGGGCAACTGCCGGCAGTTCGCGCTGCTGCTGCGCGCCGCGGCCGAACAGATGGGGGCGGAGTTCCGCTTCCATTCGACGGTGCAGTCGCTCGAACCGGGCCGCCGCCCGGTTCTCACCGTGATGCACTCGCCCCACGAGGAGACGACGAGCCGCATCGCCTCGCACGGCGACACGCCGAACACCCCCGCGTTCCAGCCCACCGTGCCGCTCGACGGCCCCGTCGACGAAACGTTCGACGCCGTCGTGGTGTGCGCCGCGCTCGGGTCGAACGCCCTGCTCGCCCCGCACGGCCTGAAGCTGCCGATGGCCGCGGTGTACGGGCAGTCGGTCACCACGCCCATCCGCCACCACGAGGCCCACCCCGACATCGGCCCGAAGTCGGCCGTGACCGACCACCGGCATCGTGTGGTGATCAACCGGCTCGGGTCGCGCCTGCGTGTCTCGGGAGGCGCCCGCATGGGCCCGCCGCCCAAGGGTGGCCACACCGACGAACTGGCGCGCCTCTACCAGGTGCTCGACGACTGGTTCCCTGGTGCAGCCCGCGTGAGCCAGGCCCAGCGCTGGAGCGGCGCCCGTCCGATGCTGCCCGACGGCCCGCCGGTGCTGGGCGGCAGCGGGATCCCGGGGGTCTGGCTGAACCTGGGTCACGGCGGCGCGGGCTGGGCGATGGCCTGCGGCTCCGCGCGCCTCGTGGCCGACGCGCTGGCCGCGCGGTCGCCCGAGGTGGAGATCGACGGCCTCGGCATCGAACGGCTCGCGCGATGAGCCGGCTGCGGCGCCTGCTCCCTCTCCAGCAGCGCGAGCCGCTGTTCGGGCGGGAGGCCACGCGCCGCATCGAAGGCGCGGCCCAGGCGGCGTTGCCCCCCTTCACGCTGATGTCGAGGGCGGGCAGCGCCGCCGCGGCGCTCGCGCGGGCCATCGCGCCCCACGCGCAACGCGTCTGGATCGCGGCCGGCCCGGGCAACAACGGAGGCGACGGCCTCGAGGTGGCCGTGCTGCTGCACGACGCGGGATTCACCGTCGAGGTCACGCTGCTCGCGGATCCCGCCCGGCTGCCGGCCGATGCCCGCACGGCCCACCAGCGCGCGGTCGCGGCCGGCGTGCCCATCGGCACCGGCCTGCCCGCACCGCTCGGACCGCAGGACCTGGCGATCGACGCCCTGCTCGGCGTGGGCGCCACCCGCGCACCGGCTGGCGACCTCGCCGCGCTCGTCCGCCACCTCGACGCCCAGCCGTGCGCCGTGCTGGCCATCGACCTGCCCTCCGGGCTCGACGCCGACACCGGCCAGCCGCTCGGCCCCGACTGCGCGCACGCCACCCACACGCTGAGCCTGCTGACGCTCAAACCCGGCCTGTTCACCGGCGCGGGCCGCGACCACACGGGCGAGGTCTGGTTCGACGACCTCGACGCCCCGCTCGGCGACGAACCCGCCACGGCCTGGCTGCCGGCACCGCCGGTGGCTACCACACGCCGGCATGCCCAGCACAAGGGCAGCTTCGGCGACGTGCTGGTCGTGGGCGGCAGCCACGGCATGGCGGGCGCCGCCGTGCTGGCCGCCCGCGCCGCGCACGCGGCGGGCGCCGGGCGGGTGCACGTGGACCTGCTCGACGACAACGCCTCGACCCACGACCTCGTGCGGCCCGAACTGATGTTCCGCCCGCCCGAGCGACGCGCGGCGCTGCCGGCGTCGGCCACGGTGGTGGCCGGCTGCGGCGGGGGCGACGCGATCGCCGCCGCCCTGCCCCGGCTGCTGACCGAGTCCGAACGCCTCGTGCTCGACGCCGACGCGCTGAACGCGCTGGCCACGGACCCGACGCTCCAGGCGGCCCTCACGGCCCGCGGCGGCCTCGGGCTGGGCACGGTCCTCACGCCGCATCCACTCGAAGCGGCACGGCTCCTCGGCACCGACACGGCCACGGTGCAACGCGCCCGCCTCGCGGCCGCGCTCCAGCTCGCCCGCCGGTTCGCGTGCGTGGTGGTGCTGAAGGGATCCGGCAGCGTCGTCGCGTCACCGGACACGGCACCCGCGATCAACCCGACCGGCAACGCGGCACTGGCCACGGCGGGCACCGGCGACGTGCTGGCGGGCTGGATCGCCGGGCTGTGGGCGGCCCACGGCCTCACGGCCGTGGAAGCCGCCGAACGCGGCACCTGGCAGCACGGCGAGGCGGCAGACCACAGCCCGCTCACCCCGCTCCGGGCGGCGGACCTCGTCGAGGCCCTGCACGCCCTGTCGCGCCGCTGAAACGCCTCAGCGGCGGCGCGGCACCTTGCCCCCGGCGGTCTTGCGGGCCGCCGACTTCGCGGCCTTCACCGGATGGCCGGCCACGCCCGTCTTGCGCGCCTTGGTGGCGTTCTTCACGGCGCGGTCCGCCTCCTTCACCGACGCGAGTTCCGCGACGGCGCTGGCGTGTTTCTCGGCGGCCTTCTCGCCGCGGCGGGCACGCGGCGCCGTCGCGGGGTCTTCGCCCTCGCGCACCATGCGGAAGTCGATCTTGCGGCCGTCGAGGTCCACGCGGATGACCTGCACGCGCACGCGCGCACCCACCGTGTAGCGCACACCGGAGCGTTCGCCGCGCAGCTCCTGGCGCACCTCGTCGAACTTGAAGTATTCGCCACCGAGTTCGGTGATGTGGATCAGCCCTTCGACATACAGCGAGTCGAGCGTAACGAAGAGGCCGAAGCTCGTGACCGAGGTGACGGTGCCGGCGTACTCCTCGCCCAGGTGCTCGCGCATGAAGCGGCACTTGAGCCATGCCTCGACGTCGCGCGAGGCCTCGTCGGCCCGGCGCTCGTTCGCGCTGCAGTGCGCGCCGGTGACCTCCCACTGCTCGCCTTCGGCATGCGCCCCCTTCTTCGCCTTCGCGGCCGTCTCCACGGTGCCGGTGACGAGGCTGTAGCGCTTGCCCACGAGCAGCGCCTTGATGACGCGGTGGACCAGCAGGTCGGGGTAGCGGCGGATGGGACTCGTGAAATGCGTGTAGGCCTCGTACGCGAGCCCGAAGTGCCCGCTGTTCGTGCCGGTGTAGATGGCCTGCTGCATCGAGCGCAGCAGCATCGTGTGGATCTGCTGCGCGTCGGGCCGGTCCTTCGTGGCCGCGGCGATGGCCTGGTACTCACCCGGCTCGGGATCGTCGCTGATCGACAGCCCGAGGCCCAGGGCCTTCAAGTAGTTCTGCAGCAGCGTCTTCTTCTCGGGCGTGGGGCCCTCGTGCACGCGGTACAGCGACGGATGCTTGTTCGTCGCGATGAAGTCGGCCGAGCACACGTTGGCCGCGAGCATGGCCTCCTCGATGAGGCGGTGCGCATCGGTGCGCGTGCGCGGCACGATCTTCTCGATGCGGCCGTTGTCGTCGCACACGATCTGGGTTTCGGTGGTCTCGAAGTCCACCGCACCACGCCTGCCGCGCTCCTTGAGCAGCGCGCGGTACACGTCGTGCAGGTCCAGCAGGTGCGGCACGAGGTCCTTGCGGCGCGCGGCCTCGGGCCCGCGGGTGTTGCCGAGGATGGCCGCCACTTCGGTGTAGGTGAAGCGCGCATGCGAGCAGATCACCGACGGGAAGAACTGGTACGCGTGGATCGCTCCCTCCTTCGTGATCAGCATGTCGCACACCATCGCGAGGCGGTCCTCGTTGGGGTTGAGCGAACACAGGCCGTTCGAGAGCTTCTCGGGCAGCATCGGGATCACGCGGCGCGGGAAGTAGACCGACGTGGCGCGCTCGTACGCGTCCTCGTCGATGGGCTCGCCCGGCTTCACGTAGTGGCTCACGTCGGCGATGGCGACCACGAGGCGCCAGCCGTCGAACGCGGTCTTGCCGCGGCCCGTCTTCAGCGGCTCGCAGTACACCGCGTCGTCGAAGTCGCGCGCGTCCTCGCCGTCGATGGTGACGAGCGGCACGTCGGTGAGGTCGATGCGGTCCTTGCGGTCGACTGGGCGGATCTTGTCGGGCAGGCTCGCGGCCTGAGCCAGCGTCTCGGGTGAGAACTGATGCGGCACTTCGTACTTGCGCACCGCGATCTCGATCTCCATGCCGGGGTCGTCGATCTCGCCGAGCACTTCGGTCACGCGGCCCATGGGCTGCGAGTAGAGCGACGGCGGCTCGGTGAGTTCGATGGCCACCACCTGGCCCGCGGTCGCGTTCGCGATCGCGTTCTTCGGGACCATGATGTCCTGGCCGTAGCGCTTGTCCTCGGGCGCGACGAGCCAGATGCCACTCTCGTGCAGCAGGCGCCCGATGATGGGCGCCTTGCGCCGCTCGATGATCTCGATCACGCGGCCTTCGGGCCGGCCCTTGCGGTCATAGCGAACGACACGTGCGCGCACGCGGTCGCGATGCAGCACCGCGCGCATCTCCTGAGGCGAGAGATAGAGGTCGGGTTGGTGGTCGTCGCGGACCAGGAACCCGTGCCCATCACGGTGGCCTTGCACCGTGCCTTCGACTTCATTCATCAGCTCCGTGCTGATTGTTGAAGAAGAGTGTTGTGCGTTTGATTTTTTGATGATAGAATCCAAGTCTTCCTGAGATGCCCAGATGGCGGAATTGGTAGACGCACTAGTTTCAGGTACTAGCGGGTAACTCCGTGGAGGTTCGAGTCCTCTTCTGGGCACCAAAATAGCAAGGCCCTGCGAGAAATCGCAGGGCCTTTTGCTTTATGCGGCCCGATGTTTTCGAGCCTGCGGCACCTTCGATGCACACGCGAACGAACACGCGCGCATCGACCACGACGGCACGTCGTGACGGCATTGCAGGCAGGCGAACAGGAGAAGGAATTTCGAACCCGGCGCGGCGCGCACCTGGGTTGGATCGGCACACGAGCGTGTGCCGGGCGAAGCGGGATGCAGATGCTGATGCAAGCGCATCCCGCGAGAACCACGAGAGCACGCTTCGGGAGAAGCGCCCTGCCCTTCGCGAGAGAGACGACGACCTCGGCCGCCCGCGAAGGGGCTGCCCGGTAGTGCGATCGGCTTCAGAAGCGATCGGTACCTCGTCGTGGTCCATGTCGAAGGCCTGCGAAGTGCGGGCCTTCATTATTGATGCGTTTGCTCAGATCGCAAACTTCTTGGCGAGACCTTCCGGACGCAGCTCGTCGTACTCCTCGAACGGCTGGTGGATCCACGGGCTCGTGGGCAGCAGTTCGACGTAGTAGTCCGGCGTGTACGTGGACACGCCCTTCGTCCAGATGACCGCCGAGCGCAGCTCGGTGATGGCCGGCATGCCGCGCAGGCGCTCGACCACGGCCTTGAGCGTGACACCCGAGTCCGCGAGGTCGTCGACCAGCAGCACGCGGCCGGCGAGGTCGCCCTTGGGCATCGTGATGTACTTGGCCATGTCGAGGCGGCCCTGGATGGTGCCGGCCTCGGCGCGGTACGAGCTCGTGGACATGATGCCCAGCGGCTTGTCGAACACACGCGACATCACGTCACCCGGACGCAGGCCACCGCGGGCCAGGCACAGGATCTGGTCGAACTGCCAACCCGAGGCGTCGACCTTGAGCGCGAGGCGCTCGATCAGCATGTGGTATTCGTCCCAGGAGACGTAGAGGTGTTTGCCGTCGTCGGTGAGCATGGTGCTGCGGGGTCCTTCGGTAATTCAGGCCTGGTACGGATGGCGCAGGAGGATGGTGTGCTCGCGGTCGGGGCCGGTGGACACCATGTCGATCGGCGCGCCGATGAGTTCCTGCACGCGCTCCAGGTAGCGGCGCGCGTTCAGCGGCAGCTCGTCCCACTTCGTGAGGCCGAACGTCTTTTCGGTCCAGCCCGGGAACACTTCGTAGACGGGCTTGCAGGCCTCGATCTCGTCGGCGTCCAGCGGCAGGATGTCGATCTGCTTGCCGTCGAGCTCGTAGCCCACGCACACGTTGATCTCGGCCAGGCCGTCGAGCACGTCGAGCTTCGTCAGGCACAGGCCCGAGATGCCGTTGATGATCACCGAGCGCTTGAGCAGCGCGGCGTCGAGCCAGCCGCAGCGGCGCGGACGGCCGGTCACGGTGCCACGCTCCTGGCCCACCGACGAGAGGTGGTAGCCCACGGTGCCCGGCGTGTTCCAGTCGAGTTCGGTGGGGAACGGGCCGCTGCCCACGCGCGTGGTGTACGCCTTCGTGATGCCGAGGATGTAGTGCAGCAGGTCCGGGCCCACACCCGCGCCGGCGGCGGCGTTGCCGGCCACGCAGTTGCTGGACGTGACGTACGGGTACGTGCCGTGGTCGATGTCGAGCAGCGTGCCCTGCGCGCCTTCGAACAGGATGTTGTCGCCCTGCTTGTGCGCGGTGTGCAGCGTGTAGCCCACGTCGGCCAGCATCGGCTTGAGCTGTTCGGCCACCTTCATCGCGTGATCGAAGATGGGCTGGAACTCGAGCGCCTCGGACTTGAGGTAGCCGGTCAGCGCGAAGTTGTGCAGGTCGAGCAGCTCGCGCAGCTTCTTCGCGAAACGTTCGGGGTGCTTCAGGTCCTGCACGCGCAGTGCGCGGCGGGCCACCTTGTCTTCGTAGGCCGGGCCGATGCCCTTGCCCGTGGTGCCGATCTTGCCGGCGCCGCTGTCTTCACGCAGGGCCTCGCGGGCCTTGTCCACGGCCACGTGGAACGGCAGGATCAGCGGGCACGATTCGCTGATGAACAGGCGCGAGCGCACGTCGAGGCCGATGGCCTCCAGGCGTTCGATCTCGCTCAGCAGGTGGGTGGGGTCGACCACCACGCCGTTGCCGATGTAGCACTTCACGCCGTCGCGCATGATGCCCGACGGAATCAGCTGCAGCGCGGTCTTCACGCCCTTGATCACGAGGGTGTGGCCAGCGTTGTGGCCGCCCTGGAAGCGCACCACGGCCTGTGCGTGGTCGGTCAGCCAGTCGACGACCTTGCCCTTGCCTTCGTCACCCCACTGGGTGCCGACGACGACCACGTTGTGGCCGCTGCGTTTCTGTTGCATGTCAGAGATTCCGGTTCGAGAAATGGGTAACGCGTCAGCGGGGGCACGCGCTCAGAGCGCGCGCACGACCCACTGTCCGCCCGAGGCGACCAGCTCGCGGTCGCAGTCGAATTCCTGGCCTTCGTGTTCGTGGCCGGGCAGCACGCAGACGACCGACTCGCCCTGCTCGCGGAGCTGGCGGATGGCGTTGCGCAGCGAGGCGTCCTCGCCCCAGGGCGCCCGGACGGCCGGACGCAGCGGATGGGCGGACGCCAGCACGACGAGCTGCTTCAGGTCGGTGCTGAACCCCGCGGCGGGACGGTTGCGGCCGAAGATGGCGCCGACCTCGTCGTAGCGGCCGCCGCGCACCAGCGCATCGGCCGAGCCGGCGGCGAAGATCGCGAACCGGGCGCCGCTGTAGTACGCGTAGCCGCTCAGGTCGGCCAGGTCGAAGCCGATGCGCACGCCCGGATAGGCGGCGCGCAGGTGCGACGTGAGCCACTGCAGGTCGTCGAGCGCGGCCGTGATGAGCGGGCGGGCCGGCAGTTCGCGGCGAGCCGCCGCGAGCACGTCGTCACCGCCGTACAAGCGCAGCAGCGCGAGCACCGCGGCGCGCGACTCGGCCGGGAACGATGCGGTGAGTTCCTCGAGGCCGGACTGGTCCTTCGCGGCGAGCGCGGCGTACACGGCATCGCGGCTGGCGGCGTCGAGGGACACGTCGGCGAGCACGCCGCGCACGATGCGGGCGTCACCCAGGTCGAGCGTGAGCTTGGCGACCCCGGCGCGCTGCAGCGCGTCGAGCGCGAGTTCCATCACTTCCAGGTCGGCCTCGAGGCCGGCGTGGCCGTAGATCTCGGCGCCGAACTGCAGCGGCTCGCGGGTGCCGTGCAGGCCGTCGGGACGGGTGTGGAGCACCGGACCGCAGTAGCACAGGCGGGTGACGCCGTGGCGGTTCAGCAGGTGCGCATCGATGCGGGCGACCTGCGACGTGGTGTCGGCCCGCACCCCCAGGGTGCGGCCGCTCAGCTGGTCGACCAGCTTGAACGTCTTGAGGTCGAGCGCGCTGCCCGTGCCGGACAACAGCGAGTCGAGATGCTCCAGCAGCGGCGGCATCACGAGTTCGAAACCATAAGCCCGCGCTCCGTCCAGCAGTTCGCGGCGGAGTTCTTCGATGCGTCGTGCCTGGGACGGCAGGACGTCAGCGATGTGCTCGGGCAGCAGCCAAGCAGACGACATGAGAAATGACCGGGGGATTAAAAACGAGATTGTACCGGTCACCGCGAGGGCGACCGCAAAAATTGACCGCCGTGGGCGGTCTGAAGCCTCAATGCAGGAAGAAAGCCAGCATCAGCAGGCCGGCGATCATGCTGCCGAGCCCCAGGAAGCGGATCTGGCCGTCGTTCAGCTGCGTGGCACGCTCGAAGATGCGGCGCCACAGGCCCGGGTTGACGAAGGGCAGCAGCCCTTCGCACACGAGCATCAGCGCGAACGCGCCGACGAGCAGGTCGCCGAGCGATCCGTCCATCAGGCGCGCCGCGGTGTCACGGTCACTTCTTGCCGGCGCCGCGCATGGCCTTGAAGAATTCCGTGTCCGGGTCGACGACCATCACGTCGGCCTTGCTGCGGAAGGCCGCCTTGTAGGCGTCCAGGCTGCGGTAGAACTGGGCGAACTGGGCGTCGCGGCCGAAGGCCTCGGCGTACAGGGCCGACGCCTTGGCGTCGCCGTCGCCCATCACCTTCTGGGCGTCGCGGTAGGCGTCGGCCAGGATGACTTCGCGCTGGCGGTCGGCATCGGCACGGATGCGTTCGCCTTCGGCGGAGCCGGTGGAGCGCTGCTCGTTCGCCACCCGTGTGCGTTCGGACACCATGCGCTGGTACACGGCGCTGGTGATGTTGGCCGAGAAGTCGACGCGCTTGATGCGCACGTCGATGATCTCGATGCCGAACGACTTGGCCTCGTCGGCCAGCCGGCTCTTCACGCCCTGCATCACCGCGTCGCGGTCGGTGGCGAGCATGGCCTGCACCGTGCGCTTGGTGACTTCCTCGTTGAACGCGGCCTGCACGATGGGGCTCAGGCGGCTCTCGAAGTTGCGCATGTCGGCCGCGCCGTTGCTGAGGATGAATTCCTTCGGGTTGATCAGGCGCCACTTCACGAGCCAGTCGACCACCAGGCTCTTCTTCTCGGCGGTGAAGATGGGGCGGGTCTCGGGGCTGTCGAGCGTCTGCACGCGGCGGTCGAGGAACACGACGTTCTGGACCGGCGGCGGCAGCTTGAACTTCAGGCCGGGCTCGTTGATGACTTCCTTGATCTCGCCCAGGGCGTAGATCACGGCGAACTGGCGCTGGTCGACGATGAACAGGGTGGACGACAGCACCATCAGCGCGATCAGGGCGCTGGCGACGATAAGACCGATGCGATTCATGATTGTTGTTCTCCCGGGCGCTCAGCGGCTTTCGCGGTCACGGCTGCGCGCGTTGTCACGCGAACGGCTGTCGATGGTGTTCCCCCCCATGGTGCTGGGCAGGGTCTCCGCCGCCGGGGCGGCCGGCGCAGTGGCCGCGGGCACGGTGGTGCCGGCGGTCTGGGCGATCAGCTTGTCGAGCGGCAGGTACAGCAGGTTCGAGTTGCTCTTGGTGTCGACCATCACCTTCGTGACGTTCGAGAAGACCTGGCGCATGGCATCCGTGTAGAGGCGATCGCGGGTCACGCCCGGCGCCTTCTGATACTCGGCGAGCACCTGGTTGAAGCGTTCGGCATCACCCTCGGCCTCGGCGATCACGCGGGAGCGGTAGCCCTCGGCCTGCTCCTTCAGGCGGGCCGCACTGCCCTTGGCCTTCGGGATCACGTCGTTGGCGTAGGCCTGGCCTTCGTTCTTGAAGCGCTCGCGGTCGGCGTTGGCCTTGAAGGCGTCGTCGAACGCGGCCTGCACCTGCTCGGGGGCCTGCACGCTGCCCACGTTCACGTTGACCACGAGGATGCCGGTGTTGAGCCGGTCGAGCTGCGCCTGCAGCGACTTCATCAGGTCGACGGCGATGGCGTCGCGCTGCTCGTACAGCACCGAGTCCATCACGCTGCGGCCCACGATCTCGCGCACGGCCGACTCGGCGGCCTGCACCACCGAGGCCTCGGGGTCGCGGTTCTCGTAGAGGAACGCGCGGGCGTCCTTCAGGCGGTACTGCACGGTGAAGCGGATGTCGACGATGTTCTCGTCCTGCGTGAGCATCGACGATTCGCGCAGGCCGGTGGACTGGGCCACGCTGTTGCGCCCCACTTCCACGGTGCGGACCTGGGTCACGTTGACGGTCTCGTGCGCCTGGAACGGGTAAGGGAAGCGCCAGGTGAAGCCGGCGTTCGCGGTGTGGTCGTACTTGCCGAACGACGTCACCACGGCCTGCTGGCCTTCCTGGACGATGAAGAAGCCGCTGCCGAGCCAGATCAGCACGACGACGCCGGCGATCAGGCCGATGCCGACGCCCGCGTTGCGCATGTCGGGCTGGAAGTTGTTGCCGCCGCCGTTCGGGCCGGTGGGACGCGGACCGCCGCCCTTCCCGCCGAACAGGCCGCTCAGACGGCGGTTGAAGTCACGCCACATCTCTTCCATGTCCGGTGGGCCGTCACCACGGTTGCCGCCGTTGTTCAGGATGGGTTGGGGGCGCCCGGCCAGGCGCCAGCGCGCATGGGCTCCGAGGCCGGCGATCAGCGCCGCAAGCGCCGTCGTCACGGCGGAGGTCCGGGCCGTGAAGGAGTCGGGCGATGAGGAGGATCGGCTCATGGTCATTGTGGTTGTTGAGTGTGGTGGTCCTGGGGCGCCCCGGTGCGGTCCTCGCCGGACTCCCCGGCGAGTGCGTTCACCGCCGGGTCCCAGTTGGAGGACGAGTGCATCGAGTTCAAGTCCCCCGACAAGGTTCCCGCCGCAGCGGACGCGAGCAGCCGCCGCAGTTCCGGCAGGCCGGTGCCGTCGAGGGCGCTGACGAACACGCGCGGCACGCGCACGCCGGCGTCGAGTTCGAGCACGTCGACCAGGTCGTGCGGGCGGCGGTCGCCGGCGAGGTTGTCGAGCTTGTTGTAGACGAGCACTTGCGGGATGTCGCCGGCGCCGATGTCGCCGAGCACGCGCGTCACCTCGGTCATCTGCTCCTGGAGCACCGGGCTCGACGCGTCGACGACGTGCAGCAGCAGGTCGGCGTCGGCGGCCTCCTGCAGCGTGGCCTCGAAGGCATCGACCAGCTTGTGCGGCAGGTCGCGGATGAACCCCACGGTGTCGGACAGCGACACCGACCGGGCCGCCTCTTCGATGTAGAGCTGGCGCGTGGTGGTGTCGAGCGTGGCGAAGAGCTGGTCGGCCGCGTAGGTCTTGGCCTTCACGAGCGCGTTGAACAGCGTGGACTTGCCCGCGTTCGTGTAGCCCACGAGCGAGATGCGGAAGGTGCCGCTGCGCTCGCGCGCGCGGCGCTGCGTGCCGCGCTGCTTCTTCACGCGCACGAGGCGTTCCTTCACGGACTTGATGCGCTCGCCGATCATGCGGCGGTCGAGTTCGATCTGGGCTTCACCCGGGCCCCCGCGGGTGCCGATGCCGCCGCGCTGGCGTTCCAGGTGGCTCCACCGGCGCACGAGGCGGGTGGAGAGGTATTGCAGCCGGGCGAGTTCGACCTGCAGCTTGCCCTCGTGGCTCTGCGCCCGGGCGGCGAAGATCTCGAGGATGAGCATGGTGCGGTCGGCCACGGCGACCCCGAGGTGCCGCTCGAGGTTGCGCTGCTGCGCCGGCGAGAGCGCCTGGTCGAACAGGACCGCTTCGGCGCGGTGGCCTTCGACCAGGGCCTTGATCTCGTCGGCCTTGCCGGACCCGACGAAGAGCGCGGGATCGGGCGACTTGCGGCGGGCCGTGACCCGCGCGACCGGGAGGTCGCCGGCCGATTCGGCCAGCAGCGCGAGTTCGTCGAGGGTGCCGTCGAACGGCGAATTGCCGCCGAAGTCGACCCCGACGAGGATCGCCCGAGGAAGGTCGCTCACCGCAGCCAAGGTGCGAGGGTTCCCGGGGGAGGCCGAGCTGGCGTCAGGCCTGTTCAGGGGCGTCCGCCGTGCTGAAGTTGACCGCGCGGCCCGGCACGACGGTGGAGATGGCGTGCTTGTAGACCATCTGGGTCACGGTGTTCCGGAGCAGCACGACGTATTGGTCGAACGACTCGATGTGGCCCTGCAACTTGATGCCATTGACGAGGTAGATCGAGACCGGCACGTGTTCCTTGCGCAGAAGGTTGAGGAACGGGTCTTGGAGGAGTTGGCCTTTGTTGCTCACGATATGCTCCGTGTTTGAGAGAGACGTGGGAGAGAGGGAGGAGACTGCACGTTAACACAGTGCTGCGCCGCGTCAGCCGACTTTGAAGAATTGGGCCTCAGTCTTTGTCGGTGAAGGGATTCTGCGACGACTTCATCTCGATGCGCAGCGGCGTCCCCGTCAATTTGAAGTGTTCCCGGAAGCGGCCTTCCAGGTAGCGCTTGTAGACGGACGACACGTGTTCCAGCGAGTTGCCGTGGATCACGATGACCGGCGGGTTCATGCCGCCCTGGTGCGCATAGCGCAGCTTCGGACGGAAGGCCCCTGCCCGCTTCGGCGCCTGCGCTTCCACCGCTTCGTGCAGCAGGCGGGTCAGCACCGGGGTGGACATCTTGCGGAACGCCGAGGCGTGGGCATCGGCGATGGCCTGCCACACCGGGCCCAGGCCCTGGCGGCGGATGGCGGAGATGCGCAGCACCGGAGCGAACTTCAGGAACGCGAGGCGCTGGGCGATGGAACGCTCCAGCGTTTCCCGCTGGTAGTCGTCGATGGCATCCCACTTGTTCACGGCCAGCACCACGGCGCGGCCGCTCTCCAGCACGTAGCCGGCGATGTGGGCGTCCTGCTCGGACACGCCCTGCGTGGCGTCGAGCAGCAGCAGCACGACGTTGGCGTCGGCGATGGCCTGCAGCGTCTTGACCACCGAGAACTTCTCGATCGCCTCGAACACCTTGCCCTTGCGGCGCAGGCCGGCCGTGTCGATCAGCTGGAACTTCTGGCCGTGGCGCTCGAACGGCACCGTGATGGCGTCGCGCGTGGTGCCCGGCATGTCGAACGCCACCAGGCGCTCCTCGCCGAGCCACGTGTTGATCAGGGTGGACTTGCCCACGTTGGGCCGGCCGGCCACGGCCAGGCGGATGGGCTTGTCCTCGAGGTCCTCGCCCGCTTCGTCGTCCTCGTCGAACGCGAAATCGGCGAGCACCGCGTCGAGCAGGCTGCGGATGCCCTGCCCGTGCGCCGCCGAGATGGGATGGGGCTCGCCCATGCCCAGCTCGTAGAACTCGCCGAGCAGCGGCGACTCGCTCATGCCTTCGGCCTTGTTGACCGCGAGGAACACGCGCTTGTTGACCGAGCGCAGGTAGCGCGAGATGTCGTGGTCCTGGGCCGACAGCCCGGCACGCACGTCGACGACGAACACGACGGCATCGGCCTCGGCCACGGCCTGGCGCGTCTGCTTGGCCATTTCCTTGACGATGCCGGTGGTGCTGTCGGGCTCGAAGCCTCCGGTGTCGACGACGATGAACTCGCGGTCGCCCAGACGGCCGTCGCCGTAGTGGCGGTCGCGGGTGAGGCCGGAGAAGTCCGCGACGATGGCGTCGCGCGTCTTCGTCATGCGGTTGAACAGCGTGGATTTGCCGACGTTGGGCCGGCCGACCACGGCGATGACGGGTTTCATCGGGTCAGGCTCCGCGTCATTCGGAACGGAAGGCGAACAGCCCGCCGTCCGAGGTGACGACCAGCGTGATGTTGCCGGCGCGCACCGGCGTCACGCGGATGGCACTGCTGTCCGCGCGCGTGCGCGCCACGGGCGTGCCGCTGTCGCGGCCGAACCAGTGCACGTACCCTTGGCTGTCGCCGAAGACCACGGCGAGGCCGGCCATGGCCGGCGCCGACAGGCCGCGGTACAGCATCGAATCGCCCGACCACGCGACCGAGCCGTCGATGGTGCGCCAGGCGGTGAGGCGGTCGATGTTGTCGGCGCCGATCACCATGCGGTCGTCGCCGGCCACGCCGTCGTTGCCCGAGGCGTTGCGGGACCACATCAGCGTGCCCCGTTCGGCGTTCACGCAGCCCACCGAGACCTGGAACGCACGGATGCAGACCAGTTCACCGATGCGGACGGCGGGGCCCACGAGGTCGGCGAGGCGCTCGACCTCGTTGGTGCCACGCGGCGATGCGAGGGTGGATTCCCACCGCACCTGGCCCGCGAGCGGGTCGAGGCCGACGAGCTTGCCGCCCTGCCCCACCAGCAGCGTGTCACGGTACGGCTGCAGCACGCTCGCCTGCGCGAGCGTCAGCGGGTCGTTCGGACGCTGGTACGTCCAGAGCTTGCGCCCGTCGAGGGCGTCGAAGGCGAGGACGGTGCGGTCCACCGTGACGACGAAGACGCGTTCGCCGGCCACGAGCGGTGCCGACACGACGCGCGACGGCAGCTTCTTGCGCCAGGTCACGTTGCCGTTGTCGAGGGTCACCAGTTCGTTGTCGCGGGTGACGACGGCGGCGAACCGCCCGTCGCTGCCCACGCCCGCCGAGATCTTCGAGCCGACGTCGGCGCGCCACACCTGGGCGCCGGTGGTCGCCTTGAGCGCGAGCACCGTGCCGTCGTCGCTGGCGACCGTGAAGGTGTCGTCCTTGACCGGCACGGCCAAGGCGAAGCTGATGGAACCGATCTTCTGCTTCCAGGCATCGGCCACCACCAGGGTGGATTCGAACTGGGCGAGCGGCGTGGGATCGGGACGGGTCGGGCCGCTCGAGCAGCCTGCCAGCGCGGCACCGGCCAGCGCGAGGGGGAGGAGGTGTCGGGAGAAGCGTCCGGTCATGACGTGGCCTTGGCCTTTTCTTCGGCCTCGGGAGCGGCGCCCAGCGCCGTGAGCTTGGCCTCGACCAGGCGGCGGTACTCGAGCTTGGTGTCGAGCGCCTTCCAGGCCTGCTGGTACGCGGCCTTGGCCTCGTCGGCCTTGCCTTGCGCGGCCAGGATGTCCCCACGGCGGTCGGCCACGAGGCCGGCGAAGGACGGGGCGTCGGCACCGGCGAGCTGCTTCAGCGCTTCGTCGGGCTTCTTCTGGTCGAGCAGCACGCCGGCCAGGCGCAGGCGGGCGACGGTCTTGTATTCGGCTTCGGCGGCGTTCTCGGCGGCCCAGGTGAGCGTGGCCACGGCGGCGTCCGGCTGCGCCTTCTCGACCTGCACCTTGGCGGCGAGCAGTGCGCCCTGCTGGGCGAAGCCCGTGCCCGGGAAGCTCGACTTCAGGTCGCCGAACACGCGGGCGGCCTTCTCGACGTCGCCCGCGCGGGCGGCGCGGTCGAGTTCGTCGTACAGCACACCGGCCTTGGCGGCCTGTTCGCGCTGGCGGTTCTCCCAGAAGGTGTACGCGGCGAAGGCGGCCAGCACCGCGATCAGCACCCACGTGATCGCGTTGCCGTATTTTTTCCAGAATGCCTTGAGCTGGTCGAGCTGTTCTTGTTCTTCGAGGTCGAGTTGGGTGGCCATGATGGTGCTTTCAGACGAAGGCAGGATTATGCGTCGAGCCGCGGGCGCGGCCGCATGCGGTGCGTGGGGACCGGCCGCCGGTCAGGCCGGTTGACTCTGCGGCTGGGCCGCCGTTCCGTAACGCTTGTCGATGTAGCTTTCGACGAGGGCCTGGAACTCCTCGGCGATGCGGTCGCCGCGGAGGGTCAGCGCCTTCTCGCCGTCGATGAACACCGGCGCGGCAGGCGCCTCGCCGTTGCCCGGCAGGCTGATGCCGATGTCGGCGTGCTTGCTCTCGCCCGGGCCGTTGACGATGCAGCCCATGACGGCCACCTTCATCTTCTCGACGCCGGGGTAACGCGCGCGCCACACCGGCATCTGGGCCCGGAGGTAGTCGTCGATGGACTTCGCCATCTCCTGGAACGTGGTGCTGGTGGTGCGGCCGCAGCCCGGGCAGGCGGTGACGCTCGGGTTGAACGAGCGCAGGCCGAGCGACTGCAGGATCTCGAGCGCGACCACGACTTCCTGCGTGCGCGCCTCGCCCGGCTGGGGCGTGAGGGACACGCGGATGGTGTCGCCGATGCCGTCCTGCAGCAGCAGCGCGAGCGCGGTGGCCGAGGCCACGGTGCCCTTCGTGCCCATGCCCGCCTCGGTGAGGCCCAGGTGCAGCGAGTGGTCGCAGCGCTTCGCGAGCGCGCGGTACACGGTGACCAGGTCCTGCACGGCAGACATCTTGCACGACAGGATCACGTTGTCGGGGTTCAGGCCCACCTCGACCGCACGCTTCGCCGACTCGAGGGCCGACGTGACGATGGCGCGGTACATGATCTGCTGCGGCTCGAAAGGCTCGGCGCGGCGGCCGTTCTCGTCCATCAACCGCGCGAGCAGCTCCTGGTCGAGGCTGCCCCAGTTCACGCCGATGCGCACGGCCTTGTCGTGGCGTGCGGCGATCTCGACCATCTGCGCGAACTGCTTGTCGCCCTTGTCACCCTTGCCCACGTTGCCGGGGTTGATGCGGTACTTCGACAGCGCCTCGGCACAGGCCGGGAAGTCGGTCAGCAGGCGGTGGCCGTTGTAGTGGAAGTCACCCACCAGCGGCACGTCGATGCCCATGCGGTCGAGCTGCTCGCGGATGTGCGGCACGGCGGCCGCGGCCTCGGGCGTGTTGACGGTGATGCGCACCATCTCCGACCCGGCCACCGCGAGTTCCTTGACCTGGATGGCCGTCTCGATGACGTCCACCGTGTCGGTGTTGGTCATGGACTGCACGCGCACCGGTGCGCCGCCGCCGAGGGTGACGACCCGCGAGCCCCACCGCACGGTGGCCTGCCGCGAGGGGCGCTGGACCGGGCGGGCCGGTTCGATGAACTCGTCGTATGCGGAGTCTGCTGCGTCTGACATGGTGCGTGCTGCCGTGAAGGAAGGCCGGACCGGGGGCCCGGCCTACTTGAGTTCCAGTTTGGCGACGTTGCCGCGGGAGGTCACCGGCGCCAGGTCGACCCGGCTGCCCTTGTACGTGACCTCGGTGGCGGCGGCGTTGCCGATTTTGACGCGCAGCGGCGAAACCCCGTCGAGGCCGACGGTTTCTCCCGGCTGCAGCATGCGCGAGAAGAGCGGGACACCGCGCTGGTCGAGCACCTCGACCCACGATTCGGACGTGGCGCGCAGCTGCAGCGCCCCGGTGGCGTTGGTCGCGGAGGCCGGTGCGGCGGCGTTGCCGGCCGCGGGCACCGCCGGCTGGGGCTCCGCGGTGGCGCCCGTTTCGGCCGGGGCCGAATGCACGGTCTCGATCGCGCCCGAGGCGGCACCTTCCGGCATCACCGGTTCGGCCACGCCCACCACGGTTTCGGTGACGACGTTGGAGACCGCGGGTTCGCTCGCCGCGGGGCTGGCACCGTTCACCGGCGCCGAGGCGATGCTCGGCAGCCGCAGGTGTTCGGACACCCAGCCCGCGGGCAGCAGGTACACCGCGACGGCGAGCACCACGAGCGCGATGGCGCCGAGGCGCACCGGGTTCTTCAGGAACGAGAGGTACTCGGTGGGCGGCTGGCGGCCCGGGCGGTCGCGGAAGGGTTCGTTCAGGCCGCGGCTCATCTGCTCGAGGCCCTGCCCGTTCACGGACGGCAGCAGCGCGAGCACCGGCGCGGCATCGATCTTGAGCGTGCGGCACACGGTCTGCGCCAGCGCCCGGGTGAACGTGGCCCCTGGCAGTTCGTCGAAGCGGTCGGACTCGAGCGCCTCGAGCTTCTGCGGCGTGACCTTCATCGCGTTGGCGAGCGCGGCGATGTGCATGCCGCGGGCCTGCCGGGCCTGGCGCAGCAGGCCGCCGGCGGTCAGCGGCGCGGCCGGCGGGGTCGCGTCGGGCGGCGCGCCGTTGTGGTCGAGGGACTCACTCATTGAAGCTGCCCCGGTCGAAAGACAACGATTCACGCGACTTCGGGAAGCGGTTGCGCAGTTGGAGGCCGAGGTCGTTCGCGCCTTGCTGGTTGCCGAGTTTCATTTCGGTGCGGGCGCCGAGCCAGAGGCTCTGCGCGTTCGAGGTTTCTTCGGACTGGTTGACCCGGCGGATGTAGAAGCGCGCGCGTTCGTAGTCGCCGCGCTGGTAGAGCACTTCCGCCAGGTTGACGCCGATGACCGGGTTGGACGGGGCGGTGTCGTAGGCGCGCTTCAGCGTGGCCTCGGCCGTGTCGAGGTGGCCGGCGCGCCATTCGCAGATGCCGGAGGTGAGCAGCGTGCGCGACACCCCGGTGTACTGGGGAATGGCCAGCGCCTGGTTGAACTGCGCCGCCGCCTCGTCGAAGCGCCGGCGCTGGCACAGGAACCAGCCGTAGTTGTGCATGGTATCGGGGTCGCGCGGGTTGAGCGACTGGGCGCGGCGGAAGCTGTCTTCCGCCTGGGCGTCGTCCCCCATCCCCGAGTAGATCAGGCCACGCAGGTTGTAGGCGTCCGGGTTGTTGGGGTCGGCCAGGATCGACTGCTTGACCTCGTCGAGCGCCACGTCCGACTGCCCCCGCTGGAAGTACGCCGCCGCGAGTTCCAGCCGCGCCCGCGCACGGCGGGTGCGGGACGTGTCGTCGTTCACCGGTGCCTTCGCGTCGCGCGCGTCGAACGACGGCGCGGCCTCGGGGCTCGGGATCGCCCGATTGGGGTCCGGCACGTTCACACACCCCGAAACCAGCAGAAGCGCCGACACCCACCCGGCAACGAAACAGAACGACCTCAGGCGCTCACGGGTCATGGGCGATCATCCTCGGGGGCTGTGAAGGGAGCGGGATCGGCACCGCTCGGCGAGCGGTGCACGCGGATGGGGGCGCGGGTCATGCGCTTGGCGGCGTTGGTGCGGTCCTGCACCTCGCCGGCGAGCTGGCCGCAGGCGGCGTCGATGTCGTCGCCGCGGGTCTTGCGCACCGTGGTGACCACGCCGGCGTCGAGCAGCACCTGCGCGAAGGCGCTGACGCGCTCGCGCGGCGACCGCTTCAGGCCGGACTCGGGGAACGGGTTGAACGGGATGAGGTTGAACTTGCACGACACCTGCTGGCTGATCTTCACCAGCGCCCGGGCGTGTTCGGGCAGGTCGTTGACGCCATCGAGCATGCAGTACTCGAAGGTGATGAAGTCGCGCGGGGCCGCCTCGAGGTAGCGCTCGCAGGCTTCCAGCAGCTCGGCGATGGGGTACTTGCGGTTGAGCGGCACGAGGTCGTCGCGCAGCGGGTCGATGGGCGCGTGCAGGGACACGGCGAGCGCCACCGGGCAGTCGACGCGCAGCCGGTCGATCATCGGGACCACGCCGGACGTGGAGACGGTGACACGGCGGCGCGAGAGCCCGTACCCGTGGTCGTCGAGCATCATGCGCAGCGCGGGCACGAGCGCGTTGTAGTTCTGCAGCGGCTCGCCCATGCCCATCATCACGACGTTCGTGATGGCGCGTTCACCGGCGGCCAGGCCGAGGCGGCGGCGCAGGTGGTGCTCGGCGAACCACAGCTGGGCGATGATCTCGCCGGTCGTGAGGTTGCGGCTGAAGCCCTGGTGCCCCGTGGAGCAGAAGCGGCAGCCCACGGCGCAGCCCGCCTGCGAGGACACGCACAGCGTGCCGCGGTCGGTCTCGGGGATGAAGACGGTTTCGACGGCATTGCCGCCGCCCACGTCGAACAGCCACTTGATGGTGCCGTCGGTGGAGGCCTGCTCGCTGATGATCTCGAGCGGGCGGATCTCGGCGATGCCCGCGAGCTTGTCGCGCAGCGATTTCGCCAGGTCGGACATGGCGGAAAAATCGGCGGCGCCCTTCTGGTGGATCCAGCGGAACAGCTGGGTCGCGCGGAAGCGCTTCTCGCCGAGTTTTTCGCAGTACGCGGCCAGACCGTCGAGGTCGTATTCGAGGAGGTTGGCCGGAGTCATGGTGTCGCAGTCCTTGCGCGGGGCGGGGTCGACGCCGCTGCCCGGCGCAAGGCCAACCGCATCAGCGGCTGAAGACGTTGGAGGACGGGAAGAAGAACGCGATTTCGACGGCGGCCGTTTCGGCGGCGTCGGAACCGTGGACGGCGTTCGCGTCGATGCTGTCGGCGAAGTCGGCGCGGATGGTGCCCTTCTCGGCCTTCTTCGGGTCCGTGGCGCCCATCAGGTCACGGTTCTTGAGGATGGCGCCTTCGCCTTCCAGCACGGAGATCACGACCGGACCGGAGATCATGAAGTCGACCAGGTCCTTGAAGAACGGACGGGCCTTGTGCACGCCGTAGAAGGCTTCGGCTTCGTTGCGCGACAGGTGGGCCATGCGGGTGGCCACGATCTTCAGACCGGCGCCTTCGAAGCGCGACAGGATCTGGCCGACCACGTTCTTGGCGACGGCGTCGGGTTTGATGATGGAAAGGGTGCGTTCGATGGCCATGATTTTTTCTCCTGAATCAAGCACTTGGCAAAGCCTTGGATTCTAGCTCGTGAAGCCGGGTTCCCTGATGTCGGAACCCGGGTGAATCTTCAAAAACGGGGGGTTTCGGAACCGTTTCAGCGGCCGCGGCGGCCACCGCCACCACCACCCCGATTGCCACCACCGCCGCCGTAGTTGCCCCCGCCACCACCACCGCCACCACCCCGGTTTCCACCGCGGCCGCCGCCGCCCTTGCGGCCATGGTACGCGTCGGCCCCCAGGTAGCCCATGGAGGTCTGCAGGGGATCGGGCTCCTTCGGCCCGCCCTTCTTCGGCTGGGGCGCACGGTCCGGGGCGCTGCCGCCGGCACCGAAACCGCCACCGCCGCGCCCGAAGCCGGCGCCCCCCACCGGGCCGCGCGACTTGCCCTGCACGAAGCGCTTGTCGAACGTCTGCTCGAGCGGGTTGGGGATCTTGCTCGGATCGAAGTCGAGGCCCTCGTCGTCGCGGTCGAACTCGCGCTCGGCGCGCGGCTCGCGCGCCTGGGCCGGCACCTGGCCCTGCTGGGGACCGTTCCCCCGGTTGCCGCGCGGGCCGCGGTCGTTGCGGTCCCCACGCTCGTTCCGGTTGTTGTTGCCCTGGTTGCCCCGGCCTGCGTTGCGGTCGTTCCGGTTCTGCCCCCCGCCCTGGCGCTGCTCGTTGCCGCGCTGCTGCGGAGGCTGGTCGCCGCGGCCTTCGCGGCGCGGCTGCTGTTGCTGCTGACCCTCGTTGCCGCCCGCCAGGCGGCGGATGGTCTTGACGTCGTTGTCGCTCAGGTCGACCCACACGCCGCGCTTGAGGCCGCGCGGCAGCACGACGGTGCCGTAGCGGATGCGGATCAGGCGGCTCACCGTGAGGCCCACCGCGTCGAACAGCTTGCGCACTTCGCGGTTGCGGCCTTCGGTGATGACGACGCGGTACCAGTGGTTCGCGCCCTCGCCGCCGCCGTCCTCGATGGACTTGAACGAGGCGGCCTGGCCGTCGATCTGGACCCCCTCGAGCAGCTTGGCCTTCGCATGCGGCTCGAGCGTGCCGAGCACGCGCACGGCGTACTCGCGCTCGACGCCGAAGCGCGGGTGCATCAGCTGGTTCGCCAGCTCGCCCGAGTTCGTGAAGAGCAGCAGGCCTTCGGTGTTCAGGTCGAGGCGGCCGACCGACTGCCACTTGCCCTGCTGCAGGCGCGGCAGGCGGCGGAAGACGGTGGGACGGTGCTCGGGGTCGTCGTGCGTGACGACCTCGCCCACCGGCTTGTGGTACGCGATGATGCGCGGCGGCGGCGGCACGATGCGCACGCGCACCGGCTTGCCCTTGACCTGGATGCGGTCGCCGAACGAGATGCGCTGGCCGATGTGGGCCGGCTCGCCGTTGACGGTGATCTGGCCGTCGAGGATCAGCTCCTCCATGTCGCGGCGCGAGCCGATGCCGGCCTGGGCCAGCACCTTGTGCAGCTTCGGTGCGTCGGCGTCGGGCTGCAGCACGCGCTTCGGCGCGCCGGGAGCCTCTTCCTCGCCTTCGGCAGCGGCGTCGACCACCTCCTCGGCGGCCGTGTCGTCGCCCTCGGCCGCGGCCTCGGGCGCCTCACCCTCCGGCTCGACGTCGAAATCGCCCGACAGCACCTGGGCGAACACCTCGCCCGCCTCCAGCGAGGCCGGCGCGACGAGGTTCGCCACGTCGGCGCGCGGCTCGCCGCCTTCCCGGGCTTCGCCACGGTTGCGGTCCTTGCGGCTGCGGCGGCGGTTGCGGCCCGAACGGCCTTCACCCTCGCCCTCGCCTTCCCCGTCGGCGCGCGCCTCGGGCGCATCGCCTTCGCCATCGGCCGGGGCGGAAGCCTCGGCGGCAGCGGGCTGCGCCGCGACCGGGGGGGCAGCCACCACGGCCGGAGCCGGTGCGGGAGCCGGTGCCTCGACGGGCGCGGCTTCTGCCGGTGCCTCGGACACCGCGGACTCGTCCGCCACGGCCGCCTTCTTGGCCGGCGCACGGCGCTTGCGCACGGGCTTGGCTTCGGCGGCCTCCGCGCCCGCATCCGCCTCGGGGGCCGGTGCGGTCACCTCGGGGGCCTGGGCGACCGGCTCGGTCGCGGCCGGGGCATCACCCTCCGCCGCAGCCGCCGCGGCCTTCGTGGTGCGGCGCTTGCGGACCGGTTTCGCGTCGGCGGCCGGCACCTCGGTGTGGGCGTCCGGCGCGGTTGCCGTGGTGTCTTCGGGTTGTTTCATGCTTCGGGGTCCATCGGGGCGGCGTCGGCCGCAGGCTCGGAATCGAGAGGAGAGTTGGGGGACGGCGCGCTGCGCTCGCCGCGGGAGGGGGTGTCGTCGGAAGCTGCTTCGGCGGACGACGGGACGGGTTCTTCTTCTTCGGCGGCCGGCGCGTCGGAGACCGGCGCCTCGGGTGCGGCTTCGGCCTGGCGTTCGACGGGCGCCTCGGCCGGAAGGGCCTCGGCCGGCGCCTCGCCGCCATCGAGCACCAGGGAGGCCTGCGCCTCGATCAGCGAAGCCTGGTCCTCGGCCTCGATGAGGGCCGCGGCCGCGCCGAACGCGGCGGTGTCGAGGGCCGGCAGCTGCTCGAGGCTGGCCAGGCCCAGGTCGTCGAGGAACTGGCGGGTGGTGGCGTACAGCGCCGGGCGGCCCGGGGCCTCGCGGTAGCCGATGGCCTCGATCCAGCCACGGTCCTCGAGCTGCTTGATGATCTGCGAGCTGACGGTGACGCCGCGGATGTCCTCGATGTCGCCCCGGGTCACGGGCTGCCGGTACGCCATGATCGCCAGCGTTTCCATCACGGCCCGCGAGTACTTCGGCGGCTTCTCGGGGTTGAGCCGGTCGAGGTAGTCGCGCATCTCCGGCCGGCTCTGGAAGCGCCAGCCGGTGGACAGGGCCACCAACTCCACGCCCCGGTCGGACCAGTCGCGCGTGAGTTCGTCGAGCAGGCTTCGCAGGGTGTCGGCGCCGAGTTCGTCGGCAAACAGCGTGCGCATGTCCCTCAGCGGGAGGGGCTGCTGCGCGCAGATGAGCGCGGTTTCAAGGACGCGCTTTGCATCCTGTGTGTTCATGGGCGTTCGTACTGGTTCTCGGCCGGGCGATCCGGCTGGCTGGAACGGGGGTGGTTGCTTTCAAAGCAGCGTTCGATTTCAGCGGTTGACTGCTGACCTGGCACCCGGTTCGCGGACCGGGGCGTGGACGGTCGAAGGTGTCGCGGCGGCACGAGCCCCGGCGAACCGGACGGCGCGGACCACTGTTGGCGGATGAACCCCATCCGCCGGTCTTTCAGTTTCGTTGGCTGGCTTGCCAGCAGGAGTCACCGCAGGGGTCGCCGCGGGTTCCACATCTCGTGCCCGGAAACCATCCTCGGCGGCACGATCGACGCCTCGGGCAGTGATGCTGTCGGCACACGACATCCGTGTGCGCCCTGGGGTCGGTCTGGCGACATTCTACAGGCAATGGACGGGGCCGTGCGGAAGGACCTCATCCGGGCTTTCACGAGTCTGTCGCGGACGCCCCACCGAGCACCGTTTCCCAGGCCGCCGCGAGGTCGACCGGCGGCGGCGCATCGAACCACACCCAGTCGCCATGGTCGGGGTGTGCGAAGCCGAGCCGTGCCGCGTGCAGGGCCTGACGCGCGAGCCCGAGCGCGGGACGGCCACCGTAGAGCGCATCGGACACCAGCGGATGGCCGCGGGAAGCCATGTGCACGCGGATCTGGTGCGTGCGGCCCGTGTGCAGCTTGCAGCGCACCGCGGACAGCGCCGGGCCGTCGCCGGGTTCGAGCACCGCGAGCGGCGTCACGTCCGTGCGTGCGGGCCGCCCCTGCGACAGCACGGCCATGCGCACACGCGACTGCGGATCGCGGCCGAGCGGCGCGTCGACCGTGAAGGGCTCGCCGCGGACGGCGCCGTTGGCGATCGCGATGTACTCGCGGTGCACGTCGCGCGCGGCGATGGCCCGCACGAGCGCCGTCACGGCCGCGAGCGTCTTGCCCACCACCATCAGGCCCGAAGTGTCCTTGTCGAGGCGGTGCACGATGCCCGCGCGCGGCAACGTGGCCGCGGCCGGGTGGTGGTGCAGCACGCCGTTGAGCAGCGTGCCCGACCAGTTGCCCGCGGCCGGGTGCACCACCATGCCGGGGGGTTTGTCGATCACCATGAGGTGCTCGTCCTCGAACACGATGGGCAGCGCGATGGGCTCGGCGCGAAACGCGCGGCTCTCGGGCGTGGGCACGATCTCGAGGATGACCTCCTGGCCGGCCTGCACCTTGCCCGAGGGCTTGTCGACCACACGGCCATTCAACTGCACATGCCCCTGCTCGATGAGGGTCTGCAGGTAGTTGCGCGAGAACTCGGGGGCCATCGACACAACGGCCTTGTCGAGGCGGCCGCCATGGAACTCGCGGCCCAGCAGCACGCTGCGCCGCTCATGCGGCTCGCCCGACGGCGTGTCGACCGCATCGTCCTCGGCTTCGGGAAGGCCATGGGCCTCGGGCTGCGTCACGGGGTGAACCATATAATCGTTGCTCTTCTCTTCTGACGGACGCGCCTCTTGCGGCGCCACATGCTGATGATCCGGATTTCCCGCCCTGGCCACCCGTCCCGCCTCTGGCGCATCGCCGCCGTTGCACTGACCGCGAGTGTGCTGGTGGCCTGCGGCTCGACGCCCGCCGACGACACCGCCGGCATGAGCACCGAGAAATTGTATTCAGAGGCCCGCGACGAGGTGGAAGCGGGCTCGTTCGAACGCGCCATCAAGCTGTACGAGCGGCTCGAAGGCCGGGCCTCGGGCACGCTGCTGGGCCAGCAGGCGCAGCTGGAGCGGGCCTACCTGCTCTACCGCACCGGCGAAAAGGCCCAGGCCCTCTCGGTGGTGGAGCGCTTCATGAAGCTGCACCCCACGAGCCCCGCGTTCGACTACGCACTGTACCTGCAGGGCGTCATCAACTTCAACGACAACCTCGGGCTGTTCGGGCGCCTCGCGAAGCAGGACCTCTCCGAGCGCGACCAGCAGGCCTCGCGCGACTCGTACCAGTCGTTCAAGCAGTTGGTCGAGCAGTTCCCGCAATCGAAGTACGCCGACGACGCCGTGGTGCGCATGCGCTACATCGTGAACTCGCTGGCGGCCTACGAGGTGCACGTGGCGCGCTACTACTTCCGCCGCTCGGCCTACATCGCCGCGGCGAACCGCGCGCAGCAGGCCATCCAGGAGTTCCAGACCTCGCCGTCCACCGAGGAAGCCCTGTCGCTGATGGCCCAGAGCTACGACCGCCTGGGCCTCGTGGAGCTGCGCGACGACGCGGCCCGCGTGCTGCGCCAGAACTTCCCGAACAGCACCTTCCTGGCGCAGCTGCCGACGCCGGCGCCCGCCAAGGTGCAGTGATCCGCGGGGGCTCGAGGCCCCTCCGGCAAAAAACGCGGCCCTCCGGCCGCGTTTTCGTTTCCGCGTCAGAACGGCAGGGTCTCGGCCGACAGCTCGGCCAGCCACCCGAGGGCCTCGGCCTCGGTGGCCACGCGGGTCATCGGCGGCAGGGCCTCGCGCAGGCGCCGGCCGTAGTTCATGCCCGCCATGCGCGGGTCGCACACCACCAGCAGGCCGCGGTCGGTCTCGCTGCGGATCAGCCGGCCGGCGCCCTGCTTCAGCGACACCGCGGCCTCGGCCACGAAGTAGTCGGAGAACGGGTTGCGCCCCTCGTTCTCGAGCCGCTTGACGCGTGCCTCGACGAGCGGATCGTTCGGCGGCGGGAACGGCAGCTTGTCGATCATCACGCACTGCAGCGCGTCGCCGGGCACGTCGATGCCTTCCCAGAAGCTCTGCGACCCCACGAGCACCGAGCGCGGCTGCGCGATGAACTGCTGCAGCAGCTGGCGCTTGGGCGCACTGCCCTGCAGCAGCACCTGGATCGAGTCGCCCTCGGCGTCGAAGGCCTCGCGCAGGCCCTCGCCGATGGTCTGCAGCGCACGCAGCGTGGTGGTCAGCACGAAGGTGCGCCCGCCGAGCGCCCGCGCGCAGCGCGCAGCCAGCGCGGCCACGGCCGCGGGGTGGCCCGGCTCGTTGGGCTTCGGGAACGCGTTCGGCACGTAGAGCCGCGCGTGCGCCGGGTAGTCGAACGGGCTGCCCACCCGCAACGTGTCGGCGTCGTCGAGCCCGGCCGATTCGGTGAACCAGCTCAGGCGAGCGTCGTCCCCCAGCGTGGCCGACGTGAAGATCCAGGCCTTGTTCGCGAGCTCCATCTGCTCGCGCAGCGCCTCGCGCACGTCGAGCGGCGATTCGACGAGCCGCGCCTGGTGGGGCGTGAGGTCGATCCAGCGCACGCGCCCTGGCGTGCACGGCGCGGCGAAGAGTTCGGTCTGGTGCACGAAGTGCATGGCACGTTCGGCGAGTTTCGGGAAATCGGCGGCCGTCTCGCTGACCTGGTCGATGCCCTTGCGCGCCGCGGTGCAGGCCTCGCCCACCGCGTTGAGCGCGGCAAGGAAGTCGGCGTTGGCCGAACGCTCGTCCCAGCGCAGCTTCAGCATGCCCCGCACCTCGCGCAGCCGCCCGGCCGCGGCCAGCCGCAGGTCGCGCGCGGCGTGGTCGCACGCGGCGGCCAGCTCCTGCCACGGCACGAGGCCGCGCGCATGCTGCAGCCCCGCACCCAGCAGGTCGCGGGCGAAGTCGATCACCTGCGCGGTGCCGAGCGTGGTGCCGAGGAACTGCACGCCGGCCTCCGAGAGCTGGTGCGCCTCGTCGAACACGGCCACCTCGACGCTCGGCAGCAGTTCGGCCATGCCGGTGTCGCGCAGGGCCATGTCGGCGAAGAACAGGTGGTGGTTGACCACCACCACGTCGGCGGCCATCGCCTCGCGGCGCGCCTTCATCACGTGGCACTGGCGGTAGTCGGGGCACTCGCTGCCGAGGCAGTTGTCGCGCGAGGACGTGACGAGCGGAATCACGGGGGACCGCTCGTCGAGCCCGTCCAGTTCGGCCAGGTCGCCGGTGCGGGTGCCCTGCGCCCAGGTCTCGATCTTCGCGAGCGTGCGCACGGCCCAGCGATCGGGCAGCTGGGCCGACTCGCGCGCGACGCGCATGCGGTGCAGGCACAGGTAGCTGCCGCGGCCCTTCAGCAGCGCGAGCGTGGTGGGCAGGTTCAGCGACTCGCACAGGCGCGGCAGGTCGCGCAGGAACAGCTGGTCCTGCAGGCTTTTCGTGGCGGTGCTCACGAGCGCCCGCTTGCCGGACAGCAGGGTGGGCACGAGGTACGCGAAGGTCTTGCCCACGCCGGTGCCCGCCTCGGCGACCAGCGCGCGCTGCTCGTCGATGGCCAGCGCCACGTGGTCGGCCATGAGCTGCTGGACGTCGCGTTCGGTGTAGCGGGGGTCGGCTTCGGACAGCTCGCCGCCCGCCGCGAACGCCTGGGCGACGGCCTCGCGGAGGGGGCTGGTCATGCCGGTTCGGGCGGTTCGAGTTCGGCGCGCAGGCGCGCGATCTCGTCGCGCAGGACCAGGCGGCGCTTCTTCAGGCGGCGCAGCGCCAGGTCGTCGAGCGGGCTCGACTGGCCGACCTGGTCGATCAGGCTGTCGAGGTCGGCGTGTTCGATCCGGAGTTCGATCAGACGCCGCTCGGGGGAGTGGAGGTTGTCATCCATCACGGCGGCAGTGTGTTGGCATCAAGGCAAAGCGATTATAGTTTTCCACCATGAGCACCTCCCCCGGTTATCGTTTGTCCGCAGCCACCGGTATCCACCGGGGCGACCGAGCCTACCAGCAAGACCAGGTGGAAATCCTGGCCCACCACCGGGTACCGGGGTGCGCGCTGGCGGTGCTGGCCGACGGCATGGGGGGCAAGAGCGGCGGACGCAAGGCCGCCGACCAGGTGATCCTGACCGCGCGGCAGCTGTTCGAGCGCCACGGCGCCAACCAGGACGACCCGGCCGAGCTGCTCAAGCAGCTCGTGCTCGAGGCGCACCTGATGATCAAGCTCACCGCCATCACGGCCGAGGAAGAGCCCCACAGCACCGTCACGGCGTACCTGATCAGCCCGTCGCGCCAGTGCGACATCATCCACGCCGGCGACTCGCGGGTCTACCACTTCCGCGGCCCCGACCTGGTGAAGCGCACGGTGGACCATTCCTTCGTGCAGCGCCTGGTCGACGAAGGCCAGATCGCCGAGGAAGAGGCCAACAACCACCCGCAGTCGAACCTGCTGACCGGCTGCCTCGGCACCTTCCAGGACCCGCCGCTCACGCTCCACCACATCGACCGCCTCGAGATCGGCGACTCGCTGCTGGCCTGCAGCGACGGTCTATGGCACTACTTCACGCCGAAGGAGCTGGGTGCCATCGTGCACACCCTGCCCCCGCGCGAAGCCAGCGAGATGCTGGTCAGCAAGGCGCGCCAGCGCGCCCGGGGCGCGGGCGACAACCTGTCGCTGGCCTTGGTGCGCATCGAAGCGCTGAGCTGATGGCAGGTCGCTGACCGCTCAGGTCAGCGAGGTGTCGACGTCCCGGCGCGCCAGCGCCAGGAACTCGGCCGAGCGCATCTCGTTGAGGCGAGACGCGGTGCGCGGGAACTCGTGGGCCAGCGGCCCGTCGGTGTAGAGGTCCTCGGCCGGCACCTCGGCCGACAGGATCAGCTTCACGCGGCGGTCATACAGCACGTCCACGAGCCACGTGAAGCGCCGCGCCTGCGACGCGAGCCGCACCGGCATGTACGGCACGTTCGACAGCAGCACCGTGTGGAACTGCGAGGCGATCTCGAGGTAGTCGTTCTGGGAGCGCGGCCCGCCGCACAGCTCGGCGAAGTCGAACCACACCACCCCGCCCGCCTTGCGGCGCGCACGGATCTCGCGGTGCTCGATGTGCAGCACCGGCTCCTCGTCGCGCGCTTCGGCCAGGCGCTCGAACGCCTCGGTCATCGCGGCGTCGGCCTTGTCGTCGAGCGGCGTGTGATACAGGTCGAGCTGCTCCAGCGAACGCTGACGGTAGTCGGTGCCGTTGTCGACGCTCAGCACCTCCATCTTCTCCTTCAGGAGCGCGATGGCGGGCAGGATGCGGTCACGGTGCAACCCGTTCGGGTACAGGTCGTCGGGCTTGAAGTTCGACGTGGTGACGATGCTCACGCGGTGCTCGAACAGCGATTCGAGCAGGCGGTGCAGGATCATCGCGTCGGTCACGTCGGCGACGTGGAACTCGTCGAAGCAGATGAGGCGGTAGCGGCGCGAGATGCGCCGCCCCAGTTCGTGCAGCGGGTTCACCACGCCCTGGAGTTCACCCAGTTCGCGGTGCACCTCGCGCATGAACTCGTGGAAGTGCAGGCGGGTCTTGCGGGTGAGCGGGACGGAGGTGAAGAAGCAGTCCATCAGGAAGCTCTTGCCCCGCCCCACCCCGCCGTGCATGTAGACGCCGCGCGGAATGGGCGGGTGGCGCAACATCTTGGTCAGCGCATTGCTGCGCCGGGCCTTGTAGTCGAGCCACTCGTTCTCGCAGCGCTCCAGGGCGTCCACCGCGCGCAGTTGCGCGGGGTCCGCCTTGAAGCCCTTTTCAGCGAGCGTCTGCGCGTAGAGGTCGCGAACTCCCACCTCGAACGCGCCGGTCAGAAGTTGAGCGTGCGCTTGTCCACCGCCAGGGCGGCTTCCTTCGTCGCCTCGCTCAGCGACGGGTGCGCGTGGCAGATGCGCGCGATGTCCTCGGCCGAAGCCTTGAACTCCATCGCGACCACCGCCTCGGCGATCAGCTCCGACACGTACGGTCCCACCATGTGCACGCCCAGGATCTCGTCGGTCTTCGCGTCGGCGATGACCTTCACGAGGCCCGTGGTGTCACCCAGCGCACGTGCACGGCCGTTGGCCATGAACGGGAAGCTGCCGGCCTTGTACGCACGGCCTTCGGCCTTGAGTTGCTGCTCGGTCTGGCCCACCCACGCGATCTCGGGCGACGTGTAGATGACCCACGGCACGGTGTTGAAGTTGACGTGCCCGTGCTGGCCGGCGATGCGCTCGGCCACGGCCACGCCCTCTTCTTCCGCCTTGTGCGCGAGCATCGGGCCGCGCACGACGTCACCGATGGCCCACACGTTCGGCAGGTTGGTCTTGCAGTCGTCGTCCACGGCGATGGCGCCGCGTTCGTCGAGCTTCAGGCCCACGGCTTCGGCGTTCAGGCCGATGGTGTTCGGCACGCGGCCGATGGACACGATCAGCTTGTCGACCGACAGGGTCTGCGCCTCGCCCTTCGCGTTCGCGTAGGCGACCGTCACACCCTTCTTGTCGCTCTTGACTTCGGAGATCTTGACGCCGACCTCGATGTTCAGCCCCTGCTTCTTCAGTGCCTTCTGGGCTTCCTTGGCGATGGTCTCGTCGACCGCGCCCAGGAACACCGGCAGCGCTTCGAGCACGGTGACTTCCGCGCCGAGGCGGCGCCACACCGAGCCCATTTCCAGGCCGATCACACCGGCGCCGATCACGCCGAGCTTCTTCGGCACGGCGGGGATGCGCAGCGCGCCGTCGTTCGAGAGGATGTTCTCCTCGTCGAACGCCGCGCCGGGCAGCGCACGGGCGTTGGAGCCGGTGGCCACGATGACGTGTTTGGCGGTGATGGTTTCCTCGGCGGCGCCGGCGACCTTCAGCTCGTAGCCGCCGTCAGCGGCCTTCACGAAGGAGCCGCGGCCGTGGAAGAACGTGACCTTGTTCTTCTTGAACAGGTACAGGATGCCGTCGTTGTTCTGCTTCACGACGGTGTCCTTGCGGCCCAGCATCTTCGCGATGTCGATGCTGAGGTTCGAGAGACCGATGCCGTGGTCGGCGAAGTGGTGGCCGGCCTGCTCGAAGTGCTCGCTGGACTGCAGCAGCGCCTTCGAGGGGATGCAGCCCACGTTCGTGCAGGTGCCGCCCGGGGCCGGGCCGCCCTTCTCGTTCTTCCATTCGTCGATGCAGGCGGCGTTGAAGCCGAGCTGCGCCGCGCGGATGGCCGCGATGTAACCACCGGGGCCGCCGCCGATGACGACCACGTCGAATTGCTTGCTCATGGTGTCGTCCTCAGATGTCGAACAGCAGGCGGGCCGGGTCTTCCAGCGCTTCCTTCATGGCCACGAGCGACAGCACGGCTTCGCGGCCGTCGATGATGCGGTGGTCGTAGCTCATCGCCAGGTAGTTCATCGGACGCACGACCACTTGGCCGTTCTCGACGACGGCGCGGTCCTTCGTGGCGTGCACGCCGAGGATGGCCGACTGGGGCGGGTTGATGATCGGGGTCGACAGCATGGAGCCGAAGGTGCCGCCGTTCGAGATCGAGAACGTGCCGCCGGTCAGCTCCTCGAGGGACAGCTTGCCGTCACGGGCCTTGGCACCGAACTCGGCGATCTTCTTCTCGATGTCGGCGAACGTCATCTGGTCGACGTTGCGCAGCACCGGCACCACGAGGCCGCGCGGCGAGCCCACGGCGATGCCGATGTCGAAGTAGCCGTGGTAGACGATGTCGTTGCCGTCGACCGAGGCGTTGACGATCGGGTACTTCTTGAGGGCGTGCACCGCGGCCTTCACGAAGAAGCTCATGAAGCCCAGCTTGACACCGTGTTCCTTCTCGAACTTCTCCTGGAACTTCTTGCGCATCTCCATCACCGGGGCCATGTTCACTTCGTTGAACGTGGTCAGGATGGCGTTGGTGGATTGCGACTGCACCAGGCGCTCGGCGATGCGGGCGCGCAGGCGGCTCATCGGCACGCGCTGTTCCGGGCGGTCGCCCAGGTTCTGCTGGACAGGCGCGGCCACGGCGGGCAGCGGCTTCGACACGGCGGCGGGCACCGGGGCCGACACGGCCTTGGCGGCCGGGGCAGCGGCCTTCGCGCCACCTTCGATGGCGCCGAGCACGTCGCCCTTCGTCACGCGGCCGTCCTTGCCGGTGCCGGCGACGGCGCTGGCGGACAGGTTGTTCTCGGCGAGCAGCTTGGCGGCGGCGGGCATGGCCACGTCACCCTTGCTGCCACCGGCGGCGGCCGGGGCGGCGGCCGGCCCCGGCGTGGTGGCCGGCACGGGCTTGACTTCGAGCGGGCTCACCTGGGCCGAGGCGTCGGTGTCGATCTTGGCGATGACTTCATCGCTCGTGCAGCTTTCGCCGTCGTTCTTGACGAGCTGAGCCATCACGCCAGCCGCGGGGGCCGGCACTTCGAGCACGACCTTGTCGGTTTCGATTTCGACGAGGATTTCATCGAGGGCGACGGCTTCGCCCGGCTTCTTCTTCCACTGCAGCAGGGTGGCTTCGGCCACGGATTCGGACAGCTGCGGGACCTTGACTTCAACGATTGCCATGTTGTTCTTCCAGAATTTGGGGGGAGACGAAGTGGTGCGGCGCGGGGGACGGCCGGGGGCATCCGCCCCACGCGCCCCTCCCGCGCCTCGTCACATCACTTCGAGAGCACGAAGCCCTTGAGCTTGCCGAACGCCTGGTCGAGCAGCGCCTTCTGCTGCTCCTGGTGCAGGTGGGCATAACCCACGGCCGGCGAAGCGGACGCCGGGCGACCGGCGTAACCGAGCTTCTGGCCTTCGACCATGTTCTCGTGGATGTAGTGCTGCACGAAGAACCAGGCACCCTGGTTCTGCGGCTCGTCCTGCGCCCAGATCACTTCGGTCGCGTTCGGGAAACGCTTCATCTCGGCGGCGAACGCCTTGTGCGGGAACGGGTACAGCTGTTCCACGCGGACGATCACCGTGTCCCACGCCTTCTTCTCGTCGCGGCGCTTGATCAGGTCGTAGGCGACCTTGCCCGAGCAGGCGATCACGCGCTTGACCTTGTCGGCTTCGATCTCCGAACGGTCCGGACCGATCACGGTGCGGAACTCGCCCTTCGTGAACTCGGACAGCGGCGAACCGGCGTCCTTGGCACGCAGCAGCGACTTCGGCGACATGACCACCAGCGGCTTGCGGAACATGCGCACCATCTGGCGACGGAGCACGTGGAAGATCTGGCTGGCCGTGGTGGGCTGCACGATCTGCATGTTGTTGTCCGCGGCGAGCTGCATGAAGCGCTCGAGGCGGGCCGACGAGTGCTCCGGACCCTGGCCTTCGTAGCCGTGCGGCAGCAGCATCGTCAGGCCGTTCGCGCGGCCCCACTTCACTTCGCCGGAGGCGATGAACTGGTCGATCACGACCTGCGCGCCGTTGGTGAAGTCACCGAACTGGGCTTCCCAGATCACGAGCGTGTTCGGATCCGCGCTGGCGTAGCCGTATTCGAAGCCGAGCACGGCTTCTTCGGACAGCAGCGAGTCGATCACGACGAACGGAGCCTGGCCGTCGGCCACGTGCTGCAGCGGCGTCCAGGTGCCTTCGTCCCACTTCTCGCGGTTCTGGTCGTGCAGGACGGCGTGGCGGTGCGTGAACGTGCCGCGGCCGCAGTCCTCACCCGACAGGCGCACCGGGTAGCCGCTGGCCACCAGCGAGGCGTAGGCGAGCGATTCGGCCATGCCCCAGTCGACGTTGATCTCGCCCCGGCCCATCGCGGCGCGGTCGGCCAGCACCTTCTCGACCAGCGCGTGCGGCTTGAAGCCGTTCGGCACGGTCGTCAGGCGTTCGGCCAGGCGCTTGATCTCGGCGGACGGCAGGGCCGTGTCGGCCGAGTCGGTCCACTTCTTGTTCAGGAACGGCGACCAGTCGACGGCGTACTTGCTCTTGTAGTTCGTGAGCACCGGGTCGACGGTGTGCTTGCCGGCGTCCATCGCGGCGCGGTACGTCTTGACGAGGTCGTCCGGACCTTCGTTCTTCAGCGTGCCGTTGGCCACGAGCTTGTCGCCGTACAGCTTGCGCGTGCCCGGGTGCTTGCCGATCGACTTGTACATCAGCGGCTGCGTGAGCGCCGGGGTGTCCTGTTCGTTGTGGCCGAGCTTGCGGAAGCAGACGATGTCGACGACGACGTCCTTGTTGAACTCCTGGCGGTAGTCGAGCGCGATGCGCGTGGCGAGCACCACGGCTTCGGGATCGTCGCCGTTCACGTGCAGCACCGGGGCCTCGATCATCTTGACGACGTCGGTGCAGTACAGCGTGGAGCGCGTGTCGCGCGGGTCGCTGGTGGTGAAGCCGATCTGGTTGTTGATGACGATGTGCAGCGTGCCGCCCGTGTAGTAGCCACGGGTCTGGGCCAGCGCCAGCGTTTCCATCACGACACCCTGGCCTGCGAAGGCGGCGTCGCCGTGCACGAGCACCGGCAGCACCGTGTCGCCTTCCTGGTCGCCGCGGCGGTCCAGGCGGGCCTTCACCGAACCCTCGACCACCGGGTTCACGATTTCCAGGTGGGACGGGTTGAACGACAGGCTCAGGTGGACCGGGCCGCCGCGGGTGGACACGTCGCTCGAGAAGCCCTGGTGGTACTTCACGTCGCCGGACGGGAGGTTCTCGGGGGCGGTGTGGTCGAACTCGGAGAACAGGTCCTTCGGGGCCTTGCCCAGGGTGTTCACGAGCACGTTCAGGCGGCCGCGGTGGGCCATGCCGATCACGATTTCCTGCACGCCCACTTCACCGGAGCGCTGGACCACTTCGTCCATCGAGGCGATGAAGCTCTCGCCGCCTTCCAGCGAGAAGCGCTTCTGGCCGACGTACTTCGTGTGGAGGTAGCGCTCGAGGCCTTCGGCAGCCGTCAGGCGCTCGAGGATGTTGACCTTCTCTTCCGGCTTGAAGCTGGGCTTCGAGCGGATGGATTCCAGCCGCTGCTGCCACCAGCGCTTCTCGGCCGGGTCGGTGATGTGCATGTACTCGGCACCGATGGAGCCGCAGTACGTCTCGCGGAGCGCCTGCACGATCTCGCGCAGGGTCATGTTCTCCGCGGTGGAGAAATAGGTGTTCGTGGCGCTGAACGAGAGGTCCATGTCCGCCTCGGACAGGTCGTAGAACGCCGGTTCGAGTTCGGGGATCTTGGGACGTTCCTGGCGCTTGAGCGGGTCGAGGTCGGCCCAGCGCGAACCGAGGAACCGGTAGGCGGCGATCAGGGACTGGACGTGGACCTGCTTGTGCGCGATGGCGAGGTCGGCGTTGCTGGCCTTGTTGCCGAAGGCGTTGGCCTTGGCGCGTTGCGCGAAGGATTCGACGACCGGGGCGTGGGCGACGTCGCGAGAGGCGCTGCCATCGGCGGCCGGGACGTTCTGGAGGGCGTCGAAATAGGCACGCCAGTTGTCGGGCACGGAGCCCGGGTTGTCGAGGTAGGCCTCATACATCTCTTCGACGTAAGGCGCATTGCCCCCGAACAGGTACGAGTTCGACCTGTATTCCTGCATCATTTTCGCTCACCTTTCGCACCGGTTTCCGGCGCTGTAGTGGGTTGATAAACCTTCCGCGTTACGGCTGCACCGGTTTGCGGATTGCGACCCGCCTTGCTGTGACACAAGGGGACGGGAAGGACCTGTCTGAGTCTGGGATCGCACTGTAACACCGATGCGGAAGCAGCGTCAGTTTGAATGATCACGATCACACGACATCCGCACAATGGGAGGATCGCGTGTCACCCCGATGTCAGATTTCCGCACCATCCAGATCCACCCGGCCGCACCGGCCAAGCCGCCGGTGGGCAGCGCCTGCAATGGCTGCGGGGTGTGCTGCCTGGCGGAACCGTGTCCGGCCGGCATGCTGGTGAGCCGGCGGCGCACCGGCGCCTGTGCGGCGCTGGTCTGGGACGAGGCCGGGTCGGTCTACCGCTGCGGTGTGGTGACCGAACCACAGCGGTTCATCGGGCCGGCGTGGCTGGCCCGGGTGGCGGCGCGCTTCGCGCCGCGGTGGATCGCGGCCGGCCAGGGGTGCGACTGCGACCTGGAGCCCCAGGCGTCCTCCCCGGCCTGACCCGCCGACCGGAGGTCAGCGCAGTGCCAGGCGCTCCCGCGCCTCGTGGTACTCGGCCGCCAGGCGGGCGACCAGTTCGCCGGCCGGCACCACCTTCTTGATGTGGCCGATGCCCTGGCCGCAGCCCCAGATGTCCTTCCAGGCCTTCTTCGACTCGCCGCCCGAGAAGCTCATCTTGCTCGAATCGCTCTCGGCCAGGTTCTCGGGGTCGAGCCCGGCGTTGACGATGGAGCCCTTCAGGTAGTTGCCGTGCACCCCGGTGAAGAGGTTGCTGTAGACGATGTCGTCGCTGGTGCTGTCGACGATCATCTGCTTGTAGGCGTCGACCGCGCGGGCCTCGTCGGTGGCGATGAAGGCCGAGCCGATGTAGGCGAAGTCGGCGCCCATGGCCTGGGCGGCCAGCACCGCGCCGCCGCTGGCGATGGAGCCGCTCAGCGCGATCGGGCCGTCGAACCACTCGCGGATCTCCTGGATCAGCGCGAACGGGCTCTTCACCCCGGCATGGCCGCCGGCGCCCGCCGCCACCGCGATCAGGCCGTCGGCGCCCTTCTCGATCGCCTTCTTCGCGAAGAAATTGTTGATGATGTCGTGCAGCACGACACCACCCCACGCATGCACCGCGTCGTTGACGTCCGTGCGCGCGCCCAGCGACGTGATCACGATGGGCACCTTGTACTTGGCGCACACCTCGAGGTCGTGCTCGAGCCGGTCGTTGCTCTTGTGCACGATCTGGTTGATCGCGAACGGGGCAGCCGGCTTGTCCGGGTTCGCGTGGTTGTGCGCCGCGAGCGCCTCCGTGATCTCGGCGAGCCACTCGTCGAGCAGCTCGGCCGGGCGCGCGTTCAGCGCCGGCATCGACCCGACCACACCAGCCTTGCACTGCGCGATCACGAGCTTCGGGTTGCTGACGATGAACAGCGGCGACCCGATGATGGGCAACGGCAGGTTCTGCAGGATGGGAGGCAGGGCCACGAGGAGGTCTCCAGTCGGAAGTCGGTATCAGAAGGCGTCGAGGGCGAGCGCGGTGACGCTGTCGGCGCCGTCGAGGATCGCGGCACGCACGCTGGAGGCGCGGGTCAGGATGTGCTCGGCGTAGAAGCGGGCCGTGGCCACCTTCGCGGTCAGGAAGGCCGTGTCGCCCTCGCCCTTGGCGAGCTGCGCCTCGGCCACGAGCAGCGCGCGCGCCAGCTGCCAGCCGGCCACCACGTTGCCCGCGAGCATCAGGTACGGCACGGAGCCGGCGAACACGGCGTTCGGCTTCGTCTTGCCGTTCTCGACCACGAACTCCACCACGTCGACGAACGCGGCGCGGCCGGCCGACAGGGCCTTGAGCATCGCCAGGGCGGCAGGCGTGCCCGACTTCGCCAGCGCGGCTTCGGTGGCCTCGATCTGCTTCGCGATGCCCTTGGCCGTCTGGCCGCCGTCACGCATCGTCTTGCGGCCCACGAGGTCGTTCGCCTGGATGGCGGTGGTGCCTTCGTAGATGGTCAGGATCTTCGCGTCGCGGTAGTACTGGGCTGCACCGGTCTCCTCGATGAAGCCCATGCCGCCGTGCACCTGCACGCCGAGGTCGGTCACCTCGAGGCTCATCTCGGTGCTGTAGCCCTTCACGAGCGGCACCATGAATTCGTAGAACGCCCGGTTCTGCTTGCGGGTGTCCGCGTCCGGGCTGGCGTGCTGCGCGTCGTGGGCCGCGGCGGCGGTGATCGCCATCGCGCGGCAGCCTTCGGTCAGCGAACGCATCGTCATCAGCATGCGGCGCACGTCGGGGTGGTGGATGATGGGAGCGCTGCCGGGCAGCGAGCCGTCCACCGGGCGCGACTGCACGCGGTCACGCGCGTACTGCACCGCCTTCTGGTACGAACGCTCGGCCACCGCGATGCCCTGCATGCCCACCGCATAGCGGGCCGCGTTCATCATGATGAACATGTACTCGAGGCCGCGGTTCTCCTCGCCGATGAGTTCGCCGATGGCGCCGCCGTGGTCGCCGAACTGCAGCACGGCCGTGGGGCTCGCCTTGATGCCCAGCTTGTGCTCGATGCTGACGCAGTGGGCGTCGTTGCGCTCGCCCGGCGTGCCGTCGGCGTTCAGGCGGAACTTCGGCACGAGGAACAGGCTGATGCCCTTCACCCCTTCCGGCGCCCCGGCCACGCGGGCCAGCACGAGGTGGATGATGTTCGGCGCCATGTCGTGTTCGCCGTACGTGATGAAGATCTTCGTGCCGAAGATCTTGTACGTGCCGTCGCCCTGCGGTTCGGCGCGCGTGCGCACGAGGGCCAGGTCCGAGCCGGCCTGCGGCTCGGTCAGGTTCATCGTGCCGGTCCACTCGCCCGAGATCATCTTCGGGAGGTAGGTCTGCTGCTGCTCGGGCGTGCCGGCGGTCAGCAGCGCCTCGATGGCGCCGTCGGTCAGGAGCGGGCACAGCGCGAAGCTCACGTTCGCGCTGTTGAGCATCTCGATGCACGCCGCGCCGATGGTCTTCGGCAGGCCCTGGCCGCCGAAGTCGGCCGGGTGCTGCAGCCCCTGCCAGCCGCCCTCGCCGAACTGCTTGAACGCCTCCTTGAAACCCGGCGTTGTCGTGACCTTGCCGTCCTTCCAGGAGGACGGGTTCTTGTCGCCCTCGAAGTTCAGCGGGGCGAGCACGCCCTCGTTGAACTTGGCGCACTCCTCGAGCACGGCCTGCGCCGTCTCGAGGCCCGCGTCCTCGAAGCCCGGAAGTTTCGCGACGGACTCGAGGTCGGCGAGTTCCTGCATGCAGAACAGCATGTCCTTGACGGGGGCGACGTAGCTCATGACAACTCCTGGAAAGATGAATTCGGGCGAGAAAAAGCCCGTCGGCCTTCAGGATCGGCGAACGGGCTGGGGGCGGAACGGAGGCTTACAGGGCCTTGACCAGTTCCGGCACCGCGGTGAAGAGGTCGGCCTCCAAGCCGTAGTCGGCGACGCTGAAGATCGGCGCTTCCGGGTCCTTGTTGATCGCGACGATCACCTTGGAGTCCTTCATGCCGGCCAGGTGCTGGATGGCGCCCGAGATGCCTGCGGCGATGTAGAGCTGCGGCGCCACGATCTTGCCGGTCTGGCCCACTTGCCAGTCGTTCGGGGCGTAGCCCGCGTCGACCGCCGCGCGGCTGGCGCCGAGGGCTGCGCCCAGCTTGTCGGCCAGCGGGGTCAGCACTTCGTTGAACTTGTCGCTGCTGCCCAGCGCGCGGCCACCGGAGACGATGATCTTCGCGGCGGTGAGTTCGGGGCGGTCGTTCTTGGCGATCTCGCTGCCGACGAACTTGCTGCTGCCGTTGTCGGCGGTGGCGGCGGTCGTTTCGACGGCGGCAGCGCCACCGGTGGCGGCCGCGGCATCGAAGCCCGTCGAACGCACGGTGATCACCTTGACCTTGTCGCTCGACTGCACCGTGGCGATGGCGTTGCCGGCGTAGATCGGGCGCTCGAACGTGTCGGGGCTCACGACCTTGGTGATGTCGCTCACCTGGCCGACGTCGAGCAGGGCTGCGACGCGCGGGGCGACGTTCTTGCCCGAGGCCGTGGCCGGGAAGACGATGTGGCTGTAGGCGCCGGCCAGCGCGATCACTTGCGCGGCGACGTTTTCGGCGAGGCCGTGCTCGAAGCCGGCGGCGTCGGCGTGGATCACCTTGGCGACGCCCGCGATCTGCGCGGCGGCCTTGGCGGCGTCGGCGGCGTTCGAGCCGGCGACCAGGACGTGCACGTCACCACCCAGCTGCGAAGCGGCGGTGACGGTGTTGAGGGTGGCGCCCTTGATGGACTTGTTGTCGTGTTCGGCGATGACGAGGGAAGTCATGATGTGTGCGTTCCTCAGATGACCTTGGCGGTGTTCTTCAGCTTGTCGACCAGCGTGGCGACGTCCGGCACCTTGATGCCGGCGCTGCGCTTCGGCGGCTCGCTGACCTTCAGCGTCTTGATGCGCGGGGCCACGTCCACACCCAGGTCGGACGGCTTCACCACCTCCAGCGTCTTCTTCTTCGCCTTCATGATGTTGGGCAGCGTCACGTAGCGCGGCTCGTTCAGGCGCAGGTCGGTCGTGACCACGGCCGGCAGCGTGAGCTTCAGCGTCTCGAGGCCGCCGTCGACTTCACGGGTGACCGACGCGCCATCGGCCGCCAGTTCCACCTTGCTGGCGAACGTCGCCTGCGGCAGGCCGGCGAGTGCGGCCAGCATCTGCCCCGTCTGGTTGTTGTCGTCGTCGATGGCCTGCTTGCCCAGGATCACGAGCGACGGCTGTTCCTTGTCCACCAGCGCCTTGAGCAGCTTGGCCACGGCGAGCGGCTGCAGTTCGTCGGTGCTCTCGACCAGGATCGCACGGTCGGCGCCGATGGCCATGGCCGTGCGCAGGGTTTCCTGTGCCTGCGTGGGGCCGCACGAGACGGCGATCACTTCCGTGACCACACCCTTCTCCTTCAGCCGCACGGCCTCTTCGACAGCGATCTCGTCGAACGGGTTCATGCTCATCTTCACGTTCGCGATGTCCACCCCCGTGCCGTCGCTCTTGACGCGAACCTTCACGTTGTAGTCCACCACCCGCTTGACTGCCACCAAGACTTTCATGCCGAAGCTCCTCAAGGATCACTGTTGAAGTTGCACGGATTCTAGGATCGCCCCATACCCACGACGCGCACACGAAGTCGCGGGGGTGACAAAGGAAACGAACGATCGTGCTATTTTTCGATTGTGCCACGACTCGGACGAACCGCCAGCATTTTTTTGCTCCGTTAGACTCCGCGCGGCCATGTCCTCGATCGCCGCGACCTTTTCTGCCGACCCGAAGCCCCTCGTGGGCGTGTTCGACTCCGGCCTCGGCGGCCTGTCGGTGCTGAGCGTGCTGCACCGCACCCTGCCCGAGCACCCGCTGCACTACGTCGCCGACTCGGCCCACGCGCCGTACGGCGAACGCACCGACGAGTACGTGGCCGCGCGCACCCTCGCCATCGGCGGCCACCTCGTGGCCAGCGGCGCCGGCCTGATCGTGGTCGCCTGCAACACCGCCACGGCCGTGGCCGTGGCCGCATTGCGCGAACGTTGGCCGGAGATTCCCGTGGTCGGCGTCGAGCCCGCGATCAAGCCGGCCGTGAAGACCTCGGCCAGCGGCCGCATCGGCGTGATGGCCACGCCCACCACCTTGCGCAGCGCGAAGTTCCAGCGCCTGCTCGACACCCACGGCGGCGACGCGACGATCGTGCTGCAGCCCTGCCCCGGCCTCGCCGGGCAGATCGAACGCGGCGACCTCGACGCACCCGACATGGTCGCGATGATCGAGACCCTCTGCGCGCCGTTGCGTGAAGCGCGTGTCGACACCGTGGTGCTCGGCTGCACGCACTACCCGTTCGTGCGCCACCACATCCAGGCCGCGATGGGCGAAGGCGTCGCGCTGATCGACACCGCACGGCCCGTCTCCCGGCAGGCCGCACGGTTGCTCGGTGTCACGCCCGAAGACGCACCGTCGATCGCACCCGTGATGCTGCAGACCACGGGCGACGTCGCGCATCTTCGCTCCGTGGTGTCGCGCTGGCTCGATTTCCCCTGCAACGTGTCAGCCGCTTCGCAACTCTAGCGGGAACCTCCGGCGAGGCGCACGATCGGAAGTCTCATCGCCACGAGCAATGGAGGATCCGACACCATGATGCCCCTCGCCACGACCGACCTCACCGACGCGGACTGGGTCGAACGCGTCACCGCGCGCATGCTCACACTCGACCGCACGCTCAGCGGCGCGGACGTGCATCGGATCGCGATGGAATTGGCGGGGCGCCCCCGATGGCGAGCGATGGCCCCCGAAGCCGCGGCAGACAAGGCCTTCGACGATCCGGAGGCCGTGGACGGCGTGTGACACGGAGGCGGTGGGCCATGCGTGGTACCCGGGAAGGGGCTCGAACCCTTACGCCTCGCGGCCGCGGATTTTAAGTCCGCTACGTCTACCAGTTTCGTCACCCGGGCGGGGCTGCGGATTATCAACGATCCGCACTCTGCAATAATCCGCCCGTGCCGCGTTCACGCGCGGCCTTCGCTGGGGGTGTTGAACGCGGTCCATCGCGTTCGACTGAGAGAGTCCCTTTGAACCTGATTGAGGTAATCCTCGCGCAGGGAAGCGTCTGCCGAGGGGCCTCTCCGCCGTTCCACCCCCCTCACGCCGCGCCCCTGCCATCGCACGATCGTCACGATGGCCCATTCGCTCCACTTCCCCGCCCGCGCTCCGGGCCACCTGCCGCGCCGCGCGGTCGCCCTCGCCTGCCTCGCCGCCGCCGCCGCCGCGGCCGCCCACGCGCAGACCGACACGCCGGCCCTCGCGCCGCTGGTCGTCAAGTCCCAGGCGCCCGTGTCCCCCACCGCCCTCACCGGCTTCGGCGACGTGCCGCTGGTGTCGGTCCCGATGCAGGCCACGGTCGTCACGCGCGACCAGCTCGAGGAGTCGCAGGCGCGCCGCCTCGCCGACATCCTGTCGTACGAGGCCTCCGCCACCGACGCCTACAACTCGCCCGGCTACTGGGACTTCGTCGCGCTGCGCGGCTATGTGCTCGACCAGCGCTACAACTACCGCCGCGAAGGCCTGCCCATCACGGCCGAGACCGTGATCCCGCTGGCGAACAAGGAACGCATCGAGATCCTGAAGGGCACGAGCGGCATCCAGGCCGGCACCAGTTCGCCCGGCGGCCTCGTCAACTACATCGTCAAGCGCCCCACCGACACGACGCTGCGCAACGCGGCGGTGACCGTGGGTGACCGCGGCACGCTCGGCGGCGGCATCGACTTGGGCGGCCGCGCCGGCAACGACGGCGTGTTCGGCTACCGGGTCAACGTGGCCTACGAGAACAGCAAGCCCGAGATCGACCACTACGACCATGCCGAGCGCACCGTCGCCGCGTTCGCGGGCGACTGGCGCATCGCGCCGGACTCGCTGCTCGAAGCGGAGATCGAGTGGTCGCACCAGGTGGGCAAGAGCCTGCCGGGCCACAGCCTGACCGGTGACAGCATCCCCACCGTCCGCCAGCCCGACAACCTCAACAACCAGCCGTGGAGCCAGCCGAACGTGTTCGACGGCCTGACCGGCACCGTGCGCTTCGACCAGGGCTTCGGCGGGGGCTGGCATTGGGTGAGCGTCGTCGGCGCGCAGAGCCTGAAGACGGACGACCGCCTCGCGTACCCATTCGGCTTCGAATGCGGCACGCCCACCGGCTACTGCGACCGCTACGGCCCGAACGGCGACTATGACGTCTACGACTTCCGCAGCGAGGGCGAGCGCCGCCGCGTGCAGGTCGCGCAGACCGCGGTGAAGGGCCGCGTCGACACCGGCGGCATCTCGCACCAGCTGCATGGCGGCGTGCAATACAACCGGCGCAGCGTCGGGGTCCAGACCGGCGCGAACAACTACGTCGGGGTGGGCAACATCGACGGCACGAAGGTCACCCCCGAGGACCCGACCCGGGCCGAACCGGGCACCAACAGCAAGGAACGCAACCTCGAGTTCTTCGCCACCGATGCGATCGACTGGGGCCACGGCTTCAGCACGTGGCTGGGCGTGCGCACGACCCGCCTGCACCGCGACACCGTCGACACCGAAGGCAACGACGCCACCGGTTACGGCGACACCGTGACCACGCCGTGGCTCGCCGCCTCGTACGAATGGACGCCCCGCCAGCACGTGTACGCCAGCTGGGGCGAAGGCGCCGAGTCGTACGTGGTGCCCGGCGCCGCGGGGGCCGCGGGGTACACGAACGCCGGCCAGGTGCTGCAGGCGAAGAGCCGGCAGTGGGAGGTGGGCACGAAGGGCAGCTCGGGCGGCACCGACTGGGGCATCGCCTGGTTCGACATCGACCGCCCCGCGGTCACCGACACCGGCACCGACTACTACCTCGACGGCTCGGCCCACCACCGCGGCATCGACGGCAACGTGACCCAGACGCTGGGTCCCTGGCAGCTGCGGGCCGGGGCGATGTGGCTCAAGGCGCGCCGCGAAGGCTCGTCCGACCCCGCGCTGAACGGCCGCACCCCGGTCAACGTCCCCGAGCAGACCCTGAAGGCCCAGGCCCGCTACCGCGTGCCGTACGTGTCCGGCCTCGACCTGCAGGCCAACGTCACCTACGAAGGCCGCCGCAACGTGCTGGACGACGGTTCGATCGAACTGCCCTCGTGGACCCGCACCGACCTCGCGGCCCGCTTCACCCACAAGCTGGACGGCACGTCGCTCACGTGGACGCTGGGCCTCTTCAACGCGTTCGACAAGCGCGCCTGGAAGGAATCGCCCTCGCAGTACGGGCACGTGTACCTGTTCCCGATGGAGGCCCGCACGGTTCGTCTCACGGTCCTCGCAGAACTTTGAAGAAATAGCTTGCCACGCAGACCGAAAGCAGGCTAAACTGCGAGGCTCAATTCCTCAATAGCTCAGTCGGTAGAGCGCCGGACTGTTAATCCGTAGGTCCCTGGTTCGAGCCCAGGTTGAGGAGCCAAACAAATCAAGGGGTTACGTCGCAAGACGTAGCCCCTTGTGCTTTTGGATATTAGGCATTTATTTGGCGCTGCCTAATATCCAGTGCCCCGTCCGCCCGAGTACTGGATAAGATCACAGTATGTTGGTCGGGATGATGAAACTGCGGGTCAAGGGGAAGAAGCTGACGGCCGACGAGCTACGCAGGCGCCCGCGCGTACTGGGCCGTCTTCAGGTCTGCAGCGAACCCGATTGGCGGCTCGCGAAGCGCAGTGACCGGGCTGCCCTGCTGATGCCTCTGGGGGATTCCGTCGTCGCGCTCGAGGAGCTGCACGGGATCAGCCTCCACTCCATCGACGCTCGCGGCATGGTCCTTACTGGGACCGAGATCACGTTCGATCGCAAGGCCCGCCACGAGCACCGTCAGGCATGGTGGTGCTGGCCCGTGAAGGCGCCGCCGCTGAGCACGCCCGAGCCACCGGAGAAGTACGGCGCCGGCACAGAACGCCAGCTCGACGAGATCGACCTTGCGGAGGAGCGACAGCAGCTCGAGGCGATTCTCGGGCCGAGGTAGTGGATCAGCCTTGGGCCTCTGCGAAGTGGCGGCGGGCGACGTCAGCCGGGTCCTCGTGGAGATGGTCCTTGCACCAGAGGTAGCACTGGTCCAGGGTGTGGAAGCGGTCGTGGGCGCCGGCGACCAGTTCGTCCCAGGCGGCCGCGTACGCGTCGCACCAGTCCGTCGGGTTCGGTGTTGCAGCGGTGGCAGTCATTCGGGATGCTTCGTGGCGTAGATCTCGGCCGCTTCCTCGGGCTCGATGTTGCACGCCTCGTCCCACAGCTCGCCGGTGACGATCTCAGCCACTTGGCTGGCAGTCAGTTCGGGCATGAAGGTCGCGAGAGCCAAGCCGGCGCGGCGGAACCATTCGGCTTGGTTACAAAAGGGCTTGAGGCTCATGGGCGGATGGTAGCGCAGCGCCCAGCTCTACCAGCGATGCCCCGAAGCGACCTACACTGCCAGAACACTCCCTGGAGCGGTTGTGAAAGATCTTGCGGGCGCGACAATCAGTCGGAAAGACTACCCGCGCTTGGTTGCCCTGTGCGAGCACGGTAGGCCCCTGCCGGTTGAATTCGACGAATGGGAGCGGTGGCTAGGGCAAGCGGCAGACGAAGCAAATCGGCTAGGACTCCCCGCCTTCGCCATCCCGCTCGACGTGGAAGAATTCAAGCACTGGTCCGCCGACGTCGGCATGCGCCCCTGTCTTGAAGCCTTGCGCGCTTTCCTGATCGTGAAGAGGTACGGCGGAGTGCCCGATCTCACGTGAACCGGGCCGGAGCTTCGCTCCGGTCGAGCCCTGCTGTGCATCGAGCGGCCTCCGGACTTCAGGGTAGGTCCGACGGACAACGGCCTCACGACTGTTATGCGCATCGGACAGGCTCAGCGCCACAGGGCCAGCATGGCCCGCCTTCAGCAAGGAGTCGATGATCTGCTCTGCGCGGAGCTGTCCTTGTATGAAGTCGAGCAGGCGCCCAAGGAGGTCCGCATCAGGATGAAAGTCCAAGCCGCGCATCTCGGCTATGAGGGCAGCGACCTGGCGCTCTCGTGCCGCGTGGCCTCTGAATCGTCGTCTCACGGTTCTGCCCTCCTACAGGGTCAGGGACGTCGCCACCCGCCGGACGATCCCTCCGACGGGTGTTGCCCGCTCAATGCGCCGGGCTGTTGTGGCTCCGCAGATAGGCTTCCACGGCATCAGCTCGGTCGCCAACCTCCTTGACGGCCGCTCGAAGCTGCCCTGGGGTGACGCCGAACTTCTCCGCCCAGTCTCGGACTTCGTAGTCCTCGCTCAAGCTGATCCGCTGGCGGTCCTGTCCACCGGAACTGTTGCGATCGTCTGGCATGGTCAACTCCTCAGTTGTGAGACCGCAAACCGGCAAGCGGCATGCCCGTCGGCACCACGGAGCCTCTTGAAAGCTGCTCGCCCCCTCATATATTTCTCGGCGGAGGATCATCGCTATGACGCTGAACGAACACTTTGCACAGAGTGAGTGGTTCGACGCCGTGGTGGCCAGGATGCTGGTCGAGGACCCGCGCCTGGGGCCGGAAGTCGCGGTCGGTGTGGCCCAGGAGGTTGCCCGGCTCCCGCGCTGGCGCGAACTGTCGCCGGAGATTGCCGCTCACCGGGCGGCGATCAGATTGGCTGGGAAGAGGGTGGCCGAGTCGGCTGCCTTGGACCTCAGGAGGGCAGCATGAACACGCTCGATGTCGCGACCCTTACCGATGCCCAATGGATCGAGCAGACGCTCGACGCCATGCTGATGCGTGACCCGGTCCTGAACCGGTGGGACGTGCAGCAACTGGTCGAGGAGATGGCCCAACGTCCGCGCTGGCGGGCGATGCCGCCTGTCGATGCGGCGGCGAAGGTCTTCGGCGAAAAGGACCTGCCTGTTTGAAAGCGGATCAGGCGCGCCGTCTGCTGCTCGAGGCCAGGGGCCGGGTGCCCTTGGAGTTCCCCATGTGGGCAGCAAACGAGTTCACCGACGAGCAGTGGGTCGACAAGGTCACCGAGTTAATGCTCGAGCTTGACCCGGAACTGAACGCGCGCGACGTTCGGGACATCGTCACGAGCCTGTCGAAGTACCCGCACTGGCGCCGGCTGTCTCCGCCTGAAGCGGCGGCCAAGACGTTCGATCCGCCGGAGGGAGCCGAGAGTCCGTGAGCGACGGCATGCTGCAATGGGCGTGCCCTGCCCTCAGAACGGCGCTTCGTCCGGATCCGTTCCGGTCTTCGTCACCTGCCACCGCAAGCGCTGCATCGACTTGAGCATCAACTTGACCTCCGCCGGTGGCATGCCGCGGTGGCTGCTCCGCTCGAGCATTTTCATCAGCGCGTCCCAGTGCTCGACGTGAGCGGAGTTGAGGCGGTACTCGGTCAGTACTGGGGGCTTCGAGCGTGGCGGCCCCATGTCAGAACAGCTCTCCCGTCTCCGGATCCGGATTCGGCGGCGCCGGCGGCACGATGACCTTGTCGCTGTAGGTGCGCGGGGCGCGCGGCGCGCTCGGCGCGGCGGCGATGTCGAGCGGGCCCTGCCAGAGTTGGAAGAACTTCGGTGCCTCTTCGACCGAGCACGTCAACCACTCGTCGTACTGAGAGGGGTCGAGGATCACCACGGCCCGCTTCTCATCGCCCGGCTTGTGGAAGAGGCTGAAGATCGGGTGCCCGTCGGCGTTGACGGTGAGCATCGAGAAGCTGTACTTCGGCATTCCTGGCTTCGGCTGCCCCTCCACCCAGTAGATGCCTGCGATGCCCATCGGCACCTCGCCCGGCTGGCTGATGCGCCACCGCTCCGACTTGCCCGGCTTCTCGACCGTGCCGAAGTACCGCGGCTCGAAGATGTACTCGGCGGGGACGATGCAGCGGTAGCCGCGTTTCCAGGGCAGACGGAAGCTCGGCTTCGTGGCGACGGTCTCGGACCGGGCGTTGTGGGTGTTGCGCCCATACGCCACCTCGGTTGCGAACGACGGCAGCAGGCCGAAGGCCCCGTCCTCAACCACACGCGTTGCCCCGCTGCCCTCAGGCGCCTTCCGAATGAAGGGCGCGCCCATGGTCGGGAAGATCTCCGTCGGCACGTCGTCGCGGTCGCGCTCGACGCCGAAGAAGCTCAGCAGGCGGTCGCGGCGGGTGACGGGCTGGTAGTTCGCGCACATGGGCACGATCCTACCGCCGCTTGCTATGGGCTCGTCAGCGCGTCCCGCTCGCGATCGCAGAGGGTGCCGGCGGCGCTGCGGCGTGGATGCGAGCGCCGAGTTCTACGCCGAGGACAGCAATTCGTGCATCCGCCGTTCACCGCTCCCGCGGATTCAGCGGGATAGAAGAGGATACGGTGAGAAACGCGGAAATAACGCTAGCGGTAGTGCTTGTAGCGCCTTTACACCCCAGATATAGTGGCGTGGTCGGTTATCCTTCCGGCACAAGCAAGAAGGGCCGACGGTTCCAGCCGTCGGCCCCCTTGACCCCAAGTTACCCCGGGGGTTGAGGGATCAGAGTCGATCGCCTCTCTAGCAAGCTGAGATCGTACCTTTGGACTTCGCGCTTGGAAACTGGGGTTTTTGTAAACCGCCATTTTTCAGGAGAAATCCACATGGCAGCTACTCGCACCATCATCATGCCGCGCGACGCCGAAACGGGTCGCATCGTCAGCCGCGACTACGCGCGCAGTCACCCGAACTCGACCACCATCGAGCATCGCCGTGTTCCCGCGCCGCCGCCGCCGGCTCCGAAGAAGAAGTAATGCGGGGCCCCTTCGGGGGCCCTTCTTGTTTCCACTGTTCACCCCGATCCCATGAACAACACCTACACCGTCGGCGACCTCCGGAAAGCCCTCGCCATCTTCCGAGACGACGACGTACTCCACATTTCCGGCGGTCTGTCTGTCTATAGAGTCAAGGCGCTTGGTGACACCGAAGCGGTGCTCGAGTTCAACGAACCCATGGCCGACCTGACGCCGGAATTTCGAAAGCGCAATCCCCATGTGGCGACGGCGTTCATCGCCGTGCCAGCATCGGACTCGCCGATTCAGGAGATTTCGGTCACTGTGCGCTAGTCATCGCCGGGCGTAGGGCGCAGGGAGCTGCGGCGGCTTCGAGTTCGCGAGCATAGGCCCGCCATGCCAAGCGGTCCGCATGCAGTGCTTGCACCAACCTGCCGTCAGGCATGGATGCGATCTCACCGTCGGCGTAGACGGACGCGCGGTCCGGCATCGTCTGGATGCATGGCACCGGCACGTGCACCGGCAGTGGTGCGCTCCCACATCCGCTCACGGCCAGCGGTAGGGCCAACGCGAGCCGCCTCACGGCGTCAGCTCCCGGCGGACCTGCTCGACGGCGCTGGTGCAACTGAGTTCGCCACCCGCGGCAATCTCGGCCCTCAGCCGCGCGATGGTGTCCTTGTCCCGCGAAGTCCGCGTGCGTGCCGCTTCCAGCGCCTTCGCGCCGGCCTGGCGCGCCGACAGCCCGGCCTCGGTCAAGGCGAGCAGGGACGCGTTCTGCGCCGCGAGGTCCCGCCGTGCCTCGTCGCGCTCTTCGGTGACCCGCTTCGCCCGCCCCTCCGCAGCGCTGACCGCCCACCAGGCGCCGGCGCCGACTGCAAGCGCTAAGCCCAGGCCGAACGCCATCGCGGCAACTGCAAGGGCCGGTGGCGCGGTCACAGCGGGTACTCCTTGGGATCCAACTCGAAGTGCGGCCCGTCCTTGAACGTCTTCCAGTCGCCGCCCCACGTGATCGTGACCCCGAGCTCGAGCGCCGCGTTCTTCATCGCCCCTGCCAGCTGGCCGTAGAGAGGCCAGTCCCAGCGGACGACGTTGCCGACCTTCGCCGCGAGGTCGACGGCGTGGCCCGTCAGGTGGCGGCTGTTCATCGTGCGGCTCGCACCCTTCGCCACCAGCTCGCGCTGACGCGCCTCGGTGCGCAGGCCTTCGGTGACGATGAACGTCACGCCGCCGGCCAGGTCGAGCAGCTGGTCTGCGCGTCGGACGACGGCCACGAGCTTCGGGTGGACGCCGGCCAGGTTCTTCTCGGATCGAGCGTCAAGGGTCATTGCTTCTTTCCTCCAGAGGCAAGGGAATCGAGTTCACCGAAGTCCGTGGTTCGGCGGCCGGGGTGTCGAACCGGCGAGCGGCGGTGCCGGTAGACGGCCTGCGCGACCCAGCACGCGCCGCCGAGCAGCAGGACCACGTGCGCCGGATGCAGGTGACCCGGGCCGACCGCCGCCGCCAACGACCAGGCGGCGCCGGCGCCGATGACAAGCGCGCAAGCGGAGCGGGCGGATAGTTCGCCGCGCCTGCCCACCTCCAGCATCCGCCTCGCAGTGAGGACGAGCACCAGGGCGCACAGAGCGCCGACCAGGTCAAGGAGCCACATTCCCAGCCTCCGATTTCTTGCCGGCCTCGACGGCACGCCGCCAGGCGAACGGGCCCACCTTGTGGATGAGCGCGGAGATCGCGAACGCCAGCACCCATCGAGGCACCTTGGCGATGACGCCGATCATGGGCGCGTCGGGCACCGCCTCGAGGCCGGCACTGCCGGCGATGCCCGAAAGAACGCTGACGAAGATCATCCCGAGCGCGCGAGCGGCCCATTCCTTGGACAGCGGCTCGCCCTTCTGCCGGTCGAGCCACACCGCCACGAGCGCGCCCATCACGGCCCACAGGATCACGTCCTGCGGCGGCATGCCGGTGGCCAGGCCCGTGGCCGCGCCGGCGGCCGTGATGCCGCTGGCCACCGCGGCAGGAACGGTGGTGGTCAGATCGGTTGCCATGTGCAGCTGGCCCCGGTCAGATCAACGCCACCACAAGCAGAGGTAGCACCACCAGCGCGCCACCGGCAACGGTGGCCGCCGCGTCGCGCCAGTCGGGCGTGTGGGATTCGGGTTGTGCGCGGTCGCGCAGTTCCTTCCCGACCCCGACGGCCGCCACCACCGCCGCGGCAGCCAGCGCTGCAGCAAGGACCGGCGTCTGGACCGCCACGAGCACGACGCTGATTGCTGTGGCGATCAGCGCGCCATACGTGACGTGATTGGCCTTGTCCACGGCCAGCATCGGCAGTTTCATTCCCCTCTCCTCTCTTCTTCGTTGGGTGGCGTCGGCCACGAGATCTCCGTCGGGAAGCCGGCCTGCGCCGTGACGTCGCGCAGCGCCTGGCGGTAGGCGCGCCAGGCGGTCAGCTCTTCTTCGGTGAGGTCGGCATCCAGCAGCTGCGTCCAGTCGCATGCCACGAGACGCTGGTCACGGTCGGCCCGCGCGCGACGCGCCAGGTCGTCCACGTCTGGCGGGGCCTCCCACGGCACCACCTCGAGTACGTCCAGGTCGACGCGGCACGTCGCCGCATCGAACAGGCCCTCCATCGCAGCGCAGCCCGCCGGGGTGTTCATCGGCAGCCAGCTCGCGGGCCCGGAGAACCGCCCGGAGACGAACTCGCCCGTGTCCTCGCGGTAGAAGCTCCACGTCTTCATCGGTTGAACACCTCCACGGTGATGCGCACCGCGCGGTACTCGATGCCGGCGCCCGCCGGGTTGGGCGACTGGCCGCCGTGACGAAGCACGGCTTCGTACGTCACGCCACCGACTACATCGAATTCGCCGAACACTGACTTGCTGGTCAGGGTCGTGTTCTGCGTGGTGCGGGAGCCGGCCTCACTGCCGGTGGACCAGCGCAACAGGCAGATGGACATGTAGCCGTTGTCGGCGGTCGATCCTGCGTTCAGGCCGACGCTGTCGAACGTCATGGTCAGAGTCGCCCGGCAGTCGTACGCCGGCGTGAACGTGAGCGTGTCGACGTCGACGGGCGAGCCAAAAGAGCGCGCGCCCGCGGTCGAGACGAACTCGGCCGCCGAGCTGACCGAGCCAGGCGCCATGTTCGGCGCGTCGATCAGCGGCGGCGATGAAACGACGTGTCCCATCTGGACTGCCCAGGCGCCCCTGACCCCGAGCGTGTTGATGGCGCGCACTCGGAAGAGGTAGTGCTCCCCGGCCTTCAGCCCCACGATCGTCGTGCTCGTGGCGTTGCCCTGCTCGAAGACGCTCGACCAGTCGCTGTCGGTCACCCCTGAAGGAACTGACAGCACGTACTGCACCTCGATCTGCCCCGACTGGCGAACCGCCTCGCCCACCACCGGGTTCCAGCTGACCTGCACGCGGGTCACCGGCCAACCATCCTCGAGGACCGTCGTGCCGCTTGCCACCGACACACCCGACATCTGCTCGACCACCCAGGGCAGCGGCAACGTGGTATTGGGCAGCGCGTCCAGCACGTTGAGACCGCTGTAGACGTTGTAGATCGACGCGCCGGTTTCCTTCAGCACGACCTCGGGGCCGTCCTCGATCGAGTACTTCCACTCGACCACCTCGAACGCCTTGCCCGCCATCGCGGGGAACGGGAGGGTCACGGTGCCCACGTCGAACAGCTGAAGCGCGAACCCCTTCATGTTGAGCGCCAGCTGCACGATCATCCCGTCCCGGGAATCGCGCAGCTGCACGCCGGCGATGTGCTGCGCGTGCACCACGCGAGTCACGCCGGCCAGCTGCATCTCGCGCGTGAGCTTCTCCCCGTCCGCGGTGATGTACGTGCTGCTGCTGACCTCCGGAGCAGGCGTCGGCGTGTAGGAGATGGCCGTCGCCGAGGCCGGGTTGCCCGTGTAGCCGGCAGCATCCGCGAACGACGCGCGAACGGTGTTGAACACTTCCGTCCGCGGCGCGTCCTTGACCACCAGCAACGGCTTGCGCCCCGACAACCAGGTCTCGTCGAGCGCGAACACCGGAGGCCTCCAGACGCCCGCCACCACGGCGACCTGGCCGGTCGACCAACCCCACTTCCCGGCCATACTTTCGACCATGTCCTGGAAGTAGTCGTCGGGCCTGTCGCCCCCCATCTTGCAGACGATCCCGCACTGGTAGAGCGGCCGGGCCTGGATGCCGGCGGTCGTTTGGAAGTAGGTCAGGACGTCACACGCGTTCGCTGCAGCCGTGAACATCGGCTCGATCAAGTCACCCGAGACCGCGCCACCGCCGTACTGGTACAGCGCCCAGTCGCGGGAGATCAGCGACGGGTTCTCGGTCCAGGCGACCACGCTGGTGCGGGTGTCGAGCACCTTGGCCCCTCGGAGCACAGCGCTGACCTGCGGAACCCCGGTGGGGAAAGCGTCCTGGTCATAGAGCAACTCGACGGCCAGCCCGGCGATGCCCTGGCCCTTGTCCGAGTCCTTGATCAACGAGGGGAAGCGGGACTTCAGCAGCTTCGAGACGTCCTGACCCGGCGCGCCCTTGTACTTCCACACGCGCGCCTTCGACGAGAAGACCACATGCTGGTATGAGATGGTCCAGGTGCCGTCCTGCACGCCGGACAGCGACACGTTGTTGCCAGCCACAACAGGCACCGCAGTGAGCGTAGATTCGTCGAAGGAAAGCTGCGCGAAAACTGAGTTCGCCGCCGGCGTGTAGGGCAGCACCACCGAGCCCGAACCGCCCGTCACGACCAGCGACGCCGTCTCGTTCCTCAGATCGTTGCGCCCGAAGGGCTCGTTCTTGACCCAGTAGCCAACACCCGCGCCGCCGGCAACGGTGACGCCGTCGGGCTCGAGCGTCAACGGCTGGTCGCCGAAGTACACCGTCTCGATCTCGTCGACCTCGTGCCCCGCCAGCGAGACGAACAGCGTGTAGTACTCGCTGTGGACACCGTGCGTGCCCTTGAACAGCACGCCATCGCAGTTTCGCGTGCGACCATAGACGCGCGCTCGCGGGCCGTCCGCGGTCGACGTCATGACAAGACGGTCCTCGAGTGATTCGTTGAACTGCCGCAGCGCGGCGCGTCGCATCGAGCGTTGCTTGCGAGAGTTCTCCGCGGCGCTGGCGATCGAAACCGCGATCGCGATCACCTGCCCCCACGTCAAACCCCAGATCGCTGGCGCGGCCAGAAACGGCATTCAGTCCTCCTTCACCATGCGCCAAGCACGAACGACGCGCTCGAGACCCACAGAGGCCAGACCGCGAGGACCAGGCGCCAGCCATGCGGCGCCCATGCAGACGCCGAGACACGGATCACCTTCGTTGTCGATCAGGCCCACATCGCCCGGCTGCGCTAGAGCGGGAACGATCTCAGGGCCGAGCACCGCTGCGGCCGCGTCGGCGAGATCGCCGAAGCCTCGAAGCAGGCGCGCCGCCTCACGAGCGGTCGCGTACTTGCCACGCACGTGGGCGGCAGGGTCGTGCCCGGTGCAGGCCCGCACGCAGTCACCCACCCACAACGCGCAGTCGAGACGCCCCCACCCGAAAGGTTGCGTCAAGCGCTCCGCCACGCAGGCCTCCAGACGGAGCTGCCAGTCAGGAAGGCGCGCGATCATTTGCGGAAGTAGCTGGCAGCCGGCCACGTGTCCTCGTGGGTCGACTGGTACTGGATGTACTGCAGGAAGGTGTCCCCCGGGTAGAGGCGCTGCTGATCGTCGTCCGTGTAGAGCAGCTGCTTCGGGCGTCCGAAGGTGACGCCACGGTGCTCCGCGGTCGTGTTGATCTCGCCGGTGGCATCCCCGAACAGCAGAGGCATCTGGTCCAGCGTGCCGGTCCACACGATGGGCGCGTCGAGGACCGTGAAGTCGACGCTTGAGACGATCGCGTTTCGAAGCACCACCCGCTTCCCGCGGATGGGCTCCTGCATCGCGATGCTGACCAGGTCGACGGACACACCGCTCAGCGTGAACTGCAGGTTCTTGTACTCGCCCGGGCTGTCGTCGACCTCGCCCACCGCGCCCAGGTTGCCCAGGCCGGTGTACTCGTTGCCCTCGAACACCAGCGCGAACGGAGCCGAGCAGAACCGTACGGTCTGGGTCAGGTACATCTCGACGAGAGCGGCCTCGCGCACGTTGCCGCTCTCCATCGCCGCCTGAGCGGCGGGGTTGATGGTGCGCATCAGGCCGCCTCGAGTGCTGCAAGTCGGGCTTCGAAGCCGCGTGCGATGAACATCAGCAGTTCATCCGGGCGGAAGGAGTAGCGGTTTCCGGCGGGGATGACCTTCGCCGGCTCGACCTCGACCTCGAACGTCCGCACGAGGGGCGCGCCGAGCTCGTCGAGCAGCCCGGTGTCCTCGGTCCGCGTCTCCACTCGTGCAGGCGTCTGCACTTCGTCCCACTCGTCGTAGCAGATGAAGCCATACCCCATCGGATCGAGGCCGTACCGCTGCATGACCTCAATCGCCCGCTGCACGGTCATCCCGATGTGCTCGCGCGCCGCGTCGCCCTTGGTTGCAACGGCCTCGAGGAAACGGTACGCGCCGATTTCCTTCGCCAGGTCCTTCGCGGCTCGCAGCTCGCTGTCGTCCAGCGGACGCACGGCTGTCTTCTCGCGCGCGTCGGACGTGTTGATCGTCCCTGACCCCGCATAAAAGGTCGACCAGCGCTTCGATGCCGTCCCAAAGGTCTGCGTGTTGTCCGCGCCAGCGGAGACGTGCCCGGTCGATTCGATCACCAGGCGGTTCGCGTCGTTCGTGGCAAGTACGAGCGGGAAGGCACCTGACCGGTAGACCGTCATGGCGTAGGCCACCCCGGTCAGACTACCCGTGCTGCTGTCGTGCCCCACGAATCCGTTCCCGTTGTTCGTGAAGCGCACAAGCGCCGAGTTGGTCGTGGTCGACGGGGCGATGCGGATTGCCGCGTCGGCCTTCACGACGTCGACGGCATAGGTGGGGCTCCCGCCAATGCCCATGTTTCCCGAGGTGTCCACGCGCATCCGCTCCACGCCGTTTGACACCAGGATGAAGGGGTGATTGCTGAACGTGCCGGCATAGCCGGCGGTGGACCCTGCGGCCTGCATGGCAATTCGGACGCCGCTTGCATCCGTGCTGCGTGTCGAGATGATGTTGGCCGAACCGGCGCCCGCCACAGCGAACTTGTCGCCGCTGGGAGCGCCACCGAGCCCGAGGTTCGACCCGGCGATGGTGAACAGGTTCAAGAGCCCGTAAAGCTCAGTGAACATTGGATCGAGGTCGGTGCCGGTGTTCAGCGCCGACTTGCCGCCGAGGAGGATCTGTGCCATGCGGATTCCTTAGATTCGTTCGATCAACTCGAGGGCCGCGCCCTCGTGCATGCCAGGCCGGTGCACCACCGGCACACCCTCTCCGCGAAGCTCAAAGTCCGCGGTGGGCTTGTCGATCACCACCGGGGTCAGCGCCGGCAGGGCCTTGCGCAGGCGCGGGAGGAACTCGACCGTCGCCAGGCCGTTCGCGTCGAACACCGCGCGAGTCATCGCGCGGACGAGCTGCCCGAGGCCGAGCATGTCGCCAGCCTCGATGGTCTTGCCCGGCTCATTGCGCATCTGCACGGTGTTCGCGCCCTGCGGCGCCGGTGCCGTCACCTGCGGTGAGCGCGAGATCACCGTGACCGGCTGCAGCGCGGCGTTGACCACCAGAACCGGCTGCAGCGCCGTGTTGACGACGCTGACGACGCCGCCCGCGGTGATCGTCCCGAGCGGCTTCGGGCGCTGCAGGTTCCACAACGTGATCAGGTTGACCGGCCCCAACAGGCGGTCGAAATAGGCCTCGCGCTCGCCGGCCAAGATTGGGTCGTTGCTCGGCGGCAGGTCGAACGACATGACCCACACCTCGCCGAGCAGGTCGATCGTCTGCACAGTCGGGGTGTAGGGACCGCGGAACGCCCGCACGTTGGGCTGCACGCGCATCTCGAAGCGGTTCACACACCAGCCCGAGGGCCACGCGAACTTCATGCGTACCCCCTCTGACCCAGGCTGCGCCGGATGCGGGCCTCGGTCTGCGCGTTCCCGGCCTGCACGGCCGCCTTCACCTGGCCCATGCTCACGCCGTCGCCCACCACGATGGTCTGCCCGCTGAAGTCGAAGCTCGTGCCCATGCCCGCCCCGCCAGCGGCCGGGTTGTACTTCTTCGGCACGATGGCCTCGCCCTCGTGAAGCGCAGCGACGAAACCGTCGTAGGGCACGTAGTTCGTACCCGTCGCCATCTTCGGAAGCGCGTCGAAGAAGCCCTTGTAGTCCCCGTACCCAGCGTTGCCCACGCCGGACCCGGTCCCCGTGGCTCCACCGAAGATGCCCTTCAGCAAATCGCCGAACCCGTTCCCGCTCGATCCGAACAGCGCTTCGTTCAGTCGGGCCGCCAGGGCTTGCGCGGTCATCTTCTGGATGAGCTGCAACCACATCTGGCCGATGTTCCTGAAGTTGCCGCTGATCGCCTCTTCGAGCGTGTTGCCGAGGGCGTCCTGGATGTTCTGCTGGGCACGCTTCGAGAACTCCGACATCGCGTCGACGGCCTCGTTCGCTGACTTCGTCGCGTTCACGAGGTCCTCGTTCGCCTGGTTCATGGCCCGCCGATACAGGTCTGCATCGATGCGGCCAGCCTCGAGCAGCTCATTGAGACGAACCAGGCGTGCAGAGTACTGCTCTACCGGCGTGCGCGTCGCCTCGTAGAGGCCCTTCACCTCGTCGGCGATCTGCTTCTGAGCAGCAGCCAGGCGTTTGGCGCTTTCCTCTTCCGACTTCTTCTGCTGCTCCAGCGCCTTGCCGGCGTCGACCTGCTTGGCCACGGCGATCAGCTGCTCTTTCTGGGCCGCGCTGATCACCTCGACGCGCTTCTGCTGGATGTCGGCCAGGACCTGCTCGACGGTGCTGAGTTCCTTGGTGCGCTCGAGCTGCTTGTTCAAGCCGTCGAGGTAGCGGTCGAAGGCCGCCTGTCGCTTGGCCGCTTCGCCGTTGTCGGTCTTGGGCAGCTCACCCACCGACTCGCGAGGATCGACCAGCGCAGGATTGATCTTGCCCCGGCCGCCTTCGACGCCCGTGGTCAGCTTGTAATAGGCCGCCTGCAGCTTCTTGTACTCGGCCACCTTGGCGTCGAGCTGCTCCGCGATGGCCGTTGCGTCGGTGGCGATGTTGCCGAGAGAACTTGCGCCGAAGAGGCGCTCTCTGAACGACTTGCCCGACGCGGCCAGATCCTTCGACAGCGACTCGATGTCGGACTGGAGCAGCTTCAGCTGCTTGCGCTGCGAATTGCCCTCCCAGTCGAAGGCGAGGTTTCCGAACGTGTCGAGCGCCGACTTCAGCCCCTTCTCGTTGAAGGTCTTGAGTACGTCGTTCAGGGCAGGCAGATACGCCGTGGTCACAGAACGCGCGACGTCGAGCACGTTCTTCTGCATCGCGGAGAGCTGCTTGTTGAAGTCCTCCGCCGCCTGAGTCTGGTCGCCGGTGGCCTTCGCGTTCAGCTCGCCCTGCTCGGCCAGGTCTTTCAGGAACGGCGCCGCGTCCTTGATGGACTTTCCGAACAGCTCCTGCACGATGCGAGCCTTGTTGCCGTCGTCGGCGAACTGCGTCAGCGCCACCGCCGCTTGGCGCAGGGCCTCCGCCGGGTCCAGTTGCTTGAGCGCGGCCACGTCCAGGCCGATGGCCTTCAGCGCTTGGGACACCGCGTTCTTGCCGTCGGCCTCCTTCAGGACGTTGTTGAACTTGACGAGGATGCCCGACACGTTGTCCAACGTCGTTCCGGTGCGCAGGGCCACGTCCTCGAGGGCGCTGATGTTCTCGATGCTCGAGCCGGTGGCGTCAGCCACGTCGTTGAGCGCGTCGAGGCCATCGATGACCTGCTTGCCGAAGTACAGAGCCGCGGCCCCCGCCGCTGCGAAGGACGCGCCGATCACCTTGCCGAGGTTCTCGGCCTCCTTCTGCAACTCCTTGAAGCGCTTCTCTGCCGCCTTCGTCGAGCGGTCGGTGTCGGTGTCGAACGAACCCGTGCGCATTAGCAGGTCGATGATGATCGAGCCAGCTGACATCTCAGACTCCCATGCCCGGCGGCTTGACGCCGAAGGCCTTGAACGTTTTCATGTCCGCCTCGCTGAATTGAGCCGACATCCAAGGCGTCGGGTGATCGTCGCGCTGGGCGAGCCAGTCGAGCTTCACGTCCATCTCACCTCCCCCAATCGTTTGCGCGACTAGCGCCGCGGGGCGCTGGTACCGGTGGAAATCGTCGAATGGGTACCGCGCGTAGAAGCGGGCCCACGCGTGGTACTCGTCCATTCCCATTCGGGTCTGCAGTTCGCGCACCGTGCATCCCCCGATGGCCAGCGTCAGGACGTGCCAGAACCAGCGTCCGTCGCGGGTGTCGAAGCTTTTTTTTCGCCGAACCCGTTGATCTCGAGGACCCGCTCGAGGATGGCGCCCGCCGCGGCCGGCTTCAGCTTCATGGCGCGCTCGAACGTCATCGACGGCTTGCCGTCCGGTTCGCACACGCTGGCGGCGATGAGGCGCGCGATGCTCCCCTCACGGACCGATTCGTCCTTGGAGCGCTCTGCCTCCTGGAACGAACGGAACTTCGAGGCCGGCAGCTCGCGGAAGAACAGCGTGTGCTTCTGCCCATCCGGCAGTTCCACCTCACGCTCGTGGACGGCGTCGCTGATGAAGAGTGAGTCGTCCATCATCAGGTCGGCGTCGGGCCGTTCCAGTTCCACTTCACGGTGCCGCTGCGCTGCAGCGTCAACGTGCCGCGCACGATCTCGTTCGTCGCGATGTCAATGTTCACGTCGGCGATGTACGCCTCGAACTCGGCGGTGGTGCGCAGCGGGCTCGCAGGCGGCACGAAGGCGTCGTCGCTGTCGAGGGTCGGCACCGCAACGCCATCGCTCAAGCCGATGAGCCACTGCAGGTTCCGGCCGTCTTCCTTCAGCTCGAACAGGTCCTGGTGGCTGAAGTTGCTCGGGATGAAGTTGAACGGCACCGACACTTGCCCCGGGTTGCCCAGGCCGCGCTTGAAGGTGCGCTCCTTCGAGTCGAGGCACGTGTCGTCCAGTTGGTCGGCGGCGCCGCCGAGGCCGCTGATGCCCGTCGGGCAGGCCATCTTGATGACCGACGCATCGGTCACGAGCGGGTTCACGAAGAACAGCTCGGTGCCTTGCGTCTTGAGAGTTCCGATCGTCATGATCTTCCTTCCATGAAAAAGGCCCGCTCGAGGCGGGCCACGTTGCTGATTTCGGTGCGGCTATGGCCCGGAGCGGGGCAGCAGCCAATCGAACTGGAGGCCGATGCGGAAGAGCCGCGTCTCCGGCTCCCAGTCGTCGATCGGGATCGAGGTAAGGTGCGCGTGCGGTTCGACCGCATCGCGCACGGCGGTGGCGAGCGCCTCCACGCCCGCGTCGTCGCGATGCCAGCAGTCGATCTGCACCGTCGCGCGATCGACCGGAGGCAGACCGCTGAGCTGGTTCTCGGGCACGCTCGACAGCAGGAACCACGTGATGTAGGGCGCCTTCGCAGACTGGCCCGCCACGTTGTGCCGGCGGATGCCGCCGGTGGCCATCGCGCCCACGGGCGAGGCCATGAGAGTCTGGTAGACGGGCGGAAGCATCACCGGCGCCCTTTCATCAGACGCCTGACCGTGCGGTCGAGCTGCCGCAGCAACTCGGCCTGCGTGGCCTGGATCGCTTCGCCGGCCTTCGACTGGAACGCCGGCCGGAGCCAGGGCTCGGCCGGCTGCTGGCTGCTGCCGTACTCCAGCAGCTGCGCGGTCTTGAGGGTCGTCACCGCGGCGGCTCGCTTGGCCTTCCTGCCTTCGGCGCTACGCTCCGCCGCACGGTTGTAGGTCTTGCGGCGCACGCGCACCAGATAGCGCTCGCCCTTCCCATCGGTAGGAGCCTTGCCACGGGTGACCACCAGGTTGTTCAGCAGCAGGCCCGTGCTGTGCCGCTCACCGTCGTCGGTGGCATTCGCCACCGAGGCCTGAAGGTTCGTCTTCGCCTGACGCAGAAGCACCTGCGCACCCTTGCGCAGCGCGGCCTTCACGGGGCCGCCGCGCTTGCTGACCATCTCGGGCGGCAGCCGGCGAAGCATGTCGAGCACGCCGTCGAGGCCTTGCATGCGCATCTCGAACTTCACAGTGGGCTCCCGGGCTCTCGCATGGCGCCGGCGGGCGCGCCATCGAGATCGACTGAAGGCACGTCGACCTGCTCCTCGGCGATGAGCGCCTCGGCGATCGCCTCGATGGCCAGACCCTGCGCGACCTGCAGGCGCTCCACGCGCAGCACGGCGTCATGCACCTCACCCAGGCGGCGCAACACGGCCATGAGATCGTCAGCCATGGTTCACACCCTCCTCGCACATCAGCGTGAAGTGATGGCGGAACGTCGGGTCGGGCAGTACCGCCTTGATGTTGTAGATCGCCCCCCCGTGGAGCACGCGCATCGTCGGCAGCACGTCGTCATCGTGGCGGATGGTGATGCGCGTCGTGACGCCGGCCTGCAAGGCCTGCGCCGCGACGAACTCGCGGCCGCTGTGTGGCGCCACCTCGGCGGGCACGGCATTGCGGAACGGGAGCCAGTCGATGCGGACGGCACCGGTCTCGCTGCTGACCAGCACCTCTTCGGGCCGCTCGATGTCGACGCGATGGCGCAGCCGCGGCGCCAGGTTGTTCTTCCAGGCCATCAGGCCCCCCACCCCATCCGGTACGGCGCCCACAGCGCCTCGGCGCCCTTGCGGTACGACGCCCGGTCCTGCGGGTCGCCTTCCCAGCCAGCCTGGACCATCAGGATGATCCCCTCGACGACGTCCGGCGCGACGGGATCCTCGCTGCTGGGCACGTCCTCGCTGACCATCTCGCTCGGGCAGTCCGAGGTGCCCGGGTAGTCGACGGGCAACGTGGGCAGCTGCGAACGGCCGGTGTAGCGCAGGCACTCCTGCTCGGCCGAGCGCAGACGCCGCTCGAGGTCCTCGTCGTCGTGGTCGTGCGTCACGCGCAGCGCGCGCTTGACCACGTCGAGCGAGATGGTGGTGGCCTGGTTCACGGCGCAGTCCTCCGACGGAAGGCGAAGGTTTGGATGTCCTCGCGGCCCGCCGACTGCTCCATGTCCGTCTCGCCGGCCAGGTCGAACCCGTGCCGCTCCATGAACGCCACGAAGCCATCGCGCGTGAAGTACAGGCAGTGCTCGTCCTTGCGGAAGTGCTTGGAGCGGCGAATGTGCGCCGCGTCGGCGAAGATCGGCAGCGACACGAACGCCCAGCGCGTGACGTTTCCCAGCAGCATGGCCGGGTCGTGGATGTGCTCGAGCGAGTCCCAGAAGGTCACGGCCTCGAGCGGCCCCGTGTAGGGGTTCCAGAACCAGCCGAACTGCTGCAGCCAGTCCACCGCCCGCGGGTTCACGTCGAATCCGAAGTGCCCACCGTCCTCGACGAATCGGCCGCCGCCGATGCCGATGTCGCACACCCGGCCGGCGTAGAAGTGCCGCACCCAGGCCTGGCGCATCGTCGTCAGCATCTCGCCGCACGGCGTCCGGTCCATCACGCGGTAGCGCTCCCAGTACGCGTCATCGTAGGGCTGCTCCTGCACGGGGTAGTACCCCATGCCCAGCTCCGGCAGCCACACGAGCTGCCCATCGGCGAACGCTTCGAGCCCCTGCAGGTTCATGTCGGAATCGCCTCCACCTGGTCGGCCATCAGCGCGGCGAAGCGCTCGACGGCGTCGTCGAAGTTCGTGATCGTCTTGGCGCAGGTGTGCGCCCGGTCGTTGCACATACAGAACCGGTCGGGCATGGCCTGCACGATGCGGCTGCTGTCCATCCTGGGATCCAGCAACCGCTGCGGTCCGTTCACCGCGCCCCAGCCGCCGTAGACCAGCAGCATCGGCACGCGGTAGGCGATGGCTGCCGGCAGCAGCCAGCCCACCCCGCCGACCACGCCGGCCGCACCGGCGACCAGTTCGAGCAGGTCCTCGAGCAGCAGCTCGCCGCCGTGAAAGTGGACGTCTGCCCGCGGCAGTGGCGCGATGCCCCACTCGTTGCGGCCGTCGATGTCGGCCACGCTGATCACCGTGTAGCGGTCGCGCAGCGCATCCACCGCCCGGCACAGGTAGGCCGGGTCCGGGTTGCGCGCGGCCGCGGGCCACTCGCTGCGCACCGTGGCCGGGCGCACGACGATGTAGCGCCCCTCCCTGCGCTCCACGGGCGGCCCGTCGAAGTTCACCGCGGTGCGGTCGATCCCCGCCGATCGCAGCATGCTCTGCAGGATCGTGCCCTTCGTGTCGTAGCCCAACCGGGCCGCTACCGGATGCCGCCGCGGCGCCGCCACCCACGGCAGATCGTCCCGGGCGGCGTTCTTCGCCTGCGTGCGCAGGCGCGTGTCCGGGCGTACGCACTGCACCGGGAGGTCGGCGTACAGCTGCGGCCACGCCGTGACTAGGTGCAGCTCGCCCAGCTGGCGCACCACGGCGCGCTGGTAGAAGTTGTCCCCCAGGCCCTGCATGCCGGTCATCAGGCGCACAGCGCATCCTCCAGGGCCACGCGCGGGAAGCAGTCCAGGACCGTCGCCCGCGAGGCGTTGACCACCTGCATGCCCTCCACCTGTCGCGACACGGCGGCAAACTGAGCGGGCCACTTCGGCATCGAGCCGGCATTGCCGAGGCCCGCCGGGTGGTCGCCGTGCCAGTGCACCAGGCGGCCGACCTTCTGGCAGTCGTAGCCCAGCATCACGACGCGGCGCGCGCCGAACTGGTGAGCCAGCGCGATCGCGGCGGCGCCCGAGTTCTGCACCGGCGGCGTGAACCGCACCTTTTCCACGCCGGCCACCCCCGCCGCCGGCGTCACGGCCGCGCCGCGGAAATCGCGGACCACTTCGTCGCGGTGCATCACGTGCCAGGCCCGGTCAACGAAGATGAGGACGTCGGCCCAGGGGGCGGCCCGGAACGTCGTGTTCGTGACGACGACGAACCGCTGCTCGCCGCCGTCGCGCCACCGGCGGACGCGCGCGAGGTCCGCGTCGTTGAGACTGGGGCCGCTGGCGAGGCAGACGACGTCTGCGCCCTGCCAGCGGCCAGCGCTTTTCCCTCGCGGGCACCTCCAGGCGGCGGCGCGGCCGAGGCGCCCACCCGCACGAGACCACGCAGCGCGAGGTCGCGCGCCAGCGATTCCGGCAGGTGGACGCCGGACTGGCCCGCCACGAGGTTCATGGCCCCGTGGACGAAGTCGCCCAGGATGTCACAAGGGACGCGCATCACGTCGCTCCCGATCAGTTCGGCAGGTTCGTGTTGCGGATGAAGGCCTCGGGGCGGTACACCGCCGACGCCAGGCGCTCTTCGCCACGGATCGTGATCATGTTCTTCACGAAGTCGTCTTCGTTCTGCGTCGCGATCACCACGTTGGCTTCCTCGCGGTCGAAGATCTGGGAACCCGCGCGGAACGCGCCCACCAGCGCGGTGTCGATGGACATCGCCTGCGTGGCCACCACCGGGCGGCCCCACAGCACCGGCGCGGCCAGCGATTGCGGGTTGGCGAAGATGTACGAGCCGGTCGTGTCCTTCGTCAGTTCGATCGCCGTCCAGTCCGACGGATGCAGCACGATGCCGTCGGACGGGAACTCGGCCAGTTCCGCCTGCAGCAGCATCAGGCGGATCACGTCGATGCGCGTCTCGGTACCGGGCGGGTCGATCGGCGCGGCGTAGTTCGTGGCCTGGGTGTAGATGCCGTTCAGGTTGTTGCCCACACCCGAGCCCTTGAGCAGTTGCGTCTCCTCGACGAGCGCGAGGCCGTAGCGCAGGCGCGAATCGATGTACGACTGCAGCTGCGGCGCGTCATCGAGGATCTGCTTCGAGGCCTTGATGAAGTGCGCGATGGTGACCACCGGCTGGTTGACCAGGTCGAACTCGATGTTCGACTCGGGCTTCTTCACCGTTTCGGACACGGTCGCCGCCGCGTTCGTCCAGCCGGTTTCCTTCACGTACTGGATCGCGTTGCTGTCCGTGCGGCCCGGGGCCATCAGGTCGCGGATGGTCATGCGGCGCAGGCCCGGCGGCACGATGCCCGGAAGACGCATGGGGTCGACCAGGTCACCGGCACTGCCGATGCTGCTCAGCGCCGCGTTGATCTTCATCGCAAAGCTGGCGTTGCGCGAGCTGATGCCGCCGGCCTTCAGCCACGCCTGGAAGTCCTCGGACGCGACCACGAGTTGGCCGAGGGTCTTCGGCTTGACCTTCTCCCCGCCGCCGCCCTGGGCGAGCACGGCGACCTGCTGCTCGGCCGCCTGCAGGCGGCCCTGCATTTCGCCTTGCTGCAGCAGCACCTTGTCGACGCTCGCGCGGAGCTCGTCGGACATCTTGCCGTTGTTCTTGATGTCGGACAGCGCCTTTTCGGCGAGCGACTTCACTTCATCGCCGATGCGCTTGAGCTCGGCCTGGATCTTTTCGGGGTCAGCGGTTTGCGTGGTCATGGTCATTCCTTCGGATGGAGGTTGAGAGAGAAACCCTTGAGGGCAGCGAGGACCGACTGGTCGCCCGCGGGGCCGGCCGGCTGGCCGGGTTCGGTGGGATCACCCTCACCGCCGCCGGCAGGGTCACCCTTGCCGGACTTGAACTCGCTGATGAGGCGCAGGGCCTCGGACTTCGGCATGCCGGATGCGCGCAGCGCAGCCTCGATGCGGCGGACAGCGGAGGCGGACGCCTTCGCGCCCTTCTGCTCGACCTGGTCTGACGGCAGCAGTTCGTCGGCGAAGCCGTCCTCGACGGCCTGAGAGCCGCCGATCCAGCTCTCCGAGTCCATGAGCTTCGCGATCGTTTTCGAGTCTTCGCCGGTGCGCGCGGAGTAGATGTCCGCCATGGCAGCGTCGAACGGTTCCAGCCACTCGGCGAACTCGCGCAGATCGTTGCGGTTCCCCGCGGCCACGACCCAGGCGTTGTGGATCATGAAGAACCCGGCCCGCGCGATCTGCACGGTGTCGCCGGCCATCGCGATCACGGAAGCAGCGGAGGCGGCCAGGCCGAGCACCTTCACCGTCACCTCGCCCTCGTGCTCGCGCAGGAGGTTGTAGATGGCCAGACCTTCGAACATGTCCCCGCCCGGCGAGTTCACGTTGACGGTGACAGGGCCCTTCCCCATGGCGCGCAGCGCGCCAGCGACGCGCTTGGCGGTCACGCCCTCGCCGCTCCAGTAGTCGTAGCCGATCACGTCGTACACGCTGATGGTGCGCTCGGTGTCGTCACCCGCGGCGCGCACGCCGGCGTGCCAGCGGTCGAACGCCCGTGGCAGGATCTCGCTGCGCACGCCGCCGCTCAGCCGGCCTTCGCGGGCGGCTGGAAGTTTCCTGATGGACATGTGGGTCTCCCGGCCTACGCGGCCTTGTCGTTGGGTTGGCTCGGGCCGCCGAGCCACTGCCTGAGCGCCGCTCGCGCGGCGCCGGCGTCGTCGGCCTGCCCGATGTCGTCCAGTGGCGCCATGGAGGTCTGCACGGTGAGCACTGCGGCGTTGCCGCCCATCGGCTCTCGGTCCTCCAGCTCGCGCACCTCGTCGCGCGTGAACACTCCGTTGTTGACCATCGTCGAGTAGAACGACGCGCGGCCGGCGCTGTCCGCGCGCAGCAGGCCCTCGACCGAGAACTTCGCGTAGTAGCGCGTGCGGTCGGCCGGCGTCAGCAGGTCCTTGTCGATGGCCTGCTCGATGCGCTTGAGCCACGGCGCCAGCGTGAACGTCAGGAAGCCGATCATCTGCTGCTCGATGCCCGAGCCCCAGCTCGTCGACTTCTCCGAGTGGCCTACCATCGAGGGCGGCACGCGGAACCAGCGGCAGATCTCCTCGACCGAGAACGAGCGCGACTCGAGCAGCTGCGCGTCCTTCGGGTTGATGCCGATCGTGCCGACCTCCATCTCCGCCTCGAGGATGGCTGGCCGGCCCGCGTTCACGGCGCCGGACAGGCGGTTCTCGATGAACTCGCGCGCCTGGTCTCGCTGCTTGTCGCTGAGCACCTTCGGGTACTTGAACCAAGTGGTCGGCATCAGCCCGCGCCGGAACGTGCTGCTCGCGACGTTGTCCGCCGCCAGCGCCGCGCCGAAGACGTTGGCCCCGTACGCGACCACCGACACCCCGGTCTTCCCGTCGACCGAGAACCCCGGCAGGGCCCAGACGCGCGACGTCGGAATCGTCCGCTGCGTGCCGTCGTCGCCGATATAGCGGTACTGCTTCGTGCCGTCCGCCAGGCGGGTGATGCTCAGTCGCTTCGGGTCGAGGAACAGCAGGCCGACCAGGCGCGTGCCCACCATCAGGCGTTCCGCGTGGGCCATGCCGCGCAGGAGCATCGCAGCGACCACCGACTCCCAGAACAGTACCGCGGTGCTGTCCGGGTTCGGCTGGTCGTGCACGACGAACTGCAGCGGGTGTTGCTGCGCGACGCGCTTGCCGGCCGACGTGCGTTCGTAGATCGACAGCGGCAGCGTCGAGATCGCCTCGGAGATCAGGCGTGCGCACGCCCACACCGTCGCGATGGTGAGCATCTTGTCGGTCGTCACCGTCACGCCGGCGGACGACGATGCGGCGCTGCCGTCGGCGTAGTAGAACGGGCCGGGGAACCAGCTCGTGATGGCGGCGCGCACGCGGCCGAGGAGCGACGTCTTGCGGGTCATCCGATCACCGGTGAGGAGAAGAACGCGCTCAGGTCCTGGGCCTCGTCATCGGGCACCAGGATGCGACTGAACGCCACGATCAGCGCGATCGCCGCGTCGATCTTCAGTTCGGGCTTCGGCTTGCGCGGGAAGACGTTCTCGTTGCGATCCTCCACGCACTCGACGTTGCTGAGCATCCACAGCGCCGGCGGGTCGTCGGCCATGTGGAAGCGGCCACCGTCGATCAGCGCGGCGATGGTCTTCATCGGGCCGCTGAGGTGGCGGGTCTGCATGGGCACGTCCACCACCGTGAAGCCGGACTGGGTGAGCGACGGCGCGATCTCGCGGCTGCCCCAGGCGTCCATGGCCACCTCGCGCACGACGTGATGGTCGGCCTCGGCCTCGACGTCCTCCTCGATGCGCTTCAGGTCGATCATGTTGCCCGGCGTCTGGACCACGTGTCCGCCCTGCAGCCAGCCTCGGTAGAGCTCGTTCTCGGGCTTCAGGATCGCGGCCTCGGGCAGCCAGTGGCGCCAGAAGGCGAAGTAGTGCTTCACGCCGTCGATTTCGCGTTCGAACACCTTCGCCTTGCTCGCCACGTCGGTCTTGCTCGCGAGGTCGAGCCCCGCCACGCATTCCTCGCTCGCGAACTGGTCCTCGTGCAGCGTCCTGTCGACGCTCTTCAGCAAGTTCGCCAGGTTGAGCCACGAGTTCGCCGCACCCACCCACTGGTTCAGGTGCTTCGTGCGGAAGATGCTGGCCTTGCGCGGGTCACGGATGGCGGCCTGGTGGTCTTCGAGGAGGGTCTCGGCGTTGACGGAGACGCCCATGTTCGGGTTCGCCTTCGCGAGCACGGCGGGGTCGGTCCAGTCGTCCTCCTTGTCGATCGTGTAGACGATGCCCCACCGGCGCTCGTCCACGGCCAGGCCCTGCAGGATCTTCTCCAGCTCGCCCTGGTGGTGGTGGCACGGGCCGCCGATGTTCACGCCCGCCGTCGTGATGACCAGCTGCAACGCCTGCATGCGCGCGCCCATGCCCGTCGACATCGCGTCGTACTGCTCAGCGGTGGGGTGCTCGTGGTACTCGTCGTGGATGGCGCCGTGCGGGGACGCGCCGTCGCCCGGCTTCCCGATCAGGCGCTCGAACTTGCTGTTCGTGTCCAGCACCACCAGCGCCTTCGCGTTCACCAGCACGCCGAAGCGGGCCCGGAACTCCGGCGTCTTCAGCGCCATCTCGCGGGCCGGCAGGAACACCTCGCCCGCCTGGCGCTCCGTTGTGGCGCCGCTGTAGACCTCGGCGCCATACTCCTCGTCCGCGGCGAAGAGGTACAAGGCGATGACGCCGGCCAGCGCGGACTTGGCGTTCTTGCGCGGCACGAACAGGTCGGCTTTCCGGAAGCGCCGCTTCAGCGTCTCGACATTGATCCAGCCGAAGATGGACGCCAGCGCGAACACCTGCCACGGCTCCAGCCGGATGGTCTCACCAGCGGCGGCCCAGTGCCCCTTCACGTGCGGCATCAGCTCGGCGAAGGCGCAGATGCGATCGGCGGGCCGGTAGTTCTTGCCCGTTCCCTGCTGGGTCATCTCGGGGTTGAAGGCGTACGGGAACGCAGGGTCCGCCGCCGCGGCGCGCTCGAGGTCGCGCAGGTGCCGCTCGCAGGCCAGGCGCACCCAGCGGCACGCGACGATGGCTCCGCCCACCACGTCGCGCGCGTACTTCGTGGCGATCGCGGCGTAGTCCTTCATCGTGCTCACAGTGCGTTGAACCCCGTGGCCGGATGCCCGGCCCCCTTGTCGTCTTCCATGCCCGGCAGGCGGTACTGCGCGTCGTTGCGCGAGGCCACGACGCGCGAGCGTGCGCTCGGGTTCATGCCGAAGCAGGCCTCGGCCTGCTCGACCTGGTGCGCGAGGTCGCGGGCCAGGCGGCTGAGCATCGTCTCGCGCTGGTAGCCCGTGTCGGTCTCGTACACCAGCGCCTTCGACGGGTCGTCCTTGCCGTCGATCAGCAGGCTCTGCGCCGCGCTGATGGACCTCTCTACCTGCTGCCAGCGGCCGTAGATCCGGCAGTAGCGCTCCAGCGCGCTGCGGTCAATCCGGGTCAGCAGGTTCAGCTCGAGCAGCAGCGGCGTGATGCGACGCCACTCGGCCCGGGCTTCCTTGCTGAGGTGCTTCGGCATCGGCGGCAGGCCGACTTCCGGGTGCACGCCGTCCGACAGATCGGCCGCGCGAAGAGGACGCCGCGACGCACCGGTGAATGCGCGGACGTTGTCCGGCATCGGTCGTGGCCCTCGTGCACCCATCGATTCCCTCAGAAAAAAGCTGGAAACTCGCGCGCGTAAAAATCTGTCTCAGCGGCCGGTTTCCGCTGGGGTCTCCCTCGACTTTGGCCCCACCCCCCGGCCCTCATGCACCAATCCGGTGCATCGGCCGCGACCCCTCACCGCCTCGGCCAGGCTCTTCGCCTCGTGGCAGGGGCTGCACAGGGCCTGCACGTTCGAGTCGTCGTCCGCGCCGCCCTCGGCGAGCGGCACACGGTGATCGCGCTCCGTGGCCAGCGTCACGAGGCCCCGCTCGCGACACAGCACACACAGCGGCTCACGCTCGAACAGTTCCTTGCGCAGGCGCTGCAGCTTGCGGCCGGTGATGCGCTTCGTGGCATCGGGCCGCTTGACCCACTGCTCGCGCGGATGGCGGACGCATCGGCCCGAGCCGTCACGCACGAGCGCACCGCACCCGGGATGCGTGCATGGACGGGCAGCAGCAATTGGCATGGGATGAAAAGGGCCCGACAGCGTGAACCGTCGGGCCAGGAGGATGGACAACCGCAGAAACAACGACGCCCGGCGCTGATGAGGCGTCGGGCGTCTGACCGAGGAACCGTGCTTGCACCGAACCCCAGCCTGCCTGAAATCTACCAGTTTGGTCTAATGGGGAAAACTCCTCGCCTACGACGCGCCGGTCCTGAGGCGCTCCACGCGCTCGCGCTCTTCCTGCCGCCGAGCCTGTGCTGCGTGGAAGTGATCGGCCAGAAGCCGGTGCGCCCGGTCGACCCGCGCGTGCATCGTGGCCTTCGAGCAGGCCAGCTTCGCCAGCCGCTCGCGCTCGGTGCCCCTGCCGGTGTAGACCTCCAGCACCGTGTAGCGCAGCTCGCCGGGCAGCAGGCGCACCGCGTCGTCCGTCTCGCGGGCCTCGACACTCGACACCGGGATCACGGCCTCCGCATAGCCCGCGCGTCCGGCATTGGCCGCGCCCAGGCTCACGGCCGCATACCCGAGCAGTCCGCCTCCCGGCATCGCCACCCAGCGCGCCCAGTTCAGCAGGCGATGCTCGATCCACTCAATGCGCGCCATGGGCACCTCCCGGGTCGCGCATCATCAGCAGCGCCTGCGTGGAGGTGACCTGCCGCGCCGCGAAGTTGGCCAGCACCGGATCATCCCAGGGCGTGCCCACGGCAAGCGTGCCCTCCCGCGCGAAGAACCAGCCAGCCTCGGCGCCCACCACGCCGCGCTTCCAGCACAGGTTCACGTGGGCATTTCCCCAGGCCTCTCGCTTCTCCGCCATCAGCCGCGCCACGCCAGGCATGTGTGCCGGCAGCCACGTCCAGTCCCGCTTCTCTTCCGCCATCGTCACCTCGTCGTCGAATCGTTCACCACGACAGTGGGAAGGGTGGGACGCACTTTCCCGAACCACCCTTCCCGCCAGAACCCGCACCAACACTCGCTCTCCGCTCTTTGGGAACAGTGGGAAGAGTCATTTAAAAAGTTCGGCATGCGAGCGCGTGCGCACGCGCATGCATGCGCACACGCACACGCCTGCGCACACATGGGCCGCCTGAAAACCCTTCCCACCCTTCCCACTCGCCGCAAAGCAAGCACTGGCGCGGCTTCGCATGGGAAGGGTGTCGATCCCAGCCCTTCCCAACCCTTCCCGGAACAGGCCGGGTTCCATCACATGGCCCTCCGTGCGTTGCCGAGCAGCGTGTGCAGGGCGGCCTGGAACAGCTTGATCCGCGCGTCCCGCACCTCGGGTTGCGTCACGTCGACGCTTTCTCCCTGCGGGGCAGGCGCGGTGTCATCGCCCGCCGTGACGGACCGACGCTCCCGGTCGGCCGGCACGAAGTAGACGATCCCCTGCAGCTGCGTCGGCTCGCTGTTGCTCCAGTCACCGTCGGCGACGGTCTTGTCGCTGTAGGCCCAGTACCGGGTCTTGCGCTTCTCCGGTGCCCCCAGGCGCTCCAGCTCCTCGCTCATGGTCCGGCCGAAGGCGGTCGAGTTCGCCACAAAGCGCTCGCCGTTGATGCGGCACCACGCCTTGAAGGCGGTGTAGAGGTCGCTGGCAGGACACGTCACGAAGGGCACCCCGGCCACGCCGGACTCCCAGAACTGGAAGAAGCGCTGATCGGGGCTCATCCCGAGCGTGATCAGGTGCATGCGGTCCTTGTTCTGGAAGGGCCGCGTGCGGTTGTTGAAGTCGCCGATGTCGTACCGCAGCAGCCAGTCGAGGAACGCGGCCACGCCGCCGTTGTCCATCTCCTCGAGGATCGCGTCGAAGTACTCGGGCGGCCGCCGGGCCTCGACCCGGATCACGGTGTGCCGCCGGTCCGACTTGTTCAGCAGCACGGGCACCTGCTGGTTCGAGTGGAACTGGAAGTTCGCGAAGTTCGCCTCGGTGCGCAGAGGCATGTTCTTCTCGTTGATCTGCACCGTCTCGTTGACGATCATGTCCTGCAGGATGCCCTGCAGGTGGGCCCGGTCCTGGCGGCTGACCACCTCCTCGGCCACCACGTACATCTGGCCGCTGAGCCAGCCGTTGAACTCGGTCTCGAGCTGCCGCTGCCCGATGCTCCGTGAGTGCACGCCGTAGATCCGCCGCATGATCCCGGCCAGCAGTGACTTGCCGGTCCCCTCCTCCCGGCCGTGCAGCACGAGGGCCGTGTGCATCTTCGTGCCGAGCTTCTGCAGTGGCAGGGCCAGCCAGCAGGCCACCCAGTGGAAAAGCTCGTCGTTCTCCTGGCAGATATTGAAGAGGTGCTCGACGATGCGTGCGCAGCTGGCCGACGGGTCCGGCTTCACGGCCAGGCCGGCGAAGAGGTTCACATAGTCGGGTGCCTGCGACCGGCCCGTCGGATCGAACACCAGGCGGTGCTGGGGCACCATGCGGCGGTTCGGGTGGTCCAGCCACCAGTCCACGAGACGGCCGAACGCCAGCTTCAGGCTCTCGATGCGGTAGACCTGCCGCTCGACCGCGTCCCACACCGTGGTGGTGCCGTATATCAGCGTGAAGCGCGCCAGGAAGTCGTCGCTCTGCGGCGGTGGCTCGCCATCGTCCGACGCGGCCCCGCGCCGGCCCCTGCCGCCCTGCGGGCCTCCGTTCGCGCGCGATTTCTTTAGGCCGCCGTCCTCGAACAGGCGCAGCAAGGCCTCTGCACAGGCCTCCAGGCCGCGACCGACGTGGAAGTCGTTCCAGTCGGTGTCGGGTGTGTCCGTGCCCTCGAACGGAGGCAGGAGCACGAGCGCGCGGTGGCGCTTCGCCGCGGCCACGGCCTTCGCCCGGCCAGCGTTCTCCAGCTTCAGCAGCTGCACCTGGTCGCCCACGGTGATCGAACCCTCGATGCGGCTCACGCCCGCGGCGTCGTTCGCCATGCCGGCCTTCAGCGACACCACGGTGCCGTCCGGCAGTTCCCACTCCATAGCCCGCAGGCCGCCCGCCTCGCGCGCGAACACGGCGCGATCGACGTGCACACCGGCCTTCGCCAGGCGCCCGCTCAGCCGCTCCACCAGGTGGCGATCGTCGTCCGCGAGGATCGCGAACTGCAGCTCCGGGTACAGCTCGCGCCACTGCGCCATCACGCCGTCGAGGTTCCCCGCGTCGAAGCAGACGACGACGGGCCAGCCCGTGGCCATGTGGGCGCTGGCCCCACTCGCGTAGCCTTCGGCGAAGGCGAGCGGCTTGTCGGGCGACACCTCGCCGATGAGGTGGAAGCGGCCGGCCTTGAGCATGCCGCTGCCGAACTTCTTCTCGCCGTCGCCGCTGATGTACTGCAGGCCCTGCAGCGTGCCGGCCATGTCGCGCACGGGCACGAGCAGCATGTCGCGGAGGAAGCGCACGCCGAACGCGCGCACGCGCTTGCGATCGAGGTACGGATGCGCGCCCTCCTCCCGGCCCTTGGCCCACAGCCGCTGCGCTTTCTCGGCCGCCGCAACGGCGTCGGACTGGCGCGCCTCTTCAGCTGCTTTTTCAGCCGCCTTGCGCTGGGCCTGCCATTCGGCGCGCTCCGCCGGCGACCAGTCGCTCGCGGACGCCTCGACGGTGTAGGTGTCGCCGCGCCATCCGAACGAGCCGGTGATAAAGACGCGCCCGGTCTTTCCGGTGAACTCGAAGAGCCGTGCCCAGGCGCTCTTCTTCACCTTCTTCTCGTCGGGCGGTCGCCAGCGATAGAAGCCCTTGAACGCCTGCGTCAGGTCGGCGCGCGCCGGCAGCCCGATGCCCACCGCGGCCATCTGCCGCACCACGTCGTCGAGAGAGTTGGCCATCGGTCAGAGGCTGTTGTGTACCGCGCTCTGCGTGGCGCGGCTGGGTCGGGAGGGGGACATGCTGCGGAGGGGGCAGCTACACGAAGTTGGCCCAGCAGGCCGCGAGTGCTGCGCCTGGCGCTGACGTGTCAGCGCTAGTTGGGCGGAGGTACAGGGCCATCGGCCTGTTGATGCCCTCCACGCGGGCGTACTCGTTGTGCCGCACCAGCTCGCCAGCGCGCTGCATGTCGCGCACGGCCTGCCGCGCCTCGCCGAAGCCTACGCAGGCTCTCGACGCGAGGTCGCGCCAGGTGAACGGCGTGGCCATGCGCTCGGACGCGGCGCTGAGCGCCTCGCGGATCTCGCCGCGGGGTCGCATCAGCCGGGCCTCCGTGTGAAGGTTGGGTGTCCCAACCCGTGGCAGACTTTCGTCACCACAACTCCACCCACGACGGGAGGGACACCCATGAACGAGACACTATTCCACAACCACCGCGGCGCCCTGTGGGCGTTGAGAGAAGTTGTCATCGCGCTTGCCCGCCAGAACCCGCAAGCCGCTGCACAAGGGCTCGAGAATGCCGCGCAGCAGCGCGAGCTGCTCGTCGCAAGTAAGCAGCCAGAAGCGTTCCTGCAGGGAATCGATGTTGAGATTGCCGCGCTGACGAAGGCGTTGAACCTTTGACCTGCCACGCGTAGAGGTCCGCGAACAGCGGATCCAGCCCAAGCTTTCCATCGGCGATCGCTGCGCGCACCTCTGCGGGTGTCAAGAACGATTGGGCAACCATGATGCGTCGGCCCGCGTCCGTTGTGGCGTCGACGCGGTCAGCACGACGACGCCCGAGGCGAAGTCGCCCGGCGAATGAACACGCGCTCGCGCGTGCCTTACGCCGCATCCCGCTTCCCCTTCGCGTTCTGGTTCACGAAGTCGGACAGCAGCGCCTGCGAGGCCGCGACCAGCTCGCCGATCTGGCGCTGCACCTGCTTGAGCTCGTTGTCGCTGATGACGCCGTCGGCGGCGCTCAGCGCTGCGGCCTGCACCACGTCGTTGAACTCCTTCGACATCGCGGCGAGGTGGCTGATGGTCGACTCGGGCGCGCCGTCGAGGTTCGGCAGCGGCATCGCGATGTGGCCCAGCCGTGCGTTCATCGCGTGGAGCGCGCGGAAGTCTCCGGTGATCTCCATGATGCGAATCGCGTCCTCGACGCCAGCCTTCGCCGCGCTGCCGGCCGGCGGCCGCACCTCGTGGCACAGCGACGTGCCTCGCTTCCCCAGTCGCTGGGCCAGCGCCTCGGCCCCGCCGTCGAAGTCGTGCACCGTGTGGTACAGCGCGTCACGCACGCTCATGCTCATGACAGCCCCTTGCTCGCGTTGTGATGGAAGTTCGCAGGGCCGATCCCGATGATCGCGGCCATGCAGTTGAATGAAGTTCAGACCAGGTGGGCGTCCTCAAGCAGCTTTGGCCGCTTCGAGGACCTCGCGCTCATGCAGGTGCAGGATTCCAAGCCCAAGGGCGTACGAGATATTCGTCGTCTTGCCGCGCGAGAGGTCGCTCACGAACGCCTGGGACACGCCCAGGTGATCGGCGACACGCTTCTGCGTCCAGCCCTTCTCTCGCAGTTCCGCGAGCAGCTTCTTCCAGTCCAAGGTCGGTCCTCCAGACATCGATCCATCGATATCTTAGCCATCAGTCCATCGATTGACAATATCGGCACACTGATTGGGATGGATAGAAGTCGCACTCCTTTCGGTCAACGCATGCTCCAGGCGCGCAAAGCTGCCAAGCTTTCGCAGCCCCAGGTGGCCGAGGCATTGAAGGTTGCGCAGAGCACAGTTGCCCACCTCGAGAAGGCTGCGGCTGGAAGCCAGCGCACTGCCGAGTACGCTGCCCTCTACAACGTCGATCCGACCTGGTTGGCCACGGGCGACGGAGAGGCACCGGGCAGCCGCACCGTGGCGGCCGAGCCGGCTCCTGCTGGACGCCCACTCGTGCTCACGGATCCAGCGGAGGTCGACCTGGTGCTGGCCTACCGCGACTTGCTGCCTGAAGACCGCGCGGCGTTCGCCAAGGAAGTCACAGATCGAGCCGAGAAAATGCGCCGGCACGCCGAGCTGGTGTTGCAACGTGCGGGCCTGCAATCGAAGCTGCGGAACGGAGACTCACACAGGGAGGAATGACATGCTCAGATCCGTCGCAGTGGCGACACTGGTGGGCTTGGCGGGCTGCCAAGCTGCTCAGATCAGGCACCCGCAGGGGGACTTCAAAGTAGTCTCTGAAGGCCGCGTGGAAGCTGTGAAGGTTGGCCTCGTCGCTGACTGCATCGCAGACGACTTCAAAACGTTCAAGTACTCGCGTCGCTCGGACCGCACGCGCATCGACTTGGCCGACAACGCGGTGCAGATCACGCTCTCGGCCGACATCTTCGACTCCGGCCGCGTGGTCCTGTACGAGAGCCCGAACCTCTTCCTGATCCCTCTGGACGCCCACAAGGCCGCCTTCGAGCGTTGCGTGAAGTCGCCGCCGCCCTGAATGGCTCCTGACTGTGAAATTTGTTGCGGAGCGCTCGCCGCACGTAACGGCTCGCCCACAAATATCGATGGACCGTTGACAACAAATATCGTTTTACTGATACTGCGCACCGTTGACCCATCGGTCCCGGAGCGCACATGCACACGTCCACCGCCACCAGCAGCAGCCCCGCCTCCCGCACGAAACGCCGTGTAGCCGGGCCGCCCCGGTCGTTCGAGCGCATCAGCACAGAGCCGCCCATCGTCGGCACGCGCATCGCAGGCAATCGCTTCGACTCCGAGTTCTGCCCGATCTATGGGACGGGCCGCAGCAGTTGCTTCGGGGAACTCGGCCCGTTCAATTGGTTCCGGTCGCATGGACAAGACTTGTACCTGCCCTCCGACACCTGGACGGTGGTGAGCGACACGTGCGGCCGCATGAGCCACTTCCACGCCGTCATCGACGACTTCGGCAACCTCGTGGCGGTCCCGCGATGAGCTTCGAGCCCATCTGCTGGTTCCTCCACGACTCGGTGACGGCCACCGTGGGCCGCCGCATCGTCGCCTCGCTGTCGCTCGTGACCGCGTGCGCTGCGGTCGTGCTCGCCTTCGTAGGTGCAGCATGAAGCACGCCCATTGGCCTTTCCTGCCGCAGCCCGACGCGGACACGCAGCGCGCGCTGAACAACATCCATCATGTGTGGCGCCGCCAGAAGTACGGCGCCGCGGCGCTCGGCTGCGCGCTGCTGCTGGGCGCATGTGGCGGCAACGACGAGGCAGCGCCGGACCAGGACGGCCCGCCGCCGATCAAGGCGCCCACGTGCCCCGAGCGGAGGACGTGCCTGTGAGCGCGCCCGTGGCCCGCCACTTCCTCGCGGCCTACAAGCTGCGCAACGGCGCGCGCGGGACGCTGGACGTCCTCGCCGCCAGCTCGTGCGACGCGATCGTCGTCGCGCTCGACCTCTTCGGTGACGCGCTCCAGATGGCGAGCGCCCGCCCGGCCTGCCCCGATTCAACCCCGCGGGCGCAGACGCCCGCACGCCCCCGGAGGTGCCCATGAACCAGTTCGCCGACACCATCATGGTCGAGCCCACGAAGGCGGCGCGGCCGCCGGCGCTCACCATCACGATCGGGCCGCCGATCGACTTGACGCCCGACCAGGTCGAGCACGTGAAGCAGCACGTCACGGCGAACAAGGAAGGCATCCGCGCGAGCCTCAAGCCGCGACAGATCGCCGCCGGCGCCGCTCAGACCCGTCTCGAAACGCAGGTCGAGCACGCGTGGCAGTCAGGCTTCCGCGAGGGCTTCACGGAGGGCCGCGTGGGCGATCGCTTGCGCACCTGGTTGTGGGGCGCGGCCACCGGCGTCCTCGCCGGCGCCACCCTCGCCCTCGCCTGGCCGCTGGTGGGCTGACATGCACACCGCCGCCCGCCCCGTGGCCCACCACGCACGCGCTCAGCTGCCGCTGGTGCCCGAGCCGCAGCTGCCTCTGCTCGAGTTCGCCGTGTGGGGCGAGCTGATGCGCCCGGCCGAGCTGCGCGTCGCGGTCGACAAGAGCGTGCACGTGATCGTGCGCCTCCGCCAGAAGAACGACCGCCTGCCCTTCGTGGCCATGCGCCACGCGCCGGAAGCCGAGGCGGCATTCATGCGCGACCTGGTCGCGCGCCTCCCCGCCGGCACGCCCGTCGTCGTCCGCTTCCGCGGCCTCGAGGTGGCGCAGCACGACGGCGACTACGTGCTGCGTGCGGTCATCTGCGACGACCTGGCGCGCGCGAACTTCATCCCCACCCACCCGGAGCAGCCATCGTGACGCTGAACCCACCCGAGGCCCTGCAGTTCTCGCCGCTGGCCCAACGGCAACAGATCGAGTTCCGTGACGGCTCGCAGCTCGTGCTGCACCCGCTGTTCGACAACGGCACGCCGCTGCCCTACCACCGCGCGATCCACATCCCCGGCAAGGCGCCGATGGTGGTGGACCTGCGTCACGCCGCGCGCCAGCTCGGCGAGGACATCTGCACAGCCCAGGAACGCGACATCCCGGGCTTGGTACGGTACACGCTGCGGCACTCCGCCCCGAACGCGCAGACGGTGCTGCAGCGGCTGCTGTCGAACAGCAAGCGCCTGCGCAGCGGGAGGGCACTGGTATGACCTGGATGCTCACGCGCACCGGCGCCAACATCGACCTGCGGTACATCCGGCAGGCAGACATCAGCGTGCTCGACATCGCGCACGCGCTCGCCCAGCTGAACCGCTTCACCGGCATGGCCTCGCGCCCGTACTCCGTGGCCGAGCACAGCCTGTTCGTCGAGCAGCTGCTGCGGCATGCGTGCGTGACCGACCCGCACGTGCTGCAGGCCGGGCTGATGCACGACGCTCACGAGGCCTACTTCGGCGACATGAGTGCGCCGCTGAAGCAGATGCTGAACCAAGCCACGGCCGGCGGTCTGAAGCTCGAGGAGCGCCGGATGCAGATGGCGGTGATGGACGCGTTCAAGCTGAAGACGCCCTTCCACACGGCCAGCAAGCAGATCCACTGGGGCGACATGTCCGCGCTCAGCAGCGAGCGCCTGGCGCTGATGCCCGAGCACGACGTGGTGTGGCCCTGCACGCTGGAGTTCCCGCCCTTCACGTTCAAGGACTTCGCCGCCGACGGCGCCCACTCCTGGACCTACTGGCGCGACCGCTTCCTGCAGCGTTTCGTCGAACTCAACGCGGCGCGCGAAGCGCACGCCGCGGCGATACCGCGGGCACACCCCGCCTGACCCTTTTCGGGCGACACCAGCCAGCCGGTCCTCAGGTTTTCCTCCCTGACCGTACGAGCCCGGCCGACCCTCGAAAGGGGCGCCCTCTTCTTCAACCACAACCGAGGCAACACGACATGAGCATGCCCAAGTTCCGCACCCTCGCGGAGGTCTTCAACAACCTGCACGGCGGCGCGTTCGCGCAGGAATGCATCGACGAGCTGAAGGGGCTGGTGAAGTCGGTCGACGAGACCGGCAAAGCCGGCAAGCTGACCATCACCGTCGCCATCAAGAAGGCCGGCGCCGCGCTGCAGATCGACGCCGCGGTGACCGCGAAGAGCCCGGAGGTGAAGCCCGACGGCGACCTGCTGTGGTCGACCCCCGAGGGCTTCCTCACCCACCAGAACCCCAACCAGCGCAGCCTGGACCTGCAGGACGCCACGGCGCCCGCGAAGGTCCTGGCCGGCTGATCCACGTCCACCACTACGAAAGGAGCCCACGTGAGCAACCCGATCCCCGGCCAGCCGGCCGCCCTGCCCCAGCCCGAGAACATCGCCGCCACGCTCGCCCGCGAGCTGCCGAAGCCGCAGGTGATCTTCGCGCAGACCACCGAGAACGAGGACAACGCCGTCACGCACATCGCGCTTCCGAAGGGCATGCAGCTGCAGGCCATCGACAACGAGCTGCTGCTCCCGCATCCGCGCCGGGCCAAGGGCGTGGCCGTGTTCGCCGACATCGACAGCTTCGTGCGCTACGTGCTCGACCACAAGACCGAGGCCACCGTGGTGTGGTGCAACTTCAACCCGCAGACCTTCGCTCTCGCCTTCACCGCCGTCATCGACGACCACGAGCCGCGCTTCCCCGGCTGGCGCGGCCACCGCGCGGTTTTCAGGCCGACGATGGCGGCGGAGTGGACCACCTGGGCGAAGAACAATCGCGAGGCCATGTCTCAGGTCACGTTCGCCGAGTTCATCGAGGCCAACGAGAACGACGTGCACGCGGCCGACGGGCTGCCGACGAGCCTGCAGATGCACGCGCTCGCCACCGAGTTCGTCGCCCGCCAGGACGTGGCGATCAAGTCCGTGGTGCGCCTGCAGAGCGGCGGCGTGCAGCTCAACTACATCAACGACGCGGACAGCGGCACCACTGAAGCCATGCGGGTGTTCGAGCGCTTCGCCATCGCCATCCCCGTGTTCTGGACCGCGCCCGAAAGCGGCGAGACGCCGGCCTCCGTCAAGGCCTACCGCATCGACGCGCGCCTGAAGTACCGCTTCGCGAACGCCAAGGTCACGTTCCACTACGAGCTGATCCGGCCGGACCACGTCCACCAGAAGGCCGCGGTGGAGGTGCTCGAGGACATGCGCACGCGCCTGGTGGATGTGCCGCTGTTCATGGGCGAGTTCCAGGGCTGAGGACGGATTCGATGCTGACCCCGCAATACGTTCTGCCGCTCGCGCACGAGCTCGTCGTTGACCTGTTCGCGGGCGGTGGCGGGGCCAGCACCGGCATCGAGCAGGCCATCGGCCGGCCCGTCGACATCGCGGTGAACCACGACCGGGAGGCAGTGAGCCTGCACGAGGCGAACCACCCGCAGACCCGGCACTTCTGCGAGGACGTCTTCAAGGTGGATCCGCTGTCGGTGGTCGGAGACCAGCGCGTCGGCCTGCTGTGGGCCTCCCCAGACTGCAAGCACTTCAGCAAGGCGAAGGGCGGCAAGCCGGTGTCGAAGAAGATCCGCGGCCTGGCCGGCGTCGTGATCGAGTGGGTCAAGCGCCTGAAGCCCTTCGAGCAGCACCCTCGCGTGATCCACCTGGAGAACGTCGAGGAATTCCAGACCTGGGGGCCGCTCCTGAAGAACGACCGGCCGTGCCCGCGCCGCAAGGGGCGCACCTTCCAGCACTGGGTGCAGCAGTTGCGCGCGCTGGGCTACAGCATCGAGTGGCGCGAGCTGCGCGCATGCGACTACGGCGCGCCCACCATCCGCAAGCGTCTGTTCATCATCGCGCGCTGTGACGGGCTGCCGATCGTGTGGCCAGCGCCGACGCACGGCCCCGGCCTGAGGCCGTACCGGGTGGCGGCAGACTGCATCGACTGGTCGATCCCGTGCCCGTCCATCTTCGAGCGGGATCGCGAACTGGCGGCGGCCACGCTGCGCCGCATCGCCCACGGCATCAAGCGCTACGTGCTGGAGAGCGCGAAGCCCTTCATCGTGCGAATCGGACACACCGGCCACGGCGACGGCGGCAAGGCGCGATCGATCGATGAACCCCTGTCCACGATCACCAGCAAGGCCGAGCACCTGCTGGCCTTGCCGACGCTGGTACAGACCGGCTACGGCGAGCGGCCCGGCCAGGCGCCGCGCGTGCCCGGCCTAGACAAGCCACTCGGCACGTGTGTGGACGGGCAGAAGCACGCCCTCGTCGCCGCGTTCCTCGCCAAGCACTACGGCGGCAACGAGACACCCGGCTGGCCGCTCGACAAGGCGATCAGCACGATCACCACGCAGGACCATCACCATCTGGTCACGTCGCACCTGCTGACGAACACGACCAGGCATGCTGGCGGCCCGACCGATGCGCCGCTGCACACGGTGACCACCGGCGGCCACCACGCCGAGGTCCGCGCGCTGCTGCTGAAGTACTACGGAACCGACCAGGACCCGCAGCTCGGCGAGCCGCTGCACACGGTCACCACGAAGGATCGCTTCGGCCTGGTGACCGTGCACGGCGAGGACTACTTCATCGCCGACATCGGCATGCGCATGCTGCAGCCTCGCGAGCTGTACCGCGCCCAGGGGTTCCCCGACAGCTACGTGATCGACCGCGGCGCGAACGGCAAGCCGCTGTCGAAGGCCGCGCAAGTCCGCATGTGCGGCAACAGCGTGTGCCCGCCGCTGGCGCGGGCCATCGTTGCGGCGAACTACGCCGAACAACAGGTCATGCGGGAGGCCGCGTGACCGACAAACACACCTCGGTGGATCAACCGCGCTCTGAGCGCGGGCGTGAAGTCATGGCGCCGGAGGCGTGCGAGAGCGCTGCCGGCCGAGGCAATAACGTTGCGCCTGCTCTCGCCACGCTCCCCCAACACCCCAGCCCGGTCGGCGGACCCATGGGCGCAGGGCAACCCGCCGCCGCGGGCCCCGCTGGAGAGACGCGATGACCGACACCTGGAAGCTGGTGCCCGTCGACCCGACCGACGAGATGCTCGAGGCCGGCGCGCTGGCCCACCACCAGTCAAAGTGCCACGACTTCGAGGGTCCCATCTCCGAAGCCTGGGCGGCGATGCTCAACGCCGCCCCTCCCACCCAGCCCGCGCAGGCGGATGAGGTGGAGGAAGCGCGAAACCTCGTGCCCACGCTGAAAGCGATGGTGCGCAATTACTCGGACGGCCACCGCTGGGACCACCTGGACGCCGAGGCCGTAGAGAAAGCCGCACGCCTCCTCGCCGCCCTCACGCCCCGCCCCGCCGCGCCCCTGGCAACTGATGCGAGGGTGATGCCTGCGCGTTCGCATTGCCAGAACGGCGGTGACGTGTGCCTCGCCGGCAACCGCGACCCCCGGCACGTTTGCTGCCCCGAGGACTCGTGCGACATCGACGACGGCGTGCGACCCAATCCCCTCGCCGCCCAACCGGCAGCAGTCGAGGTGCAACGCCCCGCCCCGGCAGAGCAGCCCGAGCGGGAGGCGGTGGAGGCCGACCTGCGCGAGCTTGAACGCCTGTCGTGGCGCATGGGCGGTCTGTGGGAGAAGTACCAGGGGAAGGGGTGGCCCGACGACGAGGGCGACCTGTTCGTGAAACTGCGTGACGAGACGGTACCCGCGCTGCGCGCCAAGCTGCTCGACCTCACCCACCCGGCCGCAACCCAGGCCCAGCCCGCGACGGCGGATGCGGAGGTGCGGGTGCCGCTGACGGATGAACGCGTGTACGAGATCGCGTCCGAATGGGCGGCTGAAGGCAAGAGCGACCCGGCCTGTTGGGAGGCCAGCCTGCATTTCGTTGTCGAGTTCTCGTGCGGCGTCTTCGTCGAGGGCTTCCGGGCCGCCGAGCGCGCCCACGGCATCCTCCCCGCCCGCAGCGAGGAAGGTGAGGCATGAGCAAGGCCGCCTACGTGAAGGCCCAGGGCCAGACCCGCAAGCACCACTGCCACTGGCCCGGCTGCGAGCGCCAGGTGCCGCCGGCGATGTGGGGATGCCGGCCGCACTGGTACGCCCTGCCGCAGGAGCTGCGCGACCGCATCTGGGGCACCTACCGGCCCGGCCAGGAGGTGAACGGAACGCCGGGCCGCGAATACGTCGAGGCCGCCCGCGCGGTCCAGGTCTGGATCGCCCAGCAGCCCGCGCCTCCGGAACAGGGATCGCTCCTGTGAACCGCGCCCGACACGCCCGCCGGACAGCGCTGCGCGCGGCAGGGCTCACCCCCGACCAGGTGCGCGACCTCGCGCTGTGTCACCTCGAGAACCTGGACCAGATCGCCAAGGGCCAGGCCGGCCCCGGCACGTTGTGGCAGTGGGTCGCCGGCATCCTGACCTGGAGCCGGGCCGCGCAGCTGAGCGGCGCGGGCGCCCCCGAGATGGCCGCCCAGCTCGAGGTGGCCCACGGCGTGATCGAGCGGTTCCGTCGCACGGGCCGTGTCGGGTTCAGCGGCACCGAGTACCAGGCGGCGAAGGACGGCGTCGGGTACATGGACCAGATCGCCGAAATCGTCCCCCGGCGCCATGCGATCGCAGCGGCCGAGTGGAGCGAGCGCCGCATCAACGAGATGGCCGCGGGCCAGGAGGCGTGACCATGCCGATCCGACCGGAAAACCGCGCACGCTACCCCAAGGAATGGCCCGCCATCGTCGCGCAGGTGCGCGAGCGTTCAGGCGATGCCTGCGAGGGCTCGCCCGCGTTCCCCGATTGCCGGGCGGCGAAAGGGGTGCCCCACCCGGTGACGGGTTCGCTCGTCGTGCTCACGACGGGCCATCTCGACCACGTCCCCGAGCACTGCGACCTTTCCAACCTTCGGCACTGGTGCCAGCGCTGCCACCTGGCGTACGAGGCCAAACACCACGCGGAGACCCGCTACATGACCCGCAGGGCCCGCGCCGCCACCGAGGAGCTTTTCTGATGAGCCTCCCATATTTCACCGACGCGGAGGTCGACGAGATGTGCGCTGGCCTGAAGCAGCCGGCCGCGAAGATCCGCTTTCTCACAGGGCTGGGCCTTCGCGTGAACCGCAAGCCGAACGGCCAACCCCTTGCCTGGCGCCCCGTCGAGACCGCGGCGGCGCCCGTGGACAATCGCCCCGAGACGCCCCCGGCGTCATCGGACATCGTGGTGGGCCTGCAAGCGTGGGCCCGAGATAGGAAACAGCGTGGGCAGAAGACGCAAGGACGGTGACCCCCTCGGTCTGGCCGGCACTCGGCTGGCATTCAGCCGGGGCCGGTTTTTTTACATCCACCGCGAGGGCAACCGGTGGGAAGACGTCGGCACCGACGTCGAGGCGGCCAAGAAGGCCGCGGCCCGGTACAACAACCCGGGCGACGGGATGGGCACAATGGCCTACTGGTTCCGGCTGTTCCTGGCCGACTTCAAGCTGTTGGTGGCCGCCGGCGCCAAGAGCCAGCGCACGCTGGACGACTACACCGGGTACGCCGCCGACGACGGCCCCCTCGTGGCCGCATTCGGCAAGACCTTCCCCGAGCAGATCACGCCAGGCATGGTGCAGGCGTACCTCGATGCCAACGCGAAGCTCGACCCGCCCCGGCCCGTGCCAGCGAACCGCGAGCGAGCCTTCCTGTCCTCCTGCCTGTCATGGATGATCCGAGGCACGAAGGTGCCCGGGATGGTCGTGAACCCCTGCATGCGGGCGAGCGGGGTCAAGCGCAACCGCGAGACCCAGCGCGAGCGCTACGTGACGCACGAGGAGTACCGGGCCGTCTACGCAGCAGGCAACCGGGCGGTCAAGCTGGCCATGGAGCTGGTCTACCGCACCTTGCAGCGGCCGGAGGTCGACGTGCTGGCCTGGACCCCATCCAACGTGAAGACGAAGGACGGGGGCAAGGTGCTCCGGTTCCGACAGTCCAAGACGAAGAGGCAGATCGACATCGCGCTGGTGGGCGAGCTGGGCGCCCTCGTGGCCGAGGCGATCGGCACGGTGCCGCAGCTGCACCAGCCCATCCTGCACCGTCTCGACGGCGACCCCTACACGTACGACGGGCTGTCGGCGATGCTGAAGCAGGCCCAGAACAAGGTCCGCAAGTCCCACGACAAGAACGGGGGCCCACTGGCGGCCATGGAGTCTTTCGGCCTGCGCGACCTCAAGGGCAAGGGCGCCACCGACATGTGGCTGGCCGGCGTCCCGATCGAGGAGATTCAGCTCCTGTGCGGCCATGCCGACAAAGGGACCACGGAGAAATACATCAAGGCCAGGTGGCGCCAAACCGCCCAGCCGAACGCCACGAAAATCGCCTGAAGGAGCGTCAAATATCCAGTGTTTCAGCCCGGTCCGTCCGGGCAAGATCCAGAATCCGGGCCAGCTGGGATATTAGACAGGGACAACAGGGAAGCGAGCATTGATGCGGGTTAGCGCGCGATTCAGCATCCCGCCTGTTAATCCGTAGGTCCCTGGTTCGAGCCCAGGTTGAGGAGCCAAAACAGCAAGGGGTCCCGTCGCAAGACGGGACCCCTTTCGCTTTGTGCCTCCGGATCCGGAAGCGCCCTCACCGCCATGCGGCGAGGCGGAAGATCCGGTTCAGCGCGTCGCCACCAGCGGTGCCGACGCCGTCGTCGCGGGCGTGGCCACCGCCACCTGCTGCACCATCGGCCGCATCGGCGGCGGCGTGCGGGATTCCGAGGTGGCCACGATGGCCAGCGCCCACAGCGCCAGCATCGCGAGGGTCATGCCGATTTCGAAGGTCGTGTTCATGGAAACGAACTGTACGGACGAGGGTCGTCCGGATAAATCCGTTCCGGCGGAACACGTTGTTCCGCCAAAGGCAACAACGGCCGATCAGCCGACCGCTTCGGCCACTGGTGCCGGGGCCGCGCCAGGCGCGCGGGGGATCGGGCGATCGGGCAGCGTGCTCTTGCGCTGCAGCAGGTCGTGCGCGGCGAACAGCTCCACGATCCAGTCGACGAACACCCGCACCTTCGCGCTCAGGTGGCGATTCGGCGGGTAGACGACGTGGATCGGGATCGACGGCGCATCCCACTCGGGCAGCACCAGTTCGAGCGAGCCGTCGCCGATGCGCTCCTGCACGAGGAACGACGGCACGCACACGATGCCCAGCCCGGCGGAGGCCGCGGCCACGCTCGCATTGGTGTCGTTGAGCGTGATGATCCGCCGGCCGTTCGACTCCACCGTCTCGTCGTCCTTCGCCAGCACGAACGGCAGCAGGCGGCCCGACGGCTGAAGGGCTGCACGGATCAGCGTGTGGGTGGCGTCGAGGTCGCGCGGGTGCAGCGGCAGGCCGTTCGCCTTCAGGTACAACGGGCTCGCGCACGTGACCATGTGCACGTCGCCCACGCGCCGCGCGATCAGGGACTGGTCACGCAGCTCCCCCCCGCGCACCACGCAGTCGACGTTGTCGCCGATCAGGTCCACGGACCGGTCGCCGATGCCGATCTCGAGGTCGATGTCCGGGTACTTCGTGCGGAACGACGCCAGCGCCGGCACGATCACGCCAATGCCGAGCGACCCCGGCAGGTCGATCTTCAGCCGCCCCTTGGGCGCGCTGCGCGACGCGACCACGCTCGCCTCCAGCTCGTCCAACTCCCCCAGCAGGCGGCTGGCCCGGTCGTAGTAGGCCGCCCCCTCGGACGTGACACTCACCCGCCGCGTGGTGCGGTTCAGCAGCTTCACCGACAGGTGGTCTTCCAGGGACTGGATCAACCGGGTGACCGTGGGCTTGGGCAGCTGCATGGACTCCGCCGCCTTCACGAAGGTGCCCGACTCCACCACCCGCAGGAACGCCTGCATCGCCTGAAACTTGTCCATTCACCCTCTCCTATCCGCGGATTATTGCGGTGACGGAATACAGCATGAGCCCCAGGGCCCTTTTCGGCCCCGATCGGGCGGGTTATCGTTCTGCCCAAGTACCGCAGCATCTGCAGGACACAGGATGACAGACACCGCCACCTCGCGCACCGCCGAACGGACGACCTCACGCCCCCCCACTTCGGACAGGGCGCTCCAGCTCGCCGGGCGCACGGTCAACGTCCGCTTCCACGGCGACGTGGACGCCAAGGCCCCCCGCCCGCTGGTGCTGCACTTCCACGGCGGCTGGTTCTCGTGCGGCACGCTGGACGACGGCACGTCGGTGGCCCGGCTGTTCGCCAACGCCGGTGCGCTGGTCGCCTCGGTCGACTACCCGCTGGCGCCCGAACACCCCTTCCCCGTCGCCATCGACACGGGCTACGCCGCGCTCGAATGGCTCGCCACGCTCAGGGCCAAGCGCGCCCACCCCACCCCCGTGGTGCTGGTGGGCGAGGAAGCCGGCGGCAACCTGGCCGCCGCCGTGGCCATGATGGCGCGCGACCGCGACCCCGAACTGGCCGCCGGCCAGGTGCTGTTCTCCCCGCTGCTGGACCCCTGCATGGCCTCGGCCTCGGTGCGCCAGGCGTCCATCGGCGTGGGCGGCTGCAGCATCGCCTGCGGCTGGAAGGAATACCTCGCCCAGCCCGGCGACATCAGCCACCCGTACGCGGCACCGGCCGCGGCCGTGCGGCTGGCCGGCATGGCGCCGGCCCTGCTGGTCTCGTTCTCCGGCCACCCGCTGCACGACGACGCGCGGCGCTACGCCGCGCGCCTCACGGGCGCGGGCGTGGAGGCCGACGAACTCGACGTGGCGACCGACCCGCGCAAGGCGGGCACGGCCTGGCCGGAGGAAGTGCAAACGCGCGTCCGCCAGTTCCTGGCGGAACACGCGTCCGCCGCCGTCACACCTCGGTGACGAACTTGGTGGTCAGGTAGCCGTCGAAGGTTTCCATCCCGCCTTCGCTGCCGATGCCGCTGTCCTTGATGCCGCCGAACGGCGTCTCGGAGAGTGCAATGCCGAAGTGGTTGATGTTCACCATGCCGGCCTCCAGCTCGTTCGCCACGCGGTTCGCCGTCTTCAGCGAGCCCGTGAACGCGAACGAGGCCAGGCCGAACGGCAGGCTGTTGGCGCGGCGGATGCCTTCGTCCGTGTCCTTGAAGCGCACCACCGGCGCGATGGGGCCGAAGGGCTCCTCGGTCATCAGCATCGAGTCGTCGCCGATCTCGGTGACCACCGTGGGTGCGAAGAAGCTGCCCACGCTGCCGATGCGCTCGCCACCCGTCAGCACCTTGGCGCCACGGCGATTGGCGTCGTCCACGAACGACTGCATCGCGGTGACGCGGCGGTCGAACGCGAGCGGGCCCATCTGCGTGCCCTTCTCGAGGCCGTCACCCACCTTCACGCTCTTGATCACGTCGAGGAACTTGGCGAGGAACTTGTCGTACGCCTTCTCCTGCACGTAGAAGCGCGTGGGCGACACGCACACCTGGCCCGCGTTGCGCAGCTTCGTGCGCGCGAGCATCTCGGCGGCCGGCTCGATGTCGGCGTCGTCGAACACCAGCACCGGCGAGTGGCCGCCCAGTTCCATCGTGACCCGCTTCATGTGCAGACCGGCCAGCGATGACAGGTGCTTGCCCACGGCCACCGAGCCCGTGAACGAGATCTTGCGCACGATGGGCGATTCGATCAGGTACGTGGAGACTTCCGACGGCACGCCCCACACGATGTTGAGCACGCCCGGCGGAAGGCCCGCGTCCTGGAACAGCTGGGCCAGCGCCACCACGGCGCTCGGCGAGTCTTCCGGGCCCTTGAGGATCAGCGTGCAACCCGCGCCGATGGCGGCCACCATCTTGCGGATGGCCTGGTTGAACGGGAAGTTCCACGGCGTGAACGCGGCGCACACGCCCACCGGCTCCTTGATGACGAGCTGGCGCACGTTCGGCTGGCGGGCCGGAATCACACGGCCGTAGATGCGGCGCGCTTCCTCGGCGTGCCATTCGGCGTGTTCGGCGCAGCTGCGCACTTCAGCGAGCGCCTCGCTCAGCGGCTTGCCCTGGTCGAGCGTGATGTTGCGGGCGATGGCCTCGGCGCGCTCGCGCGTGAGCGCGGCCACCTTGCGCAGGATGTTCGAGCGGTCGAGCGGCGAGCTCTTGCGCCAGGTCTCGAATGCCTTCTGGGCGGACTGCAGGGCCAGGTCCAGGTCGGCCTTCGAGGCGTGCGGCAGCTGGCCGATCACCTGCTGGTTGGCGGGGTTGAAGACGTCCTGGGTCTTGCGGCCTTCACCCGAGAGGAATTGACCGTTGATGTAGAGGGACAGCGAGGGGTATGCGGACATGGCGACTCCGGGGGATCGAGGACAGAACCGATCGATTCTGGACCAGATCGCCGCGGCTTGCTGTCGCACACGCTGCAGCCCCCTGGAAGCCGTGCGGTTGCCGGACCGGCGCTTGACTCGCCGGCGCGGCCCCAATAGCAAAGGGCCACCGAAGTGGCCCCTGCTGGTCCGGGAACCGCACCCTTCGGTGCGGAAACGGTTGTCGGCGTCGGTGACGGGTTCCGAGGATCTGCCCAGTGTTGCAGCCGGTTTGTCGCCTTGAAGGTTCCCAGTGTAGGGACGAACCCGCCGGGTCGAATCACCGAAAAGGCGGGGTTTCGGCCCCCATTTGGCTGGAGGCCCCCGCGGACTGCGCCGACAATCCGGCTTCACCCTTCTCGACGACCCTCCCGTGACCGGCCCCCGCTTCACCCCCGACACCCTGCGTCCCACGCCCGAGCAGCTGGCCATCCAGACCGCCACCGACAAGTACATCGTCGTGGAGGCCAACGCCGGCGCGGCCAAGACCACCACGCTCGCACTGCGCATGGCCGAGTCGGCCGCCTGGGGTGTCCCGCCCGAGAAGATCATCGCCCTCACCTACACCGAGCCGGCGTGCGATGCCTTGCGGGCCGCACTGAAGAAGCTGGGCGTGCCGTACGACACCGCCCGGCGCTTCCGCATCGGCACCTTCGAACAGTTCGCCACCGCCGTGCTGCGCCGCGTCGAGGGCGGCGCGCCCGAGCAGCTGCTCACGCCGCAGGGCCTGCGGCCGCACGTGCTCGCCGCGCTGCAACTGGTGGAGGACAACGCCAACGAACGCCACCCCGACCGCCTGATGTTCCCGGCCGCCGGCGACGCCCTGGTCGAGGAATTCCTGCGCGAGGCCCACCACCTCAAGGGCACGATGCAGCTCGACACCGACCTCGAGGAACGCCCGCTGACCCCGGACACCGCCGACGACCTGGGCCGCAACTACGCGCTGCTCAAGGCCTTCCGCGTCTACGAGAACCAGCGCCGCCGCGGTTCGGTCGACCATCCGCTGTTCCGCGGCCCCGGCGACGCCACGTACGACCTGGCCCAGCTCATCTGGTCCGACAACCTCGAACGCGGCGCGCCCGGATGGCCCGTGGGCATCCGCACCCTGGTGCTCGACGAGATGCACGACCTGAACCAGTGCATGTTCGTCATCCTCGACCGCATCCTCACCAGCAACCGCGAGGCCTTCTTCTGCGGCGCGGGCGACCGCGACCAGGTCATCCACAAGGTGGCCGGCGCCGACGCGCGCTTCATGGGCGACGCACTGGAAGACCAGGGCCGGCGCAAGGTGCGCCGCTGCCCGCTCACGGCCTCGTACCGCTTCGGCTCGCGCCTCGCCCAAGGCGCGTCGCGCCTGGCCGGCAAGCCCTACGCCTCGCATGCCGACGGCGACACCCGCGTCACCGTCGCGCTCTACGACGGCCCCGGCCAGTGCGAGGCCCACGTCGTCGCGGCGGCACAGGCCTGGCGCAGCGAGAAGGCGCACCGCCTCTCGCAGTTCGCCGTGCTGCTGCGGCATCCGCACCAGTCCGTCGCCATCGAGAACGCGCTGCTGCGCGCCGGCCTGCCCTACGTCACCGCGGGCTTCGACAGCTACCTCGTGCGTCCCGAAGTGCTGCTCGTGCGCGGCCTGCTGGCCGTGGCCACGCGCGACTTCTCCAGCATCGACGACCCCGACACCCGCCGGCGCATCGTCGAAGCCTTCGTGTTCTTCGGCGACATCACCATCACCACGCGCGAGAGCGACCGCGACGAACCCGCCGCGCTGCTGGCCCACGCCGTGCGCGCCGTCACCGACGACCCCACCATCCTGCCGGTGTTCTTCGACAACCAGGTGCTGCGCAACGCGGTGCCGGCCGTGCGGCAGCGCCTCGAGGCCGCCGTGGCCGTGGCCCGGGACCACCAGGGAGACGGCCTGCTGGCCGCGCTGCTCGCGGCGCTGCAGCCCCGCGAACTCGCCTCGCGCGTGCTGGTGGGCGTGGCGCCGCTGCGGGCCATCGAAGCCAACCTCGCCGGGCTGCAACGCTCGGCCGAAGGCCACCCGTCCGCGGCCGCGTTCTTCCAGAGCCTGAACACCTTCGAACGGCAGCAGCGCGAACGCCGCGCCGCCGACTGCCTCGTGCTGGCCCAGGTGGAAGCCACCAAGGGCCTCGAGTACGAGCAGGTGGTGGTCCCCTTCCTGCGCCAGGACACCTTCCCCGACCGCGACACCCCGGACGAGGAAGAACGCAACCTGTTCTACGTGGCCATCACCCGGGCCCGCGGCCAGCTGAGCCTGCTGGCCCATGCGCGGGCGCCGAGCCGGTTCGTCGCCGATGCGGGCTGGAAAGTGCCGGCGCTCACGCCGGCGACCCTCACATCATCGACCTGACCTCACACCACAACACCGTCATCCCGTACATGGACGGCGCAGGCCGGGGGAAAATCGGGAGAGCGGCGGCGAGGCCGATGAACAGTGCGCGCTGCGCCGACTGCGGCGCAGGCGACTCGATCGGCGCGTGCAGACGAAATCGATGACGAAACCCAAATCATCGTCACCCCGGCGAACGCCGGGGCCCACTGCGCCGCGGGCGCTTGCCATGAGAACCAAATCAATGCGGGCAATGCAGGATCACACGACGGCGTGCGGCGACCACAGTGGATCCCGGCATTCGCCGCGATGACGAGTGTTTCGAGAGCGTCTCGCTCTTCCCCGGACAGCAGTGGGCGTCCGCCTGGATGACCGAGATCGAAGCGCCCTCGGGAGCGCTCAACCCTCCCTCGCCACCCGCTCCGCCAACCGCGCGATGCCCTCCGCCGACAGGTCATCCGCCATCACCTGCCGCGCCGTCGCACGCTGCACCCAAGACCGGCCCAGCGACCGCGCATACAGCGGGTCGTAGTGCCGCGCCAGCAGGGCCGACAGCAGCGGCACCAGCTGCCCGCCAGCGGCCCACGCCTGCCACTCGGCCAGCTCCGCGTTCGCCACCAGGCCCTTCAACGCGGCCAGCCGCGAGGTCAGCGCCTCGGGGCTCTCCACCAGCCACGCGTAGTCGCGCAGCAGGAAGTCCACCCGCGGCGCCACCGGCGCCACGATCTCGACCAGCGGGCTACGATGCATGGCCTCCGTCAGCGCCTCCGGCACGGTGATGCGTCCGATGCGCCGGCTCTCCGCCTCGACCCACACCGGCCGCGACGGGTCCAGCCGCGAGAGCACGTCGAACAGCTGCGTCTCGAACCCCTTCTGCGACGGCTGTGGCTGGCCGGGCACCTCGCCCAGCACGGAGCCGCGGTGCACGGCGAGCGCTTCCAGGTCCACCACCTGTTCGCCGAGGAGCGCCAGGTGCTGCAGCACCCGCGTCTTGGCGCTGCCCGTGGGGCCGCACAGCACCCGCCACCGCAGCGCGCCGGCCAGCACCGGCAGGCGGTCCACCACGTGGTGGCGCCAGCCCTTGTAGCCGCCCTTGAGTTGCTGTGCGTCCCAGCCCACGAGCCGCAGCACGTTCACGAAACTGCCGCTGCGCATGCCACCACGCCAGCAGTACACGAGCGGGCGCCACTTCGCATCGAAGCCGCGAAAGCGATCGTCGAGGTGGCGGGCGATGTTGCGGGCCACCATGGCGCCGCCGATCTTGCGCGCCTCGAAGGCCGACACCTGGACGTACGTGGTGCCGACGATGCGGCGCTCCTCGTCGTCCAGCACGGGGCAGTTGATCGACCCCGGGATGTGGTCCAGGGCGTGTTCGGCGGGCGAGCGGGCGTCGATGATCACGTCGAAGCCGGCGAGGTCGTCCACGGTGTAGGTCTTGGCGGTCACGGGAGGATCCGGAGGAGAGGGTCAGGCATGTGCCGGCGCGAGGCCGCGCCGCAGGCGGGCGCTGGCGCCATCGACGGCGAACACCAGCACGAACATCGCGATCAGCACGGTGGCCGACTGCGCCTGCTGGAACAGCGAGAGGTGGAAGTAGAGCATCTGCCCGAGCCCGCCCGCGCCGACGAACCCGAGCACCGCGGCCATGCGGATGTTCATCTCCCAGCGGTACAGCGTGTAGGCCAGCCACTGCGGTGCCACCAGCGGCAGCATGCCGTACGCCAGCGCGGACACGCGCGGCGCACCCGCGCCGCGCAGCGCGGCTTCGGCCGAACGCGGGGCGTTCTGCAGGGTCTCGGCGAAGAGCCGGCCGAGCACCCCCAGGGTGTGCAGCGCGAGCGCCAGCACACCTGCGAAGGGACCGAGCCCTGCAGCCAGCACCATCAGCGCGGCCCACACCAGCTCGGGCACGCTGCGCAGCAGGTTCAGCACGAACCGGGCGGCCACCGCGGCCGGTCCGCCCCAGCGACCCGCCGCGGGCAAGGCGATCACGACCGCCCCCAGCGCGGCGAGCGACGTGCCCACCGCCGACACGGCGAGCGTCTGCAACGCGGCCCGCGCCGTGGTGGCGACGAACGGGCCCGACAGGTCCGGAGACAGGAACTCCCCGATGAAGCGGCCCATGGACCGCATCGACTCCGCGGCGAACAGCCCCCGCAGGTCGAGCCCGAGGTACACGAAACTCGCGACGACGGCGGCGAGCACCATCCCGGCAGCGGCCCAGCCGCGGCGGCGCGACGACGGGACGCCGTTCATGCGAGCACCCGCCGCAACCCGGCGCTGAAGGCATCGGCCAGCAGCACGAGCAGCAGGAACGTCGCGAGGATCATGCTCGCCTCGCCCCCGTTGAGCATCTTCATCGACTGGTCCATCAGCTGACCCAGTCCGCCGGCCCCCACGAACCCCATCACGACCGACGCCCGCACCGCGCACTCCCAGCGGTACACGGTGTACGACACCAGCTCCGGCGCCGCGCCCGGCAGCAGCCCGTAGGCGAACGCCATGCGCCGCGACGCCCCGGCCTCCAGCAGCGCGCGGGCGGGCCGGGCGTCCACCGATTCCAGGATCTCCGCGTACACCTTGCCGAGCATGCCGCCATAGGTGATCGCGAGCGCGAGCACCCCGGCCGCGGGCCCGAGGCCCAGGGCCCGCACGATCACGAGGGCCCACACCACCTCGGGGATCGCCCGCAACACCATCATCACGCCGCGCGCCATCCCACGCGCGGCCGGCCCTGCGACGGGCCGGCGCGCCGGCCCGATGCGGGACACCGACAGCGACCGCGCCATCACGAACGCGAACGGCACCGCGATCACCCACGCGAGGGCCGTGCCCGCCGTGGCCATCGCGAGCGTCTCGAGCGTGGCCCGTCCGAGCAGCGCGAGGAACGCCGGATCGGTGGACGGCGGCAGGAAGCCCGCGAGGAACCCGCCCATCACGGCGAGGTTGCCGCCATCGAACAGCTGCCACGGCTTGAACTCGGCCAGCACGAGCAGCGGCCAGGCGATCACCACGGCCAGCACGACAACGGTGCCGCGCCGGCGGGCGTCCGGGTCGGGCCAGCGGGTCATCGGCACATCGCCGGGGCGGCGGCGTCCACGGGCATGCCCTCTGGCGCCGGGTCCGTGTCCGCGGCCTCGCCTTCGTACAGGGCCTGCAGCAGCGCGGGTGTCACGCCGCCGGCCGGCAGGTCGAACATCACGCGGCCGGCCCGCACGCCCACCACCCGCGGGAACCACTTCAAGGCGAGGTCCACCGCATGCAGCGAGGCCACGAGCGCCGCGGCGGTGGACTCGCTCTGCGCGACCAGCCGCGACACCAGCAGCTCCGACGTCGCCGGATCGAGCGACGAGACCGGTTCGTCCGCCAGCAGCAGGTCCGGCCGCTGGTACAGCACCCGCGCCACCGCGACACGCTGGAGCTGGCCGCCGGAGAGGCGGTCGCAGCGGTCGAACAGCCGGTCGGCGAGGCCCAACCGCTCGAGCGCGTCGTGCGCGCCCGCGGTGTCGGCAGGGTGGACGAGCGACCACAGCGCCTTGCCCACCGTCCATTGCCCGAGCCGCCCGGCCAGCACCGCGGTCACCACCCGCTGGCGCGGCGGGAGCGGCGGCGCCTGGTGCACGGCACCGATGCGCGCGCGCAGCCGGCGCAGCGCGCCCGCACCCGATGCCCAGGGTTCGGTGCCGAGCAGCTCGACACGGCCGTCGGTGGGCCGCAGCGACGCGCCCGCGACCCGCAGCAGCGTCGTCTTGCCCGCCCCCGACGGGCCGATCAGCGCGATGCGCTCACCGGCCGCGACCGACAGGTCCACCGCCTCGAGCGCCCGGCGCCCGCCCGGATGCACCACCCCGACCCCCGACAGACGAAGGGCCACCGTCACGCTCCCCTGCCCCGCCCCGTCACTTGATCAGGCCGGTATCGCGGGCGACGGCCTCGATGCCGTCGTAGTTCGCCGCCGACGTGGGCACGAACCGCGAGGCCTTCTGCAGGTCCATGATCTCCTTGTGTGCCGGGTTCGCCGGATCGAGCTTCAGGAAGGCGTCGGTGATCTTGCGCACCACGGCCGGGTCGAGTTCGGGCCGCACGGTCCAGTTGTAGTCGTAGTACGGCGGCGTGGTGGCCAGCACCCGCACCTTCGCCGCATTGGGGTTGTTCGCCTCGACGAGCTTGTCCATCACGGACGCGTTCAGCACGCCGGCCTCGGCCCGGCCCGAGGCCACGAAGGCCACGGTCGCGTCGTGCGCGCCCGAGTACGCCACCGCCTTGAAGTCACGCTCCGGCACCACGCCGGCCTGGTTCAGGAAGTGGCGCGGCATCAGGTGGCCCGACGTGGACGCCGGCGCGCCGAACGCGAAGGTCTTGCCCTTCAGGTCGGCGAGGCTCCTGGCCGTGCTGGCGGCCGGCACGATGAAGCGGCTCGTGAACTTCGCGTCCTCGGCGCGCTGCACGATGGGCACCGCGCCGCCCTGCGTGCGCAGCTTCGCCTGCACGAACGTCAACCCGCCCAGCCAGGCGAGGTCGATCTTTTTCGTGGCGAGGCCCTCGACCACCGCGGCATAGTCGGTCACCGGGGTGAACTGCACGTCGAGCCCCGTCTCCTTCTTCAGGTAGTCGCCGAGGGGCTTGAACTTGCGCTGCAGCTCGGTGGGCGCCTCGTCGGGAATCGCGGACACGCGCAGCACGTCGGCGTGGGCGGACAGCGAGGCGACGGCCAGGAGGGCGGCGCCGAGGGCGCGGGTGATGGGAGAGGTCATGGGTGGAACGTGGAAGCCGCGAGGAGAACCCCCGATGATGCCTGTTTTTGCCTCGCGCTGAGACAATCGCCGCATGACCGAGACAATCTCCCCCCTTCGCCTCACCAGTTTCTCCCACGGCGGCGGCTGCGGCTGCAAGATCGCGCCCGGGGTGCTGTCCGAGATCCTGCGCCACGGCGGCGGCGGCCTGATCCCGCCCGAGCTGATGGTGGGCATCGAGACCGCCGACGACGCCGCGGTGTACCGCCTGAACGACTCCCAGGCGCTGATCGCCACCACCGACTTCTTCATGCCGATCGTCGACGACCCGTTCGACTTCGGCCGCATCGCCGCCACCAACGCCATCAGCGACGTCTACGCGATGGGCGGCCGCCCGATCATGGCGCTGGCCCTCGTCGCGATGCCCGTGAACCAGCTGCCGCTCGACGTCATCGGCCGCATCGTCGAGGGCGGGCAATCCGTCTGCCGCGCCGCGGGCATCCCGATCGCCGGCGGCCACACCATCGACTCGGTCGAGCCCATCTACGGCCTCGTCGTGATGGGCCTCGTGCACCCCGACCGCGTGCGCCGCAACGCCGATGCGCAGGCGGGCGACCTGCTCGTGCTGGGCAAGGGGCTGGGCGTCGGCGTGATGTCCGCGGCGCTCAAGAAGGGCCGGCTCGATGCCGACGGCTACGCGCGCATGATCGACACCACCACCCGCCTGAACACGCCGGGCATGCGCCTGGCCGCGCTCGACGGCGTGCACGCGCTGACCGACGTCACGGGCTTCGGCCTCGCAGGCCACGCGCTCGAACTCGCGCGGGGCGCCGGCGTGTCGGTCGTCATCGACTGGCACCGCGTGCCGAAGCTGGCCGGCGTGGAGGCGCTCGTGGCCGAGGGCTTCGTGACGGGCGCCTCCGCCCGCAACTGGGACGGCTACGGCGCCCAGGTCGACCTGCACGGCGACCTGCCCGCCACGGCCCGCCCGCTGGTCACCGACCCGCAGACGTCCGGCGGCCTGCTGGTGAGCTGCTCGCCCGCCAGCGTCGACGCGGTGCTGGAGGTCTTCCGCAGCGAGGGCTTCGCGGACGCCGCCGTGATCGGCCGGGTGGACGCGGGCCCGGCCCGCCTGCACGTGGCGCGCTGAAAGGCGCCCGGCTCATCCGTTCACCGCTTGCGCGGCGCCGCCTCCTGCGGCGACTGGGTGTCGACCACCCAGTCCAGCGGATCGAGTTCGGGGCGCACCATGGGCCGGGCCACGTTGGCCTGGCGCACCGGTTCCGGGTGCAGCGGCACGGCGCCCGAGGGCGCTGCCGACGGCGCGGGCTTCTTGCGCGGCTCGCGGTACACGAGCAGCAGCGCCGCACCGGCCACCGCCATCAGCCAGGCCACGGGCGCCAGCGTGCGAAAACCGTGGGCCACGGCCGATTCGCCCAGGAACGCCGGCACCACCATCAGCAGCAGGCCTCCGCAGACGAGCTGCAGCGCGGCCCCACGGCGGCGGCGGGGCGTCCAGGCGGATCGGGGGCGGGGCGGACGCGGCATGGGCAGGGGTTAAGACAACGACAAGGAATGATAGTGACTTCGTCCCGTTCCGCCGTGTGACACCTTTCATGGGTTCGGCAGGGAGAACCCCCTAGTTCTAGGGAGTCAACCCCCCAACAATACGGACGAGCGGAGGCTCCGGCACCGCTTACCATCGCAGTCGTTCGTCCCCCCGCCCCCTCGCACCACCCGAGCCGCACGCCGTCCGGGTGGCGCGCCGTTTGGCCGACTCGTTCGATACGCAGTTCCCTTCATGAGCCCAACCAGCCCAGCCGCCACCGACACGTCGAACGACACGGTGCCCGACCGCCTGGCGTCCACGGACGCCGCCGACGCCCCGCTGAAGGTCCTCGTGGTGGACGACCATGCGCTGCTGCGCGTGGGCATCGTGACGAGCCTGCGTTCCATCGAACACGTGAACCTGCGGCTGTTCGAGGCGGGCAACCTCAGCGACGCCATCGACATCTACCGCAACGAACCCGACATCGCGCTCGTGCTGCTCGACCTCAACATGCCCGACAGCAAGGGGCTGCAAGGCCTCAAGCAGTTCGTCGAGACCTTCCCGCTCGCGAAGGTGGCCGTGATCAGCGGCACGCAGGACGAGTTCGTGATCGGCCACGTGCGCGCGCTCGGCGCGGTGGGCTATGTCACGAAGGGCCAGGATGCCCGCGCCATGTCCGACATCGTGCTCGGCCTGCTCGGGCGCCAGGTTCCGAACGAACTGGGCGGCGCGCGGTTCCCGCGCTTCCCGAACTCCTCGCGCTACGACCGCGTCGCCGAACTGGGCCCGCGCCACCTCGAGATCCTCGAGCTCGTGCTGTCGGGCTGTTCCAACCAGGAGATCAGCACGGCCACCGGCCTGTCGCTGGGCACCATCAAGAACTACGTCTCGACGATCCTGCTGGCGCTCGACGTGAAGTCGCGCTCCCACCTGATCAGCCTGTTCCGCTGACGTGACGTTCCGGCTTTCCCCCGCGGCCCTGCTGCCGCACCCGGACAGCGGGCTGGAGGTCGCCCTCGACCGCCGCCGGGCCCGCGTGCGCTCCACGCAGCTCGAACGCCTGCTGATGCGCTCGCGCCAGCAGCTGATCGTGGCCTTCGCGCTCGCCGCCGTGCTGTGGGTGGGCGACTGGCTGCTGACCCGCCGCATGGAGGCCGTCTGGTGGGGTCTGCTGGTGCATGGCGCGCAGGCCGTGCAGTGGGCCGTGGCCAGCGCATTCCACCGCCGCGGGCGCGCCGCGCTCGTCGAGTCCGCCACGTGGCTCAACCGGTACCAGACCACCCTCTTCCTCTCGTCGCTCGCGTGGGGCATGTCCGCGCTGATCGTGGTGCAGCACGAGCCGAGCCTGCTGATCGTCACCGTGTGGGTGCTGGCCCTGCTGGGCATGGCCGGCATCGGCGCGCACGTGGTCTCGGCGGTGCAGCCGGCCATCTACCTGTGGGTCGTGCCGCTGCTGCTGCCGCTCGTGCTGCTGATGCTGCAACGGGGCGGCCCGGTGCAGGTCAGCGTGGCGGTGCTCGTGATCGGCTTCGGGTCGATGGCGATCTTCTTCGCGGTCTCGATGCACCGGCTGCTCAAGACCGCGCTGCAGACCAAGCTCGACAACGACGCGCTCGTGCGGGCGCTGCGCCAGCAGGTGGTGCTCGTCGAGCGCGCCGACCGCGAGAAGAGCCGCTTCCTCGCGTCGGCCAGCCACGACCTGCGCCAGCCCATGCACGCGCTGGGCCTCTTCGCGGGGGCGCTGGACAAGCACCTCAACGGCACGGCGCTGCAGCCCACCGTGAAGAACATGATGCGCGCCATCGACGCGCTGGAGCAGTCGTTCAGCGCGATGCTCGACATCTCCAAGCTCGACGCCGGCGTGATCGAGGCGAACCTGCAGTCGTTCCCCATCCGCGACCTGTTCCGCGTGCTGCACATGCACTGCAGCGGCCAGGCCGAGGAACTGGGCCTTTCGCTGCGCTTCAAGCCGGGCGGAAAGATCGTCACGAGCGACCCGCAGCTGCTGCAGCGCGTGCTGAGCAACCTGATCCACAACGCCATCCGCTACACCCGCGAGGGCGGTGTCGTGGTGGTGGTGCGCAGCCGCGGCGGTCAGGACAGCATCGAGGTGTGGGACACCGGCATCGGCATCCCCGAAGACGAACTGCCCCGCGTGTTCGACGAGTTCTACCAGGTCACGAACCCCGGCCGCGACCGTTCGCGCGGCCTCGGCATGGGCCTCGCGATCGTCAAGCGCCTCGTGCTGCTGATGGGCCACAGCCTCGAGGTGCACTCGCGTCCGGGCCACGGCACCGTGTTCCGCATCCTGCTCAAGCCCACCGAGATGGCGGAGATGGACAGTGTCGTGCTGGGCGCCGACACGGTCCCGTCCCCCATCGACGAGGACCGCACGGTGTTGCTGATCGACGACGAGGAAAGCATCCGCACCGGCATGCGCGAGCTGCTCCAGACCTGGGGCTACCAGGTGCTCACGGCCGGCAACATCCAGGAGGCCTGCACCGAGGTGAGGCGCCACGCGGGGGTGATCGACCTCGTCATCTCGGACCTGCGCCTGGCCAACAAGGAAGACGGCATCGGCGCGATCGAGCGGGTGCGCGAGGCGTACGGTGCCCCGCTCCCGGCCCTGCTGATGACGGGAGACACCTCGCCCGAACAGGTGAAGCGGGCGCACGAAAGCGGGCACCGCGTGCTGTTCAAGCCGGTGCGCACCCGCGACCTGCACACCGTACTTCGGGGGATTCCCTGATCACCCGTTCGCCGTGAGACTGCGCGGCTGGCCGGGTACTCACCTTGGTCACTTGTGAACAATTCACGCGGGCCCCTAGGATGCCCGTTGATTTGCCTTTCCGAAGGGGACGTACCGTGGCACCGACGCGAATTCAATTCAGGCTGGCGCGATGGGCGGCCTGCATGGCCGGGCTGGCGGCCCTCGCCTCGCCCCCGGCCCACGGGCAGGCGACCGCCCCGGGCCTCGCGCCCGTAAGCCCCGTGATGGCGAGCGCCCTCGCCCGCCAGCGCGATGCCGAGACCCTCGTCGCGCTCAGTGCCGAAGGCAAGGCCCTTCTGGAGCGCGACGTCATCAAGCTCGACGGTTACACCTACTGCGGCGCGGCCATCGCCCTGGCCGAGCAGGGGGAGTTCCGCCAGAGCATCCGCGCGGCCAGCAAGGCCCTGCACCTCGGCAACGTGGGCCCCAACGAGGACCTGCAGGCCGTCGCCCAGCGCGACCTCGCCATCGCCTACAGCTACGCCGGCCTGCTCGACGAGGCCGAACGCTACGCCCGCTCCACGCTGAAGCTGAAGGTCAACGACCCGCAGCAGTCGTACGCGCCGGCCCACAAGGTGCTGGGCGACGTGGCCGCGCGCCGCGGCAAGTTCGACGAGGCCGTGGCCGCCTACAACGAGGCCCTCTCGCTCGCCAGCCCCCGCTACCGCCCGCTCGTGCTCGTGTCGCTGGCCAACGCCAGCACCGGCGCGGGCCGCCCGCTCGACGCCCTCGCCCAGCTCGATCGCCTCGCCGGCAGCGAGGCCGACAAGATCGGCCCGTACTACCGCCGCAGCCGCGCCAACGCCCTGCTGGCCGCCGGCAAACCCGACGAGGCGCTCGCGCTCTTCAAGGCGGTGGCCACCGACGGCTTCGCCGGGCAGGACGGCGCCTACCACCGCATGTGGGCCACCGAAGGCATCGGCCGCGTCGAGCTCGCCCGCAACGACCGCCCCGCGGCGCTGGCCGCCTACCTCGACACCGTGCGCCAGGCCGACCAGCTGCGCGGCAAGTTCATCTCCGACGAGTTCAAGACGGGCCTCTTCGGCAACGTGCAGTCCGTCTTCGACACCGCGCTCGCGCTCAGCGTCGAGACGCGCAACTTCGAGGCCGCCTGGGAACTGTCCGAAGCCTCGCGCTCGCGCCAGCTGCTCGACGCGGTGCGCGACCGCGCCACCGACAACTTCGCGAACCAGCGGGTCTCGCTGCCCGACCTGCAGAAGGCGCTGGCCGCCGACGAGGCGGTGCTTCAGTACCACGTGCTGCCCGAACGCACCATCGTCTGGGTCGTCACGAAGACGGGACTCTCGGCCTCCATCCTGCCCACCGGCGAGGCCGCGATGGCGGCGCAGGTGGAAACCTTCCGCCGCAGCATCGTCGAGCGCCGCCGCGACACCGCCACGGTGGCACAGGCCACCTACAGGATGCTCACCGGCGACGTGAACCTCGCCGGCCGCCCGCGGCTCTACGTGGTGCCGCACGGCCCGCTGCACTACCTGCCCTTCCAGGCCCTGCACGACGGCAAGGGCTACCTGATCGAACGCTCGGCGCTGGCCGTGTGGCCGTCCTCGGCGGTGGGGGCCCGCCTGCTCGGCCGCGGCAACTCGCCGGATGCCTCCCTGCTCGGCTTCGGCAACCCCACCACCGACCGCAACGTGCCGCTGCCCGGCGCGGAGCGCGAGGTGGTCGAGGTGTCGCGCCTGTTCGGCAACAGCCAGGTGTTCCTGCAGCAGGAGGCCACGAAGGCGCGGTTCCGCTCCACGGCGAACCAGTCGAGCGTGCTGCACGTCGCCGCGCACGCGGAGGTCGACGAGGTCGACCCGATGTTCTCGCGCATCCTCTTCGCCTCGTCGCCGCTCGAACCCGGCCTGCTCGAGGCCCGCGAGATCTACAACATCGACCTGAAGGGCGTGCAGCTGGTGACGCTGTCGGCCTGCGAGAGCGGCCTCGGCAAGGTGGCCCGCGGCGACGAGATCATCGGCTTCACGCGGTCGTTCCTGTCGGCCGGCGCCACCAGCATCATCGCGTCGCTGTGGCCCGTGGCCGACGAATCCACCGACGTGCTGATGAACCGCCTCTACAAGGACATGGCCGCCGGCCGCGACCTGATGGGCAGCATGCAGCAGGCCCAGCTCGAGGTGCAGAAGAACCGCCGGTTCGCCCACCCGTTCTTCTGGGCCCCGTTCAACGTGATCGGCAACGGACGCCTGCACGTCGCCGCCACCCCGGCCCAGGCGGCCCGCTGATGGACCACCGCATGAAACACCCCCTCGCCCTGTGCGTGGCCGCCGCGCTCGCCTCGCTGGCCGCCGTCCCCGCCGCCGCACAAGCGCCCGCCGCGGCCGCCTCACCCGCCCCCGCTCCCGCCCGCTTCACGCTCACGCGCGTGCAGTTCCCCGAGACCCGCGCCGTGCCGCCCGAGGTGCTGCAGCAGGCCGTGGCCCCGTTCATCGGCAAGGAGATCGCCTCCGCCGACCTCGGCCCCATCGCGGCCGCGGTGCGCCGCGTGTACGAGGACCGCGGGCTCGGCCTGGCGGGCATCGCGTTCCCCAGCCAGGACCTGGCCGGCGGCGTGCTGCTCGTCGCCATCTCCGAGCCGCGCATCGCGCGGCTGATCGTCGAGAACCCCGAGAAGCCGCCCATCGCCGACAGCCGCACCCGCGCGGTGCTCGAACGCAACGGCGTCGCCGCCGGCCAGCCGCTCGACCTGCGCCAGCTCGACCGCGCGATGTACACGCTCAACGACTGGCCCGGCGTGCGCGCCAAGGCCACGCTGACCCCCACCGGCGATGAAAACTCGTACAGCGTCGCGGTGCAGACCGAGGCGGGCCGTTCGTGGGACGCGAGCGTCGACGCCGACAACCACGGCACCGACGTCAGCGGCAAGGCGCGCATCGGCGGCCTCGTGCGCTGGAACAACCCGCTCGGCATCGGCGACAACCTCGACCTGCGGCTGGTCGCCTCCCAGGGCAGCGGCAACCTCGTGGGCCGCATCGGCTACGAGGCGCCCATCGGCCCCACGCCGTGGCGTGCCGGCGTGGGCTACTCCCGCGTCAACTACGAGCTGAACGGTTCGTTCGACGGGGCGCTGGGCACGGCCGACGTGGTCGACGCCTCGCTGTCGTACCCCTTCATCCGCAGCCGTGACCTGAACGTCATCGGCCGCCTGTCGGCCGAGCACAAGAAGCTGTACGACGAGTTCTTCGACGAATCCTCCGACAAGAGCATCACCGCCGGCACCGCGCAGGTCTCGTTCGAATCGCGCGACGGTCTCTGGGGCGGCGGCTACAACGGCGGCTTCGCCGGGCTCATGTTCGGCCGGCTGCGCACCAGCGCCACCGTCCAGGCGAGCATCGACACCACCACGCTCGGCGGCTTCACGAAGCTCACGGGCCAGGCCACGCGGCTGCAGTCGCTCACGCAGAACTTCTCGCTCTACGTCGGCATCGCCGGCCAGGCCGCCAGCCAGAACCTCGACAACGCCGAGAAGATGACCCTCGGCGGCCCGCGCGGCGTGCGCTCGTACCCCGCGGCCGAGGCGCCGTCGGACCAGGGCGCGATCCTCAACACCGAGGTGCGCTGGTGGGTCAACCCGCAGTGGAGCACCTTCCTGTTCTACGACCTCGGCCACGGCCGCGCCCGCAAGGAACCCGGCAACTCGGTCGAGGACAACACCCGCACGCTGCATGGCACGGGCCTCGGCCTGCAATACACCAACCCCGAGCTGTTCACGCTGAAGGCCACCCTCGGGGTGCGCGGCAAGAGCGAGCCGGTGCTGTCGGACACCGACGACACGGGCCGCAGCCTGCTGCTCGTGCAGATCCAGCATTCGTTCTAGGAGCCGTCCATGAAGCCGACCCACTCCCCGCGCCACAAGGCCCCGGCGACGCGCCTGCTGCCGATCGCCCTCGCCGCCATGCTGGCCGCCGGCAACGCCCTGGCCCAGACCCCGCCCGCCACCAACGCCCTGCCGGTCGTCAATGGCGCCTTCACCCCGCGCAACGCCACCATCGGCGCGAACACCGGCACCGCCGGGGCGCCGGTCATGAACATCAACCAGAACGCGGCCCGCGGCGTGATCGAGTGGCAGAGCTTCGACATCGGCTCGGCCGCCCGCGTCAACATCGTGCAGCCGAACGCGCAGAGCGTGCTGGTGAACCGGGTGGTCGGCGGCACGAATGCGCCGATGAGCCAGATCTACGGCGCGATGAACGCGAACGGCCGGGTGTTCCTCGTGAACCCCGCCGGCATCACCATCGGCGCCGGCGCGCAGATCGCCGTGGGCTCGCTCGTGGCCTCCACGCTCGACCTCGACGCGTCGATGACGGCGAACGGGTACCAGGCGCTCCTCAACCCCACCACCACCACCATCCCCCTCGCGGGCACGGCCCTGGCCGGCATCACCGTGGATTCCGGCGCCACCATCACGGCCGACCCGGCCGGCGGCGGCTCGGTGATCCTCGTCGATACCAGCCGCGTCACGCACAACGGCGTCGTCGACGCGCTGCGGGGCCGCGTCGCGATGAGCACCGGCAGTCTCGCCAACGTGGTCCTGCCCGCCACCACCAGCGGCTTCATCGACCTGGTCGTCACCCAGGCCTCGACGTCGGCGAGCTTCGTCAGCACCGATGCCGACTCGCGCATCACCGCCGAAGGCGGTTCGGTCGTGATCGGCAACCGGGGCCAGCGGACAACGGCCAACAGCGACAGCATCACGCTCGGGGGGGTCATCAACGTGGGTTCCACCACGGGCGCGGCCGGCTCGGTGCTGGTGGACGCCGGGGACGGCCCCTCCAGCAGCGTGTACCTGACGGACAGCAGCGTCATCGCCGCGATGGGCACGGGCGCGGGACAGACCGGCGGCTCGGTGACCCTGCGTGGCGCCTTCCTCACGATGGAGGAACGCTTCAATCTCACGGCGCTGCCGACCCTGACCGGCGCGACCATCGACGTCAGCGGCAGCGCCGGCGGCGGGGTCATCGCGATCGGCGACGCCACCACGCGCGGCGCGCAGGTGGGTGCGGGCAACCTCCTGTCGGCCGACGCCACGGCCTCCGGCAATGGCGGCCGCATCACCGTGGCCGCGAACTACCGCAACCCAGGCGCCACGGCCCCGGCGGCCCGAAGCGACTACGGCGTCGCCGAGGTCTACGGCACGCTCACCGCACGCGGCGGGCTGCAGGGCGGCAACGGCGGGCGGATCGACACCTCGGGCCAGGCGATCACCACGCGGCTGGACGTCCTGGGCGACATCTACGCCGGCCGCATCGACGCCAGCGCCCGCGCGGCCGGCGGCACCGCCGGCACCTGGACCATCGACCCGTTCAACGTCACCATCTCGAACACCGCACCCGCCTCCTCCGGTCCCACCTGGACCCCCACGGCCCCGGACGCGCAGATCAACGCGGGCGACATCAGCAGCGCGCTGAACGCCGGCACGAACGTCGAGATCAACACCGGCACCACGGGCATCGGCAACCAGGCCGGCACCATCACCATCGCCAACGGCACGACCATCTCGCGCACCACGGCAGGCGCGGCCACGTCGCTCACACTCCGCGCGCACGACAGCATCACGATGGACGGCGCCGTGATCAGCGGCACCGACACCGCCCCGCTGAACGTGAACCTGTTCAGCGACCTGGACGGCAACGGCGCCGGCGGCGTCGCCCTGATCAACAGCAGCCGGATCACCACCGGTGGCGGCAACGTGACCATCAGCGGCGGCGTCGACCCCGCCACCGGTTACGCGGTCGGCAACGCCCAGCTGGGCGGTGTCCTGCTGAGCGGCGCCTCCATCGACACCACCACGGCCAACGGCACCGCCGGCAACATCACCGTGCGCGGCCGGTCCGCGGCCGGCGCGAACGAGAACGGGGTCTCGATCACCGCGTTCTCGTTCCTGAGCGGCAACGACATCACCATCCTCGGCCAGGCCAACCAGGGCGCCGGCACCTCCGTGCAGGACAGCTTCTTCAGCACCACCACCGGCACGATCGACGTGCGCGGGGTGGCCACCCGCACCAACGGGCTGAGCGTGCAGGCCGTCGGGCTCGACCTCGACAACGTCAGCATCTCGTCCGGACAGGGCTCCGTGACCCTCGCGGGCCGCGGCGACGATGCCGGCGTCGCCGGCACCTACCCGGCGGCCACCGGCCTGCAGTACAGCGGCCTGCGCATCAACACGGGGGCCAACAGCACCGGCACCATCCAGATCGCCGGCGAAGCCGCCAACTCCACCGGCGCGGGCATCACCTTCCGCGACGTCGAGGCCGGCGGCCTGACCATCCGCGACGGCACGTCCACGAACATCCCGACGCTCGCCAACGTCAGCATCGGCGCCATCAGCTCCGACGGCCTCGCGCTCGCGCTGGGCCTCGACACCAACCCGACGGCCACCGACGTGCTCACCACGGGGGTGATCAACTTCCGGCCCGTCTCGGTGGCCGCCACCGGCCAGATCGCCGACGCCCCCGCCGAAGCGATCCTCGTGGGCCCGGGCGTGAACGCCACCCGGGGCTTCGTCATCGACCCGGCGCGCTTCGGCAACTCGTTCCGCGCGGACAGCGGCTTCGTGATCGGTTCGAGCACCCACGCCGGCCGCATCACGGTCGAGAACGGCGCACTGGCCGGCCAGCGCGCCCAGACCATCACGCTGCAGAACGAAGGCGCCGGCTCGGGCGGCATCGGGCTCGGCACCGGCATCGACGTGCGCGACCTCGGCCTGCTGAGCGCGGGCGCCGTCACGCAGAACGGGGGCATCGCCGTGGACCGCACGCTGCTGATCGGCGGCGGCGGCAACTTCGCGCTCGCCGGCCCGGGCAACACCGTCGGCGGCACCGTCTCGCTCGCCGCCCCGGGGCAGGTCGACCTGCTGGTCGACACCGCCCTCCTGGTGGGAACCGGCTCGGCCCTGCCCACCTTCGACGCGGGCGCCTTCGCGTCCCGCCAGCCCAACGCCAGCACCGCCGTCACGTCGGCCACGCTGCGCTCGAACAGCACCATCGACGTCGACCACAACATCACGGTGACGGGCGCCGGCGGCACGCTCGCCCTCGTCTCGCCCGATTCGGTCACGGTCGACAACGAAACCACGATCTCCGGGCCCCGGGTGCAGATCTGGTCCCGGGTCATCAGCTGGGTCGACGGCGCCCGGGTGAACTACTACGGGTGCACGTACCCCACCTGCACCCTGTCCGGCATCACCCCGCCGGCCACCGGCAACCAGGCGCTGTTCCCCGACCAGCCCACGGTCACGGTGGTCGCCGACAACCTCCAGGGCACCGCCGGCGCGGCCTTCCCGCCGTTCACCTACACCAGCAACGGCCTGGTCAACGGCGACACGGCCGCCAACGCCCTGGCGGGTGCCCTGGGCACCGACGCCACCAGCGCGAGCCCGGCCGGCACCTACACGATCAACCAGGGCACGCTCGTCTCGCCCACCGGGTACATCGTCAACTACACCCCCGGCACCCTGACCCTGGCCGCGGGGGCCACGCCCGCGCCACCGGTCGTCACCGGCCTCGAAGACCCCCGGGAGATGGTCCGCTCGGCCTTCCTCGCCGAGTACCGGTCCGACGTCTACGGCCGGAACCTGGCCACGCCGTTCATCTGCACGGCGCAGTCGGTCATCAGCGAGAGCGTCGCCCGCGAGAGCGGGTCCGACCCGCTCGCCTCCGAATGGGGCAAGGTGCGCAACCAGCCGCAGCTGTCGGGGTGCCTCGACGTCGCCAGCGGGGGGCAGTGCGCCGCGTTCTGATGGGGCCCCGAGGTCCGGGCAAAGCCCGGCCCGCCCCCCCGAGGGGAGCAAGGAAACTCGGGGTGGCCCGGCGTTTCCTTCGCTCCACGATCCCGCGACCGGGGGGTTCTGGCCCCCCGGTTTCCTCGAAGTGACTTTCGGCTGATGTTGGAAAACAGCCCGCTTCCTACAGTACCGCACACCACTGAAATCGCCTTGCCCGGCCCCCACCCATGAGCCTCCTGCCCGTCGATGAACTCCTCGCACCGCTGGGCGACGACGCCCCCTGCGGTCCCGACCTGGAGTACGACCCGGCCTTCCTGGCCCTGGAGGAAGCGTCCCGCGGCAAGCCCGAACAGCAGTTCGGCGACACCGTCATCGCCGCGGAAGACGCCGACTGGCGCGCCGTCTACGAAGGCGCCCGCGGGCTGGCCGAACGCACCCGCGACCTCCGCGTCGCCGTGCTGCTGGCCCGTTCCGCCGCCCGCCTGCACGGCGTGGCCGGCTACAACGACGCCCTCGCGCTGATCGCCGGGCTGCTCGAGCAGCACTGGGACCACGTGTACCCGCTGCTCGACGCCGACGACAACAACGACCCCACCATGCGGCTGAACGCCCTGGCCCCGCTGGTCGACGGCGCCACCGGCCTCGCCGACTTCCGCACCGCCTCGGTGCTGGGCGGCCGCTCGCCGCTCACCGTGCGCCAGATCGAACTGGCCGCCGGCAAGGCCGACCCGCGTTCCGACGAATCCGTGCCGTCGGAGGGTGCCATCCTCGACGCGCTGGCCCAGGGCCAGGCGAACGACGGCGAGCTGCTCGCCCGCCTGAAGCGGCCCCAGGCCGAGCTGCAGCGCATCGACGCCGTGCTCACCGACAAGGTGGGCAGCGAAGGCCCCGACCTGAAGCCGCTGCAGCTGCTCACCCGCTGGGTGGCCAACGCCGCCGCCGAAGCCGAGGCCGCCGCGTCCGGCGCCGCGGCCGAGGGCTCGTCCGACGCGGGCGCAGACGGCCATGGCGACGACACCGGCGGCGCGTCCACCAGCCGCGTGGCCACCCCGGGCAGCCTGCGCAACCGCGACGACGTCATCAAGACCCTCGACCGCGTGTGCGACTGGATCGAGAAGAACGAGCCCACCAACCCGGCGCCGCTGCTGATCCGCCGCGCGCAGCGCCTCATGACCAAGAATTTCATGGACATCATCCGGGACATCGCCCCGGATGGTTTCGCCCAGATCGAGAACCTCGCCGGCCGCATCGACGAGTGACCCGACGTTGTACCGACGTACCCGCCCCAACCGCATCCTGAACCCAGCGTAGAGGAGCCCCATCATGGCCACCAGCAGTCAAAAGTTCGTCGCACGCAACCGTGCCCCCCGTGTCCAGATCGAGTACGACGTGGAGCTCTACGGTGCGGAGAAGAAGGTCCAGCTCCCGTTCGTGATGGGCGTGCTGTCCGACCTGTCCGGCAAGCCCTCCGAGCCGCTGCCCCCGGTCGCCGACCGCAAGCTGCTCGAGTTCGACGTCGACAACTTCGACAGCCGCATGAAGTCGATGAAGCCGCGCGTCGCCTTCCAGGTGCCCAACACCCTCACCGGTGAAGGCAACATGAGCGTCGACATCACCTTCAACAGCATGGACGACTTCTCGCCGGCGGCCGTGGCCCGCAAGGTCGACTCGCTGAGCAAGCTGCTCACCGCCCGCGAGCAGCTGTCGAACCTCATCACCTACATGGACGGCAAGACCGGCGCCGAGGAACTCCTCGCGAAGGTGATCGCCGACCCGGCCCTGCTCGCCAGCCTGGCGAGTGCCAAGAAGGCCACCGACGACGGCGCCGAAGCCAAGTCCGAATAACCCCCAGGCACCAGACGGAGATCGAGATGGCAGAAGCACAGAACCAGTCGTCGGCGCTGCAGGGCGTCGAGTTCCAGGGGGGCGATTTCGCCTCGCTGCTGAACAAGGAATTCAAGCCCAAGAGCGACGAGGCCAAGTCGGCGGTGGAAACCGCCGTGCTGACCCTCGCGCAGCAGGCGCTGTCCCAGACCCAGCTGATCGGCAAGGACGTGGTGGCGTCCATCGAGGCCATGATCGCCGAGCTCGACAAGAAGCTCAGCGAGCAGATCAACGTGATCATGCACCACGCCGAGTTCCAGCAACTGGAAAGCGCGTGGCGCGGCCTGCACTACCTCGTCAACAACACCGAAACCGACGAGATGCTGAAGATCCGGGTGATGAACATCTCCAAGCAGGATCTCGGCAAGACGCTCAAGCGCTACAAGGGCACGGCCTGGGACCAGAGCCCGATCTTCAAGCGCGTGTACGAGGAAGAGTTCGGCCAGTTCGGCGGCGAGCCGTTCGGCTGCCTCGTCGGCGACTACTACTTCAACCAGACCCCGCCCGACGTGGAGCTGCTGGGCGAGATGGCCAAGGTCTCGGCCGCCGCGCACACCCCGTTCATCGCCGCGGCCGACCCGTCGCTGATGCAGATGGGCTCGTGGCAGGAACTCGCGAACCCGCGTGACCTGACCAAGATCTTCACCACGCCCGAGTACGCCGGCTGGCGCTCGCTGCGCGAGTCCGACGACGCGCGCTACATCGGCCTGGCCATGCCGCGTTTCCTCGCCCGCACCCCGTACGGCGCGAAGACGAACCCCGTCGAGGAGTTCAACTTCGAGGAAGACACCGGCAACGCCGACCACACCAAGTACGCCTGGGCCAACTCGGCCTACGCGATGGCGGTCAACATCAACCGCTCCTTCAAGGAGTACGGCTGGTGCTCGCGCATCCGCGGCATCGAGTCGGGCGGCGCGGTCGAAGGCCTGCCCACCCACTCGTTCCCCACGGACGACGGCGGCGTGGACATGAAGTGCCCCACCGAGATCGCCATCAGCGACCGCCGCGAGGCCGAACTCGCCAAGAACGGCTTCATGCCGCTGGTGCACCGCAAGAACTCCGACTTCGCGGCCTTCATCGGCGCCCAGTCGCTGCAGAAGCCGGCCGAGTACGACGACCCGGACGCCACCGCGAACGCCAACCTGGCCGCGCGCCTGCCGTACCTGTTCGCCACCTGCCGCTTCGCGCACTACCTGAAGTGCATCGTGCGCGACAAGATCGGCTCGTTCAAGGAGCGTGACGAAGTCCAGCGCTGGCTGCAGGACTGGATCATGAACTACGTCGACGGGGATCCGGCCCACTCGTCCGAGGACACCAAGGCCCGCCGTCCGCTGGCCGCCGCCGAAGTGGTGGTCGAGGAAGTCGAGGGCAACCCCGGCTACTACTCGTCGAAGTTCTTCCTGCGCCCGCACTACCAGCTCGAAGGGCTGACGGTGTCGTTGCGCCTGGTGTCGAAGCTGCCGTCGCAGAAGGCGGCCTGACACCCCCCTCGCCGCCCGGGCGGCGCCTCGCGAGGGGCGCTGACCGGGCTCGAAAAAACCGGCGGCACGTGGTCATCACCCAGGCCACGTGGCCCTTCATGCCGGCCTTTCCAGCAGTACAGCGGGTCCATTCACATCTAGGAGAAGCCTCATGGCAGTAGACATGTTCATCAAGATCGGCGACATCAAGGGCGAGTCGAAAGACGGAACCCACAAGGAGTCGATCGACATCCTGGCCTGGAGCTGGGGCCTCAGCCAGAGCGGCACGTTCTCGCAGGGCGGCGGCGGCGGCGCGGGCAAGGTCAACGTCCAGGACATCTCGCTGACGAAGTACGTCGACTCGTCGTCCACCGCGCTGATGCTCGCGGCCTGCAAGGGCACGCACATCAAGCAGGCCACGCTCACCGTCCGCAAGGCCGGCGACAAGCCCCTCGAGTACATCAAGATCACGCTCGACAGCGTGCTGGTGTCGTCGCTCTCCACCGGCGGCAGCGGCGGCGAAGACCGCCTGACCGAAAACGTCAGCCTGAACTTCGCGAAGTTCAAGGTCGAGTACACCACGCAAGCCGACACCGGCGGCAAGGGTGTCACGTCTACGGCCGCCTGGGACATCACCGCCAACAAGCCGGTGGGCTGATCGATCGTTCCCCGGCCATGCGCCGTCGGCACGGTGCCTTCGCGGGCATCGTGTCTTTTGGCATTGTGGCCACTGCCGTTGCGAGCCCGGAGCTGGTCCGGGCATGGACCCGCCACGGTTGAACCGGCGGGCGGCGCCCTCGGGAGCCGCCCGCCCCGCGTCCCACAGAACACACACGGCCTCGCGCAGGCCGAGCAGGAGTCGAGATGTCCAAGGCCGACATGTTCCTCAAGGTGGACGGGACCAAGCAGGGCCCGATCAAGGGCGAGTCCGCCGAAGCCGGGCACATCGACGAGATCGAGCTCGTCGGGTGGGAATGGGGCATGGACGGGAACGCCACCGCGTTCGGCACCTCCTCGGCCCGCACCACGCTCAAGGAACTCGTGATCCGCAAGCGCGTCGACAGCGCCTCCACGGGGCTGATGTCCGCGCTGCGCAACAACGAGGTGCTGAAGAAGGCCGTGCTCACCGTCCGCAAGGCCGGCGGCTCCTCGCCCGTCTCGTTCCTCACCATCACCATCGAGAAGGCGCGTGTGGTCGCACACCGCTTCGGCAGCGAGACGGACGGATCGCCCGTGCTGCTGGAGGAAGTGCGCCTCGCCTTCTTCAAGGTCCAGATCGAGTACCGCCCGCAGGACGCCACCGGCGGCGGCAAGGGTGTCCACACCTTCGAGACCGAAGTCACGCCCGCCTGACCTCCCACGGAGCCCTCCCATGACCCCGGTCCAGACCGCTGAACAAGCCCTGCGCGACGGCAACGTCGACGCCGCCCTCAAGAGCCTCCAGGACGCCGTGCGCGCCAAGGCCGACGATCCGAAGCTGCGCGTCTTCCTCTTCCAGCTGCTGTGCGTGCTGGGCCAGTGGCCGCGCGCGCTGAATCAGCTCGACGTGTGCATGGAGCTCGACCCGTCCACGCTGCCCATGGTCAGCACCTACCGCGAGGCGCTCAAGTGCGAGTCGCTGCGCGAGGCGGTGTTCGCCGGCAAGACCACGCCCATGGTGTTCGGTCGCCCCGCGATGTGGGTCGCGCTGCTCATCGAGGCGCTGCAGGTCGAGGCCCGCGGCGACGCCGCCGGTGCCGCCCGACTGCGCAACGAGGCGCTCGAAGCCGCCCCGCCCACCCCGGGCAGCATCGACGGCACGCCGTTCGAGTGGATCGCCGACGGCGACTCGCGCCTCGGCCCCGTGCTGGAGGCGGTGATCAACGGCCGCTACTCCTGGGTGCCGCTCAACGCCCTCGTGAAGATCGTCATCGAGGAACCCGCCGACCTGCGCGACCTGGTCTGGGCCGCCGCGCAACTCGAGTTCGTCAACGGCGGTTCCACCGTCGCGCTGATCCCCACCCGCTACCCGGGCAGCGCCACCAGCACCGACGGCGCCATCCGCCTCGCCCGCCGCACCGACTGGCTGCCGCTCGCCGAACCGCACTTCGCGGGCCTCGGCCAGCGCGTCTTCACCACGGACAACGGCGACACCGGACTCCTGCAGGCCCGAGAGATCCTGCTGCAGCCGGCCCCGGTGGCCGAGGACGGCGAACCCACGGCGGACGCCGCGGCCTGATCCCGCCCTTTCGACACGCTTCCGACACGACGACGCCGATGGCCTCCCAGGATGCCCGAGACCGCCTGCAGCCCACGCTGCTCGACCGCCTGACCGACCTCGCGCCGCTGTCCGGCGTCGAGGCGGAGGACACCCGCGTGATGACCAAGGCGCAGATCCGCGAGGCGGTGCTGCGCGACCTGTCGTGGCTGCTGAACTCGGTCAAGCCCATGCCGGGCATCGGCGCGCGGTTCCCGCTCGTCGACGAGTCGGTGCTGAACTTCGGCCTGCCCCCGATGTCGGGCAGCCTCGCCTCGCGCATCGACGTGCCGCTGCTCGAGCGCACCATCAAGCAGTCCATCGTCCGGTTCGAACCCCGGGTGATGGAAGACTCGCTCGAGGTGAAGGCCCTCGATGCGTCGAGCGTGCTCGACACCCACAACGTCATCGAGTTCGAGATCCGCGGCCTGATGTGGGCGCAGCCCGTGCCGCTCGAACTGCTGCTGCGCACCCAGGTGGACCTCGAGGCGGGCCAGATCCAGGTCCGTGACGCGAGCCCCACCTCCGTCAAGCGCAAGACCTGACCGTTCCGCCGATGGACCCGAACCTCCTGCGCCTCTACAACGACGAACTGGCCCACCTGCGCGAGGTGGGGGCCGAGTTCGCCGCCGAATTCCCGAAGATCGCCGCACGCCTGTCGATGGACGGCGTCGAGGTCACCGACCCGTACGTGGAGCGCCTGCTCGAAGGCTTCGCCTTCATGTCGGCGCGCGTGCAGCTCAAGCTCAACGCCGAGTACCCGCAGCTGATCCAGCACCTGCTGGAGACGGTGTACCCGGGCTTCCTGTCGCCGGTGCCGTCGATGATGATCGCGCGCCTGCGGCCCGACCCGCTCGACCCGAACCTCTCGCGCGGCTTCACCGTGCGCCGGCACAGCCTGCTCACGAGCGAGACCATTCGCGGCCAGAACACCCGCTGCGAGTTCCGCTCGGCCCACGACGTGACCCTGTGGCCGGTGCAGATCGAGACGGCCCAGTACTTCACCCACGCGCCCGACCTGCCCCTGTCGCAGCTGCCCTCCCCGCGCCTCGTGCGCGGCGGCCTGCGCATCCGGCTGAAGGCCCACGGCGGCGCGAAGTTCAGCCAGCTCGGGCTCGACCGGCTGCCGCTCTACATCTCCGCGCCCGACGACGTGGCGTTCCGCCTGCACGAGCTGCTGCTGGGCGCCACGCACGGCACCTGGATCGGCCACCCGTCGCGCGGCCCGCTGCAGGGCTTCGCCGACGGCAGCTCCATCCAGCCCATCGGCTACGACGACGACCAGGCCCTGCTGCCCGAGACCGTGCGCGGCTTCAGCGGCTACCGGCTGCTGCAGGAGTACGCAGCCATGCCGCACCGCTTCCTGTTCGTCGAACTGACCGACCTGCGCCGCCGCCTCGCGAAGGTCGATGCGTCCGAGGTCGAGGTCGTCGTGCTGTTCAACCGCGGCGAGGCCGCGCTCGAATCGCTGGTCGATGCACAGAGCTTCGCCCTGTACTGCACCCCGGCCATCAACCTGTTCCCGAAACGCCTCGACCGCATCCAGCTCGGCACCGGTTCGTGGGAACACCACGCCGTGCCCGACCGCACGCGGCCGATGGACTACGAGGTGCACACCATCGAGTCGGTCACCGGCTTCGGCACCGGCCAGGTGGCCGAGCAGCGCTTCCTGCCGCTGTACGCCACGTTCCACGAGGCCACGCACCGCCACGCGGCGTACTACACCGTGCGGCGCGAGCCGCGGCTGCTGTCGTCCAAGCAGCGCATCGAAGGCCCGCGTTCGGCCTACATCGGCCAGGAGGCCTTCCTGTCGCTGGTGGACGCGTCGCACGCGCCGTACCGCGAGGAGGTGCGCCAGCTGTCCCTGTCCGCGCTCGTGACCAACCGCGACCTGCCCACGATGCTGCCCGGCGCGGCCACCACCTGGACCCTCGACACCGCGGGCCCGGCCGGCCGCATCGAGACCCTGCGCGGCCCCACCCGGCCGGTGCAGCGCCTCGCGCGCGGCGACATCGGCTGGTCGCTCGTGAGCCTGCTCACGCTCAACTACCTCAGCATCGCGGGCGAGGACCCTGCCCGCGCCGCCGCGGCGCTGCGCAGCCTGCTCGCGCTGCACGGTCCCGACCAGGACGTGGCGTGGCAGAAGCAGATCGAGGGCATCCAGGCCGTCGAGGCGAAGACGGTGGTGCGCCGCCTGCCCTTCCCCGGCCCGCTCACGTTCGGCTGCGGCGTCGAGGTGGTGGTCACCGTCGACGAACTGGGCTTTCAGGGCACCAGCGCCTTCCTGCTGGGCCACGTGCTCGACCGCTTCTTCGCGCGGCAGGCCTCCACGAACAGCTTCTGCGAGACCGTGGTGCGCTCGGCCTCGCGCGGCGAGATCATGCGGTGCGCCCCGCGCATCGGCACCCGCCCGGTGCTCTGAGCATGGACGGCACCTCCGCGCCCGACGCAGCCGAAGCCGCACGCACGCTCCACGAGCGCCGCGCGCGGTTCTTCGACGACCTCGCGCGCGAGCCGTGGCACCACGACTTCTTCGCCGCGCTGCGCCGCATCGATGCGCTGTGGCCCGACGAGGCCCGCCTCGGTACCGCGCTGCGCCCGAGCGCCGAGCCGGTGCGGCTCGGCCAGAACCCCGAACTCGACTTCGCGCCGGCCGCGATCATGTCGTTCGACACCACCGCCAGCGGCCGCCCGCGCATGGGGGTGCGCTTCTTCGGTCTCTTCGGCCCCATGGGGCCGATGCCGCTGCACCTGACCGAGTACACGCGCGACCGGCTGCGAAACCACGGCGACGCCACGCTCGCCCGGTTCGCCGACGTGTTCCACCACCGCATGCTGCTGCTGTTCTACCGCGCGTGGTCGCAGGCCCAGCCCACCGTGCAGGCCGACCGCGAGCGCGACGACCAGTTCGCCAAGTGGGTGAGCGCGCTGATCGGCCAGGCGCCGCAGGCGCTGCGCGGCCTCGACGCGGTGCCCGACCGGGCGCGCCGCTTCGCCGCCGGGCACCTCGGCCGCGGCACGCGTTCCCCCGAGGCCGTCACGAAGGTGCTGCGCCAGTACTTCCAGGTGCCGATGGCCCTCGAGTCGCACGTGGGCCACTGGATGCCGCTGCGCCAGGCCGACCGCACGCGCCTCGGCAGCGCTGGCAACCGCCGCGGCGCCGCGCTCGGCGTCAACGTGGTGGCCGGCAGCAAGGTGTGGGACCGCCAGTACAAGGTGCGGCTGCACATCGGGCCGCTGTCGCTCGCGCAGTACCGGTCCTTCCTGCCCGGGCAACCTTCGCTGATCGCGCTGCGCGACTGGATGCGCCAGTTGCTCGGCTTCGAGATGCTGTGGGACGTGCACCTCGTGCTGAAAGGCAGCGAGGTGCCGCCCCTGCAGCTGGGCCGCGGCGCGGCCCTCGGACGCACCGCCTGGCTCGGCCGCAAGGGCCCGCCGGTCGACCGGGGCGACCTTCACCTGAACCCTTCACGACGTTCGACGAACTCTCCAACCCAGGGACAACACCATGGCTGAAATCAGTCGCACCACCCTCTTCGGCAAGCTCAACCCGCTCGCCTACAAGGCCATCGAAGGCGCCACCGTGTTCTGCAAGCTGCGGGGCAATCCCTACGTCGAGCTGCAGCACTGGATCTACCAGATCCTCAACGGCAACGACAGCGACCTGCACCGCATCGTCAAGCACTACGAGCTCGACGGCGCCCAGCTCGTGGCCGACCTGACCCAGTCCCTGGACAAGCTGCCCCGCGGCGCCTCGTCCGTCACCGACCTGTCGAGCTTCGTCGAGAACGCCGTCGAACGCGGCTGGGTGTACGGCTCGCTGATGTTCGGCGACTCGCAGGTGCGCACCGGCTACCTGGTGATCGGCGCCCTCAAGACGCCGTCGCTGCGCAACGCGCTGCTGTCCATCTCGAAGCAGTTCGAGCGCATCAAGCTCGACGACCTGGCCGACAAGTTCGGCACGCTGCTCGCCCAGTCGCCCGAACAGGGCCAGCGCGCCACCGACGGCAGCGCCGCCCCCGGCGAGGCGAGCGACGCCATCGCGCCGGCCGCGATGGGCAAGCAGGAAGCCCTCAAGCGCTTCACGACGGACCTCACCGAGCAGGCCCGCGGCGGCAAGATGGACCCCATCGTGGGCCGCGACGACGAGATCCGCCAGGTGGTCGACATCCTGATGCGCCGCCGCCAGAACAACCCGATCCTCGTCGGCGAGGCCGGCGTCGGCAAGACCGCCGTGGTGGAAGGCTTCGCGCAGCGCATCGCCCGCGGCGACGTGCCGCCGTCGCTGAAGGACGTGGAGCTTCGCGCGCTCGACGTGGGCCTGCTGCAGGCCGGCGCCAGCATGAAGGGCGAGTTCGAGCAGCGGCTGCGTTCGGTGATCGACGAGGTGCAGGCCAGCGCCAAGCCCATCATCCTGTTCATCGACGAGACGCACACCCTCGTGGGCGCCGGCGGCCAGGCCGGCACCGGCGACGCCGCCAACCTGCTCAAGCCGGCGCTCGCGCGCGGCCAGCTGCGCACCATCGGCGCCACCACCTTCGCCGAGTACAAGAAGTACATCGAGAAGGACCCCGCCCTCACCCGCCGCTTCCAGAGCGTGCAGGTCGACGAACCCGACGAGCCGAAGGCCATCCTGATGATGCGCGGCGTGGCCTCCACGATGGAGAAGCACCACAAGGTGCAGATCCTCGACGAGGCGCTGGAAGCCGCGGTCAAGCTGTCGCACCGCTACATCCCGGCGCGGCAGCTGCCCGACAAGTCCGTGAGCCTGCTCGACACCGCCTGCGCGCGCGTGGCCATCAGCCTGCATGCCACGCCGGCCGAGGTGGACGACTGCAGCAAGCGCATCGAGGCGCTCGAGACCGAACAGGGCATCATCGGCCGCGAGGCCGCCATCGGTGTCGAGACCACCGAACGTGCCGCCACCGTCACGGAACAGCTGGCGATCGAGCGCGACCGCCTCGAGAAGCTCAACGCCCGCTGGGCCGCCGAGAAGGCGCTCGTCGACAAGTTGCTGGGACTGCGCGCCGAGCTGCGCGGCGCCGCCGGCCACGTCGAGGGCACGGGCAGCAAGCTCGAGCAGTCCGCCGAGGCGAGCCCCGACGCGGCCGAACTGCCGAAACTCTCCGACGCCGAACGCACGGCCAAGCTCGCCGAACTCCAGCAGGTGCAGCAGGAGCTGACCACGCTGCAGGGCGAGACCCCGCTGATCCTGCCCACGGTCGACTACCAGGCCGTGGCCAGCGTGGTGGGCGACTGGACCGGCATCCCGGTGGGCCGCATGGCCCGCAACGAGATGGAAACCATCCTGAAGGTGGCCTCGCTGCTGAGCCAGCGGGTGATCGGCCAGGACCACGCGATGGAGATGATCGCCAAGCGCATCCAGACCTCGCGCGCCGGCCTCGACAACCCGAGCAAGCCCATCGGCGTGTTCATGCTGGCCGGCACGTCCGGCGTCGGCAAGACCGAGACCGCGCTGGCACTGGCCGAGGCGCTCTACGGCGGCGAGCAGAACCTCATCACCATCAACATGAGCGAGTTCCAGGAGGCCCACACCGTCTCCACGCTCAAGGGCGCGCCCCCGGGCTACGTGGGCTACGGCGAAGGCGGCGTGCTGACCGAGGCCGTGCGGCGCAAGCCGTACTCGGTGGTGCTGCTCGACGAGGTCGAGAAGGCCCACCCGGACGTGCACGAGATGTTCTTCCAGGTGTTCGACAAGGGCTTCATGGAAGACGGCGAAGGCCGTTTCATCGACTTCAAGAACACGCTGATCCTGCTGACCACGAACGCCGGCACCGACCTCATCGCCACGATGTGCAAGGACCCGGACCTGATGCCCGAGCCCGAAGGCCTGGCCAAGGCCCTGCGCGAGCCGCTGCTGAAGATCTTCCCGCCGGCGCTGCTGGGCCGCCTGGTCACGATCCCGTACTTCCCGCTGTCGGATGCGATGCTGGGCCAGATCGTCAAGCTGCAACTCAACCGCATCAAGAAGCGCGTCGAGGCCCGCTACAAGATCCCGTTCACGTACAGCGACGACGTGGTCAAGCTCGTCGTGTCGCGCTGCACCGAGAGCGAATCGGGCGGCCGCATGATCGACTCGATCCTCACCAACACGATGCTGCCGGACATCAGCCGCGAGTTCCTGACCCGCATGATGGAAGGCAAGGCCATCGGCGGCGTGAAGGTCGACGTGGCCGACAACCAGTTCGCCTACACGTTCGACTGAACCCGCCACCGTCCCGGAACCCGCATGACCACCGACACCGTCAACGACACGCCGAAGGAAGTGAGCCTCGAGGAGGCGCTCCGCATGGCCATCGACCTTCACCAGAACCGGCAGCTGGAGGGGGCGGAGCAGCTCTACCGGCGCATCCTCGAGGTCGCCCCCGACCACCCGGATGCGCTGCACCTGCTCGGGATGGTCATGCACTCCACCGGTCGCAGCGAGGAAGGGGTCGCGTCGATCGAGCGCGCCATCTCGCTGCAGCCGGACTTCCCGGGCTTCCACCTGAACCTCGGCAACATCCACGCGGCCAACCTCGACAACGCGCGCGCCACCGTCGCCTACGAACGCGCGCTGCAGCTCGCGCCGGGGTCGGCCGACCTGCACAACAACCTCGGCGCGCTGTACCGCGCCGAGCGCCGGCACGAGGAAGGCCGCCAGGCCTACCTGCGCGCCATCGAGCTCGACCCGAACCACCTGAACGCCCACAACAACCTGGGGCTGCTGCTCTCGGACCTCGGGGACGTGAAGGGGGCCATCAAGTACTACTGCCGGTCCATCGAGCTGATGCCCGGCCATCCCGACGGCCGCAAGCTGCTCGGCATGACCTACTACTCGATGGGCAAGATCGAGGAAGCCGCCGAGGTGTTCCGCCAATGGCTCGCCGAGGAGCCCGAACACCCGATGGCCCGGCACATGCACGCGGCCTGCTCGGGCCAGGACGTGCCGGACCGCGCGCCCGACAACTACGTCGAATACACCTTCGACCGTTTCGCCGACAGCTTCGAGACCCAGCTGAACGAGCGCCTGCAGTACCGGGCGCCGCAGCTCTGCGCCGACATCCTCGCGCGCCACCTGCCCCCGCCGGCGCGCCAGTTCGTCGTGCTCGACGCGGGCTGCGGCACCGGCCTGTGCGGCCCGCTGATCGCCCCCTGGGCGCGGGTGCTCGGCGGCGTCGACCTGTCGCGCGGCATGATCGACCACGCGAAGACCAAGGGCGTCTACACCGACCTCTACAAGGCCGAACTCACCGAGTTCCTGCGCGAGTCCCCCGGCCAGTGGGACGTGGTGCTCTCGGCCGACACGCTGTGCTACTTCGGCGACCTCACGGCGCTGATGACGGCCAGCGGCACCTCGGTGCGCCCGGGCGGCACGCTGGTCTTCACCGTCGAGGCCCTGGAGGACGCGGGTGACACGCCGTTCCGCATCCTGCCGAACGGGCGGTATGCCCACGCACGCCACCACCTGGAGCGCACGCTGGCGGATGCCGGGTTCGAGGTGCTGGAGATCACGCGGGAGACGCTGCGCCAGGAGGGTGGCAACCCGGTGATCGGGTGGCTGGTGGCCGCGCGCAAACGCGGCTGAGCCCCAACACCCGTCATCCCGGCGGAAGCCGGGATCCACAGGGGCCGGAGCGCGCAGGCCCACAGTGGGCCCCGGCGTCCGCCGGGGTGACAGGGTCTCGCAGGAGCCACCCAGGTGACTTTCGTCGCTTTTGCGGTCTCGGGGGTTCTCTTACCCTGATGGCCTAACGCACAGCCCTGCGTCCCCGCAGCCGCACCCATGGCCAATTCCATCACCATCACCACGCCGCTGCCGGGCACCGACCTGTTCTTCGAGTCGATGACGGTGTCGGCCGGGCTCAGCACGCTGGGCGAGATGCAGTTGTCGCTGCTGAGCGAGAAGTCCGACATCAAGCCGTCGGACCTGCTGGGCAAGCTCGTCACCGTGCACGTCGAGATGCCCGACGGGGCGAAGCGCCACTTCAACGGCTACGTCACCCGCTTCGGCCTCGGCACGCACAAGGGCCGCTACCACGGCTACCGCGCCACGGTGCGCCCGTGGCTGTGGTTCCTCACCCGCACGAACGACTGCCGCATCTTCCAGGAGATGTCGGTGCCCGACATCGTCAAGAAGGTGTTCGGCGATCACGGCATCGCCACCTTCGACACCAAGCTGTTCCGCTCGTACACCCCCCGCACGTACTGCGTGCAGTACCGCGAGAGCGACTTCAACTTCGTCGCCCGCCTGCTCGAGCAGGAAGGCATCTACTGGTACTTCGAGCACAGCGACGGCGCACACAAGCTGATCCTCGTCGATTCGTCGAGCGCCCACGACGCCGCGCCCAACTACGACCGCGTCAAGTACGTCGAGAACGCCGCCAGCGCGCCGGACCGCGAGTTCATCTCCAACTGGGCCTTCCACGAATCGGTGCACACCGGCAAGACCGTGCTCACGAGCTACGACTTCGAGCGCCCGTCCACGTCGCTCGAGGTCGAGACCGCGCACAAGCGCAGCCACGAACTCGCCGACTACGAGGTGTTCGACTTCCAGGGCGACTACGTCCAGAAGGCCGACGGCTCGCAGCTCGCCGACAACCAGATGGACGAGTACCAGGCCCGCTACCTGCGCGCCAGTTGCACCTCCAACGCGCTGGGCCTCGCCGTGGGCTGCACGGTCTCGCTCGACGGCCACCCGCGCGACGACCAGAACATCAAGTACCTCGTGACGTCGATGGAGGTGCAGGCCAAGGTGGGCAGCTTCGATTCGGCCGGCGAGGCCGGCAGCTTCACGAGCCACCTCGTCACCATTCCCGGCGAGCAGCAGTTCCGCCCGCCGCGTGTCACCCGCCGCCCCTTCGTGCAGGGCCCGCAGACCGCCGTGGTGGTGGGCCCGTCCGGCGAGGAGATCTACACCGACAAGTACGGCCGCGTGAAGGTGCAGTTCCACTGGGACCGCTACGGCAAGAAGAACGAGAAGAGCTCGTGCTGGGTGCGCGTGTCGCAGCCGTGGGCCGGCAAGAACTTCGGCATGATGCACATCCCGCGCATCGGCCAGGAGGTGGTGGTCGACTTCCTCGAGGGGGACCCGGACCAGCCGCTGATCACCGGCCGCGTCTACAACGCCGAGCAGATGCCTCCGTGGGACCTGCCGGCCAACGCGACGCAGAGCGGCATCCTGACGCGTTCGTCGAAGGGCGGCGCGTACGACAACGCGAACGCCATCCGCTTCGAGGACAAGAAGGGCGCCGAGCAGCTCTGGATCCACGCCGAGAAGAACCAGGACATCGAGGTCGAGAACGACGAGACCCACTGGGTGGGCCACGACCGCACGAAGACCATCGACCACGACGAGACCACGCTGGTCAAGCACGACCGCACCGAGACGGTCGGCAACAACGAGACCATCACCATCGGCGTGAACCGGGTCGAGACGGTGGGCAACAACGAAACCATCTCGATCGGGGTCAACCGCACGGAAACGGTGGGGGCCAACGAGACCATCACGATCGGGGCGAACCGCACCATCTCCGTGGGCGCCAGCGAAACGGCCACGGTCGCGCTGCAGCGCACGCATGCGGTGGGCATCAACGAGACCATCGCCATCGGCGCGGCCCAGGAAGTGGTCATCGGTGCGGCGCAGTCCATCGCCGTGGGTGCGAACCAGTCCACGTCGGTCGGCATCAACCAGAGCAACTCCATCGGCTCCAACCGCAGCATCGACGTGGGCAAGAACCAGTCCACGTCCGTCGGGAAGAACCGCACCGCGTCGGTGGGCGAGGACGACTCGCTCACGGTGGGCAAGAACCTCTCCATCACGGCCGCCGACTCCATCACCATCAAGACGGGCGACGCCAGCATCACGATGAAGAAGGACGGCACGATCGTCATCAAGGGCAAGAACATCACGGTGGAGGGCTCCGCCAAGATCAACGTGAAGGCCAGCAGCGACATCGTGATGAAGGGCTCGAAGATCCTCCAGAACTGAATCCCCCAGGAGACTCCCCATGGGCAGCAGACAGACCCTCGACACGTCCCCCGGCGACAGCCTCCTGGCGGCGGACGACTCCCTCGCCCCGCTGCTGGCCGCGCGGCCGGTGCAACTCGCCCCGGCCCTGCCCGAGGCCGTCATCGGCGAACTGGTCGCCATGGTCGACGACGGCCAGACCCCGCTCGTGCGCTACCCTGGCCAGCCCGGCACGGCCGCGCTGCGCGCACGCGCCGTGCTCGACCTGCACGGCAGCCACGTCGGCCGCTCCGTGGTGCTTCTCTTCGAAGGCGGCGACCCCCTCCGGCCGCTCGTGACCGGCGTGTTGCGGGACACCGCCGCTGTTCCCCGCGCCGGCAACGGCGAGGTGGAGGTCGATGCCGACGGCGAACGCCTCGTCGTCACCGCGAAGCAGCAGCTGGTGCTCCGCTGCGGGAAGGCCAGCATCACCCTCACGAAGGCCGGCAAGGTGCTGATCCAGGGCACCTACGTGTCGAGCCACTCGTCCGGCGTGAACCGGGTCAAGGGCGGCTCCGTGCAGCTGAACTGAGGCCCGTGCCCGTCTCATGCAATTGATCAACGCCACCCGCATGGTCGCGGGCTACAACATGGGCCTGGAGCCGAGCGGCCGCGAGCTGCTCGTGGTCGTGGTCAAGGGCACCTTCCGCTTCCCGCGGCCCGACGAACCCGCCGGGCATTTCGCGCTCCACGAGCAGCAGGCGCCGTTGGTGATGGCCGACACCTTCACCGGCGAACCCGGCCGCTCGTCGCCCGTCCTCGAAGCCGACTTCGCGCCGCGCAAGCCCCGGTGCGACATCCTGCTGCTCGGCACCGCGTACGCCCCCTACGGCCGGCCCGCGCCGCGCGTGGACGTGGGCGTGCGGGTGGGGCCGTGGAGCAAGAGCTTCTCCGTCGTGGGGCCTCGGCACTGGGACTGCGGCGTCGCGACCCTCCGCGCCACGGCACCACAGCCGTTCATCTCGCAACCCATCTCGTACGACGTGGCCTACGGCGGCACCGACCTGCGCCACGACGACCCCGCGCAACACGCCGCCTTCATGGCGAACCCCGCAGGGCGGGGCTTCCACAAGCACCTCCACAAGGAGTGGGTCAACGGCCAGCCGCTGCCGCTCACCGAGGAATCCGGGCGCGGCGTGACCGATCCCGACGGCGACTACCGGCCCATGTCGTTCGGTCCGGTCGGACGCGGCTGGAGCCCGCGCGCCGCACTGGCCGGCACCTACGACGAGGCCTGGCGCGACGAACACTTCCCGTTCCTGCCGCCCGACTTCGACGAACGCCACTACCAGGCCGCGCCGGAAGACCAGCAGGTGCCGAAGTCCCTGTTCCAGGACGGGCCCGTCGAGGTCGTGCTGTCCAACCTAACGCCGGACGGCCTGACTCGCTTCACGATCCCGCCGCTCGTGGCGCCGGTGCACGTCTTCCCGAAACGCGGCGAACGGGAGGACCACACGGCCGTGCTGGACACCGTGCTGATCGAACCCGACCACCAGCGCTTCACCCTCACGTGGCGGGTCACCCGCCCGCTGAGGAAGAACATGTTCGAGGTGTCGCAGGTCCTGGTGGGCAAGAAGGGCCGGGAGTGGTGGCAGCAGCGCGACAAGGTCGCCTTCCCCATCCCGGTCATCATGGTGCCGATGGAACCCGCCGCCAGCCGGGAGGGCGCGTGAGCATGGCGTTCCCTCCCCTCGCCGTGCACCGCACGGGCCTTGTCTCCAGCGTCGGCCTCAGCGCGGAGGCCTCGTGCGCCGCCTTGAGGGCGAAACTCACGAACCCTCACGAGACCCGCTTCGCCGACAACGCGGGCAACTGGATCGTGGGCCACGAGGTGCCGCTCGGCGCCCCCTGGCGCGGCCTCACCCGGCTCGCCCACCTCGCCGCCCGCGCCATCGGTGACTGTCTGCGCGACACGCCGCGCGCGACGTGGTCCCGCCTGCCCGTGCTGCTGTGCGTGGCCGAGCCCGAGCGGCCCGGCCGCCCGCCCGACCTCGACACCCACCTGCTGGAGGCCGTGCAGGACCTGCTCGGCATGAAGTTCGCCGACGCTTCGGCCGTCGTGGCCCATGGCCGTGTGGGTGCCGCCATCGCGCTGGCCCATGCGTCGCGGCTGCTGGCCGATCCCGCCAGTCCCGAGGTGCTGGTGGTCGCGGCCGACAGCCTGCTCACCGCGCCGGCGATGCGCCATTTCAACGAGGCCGACCGCCTGCTGACGGCCTACAACTCCAACGGCTTCATGCCCGGCGAGGCTGGCGCAGCCGTGCTGCTGCGCGCCCCGGGACCGCAGGCGGAACTGCGCTGCACCGGCGTGGGTTTCGGCGTGGAGCGTGCCGCCATCGACTCCGGCGAACCGCTGCGGGCCGACGGGCTGACACGCGCCATCACCGACGCCCTCGCCGCGGCGGGCTGCGACATGCACGACCTCGACTTCCGCATCACGGACATCGCGGGGGAACAGTACTACTTCAAGGAAGCCGCGCTCGCGCTGTCGCGCACGCTGCGCCGCCGCAAGGCCGACTTCGACCTCTGGCATCCGGCCGAGTCCCTCGGCGAAACCGGCAGCGCAGCGGGCATCGCCACGCTCGTGGTGGCCGACGCCGCGTGCCGCAAGCGCTACGCCCCCGGGCCGAACGTCATCGCGCAGTTCACCGGCGACCGGGGCCAGCGCGCCGCGGCCGTGCTGCGTTTCGGGGGGGCGCCATGAGCAACGAGGTCTATGCCAACAACATGGAGGTGTCGTGCAAGGCCGCGGCGGGCAAGTCCATCTGCGCCTTCCCCGACGTGTGCTTCACCCCGCCCCTCACACCCGCCACCCCGCCCGGCGTGCCCATCCCCTACCCCAACACGGGGATGGCCAGCGACACCAGCGACGGCTCCACCACGGTCAAGATCAGTGGCAAGGAGGTGATGCTGAAGAACAAGTCGTACTTCAAGAAGAGCACCGGCGACGAGGCGGGCTCGGCGCCGAAGAAGGGCGTGGTCACGAGCAAGATCATGGGGAAGGTGTACTTCACCATGTGGTCGATGGACGTGAAGGTGGAAGGCGAGAACGTGGTGCGGCACCTCGACCTGACCACGCACAACCACGCGTCGCAGGGCCCCAACACGCCCCCGTGGGTCCACCTCGACGCGATGGCGATGAGCACCGCCACGCAGGCCTGCCAGGACCAGGCGAAGAAGACCCAGGACTGCGTCGAGAAACACGTCAAGGCGAACACCACGCAGCAGACCCGCAAGGACCACCGCAAGCCGGGCGCCACGCAGGCGGCCGCGCTGGCCGACGACAGCCTCGTCGACTGGGACGCGGTGATCAAGGCCGACGCCGGCCAGAACGCGTTCTACAACAAGTCCGGCGCCACCTCGAAGATGTGCAAGGACGACGACTGCAAGGACCAGTTCGACTGCAGCCTCGTGCCGTTCGACTTCGGCTGCTGCGCCGACAAGACCCCGCACCACATCGTGCCCGCCCACTGCTTCCTGCCGTCCGGCGAACGCAAGAGCGGCGCCGGCGACCGCTACCCCGGCACCGACAACTACGACGACATGAAGGCGCCCTGCATCTGCGTGAGCGGCGGCACCAAGAGCGAGAAGCAGGCCGACGGGCAGTTGATGCAGCACGGCCGCATCCATGCCATCGTCGACGTGCTCGAGGACAACAAGATGGACAAGTCGCCGGCGCTGACGCCCGGCGGCAAGCAGAAGATGAAGGCGGGGGTTCCCGTCGAGAAGAAGAGCGCCGGCTCGTGGAGCTTCGAGGAGGCGAACGACGCCGGCAGCGAGGCCGTGTCCCAGGTGACCCAGTGCGACAAGGGCTGCCTGAAGGCGCAGAGCGAGGCCGCCCACAAGCAGATGGGCCTCGACGTGGGGCCCGGCAAGTCCGACAAGCTGATGCTGCGCGCCGACTCCGGCGGCAACCGCACGCCGCCCGGCTTCGTGCCGAAGTCCCGCGTCAGCGGCCCGGCACCCGATTGACCTTTCGCTCCCGAGACCCCATGGCATCCACCTCCACCGCCGTCACCTTCCTCACGGGCTACTCCGGCCGCAAGGGCCTGCTCGGCCTGCTCGCGTTCCCCGACATGCTCGACCCGAAGGCGATGTTCTGCCGGATGTACGGCTACCTCGACGGCACGTGGGGCACGCACGACCTCGAGTTCCAGTGCAAGTCGATCACCCACCGCACGTCGGACGACCCCGCCCGGCGCGGCTGGTGGGTGCTGGGCAAGAACGGCGAGGTGGCGCACATCAGCGGCGGCCAGGTGCGGGTCGAGCAGATCCCGGGGGCCGGCCTGAACTTCCAGCCCACGCTCGGCTACGTCGAGGCCATCAAGAACATCGACGGGGATCTGTTCGTCTGCGGTTACGGCCGGCAGGTCTACCGCCAGGACGGCACCGGCTGGACGTCCATCGCCGACGACATCCTGACGCGCGACACCGGCACCGGCTTCTTCGACCTCGACGGCGTCGACGCCCGCCACGTCTACGCCGTGGGCTGGAAGGGCGAGATCTGGTTCCACGACGGCCAGGCCTGGCGCCAGGACGACAGCCCCACCACCGCGCACCTCGGCGCGGTGCGGTGCGTGTCCGAGGACGAGGTCTGGATCGCCGGGGACAAGGGCGTGATCCTCCACGGCCGCTTCAACGCGTGGCAGCTCATCGCCGACCCGTCCTTCACCGGGAACTGGTACAGCATCGAGGTGTTCGGCGGGAAGACCTGGCTCGCCGGCAGCGACGTGCTGGCCTGGCTCGACGGCGATACCGTCCGCCCGGTCGACACCGGACTCGGCCGCGAATTCACCGTGCACCGGCTGCACGCGAAGGACGGCCTGCTGTGGGCCATCGGACGCGCCGACATCCTGGTCTTCGACGGCCAGTCGTGGAAGGAAATCATCCACCCCGACAACACCTGAGCCCGCGTGAACGCGCACGACCTTTCCCTCACCGCCCCATGCCTCCCGAGACACCCGTGATCCCCGCCGTGGTGATGCAGCACCAGGACATGGCCGCCACCTTGTACGGCCAGCGGGCCGTGCTGCTCGACGCGCCCCACGCGCGGCTGCACCAGCTCGCCCGCCTCGACGAACGCCTGCGCGCCCACATCGACGGGCTGTCGATCGCCGGGCCGGCCGGCACCCGCTTCTGCGAGGAGGCCCTGTCCTCCCCCTTTCCCGGCGAGGTGTTCACGGCCACGGTGCAGGCGCTGGGCCAGCGGGACGTCGCCTTCCTGGAGCGGCTGCTGTCGCTGGCCGAAGCCGAGCCGGGCACGCGCGACGCGCTCGACGCCGCCTTCGGCTGGGTGCCGGCCGCGCAGCTGCGCGGCATCACCAAGCCGCTGCTCGATTCGCACGTGCCGATGCGCCGCGCGACGGGGCTGGAGGCGTGCCGGCGCCATGGCGTGAACCCGGGCGGCCTGCTCGACCTGGCCACCTCGGACGTCGACCCCGGCCTGCGCGCCACGGCCTGGCGCACGGCCGGCGCGCTCGGCCGCACCGACTTGCTGCCGGCCGCGCTGCGCGCGCTCGCCGATCCGGACGAGCGCGTGCGCTTCGAGGCCGCGCGGGCCGCACTGCGGCTCGGCGACCGCCAGCCGGCCCTCGACGCCCTGCGCGCGCTGGCGACCGCGCCCGGCCCCTGGCGGGAGCCCGCGCTGTCGTGCTGGGTGAAGGCGGCCCCCTCGGCCGACGCCCACGCGCTTCTCAAGGCGCTGAGCGGCGACCCCGCTTCGCAGCGGCTGCTGGTGCGCGGCGCCGGCCTCTGCGGCGACCCGTTCTACGTGCCGTGGCTCATCCGGCAGATGGCCGTCCCCGAACTCGCACGCCTCGCTGGCGAATCGTTCTCGTCGATCACCGGCGCCGACCTGGCCGCGCTCGACCTCGACGGCAATGCGCCGGAAGGGTTTGCCGGTCCCGACGACGACCCCGAGGACGCCGACGTGTCCCTCGACGAGGATGAAAGCCTGCCCTGGCCGGTGCCGGAACGCATCGCGGCGTGGTGGTCCACCCACGCCACGCATTTCCCTGCCGGCACACCACACTTCGTCGGCGCGCCGGCCACGCCGCGGCACGCGCTCGACGTGCTGCGCGACGGCTTCCAGCGGCAGCGCGGGCACGCGGCGGAGTTCCTCACGCTGCTCCAGCCCGGCTCGCCGCGGTTCAACACCGCCGCGCCCGCGTGGCGCCAGCAGCGGCTCGTCGCCGACCTGTCCGGCGCCTGACACCTCTCGCCCCCCTGCCCGTGCTCGACGTCCCCACCCTCTTCGCGATCCTCGGCCCGCTGTTCCTCGTGCTCGGCATCGTCCGCTGCGTGCGGGCCGGAGGCCTCCATCCCCAGGGGCGCACCTGGCTGTTGCTGGGCGTCATCTTCTCGGCCGTGGCCCTCTGGCTGCATTTCACACCCTGAGTCGCGGTATGACTTTCGTTGATTGCCGGGAGCGGCGTTTGCCGGGATAAACGAACCTCGGGCGAGTGCGGCACACCAGATCGCGCCACCCGGTATTCGGAGCCTCTCATGAACCTGGTGATCCAAGCTCACACCCTGAAGAACGAGCCGCTCTCGCAGCCCATCACCGGGCGGTTCGACGAACGCGGCGGCACCATCGGCCGGTCGGACACCAACACGCTCGCGCTCCCGGACCCCGAACGCCACATCTCGCGCCTGCATGCCGAGGTGTGGTTCAGCAATGGTGCGTTCTCCATCCGGAACGTCGGCAGCGCCAACGCCATCCTCGTGAACGGCCGCCCCATCGCGCCCGGCGAGGGCTCCGCGATCAACGAGGGCGACGAACTCGTGATCGGCGCCTACGCCATGCGGGTCACGTTCAACGTCCCGACCCAGTCGCGTCCGCCCGCCGTCGACGGCCGCACCGTGATCCGTTCGTCGGCCGGCGAATCGCGCACGAACCCGCCGCAGCCGCGTCCCGCGCCGCGGCCGGCGCCGGCCCCCGTGCCGATGTCCGCCCCGCCCGCCGCGTCACCCACGGCCGACCCGTTCGCCGACCTCTTCGGCTCCCCGCCGGCCTCCGCTTCGCCGAGCGACCCGTTCGCCGACCTGCTCGGCCCGGCCACGCCCGCACCGGCGCCCATGGCGTCGCCCAAGCCTGCGGCCTACACGGCCCCGGTGCCCGCGGCGCCGTCGGCCCGCCTGCCCGACGACTTCGACCCGTTCGCCGACCTCACGCCGCCCCCGCCGGCCGGCGGCGCCGGCCTCGGCGGTTTCATGGGCGGCACGCCGTCGCCCGCGCCCGCCCCGTCCGCCCACATCCCCGACTCCGCGTTCGGCGACCTCTTCGGCAGCCCCAGCCCGGCCCCGGGCGGCAGCCTCGACGACATGTTCGGCCTCGGCAAGTCGCCCTCGGCCGGCAAGGACCCGCTGGCCGACTTCCTGTCGCCCGCCGCGGCCCCCGGCGGCAGCGCCTCGTCGCAGGACCCGCTCGCGATGTTCAACACGCCGGCCGCCCCACCGCCGCCGGCCCGCTCCGCCGCGCCCGACCACACGCCCGAGCTGAAGGGGGCCTACCGCCCGCCCGCGGTGAAGGACGAACCGGGCACCATCCCCGGCATGCGCCCCCTCGGCCGCGACGAACCGCCGCCGCGCCCGGGCATCCCGCCGCCCGCACCGGCCCCGCGCCCGGTGTCCCCGGCCGGCGGTGCCGCGCCGCCGCGCCGCCCGCCGTTCCCGCCGGAGATGGCCGAGACCACGATGCCCGCCATGCGGGTGACGCGCCCGCTGCCCGGTGACGACGACGACCCCGAGATCTCGGCCCCGATGCCGCTGACCCCGCTCGTCGCGCCCACGCCGCCCGCACACGCGCGCATGCCCACGTCCCTGCCGCCGTCCGCGCCCGTCGCACCGGTGGCCACCGGCCCCGCCGCGGCCCCCGATGCGCTGTGGGCCGCATTCTGCGAAGGCGCCGGCATCCAGATGAAGCTGCCGCAGGGCCTGAACCCCGAGCAGATGCGCATGATCGGCCAGGTGCTGCGGCACTCGGTCGACGGCACGCTCAAGCTCGTGGCCGTGCGTGCGGCCGCGAAGCAGGAACTGCGCGCCCAGGTCACCACCATCCAGTCGCGCAACAACAACCCGCTGAAATTCTCGCCCGACGCGGGCGCGGCCATCGAGCAGCTGCTGCAGCCGCCCATGCGCGGCTTCATGGTCGGCCCGCAGGCGGTGAACGACGTGATGGACGACCTGCTGGGCCACGCCATCGGCACCATGGCCGGCATGCGGGCCGCGCTCGAGGGGGTGCTGTCCCGCTTCGAACCGGCCCAGCTCGAGAACAAGCTGGGCGCCGGCGGCATGATGGACACGCTGCTCCCGATGAACCGCCGCGCGAAGCTCTGGGAGCTGTACCTGCAGCATTTCAAGCGCATCCAGGGCGACGCCGAGGAAGACTTCCACGAACTGTTCGGCAAGGCCTTCGTGCGTGCCTACGAAGACCAGCTCGACCGGCTCGACAGCGCCCGCCACCCGGACGTCTGAGAAGCCTTCACCAGGACCGCTGATGCTGCATGTCGAGATCGCTTCGCGAAGCGAAGTCGGGGACCGTGCCCACAACGAGGACGACCTGCGCCACGGGCGCGCGGGCTCGTTCTGGTACGCCGTGCTGTCCGACGGCGCGGGAGGCCACCGGGGCGGCGCCATCGCGTCCGACCTCGTCGTGCGCCTCGTCGCCCACGGGCTGCAGTCGGCGCCCCACGCCTCGCCCGACTACCTCACCCACCTGATCACCGACACCCACGCCGCCCTCGGCGACCAGCAGCAGGGCCGCAAGGGGCACGAGCGCATGCACGCCACCCTGGTGGCGCTGTGGATCGACACCCGCCGCGCGCAGGCGCTGTGGACCCACGTGGGCGACTCGCGCCTCTACCACCTGCGCCATGGCCAGGTGTGCGACGTGACCGACGACGACAGCGTCGTGCAGCGCATGGTGCACGCCGGCTACCTGTCGCGCGCGGAGGCACGCGACCACCCGCGCAAGAACCAGCTGCTGAGCGCCATGGGCACGGTCGAGGCCGTCGAACCCAACACCGTCGAGACCTTCGTGCCCATCGCCGACGGCGATGCCTTCCTGCTGTGTTCCGACGGCTGGTGGGACCACTTCGAACCGCACGACATCGAGACCGCGTTCGCGAGCGCCCGGTCGCCGCAGCACTGGCTCGACCTGATGGCCGAGGACGTGCAGCGCGCCCAGCTCAAGGGCCAGGACAACTACACCGCCATCGCGGTCTGGATCGGCGACCCGGCCGAGACCACCCGAGTGGGGGTGCCGCTGTGACACCGATTCACCCGATGATCGCGGGTGTCACCCGCCCTGCACGGCGGGCAGGCGACAATCCCCCTTCGACCGGGGCCCCGACGCGCCCGGCAGCTTTCTGGAGGCATCCATCATGAACCGTACCCCCTCTCCCCTGATCGCCCTCGCGCTGGCCCTGTGCGTCACCGCGGCCGGCGCCGAAACCCCGGCCGGCGAGCAGGTGCTGCGCGGCAACAAGGTCACCGAGACCAACCTGGTCGATGCGCTCACGCCCGACCCCGAACCCGTGGTCACGCGCAGCCTGAAGGTCACGCGCGATGGCGCACCCACCGTGCCGGCGCGCAAGCCGAGCGCCTCGCTGCTGATCACGTTCGAGACCAACTCGGCCGAACTCACCGCGCCGGCCAAGAAGCAGCTCGACGTGGTGGCGGCCGCGCTGAAGAACGACCGCCTCGCCGAGTACAACTTCAACGTCGAAGGTCACGCCGACCCGCGCGGCGACGCCGAGGGCAACCTGACGCTGTCGCAGCAGCGCGCCGACAGCGTGCGCGAGTACCTGATCACCACGCACGGCATCGCCGCCGAACGCCTGAAGGCCGAAGGGCGCGGCGACCGCGACCTGCTGAACCGCAAGGTGCCGTCCGCACCGGAGAACCGGCGCGTCACCATCGTCACGAACCTGCGCTGAAACGCCGCGATGGCGCCCGGCCGGGAGGCCGGGCCGTCAGGCCTGCGTGCGCGCGTGGCGCACGCCCCGGTTCAGCATGAATTCGGTGTGGTGCAGCTGCCCCACCGACACCAGCCCGCCGCGGGCCAGCACCTCGAAGTCGAGCTCCACCTTCTCGGCCGGCACCGTGGTGTCGTAGAGGTACACGATGTCGGACTGCAGCCGCCCGCCCGGCCCCATCTGGATGCGGTGGATGCACTTGCGCCCGGCGTCCCCGTTCTCGCCGTGCAGCAGGCGGATGTGCAGTTCACCGGGGTGGCCGTGGACGATGATGCGCTCGCGGACGACGGTGGCATTTTCGTAGGTGGACATGGTTCGGACTCCCGGGTGGCGGACAACGGTGCACCCCGCATCGTAACCACTGTGGCGAGGCCGCTCCGTCAGGGCGCCGCGAGCGCGCACAGGCCCTCGCACCGCTCGTCCGACAGCGCGGCGTCGATGGCCTCGAGTGCGGCCTTCATCTCGGCCGGTGCTTCGGCCGTGGCCGTCCTCTTCACCACGAGCAGTTGCGCCCGCGCGGCCACCGGCAGCAGCTGCGCGATCGGCCCGATCGACCCGGCCAGCGCTGCCACGTACTGCGTGCGGTAGGCGAGCTTGAGCCGCGGATCCGACACGACCGTCAGCACGCCGAACACCAGCGATGCCGCACCGTTCTGGAACTGCCGCGCGCCCTGCAGCCGCACTGGCGTGCGCTGCTCGGCCGGCAGTCCGGCGAGGAACGACGACAGCAGCGGCGACTGCAAGCCGGCGCAGCGGATCAGAAGCGGTTGCAGGCGCGCCATCTCGTCCTGGAACCGGATGGCGTTGGCGTCCAGCACCTCGCGCATGCGCCGGGCCAGTTCCTCGGGCCCCGTGTCCGCGCCCAAGCCCGCGCCCGCGCGGCGTTGGGCGTCGAACAGCGCGTACGCCATCAACACGGTGGTCGACTCGCCGCAGGTCTCCAGCAGCGGACGCAGCGGTTCGGGCGCCCGCGCCAGTGCCTCGATCCGGGCCGTGTCGCCGAGCGTGTCCAGCAGCACCGAGACCTCCGGGTCCGTCGCCCGGGGCATGTCGTCGCGCGCCTTCGCCTCGGCGGCCAGCGTGTCGAAGCGTTGCTTGGCGGCCGCGTGGGTGTCGTCGGCCCGCGCCGCCGGGCCGGTGGACAGCAGCGTGATGGCCACCCAGGCTACCCACCCGCGGGAAAGGCAACGCGTCATCGGCGCGACGCCTCCGCCACCGCCCTCAGATCCTTCGCCAACGCATCCACCCGCTCCGGCAGCGTGTCCCACGCGAACATCAGCCGCACGCCCCCGCCGATGAAGGTGTAGAACTTCCAGCCCTTCGCCCGCAGCGCGTCCACGAGCGGTGGCGCCATCTTCAGGAACACGCCGTTGGCGTCGGCCGGGAACATCAGCGGCAGCTCGGGGATGTCGGCGATCTGGTCGACGAGGCGGCGGGCACACGCGTTGGCGTGGCCGGCACGGGCGCGCCACGCGCCGGTCTCCAGCATGCGCACCCAGGGTGCCGACAGGAAGCGCATCTTCGAAGCGAGTTGCCCGGCCTGCTTGCAGCGGTAGTCGAAGTCTTCCGCCTGCGGGCGGTTGAAGAACAGGATGGCCTCGCCCACCGCCATGCCGTTCTTCGTGCCGCCGAAACAGAGCACGTCGACGCCCACGCGCCAGGTGATGTCGGCCGGCTCGCAGTCGAGCGCCGCGCAGGCGTTCGAGAAGCGCGAGCCGTCCATGTGCAGCACGAGGCCCAGCTCGCGGCACACGTCGGAGATGGCCTGCAGTTCCTCGGGCCGGTACACCACGCCGGTCTCAGTGGGCTGCGTCACGGTCACCACCCGCGGCTTGGGGAAGTGGATGTCGCTGCGCTGCGTGGCGATGGTGCGGATGGCTTCGGGCGTGAGCTTGCCGTCGAGCGACGGCGCCACGAGCAGCTTGGAACCGTTCGAGAAGAACTCGGGCGCGCCGCATTCGTCGGTCTCGATGTGCGAGGTCGAGGCGCAGATCACGCTGTGGTACGACTGGCACAGCGACGCGAGCGCGAGCGAGTTCGCGGCGGTGCCGTTGAACACGAAGAACACCTCGCAGTCGCGCTGGAACAGCGTTCGGAAGGCGTCGGACGCCTTCTGGGTCCAGGTGTCGTCGCCATAGGCGGGGGCGTGGCCGGCGTTGGCTTCGGCCATCGCCGCCCACGCTTCGGGGCAGATGCCCGCGTAGTTGTCGCTGGCGAACTGTTGCTGGTTGTCGAGCATGGCGGGGCTTTCGGAAGGAAACTGTTCCGCGAGATGGTGACCCAATCCGCGTGCGGTGTCACGTCCTGACCAGAAACCGTCATGGCGCGGTCACGGCCGCTGCCTAACCTCGCGGGCTTTCGTCCTCCAGAGAAGAGACCTTCCGTGAAGTACCCCACCCTGCTCGCCCTCGTCCTCGGCACCGCCCTCCTCTCCGCCTGCGGCGGCGACGGCGACGACACGCCCGCCGCCACGACGCCCGTGGCCACCGCGCCGGCCCCGATCGTCATCGCCCACCGCGGCGCCAGCGGCTACCTGCCCGAACACACCCTCGGCGGCTACGAGCTCGCGATCAAGCTGAAGGCCGACTACATCGAGCCCGACCTGCAATTCACGCAGGACGGCAAGCTCGTCGCGATGCACGACGACACGCTCAACCGCACCACCAACGTCGCCACGCTCTTCACCGCGCGCAACGGCGGCTACAAGGTCTCCGACTTCACGCTGGCCGAGATCAAGACGCTGACCGTGGTGCCCGCCGGCACGGCGTCGACCACGTACCCCGGCTTCACGCCGTCGATGGCCGACCCGTACCGCGTGCCCACCTTCGACGAGTTCCTCGCGTTCGCGAAGACCCACCCCAAGGTCGGCATCTACCCGGAAGCCAAGCAGGCCGACCCGGCGATGGAAGACGCCATCCTCGCCGCACTGAAGGCCAACGGCTACACGGCCGCCGACAGCAAGGTGTTCGTCCAGTCGTTCAGCGATGCCACCGTGCGCAGCCTGAAGGTCAAGCAGAACGCCCAGGGCACGAAGGTGCCGCTGATCCTGCTGGGCGCGGCCGTGATGGACAACGGCGTCGCGAAGATGGGCGTGATCGGCAGCGCCGGCATCTCGAAGCTCGAGCTGGCCGACGTCGCGAGCTTCGCCAACGGCATCGGCGTGGTCATCAACTACGACGCCGCCGGCTATCCGATCACCAAGGCCTTCATCGACCAGGCCCACGCCGCCGGCCTGAAGGTGCACGGCTGGACCTTCGCCGTGGCCGACGCCACGAAGGCCCCCGCCGAGTACCGCAAGTACCTCGACATGGGCATGGACGGCATGTTCAGCAACTACAGCGACCTGGCCGTGCAGGCCCGCGACGCGTTCGTGGCGAAGTGAGGTTCACGCCGGCGCGCGGCCGTTCCCCGGCCGCTTGCCGGTGATCACCAGCGCGAGCAGCTCGTCCTCGTGGGTGTCGGCCGAACGGCCTTCGCCCACGAGGCGGCCGTTCTTCATCACCGCGTAGCGGTCCGACAGCTCGAACACCTCCGACATGTCGTGGGTGATCAGGAAGATGCCCACGCCGTCGGCCTTCAGCCGCCGCACGAGGTCGGCCACCATCGAGCGTTCGTGCGGACCGAGGGCCGCACACGGCTCGTCCATGATCAGCACGCGCGCGTTGAAGTACAGCGCCCGCGAGATCGCCACCACCTGGCGCTGCCCGCCCGACAGCAGCCTCACCGGCACGCGGATGTTCGTGAAGTTAGGGTTGAGTTTCCGGAACACCTCGCGCGCGGCCACCTCCATCGCGTCGTCGTCCATCGTGCCCCAGCGGGTCACGAGTTCGCGGCCGAGGAACAGGTTCGCGACGCTGTCGAGGTTGTCGGCGAGGGCCAGCGTCTGGTAGATGGTCTCGATGCCGAGCGCTTGCGATTCGGACGGGCTGCCGATGCGCACCGGCACGCCGTTCACGAGGATGTCGCCGGAATCGATGGGATAGGCACCGGCGAGCATCTTCATCAGCGTGCTCTTGCCCGCGCCGTTGTGGCCCAGCAGGGCCACGACCTCGCCGGCGTTCAGGTGCAGCGACACGTCGTCGACGGCACGCACGCCGCCGAAGGCCTTGTGGATCCCGCGCAGGTCGACCAGGGGAGTGGCTGCGGTCATCAGGTCATCCGTTCGCCGCTCCAGCGGCGGTACAACACGTCGAACACCACCGCGGCGATCAGCACCTGCCCGATGATGACCATGCGGGTGCCGATGCTCACGTCGAGCAGCAGCAGGCCGCTCTCGAGGAACTGGATCACGAGCGCGCCCAGCACCGAGCCGAGCACGGTGCCGCTGCCGCCCGAGAGCGCCACGCCGCCGATGACCGCCGCGGCGATCACGTACAGCTCCATGTTCGTGCCGAGCGAGTTGGTGCCGGCGTTCAGGCGCGCCACCGACACCACCGCCGCCACCGTGACGAGCACGGCCAGCAGCAGGAACAGCTTCAGGATCACGCGGCGCACCGGGATGCCCACGAGCAGCGCCGCCTCGGGGTTGCCGCCGATCGCGTAGACGTAGCGGCCGAAGCGCGTGCGCCGCACGAGGAAGGCCATGCCGATCACCACCGCGCCCCAGATCACCACGGGCACCGGGATGCCCTGCGCCTCGGGCTTGCCATCGAGCTGGTACGCGCAGGTGATGCCGACGAAGCCGAACACCACGGCCACGAACAGCGCGCCGAGCAGCACGTCGAACCACAGCGGGCGCATCTCGAAGCCGTGGCCGGCCCGCCGCCGGCGGCGCGACACGATGTTCCAGACGATCACCGCGGCGAGCACCGCGCCCAGCGCCCAGCTCCACGCCGGCCCGAGCGCGCCGTCGAGGCCGCCGCCCAGCGCGAGGAAGGTGGGATCGGTGACCGGCTGGGTCTTGCCGTCGGCCACGAGGAAGGCCGCGCCGCGGAACGACATCAGCCCGCCGAGCGTCACGACGAAGGATGGCACGCCGATGTAGGCCGTGAGCCACCCGTGGTACAGGCCCACGACCAGCGCGAGAGACAGCCCGGCGAGCGACGCGGGCACCCAGTGCCAGCCCTTGCTGTACTGCAGGAACGCGATCAGCACGCCGACGCAGCCGAGCACCGAGCCCACCGACAGGTCGATGTGCCGGGCGACGATGACGAGCGCCACCGCCGTCGCGACGATGCCCACCACGGCCGTCTGCTGTGCGAGGTTGTAGAGGTTCTCGGGCGTCAGGAACGAACCGCTGAGCGCGTGGAACACGAGCGCCATCGCGACGAGCACGCCCGCCATGATGCTCAGCCGCAGGTCGAGTGCGCTGATCTGGAGTTGGTTCAGCATGGATGCGGGCGGCGGACCGCGGAGGTCCGCCGCGGGTCGGTCACTTGCAGGCTGCGGGCGCCGTGGCCGCGGCCACGTTGCGGCAGAGGTCGGCCTTCGGGATCCAGCCGGCCGTCACGACGTCGCCGAGGTTGGCCGACGTGATCGCCACCGGCTTCAGGAACTTCGACGTCATCGGCACCTTCTTCTCGCCTTCTGCCCAGGTGACGGCCCCGTCGACCTTCTTGCCGGCCGCCAGGGCGACGGCGGCGGCAGCGGCTTCCTTGCCGAGCACGCGGGCGTCCTTCCAGACCGAGACGGTCTGCGTGCCGAGGGCGACGCGGTTCAGGGCGGCATGGTCACCGTCCTGGCCCGACACCGGCACGCCGCGGATGCCGCGGCCCGAGAGCGCCGCCACCACCCCGCCGGCCGTGCCGTCGTTCGAGGCCACCACCGCGTCGACCTTGTTGCCGTTGCGCGTGAGGATCTGCTCCATGTTCTTCTGGGCCACCTCGGGCTTCCAGCCTTCGGTGTACTCCTCGCCGACGATCTTCACGTCGCCGGCCTTGATGGCGTTCGCGAGCACCTCCTGCTGGCCCGCGCGCAGGAAGTCGGCGTTCGGGTCGGTGGGCGAGCCCTTGATCATCACGTAGTTGCCCTTCGGCTTCGCGGCCAGCACGGCCTTCGCCTGCAGGCGGCCCACTTCCTTGTTGTCGAAGGTGATGTAGAAGACGCCGGGCTGCTCGATCAGGCGGTCGTACGCGACGACCGGCACCTTGCGCTGCTTCGCCTTGGCGAGGGCCGGCACGATGGCGTCCTTGTCCATGGCCAGGATGATCAGCGCGTTCGCGCCCTTGGCCAGCAGGCTGTCCACGTCGGACAGCTGCTTCTCGGGCGAACCGCCCGCATCGGCGCTGACGTACTTCGCGCCCAGCTTCGCCAGTTGTTCCTTGATGGCGGCCTCGTCGGTCTTCCAGCGTTCCTCCTGGAAGTTGGACCAGCTCACCCCGACGGTCGTTTCGGCAAACGCCGCGCCCGCCACCACGCTCAGGGCCACGCCGGCCCACAGTTGTCGCACGTTCTTCATGTCGTTTTCCCCAGGAGAAAAAGGTCGCATCGACACCCGCCTCGACGCTCGCGGCAGGCCGTGATCCACGGCCCGGCCGCAGTATGAGGTGCGCCCATCATTTCGCCGCCGGTACAAACCCGGAGTTCGTTTCTTTGTCGAACAAACTTGCGGAGGCGCTCCGACAGCCCCCCTCCTCGCGGACGTCGATCAACGTGGGGATTGGCAGCTTGCGGGTTCGCACCTCCAATGCCGAGGCACCGTCGCCCCCCCATGTTCATCAGCGCCAACACCACCCCCTACCTGGCCGAAGGCTTCACGTCGATCGACAAGGCGTGCCTGAAGTCCTTTGTCGTGGTGCTGCGCGCCACCTACGACGTGGATGCCGACGGCCACTGCCACCTCAGCGAGGACCAGAGCCCCTTCGTCCACGCCGACACCCCCTACGGCGACCCCGCCACCACCGCCATGCGGGTCGAGAGCGACTTCGTGCCGGTCAAGCCACGCGCGGAGGTGCTGCTCGACGCCTTCGCGGTCGCCCCCGGCGGCGCGGCCGCGGACCGCGTCGAGGTGGCGCTCCTGGGGCCCTCGCTCGACAAGCGGGCCCTCGTGACGGGGCCACGGCGCTGGCAGCGCGGCGCGGTGGGCCTGCGGGCGAGCTGGCCCGAGCCGTTCACGCGCCTGCCGCTCGCCTGGCACCTCGCGTTCGGCGGCACGGACAACACCTTCGAGGACCCCGCCCACTTCCGCAGCGACCTCCGCAACCCGATCGGGCGCGGCTTCCTGGTGAACCGCGACACGAAGGCGGTCGACGGCCGGCCCCTGCCCTGCATCGAGTCTCCCGCCGCCCGCATCGAGGCCTGGGACGACCGCCCCGACCCGGTGGGCTTCGGCCCGGTGCCGAGGTTCGCCGCCGGACGCGCCCGCCATGCGGGCACCTACGACCAGGCCTGGATGGACGACGTGCTGCCGTTCCTGCCCGCCGACTTCGACGACCGCTACTTCCTCGCCGCGCCACCCGACCAGCAGCTCGACGGGCTGGCCGAAGGCACCGCCTTCGCCTGCCTGAACATGAACGACGCCGGCACGTTCCGCGTGCGCCTGCCCCGGTTCTCGGCGCCGGTCTCGTTCGTGTTCGACGACCGCGTGCGCGTGCCCACGATCACGCCGGACACGGTGATCCTGCGGCCCCACGAGGGCCGCGTGGTGCTGCTGGGCCGTGCGCGCGCGCCGCTGCCGCGCAAGTTCACGCGGCTGCGCGAGGTTGTCGTCGGCCCGCGCGGCGCGCCGAGGGAGGCGTGATGACACACGTGTCCTGCGCGAGCCTCGTGTGCCCCGTGGGGTACTCCGCCGCCGCGGCCTGCGCGGCGATGCGCGCGGGCATCGCAGCGTTCTCACCCACCGGCTACCGCGATGGCGAAGGCGAGACCATCGTCGGTGCCACCGTCGAGGCCCTGCCGCCGGAACTGCGAGGCCGCGACCGCCTGGTTGCGCTGGGGCAGTTTGCGCTCGACTCCATCGACCCCGCCCTGGTCGGCCGGCTGCCCTGGGGCCGGATGCCGCTGATCCTGTGCACCCGCGAAGCGGAGCGCCCGGGCGCCCGGCTGACCGGGCTGGTGGCTCAACTGCGTTTTCCCGGCGGCATGGACCTCGCCGGCCAGCGCACCGCGCACGCCGGTGGCGGCGCGGCCTCCGCCATCCAGGCCCTCGCGCTGGCGCGGGCGATGCTTGCCGAGACGGACGCCCCGGCCTGCCTGGTCCTCGGCATCGACAGCCTGGTCGACGCGCGCGTGCTCGGCTGGCTCGACCGCACCCGACGCCTGAAGACCCCGCGGCGGGCAGACGGCGTGATGCCCGGCGAGGCGGCCTGCCTGGCCGTCGTCTCCCGCGAGCCGCTGTCGGACGCACACGTGCGGGTGCGCGGCCTCGGCGTAGCGACGGAGAGCGCCACCGTCTTCAACGAGGAACCATTCCGCGCCGAAGGCATGAAGGCCGCGCTGGGCCACGCGCTGCGGGAGGCCGGCATCGGGATGCACGACGTCGACTTCCGCCTCGCCGACGTCGCGGGCGAGTCCCACGCCTTCGAGGAACTGGTGCTGGCGCAGACGCGGCTGATGCGCACCGTGCGCCCCAGCCAGCCGCTGTGGCATCCGGCCGACTGCATCGGCGACTGCGGCGCGGTGGCCGGCCTGGTGCAGCTCGCCTGGGCGGGCCAGGCCTTCCACCGCGAGTACGCGCCCGGGCCGGTGGCCGCATTGCACATGGCCTCGCCCTTCGGCCTGCGTGCGGCGGCCGTGGTCGCGGCGGGCGGGATGCCCGCATGACCCACAACGTCTTCGCGAACACCTGGCAGGTCGCCGGCCAGGCGGGCATGAACAAGTCGATCGCCCGGTTCCCGGACGTGTGCCTCTCGCCGCCCGGGCCGCCCGCCGGGCCGGTCCCGATCCCCTACCCCGACACCTCGTTCTCGTCCGACCTCAAGGAAGGCACGAAGACGGTGAAGGTGGGCGGAAGGCCGGCGGCGCTCGCGCAGCAGTCGTTCTACAAGCCATCCGCCCTCGGCAACGAGGCCGCCACGCGCAGTTTCGGCGCCAGCGTCATCACGCACCAGATCACCGGCAAGACCTATTTCCAGGCGTGGTCGATGGACGTGAAGATGGAGGGCAAGAACGTCTGCCGCCACATCGACCTCACGACGAGCAACCACGCCAGCTACCCCGGGGCGACCCCGCCCGCCCCCACCGCGGAACAGCAGACCGCCCTCGACCGCATGGACGAGACGGACCCGAAGTGCCCGTGCTGCGGCAAGCCGGGCGCGCAATGCCCCGCGGCGCTGCCGAAGACGATCGTCGCGAGCGACGGCACCGCCAAGCCGCGCGAGGCGCTGGCCTTCCACGAGTTCTACCGCCTGGACGACGTGCCGGCGGGCGGCGGCGTCACCCGTCGGCAGGAGATGGCGGCCAAGCCCTGCGCCGGTGGCGACTGCCCCAACGCGGCGAAGCCGGAGCGCAAGTCCGACGCGCCGTGCGACGTCCACCGCGTCACCACGTCGGCAGAGTCCGCCGCGATCGAGAAGGGCTACTCCAGTTCGGCGCAGAAGCAGTTGCGGACGATCCACAAGATTCCGAAGGCCAAGGGTGCCTTCAAGGCCCTGGCCGGCCCGACCTCCGTCGAGCCGCTGACGGGCCTCACCAAGGCCCAGTTCGACGCCCTGGGCGGCGCCGATGCCAACGAGAAGGTGCGGCAGCAGAACAAGGTGCTCCAACTCGATCACACTACGCCGCGGGCGGCGGGAGGCTGCCCGTCGAGCGAGAAGAACACCCAGTCGCACTTCCGGAAGTGCGCGAACTGCAAGGAGGTGGACGGCATGCTCGACACCTGGAACGGACAAGAACTGGAAAGCCGGCGCGCGGCGCTGGGCGTGACCTGAGGACCGAGGACCCGCGATGCGACACGATTTCATGGAACTCGACTGGGAAGGCGCCGGCTACCACGGCTTCCCCGGCGGCGACGCGTCGGAGGACGAAGCGGACGCGTGGTCGGGCTTCGAGCAGGTGCTCGCGCGCGCGAAGCAAGGCGACTTCTCGGGTGTCGGCCAGCTGCCGGCGATCTACGACGAGGCCGACTGGATGCTGGGCGCGGCGTGCGCCGAGTTGATGGGCGACATCGGCGACCGGCGTTTCCTCGAGAGCCTGCACCCGGCCGTGACGGCGATCCTCGACCCCACCTACTCGGTCGACCTGGGACGCACCCTCGCGATCGCGGGGCACCTGTCGAGCGTGCCGGTCCTGCTGGAGGCGCTCGTCAAACTCGCCGATTTCGAGGACGCGCCCGCGCTCGTGCAGATGCTGTCCGTGATGCTGGAGCCGGAGCCCGGCGCGCTGGGCGACATCGGCCGGCTGGACGACGTCGAGGCCTACGCGGACGACGTGCGCCGGCAGGCGGCCGTGGTCGCGGCCCGCACGGGCTCACCCGATGCCGTCGTGATGTTCGGCGACGTGTTCTCCGTCGAGCGGCTCGTGGCGGTCATGCGCCAGCGGCTGGCCGAGGGCGGCCGCTTCGATCCGTACTGGCGGCACCGGTTCGAGGCCACCACGGGGGTGGACTGTTCCGGCTTCTACGAGGACGGCATCCTGCAGCCGCTGCAGGCGCTCGCCGTGATCGAGGAGTTCGAGGACCTGGGGGGCGCCGGCCGGTACGAGCCGGGGCGCCGCTACTTCTTCGGACACGTGCTGCCCGACTGACGGCGGCACCGCGGCGACGGTCCGAGGTCAGTACACGAGGGCGAAGGTGACGTAGCCGGAGCCTTCCTCGGCGAGGTGCTTGATCCCCGGCAGGCCCGCGCTGATGCCGGTGAACTTGAGGTGCCGCTGGGTCTCCCGCGCGTGTTTCGCCATCTCCAGCGCCGCGGCCATCCGGTCGTTGGCGTGGGAGGCCAGGTCGTTGTACGGGAGTTCGAGGTTCGCTCCGGCGGTCATGAGCGAATTCAGGTAGCCGGGCTTGAAGGTGTTGTTGACCACGAGGTTTCTCCTTGGGGGCCTGCCAGCATATTCTTTTCGGCGTCCCACAATATCGCCGCGCCTGGAACGTCTTCAGGGGCATGGAGCTGCCAGCGCCCTCACCCCCGATGACCCACCGAGACATCGACGACCTCACCGCCACGGTGTTGCGCGAACGTTCGCGGCTGGGCAACTTCATCCGGAGGCGGGTGCGCGACCCGGCGGAGGCCGAGGACATCCTGCAGGACGTCTTCCACCAGTTCGTGGAGGCGTACCGCCTGCCGGCCCCCATCGAACAGGCAAGCGCCTGGCTCTACCGCGTCGCGCGGTTCCGCATCATCGACCGCTTTCGCAAGAAGAAGGAGCAGGCGCTGTCAGGCGAGGGCGAGGTGGACGACGAGGACTGCCGGCTCGACCTGGCCTTGCCATCGGCCGAAGCCGGCCCCGAAGCGGCGTACGCGCGCTCGGTGCTGCTGGCGGCGCTGGAGCAGGCGCTCGACGAACTGCCCGAGACCCAGCGCGAGGTGTTCGTGGCCCACGAACTCGACGGCTGGAGCTTCAAGGAGATGGCCGCCGAAAGCGGCGTCTCCATCAACACGCTGCTGGCGCGCAAGCGCTATGCGGTGCTTCACCTGCGGGCGCGCCTGCAGGTGGTCTACGACGAACTCGATCTCTGAAGGAGTGAATGACATGAGATTCAAGGCAAGGTACCTGGGCGGCGCGGTGCTGGTGGTGGTGGGCGTGGCCGCGCTGGGCGGCATGGTGATGCTGCTGTGGAACGCGGTGGTGCCCGTGGCACTACCCGACGCCCGCGCGATCGACTACCCTCACGCCCTCGGGCTGCTCGTGCTGTGCCGCATCCTCTTCGGCGGCTTCCGCGGGCATGGAGGCTGGCACGGACGGCGAGGTCCCTGGGCCCGGTGGGACGCGATGACCGAGGAAGAGCGCGCGCAGTTCCGCCGAGGCGGACGCGGCCGTTGCGGCAGGCCCGACACCGAACGCCAACCGAGAACCGAATGACCACGACCCCGCCCTCGCCCCCGCCCACCTTCACGGGCTACCAGAAGCTCGTGGTGGGCATGCTGGCCTTCCTGCAGTTCGCCGTCATCCTCGACTTCATGCTGATGGCGCCCCTGGGGGCGCTCATCATGCCGGCCCTGTCGGTGGACCCGCGGCAGTTCGGCCTGATCGTCTCCGGCTACGCCTTCAGTGCCGGCGCCGCCGGCCTGCTGACCGCTGGTTTCGCCGACCGCTTCGACCGCAAGAAGCTGCTGCTGTTCTTCTACGGCGGCTTCGTGCTGGGCACCGCATGGTGCGGCCTCGCCACCAGCTTCGAGAGCCTGCTGGCCGCCCGCATCGTCACCGGCCTGTTCGGCGGCGTGATCGGGTCGGTGGTGCTCGCGATCTCGGCCGACCTGTTCCCGCCCTCGATGCGCGGCCGGGTGATGGGGATCATCCAGACGGCCTTCGCCGCCAGCCAGGTGCTGGGCATCCCGGTGGGCCTGTACCTCTCCAACCACTGGAACTGGCAGGTCCCCTTCCTCGCGATGGCGGCCTTGGGCGCCGTGGGTGGCATCGTGGTGGCCTGGAAGATGAAACCGGTGGCCGACCACCTGAAGCAACCGCAGTCGCGCAGCCCGTGGGTGCACCTGCGCCACACGCTCACCGAGCCCCGATACCTCGTCGCCTTCGCCACCACCGCACTCGTGGCCACGGGCGGTTTCATGCTGATGCCGTTCAGCAGCGCCTTCGCCGTGAACAACCTCGGCATCGGCATGCACAGCCTGCCCACGGTCTACCTCATCACCGGGCTGTGCACCATCGGCTTCGGCCCCTTGATCGGCCGCGCCGCCGACGCCGTCGGCAAGTTCAAGGTGTTCGCGGCAGGCACGGCCGTGACGCTGGTCATGGTGCTGCTCTACACGCACCTCGGGCCCATCTCGCTGCCGATGCTCGTGCTGGTGAACGCGGTGATGTTCGTGGGCATCTTCTCCCGCGTGATCCCGTTCCAGGCCATGGTGGCGGGCATCCCGACCATGGCGCAGCGGGGCGCGTTCACGGCGATCAGTGCCTCCATCCAGCAACTGTCGGGCGGCATCGCCTCGGTGGTCGCGGGGCACATCGTCGTGCAGGGGGCCGACGGGCGGCTGCAGCACTTCGATGTGGTCGGGTACGTGGTGGTGGCGGCGTCCCTGGTGGCGCTGGGCCTCGTGTGGCTGCTGCAGAAGACGCCGGCGGCCCCGGTGGCGCAGGAGGTGCGGGCGGTGCCCTGAACCGGGCCATCCCCGGATCCATCCGCGCAAGCCAGCGCGGGGCGCCACCCGCTCGTTCAACCGCGAGGTTCCAGGTGCTTCTTTTCCGGGTCGTGGCTACACTCCTCGTCCGCTGTTGGAAGTCCGGGTGAATCTCGGCTTTCCAGGAGCGGGCACCTTGATGGCGGGCGGTGGGATTCGAAAATCATCAACCAAGTCAAGGGGTTCCCATGAAGAAAATCATCTCGCTGTTTCAGCGCAACCATGAAGGCAACCGCAAGGTCCGGGACGAAGTCGTTCCCGACGCGCAGTGGGTGCTCGACGGTGAAGGCAAGGCCACCCGCAAGTGGGACGGGCTTGCCGTGATGGTCAAGGACGGTTCGGTGTTCAAGCGGTACGACGCCAAGGCCGGTCGCACGCCACCGGCCGGGTTCATCCCGGCTCAGCCGGGCCCGGATCCGGTCAGCGGTCATTGGCCGGGCTGGGTGGCGACCGACGGCCCGGACTCGCGCTACATCCGTGAGGCGGTGGACGCCGCGGTCGTGCGGTACCCGCAAGGCGTTCCGGACGGCACCTACGAGGTCTGCGGGCCGCGCATCGGCACCCGCCACGGCGCGAACCCGGAGAACCTCACCGAGCACGTGCTCATCCCGCACGGTGAGGATGTGCTGGAGGACGCGCCGCGGAACTTCGCCGGCCTGATGGCGTACCTGCGGGACAAGCCGATCGAAGGCATCGTGTGGCATCACGCCGATGGCCGCATGGTGAAGATCAAGAAGGCCGACTTCCCGTTCTGACCGGCGCTTTGAAGGAGGAGCTCAGGCTCCTCCCTTTTCTTGCCTGCCCCATGCTTCTGCACGTCCCGCTCCGCAACGGGTCCGGCTCGAAGCGGTGCTTGCGCTGAAGCGCCCCCGAAAGCGGTCAAGGATGCTTCGGTCGAACATGCACGCGAACGAAGACCATGGGGTCGAGCTGCAATTCGACCCGCACATCGGGGTTCTGTGCGACCCCGTTCATCAGCAGCGCGTCACCAGAGGTCGATCGGACGAGGCAGATGCTGTCGACCCATTTGAGTTCGAGGGCGAGGCGTTCGTCATCGCCGGATTGCCATCGAATCGAAACGGCACCGACGTCCATTTCGATGTGGCAGCTGACCTGCTCGACGCCTCGGGTCGCCTTGAACGTCAAGCCATTGAAATCCCAGGGCGTATCGGGAACTCGAAGATCAGGTTCGACACCGAAAAACGAGGTCAGCTCGAAGTCTTCAGGCCTGTTCATGGATCTCCATTCGGAGCACGGGCCTGGCGACTGGAGGCGGCCCTTCATCGGGGGTGCGACTGCATCCGGGGGATCCCGGCGTTCGACGGGACGACAACGCAAGGGCGCGGGCGGCAACCCGCGTCACTTGCCCTTGGCGACCTCGTCCACCTCGAGCAGGCTCGCGCCATATCCGGAGTCGCACGCGGCCCCGGCATCACACACCGCCTTGCCTACGAACGGGCTTTCGCCGGCCTGCCGCGCGGCCCACAGCTGCTCCGCCTTCGCGAGGTCGAACTCGGGGATCTCGTCACCCGCACCACGCAACCCCACGGCCCCCAGGTCGCGCGGTCGGCGGGACACCACGGTCACGATGTGGTTCGTGCCCGCGGGGCCGCCCGCGGTGATCGCCCAGCTCTTGCGCGGCAGCGCCACCTCGGTGTTGGCCTCGATGCGATTGTTCTTGTCGATCTCGTTCGGGAACAGCAGGTAGAAGTGGGACTTGTCGGTGCCGCTCAGGAACACGTACAGGTAGCCCGCTTCCTTCGACTTGACCCGGAACTGCAGGCGGTCGCGGCCGATGGTCAGCGAGGACTTGTCGGCCAGCACGTTGACGCCCAGCAGCGGGTCGGCGTGCCGGACGATGTCCTGCAGGCCGGCGACCACCGTGAACGGCTCGGCCGGCGGCGGTGCGGGGGCCGGGGGCGGCGGGGCCACGGGGGCCGGCGCGGGCGCGGGGGTCGCCGCCACGACGGGCGCGGGAGCCGGAGGCTGCGGCTTCGGGCTCATCGCCCACCACGCGCCGCCCGCGGCCAGCAGCAGCGCGACGGCGCCACCGGCCACGAGGGGGGTCTTCGACGAGGAAGACGACGCGTACGCGGGCGACGGAGTCGGCGACGCCAGCGGCGCCGGTGCGCTCAGCGGTGCGGGCCGGCTGTCGGGCCGGTCCACCACCACGGTCTTGTCGAAGAAGCCGTCGGACGGCGGCGGCTTCGGGGCGGGCGGCGGTGGCAGGTCCACGAGCGGCAGCGGCGCACTGCGTTCACCACCGCGGTCGCTCGCACGGCGGGCCACCGGCGGCGAGACGGACGTGATCATGGCGCGCAGCGCGGCCATGTCCTGCGGGCGGTGTTCCGGCCGCACGGCCAGGCCCGCGTCGATCACGGCGAGGAACTCGGGTGTGAAGCGTCCGGCACCCGCCTCGACGGCCGGCACCAGTTCGTCGCTGACGATGCGGCTCACCGACGGCGTGGGCGCGCGGCCCGTGACCGCGGCGTACAGCACGGCGCACAGCGCGTAGACGTCGGTCCAGGCACCCTGCTTCATCGACGACGACTCGGCGTACTGCTCGATGGGGGCGTAGCCCGGCTTCAGGATGACCGTGAGGGCCTGCGTGGCATCGCTGATGACGCGTCGCGCGGCACCGAAGTCGAGCAGCACCGGGCGCACGGCGTCGGTGCCGCCCACCTGGGTGCCCAGCTGCTGCAGCAGCAGGATGTTGTCGGGGGCGATGTCGCGGTGGTAGCAGCGGTTGTGGTGCATCACCTCGAGCGCGTCGATCACGGGGGCCAGCAGCGCGAGCAGCCACGATTCCGACGGCGAGCCGTGTTCCAGCAGCCACTGCTTGAGCGTGGGCCCCTGGTAGTACGGCATCACCATGTAGGCCGTGCCGTTCTGCTCCCAGAAGCGGTACACCTTGACGAGCGAGGGCTGGTCGAACGCGGCCAGCAGCTGGGCCTCGTTCACGAAGCTGCGGCGGCCGAGCTCGAAAGTCTCGCGCTGGCGCTCCGACCGCACCGACACCACGCCGCCGTGCGCACGCGACGCGAGCGACGACGGCATGTATTCCTTGAGGGCCACCACCCGGCCGAGCTGGGTGTCCCGCGCGAGGTAGACGATGCCGAAGCCGCCCTCCCCGATCAGGCCCTCGATCACGTACTCCTGCAGCTTGTGGCCGATGGGCAGCGGGTTGTCGCCGGGGGGCGGCAGCGGCACGGCCGCATCGCGCGCCAGCACCATCGTGGGTTCCTCGCCGGGAGCCGGAGGGGACGGGGGGACGGGCGCGGACGGATCGCTCATGGTGTGTACGGCTCGGGTCTCACCACTCGCCCTCGAGCATCAACGCGAAGTGCGTGGGCTCGGGCAGGCCCGCGGTGATGCTCAGGCTGGTGTCGGGTGTGTTGGCATGGTCGGGCCACCACAGGCTCTTGCCGGCACAGACCTGCATGGCTTCGCGCAGGCCCATTCCGGCCACCCATTGTGCCAACACCGCCTCGCCGTCGAGCGAGTATCGGTCGCGGCCCGGCAGGTGGGCGACGTCGGGGCGGCGCGTGGGCAACGCGTCGGGCCACGCCGGGGCGGCGGTCAGGGCGTCGTCGAAGGATTGCAGCGTGGCGGTGGGCTGCAGCGTGCCGAGCACGGCGGCCGACACGTGGTGGAACCAGCGGTCGAGGCCAGCGACGCCGGCTGCGGACTCGGGCGCCATCGCCGCGGCACGGGCCACCACGAGCGGGAAGTAGCGCCCGACCTTGTCGACGCTGGGCATCATCACGCCGAACCACCACTGCGGATCGACCACGCCCGGCGACAGCGCGAAACGCCACAGCGGCCCGGTCAGGTAGACGTCGAGCCACTCGTCCCCGAGCTGCACGCGGCTGGCTTCCATGCCCCGCGAGAGCCAGTCGTCGAGCACGTCGACGAAGGGCTGCGGCAGGCGCCGGTGGGCGAAGTCGCCGAGGACGGACAGCTTGCCGAACCAGCCGGCCGCGCCGCTGCCCTCGCCCGCCCCCACCAGCAGATCGCCGAAGCCCGTGCTGCTCACAGGCGCCCCGGGCAGTGGAAGTTGTCGATCTCGGGCAGGCGGAACGGGTTGCGCACGCTGCTGGCCGACACGACGAAGACCGCCTTGCGGCCGTCGACCGTGAACGTGGCCTTGAAGCGCTCGGGCGCGCCCGCGCCTTCGATCTGCTGCTTGTCGAAGAGCTTGAACAGCGCCCACGGGCCCTCGTTCACCGTGCCCGACAGGCCGCCCGTGGTGGACACCGGCGTGAGCGCGATGCGCACCTGGCCCGTGCCGCGGGGGCCCGGCCACTGGACCGACATCGGGATCTGCGGACCGTGGGCGTACTTCACCACCTGGCCGTCGATGTCGAGCGTGAACTGGGTGATGGTGGCGTCCATCTCCAGCGGCTTGAAGTCGAGGCGCAGGCCCGGCACGTTGCCGCCGGCGCGGAAGAACGTGTCGCGGATGACGGCCGCGTTCTGGAACTGCGCCAGCGTGGCGGTGTCCGCGCCCATCGACGCGCCGTCGATCGACTTGAAGCTCCACGGCTTCGTCGTGGTGTTGACGAAGTTGGCGAGGTTCTTCTGGAAGAACGCGTCGAACAGCCCGCCCGGCGCGAACACGCGGGCGAAGTCTTCGGTGGTGACGTCGCGGCTGGCGTTGCGCTCGAACGGGTAGCGCCCGTTGATGGCCTGGCGGCAGAAGTCGCCCACCTCGGCGTTCAGCGCGTTGCCGAGGTTGCTGCGCGTGATGTCGAGCGCGGCCTTCGTGCCGCTGACCGACAGCGTGTTGAGCAGCGAACGCACCGGCTCGGGCAGGCGCGCGGCCTCGGCCTTCACCTTGTTCGGCACGTCGGACGGCGGCGGCACGTTGCCGCCCTTCACCGCGGTGTCGGAGGCGTTGAGCAGCGTGTAGACCTCGCCGATCAGGCCGATGGTCTGGTCGATGGGGGCCGGACCGCCCTTCTCGCCGCCGGACGGCGACACGAGGTTGCGCAGCGCGACGAAGCGGTCGTCGACGAGGCTTTCGATCTTCGCGCCCGGGGGCAGCGGCGAGGCCGTGGAGGCGCGGTTGCCCAGCAGCCGCAGCAGTTCCTCGCGGGAACGCTGGATGGCGTCGCGCGCCTTGCTCTCGGCCGCGGCGGCCAGTTCACGGTTGTCGATCAGCGTGGTCTCGCGCGACATGCCGCGCAGCAGCGGCACGAGCGGGTTGTCGGGCGACGACAGCACGCGGGACATCTGCACCGCCTGCGCCAGGTTCGGCGTGGGCAGCATGCGCACGTCGGCGATGAAGGCCTCCCACGTGGCGGCGTAGTCGGTCAGGTACAGGCGGCGCACCTCGTCGGTGAGCTGCTGCTGCACGTCGGTGTCGCGCAGCGTGTTCTGCCGGCCGGTGTCGGTGACGCCGAGCACCCAGCCCTCCTCGTCGGCCAGTTGGCGCGACACGCGCTCCACCTCGCGCTGGAACCCCTTGTGGTAGCCGTCGTACGTGAACAGGCCCTGCACGCCCTTCGTGAGCGGCTGGCCGCTGGCCCGCGTGAACACGAGCGCGGCGCCCGGGCCCGCGGCCTTGGCGACCGTGAACTCGGGAACGTCGGCGCCCACGCCCTGGCGCTTCAGGCGCCGGTAGATGCGTTCGGTGAGCGGCGACGAGACGAGACGCGCACGGGTCTGCGCGACGAGCTGCTTGTCTTCCGGCAGCGGCGACACCGCCTGGCCTTCGGCCAGCAGCGCGTCGAGGTGCGATTCGAGCGCGGCGCGCTGCTCGGTGGTGACCGAACGCGGCAGGTTCGTCTCCCAGTCGGCCATCACGTACAGCTTGAGCGCGGCGGGATCGAAGCGCGACGGGTCGAACAGCATCACGTAGGCCTTCAGCGCCTCGTACTGCAGTTCGGGGTTGTCGATGCCGGTCTTGAGGCGGTCCTCGATGCCGAGCGCGATGCGCGGCAGCACCGCGTCGACCAGCATGCGGCGGTAGGCCTGCTGCGACGCCGAGTCGAGCTTGCGGCCCTGGTACAGGCCGAAGCCGTACGACACCGGCACCGAGTCGCCGATGCTGGCGCGGGCCAGGTCGCGCGTGGCTTCGAGCGCCGGCAGCAGCACCATCAGGTCGGGCGAGGCGCGGTTGGGCGTGGACTGCAGCAGCGTGCGCACCTCGTTCACGGTGCCGCCGACCTTCTCCACGTACGTCTCGTTGTTGACGTAGCTGACACCCCAGGCGACGAGCGAGACGGCGGCCACGGCCGCCACCAGCGCGTAGGCGCCCACGGCCAGCCAGCCGCGGCGGCGTTCCCATTTCAGGTCGGTGCCGGCGAGCGCGCTTTCGGCGAACACCACCTCGCTCAACAGGCGCGACAGGAAGAAGCTGCGCCCGCTCGACAGGTTGGGCGGCACCACCGTGCGTTCCAGCCGGTACGTGCGCGCGATGCGGCCCAGCATGCGGTCGATGGGCGTGCCTTCCTGCGTGCCGCTGACGAAGTACACGCCGCGCAGCAGCGGGTGGGCCTCGAACTGGGACGGCGAGAACACCTGCTCCAGGTAGTCCTTCAGCAGGCCGCGCAGCGCCTCGAACTGCTGCGGGAAGCCGTAGATGCGGGCCCGGCGCTGCGGGTCGCGCTCGAGCTGCAGGCGGTCGATCAGGCCGTCGGTGAGGCGCTTCTCGAGCGCGTCGAACTCGGTGCCGAACACCGAGAGGTCGGTGTGCTGGTTCTTGTCGAGCTTGAAGGTCATGCCCCACGGCGTGGCGCGGGTGTCCTTGTCCACCTCGCCCAGCGTCTCCATGAAGCCGGACAGCAGGTCGCACTTGGTGACGAGCAGGTAGATGGGGAAGCGGATGCCCAGCTGCTGGTGCAGCTCCTGCACGCGCTGGCGCACGGCCGCGGCGTGCTGCGCGCGTTCGGCCGCGTTGCGCGTGAGCAGGTCGGTGACCGAGACCGTCACCAGCACGCCGTTGAGCGGCTGGCGCGGGCGGGCGCTCTTGAGCAGGTCGAGGAAACCTTCCCAGGCCTTGCTGTCCTGGGCCTTGTGGCTGTCCTGCGTGGTGTAGCGGCCGGCGGTGTCGATCAGCACGGCCTGGTCGGTGAACCACCAGTCGCAGTTGCGGGTGCCGCCCACGCCGCGCACGGCGTGTTCGCCCATCGATTCGGCGAGCGGGAACTTGAGCCCCGAGTTGATCAGCGCGGTGGTCTTGCCCGAACCCGGCGCGCCGATGATGACGTACCACGGCAGCTCGTAGAGGTACCGCTTGCCCACGCGCGACGACAGGCCGCTCCACGCGCCGGCGAGGCCTGTCTTGCCCTGGTCGAACTTGGCGCGCTTGAGCGTCTGCAGCGCGGTGGCGAAACGCTCGCCCAGCGTCTTCAGCTCGGCGTCGGCCGGGTCGTTGGACGCGGCCTTGGCGGGCGCGAGCAACTGGTCGACCACCTTGTCGTTGGTCTTCCGGGCACGCCAGAACTGCCACAGCTTGCGCAGCACGACGAGCAGCACGATGGCGCCGATCAGCAGCCAGCGCGCGGTGGTGGACTCGAGCGGACGCACCGTGCCGATGGCCACGAGCGGGCCCACGATCCAGATGACGATGGACAGCGCGACCAGCCCGAGGACCAGCAGCAGCCACGGGTTGAACAGCACACCGAGGATCTTCTTCATGAACCGGCTCCCTGGGCCGCGGCGGCAGCGGCGGCGGCACCGCCCCGCTGGACGAACAAGGTGATCTCGACGCGCCGGTTCAGCGCGCGGTTGGCGGCGGTGTCGTTGGCCGCCACGGGCTCGCCGTCGGCACGGCCTTCGGCCTTCAGGCGGTCGGGCGTGACGCCGTCGGCCTGGAGGATGTCGCGCACGGTCTTCGCACGCTCTTCCGACAGGTGCCAGTTCGACGGGAACTGCGCGGTGTGGATGCGCACGTTGTCGGTGTGGCCGGTGACGAGCACCTGGCCCGGCACCTTCGTGAGCGCATCGGCGATGCGTTTCATCAGCGCCTCGCGTTCTTTCGTGAGCATGGCGCTCGCGGGTGCGAACAGCCCGTCGCCGCGCACGATGACCACGCTGCGGTCCACCTCGTCGCGCACCGTCACCAGCTCCGCCTTGATCTCGCTGACCAGGAACTGGGCCAGGCGCGGCGTGGGGGCCGGCAGCTTCACCGGCGGCGTGGGCGGCAGCAGGCGCAGCTCCTGGATCTGCCCGAAGACCGGATCGGAGGCCGAGCTGAGGCGCGCCGACAGGAACCAGTAGATGGCCAGCAGCAGCAGCGCCACGACCGCCGCGGTGACCCACAGCGGCAGCCACGTGAGCATGGTGCGGCGCGGCGGCTTCTCGCCGCGCCAGTTCTGCGCGAGCGCCGGGGCGTAGCCGCCGCGCTCCTTGCCGAGGATCTGGGCGAGGCGTTCGCGCACCGCCTCGAGCTGCGCCTTGCCGCCGTCGACGACGCGGTAGCGCCCTTCGAAGCCGAGGCACAGCGCGGCGTAGATGAGTTCGAGCAGATCGCGGTTGGCCTGCGGGTTCTCCGCGAGCTTGGCCATCAGCTGGAAGACCTTCTCGCCGCCGCCCGTCTCGTTGTGGAACATCGCGAGCAGGCTGTGGCGGCCCCACTGGCCCGAGGCGCCCCACGGCATGGTGGCGGCCACCTCGTCGAGCAGCGTGCACAGCACATAGCGCGCGGCCAGCACACGTTCCGGTGCGATGTTGCGCGCGCGGGCCTGCGATTCGAATTCGCGCAGGCCCTGGGCGATGGACTCGCGCAGCGCGCCGGGGTCGGCCAGCCGCGTGGTGGAGCGGATCTGCGGGACCAGCGCGAGCAGCGGGTTCGCGAGCGCGACGAGGGGGTTCAGGCCGCTCTCGGGCAGGCCGATGTCGGGCGCCACGTCGGCACCGGTGGGCAGCGGCCCGCGCGCGGCGGTGGTGGCCGGCGGCGCGCCGCGGCCGCCCGGGGTGGGCATGATGAACGTGCGGCCGCCGTCGAGGTCGGCAAACGGGTCATCCGGTGTCGGTGTACTCATCGGGAGGCTTTCAGGTCACCGGCGGGCCCGCGGCCGCGCCGTGCCGGTTGTCACTTGCGGATGGCCCACAGTTCGAGTTCCAGCCCGGGGAAATCACCCGAGATGTGCATCGCCATGCTGCCGTTGGTCTCGATCAGCTTCCACAGGTCGTCGGAGCGGTCGAGTTCGAAATAGAAGTAGCCCGCGTGGAACGGCAGCTGCCGCGGCGCCACCGGCAGCGGCCGCAGGCCGATGCCGGGCAGCTGCAGGTTCACGAGGTCGCGGATCTTGTCGACCGGACCCAGCTTGGTCGTCGCGGGGAAACGCTGGCGCAGCTGCTCGCCGGGCACCTGGGCGTTGACGGCCAGCACGAAGGTGCCGGTGCGCACCAGCTCCAGGTCGGACACGACGGCGGTGCGCACGTTGTGCTTGCGGTCCACCAGTTCGATCTGCAGCGCGTTCTGCTCGAGCACCGAGGTGAGCATGCGCCGCAGCTCCTCGAACACCGGCGTGAACGTGCCGCGCAGGTCGTCGTGGCGGTACGGCGGGAACACCGGCGGGCGGCGCGTGTTGCTCGCGAGCGTGGCGAGGTCACCGGCCAGGCGCAGGCAGTCGCGGTGCAGCTCGCGCGGGTGGGCGTTGGGCGTGGCGGTGTGCTGGCTGAAGATGGGCTCGTTGCGGTTGAGGGTCTGCAGCATCAGGAAGTCCGCCAGCTCGGACACCCCGCTGCTCAGCTGCCCCATGCGCGCGGCGAGCGCCTGCGCCCGCTGCTGGATCAGGCCGTGCAGCAGCGCGCTGCTGGCCGACAGCTGCGCCGAGGTGTCGAGGTTCACCTGCGGCGGAATGTAGTGGCGGTCGAGCGTGACCTGGCCGTCGCTGCGGCGCTCGGCCACGAAGGCCACGCCCAGCAGCGCGTAGGCGTCGGTGGCGTCCTTCGCCCGCACGAGGCGCGCGCGCAGGCGGCCCGTCTGGATGGTGGTGGGTTCGTCGGACGCGTCGGTGTTGTCGCGCACGTTTTCCTCGGCCGCGTCGAAGCGGGCGAGTTCACCGGCGTCGGCCGTGCCGAAGTCGACTTCGTTCAGGCCCTCGCGCTGCAGCGGCACGGCGAGGTAGACGACCTCGCCCTTCGAGTCGGGCGGCACCTCGAGCGGGGGCGGCAGCGGATCGAGCAGCGGCATGGCGAACGGTGTGCCGTCGGGCAGCAGGCCGGACGCACGCGCGAGGCCCACCTTGCCCAGGGCCAGCAGGCCCTCGTCGAGCTCGAGTTCGGCGAACCCCCAGGCGAACGGAGACAGGGTGCGCACGCGGGCGTCCACCAGCCGTTCGAGGTAGCGGGTTTCCTGCTGGAAATGGTGGGGTTGCAGGAACATCCCCGAAGACCAGACGACCTTGGCGCGCCAGCTCATGTTGTTGTGCCCGGAAGAGAATTTCGGAACGACGTGCGGGAAAGAGCGGCCCCGCTCACTCGTCGCGGGTGATGGTGACGTTGACGTCGTCGATCTTGATCTTCATGGTGTTGGTCTTGCCGGCCACCACGGGCGCGGCCACGCGCCAGCGCGCGCGCTCGAGGTCGCGGAACGCGGCCACCACGCCGATGAACTTGGCGTCGGCCCCGAGCGTCTTGTTGACGGCCTTCACGTCGTTCGGGCGCAGCACGAATTCCTCGCGGGATAGCAGCTCGGCGCCGAGCGTGGCCTGGTCCTTCTCGAAGAGCGTGACGAAGTCGGTGGACTCGAACAGCGCGGTGGACTTCAGCTCGTACACCCGCACGATGACCGGCGACGGGCGCTTGCGCGCATCGGGGTTCACGTTCGGGCCGACGACGGCGGTGGACACCAGCGTGGTCTTGGCCGGCGGCAGGATCACGGGGGCGGAGCCGCAGCCGGCGAGCACGGCGGCCAGCACGGCGGCGGCAGCCAGGCGCGCGCGGGTCGAACGGAAGGAGGAGGCGAGGCGTTGCATGGGCATGGGGTCCGGGACCGGTTCGGATTCGGCGGCGCGCAGGCCCGCCCCGGGGCGGACGCGATCGAGCCGCATGGAGAATACCGGGGGGCCTGCGGGGCCGCGCGTGACTTAGGTAATGCGCTGCCGACGCAGCCGTACCACCCCGCGCGGCACGGATTGACGAAGGTCAGTTGGCCCGCGCGCGGCCCGGGGCCAGACTCGGGATCTTCCGACTGCCCGGCCGCGCCATGACCGACAGAGCCTTGCTCCCTGCCCTGCTCCTCGTGCTGGCCGGCTGCGCCGCCCCGCCCGCGCCCACCGGCGACGCTTCGGCTACCGCGCCCGCCGAAGCTCCCCGGGCGGTGGCGGTCGCCCCGGACTCACCCACCCCGTCCGCCCGCCCCCCGGCCAAGGCCCCGGCCGCCAGGACCGCCCGGGCCGTGCCGAAGGAGGTGCGCACCCGCAACGCGATGTTCAAGCTCTCGGGCTTCGACGAACTGCCGGGCTGGCAGCAGGACGACATCCGCGCCGGCTGGGGCGCCTTCCGCAATTCGTGCGGCCCGCTGCAGAAGCGCGCCGAATGGCGCGAGCTGTGCGCCGCCTCCGCCGCCGTGCCCCCCACCGAAAAGGCGATGCGCGCCTTCTTCGAGGCGCACTTCACCGTGCTGCGCATCCTCAACACCGACGCCACGCCCGAGGGCGACGTCACCGGCTACTTCGAGCCGCTGCTCGAGGGCCAGGCCACGCGGGGCGGCGAGTACGTCTACCCCGTGCTCGGCGTGCCGCGCGGCCTCTACAGCCTCGACTGGGGCCAGGTGCCCGCCGCCCAGCGCGGCGGCGTCGTGCGCGTGCGCCCGCAGGGCGACCGCCTCGTGCTGACCACCGGCACCGGCCCCGGCACCTACGCGATGGACCTGCGCCGCTTCGTGCTCGACGACCGCGACCGCAAGCTGCGGCTGCGCCTGGTCGACGGCGCGCAGGCGCGCGTCGAGCCGTACTACACCCGTGCGGAACTCGAGGCGCTGGGCCTGCCTGGCCGCGTGGACGCGCCGGTGCTGGCGTGGGTCAACGACCCGCTCGCGCTCTACGCCATGCAGGTGCAGGGCTCCGGCCGCATCCTGATGCCCGACACCTCGGTGCTGCGCGTGCAGTACGCCGAGCAGAACGGCCACCCGTTCCGGCCGCTGCGCGTGGTGCCGAAGGCCAAACCCGTGACCCGCGGGGCCGCCGGCGAGACGCCCGAGACCTTCATGATCGAAGGCGACGACGAGGCGCCGGCCGACGGCGCCGTGGTCACGCGCGGTGGCCGGCCTGCCACCGCCCCGGCCCAGGCGTCCGCCGCCGGGGACCCGCTCGTGGACGAACTGCTCAAGGGCGCCCGCAAGCCGGCGGCGAAAGCGGCTGCACCGGCCGCACCGGCCGCCACCCCGGCGGCCCCGGCCGCCCGCCCGCAGTCCGCCGCCGTCGAATTCCGCCGCGCCCCGCCCGCGCCGGCCCGCCTGAACGCCGACCCGAGCTACGTCTTCTTCAAGGTCTCGGCCGACCGCCGCCCGAACAGCGAAGGCCCGCCGGGCGCACTGGGCGTGCCGCTGACCGCGGGGCGGTCGGTGGCGGTGGACCCGCGGGTCACGCCGCTCGGCTACCCGATGTACCTGAGCGCGCCGCCCCCGAGCGGCTCGCGCGTGCAGGTGCAGCGCCTGGTGTTCGCGCAGGACACCGGCGGCGCCATCCGCGGCGCGCTGCGCGCCGACTACTTCTGGGGCTTCGGCGCCGAGGCCGGCCAGATGGCGCGCAGCACCCGCCACCGCGGCCAGATGTGGGTGATGCTGCCGAACGCCGAGGCAGCGCGCCTCTCCAGCAGCCGCCTCGTCACCCGGGGCGCGGCCGCGGGCGACACGGTGGAGAGCAGCGGCCAGTGCCTCGTCGACGACGGCGAGTTCTGCTCCGAACTGCCGGAATGAGGTGACGCGCTACCATCGTCACGGATGGACTCCCTCGACCTCTCCGCCCTCTCGCTGGCCCGCGACTGGTTCGCTGCCGGCCATGCCGTCTGGCTCGTCACCGTCGTCGACGCGTGGGGCTCGTCGCCCCGCCCGCCGGGTGCGCTGCTCGTGCTGCGCGGCGACGGCGCCGTGGCCGGGTCGGTCTCGGGCGGCTGCGTGGAGGACGACCTGGTCGAACGGGTGCGGTCCGGCGGCAACGGGGATCGGCCGGAGGTGCTGGCCTACGGCGTGACGTCCGAACAGGCCGCCCGCGCCGGGCTCGCCTGCGGCGGGCGGCTGCAGGTGCTGGTGGAACCCCTGCGCGACACCACGTGGGTGACCGAGGTGATGGACCGCGTGGGCCGCCACGAACGGGTGCGGCGCACGCTGTCGCTCGCCGACGGGTCGGTCTCGCTCGCCACCGCCGGCCGCGACGACACCTTCTCGTTCGACGGCGCGACCCTGCAGGCCCTGCACGGCCCGCGCTGGCGCCTGCTGGTGGTGGGCGCGGGGCAGTTGTCCCAGGCCGTGGCCACGATGGCCCTCGCCCTCGACTTCGAGGTGCACGCCTGCGACCCGCGCGACAGCTACCACGCCGCCTGGCGCGTGCCCGGCGCCACGCTGCACCGGGGCATGCCCGACGACGTCGCCGTGGCGCTGGGTCTCGACGCCCACACCGCGGTGGCCGCTCTCTCCCACGACCGCAAGCTCGACGACCTCGTGCTGCTGGAGGCGCTCAAGTCCCCGGCGTTCTACGTGGGCGCGCTGGGTTCGCGCCGCAACGATGCCGACCGCCGCGAGCGGCTCGGGCAGTTCGACCTGTCGGCGGAACAGATCGCCCGCCTGCGCGGTCCGATCGGGCTCGACCTGGGCGGGCGCACGCCGGCCGAGATCGCGCTGTCGGTGATGTCCGAGGTGGTGGCGGTGCGCCACGGCTCTCCCCTGGCGGTGCGGCGCCCCTTGGCGGAGGCCGCCCCATGATCCCGTGGCTGCACGACGCGGCCGACCCGCTGCCCGACCCCCACCTGGCCCTGCCGAAGGGGTCGGAGGCGCCGGGGCTGCTGGCCGCTGGCGGCGAACTCACGCCGGCGCGGCTGCGCGAGGCCTACGGCAAGGGCGTGTTCCCCTGGTACGGCGAGGACCAGCCGGTGCTGTGGTGGTCGCCCGACCCGCGCATGGTGATGTACGTCGACGAGTTCCACCTCTCGCACACGCTGCGCAAGACCGTGCGCAAGTTCGCCCGCACGAAGGGCCGAGAAGTGCGCTTCGACAGCGACTTCCGCGCCGTGATCACCGCCTGCGCCCACGCCCCGCGCGAGGGGCAGGCCGGCACCTGGATCGTGCCGGAGATGATCGAGGCCTACTGCCACTGGCACCACCTGGGCGTCACCCACAGCGTGGAGACGTGGATCGACGGCGAGCTGGCCGGCGGCCTGTACCTCGTGAACATCGGCCGCATGGTGTACGGCGAGTCGATGTTCGCGCGGCGCACCGACGCCTCCAAGATCGCCTTCGCGGCCCTGATCTGCTTCTGCCGGGCCCATGGCATCGGGCTGATCGACTGCCAGCAGCGCACCGGGCACCTCGCCTCGCTGGGCGGGCGGGAAATCAGCCGCGCGGCCTTCGAACTCGAACTCCCCCCCCGCACGGGCGGACCGGCGATCCCCGATTGGTCCTATGATGCGGCGATGTGGGACCTGCTGGACGGCCCCACCGACCTGCATCCCCAGGACACCGGCCCGTGACGCACCCCAAGGAACTCCCGCTGTCGTCGCTGCAGTTCTATGCGACAGCGCCCTACCCTTGCAGCTACCTGCCCGAGCGCATGGCGCGCTCGCAGGTCGCCACGCCCAGCCACCTGATCCACGCCGACGCCTACTCGGGCCTCGTCACCAACGGCTTCCGCCGCAGCGGCATGTTCACGTACCGCCCGTTCTGCGACGGCTGCCGCGCCTGCGTGCCGCTGCGCGTGCCGGTGGCCGCGTTCCAGCCGTCGCGCAGCCAGCGCCGGGCCTGGAAGGCGCACGGAAACCTGAAGGCGCGCGTGCTGCGCCTGTGTTTCGTGCCCGAGCACTACGACCTGTACCTGCGCTACCAGGCCGGCCGGCACAGCGGCGGCGGCATGGACAACGACAGCGTCGACCAGTACACGCAGTTCCTGCTGCAGAGCCGCGTCAACTCGCGCCTCGTGGAGTTCCGCGAGCCCTCGCCCGACGGCCAGGGGCTCGGCGCGCTCAAGATGGTCTCCATCCTCGACATCCTGAACGACGGCCTCTCGGCGGTCTACACCTTCTACGAGCCCGAGGAACGCACCAGCTACGGCACCTACAACGTGCTGTGGCAGATCGAGCAGACGCGGCTGCTCAAGCTGCGCTACGCCTACCTCGGCTACTGGATCCGCGAGAGCCAGAAGATGGCCTACAAGGCCCAGTTCAACCCGCACGAGCTGCTGGTCGATGACCGCTGGGTGGTCCCCACGGACGTTCAGCCGGGCTGAATCCCCAGGCGCACGAGCACCTCGTCGGCCAGCGCGAGGCACGAGGTCAGGCCCGGCGACTCGATGCCGAACAGGTCGATCCATCCGTCCACGCCGTGGTCCGCGGGGCCGTGCAGCAGAAAGTCCGGCGCCGCATCGTCGGGGCCGTGGATCTTCGGGCGCACGCCGCTGTAGGCGGGCACCAGCGAGCCGTCCGGCAGGCCCGGCCAGTAGCGGCGCACGTCGGCATAGAAGGCGTCGGCGCGGGCGGGGTCCACGCGGTAGTCGATGGGGGCCTCCGGCGCGTCGCGCAACCACTCCACATCGGGGCCGAAGCGGGCCTGCCCGCCCTGGTCGAGGGTCAGGTGCACACCCAGCCAGGCGTCCTGCGGCAGCGGGTACACGAGGTGCGTGAACGGCGCCCGGCCCGCCAGCGCGTAGTAGTTGCCCTTGCAGCGCCGTGCGTGCGGCACGCCGTGCTGCGGCAGCCCTGCCGCCGCGCGCGCCAGCGCCACGGCGCCGAGCGACGCCGCGTTCACCACGAACCGGGCCGTGAGTGTCATGGGTTCGGCGCCGCCCACGTGCAGCACGTGCTGGCCGGCGCCGCACACGGCCGAGTCGACCGGCGAGGCCAGCGCCACCGAGCCGCCCGCCCGCTCCAGGTCGCCCTGCAGCGCGAGCATCAGGCCGTGGCTGTCGACGATGCCGGTGGACGGCGACCACAGCGCCGCGACACACGACACCTCCGGCTCCAGCGCCAGGGCCTCCTCGCGCGTGATGCGCACCACGTCCGACACGCCGTTGCGCCGCGCCTGCGCGAGCAGGCGTTCCAGCGCGGGCAGCTGGCTGTCGTCGGTGGCCACCACGAGCTTGCCGCAGCGCCGGTGCGCCACGCCATGGGTGGCGCAGAGGTCGTAGAGCTGGTCCCGGCCCGCCACGCACAGCCGGGCCTTCAGCGACCCCGTCGGGTAGTACAGGCCGGCGTGGATCACCTCGCTGTTGCGCGAGCTGACGCCGGTGCCGATGGCCGTCTCCGCCTCCAGCACGAGCGTCTCCAGCCCGGCGCGCGCGAGCGCGCGGGCCGTCGCGAGGCCCACCGCGCCGGCGCCCACCACCACTGCATCGACGTCGTTCGTCATCCTCGTGTTCCTCCGGCGCGCCGCCGCGCCTCACGCGCTTCCTGGCGCTTGCGCGCCCGCTCGCGGGCCGCTTCGGCGCGCCGCCGCACGTCGGCCTCGCGGCGCTTGTCGCGGTCGCAGCAGTCGGCGAAGTCGAGCACGTCGCAGGCCCCGGCCACCGCGTCGCCGCACAGGTTGTCGGGGCAGCTGTCGCACCCCACGTCGCAGTCGCCCCGCTGGGCGGCCGGCGGCCGCAGGCGGCGGTAGACGCCCGCCTCGCGCAGGTCGGCTGCTGCCATGGTGCACCGGTCGAACTGGCGCCGCAACAGGACGAAACCCCGCAACACCCCCGCGCGGCGGAAGGCCCGCAGGCCGACGCCCGAGCACGAGCCTCTGCCCGTGTGCACGCCGAAGGCGCAGCGGAACCCCTTGCGCGGCGAGAGGAACCGCCGGTAGCCGCGGATGGCGGCGACGGCCAGGGCCCGGATCACGCGGGCAGTTGCGCCAGCACCCGCGCCACGGCCGGGCGTTCCTTCATGCGCCGCGTGTGGCCCAGCACCTTCGGGAAACGCGACGGGTCGACGCCGTCGGACTCCAGCCAGCCGGCGATGGTGAACAGGTACGGGTCGGCCACGGTGTACTGCTCGCCCATCAGCCACGGGCCGGTGAACAGCTCGTTCTCGATGTACTCGAAACACTCGCCCATCGTGCGCGGCACGTTGCGGCGCATCGCCTCCAGCGCCTCGGTGTCGGCCGCGTCCACCCAGCGGATGCCGCGGGGACGGTGGGCGTGGGCCACGTGCACGGTCGAGCACAGGTAGCTGGTGACGGACTGCAGGCGCGCGAACTCGAACGGCGACGCCGGCACGAGGTGCGCATCCGGGAACGACTGGCCGATGAAGGCGAGCAGCGCCGGGGTTTCGGTCAGCACCCCCTCGGGCGTGGCGAGCGCGGGCACCCGGCCCTTCGGGTTCAGCTTGAGGTAGTCGGGCGAACGCTGGGCGTTGCTTTTCAGGTCCACCCAGGCGATCTCGTGTGGCGCCGCGGCCTCCTCGAGGGCGATGTGGACGGCCAGCGCGCAGGTGCCGGGGGCGGTGAAGAGCTTGAACATGAGACGGCGATCTCCATCTGGGGTGCAGGACGCCCGAGAGCATAGCGCCCCCGCCGCACGGGGCGATTGCACCACCCCGGAGCGGCCCGGCCCCAATCGGGTGGACAATGTCGACCTTGGACACGATTTTCCGCTTCACACGCCCCGCACCGCCCGGGGCCCGTGGTGGTGCCCCGGCCCGCCACGCGACACAACTCGAACACTTTCCATGAGCACCCTCCCGAGCCTGGTTTCGTGCTGGCTTCCCACCGAGCTGGGCGAATTCCAACTGCATGGCGTGGCCGACCCCTCCACCGGCCAGGAACATGCCGCGCTGACCATGGGCGACGTCGCCGACGGCAAGCCGGTGCTGACCCGCGTGCACTCCGAATGTCTCACCGGCGACACCCTCTTCAGCCTCAAGTGCGACTGCGGCCCGCAGCTGCAGAGCGCCATCGAGGCCATCGCGGCGGAAGGCCGGGGCGCGCTGATCTACCTCCGCCAGGAAGGCCGCGGCATCGGGCTCGTGAACAAGATCCGCGCGTACGCGCTGCAGCAGGCCGGCGCCGACACGGTCGATGCCAACCGGCTGCTGGGCCTGCCCGACGACTCGCGGGACTACCACATGGCCCACGACATGCTGGCCGCCCTGGGCGTGGCCAGCGTGAAGCTGATGACGAACAACCCGGGCAAGGTCGACGCGCTGCGCAAGCTGGGCACCGTGGTCACCGAACGGGTCGAGCTGATCGTGGGGCAGAACCCCCACAACCACGGCTACCTCGACACCAAGGCGCGGCGCATGGGGCACCTCATCAGCACCCCGATGAACCTGCACGACCTCGTCAACAAGGAACAGTCGTAGCCTAGGAGCCTGGGCGGCAGAGAGAAGGGCTCGCGCCGGGGCGAGTCGCGGTGCCAGACGAGGCGCCGGCGAGGCCGTGTGGCCAGCCACACAACGAGCCGGCAACGACGGATGGCACCGCGAATCGCCCCGGCCCGAAGGGTTGGGCCTGAAAGGGGCCGCCGGCGTCGTTGCAAATGCTCACCGGGGATGACCCCGGTTCCGCTTTGCGCCTATCCGGCGGCCCCTTTCAGGCCCAACGCGAGCCCTTCTCTCTGCCGCCCAGGCTCCTGACGGGCCGGGGCTCCGCCTCGGCCTGCAGCGCCTGGGCCCGGCGCCCGAGCGACTGCGACACGATCCACCATCCCACCGCGATCACGGCCGAGACCCAGGCGATCTGGGGCGCCGTGAGGCTCAGGCCCCGCAGACCGCCGAAGATCCACGCCGACGCCGTGTCACCCGTGCGGTGCACCAGCGTGTCGATCACGTTCTTCGCGCGGTACTTCTGGTCGGCCGGCAGCACGTTGTAGAGCGTCTCGCGGGCCGGCTTCGTCAGCGCGTATTCCCCGGCGCGGCGCACCACGCCGAACGCCACCAGCGCCCACAGCGCCGGCCACGCGAGCGCCAGCACCACGAACCCCACCACGGACACCAGCGGCAGCAGCCCCAGCACGAAACGCGTGCCGAGCCGCGTGATGAGGCCCTTGAACGCGACCACCTGCAGCACGAGCGCGAGCACGTTGACCGCGAGGTCCACCTGGGCGAGCAGCTTCGTGCGCTCGAGGCTGTTGGTCACCGCCTTCGGGATGGCATCGGCGCTCAGGAAGTAGAGGAAGGTCGACAGCAGCGTGTAGCCGAGCAGGAACACGCACAGGCTCAGCAGGTAGCGCGAACGCACCACGTCGACGAGGCCGCTGAAGACGCTGCCCTTCATCGCCTCGTGCTCACCCGGGTCGGCGGCCTGCCCGGCCGCACCGGTGGCGCGCGCCCAGGCCCGCAGCCGCAGGATCGCGATCACCGCGAGCCCCAGGAAGCCGGCCGACACGCGCAGCAGCCACTGCGGCCCGATCCACTCGACCAGCGTGGCCGTCAGCGTGGGCCCGACGAGCGCACCGAGCGTGCCGCCGGCCGAGATGAAGCCGTAGAAGCGCTTGGCCTGGCCCGTGTCGAACAGGTCGGCCATGAAGCTCCAGAACACCGAGATCACGAACAGGTTGAAGACCGAGACCCACACGAAAAACACGCGGGCGAGCACCGGACTCTGCTGGCCGCCGGCGTCGAACACCCAGGCGAAGGCGAGCAGGTTCAGCATGAAGAAGCCGTAGAGCCACGGCAACAGCTGGCGGCGCGGGACCAGGCGCGTGAGCCACCCGAACACCGGCACGAGCACCAGCATCGAGACGAACACCCACGTGAACAGTTCCTGGAGTGCCTTCGGGCCGAGCTGCAGGCCCATCTCGTCGCGGATGGGGCGCAGGACGTAGTAGCCCGCGAGCAGGGAGAAGAAGTAGAGGAACGACCAGGCCAGCGCCGGCAGCTCTTCGCGGGTGGCCTCGGCGGGCCGCAGGGTCAGGGAGGTCATCGCGCTCGCGTCAGAAGGTTCGCACCGTCTCAGAGTTCGGCGCGATCTTGCCATGTCCGCCGTCGTCCACCGCGCGCAAGAATGGCGAAAGGGTCCGACCGCGGGTGGCGCGGTGGACCCTAAAAGAGGGCGAGGCCGGTAGGCCTCGCCCCAAGATCGCCAGACGATCGCGACGCCGGGATCTGCCGACGCCGGAAGACGAGGAGAGTCACGTTGGTTTCCCCCAACCGCAACAGCTTCACGTCCGGCGATTCACCTCAACAGTGTGCAGCAGGGCCGGATGGCCCTGCCCTTCACATCACCACCAGGCTTCGCCCTGGATGCCGATCGACGTGCCCGACTTCTTGTCGCCATACACCTCGGCGGTGCGCGACTTGTCGGCCACCATCGCCAGGCGGGCCGCTTCGTTCCACCAGCCCTGCGTGACGAACAGGCGGATCGTCGGGCGCGAGCCCGCCGTGTTGCCTGCCGACACCGCACCGGCCAGCGTCAGCTTCGTCAGGCGGCGGGTGTCACCCACGTCCGGCTTGATCTGGTCGTGGCCCA